>Ga0308169_10000027_pt1 | contig 417866 bp, 394 predicted proteins | sample PhyBR1_2_FD_202139 | JGI IMG/M metagenome (GOLD analysis project Ga0308169, IMG submission 202139) | Phyllosphere microbial communities from UC Gill Tract Community Farm, Albany, California, United States - DLSLSB.R1 | ecosystem: Host-associated > Plants > Phyllosphere > Unclassified | place... | reverse complement strand
TTGCAGGCGAACCGGTCGTGTCAGTCGACATCTTTATCGCTGCTTGACCGGGTTCGCCAGCAAGCCGGCTCCTACAGGTTCTGCGCTGCGTTCGGGATCTGTCCCAGCCTGCAAATCAGGCTGAAGCAGCCCGGCACACCACCGTCAATGTAATGAAATCCCGTTTCTGTATAAGCCAGGCACACCACCGTATCTGAATGAAATCCCGTTTCTGTAGGAGCCGGCTTGCTGGCGAACCGGTCGTGTCAGTCGACATGTTTATGGCAGATACACCGGGTTCGCCAGCAAGCCGGCTCCTGCAGGTTTTGTGCTGCGTTCAGGATCTGTGCAGACGGCGCGTTATGCCGAGGTCGTTAAGGCATCAGGTTCAACGGCTTAGCCAGCACCGGCAGGACCGATCCCCACCCACCGCAGCGTTAACCGGCGAGCCCCACGTAGACGTTCTGCACGTCATCGTGGCTGTCGATGGCTTCAAGGAATGCTTCAACCTCGGCCATTTGCTCCTCACTCAGACCCTCGACCGGATTCTTCGGGCGGTAGCCGATTTTCGCGGACTCAACGGTGAAGCCGAAGTCAGGCAGCGCCTTGCACACCGCGTCAAGGTCGGTGGTATCGGTATAGAACGTCGCGACGCCCTCTTCGCCTTGTTCAACGTCCTGCGCGCCTGCCTCGATGGCGGCTTCTTCGGCATCGGCGTCAGCGGACGTAGCCGCCGCGTCGATCATGCCCAAGTGATCGAAGTCCCAGGTGATCGAGCCCTCGGCGCCCAGCTGGCCTTTGCGGAACAGCACGCGAATCTCGGACACGGTCCGGTTGATGTTGTCGGTCAGGCATTCGACGATGACCGGCACCTTGTGCGGCGCAAAGCCTTCGTAGGTGAGCTTCTCGAAGTGCACGTGCTCGCCCAGCAGCCCGGCGCCTTTTTTGATGGCGCGCTCAAGGGTTTCGCGCGGCATGGAGGCCTTTTTGGCCTGCTCGACCACCAGACGCAGGCGCGCGTTCATGTCGGGATCAGCCCCTGAACGCGCGGCAATCATGATCTCTTTGGACAGCTTGCCGAAAATCCGCCCTTTGGCGTTGGCAGCCGCTTCTTTGTGTTTGACCTTCCACTGTGCGCCCATGATTGCTCTCTTGTTCCGATGGCGATAAACCGCTCGCAGCCCGCGCACTTCGCACGCCAGGCCAGTAGCGGTAAACGCTGAAAATGGGTAATCGATGATGACTTGCCGGGGTGCAACCGCGGCGACCGGCGCATTTTATACACGCCGGCGCCATAACACACCCCTGCCAAGCGCTGGCCTGCCACTGCCTGACTCAGGGACCTGCCCCCGGTGCCTAACATCACCGGACATAAGCGGACGTTGAGGGGCAACCACGCGCGACTCAATCAACGGTGCTTGAACGCCGGTTCGCGCTTTTCAATGAACGCCGCCATGCCTTCCTTCTGGTCTTCACTGGCAAACGCGGCATGAAACACCCGGCGCTCGAAACGAATCCCCTCGGCCAGACTGACTTCAAAGGCGCGGTTGACGCTTTCCTTGACCATCATCGCTACCGGCAAGGATTTCGCGGCGATCACCGCCGCGACTTTCAGTGCTTCATCAAGCAATTGCTCCTGAGGCACTATCCGCGCCACCAACCCGGCGCTTTCCGCCTCCACCGCGTCGATCATGCGCCCCGTCAGGCACATTTCCATGGCCTTGGCCTTGCCGACCGCGCGGGTCAGCCGTTGCGTGCCGCCCATTCCCGGCAACACGCCCAACTTGATTTCCGGCTGGCCGAATCGTGCGTTGTCTGCCGCCAGGATGAAGTCGCACATCAACGCCAGTTCGCAGCCTCCACCCAGGGCGAAACCGGACACGGCGGCGATGATGGGTTTGCGACGATTAGCCACCCGGTCGCTGTCGCTGAACAAATCATCCAGGTAGATCTGCGGGTACTTGAGCTCGGCCATCTCTTTGATGTCCGCGCCAGCAGCGAACGCTTTGGCCGAGCCGGTCAGCACGATGCAGCCGATGCCGTGGTCGCGCTCCAGCTCGTCGAGGGCGTGGTTGAGCTCGCTGATCAGCTGCGCGTTGAGGGCGTTCAGCGCCTCAGGACGATTGAGGGTCAGCAGCGCGACGCGACCTTTGATCTCTTTGAGGATTGTGGAGTAACTCATTGATTCTTATCCTTATTATTCAAATAGCCAAATCTGATCGGTAAAGCGACTATCTAGATTGATTACGGCCTATAACCCGTTGATTTTATTCAACAATTTCAACCGCCATCGCGGTCGCCTCGCCACCGCCGATGCAGATTGCTGCCACACCGCGCCGCAGCCCGCGTTGCTTCAGGGCCGACAGCAGCGTCACCAGAATTCGCGCACCCGATGCACCGATGGGATGCCCCAGAGCACAAGCTCCGCCGTGCACGTTTACCTTCTCGTGTGGCAGCTGCAGACGGCTCATCGTCACCAGCGCTACCACTGCGAATGCCTCGTTGATCTCGAACAGATCGACTTCGCTCAGCGACCACCCGGTTTTGCTCATCAGCTTGTCAATTGCCCCCACCGGCGCCGTCGGAAACAGGCCGGGCTCGTTGGCGTAAGCGGCGTGGCCGTGAATGACCGCCAGGGGAGCAAGCCCACGTCGGCGGGCTTCGGATTGGCGCATCAGGGTCAACGCCGCCGCGCCATCGGAGATCGAGCTTGAGTTGGCCGCCGTCACCGTGCCGCCTTCACGGAACGCAGGTTTGAGCTGAGGGATCTTGTCCAGCCGGGCCTTGGGCGGTTGTTCATCTTGGCGGATGGTTTTGCGCTCCTTGCCCACGGTGACTTCAACCGGGACGATTTCAGCATCGAACCAGCCCCGCGTCATGGCTTCCTGCGCACGGGTCAGAGACGCGACGGCAAAGGCGTCCTGCGCCTCCCGGCTGCAATTCTCAAGGCCTGCGCACTCCTCGGCAAAGGTGCCCATCAGGCGACCGCGGTGGTAGGCGTCTTCCAGGCCATCGAGAAACATGTGATCGATGATTTTGCCGTGACCCATGCGATAGCCGCTGCGGGCTTTTTCCAACAGATACGGCGCGTTGGTCATGCTTTCCATGCCACCGGCGATCACCACCTCGGCGCTGCCTGCCAGGAGCATGTCGTGGCCAAGAATGGCCGCCTGCATGCCCGATCCGCACATTTTGTTCAACGTCGTGCATGGGGTCGCGTCGCCCAGACCGGCGCCCAATGCGGCCTGGCGCGCTGGCGCCTGGCCGAGGCCGGCCGGCAGCACACAGCCGAACAGCACCTCGTCGACGTCGGCGGGCTCGATACCCGCTCTGGTCACGGCGGCGCGGATGGCTGCGGCGCCCAGCTCCGGGGCGGTCAGGCTTTTCAGATCACCCTGAAAAGCGCCCATGGGCGTGCGCGCGGCACTGACGATCACCACGGGGTCGTCATTCGGAATCTGGCGTTTGTTCAATGACATGATGAAGCCTCCTCGATTAACGCGCAGCCATGCGCAGGGCACCGTCGAGGCGGATGACCTCGCCGTTGAGCATGCTGTTGTCGATGATGTGGCGTACCAGCGCTGCGTATTCTTCCGGCTTGCCGAGCCGTGGCGGGAATGGCACCCCGGCGGACAGGCTCTCGCGAACCTGCGGAGTCATGCCGGCCATCATCGGGGTTTCGAAGATCCCCGGGGCGATGGTCATGACGCGAATGCCGTAGCGCGCCAATTCACGGGCGGCCGGCAGCGTCAGGCTGACAATAGCGCCTTTGGACGCTGCATAGGCGGCCTGGCCGATCTGGCCGTCGTACGCTGCAACCGAAGCGGTGTTGATGATGACGCCGCGCTCGCCGCCCGCATCAGGCGCGCTTTCGGCAATCGCAACCGCAGCGAGGCGCAACAGATTGAAGCTGCCGATGAGGTTGACGTTGATGACGCGGCTGAAACTGTCCAGAGCATGAGGGCCTTCTTTGCCCAGGATCTTTTCGGCGCCGACGATGCCTGCGCAGTTGACGACGCCGTTGATCTGGCCAAACGCAGCCAGCGCATCGTCCAGCGCCGCTTGCACCGCGCTCTCCTGGGTGATATCGCACACAGTGCCGCGGGCACTGGCGCCCAGCGTCTGCACCTGGGCGGCGAGCGCCTGGGCGTTGACGTCGACCAGCATCACCCTGGCCCCTGCGTCGATGAGCATCTGTGCGGTGGCCGCACCCAGCCCGGACGCGCCGCCACTGACCAGAAACACCTTGCCTTCGATCTGCATGATTGTGTCGTCCTTAGACTTTTATTGTTGGAGTGACGAAATACTCCGCTCTGGCGCGCCGATGGGCAATAGTCAAAGCGCGCAGAACGCCTGACGGTTTTGGCCAGTGCGGGGGCTCGTTACCGGGCCCGCGGCCGCAAACCTGTCAGGTCTTGGGTTGCAGCAGCGCCTCACCCGCCCGCGCCGACACACGGCGGTTGTCCAGCAACGCCAACGCCGCAATCAGCGCCACGCCGAGGAACGTCAGCTGGAAATCGGCGGTCATGGCGTGCCCGTCATTGCCATGCACGTACATCGCACCGCGCAACAATAGCGCGGCAATCGCCACGCCCAGGCCCATGCTCAGCTGGAAACACATGCTGAACATCGTCGACGCATCGCTCATCTGTGGCTTGGGCACATCGGCGAACCCCAGGGTGTTGAAGGCGGTGAACTGCATCGAGCGCGACAGCCCGCCGATGAACAGGGTCAGCAGAATGAGCGGCCAACTCATGCCCGGCCCGAGCAACGCGCATGCGGCGATGGCCGCCACGCCGATACATCCATTGACCAGCAGCACCTGGCGGAAACCCCAGCGCTGCATGATCACGCTGGTGAAGGGCTTCATCGCCAGATTGCCGGCAAATACGCCCAGCACCAGCAAGCCGGCGTCGAACGCGGACAGGCCGAAACCCAATTGGAACATCAGCGGCAGCAGGAACGGCAAGGTGCTGATTGCAATGCGAAACACCGAGCCACCCAGCAGGCTGACGCTGAACGTGCGGATGTGCACCACCGCCACGTTCATCAGCGGATGCGGGTGTGTGTGCATGTGCCGCCAGGCCAGGGCGCCGCTGACGACCCCAAGAGCCACGACGGCAAGCCCCGACCCTTGGCTGGCCTGGCCCTGCCCCAACCGTTCCATGCCATAGAGCAGTGCCGTGCAGGCGATGCCCAGCAACACAAATCCCTTGAGGTCGAACGCCCGTGCGCGGGTCTCGTTGTGCCTGGGGATGAGGATCAGCGTGGCGATCAAGGCCAGCACGCCGAGGGGCAAATTGAGGTAGAAGATCCATGGCCAGGAGGCATGGGTGACGATGAACCCGCCCAATGGCGGCCCGAGTATCGGCGCCACCAGCCCCGGCCAGGTGATCAGCGAAATAGCCCGGACCAGGTCCTTTTTCTCCGTCGCGCGCATCACCGCAAGCCGCCCCACCGGCACCATCATCGCGCCGCTCATGCCTTGCAGCACCCGGGCAGCGACGAAGGCTTCGAGGCTGCTGCTAAGACCGCACAACATCGAGGACGCGGTGAACAGCACGATCGCTGCGCCGAAGACACGTCGCGACCCGAAACGATCGGCCAGCCAGCCGCTGAGTGGAATGAACGCGGCAATCGCCAGCATGTAAGCGCTCATGCCGATGTTCAGATCCACCGCCGCCACACCGAATGTCCTGGCCATCTCCGGCATCGCCGTGGCGATCACCGTGGCGTCGAGGTTCTCCATGAAAAAGGTGACGGCCACCAGCAGGGCGATCAGCGTGGACTGGCGTTGCGACATCGTTCGGCCTCAGGCAAAAAGAGCGTGTGGGTCGGGTGTGACTGTGAAGATGCGCGTGGACGCGGAAAACAGTGCATGAAGCTCGCCGGACTCAGGCGGTGAAAAAAAAGACTTCAGCGCGGCGCGATTGCAGGCGCGTTGGCCCGCGCACAGCACGTCGTGAAACCGCGCCAATCGTAAAGCCATTCGACGTCAACCGCCCTTCCTTCGTTGTTGCCAGGCAGCCGCCAGGCCGCTGAGGCAGATGATTGCGATGCCGGCCTGCGCCGTCAGTGACGGCGCGTGGTTGAAGACGATATAGCCCCACACCCCGGCAAAGACGATCTGGCAGTAGCCGAATGGTGCCAGCATCGCCGGCGCAGCAAACCGGAACGCCTGAGTCAGCATCAAGTGCGCGACCATTCCGCAGCTGCCAAGGGCCAGCATGAACGGAATGTGCTTCCATTCCGGCGACTGCCAAAAGAACGGCACGACCGCGCTCATCAACAGGCTATTGAACAGGCCGGCAAAAAAGTTGCTGGTGGTCGGGCTGTCGTGGGCCGCGACCAGACGGGTCAGCAGCTGGTAGCAGGCAAAGCACAAGGCCGAGCCCAGCGGCAGCAACACCGCCGGCCTGAACAGTTCGCCGCCAGGATGAACGATGACCAGCACGCCGCTGAAGCCCACCAGCACGGCGATCCATTGACCACGGCTGACCTTCTCCTTGAGCAACGGCACCGACAAGGCCGTCACCAGTAACGGCGCGAGGAAGTTGACCGCCGTGGCTTCGGCGATGGGGATGAACATCAGGCCGCTGGTGAACAGCAAACTGGTGCCCAGCAGGCACACCGCCCGCAGCGCCTGCAGCCCGGGACGCTTGGTGCGCAGCACGCGCAGCCCGGAGGACGGCATGAAAATGCACGCCATCAGCCCGGTGTGCACCACGTAACGGACCCAGACCACCATCATGATCGGGTAAATGCCGGAAAGGTATTTGGACAGGGTGTCGTGGCTGGAAAACAGAAAGGTCGCAAACAGGATCAGTGCGATGCCCTTCAATGGCTGGTTGACGCCGGAGAGCGGCGTGCTGGTGGTGCTCATCAGCGTTCCTTTGGCCTTGCGTGAATGCGGGTGTCCATTGCCGTGCCGAATGCCGGCCAGCCGTACGAGAAGTCCAGCGTCAGCAAGAATATAGAAGCCGTGCACGGATCACCAAGCAAACATGACCGCACGGTCGTTTTTCCGGCTGGCTGGAACAGCCCTTTCCGCTCGCCCGGATTTCCCTCAGACTGCCGTTCTTGTCGGCTCGAAGGACGCTCAGTGGACCGCATCCAGGAAATGACCCTCTTCGCCGCTGTCGCCGAAGGCCCCAGCTTCGCGGCGGTGTCGCGCAATCTGAACGTGTCCACGGCCACCGTGACCCGCGCCGTCGCGCAGCTTGAAGCGCGGCTCGGCACATTGCTGATCGTGCGCACCACCCGGCAGTTGCGGCTGACCGAATCCGGCCAGCGCTTTGCCGAAGACTGCCGGCGCCTGCTGGCCGACCTGCACGAGGCCGAAAGCGCAGCCGCCGGCATCCACGCCACGCCGCGCGGGCTGCTGACCATCACCGCGCCGCAGGTGTTCGGTGACCTGCATGTCACCCCGGTCATGAGCGATTACCTGAGCCACCATCCCCAGGTGCAGATTCGCGGCCTGTTGATGGACCGCGTGGCGGGTCAGCTGGAAGAAGGCATTGACGTGTCGGTGCGCATCGGCGAACTGGCCGACTCTTCCATGACCGCCATTCAGGTTGGGGTTGTCCGCCGCATGGTCTGCGCCTCCCCTGCCTATCTGGCGACCCACGGTACGCCCTTGCACCCGCAGGAACTCGTCGAGCGGGAAACCGTCTCCGTCATGATCGGCGGGCGCAGCCCCGCATGGACGTTCCGGATCGATGGCCAGCATCAGGAACTGAAGGTGCAATCGCGGCTGTCGTTGACCTCGTTTACGGCCTCGATTCATGCCGCCCTTGATGGTTGGGGTCTGATCCAGGTGCCGTCGTATCAGATCCGTCAGCACCTGCAGGCTGGCACACTGCGTGCGGTGCTCGAAACCTTCGAGGTCACGCCCTTGCCGGTTTACGTGGTCTACGTCGAGGGCCGCCGGGGTTCGTCCAAGGTGCGCTCTTTTGTCGACTTCTGCGTCCAGCGTTTGCGCGAAGATCTGGACTACAACCCCGGACCACGCTGACCCGCCGCGCGCCCGGCTGCGACTGTCGGCAGCATTGCGCATGGCACTCACCGCACAGGAACACTGACTCATGGACAAGCTGCTGGCGCTGAAGATATTCGTGGAAACGGTCGATGCGAAAGGCTTTTCTGCGGCCGCCCGGCAGCTGGGCGTCGCCACCTCCAGCGTCACGCGCATGATCGATGCCCTGGAAGCCGAACTGGGCACGGTGCTGCTCAATCGCTCGACGCGGCAGGTCACGATCTCCGATGCGGGGGCGGCGTATTACCTGCGCGCGCGCAAGATTCTGGATGATCTGGCAGAAGCCGACGCCACCGTGATGGACAGCCAGGACGAGCCTTCCGGGCCGCTGCGGGTGTCAGTGCCGACCGCATTCGGGCGCCGGGTCATCGCGCCACACCTGGCGCACTTCATGGCACGTCATCCGCGCCTGGAACTGGACATCACGCTGACTGACACGGTCGTCGATCTGTTTGCCGATCGCGTCGATGTATCGATCCGCCTGGGAACGCCTGCGGCCATGGATGGCGTGGTCTGTCGACCGGTCGGCCAGTTCCGCCGCCGGGTCGTGGCCAGCGCGCACTACCTCGCCGACCACGGCCAGCCGCAGATACCGCAAGACCTTGCCGGTCACGATTGCCTGCGTTTCAACTTTGGCAATCCGCAGCAGGCGTGGACGTTCCTCGCTGACAGTGGCGAAGTTCGCGTGCCGGTGCGCGGGCGCTTCAAGAGCAACAACGCCGAGGTGCTGCGCGAACTGGTGCTGGCCGGCTCGGGGGTGGCGCTGCTGCCGGACTGGCTGGTGGGCCAGGACATTGAAAGCGGCCAGTTGCTGGAGCTGTTCGCTCACCTGCCGGCGCATCCCGATAATGCCAAGGGTCACGTGTCCGCGCTGTTTCTGCCGAACCATCGCGGGTCACGGCGGGTGAATGCATTCATTGCGCTCATCCACGAGATTCTCGGGCCTCTGCCGGGCTGAAAGATCATCAGCTGCACTGATGCGCGCTATCGACACGCACCATTTTTCGCCACACGTGCGGCTGCCTAAGATGGCTCCATCAGCGAGCCACTCCCCTGCGCTCGCCTTCCACGGACCTGCGAGTAGCCCCCATGAAACTTCCCCTGTTTGTCGCGCTTTCCCTCACCAGCCTGTTTGCCTTTGCCGGCGAGCCGGGCTCACCCCAGAGCTCGACTGCAACGTCGGCGCAAACGGCCCAGTACGATTACAGCGAAGACCTGGACATTGCCAAGGTGGTGCGTATCACCAGTGCCAACAACGCCGCCAACCCGTGCGCCCCGGTCAAGGCACATATGGAATACATCGACAGCAAAGGCGTGGCCCACAAACTGGAGTACACACGTCTGGGTGACGCGTGCGAGCACAGCTAATGCCCTTTTGTGCTTGCGCTGGGATGTGATGCCGCAAATCGGGTTAGAGTAGTCACGCTGGCTCCGAAAGGCCCTCGCCGTTACGGCGACCGGCCCGGAGCGCTTTCCATCAATGGCCTGAAGGAAGACCCGCGTGAATCCATCGTCTCACCCAGCGAACATTGCCCAGTTGATTGTCGATGCCATGCATCGCGGTCAGAAAATCACCGAAATCCCCGCTGACAGCGTGCCTGTCGATGCCGCCAGCGCCTACGCGTTGCAACGCGAAATCCTGCGTCTGCGCGAGACCTCAGTCGGCGGCTGGAAAGTCGGTTCCAAGTCGCCGACCGGGCCAATCAACGGTGCGCTGTTGCCGGACGACGGTATTTTTGCCAGCGGCAGTCAGGTCGAATGCGTCGATTACCCTTCGCCCATCCTTGAGCTGGAAATCGCCTTCCGCCTCAGCCGCGCATTCACCCCACGCGAACAGCCCTATTCGGATGATGAGGTGCTGGGCAGCATCGCCACGATGGGCGCGACCATAGAAGTGGTGTCGAGCCGCTTTGCCGCCTGGCCGAAAATCGAACCGCTGCTGGCGTTGGGCGATCTGCTCAACCACGGCGCGTTGATCATTGGCGAGTTCGTTGACTACGACCCGCACTTCCCCTTCGTCGAGCCTGCCCTGACCTTCACCTTCGCGGATGAAGACATCGTGCCCGGCGACGGCGCTAATCCTGCCGGTGATCCACGGCGCCTGCTGCCGTGGCTGGTCAACCACCACACCCAGAACGGCTTGACCGTGACACCGGAGATGGTGATCACCACCGGGTCGTATACCGGCATGTACAAAACCTCCGGGCCAGGCCTGGCCGTGGGTGAAATCCGTGGTCTGCCGCCGGTGGTTGTCGAGCTGATCTAACCGGCTCCGCCTTCGGGTACCTATTCACCGATCGGTAGGAGCCGGCTTGCTGGCGAAGGCGTCGGCTCAGTCGATACCATCGTCGCTGAGCCACCGCCATCGCGAGCAAGCTTACTCCCACAGTTTTTGCGTCGGCCTCAACGCCCCCGCCGACAGGATATACACCGATCGGTAGAAGCCGGCTTGCTGGCGAAGGCGTCGGCTCAGTCGATACCATCGTCGCTGAGCCACCGCCATCGCGAGCAAGCTCACTCCTACAGTTTTTGCGTCGGCCTCAACGCCCCCGCCGACAGGATATGCACTGATCTGTAGGAGCCGGCTTGCTGGCGAAGGCGTCGGGTCAGTCGATATCAACGTCGCTGAGCCACCGCTATCGCCAGCAAGCTCACTCCTACAGTTTTTGCGTCGGCCTCAACGCGCCCGCCGACAGGATATGCACCGACCTGTAGGAGCCGGCTTGCTGGCGAAGGCGTCGGCTCAGTCGATATCATCGTCGCTGACCCACCGTCATCGCGAGCAAGCTCACTCCCACAGTTTTTGCGTCGGCCTCAACGCTCCCGCCGACAGGATTTGCGCCGATCTGTAGGAGCCGGCTTGCTGGCGAAAGCGTCGGCTCAGTCGATATCATCTTCGCTGAGCCACCGTCATCGCGAGCAAGCTCACTCCTACAGTTTTTGCGTCGGCCTCAACATGCCCGTCGACACACCGACCTGTAGGTGCCGGCTCGCTGGTGAATCGCAGTCTCAACGTGTAGGAGCGCGCTTGCCCGCGAAAAATCGAACACCCGCCAGAGATGTGGTGACTGAACCGGCCATTCGCCAGCAAGCCGGCTCCTACAGAGGTCCGGGGTGTAGCAGCAAATGCAATCCCCTTGTGGGACCGGCTTTAGCCGGGAAGCTTTTGCAGTGAGTGCCGCTGAGGCCTCCCTCAAGCCTGCCGCCAGTACCCCGGCCGGTTGTACACCTCTTTCAAAAACGCGATGAAGAACCGCACCTTTGCCGGCAGGTAATGCTGTTGTGGGTATACCCCCTGTATGTCATAGCTGGGCAATGCAAACTCGTCCAGCACGGTGACCAGTTCGCCGCTTTGCACTTCATTCTGAATTTCCCAGGTCGAGCGCCAGCTCAAGCCCAGCCCGCGCCTGGCCCAGTCAAACAGCAACTCGCCGTCGTTACAGTAGAGATTGCCCGTCACCTTGATGGCCACCGGTTTGCCGTCGCGCTGAAACGTCCAGCCCCGGTGCTGTCCGCCCTGCAGGTTGAAGGACAGGCAATTGTGCTGCGCGAGGTCTTCAAGGGCCTGCGGGAAACCGTGCCTGGCGAAATACGCCGGTGACCCACACACCACGCGTTTATTGGCGTACAGCCTGATGGCCACATAATTGGGATCAAGCACCTCGCCGATGCGGATGCTCATGTCGTAGCCCTCACGCACCAGGTCCACCACGTTGTCGGTGAGGTTGAAGGACAGCTGCAGGTCCGGGAACCGCGCCTGAAATTCCGGGGCATGGGGCGCGACATGCCGGCGTCCGAAACCGGCCGGTGCCGACACCACCAAGTGCCCGCGAACGCTGCTCTCGTTCTCACTGATGCTGGCGTCCAGCTCTTCAAACGTCTGCAGTACCCGCCTGGCGTTCTCAAGGTACGACTCGCCAGCGTCCGTGAGGGTCAGGCCGCGCGTGGAGCGATGGATCAGCTTGACCCCCAGCCGATCCTCCAGCGCGCTCAGCCGCCGCCCCATGATCACTGGCGTGACACCCTCCACCAGCGCGGCGCCGGCAAAGCTGCCGCGCGTGGCGACAAGGACATAACTGCGCAACTCGGTGTAACGGTCCATTCGATACTCCAGATACCGATAGAACGGATTAAAACAGCCATTCACAACCAGGCGGTTTCAAATCAGGCTGTCCACATACAAAATATATCGAGTTCAGGAGAATACCCAATGCCCGTCATGAGAGCCATAGAGGCCGCCGTTCTGGTCATGCGCCGTGAAGGCGTCAGCGCCGCGTTCGGTATTCCCGGCGCCGCTATCAACCCGCTGTACGCCGCACTCAAGAAAATCGGCGGCATCGATCATGTCCTGGCGCGTCATGTCGAAGGCGCCTCGCACATGGCCGAGGGCTACACCCGCGCAGTGGCCGGCAACATTGGCGTGTGCATCGGCACGTCAGGGCCCGCGGGCACCGACATGATCACCGGTCTGTATTCGGCGTCGGCCGATTCGATCCCGATCCTGTGCATCACCGGCCAGGCGCCGCGTGCGCGCCTGCACAAGGAAGACTTCCAGGCGGTGGACATTGCCAGCATCGCCGCACCCGTCGCCAAGTGGGCGACCACGGTGATGGAACCCGGTCAGGTGCCCTATGTGTTTCAGAAGGCCTTTCAGTTGATGCGCAGTGGCCGACCCGGTCCGGTGCTGATCGACTTGCCTTTCGACGTGCAAATGGCCGAGATCGAATTCGACATCGACGCCTACGAACCTTTGCCGGTGATCAAACCCCAGGCCAGCCGCAGGCAGATCGAAAAAGCCCTGGCGATGCTCAACGCCTCCGAGCGTCCATTGATCGTCGCGGGCGGCGGGATCATCAACGCCGACGCGTCGGCCGCGCTGGTGGAGTTCGCCGAACTCACCGGCATCCCGGTTATCCCGACATTGATGGGTTGGGGCGCCATCCCTGACGATCACCCACAAATGGCCGGCATGGTCGGCCTGCAAACGTCCCACCGTTACGGCAATGCCACATTGCTGGAGGCCGATCTGGTCCTCGGCATCGGCAACCGCTGGGCCAACCGGCATACCGGCACGGTTTCGGTGTACAGCGAGGGGCGCACGTTCATCCACGTCGACATCGAACCGACACAGATCGGCCGGGTTCTGACCCCGGACCTGGGGATTGTCTCTGACGCAGGCGCGGCGCTGGCGATGTTCATCGACGTCGCGCGTGAATGGCACACGGCCGGCAAGTTGAAAAACCGCAGCGCGTGGCTCGCCAGTTGTCAGGAGCGCAAGCGCACGCTGCAGCGCAAAACCCATTATGGGGACATCCCGGTCAAGCCCCAGCGCGTGTATGAGGAGATGAACCGCTACTTCGGCAAGGACACCTGTTATGTGAGCACCATCGGCCTGTCGCAGATTGCCGGCGCGCAGCTGCTGCACGTGTACAAGCCGCGCCACTGGATCAACTGCGGCCAGGCCGGCCCACTGGGCTGGACCATTCCGGCAGCACTGGGCGTGGTGAAGGCCGACCCGAGCCGCCGCGTGGTCGCCCTGTCGGGTGACTATGACTTCCAGTTCATGATCGAAGAACTCGCAGTGGGCGCCCAGTTCAAGCTGCCGTACCTCCACGTGGTGGTGAACAACGCCTACCTCGGCCTCATTCGCCAGGCTCAGCGCAATTTCGACATGGATTACTGCGTGCAACTGGCCTTCGACAACGTCAATGCACCGCAGCTGGAGGGCTATGGCGTTGATCACGTCGCGGTTGCCGAAGGGCTGGGCTGCAAGGCGATACGCGTTTTCGATCCAGCCCACTTGCAGGCTGCCTTCGCCGAAGCCTCGGGTCTGATGCAGCAATACCGCGTGCCGGTGGTGGTGGAGGTCATTCTGGAGCGTGTCACCAATATCGCGATGGGCACCGAAATCAACGCCATCAACGAGTTCGAGGCGCTGGCCGAAACGCGATCCGACGCCCCTACCGCCATCAGCCTGCTGGACTGATCGCACTCCCCTCTGCCGCTTACAAACAAGGAGTACGCCATGCCGCGTTTATGCGCCAACCTGTCGATGTTGTTCACTGAGGTGGCTTTTCTGCAGCGCTTTGAAGCCGCCGCCAACGCTGGTTTCAGCGGAGTGGAATACTTGTTTCCCTACGATTTCAGCTCGGCTCAGATCAAAGCCGAACTGGAGCGCAACCGTCTGACCCAAGTGCTGTTCAACCTGCCGGCCGGCGATTGGGCCAACGGCGAGCGCGGGATCGCCTGTCATCCTGATCGGGTTGAGGAATTCTACGCAGGGGTCGATCTGGCCATCGCCTACGCCAAGGCCCTGGGCAACACACAGGTCAATTGCCTCGCCGGGATCAAGCCTCCAGGGGTGGATGAAGGACTGATTGAAAAAACCTTCGTCGACAACCTCAAATACGCCGCCGACCGGCTCCAGGCCCAGGGGATCGGACTGGTCATGGAAATGATCAACACGCTCGATATTCCGGACTTCTACCTGAACACCACGGCCCAGGCCCTCGGGATTCGCGAGAAGGTCGGCAGCCAGAATCTGTCGCTGCAATACGACCTCTACCACATGCAAATCATGGAAGGCGACCTGGCGCGCACCCTGGAAAAGCACCTGCCGGTGATTCGGCACGTGCAGTTGGCAGACAACCCGGGCCGGCATGAACCGGGCACGGGCGAGATCAACTACGGCTTTTTGTTCAGGCACCTGGACCGGTTGGGCTATCGCGGCTGGATCGGCTGTGAATACAAACCCCTGACCACCACCGAGGCAGGACTGGGCTGGTTGAAGGCACACAGTCTGGTGTGACCTGCGCCCTGTAGGAGCGTGCTTGCCCGCCATTGCTTGTGTCATGCGCACGCGTGCGTCAGGCGCCAATTGCCTTCGCCGGCAAGCGCGCCTGCACGAGCCTCACTGCGCGGCTGATTCGCGAACACGTCCGAGCGATTAATCCGGGCTATCCAATCCGACCTGTCTCACAAGAGGAACACCTCATGGCCACCATCGGCTTTATCGGCACCGGCATCATGGGCCTGCCCATGGCGCAAAACCTGCAGAACGCAGGCCATCAACTTATTCTTTCCCGGCACTTCAGTTCACCACCTGCGGCTCTGATAGACGGCGGCGCCATGGTATTGGCCAATCCGCGGGAAGTGGCGCAAGAGGCGGAGTTCATCATCGTCATGCTGCCCGACACACCGCAGGTCAATGACGTGCTGTTCGGCGAAAACGGGCTGAGCGAAGGCTGCAGCGCAGGCAAGTTGGTGATCGACATGAGCTCGATCTCGCCATCGGCAACCAAAGGCTTCGCCGAGAAGATCAACGCGACCGGCGCGCGCTACCTTGACGCTCCGGTGTCGGGGGGTGAGGTGGGCGCAAGGGCCGCGACGCTGAGCATCATGGTCGGTGGCGAGCAGGCCGCGTTTGACAGTGCCCTGCCCCTTTTCCAGGCCATGGGTAAAAACATCACCCTGGTCGGCGGCAACGGCGACGGGCAGACCGCCAAAGTGGCCAACCAGATCATCGTCGCGCTGAACATTCAGGCTGTCGCCGAGGCCTTGCTGTTTGCCTCGAAGAACGGCGCTGATCCGGCCAAAGTACGAGAGGCGCTGATGGGCGGATTCGCCTCGTCGAAAATTCTGGAAGTGCATGGCGAACGGATGATCAACGGGACGTTCAATCCGGGCTTCAGGATTGCCCTGCATCAGAAGGACTTGAACCTGGCGCTTGAGGGCGCACGCGAACTGGGGCTGAACCTGCCCAACACCGCCAACGCGCAGCAAGTGTTCAGCACCTGCGCGGCGCTGGGCGGGAGTGGCTGGGATCACTCGGGGTTGATCAAGGGCCTGGAGCACATGGCCAACCACTCGATTCGCGGTGATCACACGCCAAACTGACTGCGCTCACAGAGGTGTTGCACGTTCCGGCCCCTTCCCGGCTGAAGCCGGTCCTACAATGTTCATGCCGCTGACCGCACGCGTAGCTTTGCTTTGCTTTGCTGTCAGTGGGACCGGCTTCAGCCGGGAAGGGTCACACCCTCCTGCCGCATCCTGGAGCGCAGACGATAAAAAGCCAGGCACCTCTCGGACTGCCTGGCTTTTTGTCAGAGCGAAACGGTTACATCAAACTGCGAATCCTCAAAAGATATTGATCGGGTAATCGGCGATCAGGCGAAACTCTTTGACGTCGCCGTCGGGCTGATCACCATTAGCGGTGTGCCACGCCTGACGCATGCGCAACGACAAGTCCCTGGCCGGGCCGGATTGCACCACGTACTTTGCCTCCAGGTTAGTCTCATGGTGATCACCGTCATCGCCATAACCGGTGTAAGTGCTGTTGGACGGGATATGCGAACCGTCAATGTCGTCACCGTGGATATACCGCACCATGAAACTCAGGCCGGGCGCACCGTAAGTCGCCATGTTCAAGTCGTACCGGGCCTGCCAGGACTTTTCACCCGGGCCGTTGAAGTCGGAATACTGAACAGAGTTGGCCAGCAATATTGAATCGCCCGTATCGCCTGCGCCGTTATTGCCAAACGCCACGTAGTCGAAGGGGGTGTCGCCGTGAACTTTTTGATAGGCCAGCGTCAGCGTGTGGGCGGTGAGAAACGAATACGCGGCAGCCAGCGACCACGTCGTGTTGCTGATATCCCCCGCCTTGGCGGCGCCAGTGTCATTGGTGCGGTAAATATTGAAATCGAAATTCACTGACTGCTGGTCGGACAGCGGCAAGGTGTAATTGGCATTACCGTAGTACTGACGCCAGACATCTTTAAGGTCCGAGCCGTACAGGCTGACCGTGAAGTTATCGTTGATCGCGTATTTGCCGCCAGCGTAATCAATGCTGCTCGCTTCAACGTTGGCGTACGCCGCCCAGATACCATGATCGTTGTTGGTGGTCACCGGGCCGTTGCTGCCGGTGAAGTGGCCGCCGTCCAGTTCCAGGTTGGCGATGTCGCTGCTGCGCAAGTTGAAGCCGGTGGCCGTTTGTGGAAACAACCGGGAGCCCCCGGCCGCGAACACAGGCGCCTCTGGCTGCAGGTTGCCGTAACGCAGTTCGGTCTTGGAGATACGCATTTTCAGCGCGCCGCCTGCCGTGCCGTATTCATCCTGCGGATCGCCATGGCTGTCCACCGGCAGGTTGCCAGTGCCGGTGGTACCGCCACCGCCATCAAGCTTCAAGCCCCAGTAACCGTAAGCGTCGACACCGAAACCTACCGTGCCCTGGGTAAAGCCGGAACTAAAGTTGCCGAGGACGCCCTGGGTCCAGTCCTTGCTGTCGCCCTTGCCATTCTTGTTGTCGCGGTTGAAGTAATAGTTCTTCAGGTGAACGGTCAGGCTGCTGTCGTCGACAAAGCCTTTGGCCTCTGATTGATCACTGACAACCCCTGCCGTTGCCCATTGACTCACACCGAGCGAGACGGCCAGCGTCATCAGATTCCATTTAACGAACGTCATTGTTATCCCCTGTCTTATTAAGGCCAGCACATCCGCACTTCGATGCGGCGTTCAGTTTCGAGTTCATATGAAAGTTCAACGCCGGGCCGGGCGGTTGGCAGATGGTGACCGCAAAAAATCCAAAGCACGACACACTGTCTTTATAGGTATTGCACGCCCTGGCACTCACTGCACTCCCGGGTTAGAGCGCTCGCGGTCCTGCGGCAGTCTTTTAGCACCGTAAGACGCGGCGATAGCCATACCGCTCTTGATAGTCACTATCGATCTTCGTAATAGTCCAAAGCTTTCAGCCGGTGTTACCGTCGTCGGCGATGAAGAACACGACTCAATTGCTTGATGACTCCGCAGCGTCAGGCGACTGGATCATGCTCCGCTTCATCATTCCTTTGGTAAGACTTTTAGCCACCCACGTCAGTGCGGTGGCTTTTTTTATGCCTGCGCAAGGCACCTACCGTGAATCGCGAGACACAGCTGAATGCAGAAAATTCCCGTTCGATGCCTGAATGGTCTCTATGGGCACGATAGATAAATAACGAGGCAAATGAGAGTGAACTTAGATATAAGGTGCGCCTCATAGTAGCACTCTAATATCACGCAACTTATTTCTCAGGTGCCTCCATGTTCAAAGATCTCACGATAGCCAAGCGTCTTGGCCTGGGCTTCGGGCTCGTCCTCGCACTGATGATCCTGCTGACGCTGGTAGGCGTGAACCGGGTCAGGGTGATTGAATCGACGCTCACAGACGTCAGCGAAGACGCCACCATCAAGCAGCGTTACGCGATCAATTTCCGCGGCAGCGTTCACGACCGCGCCATTGCGCTGCGGGATGCCGTGCTGGTGCGCAACGATGCAGGCCTGGCCACGCACTTGCGCGATATCGAGCGTCTCGACGGGCTTTATCAGGCATCCGCGGCGCCCATGGACCGGATCTTCCAGAGCAAGGGCGCTTCACCTCGTGAACAAGAATTGCTGGCGAACGTGAAGTCGGCCGAGCGCACTGCACTGGCAAGCACCGAAAAACTGCTCAAACTGCGCCAGCAGGGCGATATTGACCAGGCCCAGACGGTGTTGATGGAGCAGGTGTCCGGCGCTTACAAAGACTGGCTCGCCCGCATCAATGCGTTGATTGATCTGGAAGAATCGACCATTGGTGGGCATATCACTTCGGTACGGGCCACTGCGTCGCAATTCGCCTCGCTGATGCTACTGGCCACCGGCGTTGCCGTGGTGTTGGGCATCATTGCCTCGCTGCTGATCATCCGCAGCCTCAAGTCGACCCTGGGTGCCGAACCCCACCAGGTTGCGGCCTCCATCCGCCGCCTGGCAGCCGGCCAACTGACCGACAGGATCGAAACGGCCTACCCCGACAGCGTCATGGGCGCGCTCAAAGCGAGCAATCTGCACTTGTCGGCAACCATCACCGAGGTACGTTCGGCAGCGACAGCGTTGACTCATTCTTCCGCGCAGTTGCTGTCCAGTTCCGACAGCAACAGCGAGCAGATGCGCCTGCAGGCCAGCGAAACCCAACAGATGGCCACCGCGATCAACCAGATGGCCAGCACGGTCAAGGAAGTAGCGGGCTATGCCAGCCAGGCAGCCAACGCTACACAGACGGCCGACGAAGAAGTCGAGAACGGCAAGCGCATGGTCGAAGGCACGGCGCAGGCCATGGACCTGTTGGCGCGCAAGCTGGAAAGCGCTGCCGATTCCGTAGGACAGGTCTCCAGCGACAGCCGGGCGATTGAAAATGTCGTGGCGGTGATCAACTCGATCGCTGAACGCACCAATCTGCTGGCGCTCAACGCGGCCATTGAAGCGGCACGCGCCGGTGAAGCAGGCCGCGGTTTTGCCGTGGTAGCCGATGAGGTGCGCTCGCTGGCCAACCGTACCCAGGAATCGACCCAGGAGATTCGCGAGATGGTCGGCCAACTGCAAACCGGCGCCGTGAAAACCGCCGATTTGATGCGCGAAAGCCGCGAGATGGCCCAGCGTACCGTCGAGCAGACCCACGACGCGCAGACTGCTCTGGTGAAGATCCGCCACGAAGTCGGTGCACTCAACGACATGAACGCGCAGATCGCCAGCGCCGCCGCGCAGCAACGGGCGGTGGCCGACGACGTCAGCGTTAACATCAATCGTATCCACGATTCAGCGCTGGAAACCGCAGTCGGCTCCAACCAGGTAGCACGCTCAAGCCGTGAGCTGTCGACCTTGGCCGAAGTACTCACCGAGCGGGTCAGCTTCTTCAAGGTCTGACACAAGAGGCCCGACTCAAGCCTTTCACCCCCACGCCTGCGCCGCCCTGTGGCGCAGCCTGCGATCATCCCTTATCAGCGCCACTACGCCCCGAACCGCCCTGATCCGCAACGCACGCCCTCGCCGCATTCGGCACATTCGCTGGAGTCCATCAGCACTTTCTGCTCTAGTAGCGATCCATTATCGCGAGTCGGCTGCGGCCGACTCCGTCATCCATCCGCTGCAAATCGCTGCCGCCAAACCAAAGGTCCCGCTGATGTCTGCCCAACGTTTCAAGCACGCCCTCTCCTGCCTGTCCCTGCTGGCCTGTCTGACTTCCACCGCCGCCTTCGCCCACGCCCACCTTGAGAGCCAGCAACCCGCTGCGGACAGCGAAGTCACCGCGCCTAAGGAGTTGCGCCTGACCTTCTCCGAAGGCGTCGAGGACAAGTTCACCAAGGTCGTCATCAGCCTGGACGCGGCCGACGCGCCGACAGAAATCATTCAGACGCGCAGCGTGGAAACCGACCCCGCTGACAAAAAAATCCTGATCGTGACCCCCGCCGTACCGATGGTGCCGGGCAAGTACAAAGTGGAATGGCATGCCGTGTCGGTGGACACTCACAAGAGCGAGGGCACGTACCGTTTTCAGGTGACGCCATAACGCCATGCACGAAGGATTGATCCTGTGCCGCTTCATCCACTTCGGCGCAGTCCTGTTGCTGTTTGGCATGGCGCTGTTCCGCAGCCGGCTATTTGGGCCTTGGCTGCGGGCGTTTGACGCCGGGCCGGCCGGCCTCCAATTGCAGCGCAGGACCGGAGTTCTCGCTGGCATTGCCCTGGCCAGCGCGCTCGCATGGCTGATGCTGACCGCCGCCTACCTCAGTGGAGAGTGGGCCAGTGCGGTCGATCCGCAAACCCTTGGGCTGGTGCTCGGCAATACCTGGTTCGGGCACGTCTGGGTCGTGCATCTGGTGCTTAATGCGCTGCTGGTCATTTTCTGCCACCGCGCGACGCCCGGCGCTGTCCTGACGCTCAATGCCTTGTTGCTGATGACCCTGGCACCGGTTGGCCACGGCGCGATGTTCGACGGGATCAAGGGCCAACTGCTGATCGTCAACCAGATGCTGCACCTGCTCGGGGTCGGTACCTGGCTGGGCGGGCTGGCCATGCTCGCCGTGCTCCTCAAATCCGCCAAGAGCGTTGATCTCGCGGCGGTGTTACGCCGCTTCAGCGGTATTGGCTATGGGTTGGTGGCCATCATCATCGCCACGGGTTTGATCAACGTGCGCGCACTCACTGGCGGGCTATGGCCCGTACCGGCATTCGACGGATTTGGTCTGGTGCTGACAGTGAAGGCGACGCTGGTGCTGGGCATGTTGGTGCTGGCGGCACTCAACCGGCGACTGGCGCACATGGCCGAGCTGCCGGTGGCACGCCTGAAGCTGAGCATCTTCGCCGAAAGCCTGCTGGGTGCGGGCGCCTTGGCCGCGGTATCGCTGCTGGGCACCTTGCCACCGATGCTGGCCTGAATTTGAGCGCAAGACTCGGAGTGTGAGGTTGGGGTGAGGCGGCTAGTGTTCAGTGACGTGAGCCGTCCGTGGAAGATTCCCGCAAGGCGCCTCACGTTACGTTCAGATGCGTCCGACACCTGCCCACACGGGCCCTGACCAGCAGCCTTGACCAGCGGCCATGACATGAGTCCTGACATGAACCGCGACATAAGCCGCCCCTCCACCGACACGACACCCCGAAGCGCAGTCCACGATGCGCGCTGGAACGCCGTGGTCACCCGCGACGCCAGCGCCGACACCTCATTTGTTTACGCTGTGCGCACCACCGGCGTTTATTGCCGGCCGGGCAGCGCATCGCGTTTGCCGCGTGCGGAAAATGTGGTGTTTTTCGATGATGCAGCCCAGGCCGAAGCCGCAGGGTATCGCCCCAGCAAACGGACCACGCCCGACCGCCGCGAGCTCGCTGCCGCGCATGCCGCCGCAGTCGCCGCCGCATGCCGGCTGATCGCCGAGGCTGAGCCGTTACCGTCCCTGACGGAGTTGGCGGCTGAGGCCGGGATGAGCCCGTGGCATTTCCATCGCGTCTTCAAAGCGGTAGCCGGGGTAACCCCCAAGGCTTATGCCAATGCTCACCGTGCCGGCGTAGTGCGCAGCAAACTGGCAGACAGCGGGCGCATCACCGACGCCGTTTACGAGGCCGGCTTTAACTCCAACAGCCGCTTTTATGAAGCCAGCAGCGGTCTGCTGGGGATGACCCCGACGGATTACCGCAAAGGCGGCGCGAACCTCAAAATTCACTTTGCCGTAGGCCAGTGCTTTCTCGGCGCGATTCTGGTGGCGCAGAGCCCTCGCGGGGTGTGCGCCATCCTGCTGGGTGAGGACCCGGATCGACTGGTGCAGAGCCTGCAGGATCAGTTCCACTGCGCCACGCTGATCGGCGGCGATGCAAATTTCGAGCGACTCATGGCCCAGGTGGTGGGATTTGTCGAGGCGCCGAAGCTGGGCCTGAACCTGCCGCTGGATTTGCAGGGCACCGCGTTTCAGCAGCGGGTCTGGCAAGCGCTCAGGCAGATTCCACCGGGGAGCACTGCCAGCTACGCCGAGATTGCCCAGCGCATTGGTGCACCGACCGCCAGCCGTGCGGTGGCCCTGGCCTGCGCAGCAAACAGCCTCGCCGTGGCGATTCCCTGCCACCGGGTGGTGCGCAGTGATGGCGCCTTGTCCGGTTACCGCTGGGGCGTCGAGCGTAAACGCGCCCTGCTCACCCGCGAGCGTGACAGCGTCGTTCATAGCCCTGCCGATTTTACGTGCGCCTCAAACGGGCTACCGGCCGAGGCCGGCCCCACGCAACCAGATTGCCCTGCAAACGCCGGTAACAGCTCGGTGCTTGAGAAACCCTGACAGCGGCGTAAGGTCCTTGCACCTGATCTCACAAGGAGCATGGACGTGCCTTCGACCCTTCACGCGATAACCGACACCGCCCCTTCATTCTGGCTGATCGCCGATCAACTCAACGCGCGCAACGAAACCGAACGGCTGGACTACATCCGCTCGGGCTTCCCTCCCGGCTGGGTCAAGGTGCTGCGCAACGCTTTTCGGCTGAGCAACAGCCAGCTCGAAACGCTGCTGGCCACCTCGGTCTCGACCCTGGAGCGCCGCCAGCGCCAGCAACGCCCGCTTGACGTGGTCGGCTCCGAACGCCTTGATCGGGTCGCGGCCCTCGCCACCCATGCCGCCGAACTCTTTGAAGACCAGAACACCGCACGTCGCTGGATGATCGCGCCCAACCGCGCCCTCAACGGGCTCACGCCCCTCGCCTTGTGCGAGACCGAGATCGGCGCGCGTCAGGCTCGCCGGGTGCTGAGCGCATTGCAGCACGGCGCGGTGGTCTGATGCAGGCCTGGAGAATCTGCAAAGGGCGCGAAGCCCATGACCTGTCCGGAAATGGCGCCGCGAGGTTCGGTGGGCGCTGGAATCACGCCGATCAGCCCGCCGTGTATCTGGCGTTAAGCGCGGCGGGATGCGCGTTGGACACGCTGACTCAATCCACCGGGCTGCCACAGCGGGGCTTTCAGCTCGTGCACGTGCAATTGCCGGACGACCCTGCGTTGTACTGGCAGCCCGCGCTGAGCCACCTCCCGCCCGGCTGGGACCTCATCCCCGCGGACAGGGCGAGCATGGATTTTGGCGGGGCATGGCTGGGGCGGCGAGAGCAACTCGGGCTGATTGTGCCGTCAGCGGCGATCACCCACACGCGCAACCTGTTGCTCAATCCAGCCCATCCCGCCATGGCGCAGGTCAAAGTGCTTGCTGTGCGTCCCTTCACCTAACACTAAACCGCAACTTGCACAGGCTTAACGCTGCGTATCGACCACAATGCGCCCGCGCACGTGCCCGTCCATGAGCGCGTGCGCGGTGTCGATCACCTCGCTCAAACCGATCTCGCGGCTGATCAACGGCAGCAATGACACATCCAGGTCCCGTGCCAGACGCGCCCAGGCGTCAATCCGGTCCTGACGGGGACGCATGACGCTGTCGATTCCGGCCAGCGTCACCCCGCGCAGGATAAACGGTGCCACCGACGCCGGAAATTCCATCCCTTGGGCCAGACCACAGGCAGCCACTGTGCCCCAATAGCGGGTGCTGGCGCAGATGTTGGCGAGTGTGTGGCTGCCAACCGAATCGATCGCCCCGGCCCAGCGTTCTTTGGCCAATGGACGGCCAGGTTCGGCCAGGGTGGCACGGTCGATGATTTCGGAGGCGCCCAGGGACGTGAGGTAGGCGCTCTCGCTCACGCGGCCGGTTGAGGCCACGACCCGATAGCCAAGCCTGGCCAATAAGGCGATGGCAAAACTGCCGACGCCTCCGTTGGCGCCGGTCACCAGCACTTCGCCCTTGTCCGGCGTCAGCCCGTTTTTCTCCAGCGCCATGATCGCCAGCATCGCGGTGTAACCTGCCGTGCCAATCGCCATGGCCTCGGCCGCCGAGAATGCGGCCGGTAGCGGGATCAACCACTTGCCCTGCAGGCGTGCCCGTTGGGCCAGTCCGCCCCAATGGGCCTCACCGACGCCCCAACCGTTGAGCACGACCTGATCGCCCGGCTTGAAGTCGGGGTCGCCGCTGTGCTCCACCGTCCCGGCCAGGTCTACCCCCGGCACCATGGGAAACTGACGCACAATCGGGCCCTTGCCGGTGATCGCCAGGCCGTCCTTGTAATTGAGCGTGCTATGACTGACGCGCACGGTGACGTCACCCTGGGGCAGCTGAGTGTCATCGATGTCGCTCAGTTCGGTGCGGTAGCCGTTGTCGTCTTTGTGGATCAGGATGCCTTTGAACATGCCACTTGCTCCTATTTAGACCGTTCGTCTATATCCAGGCCTTAAAGCATCAGCGCGGCAAGCCGCGCAGAAACCCGATGATGAAAGTGTCCAGCGGTTGTGCGTTCTGCACCAGCCGTGCGCGCAGCACGGCGCCCTCCCAGCCAATCCAGAAATACGCCGCCAACTCTGAACAGTCAGTGCGGGCGGGCAGTTCACGCGCGGTCACCGCCGCTTCAAAGCAGACGCTCAGCCGCGCCTGCCAGTCGAGGAATACGTTTTCCAGTGCTTCGCGAAATCCGCTGGGCAAGACACTGACTTCCTGCCCCATATTGCCCACCAGACAACCGCGTCTGAACGCATGGCGGGCGATATTGACCTTGGATTCCTGGACGAATCCTGCCAGGCGCTCCAGTGGCGACAGCGATTCGTCCAACAGCCAGCGGTCAAGGCGCCGGGCGAAGTAATGGGCGTAGCTGTCCAGCACCGCGAGGCCAAACGCCTCCTTGCTGGCGAAGTAATGATAAAAGGAGCCCTTTGGCACGCCGACGCGTTTGAGGATGGCGTCAATGCCGGTGGCCATGAAGCCCTGTTCGGTCAGCACCTCGACCCCGCAGCGGATAAGCGCCTCACGGGTATCGAAGTCATCAGGGCGTGGCACTTTGGGAGGTCGCCCGGGGCGCCTGGGTTTTGCAATGATCTCGTTCATGGGGTTGCATATTAGACCGAGCGTCTATTAAATCAACCGCAACGTTGCATTCGCTGCCCTCTTTGCTTTGGAGACCCTGCCGATGATCGCCTGGCCCGACACCCGCCTGCTCAAGCTGCTAGACATCGAACTGCCGATTCTGCAAGCGCCGATGGCCGGGGCATCAGGCTCGGCAATGGCCATCGCCGTCGGCAAGGCCGGCGGGCTTCCCTCGCTGCCTTGCGCCATGCTCACCCGCGCGCAGATTCGTGAGGAGATGGCGCGCATCCGCGCAGGCACCCATGCGCCGCTTAACCTGAACTTCTTCTGCCACCAGACGCCCGCCGCCGATCCGCAGGCCGATGCCCGCTGGAAGGATCTGCTCAAGCCCTACTACGACGAACTGGGCGCAGATTTCGAGGCGCCCACGCCGGCGTCCAGTCGCGCACCGTTTGATGAGTCTGCCTGCGCACTGGTGGAGGAGTTGCGCCCGGAAGTGGTCAGCTTTCACTTCGGTCTGCCCGACCCTGCTTTGCTGGCGCGAGTAAAGGCCGCGGGCGCCAGGGTGCTTTCCTCCGCCACCACGGTCGAAGAAGCCAGGTGGCTGGAAGCACGCGGGTGCGACGCCATCATCGCCATGGGTTACGAGGCCGGTGGGCACCGCGGGATGTTCCTCAGTGAGGCGCTGCACACTCAGGTCGGCACCTTCGCGCTGGTGCCACAGATCGTCGACGCGGTGTCGGTTCCGGTGATTGCCGCCGGTGGCATCGCCGACAGCCGCGGGATTGCCGCCGCCTTCATGCTGGGCGCCTGCGCTGTGCAAGTGGGCACCGCTTACCTGTTCACCCCGGAAGCGAAAACCTCGTCCCTGCATCAGGCGGCGCTGAGCCGTGCCGAGGACAGCCAGACCGCGATTACCAACCTGTTCACCGGGCGCCCGGCACGGGGCATCGTTAATCGGATCATGCGCGAGATCGGTCCGATGGCGGACGCCGCGCCAGCGTTTCCGACTGCGGGCAGTGCGCTGGTGCCGCTGCGCAGCAAGGCCGAAGCCCGGGGTGACGACGGCTTCATGAATCTGTGGGCCGGCCAGGCGGTCGGCATCAAGCATTCGCTGTCAGCGGAAGACCTCACGCGCCAGCTCGCCATTGGCGCGCTTGAGCGCCTCGCCGGTCGCTGACCGGCGGTTGATTAGCTTTCGGGAAGATCCGGCTTTCCCGCCAGGGCTAGTCGCTATATATTTCGCTGCATAGCGCCTGATGGATGTCCGGTTGCTCCCCCTTGTCCCCCATTTGCAGCCCCGGAGTTGTTCATGCGCACCGTGCCCCATCGCCTCTCTCTCACTTCGCTGGTCTTCGCCGTTGCGGCCCTTTCGTCGGGCATGGCCTCTGCCGACGTAGTCCAGGTCGCCGTGGCGGCCAACTTCACGGCGCCGATTCAAGCCATCGCCAAGGACTTCGAAAAGGACACCGGGCACACACTGGTGGCCTCGTTCGGCGCGACCGGCCAGTTCTACACCCAGATCAAAAATGGTGCGCCGTTCGAGGTCTTTCTGTCCGCCGACGACACTACGCCAGCGAAGCTGGACAGCGAAAACGAGACCGTCAAAGGCTCGCGCTTTACCTACGCCGTCGGCACGCTGGCCCTGTGGTCGCCCAAAGAGGGTTACGTTGACAACCAGGGCCAGGTGCTCAAGGACGGCAAGTACGCGCATCTGTCCATTGCCAACCCCAAGGCTGCACCGTATGGGCTGGCCGCCACGCAAACGCTGGAGAAGCTGGGTCTGACCGCTACCACCAAAGACAGGATCGTCGAGGGACAAAGCATCGCTCAGGCCTATCAGTTCGTGCAGACCGGCAATGCCGAGCTGGGGTTTGTCGCGCTTTCCCAAGTGTTCAAGAACGGCAATCTCAGCGGCGGCTCGGCGTGGATCGTACCGGCAGATTTGCATGAGCCGATCAAGCAAGACGCAGTGATTTTGAACAAAGGCAAGGATAATGCCGCCGCGAAGGCCTTGATGGACTATCTCAAAGGGCCTAAAGCCACTGCGATCATCAAATCCTTCGGGTACCAGCGGTAAATGCTGCCGGGCAGTGCCGACTTCGCGGCCATCTGGCTGACGCTCAAACTGGCGTCCCTGACGACGGTGATTCTGCTGATCGTCGGCACACCCATCGCGCTGTGGCTGGCGCGCACGCGTTCCTGGCTCAAGGGCCCGATCGGCGCCGTGGTGGCATTGCCGCTGGTGTTGCCGCCCACGGTGATCGGCTTTTACCTGCTGCTATTGCTCGGACCCAACGGCGCGGGCGGGCAACTGACCCAGCGGCTGGGGCTCGGCACGCTGACCTTTAGCTTTACCGGGCTGGTGATTGGCTCGGTGCTGTACTCCTTGCCGTTCGTGGTGCAGCCCTTGCAGAACGCCTTCGCGGCAATCGGCCCCCGCCCGCTTGAGGTTGCCGCGACGTTGCGCGCAGGGCCCTGGGACAGCTTTTTCTCGGTGATCCTGCCCCTGGCGCGCCCCGGATTCATCACCGGCGCCATCCTGGGCTTTGCCCACACCGTCGGCGAATTCGGCGTGGTGCTGATGATCGGCGGCAACATCCCGGACAAGACCCGCGTGGTGTCCACGCAAATCTACAACCACGTCGAATCCATGGAGTACGCCCAGGCCCACTGGCTCGCCGGCGCCATGCTGGTGTTTTCCTTTCTGGTACTGCTGGCGCTGTACTCCAGCGGCAAGGCCAGATCGCCCTGGAGCAGCGCGTGAGTTCAAACCTTGAAGTGCGCCTGAACCTGGCCTTTGCCGGGTTTACTTTGAATGTGGACCTGACCTTGCCCGGGCGCGGCGTGACCGCACTTTATGGCCCGTCCGGCTCCGGCAAGACCACGTGCCTGCGCTGCATCGCCGGGCTGCAAAATGCTCCCGGCGGCTACGTCAGGGTGAATGGCGAAGTCTGGCAGGACGCCGCCAATGCCCTGTTTGTGCCCGCCCACCAGCGCTCCCTGGGCTACGTTTTTCAGGAGGCGAGTCTGTTTGCGCACCTGAACGTCGAGGGCAATCTGCGGTTCGGTTTCAAGCGCATTGCCGAGCGCGAACGCCGTGTAACGCTGGAGCAGGCGACCGCGCTGCTGGGGATCGATCACTTGCTGCAACGCTCGCCTGACACGCTTTCAGGTGGCGAGCGCCAGCGCGTCGGCATTGCTCGCGCACTCTTGACCAGCCCGCGTTTGCTGTTGATGGACGAGCCGCTGGCCGCACTCGATGCGCAACGCAAAAGCGAAATCCTGCCCTACCTCGAACGCCTCCACGACGAGCTGGATATCCCGATCATTTACGTCAGCCACGCTCAGGATGAAGTGGCCCGGCTGGCCGACCATCTGGTCCTGCTCAGCGAAGGCAAGGCGCTGGCCAGCGGGCCCATCGGCGAAACCCTGGCGCGGCTGGATTTGCCGCTGGCGATGGGCGACGACGCGGGCGTGGTCATCGCTGGCAGCGTGCTGGCTTACGACGCCGGCTACCAACTGATCACCGTCGGCTTGCCTGGCAGTGAACTGAGTATCCGCGTTGCGCACTCGCCATTGCTGCCCGGCAAGCCATTGCGCCTTAAGGTGCAAGCACGAGACGTGAGCCTCAGCCTGCAACCCGACGCGCAGAGCAGCATTCTCAATCGCCTGCCGGTGACTGTCGTCGAGGAGATTGCGGCGGACAACACGGCCCATGTGCTGGTGCGCCTCGACGCGGACGGCAGCGCGCTGCTGGCACGCATCACCCGTTATTCGCGGGACCAGTTGCAGCTGCAGCCCGGCCAGCGGCTCTGGGCGCAAATCAAATCGGTGGCATTGCTCGCCTGACCGGGCGGCCTTCGCAAAGCCTCTTTTGCAATTATTCGGCACGACTGCGCAGCGCAACGGTCAATGCAACAAGACCCGCGTTCAGGACTGCCTTTCATGCCGGACACCATCCACAGCGAAGATTTGCCCAAAGATTTGCACTACGTCGATGACAGCCAGCCGGGCTTCAGCCGCAAGATCCTGCGCGGCAAATTTGCCTATTTCGACACCGACGGCCAGCGTATCCGCGACGAGGACGAGATCAAGCGCATCAATGCGCTGGTGATCCCGCCGGCCTACACCGACGTGTGGATCTGCGCTGACCGCCAGGGCCACTTGCAAGCCACCGGCCGCGATGCACGTGGGCGCAAGCAGTATCGCTACCATCCGCGCTGGCGCGAGATCCGCGACGAGAACAAATACTCGCGGATGATTGCCTTCGGCAAGGCGCTGCCCAAAGTGCGCAAGCAGCTGGAAACCCAGTTGGCCAAGCCCGGCATGGGCCGTGAGAAAGTCATGGCGGCGGTGTTGTCGCTGCTCGATCAGACGCTGATCCGTATCGGCAACAGTCAGTATGCGCGGGACAATCGCTCGTACGGCCTGACCACGCTGCGCAACAAACACGTGGACGTCAAAGGCAGCAAGATTTACTTCGAGTTTCGCGGCAAAAGCGGGGTCGAGCACCGGCTCAGCGTCACTGACCGGCGCCTGGCGAACATCATCAAGCGCTGCATGGAATTGCCCGGTCAAAACCTGTTCCAGTACCTGGACGACGACGGCCAGCGGCATTCCGTTTCCTCCCACGACATCAATCAGTACCTGCACAAGCTGACCGGTGCCGATTTCACCGCCAAGGACTATCGCACCTGGGCCGGCAGTGCGATGGCCCTGGCGACCCTGCGCAAGCTGCACTGGGAGCCGGAAGCCGACGCGAAGAAGCACGTCGTGTCCATGGTCAAGGAGGTGGCGCGTCTACTGGGCAATACCCCAGCGGTGTGCCGCAAGTGCTACATCCACCCGGCAGTGCTCGAAGCCTTTGCGGTCGGCGAGCTCGCCAAATTGCCGCGCATCCGGCAGCGCAAAGGCCTGCGCATGGAGGAAGTCGCCCTGGCCGGTTTCCTTCAGGGCCTGCAGGCTGCAGAAGTCATTCGTGAAGCATCAGAAGAACTGGCAGGAGAAACATCATGAAACCCGATAACGCCCACATCCCTGGCGAAAAGCTCAATGACCCGGACGCGCGTCCCGCCGACGTTGCCGACGACCGCGAGCGCACCGACGACGTCCGCGAAGACGAACCGCTGACCGGCGGTGAACACGACGACGCCGGCCACACGCCCAAAGTGCCCCTCGCTGAGTAAACCGCTCCCGCTTTCCCGGATTCAAAGGCCTCACCCATGACCACTGCTCCACGCACGCCAGACGACGCTCGCTCATCCTCTTTCACGGTTGACCCCGACCTTCCCGGATTCGTCCGGGTCCGCGGTGCCCGGGAGCATAATCTCAAGGATGTTGACGTCGACATCCCCCGCGACGCGCTGGTGGTCTTCACCGGCGTCTCGGGCTCGGGCAAATCCTCACTGGCGTTTTCCACGCTGTATGCGGAAGCCCAGCGGCGCTATTTCGAATCCGTCGCGCCGTATGCCAGACGCCTGATCGATCAGGTCGGCGTGCCGGACGTCGACTCCATCGAAGGCTTGCCACCCGCCGTCGCGCTGCAACAGCAACGCGGTACACCGAGCACGCGCTCTTCGGTGGGCAGTGTCACCACCCTTTCCAGCCTGATTCGCATGCTCTACTCGCGCGCCGGCAGCTACCCGGCGGGGCAGCCGATGCTCTACGCCGAGGACTTCTCCCCCAACCTCCCTCAGGGCGCTTGCCCGGAATGCCACGGGCTGGGCCGGGTCTACGAGGTGCCTGAAGAGTTGATGGTCCCGGACGACTCGCTGACCATCCGCCAACGCGCGATCGCCGCCTGGCCTCTTGCCTGGGGCGGCCAGAACCAGCGCGACATTCTGGTGACGCTGGGTTACGACGTCGATACCCCGTGGCGGGACCTGCCGAAGAAGGACCGGGACTGGATTCTGTTCACTGACGAACAGCCCACGGCGCCGGTCTATGCCGGGTTGACTCCGGCAGAAACCCGTCTGGCGATCAAACGCAAGGTCGAGCCCAGCTATCAGGGCACGTTCACGGGCGCTCGTCGGTATGTGCAGCACACCTTTGCGACCACCCAGAGCGCACTGATGAAGAAGCGCGTTGCACGGTTCATGCGTGGCAGTCCCTGCCCGCTGTGCGAGGGCAAGCGACTGAAACGCGAGGCCTTGTCCGTCACATTCGCCGGCCTCGACATCGGTGAACTGTCGCAGATGTCCCTGCTGCGACTGGCGGAGGTACTGCGCCCCGTCGCCGCCGGGCAATTCGATGATGCCTCGGACAACGCAGTCCTCGACCCCAAGTTGAGGGCCAGTGCGCGCAAGAAAAGGGTCGACGCCGGTGGCTCGGGCCATGACGCGGCGCCGGACGTACGCGCAACCCCGAATCTCTCCGTCGAGAAGCGCCTTGCGGCCCAGCGTATCGCACAGGATCTGCTGGCGCGGGTCAGCACCCTGACCGAGCTGGGGCTGGGCTACCTGGCCCTTGATCGCAGCACGCCGTCTCTGTCGTCAGGCGAACTGCAGCGCCTGCGTCTGGCGACGCAACTGGGCTCGCAACTGTTCGGCGTCATTTACGTGCTCGATGAGCCCTCGGCAGGCCTGCACCCCGCCGACAGCGAGGCGCTGTTCACGGCATTGCAGCAGCTCAAGGCGTCCGGCAATTCGCTGTTTGTGGTCGAGCATGATCTGGAAACCATGCGCCGCGCTGACTGGCTAATCGACGTCGGGCCGGCTGCCGGGGAACATGGCGGCCACGTGCTTTACAGCGGGCCACCTGCAGGCCTGGCCAAGGTCGAGGCGTCACAAACGGGTAAGCATTTGTTTGCCGCGCACACCGAGCTTCGGGGCGAAAGAAGGTCTGCCACCGACTGGCTGCGCCTGGAAGGCATCACCCGCAACAACCTCACCGAGCTGAGCGCGGAATTTCCCTTGGGCTGTTTTACATCGGTCACGGGTATTTCCGGCTCGGGCAAATCCAGCCTGGTCAGCCAGGCCCTTCTGGAGTTGGTGGGTGCAGCACTCGGCCGGCCTGCGGTCGAGGCCGATCAGGAAGAGTCCAGCCTTGAAGACGATGCGCCTCAGCCCACCGGCGGGCACATCGCTGGCGGGCTGGCCTCTATCAAGCGGCTGGTGCAGGTCGATCAGAAGCCCATCGGCAGAACGCCGCGCTCCAATCTGGCGACCTACACCGGGCTGTTCGACAACGTCCGAAAACTGTTTGCCGCCACCCCCGAGGCGCAGAAGGCTGGCTACGATGCCGGGCAATTCTCGTTCAACGTCGCCAAGGGCCGCTGCCCGGTGTGTGAAGGCGAAGGGTTCGTCAGCGTTGAATTGCTCTTCATGCCCAGCGTCTACGCGCCCTGCCCGACCTGTCATGGCGCGCGCTACAACCCGGACACACTCGCCATCCGCTGGAACGGGCTGAGCATCGCCGATGTGTTGCAGCTCACCGTCGAGCAAGCGGTAGACGTGTTCGCCGAGCAGCCGGGCGTTCTGCGTTCGCTGACCGTGCTGCGCGACATCGGCCTGGGCTACCTGCGGCTCGGCCAGCCAGCCACTGAGTTGTCCGGCGGCGAAGCCCAGCGCATCAAGCTGGCAACCGAGCTGCAGCGCAATCAACGCGGCGCCACACTTTACGTCCTCGACGAGCCCACCACTGGCCTGCACCCCACTGACGTAGACCGCCTGCTCACGCAGCTGAACGCGCTGGTTGACGGCGGGCACAGCGTCATCGTGGTGGAGCATGAAATGCGCGTTGTGGCGCAAAGTGACTGGGTCATCGACATCGGCCCGGGCGCCGGGGACAAGGGCGGCAACGTCGTGGCCTGCGGCACGCCTGAAGAAGTCGCCCAGGTGGCGGACAGCAAGACGGCGCCGTTCTTGCGCAAGGTGCTGGGGGGTGAGGCTTGAGCCCCGGCGTCATTCATTGCCCGCGCACGCCAATCAATAGAGGAGGATATTCATGAAAAACCCCGAAATTGGCGTCTTTGTTGCCGGCTGGTCCGCGACGGGCTCACAGGGCGTGATTGCCTGGCTTGTCACCCAGGACTGCGAACGTCAGGTACAGGCGTTGATGCCGAACCTGGGACCGGGCTTCCGCCGCGTCGGCGACAGCGCCATCCACGAAACCGCCGTGGTGGAGGCAGGCGCGGTGCTCAAAGGCCCGGTCATCATCGGGGAACGATCGTTCGTAGCGGCAGGCGCCTACTTGCGTGGCGGCGTTTACTTGGGTAACGACTGCATTGTGGGTCCAAGCTGCGAAATCAAAAGCAGCTTCATGCTGGACGGGAGCAAACTCGCCCATTTCAACTTCGTCGGCGACTCCATCATCGGCGAGCGGGTGAATATCGAGGCGGGTGCCATTGTGGCCAATTACCGTAACGAACTGGACGGTGCCCCGATCCGAATCCTCTTTGAAGGCAGTGTTATCGAGACCGGCGTGAGGAAATTCGGGGCACTGATCGGTGACGGCTGCAAGATTGGTGCGAATGCAGTGATTGCTCCCGGCGCAATACTCCGGCCAGGCACCCTCGTGCCGCGTCTGGCGTTGATTGATCAGTACGCCGCCCTGTAGGAGCCGGCTTGCTGGCGAACACGAGGTTTGAGAGCACCGCCCGATGCGGGGTTTGGACTCGGAGATGTCTGGGTCAACCGCGCGGTGGCGCTTTGTTGCGGCTGAGCTAGGCGGGGATTGCGCCAATGCTGGAGGATTGCGGAAACCCGGACACAAAAAAGGCGCTTCGGATTGCTCCGTAAGCGCCTGATTTTGAATGGTGCCCCGAGCCGGAGTCGAACCGGCACATCCTTTCGGACGACGGATTTTAAGTCCGAAAGTAAAGCTATGTTTTTCAATAGGTTAGGTACTTTTTCGTTCCTCAATTTGCCGTTTTCTTCGTCCGTGCAGCCTTTGGTTTTCAAGGGACGCGAATAAATTGCGGAACGGTTTCTTCATCCCTTCGAAGCCGCCCAGCCGCCTCCATCGGCCCTTTCGCCGAGGGCACTGTCGTGCAATAGTACGGATAGAGCATCCGGTATGGGTACATTGACTTTGATGGCTGGACCGTACCATCCTCATGCTTGATGATTATTCTAAGCTGTTGATTTTAAAGGACCCTTATAGTGCACGATGCCGTACCGATCCGCACTGAATCCAGCTAATCCCCGAAAATTCTTCACCGCTCGCCTGGCCCGATGACTGTAACCAACACCGAACCCTTCACTGGATTTCGAGCCTGTTTCTTAGAACATGAAGCGCCCGAGCAGCCGATGTGCGTCCTACGCTTTTTCCACCGAGGATCTAAGTGACCAACTCGTGGTTGACGGTTATGATGCATGCCGAGAAGACGAATGCCGTACCGTGCAGTGCATTCAAATAGCAACTCAGGTTGAGCACGAGGGCAACTGAAGGTCGCTAAAGCATCGAGAAAGTATCTTCGCGCCCGTGTGATACGGTCTCACTGGCCCAAAATGGCCTTAGTAATCACAGCATCAAAAAAACATGAAAGAAGCCCTCAGAGCGAGCTTGTTTTCGGAAGTTGGGACCTAAGATTGCCTGAACTTACCTAGCCGAGTTGAGCTGGATAATGGAAGAGTTTATGAACATTACGTTCGCTTGGTGGAACGTGGGGCTCAAGCCTCCGATTGCATCTGCCAAAGAGCCGAATGCGGCATCCACCTTACGCCCTTGGTTTGGGTTCTGCCACTTGAACGATTTAATGAGTATCGATCTGATCGCTTTTGGCGAAGTCTCTGACTCATTCGTGCGTACTGTTGACGCCTCTTTTGAGTCGTCCGGATTCGCTTCGCTGAGTATTACCGGAAAAGAAGGGCGGATCATCTTCGATATCGCAATATTTTATCGACTTAGTAAATTACGATTTATCAAAAGCCAAAACATAGTACATCCTCATTACTCTGGCAGCCTGCGAGTGGCAGTCAAGGTCGAATTTATAGCTATCGAAAGCGGCGAAGTATTTTACTTTTATATTTCTCATTGGCCAAGCCAAATGTCTCGCCCCGACTTAGGCAGGGACGAGCTGGGGTACGCATTAAGAGCTGACATTGACTCGATTTTTAATGAGGATGGTTACGATGCCAAAATAATATTGATGGGTGATTACAACAACGAGCCATTTGACAAACCCATTTATGACAAGTTGGTAGCGACTCGTGATAGACGCGTGGTAATCGACAAGCCCTATATAATGTACAACCCATTCTGGCGTAACCTGGGCGGAATTGAGCCATATAAACGACATGTTAAAACATCCCCCTGTCATGGAACTTATTATTACAAATCCAGCTCACACGTTACAAAATGGTTCACGTTCGATCAAATTATCGTATCATCGGCTTTTATGGGCCATAGTACGTGGCACCTGGACGAGGAAAAAACCAGCGTCTATAACTACCAAGAAGACGCATATTTAAGCACTAGCTTTTTTAACAAATTTGACCACTTACCAATCTACGGAAGGGTGACAAAACACTATGATTGATTTCAAATCCGCCCTTGCAGCCGGGCTGAGTATGGCTGAACGGATTCAGCTCAACAAGCAGGAAATTGATGATAAGATAGAGCACATAGCCAACATGCTCTATGAAGGAACAGATCGAAGTGCTGTGCTACTGTTCACTAAAAATAAAAGACATGCAGAGGCTACGTTCGGCAATGAAGTTAGCGATATTGAGGTTGCCTCAGCGCAAGTAGAAGGGAGAGCGTCTCGAATAGCCACCATTATTGTAAATTCCGAAAACGGCTTTCCAGTTCTACTGGACACGCCACAAAACAAATTTGTTTGCAAGACCGTAGAAGAGCTGGAAATGGCATTCTCCGAACTCGTGCGGATGCCATATGTCGCCAATACAATATTTAGCATAATAAAAGCAAAATCGATTAATTGATTGACTGCGTGGCTACCCCGCAATCAGTAATTCCTGGGGTCGACACTAAAAAAACCAAGTGCTCGCAGAAATGCGGGCCTTATTTTTACGCCCAACGTACAATTGCACGTACAAAAAACACCATAACTGGTCACTGATCGAAGTTATCCGCAATCGATCTGGACTACGCGGCTCTAGCCACGACGCCCCGATACCCATCACGGCGTACTGCCGCAATCACAAATTCCTCTTGCTTCCAGACCCATCAAGTCCGGTCCGGTATGGCAGCTCTTCGGTAACGAGCCAGTGAGCCGCATCGGGATAAAGCTCCCGTTCTTCGTGGTTCATGTTCAATTCCTCGCGTGATCACGAATGCTGTGCGTGACCACACCCCAGATGTCGAAATAGTCCCCTTCCATGATGAAGCGGTCGGGATACTTGCGATTGGCCGAACGCAACACTGGGTGGCTACCCACGAAGGCAAGGTACTTGACCAGCGGTTGCTGGTTGACGACGCCGATGATGACCTGCCCGGCCGTGGCGTCGATCCCCTTATCCACGATCAGCAGATCACCACAGAAGATGCCCGCCCCCTCCATACTGTCGCGTTCGACTTTCACCAGGTAAGTGCCTGGCGCGCGGATGTTCAGGAACTGATCGAGCGAGATGTCGAGGTGGTCGGTAACCGAGTCGTCATTCAAAGCGGCACCACCAAGACTGGAAGTAGAACGCCTCCTCCACCTGCTCAAGGCCAGAGATAATCAGACCTTGGGTACCCATGCTCGTCACACTGGCATCCAACAGCCGCGGCAAAGCATCCCGGGCATGGCTGACGCTGTTCAAGATGAAGGCTTCCCGGGTAATGCGACCAAGCGCAGGGCACTGAGACTCAACAATCTGCACGTCGCCTCTAAGCGGAGGGATCTTGCTGAGCTGATCTTTCGGGACGGCAACGCCCATCTGGCGGCGTGGGGTGATAAGGACGTACATGGGAATGCTTCGCTTGTTGATACTGTATATGCGTACAGTTAACTAAGCGGTGCGGCCGTGGTCAACACTGTATAAGCCAATTTGCGACAGGTGACCCTATGTGCGGGCGCTACTCGATCTACGAGCCAATGGACCACTACCTCAAGGAGCTTGCGCCAGAGCAGCTGGTTATAAATGGATACGACCTTTGGCCGATCGAGCGCTATAACGTCGCGCCGACAACTCGCGTGGAGGTCATCAGACCAACGGAGGGAGGGCTGAGCGTAGACAAGGTGCGCTGGGGATGGTCGCCATTTTGGGCGAAGGGTGAAGGGAAACGCCCCGCTCCGATCAATGCCAGAGTCGAGACGGTAATGTCGGGGAAGTACTTCAAGCAACTATGGCCGAACGGGCGAGCCCTGGCCCCGGCCAACGGCTGGTTTGAATGGGTGAAGGATCCAAACGACCCGAAGAAGAAGCAGCCGTACTTTATCAGGCTGAAAGAGGAAGGCCCGATGTTCTTCGCCGCGCTGGCGGAAGTGCATCAGGGGCTTGAGCCGGACCCGCAGGACGGTTTCGTAATCATCACCGCCGACAGCGATCACGGCATGGTCGACATTCATGATCGCCGGCCGGTGGTGCTGAGCCCAGAACACGCCCGGGAATGGGTGGATCCCGAAACGACGCCAGAGCGCGCCGCCGAGATCGCAAAGGAGTGCTGCAGGCCGACTGAGGAATTCACCTGGTTCGAAGTGAGCAAGGATGTCGGAAACGTGAGGAATCAGGGGTCGCTGTTGATTGAGCCCTTGGAAGAATCGATAAAATGATCGGAGAATCAGTCTCGGAGAGCGGATCCATGGGCTTGCCGAACGATGCTCACTGGCGCCTATTTCATTTATCATCCAGCCCAAATTTTCAGGGAGAACACGATGAATCTTAGGTTTCTAGCTTTACTGGTCATTGCGGTTGCTGCGCTGTCCGGATGTAACCACTTTAGCCAAGGCGATTATCGGGGCATACACAGAGCAGGAACCATCCCCTGCAATGGCACACCTCCGAATCAGCCCGGATGTTATTGAAGGCACACGTCACTGATGTACGACTGAGCAGCCCTCAGGGCTGCTTGATCAGCAATGATCCCGGCGCGGATATCAAAAACAGATCGTCCAGTTGCTGCAGCGAGTTCGACGGAGCCTGCATCACCCACACCGGCGGTGCTGGTGGCACCGGGCACGTTCCCGCCACCCGCACTACAACTTCCCGCGATGCGCAGCCGACGAGTCCCATCAGCAACAGCACGGCGCAGAGTTTCGCTTTCAGCATTGGCTTTCACCTTCTCTTCGGTTGCGGTCTGGTCCAAGACGGCGAGGCGCCTCTCGGCGTCCTGCTGTTTGGCGAGTGCCGTGCGAGCTTGTTCTGCTCCAGCGTTTGCGATAGAGGCAAGATCAGCCTGACGGCTGGCTTCGTTCCCGGCGATGACCTTCCCATATGCGTTGGCCTGCCAAACCCAAGCGACGGTAGCGCCGGCGGTGAAGAGTGCTGCCGCAATAATGGCGGCGCCGATCAGTTTCAGCTGAGCTTCGGTCACGGCACGTCCTTGAAGAAGATGTGGTGGCCAAGACGCAACGTTTGCGTCGCGCCCGACACCCACTTCGGGGGCTTGGTCATCGACGTCGAGTAGTAGTGCGTTGCGCCACCGGTAGGGTCAGGCACTAGGCCCTCGGTAACCTGCTGCACCGCCAGCTGGCATTTCGCGAACTCGGCGGTGGGGATCTGCTTAGCACCGGCGAGATACGGATAATTGGGATCGTTCACGTTCCAGCAGCTGAACTGATACGGCCGCTGGCAAACACCTGCATAGCCCTCGCCCCACCATGACTTGTCCTTGCCGTCGTTCACACGGTTGCGGATCGTCCATGCCACGGCCACCATCCCGGCCATCCCTTCCCCGCGAGCTTCGCCCCATAGCGTGAGCGCCAGGATTGCTCGATCCTGGTCTGTTGCCCCGCGATTCACAGCTCGCCCCCCATATCGCTGACGTCACCGGTTGCAGGCAGGGCGCTGCCTACATTTCTTAGGATTCCATCGGGCACCAGGATGTGGAGAGTGATCATGTGTTTGATGTCGTAAGGCAGACCGCCTTTGCTCACCGTCACCGTGAGCATGCCCTCCTCAAAAGCAATGTCCACGTCGGCGCCCAAGTCCATCTGATTCACGGTGTAACCCCAGCCACTGTCGGTGGGCGGATACGGCACCAGTCCCAAAGTGCCCGCTACTTGGTAGACGCCTTTGCTGACTCGCGAGGAAGTGACGTCGGATGAGCCCAGGGAGACGAGGTCATATGTGGCACCGGTGGCGCCGATGATGTTGATTGCTGCGCGTGAGGTCATGATCAAATAGCCTTTAGCGTGCCGTCTGCGGCACGGGTGGTATTGCCTTCGTGATAAATCCGGTGCGAATGCGGGCCCATCGACCATCCACCGACCTTGAATTGATTGTCGGTATCCAGTCCCAAATGCACCCCAAAAGAGTTCTCGCGGATAAACGAAATGACCGCCGAGGCGGCTTCGTTTGCGTCGTTGCTGAACAGAGCAGGTGTGTTCCGGTCGTTACCGCTGGCCGAAATGTGAGCTATTGAAGGCGGTGCGCCACTCGCAAAGTAGGTGCCTGCAGTACCGTTTTGAGCGCCTTTCTGCACGGCACCAATGTGGAAGCAGGCGTCGGCCGGACTGCTTGCGCCGGTCCCCCCTTGAGCAACCGACAGCGCAGTGGTCAGTCCGGATAGAGACGTGATGTCAACATTGCTGCCGCTGAGCGCGCGGCCAGCTACCGACATCTCCAGCTCGTCTATCTCGGCGACGCGCTCCATGAGCTGTGCCTGGAGCTTGCCGATTGCGGTCAGAAGTACATCCTCTGCGACCACGGCGGAGGCATCGTCCTTGGGCAGGCCCTTCAGCGATGAGGCAAGGACTCTCTCGTCGGTGAAGTACTTGTTAGCGCTGCCCTCCGGCAGACCGTCGGTATCAGAAAGTTCGAGAGCCGCGCGTACGTCTCTGAGGGTTCCGGAGACCCCAAGCACAGCAAGCGTGCTGCCGAACTGGACTACCAGCGCCCGCAACGCGTCAGCCGAATCCTTGACGTAACCCTGTATCGGCGCGATCGCGTACGTGCCGTCGACGGTTGATGCGCCGAGGTAGTTCGGTGATATAGCCATGACGGTATCACCAGCGATATTGGTCACTTCATACCAATGGCCATCCGGCCCAAGAAACGCATCCCCTACCCGGCTGTTAGCGATAAAAGACGTTTCGACACCAGTCACGGCGTTCGAATTTTGGACGACCGAAACCGTCCCGGCCTTGTACCAGGGCATATGACAATCCTTCAGAAATTGGCGGTTGGCGCGGCTAAGCCGCCATTTTTGCGAATACAGCAGGTAGGTGAAAATCGAGGGGATTAACGAAAGCTTCTGTGATCGCCCACATGTTGCCGCCGGCGAAGTCCCACAATGAAAACAGGCCTCTGCCAACAATGCTTCCAGCGAGCAAGCCCATGCCGAATGAGTTGATCATCAGGTATTCATTCTCCGGAAAGTTGAAGTCCACCCGGTAATAGTTACGGTAGGAAGTCGTCGCCGTCTGCTCTGACTTGATGTACGTCCAGTTGGCGAACGAACGGGTGAACAGCGCAGTAGGGGTTCCGGTGTCGTACAGCAGCTTGCCCTGTCCGTCCCACAGCCTCATGCCATAAGTCGCGACGGGTTGCGCCGTGAAGGCCGCCACGAAGTACCGGCCACTTGGAGCCGCAGTTTTTGTGCTGAATGCCCGAACATAGAACCCCGTCCAGTTGCCCGGCGATCCCGTCAGAAACATCTTCCCAGCCGCCCCCATAACGCCCGAGGTGTCCGGCCGGATGAACACCAGCGGGGGCTCCTGCGATGTAACAGCTCGTGGAAAAACCGTCACCGATCCCAACCCCGATTCTTGCGTGGGCGAGTAGCGGCCGCTTGAAATGATGCACAGCCTAGAAAATTCTGAATCGAGAATCACCGTGTTCTGGTTGTTGCTAAAGCTCAGTCCGAAACTCATCGAAACCTCATGACCAACAGACGCATGGAACCAGATGCGGTAAAAGTCCCGGGGCTCCAGTTCCGCATCCAGTTAGCGACCTCTACGACACCGCTCCCCATGGCGACTTCGAACTGACGGTCGTACTCGCCATAGTTCCCGATCGGTATGACGACGGCACTGGCGTTGTCCGGGCCGCAGCCCGGTACCGAAAAAGTCTGGACCTGCCGCGTCCCGCTGAAGGTCACCACTTGGGAAAGCACGACCCGCAAGGTGAAAGAGTTTTCGTCTAATTGCAGGGACCCGTCTGGGCCCCAAATGCGCATCCCATACGGCATTGGCTACCCCAGATATCCGAGACGTAGACGCAGTACGTTATTGACGTCGAAGACCGACACGTTTTGCGCATTGATTACCAACCGCCCTTGTCCCGGCACGATGCCGTTGATTTCCAGCGTCCCGTCTTTGTTGAGAATCCAGCCCTGCTGTCCCGCGGTGTAGTTGGTCGAGCTGATGAAGCTGCCGATCTTGGCGTTGGTGATTGTGCCGTCCTGAATGAACGTCGGGCCGAGAAACAGCTGCCCTCCCTGAGCAACAAACGGCGTTGAGATCCCCCCGCCCGCCAGGCTGTTGACCAGAGCGAACCGATCGGCTGACATCAGGATTTGGCTTTGCAGTCCCGCTTCGGTGTTCTCGATCCCGATGCCGATACCGGCCATCACATATTGCCCGTTGGCGTTGACTTGCAACTTCACGGAGTAGGAAGCTGAGACCTTACCGTCGAGCGTTGCGACAGCCTCACTCGTTTGCTCGACCGTCGAGGAAATGTTGCCCACCGATGCATTGAGTTGCTGAATCGCGGTCGCGGTTGCCGACTGGTGATCAGTGACAACTTGCTGCAAGTTGGTCACTTGCGCCGAGTTGTCACCGACGGTTGCTGTCAACTGAGTGACGGATTTCGCCATGGCGGCATGGGCGCTAGCCGCCACTTTGGATTCGGTGGCGATACTCGCCGTGCTGATCCAGCCGCCCAAGGCGTCAGTAAGGTCCCCTTCGGCGGAGTCATCGCGCACCGCCGCGCGCAGAGCCTGCAAGCTGCTCGCCTGCGCCCTGACGACACCGTCAAGCTCCGTGATTTCAGCGGTGTTGCTCGCGACCTGCTGAGCGAGGCCGTTTGCAGTTTCGATACTCCCGCCAACGTCGATCCAGTGCATCGGATCGGGCGGTGGAGTTTCCAGGGGGACAGCGTCGCTGGCCTGGTAGATGCGCCCTCCGTCCACGACCATCTCACCCTTTTCGTAGGTTCGATCAGGGTCATACGCTTTGAGGCCATCCAGCGCATCAATCTGGCCCTGCAAATCCTCAATCTTGTCGATCTGTTCCTGCAGGTCCTGGCCCAGCTCCGATTCACCGATCTGTCCTGCGATCATGTCGAGAATCGGCCCGGCTTCGGAACTACTCTGCCCCATCACGCCAAGCTCGGCGGGGTACCACGGGCCGATGTTCCCCGTGCGGTCGACGAGCCTGGCCCAGAAGAAGAACGTCACACCGCCCAGCAGCCCCTGCATGCTGTAGTGCGATTGCGGGTAAGCCAGATCGGTGAGTTTGGTGGCTGCAGCAAGGTCTGTCGTGGGGCCGTACCAGATCTCGGTGCGCTGGGTGTCTTCCGCTCCGGGCGGAAAAGCCCAGTTGAGGTGAATCCCGAAAATCAGCGGCGCCGCTGTCAGCGATGTCACCGCCGGCGGCAAGCCTTCCTTGCCGTTGAGTTGAGTGAGGACAGACGTGCGCCAGATAGAGGAGATGTCATAGGCGCTGATCGCCCGTACGCGGGCAAGGTAGGCGCCCGCATAGATGCCGACGATATCTACGCTGGTCGTGCCCGTGCGCTGCGCCTTGATCCAGTTGCCACTGTCCTTGCGCCATTCGACGTCGTAACCGACCGCGCCTGTGACCGCAGGCCACGTAACTGTCATGGTGCTAACGGCAAGGCCTTGGGCGATCGCGGTGCTCGACGCCAGCGCGACGCTTGCCGGCGGCGGAACGACGGTGATCGGGATGACGCTGATGGGCCGTTCCTCCAGCCTGGCGCCGGTGTCGATGAATGCGAACTTGCTGGGTTCGAACTGCAGCGCCGCAATTTCGTAGTCGCCCTCGGCCGTGCGCTTTCGGCTGAGCACGCGGTACAGCGGGATGGCAAGATCATCGGCGTCCAGCGCCCATTGCAGCTGAGGCGTCGGGATCTCGGTGTAAGCCGTCGTCACGGTGATGGCGCGGCCAGCCACGGAGTTCACCGTGCGCCCTTCCGCCTTCCCGCTCGGCAGATTGATGATCAGCCGGTCGCCGGGCTTGGCTTGTGTATCACGGTCCAGTGTCACAATGCGGCCAGCGGCAGCCGAGATACGCCCGCCGACTTCGCGCCCGGCCAGCAACGAGTCAGCAATCGGGATGATGTAGCCAGGCAGCGGGATCTCGCCTTCCATGCCCGTTTTGAACGTGACAGTCCGGTCCTGGTTGTTGCTCATCACCACCCATTTGCCCCGGCGCTGAGCCTCCGACGCCCGGGTGCAGCCGATCGCGCTGATCTCGACAGGCTTGTCGCCAAAGCGCCGCTGCAGCGCGGGATCAGAATACGCGGTGACGTCGGTGTCGTAGTTGTTGGCCGGGTTGTCGAAGCTGACAATCGCCCGGGTGTAGCGGGTCTGTGAGGAGGCGCTGCCGTAGGAGAACTTGCCGTCGATCACGTTGGCGCGCGTGAACACGTAATCGAAGTCCTGCGCGCGCGGCATGTCGGCCTGCATCACGATCTGGCCCTCAGCCCAGTACGTCATGCCCCGGTAAATCGCCGAGATATCTCGGAGCAGCGTCCACGCCTCGGCTTTGCCCTGCAGGTTCATGTCGCAGAGAAAGCGTGGCTCCTGCCCGCCGGCGCCGTCCGGTACTAGTTGATCGCAGTACTGCGCGATGCGAAATAGCTCCCACTTGTCGACCATCCACGGCTTGATTCGCCGCCCAAGGCCGAAACGGTCTTGAACGCAGATCCCGTAGGTGATCCACGCGGGATTGTTGGTCCACGCCGACTTGAACGAGCCGTCCCAGACCCCGGAGTACGTCCGCGCCACGGGATCGTAGTTGCTCGGCACCTGCCACTTGCGGGCATTGCAGTCGACGGTCACCGCCGGAATGTTGGTGAACTGCTCGGCGTCGAATTCGAGGTACAGCAGCGCGGTGTTCGGGTATCGCAGCTTCGCGTCGATCACCTCCGTATAGCCGGCGATCAACATGGTGTCCGCGATCTTGTTCGTGTTCTGGTTCGGCGTCAGGCGACGGACGCGGATCTGCCAGCCAGCCGTTGCCGCCGGCAGGTCGACCCGTCGAGAGCGCTCGTACCGGGTGGTGGTCTTGCCGTCGACCGCCTCCTCCAGCACCTGGTGATACGCGCCGCCGTCCGTGGAAACATCGACCGCGTACTCGATCCGGTACCCGCCGACATTACCGCCGTCGTCCTGGCGCTGAAGCGCCGGCCACGCGAAACGCAGGCGAACCGCCGAGAGCTGGGTGTTATTGAGCGAGCGCACCCACGCGGTGTCGCTGCGCAGTTCGACGTTGATGGTGGTTTCGTTTTCGACTGATGGGATACCGGGGATGTAGCTTTGATCGACGGCGCCGCTGCGCCACTCCCATTTCACGTTCGGGAAGTTGACGTTGCCGCTGGCGTCGTTAATCGGCGTGTTGTCCAGGTAGATATCGGCCGCCGTCGGTACGCCGTCGAACTCGCCCTCGCCGACGGCGATCAGGAGCTTGGCCAAGTTGGTGGAGCGCAGACTGTCGGCTGCTTCGATGGGCGATTTCGGGCTGCTGCTGCCGCCTTTGGCGCCGGTAATGTCAATTCTCGCGGCTGCGCCCATGCTTTTCTCCAGGCATAAAAAAACCGCCAGTTGGCGGTCTGGGTGTTTGTACAGGGTGGATGAAATGCCAGTTACAGCTGTGATACCCAAGATGTAGCCTGATCGGCCAATGCGATACGGACTTCCGCCCCCATGACATCTTTGCTTTTTTTCACCGACGAGAACGAAGCCACTGTTGTTACAGATACGCTGATTGCAGATCCCGACGAGAATTTTCTGGGACACGCCAATAAAGCCGTTTGGGTACCTAGACTCAAGCTAATCGTCGCAGGCACCGGATCTGCTGAGGTCTTCATAAGATGGATCGACTTTTTGAATGACGAGAGTGCTTCCTTCGATGTAGATACGATTGACGGTGATGCGACCGAGGAACTCCAAACGATCTGGCGCGAAGTGAAGAGCGATATCCCCGCCCTCTCCCATCAGACAGCAACGATCTATCACTTCGGGTTTTCCGATAACACAGGACTTTTGCATAGCTACGCCTATAGGTCTGAATCAGGCTTCGCCAGCACCCCCTTAGATTATGGACTGGCAATGAAGCCACCACTGTCTCAGGCAGATCTGACGGGGATTGAGTATTGGGAATTCCCTGCGCAAAGCGTTGCGATAATGCGGCGTCAAGCCTCACTGGAGCAGGTAAAGCCCAAGGGAAGTCGGGTGCTTATTGGAGGGACGGCAAATGTGATCCAGCTCACCAGAGCGGGTATGAGAACTTTCACTGTGGGTGATTTAGACTGCTAGGAATAGCGAGCGCCCTAGACCTTATCCTCCGCATAAATGCTCGCTGAAATTATCGCCCCGCCCCAGCGTCGCCGGCCGATGCATATCGGAACGGGGTTGCCGCTGGCAGTGGTGTTTTTTGCAGAGCCGAAGGCATAGGAAGGCAGGTTTTCGGGAGCACCGCTTTGCTTGAGCCCGGACGACTGAGGGCTGAGCATCTGCATCACACCTCCCACCATCAGAGACACACCCAAGGATTGTCCCCAGCCTTGCATACCTGGCACGTAGAACGACGCAACGAATATCACTGCCCCGATGATTGTTTGCAGAATCCCTGCACGCTTGCTCCCGGACACCACGGGGACAATGCGAAGCTCGCGGGTGCCGCCAAGCTCGAAGCTATCAGCGGATTCATTTTTGCGGTTGCGGAAGATGGCGAAGCGCATACCTAGGCGGTCGAGGCGTTTGATTTCCTGATCAAACCCTTCAAGCGTGGCCTTCATAGCTCTGAACGCCTCCCACACCTGACCGGAGTCGATCTGCCTGCGATGCACACGGCCAAACTTTCTGGCAAGCGATCCTGAGAGGAGAACCGTCGTCATTGGGTTACACATTGTAGCTATCCCGGCCATTCAGCCTCCCAATAAAAAGCCACCCGAAGGTGGCAAGTCGACGTTGCTCAAAAAGAGCTTGGTGAAAGTGAAAATCCTGAATTCGTGTCACCGGATATTCTGAAGCGCTTAATCTCGCCGGACTTCACTGAGGCAGCGACTTCCCTAACGGTGATACCCCCAATCCCGCACAAGCCATTACCCTTCGGGTCACCACCTGAGCCGATCAGATTGTCGCCTGCCGGGACCAGGAATTTTGCCCGCTCACCCGGCCCTACTCTTGCTGACAGCTTCCCGTTCACAAACACGCCTAAATAACAGGCCGAGCCGAGCATACCCCCGTCGCGTGTGACGAGCAGCACACCCGAAGGCCCGTCGACCGGAGACTGGTACGCAAGAAGGCGTGAGCTTTCTACTGGCGTTGCCTGCTCATAAGAGGTCTGATTTGTGGTGCAGCCGGTTAGAAGCGCACCTGCAAGCGTCCCTATCAGAATTCGCATGATGATCCCTCAATCTCGAAACGCCGAGGATAGCACCCGCATCTCTGCCCCTCCAACGTGTGCAGGCTAGGTCATGTTCAGCGAGACCAAAGTAGCAGTGTTATTTCACCGGGAAATGAAGTCAAATCACGGCCGTTACAGTTTGACTCGCCGCCACAAAAACCAAGCGGTTACACTACGCACTCTAAGAAGAGCTTTTGATGAATTATCAGAGTCTGAAAAACCATCTGAAATACGTTAATCCCACAACACTCCAAAACAAGATCCGACGCTTCCGAAATCTACCAATAAAGAATTTGACCAAACGAGAGATAGCAGCGGAAATTGGCGAGGTATTGTCTTTCGATACCCCGTTTGGCCGGCAAGCAGTGTTGGTTCCGATGTCTTCTCACTACCCACAGGGTACGAGATTCTACAGGGTCAGAAATTTAGCGGAAAGTGACACAGCTATGCCCCCCCGTGACATGAGATTCATTGAGGACGCATGGAATCCACCGACACATGTCGTAAAACAAGGGCGAGTCAATCTTGCCAAGGAGTCACTGCTTTACACATCGCCATTAAACCCTTTAGTTGCGATTGCCGAAATGAAAGTGGAAGAAAATTCAAACTTTTCCCTGATCGTCTATGAGGCCGTGTCCCAAATCAATGTAACGGTCGTAGGCTCAAGCTTCGAAACGTCGGAACTTACTGAGGATGAATTATTCAAGCTTTCATTACTGAACGACTTCCTGACCCACGAATTCACTCGCGATGTAGGCATGGGGACCGAATATCTCTATAAAATTTCTGAAACAATCGCCAAGGATTACTTCGATCTTCCGCCACATGTGCACGATGCGTGGCAGTATCCATCAGTCGCAGAGCGCCCCTCGGCAAATGTCTGCTTTAGACCACAAGTAGCTAAGGAAAAATTGCGTTTGGTAGGAATCCAAATTGCAAGCTATGTACGACAACCCACTGGAATGACTCTTCAGGTGAAATACACCATTTCTGGTATTGGACAAGACCGCGTACTGCTGTGCCACAAAATCGGGAGCCCGCAGCAGCTAATCGATTTTCCTGAGCTGAAATTACCTAGCTGATTTTTTTACTCCTCTGTTTCTGTCTAACGATAAGGCGTGTTCGCTCACGCCACGGCCCGCCAAAAACGATGATCTCCGACGGCCTGCCGTGCATGTGGTGAAGCAAAAAAGGCCCGGCGCCGTGTACTGCAACCTGCTCGCCAGGCAAGTCCGGGGCTGACCCAAGGTAAATCCCAGCATGATTCGGATGCCTCGTCCGCCCGACTTCCATCACGATCATGTCGCCCCGCTGCGGGATGCCGACGCGCTCAAACCCCGCCGCCTCATACGCCTGCTCATAAAGACTCGGCCCATCCGCCTGCTCCCACCAACCGTCCTCACGCTGGAAATTCTCAAACTCCAGCCCCCACTCGCGCTTGTACCAGTCCGCACAAACCTGCCAGCAATCCCAAGCCCCGTGCACGAACGGCCGGCCCAGCAGCGGCGTATTCCCGGTCGGGACAATCGTGCGCAAATCCCCCTCCGGCCAACTGAGGATGTGCCAGGGCAATTGCGTGGCCTCGCACATCGCCAGGTCGCGCGGCGAAGGTCGGCTGGTCGCATCGGGATGCGAGTGAACGATGCCGATCACCTCGCCCAGGTCCTCCGCGGCCGCGTAATCCTCCGGTGCGATGCGAAACTCTTCGTTCGGATCAGTCGCCGTGTTTTCGCAAGGGATGTACCGATGCGACCGGCCGACAGCCACGAGCACCCCGCAGCACTCGTGCGGGTACTCGGCCGCGGCATGCGCCTGCACCGCCTTGAGGATGTGTTTGCGCATGTCAGCTCCGGGCGATGAGTGATACGGCCGGGAAGCCGCCGAAGGGAAGTTCGTTGTTCGCGCCCCAGCGCGGCTCGCAACCGGTGGTGAGCAGGCCGTTGCACTCGTCGTGCTCAGGGTCGTCCGTGGGGTTGCCGTCCATGTCGAAGTACGGGCCGGTGTAGCCGCAGTCAGGTCCGCGATATCCCCCGGTCAGGCACCAGTGGCAGAGCGTGGTCATCTGCCGCCCGATCGACTCGCCGCCCACATCACCCGGGCTGGCCAACTCCCACGACACCGTCTCGCCGTCCTCGTTGGACTTCTGGTCGATGTACCAAACCTCGATCGATTCTTGAGCGGGATCTGCATCGGCATTGCCGGCCGGGAAGTTCGCCGCATCGATGTAACGCGCCAGCGTGTGTCGCATGGTCAGCTTGAACTGGAGCAGGTCATCGAAGGCGAGGCACAGCGCGGTGATCCGGCCATTGACGTTGCCGACGGAGAGCGTCGGGCGAACGGCGGTGCCGTCACCGTTGGCCTCGATACCATCAATCTGCGTCGGCCAGGCGCCGTACTCCTCGCCCTGCCACCAGATCGATTTCGCGGGAAGCTGATCGGCATCGACGCCGGCCGCCTGTAACTCTTCGGGACTGTGCGGAATGGAATGGCCGTGGAAGCGCAGAACGTCCGCCCCGTAGTCCGAACCGTCCAGCTCAAACAGCAGCACCTCGCTGCCAGGCTCCAGCACCTGCAAGTCGCTGATCAAAGGCATGTTGATTCCTCAAGGGCGGAAGGCTTGCTCGAATGTGGCGGTGACCTTGAACTGGCCTCCGCCGATGGGCGTCGGCGCGGCTTTTTCGCAGGTGTAAAGCCCGAGCTCGCCGAGAGGGTTGGTCCACAAGAACGCTTTGGCCCCGCCGTGACGGCTGAGAAACGCCATGATTTTCGCGGCGGTCGCTTTGGTGCCTGTGTGCGTGATCGGGAACGACTGTTCCTTGTTGTTCGGGCCATCCCCTGCAATCTGCTTGTAGCCATTGCCGAACTGGGATTTGCGGGTGCGCCAGCTGATGTCCGGCGTATCGCCAAACTGGGTCGGCCAGGTAAAGGTCTCGATGGCCATGTCAGGTCCTCGACTGCCGAAAGCTCACGCCACCGGGCCGCCACGAGTCGGCGACGGCCTTCTCGGCGGCCTGTTTGATTTGGGTCTGAAGGTTCTGCGCCAGCGCGGTCTGATCCAGCTCCATGCCTTCCGAGCTACGGTCCTCGGTGACGACGCTTACGGGCGCGTTGATCTGGATCGTTGACCCGCCCCCGCCGACTGAGCGAATCCCGAGCGCGCCACTGCTGGTTCTGGTCAAGGGCACGATGGCTTCCGGGCCCGCTTCGCCCATGACGCCTTTGCCGCCGCCAGCCATGCCGAACGCGGTTGGTGAGCTGACAATGCCGTTGCTGAACGCTCCGCCCTTGGCGAACATCTGCACGCCATCCATCCAGGCCCCGCCCTTGGCCTGGGGGAAATACTTCGACGAATAGCCGCCCTGGCTCGCTCCCAGCGATTGAGCCCCAGCAGCAGCTCCACCGCCGCTGAATAAGCTCATCCCGGCTCCGACCAATGAACCGAGCAGCGAGGACGCCGCCTGCCGGGCCGCAATGCGTGCCATATCCGAGATGATGGATTTGGTGAAGTCCGAGAATGACAACTTGCCGGTGAGCGCGAAGTTGACCACTGCGTCTTCCATCGCGCTGAAGGCATTGGTGAAGAGGTTTTTCGTTTGGCCGGCAACGTTCTGGGCACTGTCGAGATAGTTTTCCCAGGCTGAGGTCGCGCCATTGGTCCAATCGCCCTGCGCGGCTTCGACGTCGGCGTAGTTCTGGCGAATCTGGTCGGTGGCCTTTTTGTTGGCGTCGGCCAGCGCCTGGGACTTCTGGGCGTACTCATCGTCCGACATATCGCGGGAGGGATCGGACCGTTGATTCTCCAAAGCCAGCGCCTGCTGGGCGAACCGGTCTTGCTGGCTGTTCAGCTCCCCGTCCAGCGCGTTCTGACGATCGCCGCGTCCCACACCTACGACCGCGCGTTGACCTGCGAGCGCGAGCGCTTTTTGCTGCTGTCCCAGCGCCTGAACGTAGGCATCGACTGAGCGCGTTTGCTTTGCCAGCCTGCCCTCCTCTTTGGTCGCCAGTACCGTGAGGTGGGAGTCCGCGTCCTTTTGAGCTTTGACCATGTTGGTACGCGCGTCGGCGATCTTCTGGTCCAGCTGTATGCGCTGCTGAGCGGTGGTCGAGGATTTCCCGCGTGCTGACTCGAGGGCGGCGATCTCCGCCTGATACGCCGCTGTCACGTCGCCCTTTTGCTGCTCGGCGATCGCGATGCGCTGGCTGCTGAAAGACTCTGCAGACACCAGGCCAGCTTTCTGAGCCGCTTCCAGTTCCTTCTCCAGGTTCTGGTAGTGACCAGTGATCGACTTCAGGCGGTTCTGAGCATCGTTGAACCCGGTCAGGTCCGGCTGAGTGGTCGCGGCTTTGGGGTCTTTATATTTGTCCTTGATGTTTGCGATGTTCTTATCGATCGCCGACTGCGCCAGCCGCGGGTCGTTCGGATCCGTCTCACGGATGGCGTCGAGCGACTTCTTGTAGTCCTGCAGGGCCTCGGTGCGCCGCTGCTCGTTCGTCAGCGACGACTTCGTCAGGGCATCGACCTTGCCCATCGCCGTGACTGAGTCCTGCTCCAGCTGCGCTTGTTTGCCCAGGTATTCGGTCCGGGAGGCCTCGGCATCGCGCTGCAGGACCAGGTAATTCAGCTGGGATTGGCGAAACTCAACCAAAGCATCTTTGGAGGTTTTGGACTGAAACAGCCCATCCATATTCTGCGCTTCGAGAAGACTCGCCTTTGCGTTCTGGATATCCGAGTCGAGGTCTCGTCGGCCGACGTTTTCGAGGACATCAGCGGCTTTCGCCACTTTTAGATAGGCGCGCTCCCAGATGCTCAGGTTCTCGAGGATCTTCGGGGTACGCTCGTTGATCGCGTCCGCGTACTGCTCGGTCGCAAGTTTGACGGCGCCGGCGTGATCGCCCTGCTCTTCCAGCGCCGCAATCTGCGAGTACACGGAGGCCGTGAGGTAGTGATATTGCTCGTTCAGCGCGGCGGAGGCTTTGACCGGGTCGTCTGCCAGCTTCACAAACTCGGCGATGGTCGCGTTGATTGCGGCGCCGGTCGCCTCCTGCATGCCGACAGAGGCCTGGGTGATCGCGCCGAAACTTTCCCCGGCGATCTTGCCGTTGGCCGCCAGCGTGGCGAGCACTTCGGCCGCGGCGCCGGTGGTGCCCACGATTGCGCTGACCTGCCGAGCTAGAGCGCCCAGCTGCCCCGCACTGACACCCGCCGCATGGCCAGTCGCGATCAGCGACTGGTTGAACTGGTTGGCCTCTTCAGCACCCTTGTAGTACGCAATGCCCAGCGTAGCCACCACCGCGCCCACCGCAGCTATGGGCGCGAGCATGCCGGCCAGGCGCAAGGCTGAAGCACCGGCGCTTGTGCCAATTTCCAGTAAGTTGTGCGCCGCAACACGGAAGTCGCCCTCAGCCAACGCGCTGCCCAACTGAAGCACACTTTCCCGCGCACGTTTGGTCTTGAGGCTGAACGTCGAGGTTTCATCGCCCAGCCCTTTGATCCTCTGCCGCGCTGCATCAATGTCGGCCGAATAGGTCTTGAACTCGTCCTCGCCAATGGTCCCGGCCTTCCGGTGCTTGCTCAGCTGTTCCTGCTGGTCATCGAGCTTTTGCAGCGCGGCCAACGCCGGGCTGATCTTGCCCAACAGCGCCTGCAATCCGTCAGCCTGAACCCCCGTAGCGGCAGCGGCATCTTTCGCAGACCGGGCGGCTTGTTGGTTGGTGCCCACCAGCGCGTCTGATTCGGCCTGAAGGCGTTTCTGTAGCGCGGCAAGGCTCGCGGTCGAATCACGGCTGGCATCCATCGCGGTGGCAGTGCCCGTCACGCTGGTGGTCAGCCGCTGGTAATACTCGCTGTTCTTCAGCGAGGCCGTGGCGGTCTCAAGCAGTCGAGCCTTTGCGTCTGCCGTGGCCTGGGCCGCCCGGGCCTCGGCTTCGGCCAGCTTGTCTGCCGCATCGGCAGTCTTTTTGAAGCCGGCCGTGACATCGTCGGCGGCTTTCTCGGCCTTGTTGCCGGCCTCTGTCAATTTATCCAGATCAGTCGCGGCCCGGAGGGCATCCCCGGAGTCAACCGCGATGCCCAGTTCTGCGATTGTTCCCGACATGCGTGCTCCGCTATTTCAATTCGCTCATGACGAGCAACGCCTCGGCCTCCATCACCCGAAGGTCCGGAAAAAGTCTGGCAGTCTGTTTTTTGGTGAAGCCGAGGAAAGCGGCCACGTCGCCGATGACGCCGTAGTCCAGGCCAACGGCGCCCCCGAAGCCGGTGCGCCACTGTGTGGACAAGGCGTTGAACGTCACGAAGGCCGGCCAGGCATCGGGAAAAACCCCGAATTCTTCATCCGGAACATCGGCGCGCGTCAGCCCGAAGGCCGCGAGGTCGGCGTCGGACGGCCCGGCCTCGTACATCAGACGCGCGACCGTTCTCAGTTTCCCAGGCGGGCCACCGCGAACGCATTTTGGTAAGCCGTGACGATGGCATCGCCGGCGCCGGCGGAGGTTTCCACCAGTGCGCGAACCGCGTCCGGCGTGAACGCGTCGTCGAAGCCCCAGCCAACGACCAACTCGCTGACCTGCTCGATCTGGCGCTCGATGTGAGCGTCGGTGATGTCGATCAACGTGACGTCGTCGCCCTTTTGCTTGAAGCGCTCCTGATCACGCTCTGCAGACTGCTGCCAGCCAGCGAACAGCTTCGCCAGCGCTTTGCGGTCGCGGTACCTGAAATCGAACGACACCTTGATCGTGGTGCCACCGACACGGGGGATTTCGACGTCCGCTTTGAACGTCGCGTCCTGGGCGATCTTGAACCTGGTCGCCATGGATCAAGCCCCCTTGTAACGCGTCGGGCGGGACGCCAACGACAGAGTGATGACGCGGGCCATGACGTTATTGCGGGTGAGCGTCGGGGTCGGCGTGATCGACACGTAGGCGTTGTAGTAAATGGTCGCTCCGTTTGGCAGGGTCAGGCGCAACACGCGTGGCTCGCGATCGTCATCCGCCGCTTCCACAGGTGCCACGTACGGCAGGCTGTCGTCATCGGCTACGGTAAGGGTCAGGGTGATGGGGTTCTTGGTGGTTGGCAGCTGACGATCGTCCGACTCCTCCAGAAAACCGAAAGTCGCGAACTGCTGTTCACCGCCCGAACTGTTGTTGTCGGTGACCTGGCTGATTTGCGTCCAGCCGGTGGCTGCTCGGACCGTTCCCATGCCGGACCCAGCCGTGTAAACGGTGGTTTTGGTGGTGTCCATCCCTTCCAGGGTGAAGGTGTCATCGGCGGCGCCGGCGACCCGCACGACCTTGCCATTGAGGCGGGTCCAGCCAGAAGTCACCACCAGAATATCTCCGTCCTGGAAACCATGCGCCTCGACGGTGACCTCGGGTGGCTTGCCGTTGGAGATCGTGGTGAAGTCCGTGGGAGGGCCGTCATTGGCCGCGATTTCGAAGATCGCGCCGTTGGGAAGAATCGCGCTCATTGGGTGTTGTCCTCGTGCAGAAATTAAAAACCCCGCACGCGGCGAGGTTGAGATGTGCCCCCATGGGCGGTTAGTCGGCGTCGGCGCGGTATTGGAACGATGCGGAAACGGAGAGCGTGTTGTCCGCCTGAACGGCAGGGCCCGGCTCGACGGGGGTCAGCACCATGACCCGAAAGTCGGCCTGACTCAGTCGCAGGTACACGGGAAACAGTTCGGCAAGCTCGTCGGCCAGCCCTTCCGCATCGCCGGCGCCGTTCCCCGCGGGAGTGATGATGTTGACTTGAAACACGCCGGTATAGACGCGGTGGTCGCCGGCCAGCGTGTTGGCGCTCGTGCCGGCAGGCAGCGTGAACGCCGCGAGGTAGGTTTCGTCGGGTGAGGGACTGAAGCTTACGCCCTGATAGGCGATGCGCAGCTTGCGCGCCGCGGCCCACGCAGTGAGGCGTTGCTCGAACAGCGAGCGAATGATTTTGTGGCTCATAGCTGATTGTTCCTGATGGCCTCCAGCACGATTTGCTGAAAGCGCGCGACGGTGATGCGCACCATGCCGCCCGGCGCCTGGGTTGAGTGGCCGTATTCCAGAGGGATGGCATAGGGCAGTGAGTTGGTGATGTAGGCCGTCTCTCCCGCCTTGAACTCGAGCGCGCCATTCGTGATGCGCGCCGTAGCGTTGCGCCCGCTCGGGTCGACGTCATCACTAGTGGTGTTGTCCGGGCTGCCGATGCTGAACATCCAGTTGCCACGAAAACGCCCGCCGACGTAGCCCCGGCCGGCGACCAATCCGTTCACATTGAAGTTCTGCACCCTCTCCGCCTTGGTGAGCGGCTTGGCGTACTTGACGCCGTTGCGAAGCTTGCCGGACCTGGTGAAGTTGCTGTCGTCCACATTGATGACGGTGTTGCGCACGGCCACTTTGAAGTCGTAGTCATCGGCGGCGCGCGTGTTCTGTTCGCGGTGCGCGACGTTGGCGGCCCAGATCTCCGGGTTACCGACCGGGGACATGCGGATGACGCTATTCCCGACTTCGATGATGATCTCGCGCAAGCTTGCGTCGATGGCCTCATTGGCCTGCTGAGCGAACTGGGCGAGGCTCAAGGCAAAGCTACCGGACCGCCCAGTACCCGCGCGGCTCACGCGCGCACCTGCAGCTCATACAACAAGGGCGTGCCGGCCGGGTTGATCTCTTTCAGCGGGGGGATGATCGACCAGGTCTTGCCCTGAATGATCGCTTTGCTGAGGAGCGTTGGCGGCGCATTGAGCCCGCTCGCGGCGATCTTCAACTTCTTGTCACCGGCGGTGATGAGATTGTTGGTCTGGAATTCCTGGCCGGTGAAGTCGAGCAGGATGCCGTGAGCGGCGCGCTCGACGATTGTGTCTGGTCCGGTGCTTCCGGTGGCCGGGTCGTACTCGCCTTTGACGGTGTCGCGAAGGGTGACTGGCTGACCGAATTCGGTGATGAGGTCGAGGGCCATCACGGCCATCTCGTCGTAGAAGGCCATGGTGACTCCAGAATTGGGAAAGCCCAGCTCGATGGCTGGGTTTGGGTATGCCTAACTTGCGTTCTGTTTCAAGATTTTGAGCCAAACAGCTCGGCGCTCTTCCAGCAGCGCGTTAGCGTAATGTGCTGCCTCACCCGCCACGTCGGTAGCGGCTGCTGGTGCCCTGCTGGCGATCCCGGACAGCGCAGCGGCAGCATAGCGATCCCATGCTTCGAGCTCAGTCTCTGATTTTCCTTTGACCTGTGACATAAAGCGCTCCTTCTGAAGTGAGTCCAAAACCTATCATTACGCCCTCACTGCGAACAGCCCTCGCCTTTCCAAGTATTCGGCGAACTGCATAGCGCTCGGACGATCATTCGCCGCTGCCACTAATTGGCGGCTGGTTATGCTGATAGTCGCGTACTCCCGCTCAACAGCGCCGTCGACCTTCTCCTTCGTCACAGCGCCTTTGCGCTGCTCGATTGGGTCGATATCGTCAGCGTGGATCTCTGCAGCCAGTGCCATCTGGCCGTACTTGATCCGGGCTGGCAGGCGGTTGTCCGCTTGAATAGCGCGATCCAGCTCGACACCGCGCCGAGGCCAGGCCAGAGCCTGATCCCCTGACGCCTTCCTGCCCTTCCAGCTCATGCCCTCCATCACTAAAGCGGCCCGACGCAAAAGTGCCTCCTGCGCGGCCTCCTCTACCGGCAGCGTTACGCCAAACTTCCCACCGTAAACAACCAGTTCTGCGGCTGTGGCATAGCTCTCCGCGTCCGGCAAACCGGCGCCATCTTCAATGATGAGCATTTGTCACTCCGCCTCAGTCAGCCGTTTTGCTTCTGCTTCAGCCAGGTCCTGCGAATCGAACGGGTCGCCGAGCACCTTGCCGTCGGCGTTCAGCGCCCACTTGCCGTCCGCAACCTCCACAACCGTGATGATGCGTTTGGCGACTGGCTTGATCGCTGCTGCTTTTTTCGGCTTCGCCGTTTTCACGATGGCAACCTCGACATTCGCGGTCTTGTACGCTTCAGCCACCGCAGGCCAGTCGCCGATGACGGTCACCTTTGCGACACCGGCTTCCGGCCGTTCAAAGTATTCAGGATTGCGGTAGCGCTTGGCGGGGTCGAAATTTGATTTTTGAGAGGTGTAAACGAGTTCCATGACGCGCTCCAATGCGGCTCGTCAAAGCCGCGGGTTGATGGCTTATTCGCCTCCGCCGGCTTCCGGGACGGACAGATCGATGAGGACGCCGGCCGTGACCTTGTCGCTGGTCGCGTACTTGCTCCAGTTGGCGCCACTGCCGACGGAAGCGAGATTCGGGTTCACGCCCCCGATGGCGTCTTTCCAGCTGTAGCCCAACAGATCGAGGTTGAAAGTGCCTTCAGCACGGAAGCCCATCGCCAGGTTTTCCTGATTGTCGATGTTGTACGAGCGGAAGCCGGGCGCCTGAGACTCGGTGATCTTGATCGCCCCAGCCTGCAAGCCAAAGATGGTTTCGGCCGGGATGGTGTCGGATACCAGAACGGGTTTGCCCATGGTGCCCGGCTGGCCGCCGTAAATGACCACGCCGGCCTCTTCGTACACCTTCTGGGTGATGGCCTGGTCGACCATGTCGAAGTAGGTCGCCGAATCCATCGTCCACAGCGCGATGCGGCCGAAGCGGTCACCGAATTTACGCATGCCCTTGGTGAGCGCTTTCTTGCCGTCCGTTGCGAAGCTGGCCGAGGCGACCATGTTGGGGTTTGCGCCGATGGCGGCCTTCAGCGCGGCCATGGCGTACTGGATGTAGCCTTCCAGCACCGCGTCGGCGTAGTCCTGTCCGACCAGCTCCGAGAACTCTTCCGGCGAACGAGCCCGGCGCTTGAACGCCTCTTCGGTCGTCTCATAAGGACCGTACTTGAACGGGACTTTCACGCCGACGACTTCGCCGGAACCAATCTTCTGGCCGGCGACCGCCGCAGTCGAGTTCACATCACGGTGCGCGATGGCGCCGCCGAGTTTGTAGAACGCGCGCTTGCGCAGATCGCCCTCGATCAGCTCGTTGTCGAGCACCAGCGCGCCGTTGGAGGATGCGTTGAACACATCGATGACATCCTGAATGCGCTCCAGGTACGCGGTTTGGGCAAGGTCGTTGTAAACGATCATGTCCGTGTTGACGGTGGTCGCCATGGGTTACTCCCTATTTGGGCAATTTGAGATAGGAGTCCTGCCCGTGCGCGGTGATGTATTCACGCTTGGCGACGGAGGACATTTCGGAACGTTTGAGCGCGGCCCCGCCGAGGACTTTTGCACCGGCAGCCCCGCCGCCCGATGCCTTGCTACCTGCGATCAGTGGCGCAAACGCAGGGTTATTTGCGAACTCGGCTTTCAGCTCATCCAGGGTGGAAGCCGAAAGCTTGCCCTGCTTGTCGAGCACAACGACGACCGGTTTGCCCTCGCGCTGCTCGACACTTAGGCGGCGCTCGATGTGAGGCAGCAGCGCCTCCGCACTGCCCGGGATGGCCAGGGTTGCAGCGATGTCGGTCGCCGTGCGGCCCACGGTCAGATCCCTGATCTGGCCTTGCAAGCCGGTGCGTTCTTGCTCTAGCTGGCCACCGAGTTCGGCTTGAAGCCGGTCGTACTTTTCCGACCAGGACTTTTCGAGCTCTTCGACGTTGCCGGACTTGCGAGCAGCTTCCTCGCGCTCCAATCGGGCGGTTTCTTCCGCGTCCTTGCGTGCCTTCTCGGCGGTTTTCTTCTCGCCCAGCAGTTCATCAACCTTGGCTTTCAGGCCGGTGACGTCTTCCGGTTGCGGCAGGCCATCCACGGCCAGTACGAATTTGCCGTCTTTTTCGGTGTAGAGCGGGCGCACGGATTCATCGACGCCATCGAGGGTGTCGAGTTGGAATTTCAACATTGGGTGTCTCCCAGAGACGATGGTGCAGGCCCTGCCTGCGGGCATAAAAAACCCGCCGGAGCGGGTGGTGCGAGTAATGCAGTTCAGAAAACCAAGATCGCTAAATACTCGGCGGTGTTAGGCTCGTAGTAGGGCCCGCTTGGGAACGCAGCTCTGACCTCGTGGTGAATATCTGCGATCAGCGGGGTAAGAAATCCGCGGTTTTTCAATGTATGAAGCAGACCCTTGGACCCAACTATGAACCAAATAATCTCGCACAGATCCTTATCGGGAAGATTCCCATTCCCGAACTCCCTTGTGACCAATTTCTCAATGCGAGACTTTTTGCTGAGAATAAAACTTGGCGGCGTACTTCTATCCGCTTTCAAAATGTCCCAATAGCAGGTCAACAACTCTGAGAGTGCTGAAGGGGAGAGATTGAATAATTTCGGCATATGCGATCCTTGGCAAAAAAAAATATTAAAGCCCTGCTCATTGAAAAGCCAGCGGCTCTAACCTTTCCATCTGCGCAAGGCTGATAGGCGCAAAGTTGCGATCAAGCTGCAACTCGGAAACCCGCTCTACGCTAAGCCCTCCATCGCGCAATAGCTTCGCTCGCACCGGCCCAATCGCCTTGTCCTGAAACCCCGCCGGCTGCAGCACCAACCATTCGTAATAACTGAGATCAGCCCTGACCTGCTGCGCACCACCGTCCCCGACCGAGGCCCGCGTGCCGTCCTTGGAAAGCAACGCACTGAATCGGGTGATCGCCACCACCGTCGAACGACAATTGATGTGAATCGGCGGCCGAGGCCCCTCCGCCAGCTTGAAGCGTCGCCCATCCAGCGTCCTGCATTGGACGGTGGTCTTCGAGTCCAGCGTGCTGACCCACTCCACCGCCAGCACCACTTTGCTGTTTGCCTTCAGCGTCTCCATCCGTGCCTGGGTGGCGACGTGCTGGAGCGCCGTGCGGACAACCGAGCCGGCATTTCGATGAGTCGTGGCCAGGATGCCGTCGTTGTAGTTGAGCGCCTTGGTCCCGCGGATGTTCTTTATGATCTGGAAGTTGGTCTTGCCTTCGAAGAAGCCCTGCCTGATCGCGCCCGTGAGGCGCTGTCGTTCCGTTGAGGTAAAGCCTTCGATAAACGATGCGAGCAGCTTGCCGCCGTCCGCGCCACGCACGCTCAGCGGGTTGGTGAGAATGGCCGCGCGGATTGCCGCAGTGCCGGGCAAGGCCGCATCGAACGTGATGCTGGGTGGCGCGGCCCGTGTCAGGCTGGTCGCTTCAAACTGCGCTTCGTAGTTGGCGATATCCACCAGGTCGAGATGCAGCTGCTCGCTGAACCGCCCGAAGATGCCGAGTAACAGGCTGTCGACTTCATCCAACAGACGCTCAAGGCGTGCTGCTGTGTACTGGGTCAGATCGGCCCTGCTCAGGCGGTCGCGGAGGCTGCGGTCGATCTCTTTCAGGAACGGCGCAAACTTTTCAACCTCGCCCGACTTCAGTTGCTCTAGGAAGACCGCATGCCGCAAGGTCGCGTCAAGGATCGCTTGGTTGGCGGCCATCAGCTTTCACCCCAATATCGTCATCCAGATTCAAACCGGTGGCGTCCGCCTGCAGCTCATCGCGGATCTGGTCGTCATCCTTCTCAGGGTTGATGACGCCGCGATCGCGCAGGTACTGCCAGAAGTCGGTCACCGGAAGGCGGCCGCCCTGCACGGCGTTGAACAGCCCGGCCATGATGTTGGAATCGAGGCTGATCTGGGTGAAATCCTGATTCAGCTTGTACTCGGCATTGCCGGGCACACCGGTGAACTCGACCATCCACGCCAGGCACTGCGTGTAGCCTTCGCTGACGTTGTTGACCACGAGCGAAAGCACGCTGTGTTCGGCGGCACTGTCGCTGTCGGCCTGGGTGGCGGTTTTCACCGCGCTACCACGCTCGATCAGTCGCGCGCCGAGGGCGACGAGCTGCTCCTCCTTGGCGTCCATGGCCTCTTTGATCATGGTATTGGCCTGGGCCTGCAGAATGCCCGCCGAGCCATTCGCCGGCAGTGGCAGGATCGCCCGGGACCCGAAGTAGATGCCCTTCTCCTCCAGCAGCTTGACCCACTGCTCATCCAGTCCGGCCATGAACACCTGCGGTTGGCCCATCAGGAATGCCGCGTCCTCGTAATCGGCGCTGTTGCGGTAATGACCGATGTTGACCTCGGCCATGTCGTACAGCGGCGAGTCGTCGATGCTGGTGTCGTTGTTCTCGCTTCCGAGGAACTGAAACGGGATCACCGTCCACCGCATGCCTGCTCCGTTCAGCGGCGCGAAGGGCGGCGTGACCAGCTCCGTCGCCGATTTCCCCTGCTGCCAGATCTCCTGAGTGTAGATCCCCGCCGCGTCGAGCCGGAGCACGCGATACTGGGTCACCTGCTCGCTCCCGAAGCCGTCCTCGGTGTCAACGTCTACGGTCTCGCGCAGCACAACAAGACTCAGCAGATGTTGGCCACCCACCCGACGGGTCTTCCAGTTGCGGATGGCCTCGGCCGGGTAGCTGCTGACGCTCGATCGGGCGCGACCGGCGATTTCATCGGCCCGGCTGACGCTGCCAGCCTCGACAGCGGCGTAGTCCACCAGCAGGCCATGACGGCCGACCTCCAGCAGATGCCCAATCACCGACTGGGACTGCTGGTAGATGCTGACGCCCTGCCCGTCGATATCCCGTGAGACGTAATCGAGCGCACCCGGCAGGGTCAGCGTTGGCCAGGTGCGGAACACGGCGCCGACCAGGCTGTTTTTGGTGCGGCCGGTGGCATTGAAGAACACCGCGCGCGCCTTGTAGCCCTTGTACCGCTCCTTGTTCTCGTCGCTGAGGTCATGGGCATTGGGCTTGGGCAGATACAGCTCGCCAGCCGCCTTGATGGTTTCCGATCCCTTGCAGACATCACGCACCAGCCGCCAGCGATTCTTCGCCGCTTCGTACTCCGGGCGAGTGAAGGTGACGTCGTTGGCCATCAGCGTGCGAACCCCATGTTCAAGGTGGTGATCGGTTTAATGATCGGGAAGTCTTTGTGAATGAAGTAACCGCCCGCGTCGTTCGCGTGGTCGTTGCCCTGGCTCTTGTCGGGTTCGCCGTTCGGCGCCCAGATCTGCTGCTCAAGGCCATCGGCGTAGGTCGGGCACGTGAAAGGGTTGACCTGGTAGCGGCGCTCGCCCTGGGCGTTGCAAAACATGGCGTTCATCGCGTTGATGCGGTCCTTCACTGGCGGGTTAGCGGCCGGCGCAATGACCGTAAACCCCGCCTGTCTGAGCATGGCGATATCGGTCAGGCTGGCATTCACCGACTTGCGCGAGTCGCCCGAGGCGTCCGGGTAAATCCGAATCTCACAAGTCTTTTCGAATGTGTTGCCGTTGTACCGCCAGTACCGTTCCTTGATGCGCTTGATCATGTCCGGCGTGTCGTAGCCGTTGGTGAACTCGTCGACCGCGCGCGGCATGCCCTGATTGCGCTTCACGTGGGTGATCGCTGCCATCTTGCCTACGTTGAAGTCCATGCCGATGAACAGCGGCTCGCCCGCCTGGACGGTGTCGAAGCATTGGTTCAGCTTGCGGTCGTACGCGTGATAGATCGACCCGGAGGTCAGGTTGACGAACTGGCCGTTCAAGTAGGCCCGGATCAACTGCTCCGGGTAAGATTCCATCAGCGACGGTATGTAGTCGTCCGGCAGGTTCAGCTCGTTGTCGAACGTGCTCGCCTGCACTAGGCCGTACATGTCGGTCAGCGCCGGCTTCTCGCGGAGCTGTTTGACGAACTGCTGGAACACGAACTTGAAGCCTTCCGGCGTCGTCGTGACGTCGACGCCATTCTTCAGCCCGGGCACGTTGTAGCGCATCCGCGCGATAATCTTGCGCCATGCATGCTGCGCCTTGAGCGACGGCAACACATCGAGCTCGTCGACCAGCGCGTGCCCGATCTTGAAGCCGACGATGGTCTGCGGCTTTTCCATCGACCGGCAGATCGTCGTGCTGCGGTACTGCCTGCCGCTGTAGAAATCGACCTCTTTGTCGCTTTCCTTGGTGCGAACCTTCAAGCCCCAGTCGTAGGCCACTTCCTCGATGGTCGGGAAGAAAATGTCGCGGATCTGCGGGTAAGTCGGAGCGAAGTAGCCGGAGTTGATGCCCGGCCATTCCCAAACGTGTTTGCACAGCGCCGCGCAGCCCACCCACGTCTTGCCAGAACCGAACCCTGCGACGAATCCACGAAACTTGTGCGGTAGCTGCAGAAAATCAGCCTGGGGAACGTTCAGGCTCGGCATCCCGCTTCCTCGCGTCAATCACGTGAACCGACACTGCGGTTGGGACAACGGGCTCATCGTCTGCATCGGCCTTCTTCTGCCGATTGACGTACATGTCCCCTGCTTCTTTGGCTGCCTGCTCAAGAATCTGCATGGCGAGCCCGATGTTTTTCGTCTTCTCGGCGCGCTCGACGAACCTGTTCATGGCGCGCAGGCGATACGCACGATTGGCGATCGGGATATCGGCAGTCTCTTCGCGGAACCTCTTTCGGGTGTCCTCAAAAAGCGTGACCCAGCGCTTAGCCAGATCTCGTCCGGCACGCTTGGTCGGGTCGTGGGCTTCGCACTTCTGCCGGGGCACTTCGATACCGAATTCTTCTCGGACGGCGGCCGATACCTGCGAGGGGGTGTCAAAGCACGCCAAGGCCTGAACGATAAAGGCCTTCACCTCGTTGTTCAGGGTGGCCATAGGCTGGATTCCGTCTGGGGTCTGTCAGGGGTCAGGCAGACTTGAGTAGACAGGTTCCGCAGGCCCTCGAAATATTCAGTTTGCCCACCTCGGCGGGTTTGTTTGCCGCATCGACCAAGGCCTGAACCTCAGTGCTCGCCCCATACCGGCGGACCACACCGACGAACTCTTCGACGTCGTGGCCTTGGAGTTTCAGCTTGGGTCCGCCTTCCTGGGTGAATGCAGGCTGGCCGTATTTGTCGGTGGCGTGAGCCAAGTGATACAGCTCGTGCTCGATCAAGGCGCAGAACTCGGTGTCGCTGCAGGTCGAGCAGTAGTCAGCCGCCAGGGTGATGATGAAGGCCGGCACATCACCGAACCAGTCACGCATCTGTTGCTCCATGCGTGCCTTCTGCCAACCACCGGCGCGGAAGGCGACTTGTTCGGCCTGGCCCAGTACGCGACGACCCGCCTTTTCGAAGCTGGTCGACGCCCACATGACTGCGATGTCAGCGTCGATGAGGTGGGCGTGGTCTGGGTTGTGGATGCTGCCAGTGTCGGCAAGGAGTTCGGCTTGGACCCATTGCCAGGCCTCGGGCGCAGCCGCAAAGCGGATGCTGGGAATTGAAAATCAGACAGAGCGAACAGCGATGCAGGAGGTGATGGCCTATCCACGCACGCATCGCTCTCTTGAATAACTTATGGGTTGTCGGTATCACTAGGATTCTACTTACTAGCAAGGAACGCGACATGTCGACTGATATCAGCAAATATGCCCTGTACAGTAATAAGGCCGCAGATAAACGCGCATTGGCGGTGGCTGCCGCTCTTTCGATAATTCAAGCGAAGGTAGCTAATGCGCCTACAAATGGAACCATCGTTTCGGACGAGATGGCGAATTTGAAAGCCTATGCTGACCAGATCGAAGAAGCACTCAAAACCAGCTGATCCGCCGGTGCCGCGTTAGCCCGCGGCACTCAACCCTGGATCGCGAGTATTGGACAATTGTATCAATACTCGCGCTTCGTCGTGTCGACCATACCGCCTCTGGCGCGTTTGGGATTGCGTTCGGACAAGGTGCTGCGCACAACTGGCCGGCGAGGCAATCGAAAACGACCTTCAACCGGAAGGGGCGAGGCCATTCAGTACGGTCAGTTGATGAATTGATCCCGTTTGAGTTTCTAGCGCGGATAGGAGGCATGAGTAAACGCTACGGGTTGAGTTGTTCGGAGGTTGAAAATGAGAAGAATAGGAGGCCGGTCCCCTAAAGAGTCATCCAAATGCGATCACCATCCCGCCCGGCGCTTCTCATCTCCCTCATCGCCACTGCTGCGCTGCTCTACCCCCAGAATGCTGAAGGGTCAGCGCGGATTACTGCGATGATCCACATTTTCACGTCGAACGCCGAAACAGTCACCACGAAGACAGCGCTCGCAATTCAGCTTGAAGCAGATCCACTTCTTCACTGCAGGCCAGTACATGACCATGAACATGTGACGCAGCCCTGCCAGACAGAGGGATGCGTGAAACGTCAGCCCGGCATTTGTCGCGCCGATGAACAACGTCTGGTTGCGCGTCATCACGACAAACCCACTGATAGCGATCGCCGAATAGATGATCTTGCCGATGATCCCGTCGCGCACCTTTCCGCACAACACGCACCAGCTGGCCCACAGTGCGATTAGCCCGCAGGCGATGGAATTGATCAGTTCGAGGTTCATGGTGGATTACCTCCCCCAAACCGCTGACGAATCAGCGCCCAAAGGTCAGCGGCTTTTATGGCTCGGTTGGTCGCCGCCATAAGCGACCCGCCGAACGCGCCGAGCAGAAACGCGACGCCCGCTACATCGCTGGGGTCGACGACGCTTAGCTGGTCGCACACGATACTGGTGAGGTAAAACGCGCAAGCGATCCCGGTGACCAGGAAGATTACCCAGGACCACAGATCCTTAAGGTCGTCCTTGTGCCACCAGCTGGCGACGATTGCACCCATCAGCCCCGCAATGAGCCAGTCGAGCTTGTCGAGCAGGCGGTGTAAAAACTCCATGCGCTCGACTCCGTACAGGCATGCATAGCGGCATCAGATTTCTGTTCTGGCACCACAAATTTGATGTGTGATCCGTTCACCCGATAGGATGCGCTTCCCGTAATAAGCCTCACGGACGAAACATATGAAAGCCATCCTCTTTGCTGTCACCGCAGCGGTTTCCATAGCAGCGACATCTGCCCAAGCCGCCGATTTCTCACCTGCTGAATTATGCAAGGCCACGATATCGGTCGAGATGGGGCGCAAAACGAAATCCATGAAGACGGTGAATGCAGATCCGCCTGAGATTTCCTATAAGCGGCCTGACGGCGACAGCTTCAAATATCGCTGCAAGATTGAAGACGACCGAGTGGTCTGGCGTACGTTCCTCACCGACACTCGCGAGTGGGGCCGCTGGCGCGAAAACTACGCTGGGGGCGACGCGATGACCACTTACAGCGTTGACGGCGGAAATCTGAAAATAACTAACGATCAAGCGAACCCAGCGTCCTTCAAGAAGAGCGACTTCTAACAGGCTCGGGCACAAAAAAGCCCGCTCGAATGGCGGGCTTCTAGAGCAAGTTGCCGTAGGCAAAATACTCAATGTGACAAAATGATGCCCTCAGCCGCACATGAAGTCAAGCGGCCTCCCGCATCGAGTAGATCACCGCGCCTACCGGACTTAACGCCATGCGATCCAGGTCCTCGCAGCAGTCAAAAGCCAAACGCACAAAGCACTGCCAGTCGCGGTCCCAGTTACACGATTCAAGGCGCACCCCATGCTCGGCCATCAGCCAACCCCGAAACCCTTCCGGTTTGATCAGCGGATCCTGATTCGCCGACTGCCCACCCTGGTGCATGTAGCGGTACCGGAACATCACTCCCTTCACCACATAAACCAGCTTCTCGCGCTTGGCGGCAGTCATGCGCTTGGACTTCGAGACCACCATGCCAAACACGACCTCCTCCGCAGCCGCGCGGATGTCGTCGTCCCGATTGGCCGCATACATGTATTCGCCGAACACGCGGACTTGGGGATGGAGCCTGGCGATAGCCGATTGGATGTGCCCGGCCAACGCGCTGTGGATGGCGTGGTTCGCTGTGGGGCCGCGTTTGGTGCTCTGCACGACAACCCCAAGCTGCACCACCTCCGAACTCTGTCCCGGCGCCGGGTTGTAGGTGCAGTCATGCCAGGCCTGACGTGCGGAAAAAATCTTCATGCTGCTCCCCTCTTCAATGCTCTGGTCAGTTCCCGGTATTGCGCGGTCAGCGCCTTCAAATCACTGACCGTGTATTTCTTCGGCGCATGTGGGCCTTCGAGCCACGCGACTTTCTCCGCGCCGATGCGCTGCACCAGGCTGATCCGGTAGTTCACGATGTCCCCCGACTTATGCGTGTTGCATGGCGAGCACTGCAGGTGGCAATTGAGCGGCTCGAAGCGCAGCTCTGGCGCACTGGCAACGGTGCGGTAGTGCCCGGCGTCGTTCTTGCCCTGGTGGAAGCGGCCACAACTGATGCAGGGCTGTCCGGCGTCACGAGCGCGCACCCAAGCGTTGAAGGCTGCCTGCGTGTCCTTCATGTGCTCGGATCTGCACTTCAGCTTTTCCTTGCGGGCCTTAATGTCCCGACGCTCGACCTGGGCGAGCGACTTGCGAGCCTTGTCCTGATTCGTAAAGGCGATGGCCAGGCCGCACTGCCAAGTGCAAACCTTCTGGCCCAGCTGGAACGGGACGAAATCAGCGGTGCAGACGGGATTGGCGCAGTGGCGCTGCTTGCGCGTCAGCGGCGACTTCTTAGCTGCCTGTCCGATCACAACTCACCTCCAGACCATCGGCGGCCGGGAGGCACGTCATGAGGGCGCGCGAGCATGGCGCCGGCCTGATGGAAGACCTTGGCCAACTCAGTCATACCGACCACCCCACAGATCAGCCTGCGTCCACCGGACCCCATGCTCCGCGCCAAACGCATGCATGACTTCGAACAAATCGCTGAACCACTGCTGCGATTGCTTGCGGGTGGAGATGCCCAGCACGACAAACCCGCCATCGAGCCCAGGCACTGCGCGCTGCTTCTCGACCGAGGCGCTGAAAACGTGTTTCCAGTCCTCGTCCGAGAGCTTCTTGCCGTACCAATCGACCTGCTGTGACACGTCGCGCAGCATCGCCCACATCTTGCGATTGCTGATGTCCGGGCGTTTTTCGTCTTTGATCACCACCAGCTTCGGTTTGGTCAGGTCGGTACCGTGCAGGTAGCCCATGATGCGGGCGATGTCGGCGGGTGACTTGAGGGCGAATTCAGTCATGGTGCAGCCTGCAGGGTCTGGGTCTGGGTCTGGGTCTGGGTCTGGGTCTGCGCACGCAGCGCTTCGACTTCGGTGAACAGTTCAAGCACCGCTGCAGGATTCGCAGCGACGATGTACTCCAAGTCTTCAGGCTCTATGCCCGCGACCACTTCGCCAGGTTGAAACCAGTTCCCGGGGTTGGCCTGTCTCTGAGCCAATGCCCTCAGCTTCGAATAGTCAGCCATCAAACACTCTCCTTGCCGCGCTGCGACTCCCAAGTGAACAGCACCAGCTTCCCGCCGTTCTCGCGCAGTCGATCCACGACGCGATCGCCCATGTAGGTCGGCAGCTCGTCCTTGCCCCGGTTGGAAATCACAATGGTGGGTTTCATGGCCTCGTAGCGTGAGTTGATCAGTTCGAACATCACCGTCCTCTCGAACTCGGTCACGTTCTGAACGCCCACCTCGTCGAGGATCAGGAGGTCCGGCGACTCGAACAGCGCGTATGCCTCCACCTCGGTGTGGGGGCTGTCGCTGCCGAAGGACGCCTTGACGTGGCGGAACGCCGAACTGGCGGTCAGGTACAGCGCCGCCATGCCCAAGCGGCGTATGACGTGATTGCCGATCGCCGTTGCCAAGTGAGTTTTGCCCGTGCCGACGGTCCCGAGCAGCATCAGGCTGCGGCCCATTCGAGCGTGGGCGTGAAAGTTCTCGGCGTAATCCGTGCAGACCCGCAGCGCGCTGGCCTGGCCTTCCCCGTCAACACGGAATCCTGCCAGTGAGCGGTCCGCAAAACGACGCGGAATGCAGGACCGCCCTACCCGGCCCTCGATGGATCGGCGCAAGTTGTCGCGAATCAGCGATTGCTGTTCCCGGCGCGTGTCTTCAGCGCGGTTGGCCGCATTGCAGCGGTTGCAGCCGTGCCAGGCCGCTGACCGGGCTTTGCCCAGACCGGTCAGGTGATCGGTGTATTCGCCGTGGGTGGCGCAGCTGCGCTTTTCGGACTTGAGCACCTGGCCCAACGTCCCGACCAGGCTCACGACTTCAGATGCGGTACGAGCCATCGGCATTGGCCTCCCCGAGATTGGCGTGGTGGTCGATCTGACCCAGCGCGGTGTGACGGGACGGTGCGGCGTGGGAGTGACCACCGATGCGGCGGGTGACCCAGTCCACCTCGAAGCCCTGCCACCCCGAGTCGACGGCGATGGTCAGCGCCTGCTCGGCGCCGATGCCGAAAGCCTTGCAGCCGGCGAGCTTGGCGTTCAGGGCGGACCAGATTCGTGCGGTGATCGGCGCCCGCTTGGCCTTCCGCACGGCGAGGTAATCGTCCAGCAGTGGCTCGGGAATCCCGTGGGGGTTGGCGGCGAGCATGTCGCGCTTGCCGAACGGTTTCTTGCGCTCGATTTTCTCAGCCGACGGCTGCTGCGGGGGGCAAGTAACCTCTTCCGAAGGAAGAGTTACTTTGGGGTTAGATTTCTTGGAATAGAGAAGGGAGTCGTCGGTTTTGGTCTGACTCGCGAAAAGTACGACTCGGCCCGTTTGATCCGAGTCAGACCGGTTGATCCGACTCGGACGTTCGGCATAAACCCACTCCTCCGTGTCGCAAAGCCCGATGTCACCGCGCGACCCACCCTCTCGATAGATGACCCTGCGCTTGAGCAGATGACTGATCGCCTTGGATGCGACGTCAGGATGCAAGTGGGTGGCTTTGGCGACGTCTGTGGCCTTGATTCGTAATGCACCCGTCTGGAAGTTGATCGTGGCCTTGGCGATGAACAGCGCGACCTTCAGCTCCCGGCCCGGCAAGTCGATGGCCATCAAGGCGTCCATCAAATCGTTGTCCATCCGGGTAAACCCTCGGGACTTGTCAAATGAGACGATTTTTGTCATGCTTTTTCTCGCTTACCGTTCTGAAGAAACCGCCCTGCCCGGCGGTTTTTTTATGTCTGGAATTCAGGCTGCCCGAACCGACGCGTCCATCACGTCCAGGCTCTTGCGGACGTGGTCGATCTCGACGCGGATCTGGGATTTCTCGAAGGTGCTGACGTGGTTGTCGCCCAGTGCCTGATGAACCGCGATCGTCAGATCGGCGACTTCCTTGCCGACGTTGATCAACGACGCAGTCAGGGACTGAGGCGGCGGCGTGACTCTGGGAACGATGTCGAAGCCGAACTCGTTCACCAGTGCAGCCAACACGCTACGGCGCCCGGCGTCGGACAGATGCGTGAGCACCTGGCCGAACATCTCCAGGTTCATGCGATGCGCTTCCCTGTTGGGGTTGGCGCAGTCCAGCAGTCGTGTTTCGTTGACGCCTATACGCTTGGCCAGCGCGGTACCGCCGCCGGCCTTCACCTCGCGGTGAAGCGTTCTTTCAAAATCTTCCATTGCGAAAACCTCTGTTTTTCTCGCGTGGTGGTCTGCAGCAGCGCGGGTGACAATCGCCCTACACCACTACAGCCTCGCTCTGACGCGGGCTTTCATTGGAGCCGGCCAAGAGTTCTGGCCAAATGCGGCACCAGTCAAAGGGTCTGAGGTCCCTACGAGTTACGGCTCCTTCAGTAGCGAACTCCGTCCTGGCGGCGATTTCTGCAGATGCTGTTTTGTGTCCATAGGCAATCAGACGGAGGTAAGCCCGGGTCGTACCAGTCGCCTCGACCTGCTGATCTGTCGATGTCTTCAGCCAAGAAAGTAGCGCTTGGTTTCTGGTGCGCATGGGAAAGCTCCTCTTTTGAAGGGTCAGATTATTACCTCAAGGTAATGTCATTTCAATACCCTTGGGGAATTTACCTTTTGGTAACATCTGGTGATGATTCGCGAATGGATATCTCAGAAATTCGTAGAGCCAATTTGCAATCGCTGATGAATGAGCGGTTTGGCGGAAAAAAAGCGCACATCGCAGATGAGCTTGGCAAAAGCCCTAGCTACATAGCGCGTTGTCTGTCCTCGACAATTGCTCCCGAGAATCGAAAGAAAATTGGCGAGGATTTCGCACGCCACATCGAAACGGTGCTCGGGTTACCTCGTTATGCGATGGACATTCCTCTCGCGAACGCAAAGGTCGAGATTACGGACCGCAGTGCGCCTCCGTCGCGCGAAGCTGATAACTCCAAGATGGCTTGTTTGCAGAATCTGAAGGGCTTAGCAACGCCCCGAAGTATCGACGCGCTTAAGCGCATCGAAAAAGCTGCGCTTGCCGGCCGATTAAAAGAGATGGATCTCGTGTTACTTGAAGGGATTGCAGCTAGGTTTGAACAACTCAATAACGAATAAGCTTGAGGCCATCGGCCAAGCGGAAGTCACCACGATCTTGGGAAGGATCACCAGCGGCAACGATGGTGAGACTTACAAGGCAGAGATGATCGACGCTGAGGGCTCTCCGGTTACAGGCTATGTGAAACTGAGCCTCGACCCACGGAAAATCATCGCCGAATTGACTGCGGCGCAGGTAGGTCGAGCGCTTGGGATGAAAATTCCCAGACCTTACGTGGTGCTGCTGGACACTGCGGATCTCACTGAAGAGTTCGGCTCGTCATATGCGAACCAGGGTGTGATGGTGTGCTTTGCGAGCCAACAAGCTGGGAGCCGCAGCTACAGTCTAGAGCGTGCGCTACGCAACCCCTCCTTGGCGTTGGTTCGAGCCGTCGAAAAGCAATTCGATCTGGATGGGACCATTGCGCTTGACGAATGGATTGCTAATGATGACCGGCATCTGGGCAACATCATTTACTCGCCTGGACGTCAGGAGTTCTGGCTGATTGATCATGGCCGAGCGCTCACAGGCTCTTGGTGGGAATTATGGGGGCTGGAAGACCCGTCACTCCCCGTTCGGAATCTCTTGGTAGATAGCAGTGTCTCAGAATGGGATGAAGCCGTCAGAAATCGGATCCTCGAAAGAGCCCACTTGGTCGTCAATAAATGCGCGACGCTATGTCTAGACGATCTCGATAAAGACGGCCACTTTGCAAAAATCGATCCTGCCACGGATAGGCAGGAAATCATTGATTTCCTGCGCGATCGAATCCATCACACGGTGCCTCTACTATGCAATCGTCTCCAGCTAGGTCATCTGTCTTTGAAGCCGCAGAAGCCTTCCAAACCCCAGTCAGCAAACGAAGGTTAGTAAGCGCGCGTTGGATGGCAGTGCTTTTGGAGCCGATTAGCTTCTCTGGAGAGAGGATTACCTCAGGCGTCGCAATTGTCCCGGACGACGGCTCAACCCCTCGTGTGATATGCACGCTGCACCGAGAACCTCTTGAGCGAGTTTTCGGCCGCTATGGAAAGCATTTGATGAGCTTGGCTGAGAGCATCAACTCTGAGCTTCAAGCCTTTTTGCTAACGGGTGGCGATCTCAAAAGCTGGCAGCCCGATATGGACGGCGTTTACAAAGGTAAGATCACTCCTACCAAAAATACTTCGCTGGATGCAATCGAGAAATCGGCTCTCATTCACTGCTCGCTCTTTAGTGCAAAAGCAAATGATGCCCAGGCAGGCGATGGTCCGGACCGCTCACTTGCGCGATTTCAGGACACGATTCGCGAGATTGTGGTTGCTACACGTGAGGGCATGAAGGTGCGGTTCAACGTCAAAATGTCTCTTTATGGTGGGAAAGCAAACATCCCAATCACCTACGTTGGAACCCATCTAGCGATCAACCTCACTTCTTTGGATATGACGGTCACCTCAAATTCGCAGCAGAGAGATGCTGCCCACCGCAAAATCAACCAGCTCTTGGCCTTGCGCGATGTTGGAATCGGGCATTCAAAGGACGATCTGGTCTTGGGGCTTTGGACCCCGAATCGAGTGCTTAACGACCAGCAAGAAGACGCTCTCGGTGCCTACACCACTGAACTCGAATTTGCCGCCAACAAGGTGGGTGTCAAATACATCTTGGCGGATGGCGCAGTGGGTCAGGCGGAAGCCGCAATGCCTTTTGCCAAATTGATTCTCGCAGACTCCTAACCCCTACCCGAATCCAGCAGAAAGTCCAAAGCCCGCTTAATGCGGGTTTTTTTTCGCTCAAAAAATTACCTATAGGTATTGATATCAATAGTTACCCTGGGGTAATGTTCGTTTCGAGCAGCACTGACGACCGAGTTGCCGCTGCCCTCACCGCTCTTTAAAAACCAAACTGTTCAATGGCCTCCAGCCAGCAAAAGGACTAACGCATCGAGCGTGGGCGATACCCACCTTGATGCGCCGTATCCGAGTAGTCCTGAAGGCCCAAACCGTAAACGTATGGAAAGAAATCAGCGCCCAATCCGCAGGTGGCGAGTAACAGCGGATCGAAGCAACCCCTCCAGCTAGAGCGCCCGGCACGCCGGCGTCTTGGCGAGGAATACATCCGATACACCCCCCCGATCGACGCCAGTAGCGGATCGCGGCCCTGAAAGCGATTTCACTGATGCAGCCTGGCAACAGGCTGCATTGGGAAACCAACGTCAGAAGGAACTCAAGATGCTCATCCTCACCCGTCGCCCCGGCCAAACCATCCGCATCAACGACGACATCCAGATCACCGTCACCCGAGCTCAAGGCCAGCAGGTCTGGATCGGGATCACCGCCCCCCGCGAAATTCAGGTGCACAGGGAGGAAATCTACCAGCGCATTCAAGACCAGCTATCGAGCGCAACCCAACCTGCGGATCAGCTGGCTTCTTAGCCCCAAAGCGGCGCTCGTTGTGGCCGCTCAACCAGCTCGCCCAGGAGGCGACCATGACTTACGAAATTATTGTGGAAGAGTTCGTCCTCGAGGTGGAGGTGACTCTTTGCGAAAACACGCCGCCCCAGCCTGATAACCGCGACAGCGACTGGGACTGCATGGGCACTCGCGAGCTTGATTACCTCGTGCTGGCAGGCATCACTTATGACCGCAACGGTAAGCCGCAGGACGTCCAACCTTTGGACCTGCGCACCGTCGCCGCACAGCACGACACCGCCATTCGCGTTGCGCTCTGGCACGAGATCGACAGCCGCATGCATCGATCACGGTGGGCGGCATGAGTGCCGAGTCCAGCCACACCAAAGCCGTCGCCTTGATCGACACGGCCATCAGCACATTGGCGGCCGGGCATGCCGACATGCACCTGGTCTACTCGAACGCCGCGTACACCGCGGTGAATGTCAGCCACGAGCTGCGGGCCATCACCGGCGACGAATTCAAACGCTACTGCGAGCGCATTCGAGACATCGATGCCCGCTTCATGGGGACGTCAGACGCGAGGGATTCGGCATGACCACTTCCACTGGCCAACCGCTTTTCACTGAGCAAATTTGCGAGCTGCCGCGTCACCTGGCCGTCGCACCCGATCGCGTGCTGATGGTGTTCAAAGGGCTGACGATGCAGGACGCGATGCGTGCTGCTGAGCAGGCCCACATTTCCAATCCTCAGGCCTGGAGCCGCCGCGCGTGTCTGTGCGGCGAATGGACCTTGGCGTATGAGGTGCGCAATGAGTGACTTCGGTGAAATGCAGACCGCGATCAAGAAGCACAAAAAGCGCCTGCGAGCGATGTTCGGCATCGAATGCCCGGGATGTAAACGCCTTCGGCCGCGCGCCAACCCGACCATCATGCTGCCCCAGCAACGCTGCCGGGTGGATGGTTATCGCGATCCCCGCCCTGAACTGAACGACGTGCAATGGAGTTCCGTGTGAGCCGTCAACGAGCCCGTCGCGCGGCTTACTGGCGCGGTTCTGCACTCACTTTTGTCGTCTCCATTTTGTGGATGTTGGTCAGCGCCTACGCCGAGCACATCACCCAGTAACCCTCTCCCCGTTTTATTGCAGCGCGCCGGCAACGGCATGGCGCAAGGAGCAACCGTGTCCGCACCAAACACCGCCCCCGTGGCGCATGAGCAGCAGCTCAACCTCATTACCCACGCCGCGACCAGCACCAGCGCCCTGGTGCTGGATGGCGACAGCCTCGACAAGATGATGCGGTTGGCAGAAGTCATGGCCGGCGGCCGCGCAACGATGCCGAAACACTTCAACGGCAACGCAGCTGATTGCCTCGCCGTGGTGATGCAGTCAATGCAGTGGAAGATGAACCCCTTCGCCGTCGCGCAGAAAACGCACCTGGTGAACGGCGTCCTCGGCTATGAGGCGCAGCTGGTCAACGCCGTCATCACGACCTGCGCGCCGGTTCTGGATCGCTTGCATTACGAGTGGTTCGGCGCGTGGGAGAAGGTGATCGGCAAGTTCACGATCAAGACCGGCGAGAAAGGCGAGTACCGCGTGCCGGGCTGGAAGATGGCCGACGAGGAAGGGCTCGGCGTGAAGGTCTGGGCGACCTTCCGTGGCGAAGAAGAGCCCCGCGTCCTCGAACTGCTGCTGGCCCAGGCACGAACGCGCAACAGCACGCTGTGGGCTGACGATCCACGCCAGCAACTCGCCTACCTCGCCACCAAGCGATGGTCACGCCTCTACTGCCCGGACGTGATCCTCGGCGTGTACAGCCCCGACGAACTGGAAGAAAGCGCTCCGCGCGTCCGCGATGTGTCCCCTGCCCCCCGTGCCGAATCGGAACCCGCCGGCCTGCCGCCCTACCCCGAGGCCAAGTTCGCCGAGAACCTGCCCAAGTGGCAGAAGTCCGTCGATGACCGCAAGTCATCGCCCGGGCACCTGATCGCCACCATCAGCAGCAAATACACCCTGAGCGAGCAACAGATTGAGCAGATCAACAACCTCGCGCCCATCGAAGGAGAATCCGCATGAAAATCCATAACGTTGCGCAGGGAAGCCCCGAATGGCACGCGCTGCGCGCCAATTACCACACCGCATCGGAAGCCCCGGCGATGATGGGCGCTTCGAAGCAGTTGAAACGCAACGAGCTGCTGCACGCGAAGAAGACCGGGCTTGATCGCGATATCTCGTGGTGGGTGCAAAAGTACCTCTTCGACAAAGGCCATGAAGCCGAAGCCAGCGCCCGGCCGATACTTGAGGCCCGCCTGGATGAAGACCTGTTCCCCATCGTCGGTACCGAAGGCGACCTGCTGGCCTCCCTCGATGGCTGCACCATGCTGGGCGAGATCCTCTTCGAGCACAAAATGTGGAACGAGCAGCTCGCTGCCGACGTGCGCGCCGGTGAACTGGACGCCCACTACTTCTGGCAGCTCGAACAGCAGCTGCTCGTCGCGGGCGCCGAAAAAGTCATCTTCGTCTGCTCCGACGGTACCGAAGAGAATTTCGTCTCGATGGAGTACTTCCCCGTGCCCGGCCGTGCCGCGAAGCTCGTTGCCGGCTGGAAGCAGTTTGAAGCAGATCTGGCGGCTTACGAGCCAGGCGAAGCAGCGCCCGAGGCGGTAGGCAAAACGCCGGACGCGCTCCCTGCGTTACGCATCGAAGTCACCGGCATGGTGACCGCCAGCAACCTTGAACAATTCAAGGCTCACTCGCTGGCCGTGTTCGCGGCCATCAACACGGATCTGCAGACCGACCAGCATTTCGCCGACGCCGAGAAGACAGTGAAGTGGTGCAGCGAAGTCGAAGATCGCCTGGCCGCGGCGAAGCAGCACGCGCTGAGCCAAACCGAAAGCATCGACGCCCTCTTCCGCGCGATTGACGAGATCAGCAGCGAGGCGCGCGCCAAGCGGCTGGAACTCGACAAGCTGGTCAAGGCACGCAAAGCCGCGATCAGGGAAGACATCGTGATGACCGCAGCAAAGTCGCTGCAGGTTCACATCGACCAGATCAACAGCACCCTTGGCGGCAAGGCGCGGATGCCGAAGATCGTCGCTGACTTCGCCGGCGCCATCAAGGGCAAAAAGACCATCGCCAGCCTGCGCGACGCGGCGGACAGCGAACTGGCCCGGGCGAAAATCGAAGCCAGCCAAACCGGCGACAAAATGCGCACCAACCTGAACAGCTTCGCTGAGCTCGCGGCTGACTACGTATTTCTGTTCAACGACCTGCAGCAACTGGTGCTGAAGGAGAACGAGGACCTGGTCCCGCTGATCAAGGTGCGCATCAGTGAGCACCAGCGCGCCGAAGAGATTCGTCGCGAAGCGCAGCGCGAGCAGATTCGTCAGGAAGAGGCGCGGCGACTGGAACGGGAGGCGAACGAGCTCGGGGAGGCCGCAGCCGCTGTGAGCAAAGCGCCGGCGCCTGCTCCTGCTGCCAACACGGCCCAGCCACCCGCGCGGCATGTCACCTCCGCGGCACCATCGGCGAAGGTGCCGCCGAAGCCGACCACACTGGAAGCGAAGGTCACAGACCTGGAGGCGCTGGTCAAAGCTGTTTACGAAGGCCGCGCCCCGCTCTCGTTGCTGACCGTAAATTGGGGAGCGCTTGACGACCTGGTCCTCATTCATGGCGATGCTTTCAGCATGGACGGCGTCGAGCTGCAGCAGGTGGCGGCATGATTAGCTTCAGCCTGAATCCTGACGCGCAGAACCGGATCAGGTCCGCCGAACTGGCGGCGGCCGTAGCGGAGTTCGAGAGCCGCGGTGGTCAGATCTTGCAGGGCGAATGCTTCACGGGAAATCCGATCCCGCCGAAGCGACGGGACTGGATTGATCCTGACACGGTGCTCAAGCGAAAGACCCGGAATATCTCACCGGCAGGACGCCAGCATATGAGGCAGGCGCGCAATGAAGCAAAAACTCCGCCAAGCGATTTAAGACGGAAGATCATGGCAATTACCTAACAGCAGCGATGAGAAGGCGGCGCTGAAGCGAACTGGGGGCGGCGATGAGGAACTGAAGCTTGCAAGTCAGCGCCGGCAACAAGCCAGCGCTTGCTCGGCTGAAGGCCTGGGCGGTGGAGGAGCTGACGCTGCTGATTCACAATCTTCACGGATTAGGGCTTGATCAAGCCCTGTAGTTGCTTGAAGTCCCGCGCCACGAAATCACTGTGTCGGCAATCGTGGCGCGGAAGATCGAGCTTGCTTACCGGTTAGACGAATCGCAGATAGGCCGTGATGACTAGCGCCCGATCATATCCTCAGCGATATCTGTCGCAGCTTGATGTGCATCCTCCTTAGTTTTCCAACGAAAATCGCCATCGCTAATGTGCGGCATGTCTTCGATATCAAGCTTAAATGTCCAGCCATCTGGATGAGCGTAGAAGCTGACCTTGTAATAAACCCCCTTGAATCTATCCTCGTAAGCCGAATGCAACATTAGTACCTCACTCAACCGGCACAATGCCGGCATTTAATAAAAGTTGAACGAGCACTGCAAAATCGACGCATAGCGCCCTAACTGAATACCTCAATTACGCCGATAAAGTTTCGCGAACTGCTAGATATCAAGCTCCTTTTCGATTCTAGCTTTCTTTTTTTCTATACATTTTTTCATAAATTCTTGATAGGATTCTTTTACTCCTTGTCCTCCGGACAGCTTGGCATTAGCTTCCATAAACCTTGCCACTGCGCTTCCTATAAAGAATCCGATTGTAGATGCGCCATCAGAAATTTTATCGTATAGAACCTTTAATTGCTCGCAGTGTTCATCTAGATCCAACAACCGCCTAGCTGCATCCTGAGTGGCGATTCTTGCATCCAGTATTTTCTGCAAATCTTGGTGCGTGGCCTCCGTACTTGAGCAATTTCTCCGTACGTAAACAGCGTTGTTTTTCAGATCATCTCCTCCCTTCATTGCGAGGTAGGGCAATTTTTGTGGAGAGCTATCGACCATTAATACCTGAAACTTCTTTCCTTTGAGATCGCTATTTTCGGATTCGCCATAATCGAAATCAAAGACCTCATATGCCAAGTCCTTTGGCACATATGCTGACACTTGCCTTCCGATATCAGTTTTATCCTTGAAATCCTTCAACCCAACTGAAACGTTAACTCCATCATCACTTACTCCGGCAATCAGAATTCCGCCTCCTGAGTTGCCTAGAGCTAAAAGATGTTTTGCCAACTTTGTTTTCTCAGGCCATTCAGCCTTGTAATCAATGTTATCTGTTTCGCCAACGCTAAGTTGCAACAGAGGTCTCAACGTCTCGCTGCTCGGCTTGGCGAAAAAATCAGCAAATGACTGATGCATTGCTTTGGAAATCGACATCCTAAGTCTTCCTCTGACCTACTCGGCCCTGTGCCGGCCACCATCTATATCCCACCACGAACCTATCCGCCACCGAATTTTCGGAGGCATCAACTCGCCTGAGGTAATTGCAATGCCAATCCGCAAAATCATCATGCACATGATCGACAAAAAACCCGATGGAAGCCCCGCCCTGCTTCATACCGGCCGCGAGCCGCTGCCCGAATCGCAAGCAAACGAAGACCTATTATGGCGTTTGAACGAGAGCTACAACGGCAAGCAAGGCAAGGCGTGGGGCCTGTTCCACGCTGAGTCCGGCGCACACCCGCTGCGGGGCTGGCTGAGCAAGTACATCGCCGACGAGATCAGCTTCCACGAGTTGAGCGTGGTTGCGGTCGAGCATTTGCAGCACTTGATGGAAGAGTCAAACCTCGCCATCGGAGGGCACGTCCTGTTCGTGCACTACCAGCAGTGCATGACCGAGTACCTGTCCATTGCGGTTATTCAGCAATCGGAAGGCATCGCAGTTGACCAAGACCTCCGGACCGTCACAGCTAAATATCTCGACCTCGATCACCTCCACCTGGCCGGACGGATCAACCTGTCCGAATGGCAGAATAATCCGGCGTCTCGGCAGTACATCTCGTTTATCAAAGGCAAAAACGGCAGGAAAGCGACGGAGTACTTCCGTGACTTCATTGGCTGTCAGGAAGCCATCGACGCTCCTGGCGAAACCCGTACCTTGCTCAGGGCGTTCAGCGACTTTGTGGAAAACGAGGATCTGCCTGAGGAGGCGGCACGGGAGAAGACACGCACCCTGGTGGACTATGCGATGAGTCAGACCAAATTGGGCGAGCCAATCATCCTTGAGGAACTGTCCGGGCTGGTGGATGAGGATCAACCCAGGTCTTTTTACGACCATATCCGCAACAAGGACTATGGGCTGTCGCCGGCGATCCCTGCCGATAAGCGAACGCTCAACCGATTTCAACGCTTCACCGGGCGCGTGGAGGGCCTGTCGATCAGCTTTGAAGCGCACCTGCTGGGCACGAAGGTGAAGTACGACAAGAACAATGACACGCTCGTCATTAACGGCGTGCCGACTCTTCTGACCGATCAAATCAAGCGCGCCAGTGTAGAGGGGTAACCGTGGAGCAGCTTCAAGGATTGTCATGACCATTTCCGCTCCCGTCATCCGGTACCACGGCGCCAAGTTCAGACTCGCACCGTGGGTGCTGCAGCACTTCCCGCCCCACACCTGCTACGTCGAATCATTCGGCGGCGCTGCCGGCGTGCTCATGCAGAAACCGCGCTCCTACGCCGAGGTTTACAACGACCTGGATGGGGACGTCGTGAACCTGTTTCGGGTGTTTCAGGATCCGGCGACGCGGACGGCGCTTGTCGAGCGACTGGTGCTGACGCCCTACTCGCGAGCAGAGTTCGAGCTTTCGTGGGAACCGGCCAACGATCCGATTGAGCGCGCCCGGCGCACAGTCATTCGCGCACAGATGGGCTTTGGCTCAGCCGGCGCAACGAAGGGCGTCACCGGCTTCCGCATAGACACCAAGCGTCAGTACGGCACCGCCCAGTCACTCTGGGCCGAATACCCCGACTCGCTCGCGGCCGCTGGACAAAGGCTCGCCGGCGTCTTGATCGAGAACCGGCCTGGCATTGAGATCATCACCGCACACGACTCAGCGACGACACTGCATTACGTCGACCCGCCGTACGTGCACGACACCAGGTACAAGGGCGCATCGACCGGGCGTTACTACCGGCATGAGATGGACGACAAAGAACACCGGAAGCTGCTCGGCGTTTTGCTCGAGCTAGAAGGAATGGTCGTGTTGTCCGGTTACCCAAGCGAGCTGTACAGCGAACTGCTTGCTGACTGGCGCTGCTACAGCACGTCGGCGCGGATATCCGCAGGGCGCGGCACGGCAAGCCGCACGGAATGCATCTGGCTGAACCCGGCCTGCGCGGAGCGAGTGAGTCAGATCGGCTTGGATTTGGGAGAGAATAGCTGACGCCCGCCGCGTCTCGAATTGGCTCCCTGGCGAAACTGCCCGGTGAGAACACCGACGCCAGCTCTAGCAGCGAAGTCTCCTCGCAATCTCCCGCATTGGGACGTTGACGCAACCCTGCCCCTTCGTCGCAGCCATGATAGGCGGGTTCGCTGGACTTGCGTCAGCGGAAAGTTCATATCAATGCGCCGCGATAGACAAGCACCTCGGTTACGAAAGCCTGATGCGTAAGCTCTAAGGTAGCCGGATTCGAAATTTAGCTCAGGCGTATGGGGAAAGGAGAACCTAGTCAAAGTCTAATCCGGGTGACGAGGTGCTAATGCCAACGCATTCCAATTACGGGCGGATGAAATAGGTGTATGCGAGCCACCCGCCACTGAGCAGGCCCGCGAGTAGAAGAACTTTGGACGTGCTCTTCAGTAGCCGGAAAGACCGCTCTCCGCCTTTCACCCTAACCCACTCAGCTTTCAGAATATCTTGACTCTGAGTAACAATGGCATCAACCATTTTTTCATAACGCTCATTATCAGCACCGACCCCCTCGGTTTCCAACAAAAGCTTTAGAAAGCTAGCGTGTTCGCGCTTGTTCATCCTCAGTCGGATTCGAATTACCAAGAGCGAGATTTCTAGGAAATGCTCCTCCTTGCTCATTATATATTGGTGGATATCTGCCTGAGTTTTGCCACGGAGCATTTTTGAAAACGTAGCTACCACCATGAAGTGCGCAACGAGCTTTGACACATCCTCACGAACGCCTTCAATCCAAGCTTGTCGAAACTCCGATGTTTTTTGATCCTTTGCGAGGATTGCCAAGACCAACGAAATACCTCCCCCAATCAATGCAACGGATACCGCACCAACTACGGGAACGAGCAACTCATCTTTCAACACCGACCTCCTTTATTATCATATTTGACCGTCACGTATGGCACTACAAGAACTCCAATACATACATCAACTAAGACTTAGGCCAATGCACTAAGCAGTGTTTGGGCTACAGCGGCAACAGATGCAAAAGCTGCCGCAATTTTGTTCCATTTAGACTGCTTCATTGCGGTCGCCATCAAATCCGTCTGCGATCCGTCTTCAGATGTCCATACTAAAATGCTGCCAGGGAGGACAGCAGGTACTGACGCCCTCGCAGATTTAGCCCAACAAACACACGATGCCAACGAGCTTAAACAAATAATGACAGTCAGCCAGCTTTTAACAGAATTCATTTTTAGCTCTTCTTTTATCAGAGCGCTCCACATCAACAGCCGCAATCGCGGCCGCCAAGTTGAACTCTCTGAGCAGTGTTGAAGCCTGCATTTTGCGCACAGTGATCAAATTTTTAATCATTGTCAACGCACTCACAATCCTGCGTACCATTAGCTGGGTGAGAGTGTCTATAACTACTCAGGGCGATTGTTCCTTGCAAAATTCTCGGCCGCTTCCGTAGCTGCTTCCTCTGTATCGTATTCGCCCGGAACCAAGCACATAGAGTGGATGGCTCGAACGGGATCACTGCCACGGCTTAGCCAGTCGATACAGCCGTACCATTTTCCATCTTTCTCCCAGACCCTCTCTATCTCATACTGCCGCCCGGCGTCGTCTATTGATCTCTGAGCCATGATACATCTCCTCGCCCGGCACAATGCCGGTCAACATCTATAACCCACCTATGAACTATTCGCTACCAGAGTTTTCCGGCTTTCACGTGGGATATTGTTATGAACATCAAACAGCGTGGCCAGGGCGACATCAGTCCACGCAGGTAGATCACAAGTGCAGTGAATGCAATGCCACCAAAATCAGTCGTCGCTGCCTTGCCCCCCGAGCGTCACGTGTGCTTCCGGCAAGCATGAGCAGCTTAGGCGACATCGACATCCCTATCCTGCGCACCACTAGCAATGCTCTTACGCCATCCAGAGCCCGTTTTTGCGACTTCGCTTAAGGTTCTCTAGCCCTGAGCGTCAAGAATACGCCATTCACAAAACCTCCCGGAGTCAGAGTTCCTGATCCGAAACGATGCCTGTCTCGCTGTAAATTCGATTGGCTTTTTCCATGTAGGTTTTTACCGTTCTCGGTGATCTGCGAGCTTCATCAGACAAAGCCTCCCAGTACTTAAGCATAGGGTATAGCTCGAGTGCATAGTCTGCGGCAGTACGTAAGAAGACCAAGTCGCTTAGTTCTTTAGCCGAGAGCCCAAGCATCGAGACGTTATCCAGCGCTAATCGGTGCGCCTTCCATCCCGAGCCGTACCCTGATTCTAAGTACTGTACTAGATGCTCCTCAAAATCCCCGATTGCGTTATAGAGAGGCACATAGGGATACAGAAATAACTCACCTTGTCTATGAGATAGCAAAGCCAGCATTCTGCGCGCGTGCTTGAGTGATCGACGTTCTTTAGATAATTCATGAAGCCAAGGAATAAACGACGCGAAAATAATGGCAACTACGGAAAAAACTGCCTGTACCCAAGAAGCCATCCCTTGATGACTCTCTGCAAACCTTTAAAAGATTTTCCCACGACATTGTCATTCCCCGCTTTTTTCACCGAACTATACTGTTGAGGATGCCCTATGTCCGCTCATCAAAAGAAACACCCCTTCGATTTCAAAACGCAGTACGGCCTCGGCTTCCATCCGCAAGACGATGAGATCGTCGTGGACTTCTTCTGCGGCGGTGGCGGCGCCGGTACCGGGCTGGAAATGGGCCTCGGGCGCAAGGTCAGCGTGGCGAAGAACCACAGCGCCAAAGCGATCAGCATGCACACCATCAACCACCCAGGCGCCAAGCACTTCACCACCGACGTGTTTGATGGTGATCCGGACACCGAGTGCGGCGGAAAAGCGGTCGGATGGTTCCACATGTCGCCGGACTGTACCCATCACAGCCAGGCCGCTGGCGGCCAACCCCGCAAGCGCGAGATCCGCAACCTGTCGTGGATCGGCTTGAAGTGGGCAGGCAAGAAAAAGCCTCGAGTCATCAGCCTGGAAAACGTTAAGCAGATTTTGCAGTGGGGTCCGCTGATCGCTAAGCGCGACAAAGCAACCGGCCGCATCATCAAACTGGTGCCAGGCGTGAACAAAAAGGGCAAAGAAGTGCTGGTGAAGGTGGTTGCTGGACCCGGCGAAATCGTTCCTGTCGGTGAGCAGTTTCTGGTCCCAAACCCCAAGCGCAAAGGCAGCACCTGGCAACGTTTTGTGGAGCTGCTGGAGCAACACGGTTACGTGGTCGAATGGCGAGTGATCAAAGCGTGCGACTTCGGCGCGCCCACCAGCCGCGAACGCCTATTCATGATCGCCCGGTGCGACGGACTGCCGATCGTCTGGCCGGAGCCAACCCACGCGAAGAAGCCCGGCAAGGACCAGCTGAAGTACCGCACCGCCGCCGAGTGCATCGACTTCAGCGATTTGGGTAAGAGCATTTTCGGCCGCAAAGATGAGCTGGCCGATGCCACCAAACGCCGAATCGCCAAGGGCATGAGGAAGTTCGTCATCGACCACCCTGCCCCCTTTATTGTGCCGATCGCGAACTGGTCGACTGAGACGGTGCAGTCGCTGAACGAGCCGCTCCGCACGGTAACGTCCTACCCGAAAGGTGGGGCGTTCTCGGTGGTGAGCCCCATCATCGCGCCAGCCACGCATCAGGGCAGCGACCGTATCAACGATCCACTTGAGCCGCTGCCGAAAGTGACCTGCGCCAACCGCGGCGAACTGACATTGATCAATCCTACGCTGGTTCAGACCGGCTACGGGGAGCGTGCGGGCCAGCAACCGCGCGTGCCGGGTTTGTATCAACCGCTGGGGACCGTCGTCGCTGGAGGCGTAAAGCATGCGCTCGCCTCTGCGCACCTGGTGAAGTTCAGGTTTAACGACGAAGGCAAAGCGTTGGACGAACCGCTGCCGACCATCACCAGCGGCGGCAACTATCAGCGCCCCGCCGGCGCGGCGCACGCCATGGGCATCGCCACCGCGTTCATGGCGCAGATGAACGGCGGCTTCAACACCACCGTGGCGAAAAGCCTCGAGGACCCGGTAACCACCGTCACGAATACCGGCAGCCAACAGCAGCTGGTGACGGCAACCCTGGTTACCAACACGACCGGCCACGCCCCGTCAGATATCGAGGGCCCGATGCCGACGCTCACGACAGGGCAACACCAGATGCTCGCCACGGCCCATCTCCTGCACCTGCGCGGCAACTGCGACGCCCGCGCAGCCGCCGATCCACTCCACACGGTAAGCGCCGGCGGGACACATCACGGACTCGTCACCGCGTTTATGGAGCGCCAGTTTGGCGCAAGCGTCGGCCAGCACCTAACCAAGCCGGCGCCGACCATCACGGCAGGCGGCGGAGGCAAGAGCTCCTTGGTCAGCTTCGATCTATCGCCCGAGCATAAAGAAGGGGCACTGCGCGTCGCGGCTTTCCTGATCAGCTACTACGGCACCGAGAACATGAGCAGCTGCGACAAGCCTACCCCGACGATCACCACAAAGGATCGACTTGGCCTGGTCACCGTCATGGTCAAGGGCACGCCCTATGTGATCGTCGACATCCGACTGCGGATGCTGCAACCGGCCGAGTTGTACCGGGCGCAGGGCTTCCCGCCGGACTACATCATCACCCACGGCGCCGACGGCAAGCCGTTCACGAAGACCGAGCAGGTCCACATGTGCGGCAACAGCGTTAGCCCTCCACCGATGGCTGCACTTGCACGGGCTAACGATCCGTGGCGTGCGACTGAGCGCCAAGCCGCCGCGGCGTGACCAGTCGGAATGCAATGATCGATGCTTGTCCCTTCAAGCGTGTTAACGACCCTTACGAGATTTAGCGACAGTCAGTGTCACGGGATGAACCTCTTAGGGGGCATCCTCCGGCTATATCGTCCTCCTACGCTCCGGGCGTCGCTGAGTGTCCTTGGAACACTTTTACGTACGTGAAATAGCCGATCGCAATTTCAGCGATTGCCATAAGGCCAAATACTGCGCCGAACATAAAGGAAGCCGCAGTGAAACCGATTGCAGCCACAGCAAGAAGCCCTTGTACGACTTGCAGCGTTTTGGGATCAAGGGAAATTTTCCCGCTCAAAACCAGGCCTGCAGCCAAGCCGATCAGTAGACCTACAACTATTCTCGCGAACATCTATTCAACTCCGTTGCTATTCAAGAATGGGGCGTTGTTTGCTCACTTAAGGTAGCGAAAACTCAGCCCACGACGCGACCTTGAGGATCAACGACTCTGGCGAAGGGATACTTTTCTCGAAGCCGAGCAAGCTCTTGCATGCAGCCCAGTTCCGAACCGTAGGTTTTCGTTTGCCATTGCTGAATGGCAGAAGACCTGTACTGCGCCTGGTAGTTCGTAGACATGTGAACCTCCATGAAAAAACTCCTATAGCACAGCGCCACTACAAAGTAACCCTTCCTGATTCATTGACCAGCCTGCCGGTGTACGGCGGGCGGAGACACCTGCATGTTCATAACAGCATCAACCAGCCTGAGGAAGTGCAAGTCCCTCGGTGATCAAGTCCGTGTGAAAGCGCTTCGCCTGGGCGGCGGATGGGCTGAGGCCCGTGAGAACTTGGCGACAGAAGCCGAGCTCTGGTTCGGACGAGACCCAGTATCAAATATCAACGAGTGGAGGGCCGTTAAGAATGAAGTCTTCAGAACCGAATGATCCTTCCACTCAGCACCGCAAAGACCCCAGAGGGAGGTAGTCCATGAGCACAATCGAGTTCCTGACACATGCGCAGGTGTGTGAGCTGACCGGCGCTCGCACCAAGGCCGGGCAAATCGCGGTGCTGGCACGTAACGGCATACGCCATACCGTTAAACGTAATGGGTGGCCATGCGTCATAGCCTCTGCCCTCATCGGAGCCAAAGAGCAACTCAAGCAACACAGCGGCTGGCAGCCGCGTAAGGCGGGGTAGTGGGAAGACGTCCAACTGAGCCGGGAGCCATCACCAGGCTCAGGAAGAGAAAGCGCGGGAACCTGACTTATTACTACTACGACCTCGGCGGGTCGCCACGCAGGGAAATATCGCTGGGCAAAGACTACGGCCTGGCCATCTTGGAGTACGCAAAACTTGAGAAAGACCGTACAGCAACCGCGCACGTAAAGTCGGTTGTGACATTCGCCTACGTCGCGAGCCGATACCTCGTTGAGATCCTTCCGACGAAGGCCGCGCGGACACAGAAGGACAACCTTGCGGAGCTGAAGCAGCTGCTGGCGTTCTTCAACGATCCGCCCGCACCGCTCGACGAAATCGAACCTCAGCACATCAAGCAGTACCTGCGCGAACGAGGTAAGAAGGCGCCGATCAGGGCCAATCGCGAGAAAGCGCTGATGAGTGCGATCTGGAACTTCGCAAGGGAATACGGCTACACCAGCTTGGCGAACCCCTGCGCCGGCGTGAAGGGACACAAGGAAACTGGCCGGGGGGTCTACATTGAGGACGACGTGTTTGCCAGCGTCTACGAGAAGGGTTGCGCGCCTCTTCGCGATACGATGGACCTGGCCTATCTGACCGGGCAGCGAATGGCTGATGTGCTCAAGATGGACGAGCGAGACATCGTCGGTGGCTACCTCTCCATCCGGCAGAACAAAACAGCGGCGATGCAGCGCATGGAGGTGGCAGGTCAGCTGAAGGAGGTGCTGCAGCGCATTTCTGCTCGCAAAGCTGCTCTAAAAGCCAGGTCGACAAAGCTGATCATCACCGTTGAAGGCGCGGCGATGACCGCCGCCATCCTCCGCAAACGTTTCGATGACGCTAGGGAGGCTGCGGGAGTGCCTAAGGCTGACTTCCAGATGAGGGATCTGCGCGCGAAGGCCGGCACCGACAAGGCGGAGAGCAGCGGCGATATCCTGCAGGCGAAAGACCAGCTGGGGCACACCACCGTCGCCATGACGGAGCATTACATCAGGCAGCGGAGGGGCAAGAAAATCACGTCAACGAAGTGAATTGCGGAAAGAATTCTCGATTGCGGAAATCTGGGGACAAAAAAGGCGCTTCGGATTGCTCCGTAAGCGCCTGATTTTAAATGGTGCCCCGAGCCGGAGTCGAACCGGCACATCCTTTCGGACGACGGATTTTAAGTCCGGTGTGTCTACCAATTTCACCATCAGGGCGGTAGCACTTCTGATGCTGAACCTTCACAAACCGTGTCGCGAGGTCAGCTGACAAGAGCGGGGAATATATACACCCGCGGTCGGTGAGGCAAGGCCAAAGCGTTCTGATTTCAATCGGTTACCTTGCTTCAGGCTTGCTTCGGGTTGAGACAAGGCAAGAGGTCTCACGCCCCGGTCTTGCAAACCAAGGGGGCCCAATTCATTGTGTTGCCCCGGCACCCGCCCCGCCCACCATAGCCCCGTCAGGCATTTATCAACCCCGATCCAGGCCGAACCCTATGCATCCTCGACCACCCGTGAACAGTCACCGCCGCCTCGCGCGCAGCTCGCCGAAACGAAGGTCCACCGCTTTCGCAGCCTCGGCACTCCTGATTCTGATATCGCCCTGCTCGTTTGCCGCCGACACCCTGCCGCTCAAGCACGGCATCTATGTAGACGCATCGCAGACATGCCAGGATCCGGCGAACGCCGGGATCAAGCAGTATGACGGCAAGGGTTTGAGTACGGCGCATACGCATGGCTGTGTTCTGCAGGTGCAGGGCAAGAAAGGTACGACTTATACCGTTGCGCAGCGCTGCATCGACGCCGGCGCAGGCCCGGCGCCTTTTGTGAATGAACGTATGGACGTTACGGTGGTTAACCCAGGCAAATTCGTGTTCAAGCAGGGCAAAACTGCTACCGCCTTCAACCACTGCTCGCCTTCCGAGTTGCCCCCGGGCTTGAAGTAACCACCGACGGCGGATGAAAAACTGCCCAGACTGATCAGCGCTCAAAGCGACGCCAGGCATCACAAGGAAGCCTGGCGTCACTGATTTCAGAAGCTAAACGTGTCCCCTCAGGTGAGCGATCGATCAAACCTGCGCTTGCCCGCCGTCGACAAACAGCTCGGTACCGTTGACGTAGCTTGCATCGTCCGAGGCGAGGAACAGCGCGGCTGCGGCAATTTCCTCCGGCTCACCGACACGCCCCATCGGTATCTGCGAGGCAATATGGTCAAGCAGCCCCTGTTGCTGGTCAGCATCCGGTCCCGCAAGGCCTACCAGGCCAGGCGTTCTTGTCGCGCCGGGGGTCAACGTGTTGATGCGCACATTGCGGTCTTTCAGGTCCAGCATCCAGTTGCGGGCGAACGATCGAACCGCAGCTTTGGACGCGGCGTACACGCTGAAAGCAGGCGTGCCCATGCTGGCGGCGGTCGAGCCAGTGAGGATGATCGAAGCCCCTCTGGCCAGGACCGGAAGCGCTTTCTGGACCGTAAACAACAGCCCTTTCACGTTACGGTCAAAGGTGTCCTGATATTGCGCTTCGCTGATGTCACCTAGCGGCAGCATCGACCCGCCGCCTGCGTTGACGAATAGCACGTCTAGGTGACCTTTCTCGGCGCTGATCTTCCGGTACAGCCCGTCGAGTTGCTCAAGGCTGGTTGAATCCACCTGAACGCCCGTGGCGTTTCCAACCGCTGCTACGGCTGCGTCCAGTTCGGCCTGACGACGGCCAGTGATATAGACATAAGCGCCTTCTTCGGCGAAGCGCTTTGCGGTGGCAAGGCCAATGCCAGATGTGCCGCCGGTAACCAGTGCGATTTTGCCTTCAAGTCTGTGACTCATGGTGATTCTCCTGCGCGTTTCAATGTGTTGATGAGGATGTGAAACGAGCATATCGACCCAGTGACCTTTTCAAAATAGAATCCTCTGCAACTCATCATTGCAGATTTGAAATGAGCAAATTACCGGATTTCGAAGGATTGGCCTTGTTCGCCAAGGTGGCGGAGGAAGGCTCGTTTGCCGCAGCCGCCAGGGTGACGGGCGTGTCAGTGCCGACCGTATCGCGCGCCGTGGCCCGGCTGGAGGAGCGCTTGGGCGGGCGACTGTTCAACCGTACGTCCCGGCAACTGGCCTTGACGGAATTCGGCGCAAGCCTGGCCGCCCAGGCCGGGGACATATGCCGCCAGGCCGAAGCGCTTGAATCCCGGGCGCAAGACCTTTCGATGTTGCCCCGCGGGCAAGTGCGGCTCGCGGTGCCACTGGCGTTCGGCGTGCGCTGGGTCGCCCCCCTGCTGCCGATTCTGATGCGCCAGTACCCCGAGCTGTCGGTGGATTTGCACCTGTCCGACGCCTCGGTTGATCTGATTGCCGAAGGGTTCGACGCCGCGCTGCGCATCGCGGTCATGCCGGATTCATCGCTGGTAGCACGGCGGCTGTGCGCCGTGACGCAATATCTGGTGGCGTCGCCCGGTTACATTGATACCCACGGTCGCCCCGCTCACCCGCGAGAGTTGGCCGATCGGGCGTGCATGAGCTACGCCTACCGCGCGCGCACGCAGGTGTGGCGGTTCACTCATGCAGACGGCACCGAGGAAGATGTTGTGCCCACCGGACCGCTGCGCGTCACCAATTCGAACGCCCTGATTCCGGTGTTACTGGAAGGGCTGGCCGTCGCCGAACTGCCTGAGTTCATCGCCAGCGAATATCTCGCAAATGGAAGCCTGGAGCTTCTGTTGCCGGACTGGCACATGGCGCAGGGCGGGCTGTATTTCGTGACCCCATCGACCCGAAGCCGCTCGGCCAAGGTCAAGGCATTGTCGGACTTCTTTGCACTGCACTTATCCAATCCCGTGTGGAGATGGCAAGGAAGCGGGACGCCGAAGACGCCGACGCTAAGCACGTAGTTATCACCAGTAAAGCGCCAAAGCGCCGAGTAAACCTCAGCAGCGCGTTTTCAGACGCTGATGACGCTTCGAGTAACTGCGCCCGCTTAACTGACGAGACAAATCGATGAAGTTAGCCAGCGGCGGGAGCTGGTTGAAACTTCGGCACACCAGCGTAACAGGGGCATGCAGACGCGGCCGGCTGCCGGCTATGTGGCAGTACACCACGCTCTCCTTGTGAACATCCTTCATCGAGGCTGGCACGATTGACACGCCCTCACCCGCGGCGACGAGGCTGACATTGGTCAGCATGCGCTCGACTTCAAAGGCGATCTTGGGCTCAAAGCCGGCGCGCTGGCAGGCTGTGATCAAGTTGGCGTACATGCCCGGCGCGCCAGGGCGACGGACCAGGATGAAACGCTCATCTGCCAGGTCCGTCAGCGGGATGACCGGTGCCTCGTCACCGTCGCCATGCCTGGCGAGCAAGGGGTGGCCCACCGGTAAGGTAAGGAGCATTTCTTCGTTCAGTAACCGATGAAACTCAATGCTCTGATGACGCCCCACCGGCGCTCGCAGGATGCCCACGTCGACACTGCCGTCGACGGTTTCCTCGGTGAGTTGTTGGGCGCTGCCCTCCTTGAGCAAGACACTGACCCCGGGGAATCGCTCGCGGTAAGCCCGGATGATCCGTGGGATGAGCGGATGCGTCGCTGCCGAACTGGTAAACCCGACACTCAGTTGCCCCTCGATTCCGTGAGCCGCACGGGACGCCTTCAGCGAGCCCTCTTTGACGTGCGCCAGAATGTCTTGCGCCTCCTGCAAAAAGACCTGCCCGCCCGCTGTCAGGTCCACGCCCTTGGGGTGGCGTTTGAACAGGTCAAAACCCAGCTCGGCTTCCAGCGCGCGGATTTGCTGACTGAGAGGCGGCTGCTGCATGTTCAGTCGCGCAGCGGCGCGGGTAAAGTGACGCTCCTCGGCGACCATCACGAAATAGCGCAGATGACGAAGCTCCATGGTGGTCTGTCTCGCAATGAGGTCTTATGATTGCCGCCGATCACTGCGACATGGCCGGCCAGCGTGCCCAATCGGCAACCCACTGACAAGGCGCGTTAATAACAACAATCGCACCCATTTCGGAACCCCGATGCCTTTCAGGCTCCTCACCCGACCCTCGCTGCACATGCTGCTGGCCATCGTTTTCGGCACTCTTCTGGGCGTTTTCAGTCCCGGGCTTGCCGTCGAGATGAAGCCGTTAAGTGACGGTTTCATTCTGGTCATTGGCTGGTTAATGCCGTTAATGATGTTTCTCCTGGTCGTATCCGGAGTGTCGGGTTTGCAGGCCGGACAACGCGGTCTGCCCGGCAGGCTCGTGGCGTATTTTGTGCTCATGACGCTGCTATCGCTTCTACTGGGGTGCGTGATGGCGGTGCTGATGCAACCGGGCGCCGGCCACGCACCCGGCATGACAGGGCTGGCATCGGCCTGGACAGTGCCACCGCTCACGGGGCTGCCATCGTCAGCAGACTTTTCCTGGCGGGCCTCCGCGTCAACCCTCTTGCTTGCCCTGAAGCAAAACCCGATTTTGCCGGTCATGATTGCCGCCGTTCTGACAGGCGCCCTGATGGCCAAAACCCGATCGCTTCGTTCGGTCGAGGCGCTGCGTGGGACTGCCGAAACCATCGTCAAAGGGTTGTTTGGCGGCATGCGCCTGATACTGCGTTTCGCCCCCGTTGCCGCCTTCGGCGCCATCGCCTTTGCCATCGGCCGATTCGGCCTCGCCTCGGCCCTGCCGCTACTTAAATTCGTCGCGGTGATGTACCTGGCGTGCGGAGCATTCATTGTCCTGGTGTTCATGCCAATCGCCCGCGCATCGGGACTGTCACTGTGGTCACTGCTGCGGTATCTGAAAGATGAACTGCTGCTGGTGACCTTTACCGGATCCTCCGTGGCAGCGCTGCCAGGGCTGATCGAAAAGATGCAGGCCCTCGGCTGCGACCGTCAGCTGACCCGACTCGTCTTGACCACGGGCTACACCTTCAACCTCAGCGGGTCGGATATCTACCTGATCGTCGCAGTGCTGTTCCTTGCGCAACTGTCGGGCGTACACCTGACCGGCACCGAGTTACTGACCCTGCTGCTGATATCACTGGTCACCTCCCTCGGCTCGACGAGCATGGCGGGCTCGGCCTTCATCACCTTGATCGCCACCCTGCACCTGCTCCAGGTAGTACCGCTTGAAGGCGCCGGGTTGCTGCTGGGCGTGGAGCGTCTGATGAAGTGCCGTGTGCTGACCAACGTGCTGGGCAACTGCGTGGCATGCCTGGCGATTGCCCGATGGCAGCAGGGTCCGGCATTCCATCCGGACCCTGACCGCCGATAGCCTGAACGCTGGCCACCGATAGTCTGGCTGCCGCGCGCAGTGCTCAACGGTTATTACCGGCAAGCCAGCAGCCGCCCGCCCTCAGTTTTTCGAGGACAACAGCTTCTCGAACGCCTGGTCGAGGTTTCCCTCGGCCTGCTTGAGCCGGTCCCGTCGCTCACGCAACCAGCTCTGGTCGGCGTCCAGACTTTTGTGCGCTTCGGCCAGCATGCGCTTGACCTCCTCCGGTTGCGGACCGCCGGTGCCCTTGCGGGTCTTGACCATGTTTTCCGGTGACAGCGACGCACGAAAGGTCGCCTCATCCAGCGGCAAGGTGTTCTGTTTCCACTGATACTTGTCCGCCGCTTTGGTGTAGAGCTTCTGGGCATCCGCGTACGGGAAGGTTTTTGGGGTAAGGCCTTGATCCCTGGCTTGCTCGACGATGAGCGAAGCGAAGCTGTGCCCGATCCGGAACGGCACTTTCTGAGTCCGTTCAAGGGTGTCGGCCAGCTCCATGGACGTGGTCCACTCGTTTTCAAGCTCCTCGCGAGCACGCTGAGGATTGACCTGCAACGCGTCGAGCACCGCGTCCATTGCACCGAACATCTCTTTGGTCGAATCGAAAACACCGAGCGAATCAAAGGCAAATTTATAATCGGTCATGCCAGTCGTCACGTTGTGCGCGCGCAAGGTAACGGTTTGCGCCAGACCGACCACGTCGGAGGCCGTCTCCCGCGCTCGCATCAGCAAGCCCGGGTTGCGCTTTTGCGGCATCGCGCTGCTGGTGTAGGTTTTTTCCTCATCAAGCAACAGCCAGGGACGAATCTGATGATACTGGGTGTGAATGTCACCGATCAGCGCACCCACGCGGATAGCCGAGGACGACGCAAGATTTGCCGCCTCGATGGGGATGTCATAGGTCGAGACCTGACTGGAATCCAGTGAGTTTTCACGGACGCCGTCGAACCCCAGCAGCTGCGCGAGGCGCTCGCGGTTCAGCGGGTAGGCCGAGTTTGCCAGGACCGCGGTGCCCATCGGACTCTGGTTCAAGCGTTGGTACAGCTCGCGAATCCGCTGGCCGTCTCGATCAAACGCCGCCTCATACGCCAGCAGGTAATGCGCGTAAGTGATCGGCATCGCCTGCACGCCATTGGTATAGGCCGGGATCAGCGTATCGACGTTCTTGTCCGCCAGATCCAGCAGGCGTTGGCGGGTCGCGTTCATGGCTTCGCTGTAGGCGAGCACGTCTGAGCGCAGTTTCGCCAGTCGGTAGGTGGCGAGCATGTCCTGACGGCTGCGCCCGGAGTGAATGAGCGACGCCTCAGGACCGATCTTGTTGGTCATGATCTCCTCCAGCTGCAGCACGTCGCTGGGACGCTTGCCGTTGGGCTGATCCGCCTGATCGATCGCGTAGCGCACCCCGGTGGCGATTTTCTGGCCCAGGTCGGGCGTGACAATGCCCTCTTCGGTGAGCATGACGATGGAGGCTTTGTTGATCCGGTTCAGCCAGGAAAACTGGCTTTCGGTCTTGCTGCCACTGGTTTTGGACTTGTCGACGGTCGCACCGATTTTCGCAGCCTGCGCGGCGCACTCTTCGGTGGTCTTGCAGGGCAGATCAGCGGTGTTGGCTGCGTAAGCCCCATAACTGCCGAACAGGGCAAAGACGACAGCCAGGTGAACAAGGTTTTTTCTTATTGGCATAGCAGGCTCCGGTGTATCAAGTAGTGGAATAGACGGGTGCACAGAAAGTCCGGCCAGATGGTTACAGCAGAGGCAACGTATAACTGACGATCACGCGGTTCTGGTCGATGTTGTTACCGCCATTACTGCGGTAGCTGCCATTGCGCCATTTCAGCTCAAGGTTCTTCAACGCGCCGCTCTGGAACACGTAGGCAATGTCGGTGTTGCGTTCCCACTCGGTACCCTCTTCTCGCCCGCGCGCGAAATTGTCACCTTTCAAATAGCGGGTCATGAACGACAGGCCAGGCAAACCCAGCGCCGCAAAGTCGTAGTCATAGCGGGCCTGCCAGGAGCGTTCATCCGGATTGGCGAAATCGGGAGAAATCATCACGTAATTGACGAGAAAAGAGTCAGTGCCGGCCAGGTGTGCAAATCCCGTGTCCCCGCTCATCTTCTGATAAGCGATACCGAAACCATGCCCACTGACGTTGTAGGTGAAGCGAGCACCCAGCGCGGTGTTATCAATATTGGTATTACCGTCTTTGAGTGAGCGCGCGTATCGCAGATCACTTTTGATCGACTGTGACTCGCCAAGCGCAAAGTTATGCAGCAGCGTGACGATGTGTTGCTTGTAGTTGTTCTCCAGCCCTCCGTAGTTGTAAGAGGTGGTCAATGCTTTGCTCCAGTTGTAACTGGCGCTGGCGAAATCGAACTTGTCACTTGGCCGCCCGCCCTTGATGCCTTTTGCTTCCGCTTCGATGTCTTCGTGACCGCTGTCATTGCGCTCGGTGTTGGCGGTCAACCGGCCAACATTGACAGTCATGTCGGCAAGGTCTTTGGAAGTGAGCTGCGCGCCGCGAAAGGTCTGGGACAACAGACGTCCGTCGTTGGGTAGCACAGTGGGCAACTTCGGCAGTAGGGTGCCGACCCTCAGCACGCTCTTGGCCAGGCGCGCCTTGGCAGTGACGCCGCCACGGCTGTAGTCATCGGGTGCCTTGTCGTCACCCACCGGCAGTAACCCGGTATTGCGGCGGTCGGGTGAGGAATCCAGCTTCAGGCCAAGGAGCCCCATGGCGTCGACGCCGAAGCCGAGCGTGCCCTCGGTAAACCCGGATTCGACATTAAGCAGCAGGCCCTGCGCCCACTCGTCTCGCTTGGACTGGCTGGCGCCCTCCTGACGGAAATCGCTGTTGAAGTAGAAATTGCGAAATTCGAGATCAGCTTTACTGTCTTCGAAAAAATCGGCTTCGGCAAAACCTGGCAAGGCCAGACTCAAACCCAGGGCAGCAGACGTCAGGCCCAGGGATACAGGGTTCTTATGCATTGTTGTTTCCCGTTCAGCGCATTGTTTTTATTAGGGGGACAAGCGATGCGGACGGCGGTAGGCGCCGCTGATCACTGGCAAGAGGATACGCAGCTTAGTTCAGCCTTAATAATACTGAGTTTCTCTCGCTTCGATACGTTAAGAATATGAAGCCATACTGCCGCCCCATGCATTGCACTCCAGAAAAGTACCCTGTAGGGTGCACACGGCCCTGTAACAGGCAAACAGACGGAAGGATACTTGTTGCATATCCAGTCGAGACTCGATCGATATGGATCTGCAATATTCGACAATCAGGCGACGCTGCTTTATCGGCATTAAATGTTGGAGATGGCATACTTCGCGGCATACATTTTTTACAGACTGACACCTCTCCCCCTGCCTGTCTTGCCAGCAGAATATGAATGAGCGTTTGGTACTCCTTCCCGTCTATCCAAGACCTCCTACATCCACGAGATAACATGGCCATCACCGATGCAGACTTATCCGCCCTGCTTCCCGGCATGCTCCCTCGCCTGGGAGCATTCGCGCTCCGGATGTCAGGGAACCGGGACGACGCTGAAGACCTCGTCCAGCTTGCATGCCTTCGCGCCCTTGAACGAGCCCACCAGCTCCAGCCCGATACATCCCCACTCGGCTGGGTGGTTTCGATCACCCATTCCATCTGGATCACCGAGCTCAGGGCGCGCAACGTCCGTTGTCGTTCGCGCTCGGAATGGGGCGACTGGATTGATGAAAGGGTGTGCGATCCCGCCGCGCATACGCCGGAAACCGAACTCATGCACCAGCAAATGCTCGCCGCTGTCGTGGGGTTACCTATCAGGCAGCGAGAAGTCATGTGGCTGGTGGCAGTCGAGCAATTTACCTATAAAGAGGCCGCGGAAATTCTACACGTGCCGGTGGGCACTGTGATGAGCCGCTTATTCCGCGCCAGGCAAACGTTCGTCGAGAGAACAAGCGGGATCAGTTTTAGTTCCCCTTGATATATGTCTACTTATGAACACTACTGATTCATCCTGAAGCACAAAGCATCGCGTTAGCCATTACGGTGTTCAACAGTGACGCCAGCCAATTGATCGCTGGATACATGCCCATCTTGTTGTGGACGTCGCCCACATTAGTTCCTATCCTCTCTCGCAGTTCATGCCATAGCGCAAACGAATAGTGGCCTGTGGCTTTTCCTGAGTCACTCACCGAGGTGTTTATGAAATCCCATCTATTACTTGGATTGTTTGCAATGATATCCGTCGGTGCTCACGCAGCATCGCTTGATGTGCCCATGAACCTGGTCAGCGCCGACGGGGCACCTCAGCCCATCGGCCAGGTGACTATCAGCGAGACGGCTTACGGACTGGTCTTCACACCGCAGTTGAAGTCGTTGCCTGCAGGCATCCATGGGTTTCATGTGCATGAAAATGCGAGCTGCGACTCAGGCATGAAGGACGGCAAAAAAGTCGCGGCTCTGGCCGCCGGCGGCCACTTTGACCCCGGTCATACGGGCAAGCATCTGGGCCCGTATGCAGACGGCCATCTGGGCGATCTGCCGGCTGTCTACGTCACGGCCGAAGGCGTGGCCAACTATCCGGTGCTCGCCCCCCGCCTGAAGAAGCTTTCCGAGATCAAAGGCCACGCGCTGATGATTCATGCCGGTGGGGACAACCATTCCGATATGCCGATGCCGTTGGGTGGTGGCGGTGATCGTATGGCCTGTGGCGTTATCTGACAGTTCTCGCAACGACGTCGTCTAGATGCGTTAGATCGCTGGTCAGCGAATCGCTTCAAGGTCATTCGCTGGCTGTCGCCCAACACTGGGCTTAAGCAGGAGCTGTAGCAATGGTCCCATCGATTCAAAAAGGGTTTGCCGATGTTCCGCGAATAGATCTGACTGGCGGTCCTACCCCGCTCTACCGCGCGACTGGACTGGAAAGCGCCCTCAAGCGTGAAGGTGTTGAAGCGGGCATTTATCTGAAGCGCGACGACCTCATCCCCATCGGCGGTGGGGGCAACAAACTCAGGAAATTGCAGTACCACATGGCGAGCGTCATTGCAGCCGGCCATGACACAGTCATCACCTTCGGAGGCCTGCAATCCAACCATGCCCGCCTTACGGCCGCCGTTTGTGCAAGATTGGGACTGGAATGCCACCTCATCCTGACCCAGGAAGTGGACATCAACACTGCGGATTACAACCACAACGGTAACGTGCTGTTGAACAGGATTTTCGGCGCGCAATGCCATGTACTCGCGCGGGGTGCATCAGCCCAGGACAATGCGGTCGTGCTCTGCGACCAACTGACCCTGCGTGGCAAAAGCGTCGCGGTCATCCCGGAGGGAGGGTCAACCCCACTCGGCGCCCTGGGCTATGCCGACTGCGCCGTGGAAATCAGCCAGCAGGCTGACGCTGGGGGGCTGAATCTCAAGGGCATCACCGTCGCCAATGGCAGCAGCGGAACCCAGGCAGGCTTGATTGCCGGTTGGTGCGCCATGGAGCGCGACTCACGGATCATCAACGGCTTTGCGGTGATGACCAGTGCTGCCGATGCCGTGAAGAAGACCACCGAACTTGCCGCCTCCACGCTGGAGCTTTCCGGATTCAATCATGGCTTGGCCCACGCTGTGCAGGTGGACGACAGCCAGCTTGGCGCGGCCTACGGTCAGCCTACCCGGGCAATGCTCGAAGCGGTCGCATTGCTGGCAAGAACTGAAGGGCTGTTGCTGGACCCGGTCTATTCGGGCAAGGCTTTCGCCGGGCGGCTCAGCCAGCTGCGCCAGGGCGCTTACCAGCAAGGCGAGGATGTGGTGTTTGTGATGACGGGCGGAGCCCCTGGTCTCTACGCCTATCAAGCCACGCTCGCTGACGCCTGGGACGGACTCATCAGTCGATAACATCAGGTTTTACAATGGCGCGCGATGTGCACCACTGGTAAGCAACGCCAGTGGTGGCGGTCATTCGTCTGGCAAATCGGCGGCCCCCGCAACGCGGTTGCTACGTCATGCGCGGGGGCCGAGTCCTGTCGTTGAATCAGTCGGTACGCTTGAGATTCAGCCTGATGTAGGCACGCTCGAACCCGCCACGCTTTTGGTTTCTGTACGAGGAAAACCCGGGTTCGTCCTCGACCGATGGCTGCCCCGTTTCACTGGTCACCCATGTAACGCCGCGCGCTGCCGCTTCGTTCAGACGGGCGTCGATTAGAGCAGATTGCAGGCCCCGCCCGCGGTAGTCCGGTAATGTCGTCGACATACCCGACCACGCAGCGCCGTCGCGAATGAACATCGCCGCAGCCGCCGCCGGCTCGCCGTCAATCGTGGCAAGGAAACAGCACCACCCAGGACGCCCGACCAACGCCGCGAACCACTCGGCGCATTCCGGCGCCACACCAAAGCCTGCCTGCACGGTGCCGCCGAAGGACGCGGCGGTGGCGGCATCGGCAATGCGGATCTCCACGCCTGCAGGCAACCGCGCTGGAGTGGGGCCAGCCACACACTTGACGAATTTGGCCCAGCCCGACCCCGAGGGGCCGAACCCCATAGGCTCGATGGTCTGCAAATTGGAGGCGGGATGTGAGGCGGGCGCGACTTGAAAAGCCCAGCCTTGCGCGGCATGGGAATCGAGCCAGTCAGTCGCCGCGAGCAAATCCCTGTGCGGCAACGGGCCCTGGGTGTCCACGCCCATCGCACGGTTGAACTCAGTGATGGGAATGCCACGGCTCGCCAGTAACCCCATCCCGCCGATCCTGGAACTGGACAGTCCAAACGCCGCCCGAGCAGCTTGGGGTGCGGCGTCGAACAGATCCAGCCACGCCTCGCGCTCGACAATTTCCGCCGCCAATGCCACAGCGGGTGTAGCGGGATTTACGCTTGAATCGCTCATTCGTCTGCTCTTCGCTTGCTGATATTTTTATGAAAGGTCCCACACCGCACATCATCATTCACCAGGGTGCTTCATCAAGACCGTTACCGAGCTGTGCCGATGGCCCACATTGGCCGTCAGCGCCTGCCTTGTATAAACGTCTGAAGGGGCGAAGTTATTCCAAATTCTTTTTCAGCACTCGTCGAACCCAAGCAGCGTCCTTCGTGGAGGTCAGACGCGCAGCAATTGAAGAGCACGACTATCGTCTCCGTCACCCGCGAGGCTACCGTCCAGAAAGCGCGACAGCACGCTGCGAAACAGCTCGGCCTCTTCAAGCCAGCAAAAATGACCACTGTTCAGGAATTCAACCAGAACGCTCCTCGCAATGCTGCCGTGGATCGCTTGTGACTGAACCGGCGAGCAGATGAAATCAGACTGCCCCACCAGGCACAGGGTTGGGATGTGCAACTCAGCCAATCTTGCCCTTACTGGAAAGTGTCGATTTGTGACCGCGCAGGCCTGGAAAGTCTTCAGGGGAACCTGATGTTCATTAAGGTAGGTCGTGAACTGTTCATAGCCATGGCCAGAGGGCTCCTTGAAATACAGAGGGGCGACCTGGCGCAGAAACCCGGAAAACTCAGCGTCATCTGCGAATTTGCCTGGTGCCTGAAATGCCGCTGCGGCCGCTGCAAACCGAGAGTCTCCGGCCAGCACCGGCAGGGTCCGCCGCACGTCTGCCTGCGGCTCGTCAACGCCCAGTTGCGAGGCCACCAGCACCAGCGCAGTGACACGCCCCGGGTATGCCAGGGCATAGTTCATCGCAATATAGCCGCCATGCGAATGACCCAGCAGCACGAAACGCTCGATATCGAGATGCTGACGCAGTGCCTCCAGGTCCAGCACGAACTGGCCCACATTCACCATGGCGAAACCATCTCCCGAGAGAGACGAACGGCCGCTGCCTCTGGTGTCGTGGAATACCAGCGTGAAGCGCTGCGCAAGATCGCCAAGCGTTGACTGGTACAGGGCAGAGCCGATACCCCATCCCGGCGTCTGTACAAACAATAGCGGGCCGGTCCCCACTATTCGATACCAGATGCAGGCGCCGTCTACAGGCAAGGTGCCTTCCCTCTCACGCGTCATGATTGTCTCGCCCTTGCATCTCGGATCCTCAAAGTGACGTGGGTACGTCGAAGAGGGAGCGCGCCGCTCCCCCGTCCTGTCAGCTCAACGACCCGCAATCAGACCGCCGTCGACATGCAGGATCTCGCCAGTCGAGAACGCTGCATCCTCAAGATAAAGCACCGCGCGCACGATGTCCTCGACCTCACCCAGCTTGTTCATGGGGTGGAAGGCGCTCAGCTGTTCGACCCGCTCCGGGTTATGCATGGGTGTGCGAATCACACCCGGCGCCACGGCGTTCACACGAATCCCCTGGGTAGCGTATTCGATCGCCAGGCTCTTGGTCGCCGAGTTCATGCCGCCTTTGGTGAGCATCGCAATGAAGGCAGGCGAACGCGAGCTGGCAAACTCTGCGGTCGAGGCAGTGATCTGAACGACATGCCCGCTACCCTGCGCCAGCATCACCGGGAGGACGGCTTGGGTGGTAAAGAAGAACCCGTCGAGGTTGGTCTTGAGCTTCAGGCGGTAGTCTTCTTCCGTGTAGTCGGTGAATGCCTTGCCAATGAAGATGCCAGCGTTATTGACCAGCGTGTCGATGCGGCCGAACCGTTCCAGCGCCGCAGCGACCAATTGCTTGCCAGTATCGGGATCACCTATGTCACCGGCAACCGTGATCAGATCCGGCCGCGTCGAGGGTTTGATCGAACGGGAGGTCGCGACTACGCCATACCCCCTGGCGAGAAATGCATTGACGATGCCCTCGCCCATTCCCTGTGAGGCGCCTGTGACGATGGCAACTTTCTTGATATCAGACATTTTGCTGTTCCTGAGTGCTCTGTAGGTCAGCAAAAGATAGAACGTTGTCAGCTGTTCGAAAATTCCCTATCTTTTATCAATGACTGATAAAAAACGCACAGACCTGGACTGGCAAGATGTCAGGATTTTCCTGGCATTGGCTCGGCATGGCAGCCTGTCTGCAGCGGCCAGAATGCTTTCCGTCAACCACGCAACGGTGGCACGTCGGCTTCATTCGCTGGAGGAAACACTGGGCGTGAAGCTGGTCGAGCGACGCCCGGACGGCTATGTCCTGACCCACGCCGGGACGCGTGCGCTCGAAGCTGCCAGCGACATGGAGCAAGCGGCGCAGACCTTGGCGCGCGGGCTTCATGACGACACGCCCTCCGGCCTGATCCGCATAAACTCTTCTCCCGGGCTCTCGGGCGGCTATCTCGCGCTGCGACTGCCGACACTGGCCGCCCGTTACCCGAAGCTGGATATCGACCTCGCCCCCGCCCTGCGAGCTGTCAGCCTTGAACGGCATGAAGCCGACATCGCGATTCGCTTCGACATGCCCAGGGACGGCGATGTCATCGCGCGTCCGCTGGTCACGGTGGGCTACGGTTTCTATGGAACTCAGGAGGCGTGTCGCGCAGCCACCAAGGGAGGCGATCCCGTGCTCATTGGTTTCAATGAAGCAGATGCCTACCTGTCGATGGCCACATGGATGACGCGGCACTTCCCCCGCGCCCGCGTCGCGTTCCGCGCCAAAGATCAATCGCTCCAGGCCATGGCGGCACGTTCAGGGGTGGGCCTGGCCTTGATCCCCCACTACATCGGCCGCGCGGACCCGGCACTGCACGTGTGTGATCTGGGATTGGTCCCGGAAAGCAAGGACGTGTTCCTGATCACCCGCAGGCGCGACAGGAAGGACACGGCCATCAGGATTGTCAGCGACGAGATCGTCCGGATGTTTGATGAGGAGCGCGAGCTGTTTGAATAAGCGTTCAAAACGGGCGGCCGGGCTGTCCCGGACGGTCCGGGATTGGCACCGCGGGCACGCATCGCCAGATTGCGGAAATGATTTGCTTTGAAGCGGAAGTGATTCACTAAACGCCATCCACAAAAAAGCCCGTAAGACTTTGATCTTACGGGCTTTAAATGTGGAGGCCGAGGTCGGAATCGAACCGGCGTAAGCGGATTTGCAATCCGCGGCATAACCATTTTGCTACTCGGCCTCAAACGCTCAACGATCCAACCACTACCGCTAAACGCATACAAACTGGAGCGGGAAACGAGACTCGAACTCGCGACCCCGACCTTGGCAAGGTCGTGCTCTACCAACTGAGCTATTCCCGCTTTGTGTGGGCGCCATTCTATACACTCAAATGACCCCGTCAACCCCTTGATTTAAAAATACTTATTTTTCATCTGTAGTGGTACGGAGATGCGGCCATGCAGCGCGCAGGTATTGCACCATCGACCACAGGGTGAGGCCTGCTGCGACCATCAACAGCACATAACCCAACACCACCCAGAAGGTGAACGCGGGCGGGTTGGCCAGCAAAATCACCAGCGCGAGCATCTGCGCTGCGGTTTTCCACTTGCCGAGATTCGAGACGGCGACCTGTGCCCGCGCACCCAGCTCCGCCATCCACTCGCGCAAGGCAGAGATCACGATCTCCCGGCCGATGATCACCGCGGCAGGCAGCGTGAGCCACAAATTGGCGTGGGCCTGCACCAGCAGCACCAGCGCAACGGCCACCATCAGCTTATCGGCAACCGGGTCAAGGAACGCGCCGAACGGGGTGCTTTGCTCAAGTCGTCTTGCCAGATAACCGTCCAGCCAGTCAGTCGCGGCTGCCAAAGCGAATACCGAGCTGGCCGCCATGTAGCTCCAGTGGTACGGCAGATAGAACAACAGAATGAAGATCGGAATCAGCAGGACACGTAATACGGTGATCAGATTAGGGATATTCATCGGCACAACTGGCTACGAGGTGAGCGAGCATTCTACTCGCTGTGCAGGTTTGCATAAATCGACTCTGCGAGCTTTTTGCTGATTCCCGGCGCCTTGGCGATTTCTTCGATGCTGGCACGGGACAATTCCTGAAGGCCACCGAAGTGTTTGAGCAGGTCGCGACGCCGGGTCGGCCCCACTCCCGCAACGCCTTCCAGCGTTGAGGTTCGGCGGGTTTTACCGCGTCGCGCACGGTGCCCGGTAATGGCGAATCGGTGGGCTTCGTCACGAATCTGCTGGATCAGGTGCAACGCTGGCGAGTCGCCTTTGAGGGTGAACTCATGGGCAGCATCGTTCAGATACAGCGTTTCAAAGCCTGCCTTGCGCGTTGTTCCTTTGGCAACGCCGAGCAAAATCAGGTCCGGGACTGCCAGCTCATTCATCACGTCACGGGCCATGCTCAACTGGCCCTTGCCGCCGTCGACCAGCAGAATGTCGGGCAGCTTGCCCTCGCCGTCCTTGATTTTGCTGAAGCGACGGGTCAGCGCCTGGTGCATGGCAGCGTAGTCATCCCCGGCGGTAATGCCTTCGATGTTGTAGCGCCGGTAGTCCGACTTGATGGGGCCTTCGGGGCCGAACACCACACAGGACGCCACGGTTGCTTCGCCGCTGGAGTGACTGATGTCGTAGCATTCCAGGCGCTGCGGCGGTTCATCCAGCTTGAGCACCTGTGCCAGGGCTTCGAAACGCGCCGCAACGTGTTGACGGTTGGCCAGGCGTGCCATCAGTGCCTGCTCGGCATTGGTCACAGCCAGTTGCTGCCAACGCGCACGCGTCCCACGGACCCGATGGCTGATGGTGATTTCACGCCCTCGCGATGCGTCGATGGCGTCGATAAGCGTCGGGAAGTCTTCGTGGACCACATTGACGATGACCTCGCCCGGCAGCTCGCGCTCACCACCACCGAGGAAATACTGCGCCAGGAAGGCGGACATGACTTCACCCACCTCCTCCTCAATACCGACCTGCGGGAAGAAATTCTTGCTGCCCAACACCCGACCGCCGCGCACGCTGATCAGGTGTACGCAAGCGCCACCCGGGTTCACGAACGCTGCCACCACATCAACGTCGCCGGTACCACCGTCCATGCTCTGCTGATCCTGAACACGGCGCAGCAGCCCGATCTGGTCACGCAGCTCGGCGGCGTGCTCGAAATCGAGGTCCGTCGCGGCCTTTTCCATCAGCGCATTGAGCTCGTCGGTGAGGGCATTGCTGCGCCCCTCCAGAAACATGACCGAGTGACGCACGTCATCGTTATAGATCTGGGGTTCGACGAGGTTCACGCAGGGCGCCTTGCAGCGCTTGATCTGATATTGCAGGCACGGCCGGGTGCGGTTCTTGTAGAAGCTGTCTTCGCACTGACGCACGTGGAAGGTCTTCTGCAGGATGCTCAGGCTCTCGCGAATGGCGCCTGCGCTCGGGTACGGCCCGAAATAGCGACCCTTTGCCTTTTTAGCGCCACGGTGAATGCTCAGTCGCGGGAATTCGCCGTCGGAGAGGTGCACGTAAGGATACGATTTATCATCCCGCAACAGGATGTTGTACGGTGGCCGCGACTCCTTGATCAGTGTCTGTTCCAGCAGCAACGCCTCGGTTTCATTGGCGGTGATGGTGGTTTCGACCTGAGCGATGCGGGCAACCAGCGCGCCGGTTTTCGGCGCGTGGCCGGTCTTGCGAAAATAACTGGCGAGACGCTTCTTTAAATTCTTGGCCTTGCCGACGTACAGCAGCCGGCCGTCGATATCGAACATGCGATATACGCCGGGGCGACCACTGCAGGTGGACAGAAAAGCACTGGGATCAAACGGTTGGGTCATTTCAGGCGCTGGCGTCGACCATGCCGTGACGGACGGCCAGCAAGGCCAGCTCAACGTCACTGCTAATCGACAGCTTCTCGAATATGCGGTACCGGTAGGTATTCACGGTTTTGGGGGACAGGCAAAGCTTGTCGGAAATGGTCTGCACTTTCTGGCAGCCGACGATCATAAGGGCAATCTGGATTTCGCGCTCGGACAGAAGATCGAACGGCGAATTGCTGGTCTGCGGCTGGAAGGATTTCAGCGCCAGCTGTTGTGCGATCTGTGGGCTGATGTAGCGCTGCCCGGCGAACACGAGGCGGATGGCCTGGACCATCTCGGTCAGCCCGGCACCCTTGGTCATGTACCCGGCCGCGCCTGCCTGCAGTAATCGCGTTGGGAACGGGTCCTCTTCGCATACGGTGACCGCGACCACCTTCATGTCGGGATGGCTGCGCATCAGCTTGCGAGTGGCCTCGAGACCGCCGATACCGGGCATTTTGACGTCCATCAGCACGACGTCGGGCTTCAACTCACGGGCTTTCTGCAGCGATTCCTCGCCAGACTCGGCCTGCCCCACCACTTGCAAGCCGTCGATATCGGCCAGCATGCGCGTGATACCTGTCCGAACCAGATCATGGTCATCGACAACCAGCACCCTAATCAAGCAGACACCCCACCGAACGTTGCATGACGATCACCCGCCACGTTAGCAAAAAGAAAGAAACCGACTGACTTCGAAGCGCTCCTGCGCTTATGTATCAGATGATCTACAACAGTGCCGACAAACTATCATCATCGACCGCAGAATTTGATAAAAATCTTCAAACGCACCCCTGCAGCCTTACCCGATGCCGGCCAGATCCGGCGTCAAGTCAGGCCTTTTTCTCAGGCGCATAAGTACTGGTGTATTCCGCAAGGGTCGTGGTCAGTCGATAGATTGCGTCCTGATCCTCTTTGACCAACGTGCGATAGCTGCCCAGGATCCACTCTTCACTTTGACTCAAACCGTCGATCGGTACCGGGACGCGGGACCCCGTCAACACGTAAAGCACGTCGACGCCCCGCTGAGCGACGCGTGCCAGATAATCTGCTTTTGGCGTACGCTCGCCGTTTTCGTACTTACCCTGTGCATTGGCTTCAACACCACCGATTTCGCCGAATGCACGCTGTGAAAGCCCAAGGCGCTCGCGCTCTTCCCTAATACGGGCGTTTATTCCACTCATTTGACTGTATAACCTTGTTGACCCCATCCTTACGAATGGTAGAATCGAAATAATTTGAACGAACTTGAACGGTTTTGAACTATGCCCGGAATTCGCACCGCCGCACAAGCCAAGGCCTGGCTGGAACAGCAGGGCAAATCGGTTCAAGAGTTTGCGAGGGAGCACGACGTAGACCCGGCGACCACCTATCAAGTGTTGTCAGGACGAAAGAAAGGACGCAGGGGCGAGTCGCACAAGGTGGCGGTGTTGCTGGGGATGAAAGTCGGCGTGATTGCGCCCGCCCCTGCGTCTGGCGAGTCGGTGGACCACTAACTGCGCGGGTTAGTGGCCCCGCTCGATGCCGGGCACAGCAGCAACGCTCGGATCATGGCCATTGCAATTTCCAATTGAAGAACGCCCGTCGCCTGAAGTAAGCTCGACGGAATTCCACGGAGACCGACCATGTCGCTTGCCCTTTCCCATCAGCTACCGAGAACTGCCGACGCCCGCCGTCAGGCTGAGCTCGCGGTTGTGCGGCGTGCAAGCGTGTCCATCTCCCCTGTGTCTTATTTTTATGGGTATTGGTTTAGCCACTGGCGCGCCTGATACCCAAACGGCGCCCTGAACTTCGGGACGCCCACCAGAGATAACTCTCACCCCCGGTCGGCTTCCCGACCGGGGGTTTTGTTTTTTATGGCACCGCATTTTCTCAACAACCGAATCGAGGAACGTCACATGAACCGTAGCCACTATTACCGCAACGACGTCGACTTCGCCTGGCGATTTACCACCCTGGGATCGGGACAGCCTGCCGCCTCCGATCGCCTGCTGACAGGTGGCAATGCCCTCTCCACGGCCAATACGGCCAATTGTCGATCACCCCAGTAGGTCCGCGCGGGCAACGCCCGCCGACCAGGAAGCCCTCACATGAATTCGCCCGTCGTTAACAAGCCTTTGACAGCACTGCCGACCAGCGCCGTCGCTTTGATTGAAAGTGCCACTGCTCCAAAACGCCTCCCCACTCCTGCCGCATTAAAAGCCCGACTCCCGCTCAGCGCAGACCTTGGTGCGCAAGTTGTCGCCCATCGTCGTTCCATTCGCGCCATCCTTAAGGGTGAAGATTCCCGTCTACTGGTCGTCGTAGGTCCGTGCTCGATCCACGATCCGCAATCAGCGCTGGAATATGCCGAGCGCCTGGCGAATCTTGCCACCGAGGTCAGTGACCAGATGCTGCTGGTGATGCGTGCCTACGTCGAGAAGCCACGCACCACCGTGGGCTGGAAAGGCCTGGCGTACGACCCTGCGCTCGACGGCAGCGATGACATGGCCCAGGGCCTTGAGCTGTCTCGGGAGCTGATGCGCGAAATGGTCCGGCTCGGCCTGCCGGTTGCCACTGAACTGCTGCAGCCGATGGCTGCGGGGTATTTCGACGACGTGCTGAGCTGGGTGGCCATTGGCGCCCGGACCACCGAGTCACAGATCCACCGGGAGATGGCCAGCGGTCTGGGTGTGCCCACAGGTTTCAAAAACGGCACCGACGGCGGCATCGGTGTCGCCTGCGATGCCATTCGCTCAGCCGCCCATGCGCACCGCCACTTCGGAATGGACCCTCATGGGCATCCGGCGATCATCGAGACGGCGGGCAACCCGGACACGCATATCGTTTTGCGCGGCGGCCATGGCGGTCCCAACTACGATGCAGCCAGCGTCGCAGCCGTCAACGCCAGTCTTGAAAAGAACCGCATCGCGGCCCGGGTCATGGTCGATTGCAGCCATGCCAACAGTGGCAAGGACCCGCTGCGTCAGCCGGCAGTCTTCAACGACGTGCTGCAGCAACGACTGGCGGGCGACCGGACGCTGATCGGCATGATGCTGGAAAGCCACCTCTACGAAGGTTGCCAGCCGTTGAGCGGCTCATTGAAGTACGGCGTGTCTGTCACCGACGCATGCCTGGGCTGGAATGCAACCGAGGGGCTGTTGCGCAAAGCCGTCGCGGCTTTGCGGTACAGGTAGCGCACTGGCGGCAATGGATAGAAATCGGAAGCTGGGCACGGCTCTGTACCCAGCCTTCCCGAATGGCGTCGTCGCGGTCAGCCACGGCCTGTCGCGATGAGGACGGCCGCTGTGGGAAAGCGGCGTCGGCAGCCTGCGTATCTGTAGCCCGTTACCGACGCTTTTTCAGGCACCCCCGGCGCGCAAGGCTCGCAGCGCTTGAAGCGCTTTGCAAACTCTCGCACAACATCGTCGACGGCCTTCCCTATGCCACCTGCGCGCACCCGCTGCGCTGTTTAAGCTCGCTCCTTCTCTTTTCCAAGGAACGACAGACATGCGCACGGAAGTCACCACCAAATACCCCATTTTGCTCGTCCACGGGTTGTTCGGCTTCGACCGGATCGGCAAGGTAGAGATGTTCCATGCCATCCCCCAGGCGTTGGAGAAAGCGGGCTGTCGGGTACATGTGCCCTCGCTTTCAGGGGTGCATGACAACGAGACCCGTGGCGAACAGCTGATTGATCAGATCGAGCGTTTCCTGCGCCGCACCGGGTATCTCAAGGTCAATCTGATCGGGCACAGCCAGGGCGCGCTGACCTCTCGCTATGCCGCTGCACTGCGGCCCGACATCGTCGCGTCGGTGACGTCGGTGAGCGGACCCAATCACGGTTCCGAGGTCGCAGACCGGGTGCGCCGTGCGCTGACGCCCGGGCAGCTGCCCGAAGCGGTGGCCTCGCGACTGACCGCAGGCTTTGTGCATTTTCTGTCATTGCTCAGTGGCAATGCCGAGCTTCCCCAGGATCCTGTGAAGGCGCTGGATGCGCTCACGTCCGAAGGCGTTGCGTCGTTCAACCGCAAGTACTCTCATGGGCTGCCATCCACATGGGGTGGCGAAGGCGCGGAGCGCGTGAACGGCGTGCATTATTATTCGTGGAGCGGCTGCATCGACGGCTCGCTGTTTGCCGAAGGGCGTAACGCCCTGGACCCGCTGCACCTTGCGCTGCGCAGTTATTCGCGATTGTTTGAAAAGGAGGCCGCGTCCAATGACGGTCTGGTGGGGCGATTCAGTTCCCATCTGGGCAAGGTCATCCGCTCGGACTACCCAATGGACCACGTGGACTCGATCAACCAGAGTGCCGGCCTGGTGCGAAAGCAGCTCGACCCTGTGAAGCTCTATCTGGACCACGCAGCCCTGTTGTGGAGCAAAGGCCTTTAGCCACCGCTGTCACCGGTCACGCACCGAAGCGCCGACCTGAACTTTCTCGAGAAACGCGACCCTTATTCCGGTACGCTCGTTTTCTTTTTTTCACAGGAGTTACCCAAATGGCCAAAGCCACTGCCCGCCACATCCTCGTATCCAGCGAAGAGAAGTGCAACGAACTCAAAGCTCAGATCGAAGGCGGTGCTGATTTCGCCGAAGTCGCCAAATCCAACTCCAGCTGCCCATCGAGCCGTCAAGGCGGGGACCTTGGCTCCTTTGGTCCTGGCCAGATGGTCAAGGAATTCGACACGGTGGTGTTCAGCGCCCCGGTCAATGTCGTGCAAGGCCCGGTGAAGACCCAGTTCGGTTATCACCTGCTGGAAGTGACCAGCCGTCAGGACTGATCCTGCGCGTTGCAACATAAACGGCCCGCCCTTGATGCGGGCCGTTTGTTTTTGTGAAGTTGAAACGCTGGCATTGCGGCGCTGGCATTGAAACGCGGGCCCTGTCGCTGCTACCGGGTTTTGCGGCAGGAAAATTGCTACACCGAGCCCGAGCCGGGCAGAACGCGCAGCACCGGGGGCGGGATCGGCGTGGAGGAAGCATCGCTGGCTGTCCCAGCGGTGCCAACAAAGAAGTCATCAACCGTCGGTATTGTCCGGTTACAAAGCTTTCGGCTTTGCGGTACCTTGCCACCGGGGTAATCACTATAAAAACCGGACCGGCCGCAAGCGCCCGTCATGACCTTCAACCCTGATATCGCTCAGTGATGTCAGTCAGGATTCGTGTAATGCGTTTTGTTTTGTCATCGCTGATGGTTGCAACACTGGTCCTCGTCTCAGGCTTACAGGCCTTGTCCGCCGCACCTCAACATGCATTGACCGTTTACGGCGAGGCGCCGCGATACCCGGCGACATTCGCGCATTTCGACTACGTGAACCCGGATGCCCCAAAAGGCGGCAGCATGCGCCGCTCTGCGCAGGAAATCGGTCAGTTTGACCACATCATGCCCTACCTTGACAAAGGCACTGGCGTGGCGCAGGTCAATGGTTTGCTTTACTCCCCGCTGGCCGTGCGGTCGCTGGATGAGCCGTACACGGTGTATGGGCTGATTGCAGAAAAGATGGAGCGCGCTGCCGACGGCATGTCCCTGCGGTTCTATTTGAACCCCAAAGCCAGGTTTTCAGATGGCTCGCCCATCACTGCCCAAGACGTGCGCTACACCTACGACCTGCTGATGACCCAGGGCAGCCTGTCGTACCGCACCGAGTTTCAGGACGTCAAAGGCGTCGAGGTCGAGTCTGCCTCGCAGATCCGCTTTGATTTCAAAAGCAGCGAAAGCCGCACCCTGCCGCTTGACCTGGCCTCGCTGCCGGTGTTCCCGGAGCATTGGTGGAAGGACCGCGATTTTGCCAACGGCGGTGGATTCGAGATCCCGGTGGGCAGTGGCCCTTACCGCATCGGCAAGGTTGACGCCGGCCGCAGCATTACCTTCGAGCGCGACCCTGACTGGTGGGGCAAAGACCTGCCGGTCAATCGCGGCACGTACAATTTCGACCACTTCAGCGTCGAGTACTTCGGCGACACCGATGTCGCCCGCCAGGTCCTGCGCGGGGGTGGCTATGACTACAACCGCGAATACTCCGCCACCGGCTACTCGATCGGCTACGACAGCCCGGCGCTGACCGAAGGTCGCCTGCAACGCGCCCACCTCGCCAAGGGTGCCGTGCAGAGCTCCCAGGGTTTCGTGTTCAACCTCGACCGCCCGAAGTTTCAGGACCGCCGCGTACGCCAGGCGCTGGCCCTGCTATGGGACTTCGAGTGGACCAACAAGCAAATGATGCGCAACGTGTATGTGCGTCAGAACAGTTATTTCTCCAACAGCGATCTGGCGGCGACGGCATTGCCGACCGAGTCGGAGCTTAAGATCCTTGAGCCGCTGCGCGGTCAGGTCCCTCCGGAGGTATTCACCACGGTATTCAAGACCCCGAAAACCGATGGCAGCGGGTTTATCCGTGACAAGCAACTGCAGGCGCTGGCGCTGCTCGAAGAAGCCGGATGGATGCCGCAGGGTGACAAGCTGGTCAACGCTCAGGGCGAGCCTCTGAGCTTTACCTTCCTCAATGGCCAGAGTGGCTTCGAGAAAATCCTGCTGCCGTACAAGCGCAACCTCGCGCAGATCGGCATCGATTTCGAGATTCGTCGCATCGATTCGGCGCAGTACCTGAACAGGGTCATGGCCCGGGATTACGACATGATCGTCACCGGTTACGGGGTCTCCACCTCCCCCGGCATGGAGCTTTACAACAATTTCGGCTCCCGGCTCGCCAACGATTCCGGCTCCAGCAATTACATGGTGCTGCGCGACCCGGCCGTTGACGCCCTTATCGAAGGCCTCGCCAAAGCCGACAGCAAGCCCGCGATGATCGACTATGCCCATGCCCTGGACCGCGTGCTGCAATGGGGCTTCTACTGGATTCCCAACTATTACCCGCCCGGTTCTTCCACCGTGTGGTGGAACCGCTTTGGCATCCCCAAGGTGCAGGCCAGCAACAGCGAGGCCATCGACACCTGGTGGGAAGTCAGCCCTCAGGCGCTGACCAATGAACAGTTCGCCCAACAACGGGGCGCTTCGGCGATCCCTTCGGAGGTCAAGTAATGCTCGGCTACCTGACGAGGCGCCTGCTGCTGATCATCCCGACGCTTCTGTGCATTTTACTGGTCAATTTTTTTATCGTGCAGGCCGCACCGGGCGGCCCGGTCGAGCAGGCCATCGCCAAGCTGCAGGGCGTTGCCGGCGGGACCATCGGCGCGGGTCATACTGAAACCATGAACGCTGGCCAGTCCCGCGCCAGCCGGGGGCTGGACCCCAAGCTGATCAAGGAAATCGAGCGCCAGTACGGGTTCGACAAACCCCTGCACGAGCGCCTGTGGCTCATGCTGAAGAACTACGCTCAGCTGGACTTCGGCAACAGCTTCTTTCGCGGCGCCAAAGTCACTGACCTGATTCTGCAGAAGATGCCGGTGTCCATTTCTCTTGGGCTATGGGCGACGTTGATCACCTATCTGGTGTCGATCCCGCTGGGCATTCGCAAGGCGGTCAAGCACGGGAGCCACTTCGATATCTGGAGCAGCACCGCGATCATCATCGGCTACGCCATGCCGGCGTTTCTGTTTGCCATGCTGCTGGTGGTGCTGTTCGCCGGCGGCACGTCACTGAGCTGGTTCCCGGTGCGCGGTCTGGTGTCAGAGAACTTCGATCAACTGAGCACGCTGGGCAAGATCGCCGACTACTTCTGGCACCTGGTGCTGCCAGTCACCTCGCTGGTGATCGGCGGCTTCGCCACGCTGACGATCCTCACCAAAAACTCGTTTCTCAACGAAGTCACCCGTCAATACGTGGTGACCGCGCGTGCCAAGGGATTAAGCGAGCGACGCGTGCTGTATGGCCATGTGTTCCGCAACGCGATGTTGTTGATCGTCGCCGGCATCCCTCAAGCGTTCATCAGCGTGTTCTTTGCCGGTTCGTTGATGATCGAGGTCATCTTCTCCCTCGATGGCCTTGGCCGTATGAGTTATGAGGCCGCCGTGTCACGAGACTACCCGGTGGTGTTCGGGTCGTTGTTCATCTTCACGCTGTTCGGGCTGCTGATAAAGCTGGTCGGGGACATCTGCTACACCCTGGTCGACCCCCGAATCGATTTCAGCGCGAGGAATGCATGATGCGCAGATTGTCTCCGGTGGCCCGCCGCCGCTTCGAGCGCTTTCGCAATAATCGCCGCGGCTGGTGGTCGTTGTGGTTGTTTTGCGGGCTGTTCGCGCTCAGCCTGTGCGGCGAGCTGATCGCCAACGACAAGCCGCTGGTGTTGAGTTATCAGCATGAGCTGTACTTCCCTGCGTTCAAGCGTCACACCGAGCAGGAGTTCGGCGGGCAGTTGCCGTTCCAGCCCGATTACCGCAGCGACTACGTGCGGCAGCTGATCAGCAAGGGCGACGGCTGGATGCTGTTCCCACCCATTCCGTTCAGCGATGACACGCCCAACTACGACCTGAACAAGCCCGCCCCCAGCCCGCCGTCCTCGATCAACTGGCTGGGCACCGACGATCAGGCGCGTGACGTGCTGGCGCGGGTGATATTCGGTGCCCGGGTGTCGATTCTGTTTGCCTTGGCGTTGACCTTCGTCAGTGCGCTGATCGGCATCGCCGCCGGCGCTTTGCAGGGCTATTACGGTGGTTGGGTGGATTTGATCGGTCAGCGTCTGCTCGAAGTCTGGTCCGGCCTGCCGGTGCTGTACCTGTTGATCATTCTGTCGGGCTTCGTCGAGCCCAACTTCTGGTGGCTGCTGGGGATCATGGCGCTGTTTTCATGGCTGGCTCTGGTGGATGTGGTGCGCGCCGAGTTCCTGCGCGGGCGCAATCTCGAGTATGTCAAAGCGGCCCGGGCATTGGGGCTGGATGACCGCAAGGTGATCCTGCGGCACATTTTGCCCAACGCGATGAACGCAACGCTCAGCTACCTGCCGTTCATTCTGACCGGGGCGATTTCGACCCTCACAGCGCTGGATTTTCTCGGTTTCGGCATGCCGGCCGGCAGCGCCTCGCTGGGTGAGCTGATCGCCCAGGGCAAGCAGAATCTGCAGGCGCCGTGGCTCGGCTTCACCGCATTTTTTACCCTGGCGCTGATCCTGTCGCTGCTGGTGTTCATTGGCGAGGCCCTGCGGGATGCCTTCGACCCGAGGTCTTGAGATGTCCGAAAACCTGATCGAAATCCGCGACCTCTCGGTGTCGTTCAACGGCAACACCGTGGTCAAGCACATCAGCCTGGACATCCCCGCTGGCGAATGCCTGGCGCTGGTCGGCGAATCGGGCTCGGGCAAGTCAGTGACGGCTCACTCGATCCTGCAACTGCTGCCACAGGCCGGCACGCAGAGTACCGGCAGCATCCGTTATCGCGGCAAGGAATTGCTTGGCGCCGACGGCAATGTCATGCGCGAACTGCGCGGCAACCAGATCGCGATGATCTTCCAGGAGCCGATGACCTCGCTGAACCCGCTGCACACGGTGTCCCGGCAAATCGGCGAGACTTTGTTGCTGCACAAGGGCCTGGCCGGCAAGGCAGCCCAGGCGCGGATCATCGAGTTGCTGGAGCTGGTCGGCATTCAACACCCGAAGAAGCGCCTCAAGGCCTATCCGCATGAGTTGTCCGGCGGCCAGCGCCAGCGGGTGATGATCGCCATGGCGCTGGCCTGCGAGCCGGAATTGTTGATCGCCGACGAGCCGACCACGGCGCTGGACGTCACCGTACAGCGCAAGATTCTGCTGCTGCTCAAACAACTGCAGCAACGCCTGAACATGTCGCTGTTGCTGATCAGTCACGATCTCAACCTGGTGCACAGCATCGCCCAGCGGGTCTGCGTGATGCGCGCCGGGGAAATCGTCGAGCAGTCCAACTGTCAGCTGCTGTTTAAAAACCCGCAGCACCCTTACAGCCGCCTGCTGCTGGATGCTGAGCCGGCGGGCGAGCCGCTTCCCCGTGACAGCCGCGAAAAAGTGCTGGAAGTCGATAACCTGCGCGTCTGGTTCTCCCTCGGCGGCGGGATATTCAACCGGCATCACGAGTACCTGAAGGCTGTCGACGACATCAGCCTCAGCATCGAGCGCGGCAAAACCCTGGGCATCGTCGGCGAATCGGGTTCAGGCAAATCGACACTTGGTCAGGCAATCCTGCGCTTGCTGGAATCGCGTGGCAGTATCCGCTTCAAGGGTCATGCGCTCGACAGCCTGACGCAAAAGCAGATGCGCCCGTGGCGCAAGCAGATGCAGGTCGTCTTTCAGGACCCTTACGGCAGCCTCAGCCCGCGCATGTCGGTGGCACAGATCATCAGCGAGGGTTTGGAAGTTCACAGCGACCTGGACAAGGCCAGCTGTGAGGCCGAAGTGATCCGGGCGCTGGAGGAAGTCGGCATCGACCCGTCGAGCCGGCACCGCTATCCCCATGAGTTTTCCGGCGGGCAGCGACAACGCATCGCCATTGCCCGTGCCCTTGTGCTCAAACCTGCCTTGATACTGCTCGACGAACCGACCTCTGCGCTTGACCGTACGGTGCAGAAGCAGGTCGTCGCGTTGCTGCGCCAATTGCAGGAAAAACACGGGCTGACGTACCTGTTCATCAGCCATGACCTGGCCGTGGTCAAGGCCCTGGCCCATGACCTGATTGTGGTCAAGGACGGCAAAGTGGTGGAGCGCGGCGCGAGCCATGATGTGTTCGATGCCCCGCAGCACCCCTACACCCGGGAATTGCTCGCAGCGGCGCACCCCGGCTTTAACTGAGGCACGTATCAACCCGTAGTCTGTGCGGCCAGATGCCGAGAAACACGATGGATGGAACCGCGCATGAAAGACAGCGAGAGCCTCAAGGATTACCGACGCGTTCGGCGATTGGCGATCCGTTCGCTTTTCGAGATCATCGAGCAGTCCAGTGAGGGCACGGTCATCGTTGACCGCGACGCCCGCATTGTCTGGATCAACGAGCGGTACGCCCGCCGCTTCGGCCTGGAAGACCCGAGTCGCGCGGTCGGCCAGCCCTGCGAGCAGGTGATCCCCGGCAGTTTGCTGCGCCAGGTCGCGAGCAATGGCCAGCCGATCCTCCTGGACATGATGGACACGGCAAAGGATCCGCTGGTGGTCATGCGCCTGCCCATTCACGACGACGGCGGCGCGGTGATCGGCGCCATCGGCTTCGCCCTGTTTGACGAGCTGCACGCGCTGTCGCCACTGCTCAAGCGCTATTCGAGCATGCAGCAGGAGCTGGCCTCGACCCGCTCGCAGCTTCGCGCGCGCCAGGCCAAATACAGTTTTGCGCACTTCATCGGCACCAGCGAGGCGAGTCTTGAAGTGAAACGCCGGGCGCGCCGCAGCGCCAGCAGCGACTCGCCAGTGTTGTTGCTTGGCGAGACCGGCACCGGGAAAGAGCTGCTGGCCCACGCCGTGCATAACACCTCTCCGCGAGCGCACAAGCCATTCATCAGCATCAACAGTGCGGCCATCCCCGAAGCGTTGCTGGAGGCAGAGTTCTTCGGCACCGCGCCGGGCGCTTTCACCGGCGCCGACCGCAAAGGGCGCCATGGCAAGCTGCACCTGGCCGAAGGTGGCACGCTGTTTCTGGACGAGATCGGCGACATGCCCCTGCCGCTGCAAAGCAAATTGTTACGCGTGCTCCAGGAGAAAGAATACGAGCCGGTGGGTTCCAATCAGTTGCTCAAGAGTGACGTGCGCCTGATCGCTGCGACTTCCACCGACCTGGAAGACGCGATCAAACGAGGCGAATTCCGCGCCGATCTTTACTACCGGCTGAGCGTGCTGCCGATCACGGTGCCGCCGTTACGCGAGCGTCTGGACGACATTCCGGCGTTGACCGAGGCCATTCTCGAGGACCTGCGCAGCCAGCACGAACTGGCGCCTGCCGCGATGTCGGTCCTCGCGCAACACGCCTGGCCGGGAAATATTCGCGAGCTGCGCAACGTGCTGGAACGTGCTGCGCTGTTGAGTGACGATCTGCTGCTCACCCCTGGCGACATCCGCGCTGCGATCGGCACACTGGTGCCGGTGACTTCGCCCCGCGGTTCGCTGTCTCCGGCGTCAAACGATCAGACTTACAGCGAGGCGCGTCAGCATTTCGACCGCGAGCTGATCCAGGCGAAGCTGGCCCAATGTGCGGGCAATGTCGTGCTGGCGGCCCGGCAGCTGGGCCTCGGTCGCTCCACTCTGTACAAGAAGATGGCGGCGCTGGGGATTGTCGAGTCTCAATACTGAGACTCGCATCCACGCAGGTGGACTGCCACACCGCCGCCTGTTTAGAGCGGCTGACAGGGATGAATGCGGCAGCCTCTGGCTGTAAAACCCTGCGGACAGTCTCAATTGCTGGACAGTCTTATGGGATTGAGCAATCCGTTAGCAAAAAAACGTAATAAAGTCAGCCACTTGGCGCAGTGGCACGAAAGTGGCTATACCTCCTGTTGCGCGGCATCGCCGCATCCATAACAAAAACAACAGGAGACACTCGATGAGTGTGATCATCGCTTTAGCGGCCCTAACGCTGCTGATGCTGGCTGCGTACCGGGGTTACAGCGTCATCCTTTTCGCGCCCATTGCGGCGCTCGGTGCAGTGCTGCTCACCGACCCCTCTGCCGTGGCGCCGGCCTTCACCGGCGTGTTCATGGACAAAATGGTCGGCTTCGTCAAACTCTACTTTCCGGTCTTCCTGCTGGGCGCCGTGTTTGGCAAGCTGATTGAATTGTCCGGCTTCTCCCGCTCCATTGTTGCAGCGGCCATTCGCTTGCTGGGAACGCGTCAGGCGATGCTGGTCATCGTGCTGGTCTGCGCGCTGCTGACATACGGTGGTGTTTCGCTGTTCGTGGTGGTGTTTGCGGTCTATCCCTTCGCGGCGGAGATGTTCCGTCAGAGCAACATCCCGAAGCGGTTGATTCCGGCGACCATCGCCCTCGGCGCCTTCTCGTTCACCATGGACGCCCTGCCTGGCACGCCACAGATCCAGAACATCATCCCGTCCACGTTCTTCAACACCACCGCGTGGGCCGCACCGTGGCTGGGGTTGATCGGCACGGCGTTCGTTTTCAGCGTCGGCATGTTGTTTCTTCAGCGCCAGCGCAACAAGGCGCAGCGCGCGGGCGAAGGCTACGGCACCGAACTGCGTAACGAGCCGGACACCCCTGCCGACATCGCCCTGCCCAACCCCTGGGTAGCACTCGCTCCGCTGTTGCTGGTGGGGGTCATGAACCTGTTGTTCACACAATGGATTCCCCAGTGGTACGGCAAGACCCACACCCTGGCGCTGCCGGGCATGGCGACGCCGGTGCAGACTGAAATCTCCAAAATCACGGCGATCTGGGCGGTGGAGGCGGCCTTGCTGGTCGGGATTCTCTTTGTGCTGGTGTTTGCCTTTACCACCGTCAAATCGAAACTGGCCGAAGGCAGCAAAGGGGCTGTCAGCGGCGCGCTGCTGGCGGCGATGAACACCGCGTCCGAATACGGTTTTGGCGCGGTGATCGCCTCGTTGCCTGGCTTTCTGGTGCTGGCCGACGGGCTCAAAAGCATCCCCAATCCGCTGGTCAACGAAGCGATCACCGTGACGCTGCTGGCCGGGATTACCGGGTCCGCATCCGGCGGCATGAGTATCGCCCTGGCCGCGATGTCCGACAGCTTCATTGCCGCCGCCCACGCGGCGAATATCCCGCTGGAAGTGCTGCACCGTGTCGCCGCCATGGCCAGCGGCGGCATGGACACCCTGCCGCACAACGGCGCGGTAATCACCCTGCTGGCGGTGACAGGCCTGACCCACCGCGAGGCTTACAAGGACATCTTCGGCATCACGATCATCAAGACACTCGCGGTGTTTGTGGTAATCGGGATTTTCTATGCAACCGGCATCGTATGAGGAACACAACATGAGTCTGCAAGGCAAAACGGCATTGGTGACCGGGTCCACCAGCGGCATCGGTCTGGGCATCGCGCTGACGCTGGCCAAAGCCGGTGCCGATCTGGTGCTTAATGGCTTTGGCGATGCATCGGCGGTGATCGAGCAGGTCAGGCAGTATGGCGGCAAGGTCGGCCACCACCCCGCCGACGTCAGTGATGTGGCGCAGATCGCCGACATGATTGCCTACGCGGAGCGCGAGTTCGGCGGCGTCGACATTCTGGTGAATAACGCAGGGATCCAGCATGTGGATGCGGTGGAAGACTTTCCGGTGGAAAGCTGGGACAAGATCATCGCCATCAACCTGTCTTCGGTCTTCCACACCACGCGACTGAGTCTGCGGGGTATGCGCGCCAGGGGCTGGGGGCGCATCGTCAACATCGCCTCGGTGCACGGGCTTGTCGGATCTACGGGCAAAGCGGCGTATGTGGCGGCCAAGCATGGGGTGATCGGGCTTACCAAAGTCGTCGGGCTGGAGACCGCCGCCACTCAGGTGACCTGCAACGCGATATGCCCGGGCTGGGTGCTGACGCCACTGGTGCAGAAGCAAATTGATGACCGCGCCGCCGAAACCGGGGATCTGGAGCAAGCCAAGCATGACCTGCTGGCGGAAAAACAGCCGTCGCTGGAGTTTGTCACGCCGTCGCAATTGGGCGAGCTGACCTTGTTCCTGTGCAGTGAGGCCGGCGCGCAAGTCCGAGGCGCGGCGTGGAATATCGATGGCGGATGGCTGGCGCGGTAGGTGCCCTGCTCTGTCGGATCTAAGGCAGACCCAGACGCGTGCTGGCTGAATGCGCGGTCCGTAGGAACCGGCTTGCTGGGAATGCGGTTGGTCAGTGATGAAAGCTGCGACTGGACCAATGCTTTCGCCAGCAAGCCGGCTCCTACAGTCACAACGCATACACCCGGACCCACCGCAGATGCCGTAAGTGGGACCGGCGTTAGCCGGTAGAGCGTCAGGTGTTGCACGGCAACACTGATCACGGTTGAAATCTCGCAACGCAACATTGATGGCGGTTGAAATCTCGAACCGAAAAATTCATCACGGTTGAAACCTCGCACCGCAACATTGACCACGGTTGAAATCTCGTACCGCAAAATTGATGGCGGTTGAAATCTGTAGGAGCCGGCTTGCTGGCGAAGGCGTCGGGTCAGGCGATTGGATGGTGCTGACACATCGCATTCGCGGGCAAGCGCGCTCCTACAGTCAGACCTTATACCTCCAGACACACCGCAGGTGCTTTAAGTGGGACCGGCTTTAGCCGGGAACGCAGCACGCGTCGCACCGCACCATTGATCACGGCTGAAATCTCGTACCGCAAAATTGATCACGATTGAAACCTCGCATCGCAACATTGACCACGGTTGAAATCTCGTACCGCAAAATTGATGGCGGTTGAAATCTGTAGGAGCCGGCTTGCTGGCGAAGGCGTCGGGTCAGGCGATTGGATGGCGCTGACACATCGCATTCGCGGGCAAGCGCGCTCCTACAGTCAGACCCTATACCTCCAGACACACCGCAGATGCTTTAAGTAGGACCGGCTTTAGCCGGGAAAGCGTCAGGCGTCGCACCGCACCATTGATCACGGGTGAAATCACGCACTGCAAAATAGATAGCAGGTGAAAACCTGTAGGAGCCGGCTTGCTGGCGAACACCGCGTGCCAGATACGAAAATGTCAATGACCCACCGCGTTCGCCAGCAAGCCGCCTCCCGCGGATCGTGCGTCGTCTTCACCCGCAGCAGGCAGCGAAGCTTATCTTTCAGTTCCCCGGCTCATCGCGCTCGTCCACCAGCCCCCAGTCCTTCACATTCACCTGCGCGGCCGGTTGCGGCGCACGCGGCGCAGTGGCGATGGTCGATGGCCCGTTTTCGCTGTGCAGCTTGAGCCGCAGGCGCACGTTGTTGGCCGAGTCCGCGTTTTTCAGCGCTTCGTCTTCGGTAATCGCACCCTCCACCGCCAGGTCATAGAGCGCGTTATCAAACGTCTGCATGCCAAGGTTGGTGGACTTTTCCATGATGCCCTTGAGCTCGGTCAGTTCGTTGCGGTGGATCAGGTCACGAATGGTCGGCGTGCCAAGCATCACCTCCACTGCCGCGCGACGTTTGCCGTCAGTGGTTTTCACCAGCCGTTGCGAGACAAAAGCCTTGAGGTTGTTGCCCAGGTCATGCAGCAACTGCGGCCGGCGCTCTTCAGGGAAGAAATTGATGATGCGATCCAGCGCCTGATTGGCGTTGTTGGCGTGCAGCGTCGAGATCGCCAAATGGCCAGTGTCGGCGAAGGCCAGCGCGTGCTCCATGGTTTCACGGTCACGGATTTCGCCGATCAGAATCACGTCCGGCGCCTGACGCAGGGTGTTCTTCAACGCCGCGTGAAAGCTGCGGGTGTCCACGCCGACTTCGCGCTGATTGATGATCGAGCGTTTATGCTTGTGAATGAATTCCACCGGGTCTTCGATGGTGATGATGTGACCGCTGGCATGACGGTTGCGGTGATCGATCAACGCCGCCAGCGACGTCGACTTGCCCGACCCGGTCGCGCCCACGAACAGCACCAGCCCGTGTTTCTCCATGATCACATCGAGCAGCACCGGCGGCAGGTGCAGGTCCTCGAACTTGGGGATGTCGAGCTTGATGTTGCGCGCGACGATGGACACTTCGTTGCGCTGCTTGAAGATGTTGATGCGAAAGCGCCCGACCCCGGACAGCGAGAACGCCAGATTCATCTCCAGGTCGCGCTCGAAATCATGGCGCTGCTCGGCGTCCATGATGCCGGCGGCAATCAGCGCCACGTCACCGGGTTTGAACGCCTCGGTGCCCAATGGCTTGAGCACGCCGTTGAACTTGGCGCAGGGCGGCGCGCCGGTGGACAGATAAAGATCTGACCCATCCTGAGTGGAGAGCACCTTCAACAACGCCGGAAAATCCATAAGGCAACACCGCACAAGAGGTTTGAGGAGACTGCAGGCCTACACTGAGTCGACATTGGGCCCGATTCAACGTTCGGCTTGTTTGCCAGCATGCCGGTCCAGGCGCCGGTAAGCCGGGCTGCGGACGTTCGTCCGGCCGAAGTGTGGGAAATTACCCGAAAACGCCCGGCAAAGGCATAATGCGCCGCTTTTTTATCGAGACGTCTGGTTCATCATGAAAGCTCAAGCCCGTCACATTCTGGTCAAAACCGCTGAAGAAGCCGAGCAACTCAAGCAGCGCATTGCCAAAGGCGAGGCGTTCGACGTGCTGGCGAAGAAATACTCAACCTGCCCGAGTGGCAAGCGTGGCGGGGATCTGGGTGAAGTGCGGCCCGGGCAAATGGTCAGCGCCATTGACCAGGTGATATTCAAAAAACCGTTGCGCACGGTACACGGTCCGGTCAAAAGCAAATTCGGGTATCACCTGGTGCAAGTGTTTTATCGGGATTGATAGTCTGTCTGCGGAATGTTGGGTGTTCACACTGCCGCCTCCCCGGCTAAAGCCGGTCCCACAGGGTTTGCGCGGCCCCTACCCGGCTGAAGCCGGGAATAAGCCGATTTGGGCATCCTCAAATTTGCAGCGTGACGCCAGACGCCTTCCCGGCTGAAGCCGGTCCCACAAGGGGGCCGCGTTCCTTCAGTTAGGCCCCACCACCGCCTCACTGAATGGACACGACGCTCTTGTGGGACCGGCTTTAGCCGGGAATAGGCCGGTGGGCACACCGACCATTACCCGTTCAGATCGGCATCACACTTCTGGGAATCAACGCGCCGGGGTGTTGAATCACCAGGCTCGCCAATCGATGCCCGGCCTGCGCAGCATCTTCCGGGCTGCCGCCACGCAATCGCAGGGCCAGGTAAGCAGCGCTGAAGGAGTCGCCCGCCGCAGTGGTGTCGACGACCCGCTGCACCGGGTGGGCGGCTACCTCGTGACGGCGGTCATCGACGCTGATCAAGCAGCTTTGAGCGCCGCGCTTGATCACCACCTCACTGACGCCCATGTCCCGATACGCTTGCATTATCTGCTGGCCGTCGGCGTAATCGAACAACGCCTGCTCGTCCTCCTCGGTCAGCAGGGCCAGATCGACCTCATGCATGACGGCCCGATAAGCCTGGCGTGCCTGCTCAACGCTGCGCCACAGCCGTGGCCGGTAATTGTTGTCGAAAACCACCCGGGCGCCGCGGTCCCGCGCATCCCCCAGCGTCGACAGCAAACGTGCCCTGCCCACCTCGCCCAGTACCGCCAGGGTGATGCCGCTGAAATACAGCACGTCATAATCCGGCAACGCCGCAAGCACCGGTTCAGCGGCCGGGGTGGTGAAGCATTCGCGCACGGCGGCTTCGTTGCGCCAGTAGAGAAAGCGTCGCTCGCCACTGGCGTCGGTCTGTATGCAATACAAGCCCGGCAGCCGTCCCGGCAGACGCTGCACCCGGCTCAGGCCGATGCCTTCATCGGCCCAGACCTGGCACATGGCGTCGCTGAAACTGTCGTCGCCCAGGGCTGTGACGTAGTCCACCTGCGCCGCCGAGCCCAGCAGCCGCGACAGGTACACCGCGGTGTTCAGCGTGTCACCACCGAAGCTCTGCTTGAGCGAGCCGTTGGCATGCTGTTGCAGCTCGATCATGCATTCGCCGATCAACGCAACGCGCGGATAGCTGTGACTGACCATTTCACTCATGGCTGACTCCTGTCAGAAGCAGGTTTCAAAAGATTCAATGACACACAGATCATCGCCGACCAGGCAACCCGTCCGCCATTTGTCGAAGGTCAGGCAAGGGTGCGAGGTGCCGAACGACACGATGTCGCCTACCTTCAGCTCGCATCCCGGCGCAACGGTCATGAACGCGTGCTGGTCCATCACCGCCGTTACTGCGCAGGCGCTGACATCGTCGCTCTGCGCCGGAACTGTCCCCGGACGGTAGCGCCTGATCGGGTTGGGCATCCCGGCGTCAAATGCCACGTCACGCTTGCCCATGGCAATCACCGCAAAACCCGGTTCCGGCATGGACTGCACGTGGGCCCATACTTCCATGGCCGGCTGCAAACCCTCGCTCAGGTCGTGGCGACGGTCGAGCACGCAGCACTGGGCTTCTTTGTAGATGCCGTGGTCGTGAACCACGTAACTGCCGGGGCGCAACACGCTGAGGAACCGCTCGCGCACCTGCTGCTTGTCGAATTCTTCGGCGATCAGGTCGTACCACGCTGAGCCGGACGCTGTCACGATTGGCCGCTCCAGAGCGAATGCGCCCTTGTCCTGCAAGGTCACGGCCAGGCGCACCAGCGAGGTCGCGAACTCACGAATGCCGGCAACCGCCTGATCGCCGTGAATCACGCCCTCATAACCCTCTATGCCAGTCAGTTTAAGTGCAGGTTGAGCGGCGATTGCATCAGCCAATGCCATGACGTCGGCCTCGCTGCGGCATCCGCAGCGTCCACCGACTACGCCATACTCAATCATGACATTGAGCTGTAGCCCCTTGCCGCCAAAGAATTCGCCCAACGCGGCGACGTTGTCCGGGTGGTCGACCATGCAGTGAAAGTCAAACATCCCGTCGCCGAGCATCTCGGCGATGATCGCCATGTTCGGCGCACCCACCAGTTGGTTGGCCATCAACACGCGCCGGACGCCGTGGGCGTATGCCGCACGGGTCTGCACCGCCGTGGCCAGGGTCATGCCCCACGCGCCATGCTGCAATTGCCGCCGGAATAACGCCGGCACCATGCTGGTCTTGCCATGGGGCGCCAGCTCGGCACCGCTGTCGCTGACAAACTTCTGCATCCAGCGCAGGTTGTGTTCCAGCGCCTTGTCGTGGATGACCAGCGCGGGCAGGCTGACGTCGCGCACCAAGTGGTCGCCTGGCTGCGTGGCGCCTTTTTCGATCGCGGCAATGCTCATGTCTGTTCTCCTGATGTCGTTGTTCGTGTGGGTCATGCGCCGCTATCGACGACGCTATTCGATGACCCGCCGGGCCAGGCCGTTGGCGCTGTCGATCAGCACCTGTCGGTAATGCGCATAGTGCGCGGTAGCGTCGGCACGCGGCGCGACGATGCACAAGGTGGCAATGCAGATGCCCTGCTTGTCGCGGACCGGCGCGGCGAAGCAATGGGTGAAGGTGTCGGCAATGCTGTCGAAGGAAAAAAAGCCGTCCTGGTGGGCCTGGCGGATCTCGGCCAGAAACGTCTCGACCGGCAGGCGCTTGCCGTCCGGAAGAATGAAGTCTTCGTCGTCGATCAGGTCAATGATGGCCTGATCCGACAGGTGCCCGAGCAGCAGGCGCCCGGATGCGGTCCACGGGATCGGGGCGTCTTCGCCGATATCCGAGGAAATACGAAAATGCCGCGCGCCCTCTTTCATCAGCGCAACGGTGTACTTGCGCCCGTTGAGCAGGCACATCTGTGCGGTTTCCCGGGTCTGCTCGACGATCTCACCCAGGCTGACTTCGGCCTCGCGGGTGAAATCGAAGTGGCGCAAATGCGCCTGACCCAGGAAGTACAGCTGCCGCCCCAGGTACACGTGGCCGTCTTTGCCGACCGTCTCCAGAATGCGCCGCTCAAGCAGCGAACTCACCAGTTCATACACCGTCGACTTGGGGCTGCCGATGCCACTGGCGATCTCGTTGGGCCGAAGCGGCGTACCGGTCTCCTTGAGAAAATCGAGAATATCGAACGCCCGGTCCAAACCTCGCGCCCGGCGTTTGATGGTGTCTTCGGTCATTGGACCAGCTCCAGGCTAGAAGAAAGTTTCAAGCTGCAAGTTTCAAGCGGCAAGTGTTGCATCAGCGCTCTGCCGACTTGCAGCTTAAAGCTTGCCGCTGCTCCCTACTTCTTCTTGTAGGCAATGCAGTCAATCTCGACTTTGCAATCCACCATCATGCTGGCCTGTACGCAGGCGCGGGCAGGCGCGTGTTCCGGGGAGAAGTACTCGCCAAACACCTTGTTGAAGCTCCAGAAGTCCCGCGGGTCTTCCAGCCATACGCCGACCCGCACGACGTCTTCGAGGCCGTACCCGGCTTCCGTCAGAATCGCCACCAGGTTTTGCATGGTTTTATGGGTTTGCTCGACGATCCCGCCGTTGATGATCTCACCGTTTTCAGCCGGCACCTGACCGGACACGTGCAGCCAGCCATCAGCTTCCACGGCGCGTGCGAATGGGCGTGGCTGGCCGCCACCTGCGGTACTGCCTGCACCGTAACGAGTAATGCTCATGAAAATCTCCTTTGATTGAGCGTTTTAAAAACGAATGTTCTTGAGGAATTCAGCCAATCGGGCTGACTTGGGTTGTTCAAACAGTTCCTTGGGCGGACCCTGCTCTTCAATGCGCCCCTGATTCATGAAGACGATCTGGTCAGACACCTCGTAGGCAAAGCGCATTTCGTGGGTCACCAGCAACATGGTCATGCCCTCTTCCGCCAGGCCCTTGATGACGCTGAGCACCTCGCCCACCAGTTCCGGGTCGAGCGCCGAGGTCACCTCATCGAAGAGCATCAGGCTGGGGTTCATCGCAATGGCGCGTGCAATCGCAACGCGCTGCTGCTGACCGCCGGACAACTGCCCCGGAAAGTGATTGCGACGCTCCAGCAGGCCGACGCGCTCCAGCCATTTTTCCGCCAGGGCGACGGCTTGATCCTTCGGCAGCTTCTTCACCTTGAGCAAGCCGAGGGTGACGTTTTGCAGGGCGGTGAGGTGCGGGAACAGATTGAACTGCTGGAACGCCATGCCCGTCATCGCCCGGTGCTGCGCGATGAGCTTCTCGGGATGGCGCACGCGTTTTCCGCTGACGTCGCTGTAACCGATGTCCTGGCCTTCCAGGCGAATGTGCCCACCCTGAAACTCTTCGAGCAGATTGACGCAACGCAGCAGCGTGGTCTTGCCGGAGCCGCTGGAGCCGATCAGCGTCACCACGTTGCCCTTGTTCATCTTCAGGTCGACGCCCTTGAGCACTTCGACCGGGCCGTAGGATTTTTGCAGCCCTTCGATGCTCAACAGAGCCGGGGCGGCAGTCGCGGTTTGAGTCTGTGTCATGGCAAGGCCACCCGTTTTTCGATTTGCCGCCCAAGAAGCTCGATGGCGTAGTTAATGACGAAGAAAAGAAAGCCGGCGAACAGGTAAAACTCCAGGGTCATGAAATTGCGCGCAATCACCTGCTGCGTGCTGAGCAGCAGTTCGGCAACGCCGATGACCGACAGCAGCGTGGAGGCCTTGACGATCTCGGTGGACGAATTGACCCAGGTCGGCAATATCTGCCGCAAGGCCTGAGGCAGCAGCACGTAACCGAGGGACTGGGGAAACGTCAGGCCTATGGCTTTGCCAGCTTCCAGCTGCCCGCGCGGTATCGCCTGCAGCGCACCGCGTACAATTTCGGCGACGTGCGAGCCGCAGAACAGCGTCAGCCCAAGGGCGCCGGCCTGAAACGCGCCGATCTGCCAGCCCAGCGCCGGTGCCATATAAAAGCAGGCCAGCACCAGGACGAACACCGGGGTGCCGCGTATCAGATCGACATAGGCCCGAAACGGCAGGCGCGCCCACCATTTACCGTAGGTCAGCACCAGCCCGGCAAACACGCCGATCACCGTGCCGAAGACAATCGCCAGCCCGGCGCACTGCACGCTGGTCAGAAAACCCGCCCACAGCGTTTCTCGGGCAACCCACAACTCCTGCAACCAACCAGGTTGTTCATACATGGTCAGGGCCTCCTAGCGGCGAATCGCCAGGCGCTGTTCGAGGTAGCGCAGCAGCATGGCAATGAGGTAACAGGCCGCGACGTACAGCGCCGTGGTCACCAGCCAGGTTTCTATCACCCGGTAACTCTCGACGTTGATCTTGCGGGCGTAATAGGTCAGTTCCGGCACGGCAATCGCGGCGGCCAGGGACGTGTCCTTGAACAAGGAGATGAAGTTGTTGGACAGCGCCGGCAACACGTTGCGCAGCATCACCGGCACCACGATGTAAGCGCGCACCTGCCACTCGCCGAGGCCGATCGCCAGCCCGGCCTCGCGCTGGCCCTTGTGGATGCTCAGCAGGCCTGCACGAAACACTTCGGTCAGGTAAGCGCCGGCATACAGAGACAGCGTCACAATAAACGACGGGATCTTGTCCAGACGAATCCCCATCCCCGGCAAGGCGAAGTAGATCAACAGGATCAGCACCAGGATGGGCGTATTGCGCACCACCGTTACGTATATGGACGCCACCACCCGCAGTGCGCGGTACCGTGAAAGCATGGCGAACGCCGCCATCATGCCGATCACGCAACCGATGGCAATCGAGATCAGGGCCAGCTCAAGGCCGAGCCCCAGCCCCGCGAGCAAACTGGGGAAATCCCGCCAGACGGCGGCAAAATTCAGCTGATAATTCATGGTCAGCAAGTCCTGGGACGGGACGGCAACACGGCCATCCCTACCCCTTCAGAGAGTCATGTAAGCCGCGCCGCGTTATTTGTATTCCATCGGAAAGCCGATCGCAGGGGTCGGCAGATCCACGCCGAACCACTTCTTGAACGACTCGGCGTAGGCCGGAAATTCCACGCCGGTCATGGCTTCATGCAGTGCGGTGTTGACGAAGTTCAGCCAGTCCTGATCGCCACGCTTGACGGCGCAGGCGTAGGTTTGCGGACTCCAGGCAAACGACGGCGAGCGATAGCGACCGGGGTTCTGCACCATCAGGTACTTGACCGAAGACTGATCGGTGGCGGCGGCATCGGCGCGACCGGAGTTGATGGCCTGGTACATCAGATCGACGCTGTCGTATTGATCGACCTTGGCCTTGGGCAGCGCCTGGTGCACCAATTCCTCGGCGTAGACGTTTTGCAGCACGGCAACCGTGACGCCGTCCCCTGCGCCCTTGAGATCGTCGATCTCCTTGTACTTGCTGTTGGTCGGCAACAGCAGTGCGACGCCTTCGCGGTAATACGGCAAGGTGAAAGCCACCTGCTGCGCGCGGCTGGCGGTGACGGTGATGAACTGGCAGCTCATGTCCACCTTGTCGGTCAGAAGGTTCGGGATGCGTGCATCGGACGACTGCACCACGAACTCGACTTTGCCTGGGTCGTTGAACAGCCCTTTGGCGACCATGCGCGCGATGTCGATATCAAAGCCCTGCAGCTTGCCGTCCGCCCCCTGGAAGTGCCAGGGAGCATTGGTGCTCCCGGTCCCGACGATCAAATGACCGCGCTGCAAGACGCTGTCGAGCTTGCTGTCGGTAGCGAAGGCCGTCGTCGCGAACGTCGCTGCTGTCATAAGGGCCAGTGCACAAGCTTTCATAGAAAGGAATCCGCGCCGCATGAGAGAACCTCCAACCGTCATGTTTATTCCGCTATAGCGGAACACCGTTTGCCACAACGGAATAGACAGCAGAAAGTGTGCCACAGACCCAGGCGCGGAAAGAAGCGTGAAGAACTGCAGGCGTTTCAACTATTTGCGCTCTCCCGGCAGTCAGTTGGTCTCGATACGGATGGACATGCGCCGAATTGGCCGCTACGGATGGCCACACCGCCCCACAATCAGGCCCCACGAATGTGCGGTGCGCGCCAATAACGCGCATGAAGCGCCAGCATCCTCTACCGCCCATCACCTTCAATGCCGATGGCGGGTGGAAACGATCGGAAAAGACCACAAGCAGCTACGATTTTCTGAACATCGGCCGATTCATGAGAGTCAACGGAACATTGGCACCGTTAGTGCTTCCAATGGTTTATGAAGCTTTTATGACAACCACGTGAAGGCGCAGGGATAGCCGGAGTCTTTACGGGGTTGAGCGGTGGAGAAATGCCAATGAAAGAACGAGCCACAGTGATTTGCCGCCGGGACAACCGGATTCTCTATGTGCGCAAACCCAAAGCACGCTGGACGCTGCCGGGCGGCAAGGTCGAGGCCGACGAGTCGCCGGCACAGGCCGCCGCGCGCGAGCTGCGGGAGGAAACCGGGCTTATCCTGGAGGACCTCGCCTACGTGACCCGATTCGAGGGTGGCGCGGTGCTGCATCACGTCTTTGAAGTGTCGGTGACGATGATCGCAACCCCGGCACCCCACAATGAGATCGCTGACTGTAAATGGTTCACGACCAAGGAGCTGGGCGATCAGAAAGTCAGCCCTTCAGCGAAGTCCATCGTGAAGGCATTTTTGAGCGATGCTATTTACTAAGCGTTGTTGAGATGTGTTCACAGGTTTTTCACATTGAGGGCGGTACTCTTCATTTGCTCCTCCAAGACTGACTTTAAGCCCGCACCCCCCATCGCGGGCTTTTTCTTGTCCGCAATTCCTCGATTCGCCTCCGCCCTGCCCAAGCTGATCTATAAACAATTCAGACGATCGGCCTTAATTTCGGGATCCAAACGCCGACATCAGGGGATGGAGCCTATTCACGGAGCAGCAGATGTTTAATTCCCGGATCAAAAAGCAAGTGTCCACCCTTAGCGCAGAGCTCATCACGCTCAAGCATTTCCATGATGCCTTGATGAATGAAATGCTCTCGCTGAGCGTCGATTCAGAACTGCGTATCTCGGATGCGAACGCGAAATTCTGCGCCGCGATCGGCTATTCGGTAGATGAACTGGTCGGCAAGCCCATGGCGGCGTTCGTGCCGACCTATGTGGCGACCATGCCTTGCTTCCGCGACTTCAAAGCAGCGGCGGCGAACGGCACCGCAGTGACCGACAACTACCGGTTTATCAGCAAGAATGGTTCCCTGATCTGGATCCGCGCGACCTGGTCGCCGTTCAAGGACGAACAAGGCCGCCTGATCGCGCTCAAGTGCCTGGCCACCAATGTCACCCAGGAAATCAACAAGGCCCGGGAGAACGAGTCGTTCATCAACGCCCTGCTGCGCTCCACCGCCGTCATCGAGTTTGACCTCAGTGGTCACGTGCTCAAGGCCAACCAGTCGTTTCTCAAGGAAATGGGCTACAGCACCGAGCAAATCGTCGGCAAACATCACAGCCTGTTCTGCGACCCGAAATTTGCAGCCACCGAAGAGTACCGCGCCTTCTGGAAACGCCTGAACAACGGCGAGTTCGTCGCTGACCGCTTCAAGCGCATCAACAGCCGTGGCGAAGAGGTATGGCTGGAAGCAACCTACAACCCGGTGCATGACACCCAGGGCCAGCTCTACAAAGTGGTCAAGTTCGCAACGGTGATTACCGATCAGGTTCGGCGCGAAGCCGAAATCAACGTCGCCGCCGGGACAGCGTTCGAGATCTCCCAGCGTACCGACGTCTCGGCGCAGCGCGGCGCGGCGGTCATCAACGATACTGTGGAAACCATGAACGGCATTGCCGACCAGATGCTCTCCGCCTCCCATGGCATGGAGGCACTGGGCAAACAGTCGCTGCTGATCAGCACCATCGTGCAGACGATCGGCGGCATCGCTCAGCAAACCAACCTGCTGGCACTCAACGCCGCCATCGAAGCCGCGCGAGCCGGCGAGCAAGGCCGGGGCTTTGCGGTGGTCGCCGACGAGGTCCGTCAGCTTGCCGGGCGCACCAGCACCGCAACCGAGGAGATCGTTGCGGTCGTGCAGCAAAACCAGAAGCTGGTGGATGACGTGGTCAGGGACATGGGCAGCACGCGCAGCCAGGCGGAGCAAGGCCTGTCGCTGGCCAACCAGGCCGGCAGCGTGATCGTCGAGATCCAGGAAGGCGCGCGCCAAGTGGTCGGTGCGGTGCAGCGCTTTACCCACCAACTCTAAACGCCCCGCCCGGTTTCAACCGGGCCTGCCATGGCAAATGGTCGCACCGTGCCGAGCGGCAGATACGCTCGCCCTACAAAATGCTAATCTGCGCGTCATGTGTGGCCCCGCCCGGCCGCCACCCCACATTGACATGGAGCCGACAATGGCTTTGGATTCCTTGCTCTGCCCGGATTTGCTGACCATTGCCGAGCGTTCGGCCATCGCCGAAGTTGAAGCAACCACCAACATCCTCAAGCTGGTGACGCGACTGACCGGTATGCGCTTTGCCGGCATCGCCAAGTTCACTGAATCGCAATGGGTTGCGTGTGCGGTCTATGACGAGATCCACATCGGCATAGAAGAAGGCGAAGTGCTCGAACTGGAAACGACGCTTTGCAACGAGCTGCGCCAAAACCCACAGGCGCTGATCATCCCCAGCATCAGCCAGAGCGACCGCTACGCCGGCCGCCCTGTGGTGAAGCGCTATGCGATCGAGAGCTACATCGGCGTGCCGATCACCCTCCCGGACGGCCAGTTGTTCGGCGCGCTGTGCCTGCTCGACTCCAAGGCCAGCGCCTTTGAAGACCCGGACCTCGTCGAAACCCTCGGCCTGTTTTCCCGCCTCATCGGCTGCATCGTGTTTTCCCATCATACGACGGTGAATAAACCCAAGTCGGTGGTCGAGCACGCCTGATCCGGTGGTAGACGGCGATGAGTGCGCGCGAGCCTGGACGTTTGCTCAAGCGTTCATCGTCGCCGGGCTGCCCGGCGCGGCGTGGGCTTCCGGCTTTTCTGCCCCGCGTCGAAAATAAAAAGGCCTAATGCCATCACACTACGCGACGGACCGTGTAAAATCCGCGGCCGCTCAGCCGGGCACCGGCTGGGGGATCATGGATATAGGGAATTCAGATGCACGCTCTTCGCAATTTATCTGCCGCTGCCTTGTTGGCTTTGACCGCCGGATGCGCCTCCGGCTTGAACTCGGTTCAAGAGTCCGAGCTGGCGGCCTATCGGGCCAACCACCTCGATGTTCAAGAGAAAAGTCCGGGCCTGGCGGCCGGCTTGGGGCTGCTGCCCGGCGGCGGGTCGTTCTACGGCCGCGCTTACGGTTGGGGCGTCGTCAACCTGCTGCTATGGCCAGTTTCCATCCTCTGGGACCCGGTCAGTGGCTACGATGCGGCCGAGTCGATCAACTATCAGGCGTCCAAGGCCCACGTTGCCAGCCTGAAACGGCGCGACATGGACCGGCTCGATTCGAAGCTTTCGTCCAATGAGATTGACCTGAAAGCCTACACGCTGGAAAAGCGCAAAGTTGAGGACATGTACTACTGACAGACAGCATCAGTCGGGGCCCGCCAAATGGCGGGCTTTTCGCGCCTGAGCATACCGCCGGCCACAGACCGGCGATGCCATTCGCGAGCACCCGCCGAGCCCGAATGAGCTCGCTGACACATCGACAGTGGTGACGACGGGCAGCTCAAAGAAGCGGGATCGCCCCTCCGGCAAGGCGGATGAGCAACGCCCCCCGTACAACTGTCGTCATACTTATGCGACACTATGCGCAATGTCTGGAATGAATTCCCCTCTTTATCGCCCAACAGCTCGGACACTCAGTCCAGATGCTGCTCTCGACATATGCGCGCTGGCCCGGCTCCGGCGGTGATTGGGGCAAATTGAAAAACTCTGAAGTGCCTCAGGATTGGCCCACGGTCAAATCCGGCAACCCGCAACCCATTGATAGGTAAGGTCATTGATTTCCACAGCTAACATCACCATGCAGTTTGGCGCCAAACCGCTGTTCGAGAACGTTTCGGTCAAATTCGGCGGTGGCAATCGCTACGGCCTCATCGGCGCCAATGGCTGTGGCAAGTCCACCTTCATGAAAATCCTGGGTGGGGATCTTGAGCCGTCGGGCGGGCAGGTCATGCTCGAGCCGAACGTGCGTCTGGGTAAATTGCGCCAGGACCAGTTCGCCTACGAAGACTTCACCGTGATCGACACCGTGATCATGGGCCACGAGGAGCTGTGGAAGGTCAAGGCCGAGCGAGATCGTATCTACTCGCTGCCCGAGATGACCGAAGAAGACGGCATGGCCGTTGCCGAACTCGAAACCGAATTCGCCGAGATGGACGGCTACACGGCAGAGTCCCGTGCCGGCGAGCTGTTGCTCGGTCTGGGCATTGGCATCGAGCAGCACTTTGGCCCGATGAGCGAGGTTTCCCCAGGCTGGAAACTGCGCGTATTGCTGGCGCAGGCGTTGTTCTCCGACCCTGAAGTGTTGTTGCTCGACGAGCCGACCAACCACCTGGACATCAACACCATCCGCTGGCTGGAAAACGTGCTGACCCAGCGCTCCAGCCTGATGATCATCATTTCTCACGACCGTCACTTCCTCAACAGCGTGTGCACCCACATGGCTGACCTGGATTACGGCGAGCTGCGCCTGTTCCCCGGCAACTACGACGAATACATGACCGTGGCGACCCAGTCCCGCGAGCAGTTGCTGTCGGACAACGCCAAGAAGAAAGCCCAGATTTCCGAGCTGCAATCGTTCGTCAGCCGCTTCTCGGCCAACGCCTCGAAAGCCAAGCAGGCCACCTCCCGCGCCAAGGCGATCGACAAGATCCAGCTGGCCGAGGTCAAGCCTTCGAGCCGCGTGAGCCCGTTCATCCGCTTTGATCAGAACAAGAAGCTGCACCGTCAGGCGGTCATCATTGACCAAATGGCCAAGGGCTTCGACGGCAAGCCGCTGTTCAAAAACTTCAGCTTCCAGGTTGAAGCGGGCGAGCGCGTGGCGATCATCGGCCCGAACGGTATCGGTAAAACCACCCTGCTGCGCACGCTGGTCAATGAACTGACCCCGGACGCTGGCACGATCAAGTGGACCGACGCGGCAGAGCTGGGTTACTACGCCCAGGACCACGCGCACGACTTTGAAGACGACGTCACGCTGTTCGACTGGATGGGGCAATGGACGCAAGGTGAGCAGGTCATCCGCGGCACCCTGGGCCGCATGCTGTTCTCCAACGACGAGATCCTCAAGTCGGTCAAGGTCATCTCCGGTGGTGAGCAAGGCCGCATGCTGTTTGGCAAGCTGATCCTGCAGAAGCCGAACGTGCTGATCATGGACGAGCCGACCAACCACCTGGACATGGAGTCGATCGAGGCGTTGAACCTGGCGCTGGAGAACTACCCGGGCACGCTGATCTTCGTCAGCCACGACCGCGAGTTCGTGTCGTCCCTGGCCACGCGCATCATCGAGCTGAGCCCAAGCGGCGTGACCGACTTCAGCGGCACTTACGATGATTACCTGCGCAGTCAGGGCGTCGCGTTCTGATCAACGCCACGGCGCTGCCCCAGACCTGCTGAACCACAAGCCCCGTCCACTGCGACGGGGCTTTTGTTTTGGTAAGCCGCGCGGCGTTCAGCCGACGATCAAGGCGCTAACAGCTTCCCGGCTGAAGCCGGTCCCACAGAGACAAGCGCGGTTGCCTCAACAGCTTCCCGGCTAAAGCCGGTCCCACGGTGCCGCTCTAATAGTGGGACCGGCTTCAGCCGGGAAGCTCTTCGCAGTAGTGGGACCGGCTTCAGCCGGAAAGCTCTTCGGGATTGCCTGCAGAGAATATCGTTAGCCAGCTTTCATTTCCCGACACCACGCGCGATGATGCGGTACTCCCACCGCTCCAGCGAAGAGTCCTCATGTCTGCCGCCCTGCCGCCCAATCCGTCTGTCAGTGACGCCAGCTCGATGGCGATCACACTGCAAATCGTCTCCATCGTCGTCTACACCTTCATCGCGTTCCTGTGCATCGGTCTGCCCATCGCCGTGATGCCCGGCTACGTGCATAACCAGTTGGGGTTCAGCGCAGTGATCGCCGGTCTGGTGATTGGTGCGCAGTACCTGGCGACCCTCTTGAGCCGTCCGGTGGCAGGCCGTATTTGCGACACCATCGGCACCAAGCGCGCCATCGTCTATGGGCTCTCGGGCATCGCCCTGAGCGGCGTGTTGACCCTGGCCGCGGTGTTGCTGGAACGCTTCGCCGGCGTCAGCCTGACCATTCTGATCATCGCTCGCCTGTTTCTCGGCGCCTCACAGGGGCTGATCGGTGTCGGCACCATCAGTTGGTGCATCGGTCAGGTGGGCGCAGAGCACACCGCCCGCTCGATTTCATGGAACGGCATTGCGTCCTATGGCGCCATTGCCATTGGCGCTCCACTGGGCGTGGTGATGGTCGGCGCGCTGGGCTTTGCCAGCCTGGGCGTGGTGCTGTCTCTGCTGGCAGTCGGCGCCCTGCTGCTGATCCGAAAAAAACCGGCGATCCCGGTCGTACGCGGTGAACGCCTGCCGTTCTTCTCCGTGTTTGGCCGGGTGGCCCCGTTTGGCCTGAGCCTGACCCTCTCTTCCATCGGCTACGGCACGCTCACCACGTTCATCACGTTGTTCTATGTCGCCCGTGGCTGGGAAGGCGCCGCGTGGTGCCTGACCGTTTTCGGTATCTGCTTCATTGTGGCGCGCTTGCTGTTCATCAATGCCATCAATCGCTTTGGCGGGTTTCGCTCGGCCATCACCTGCATGACCGTGGAGACTGTCGGCCTGGTGCTGTTGTGGCTGGCACCCGACACAACTTTTGCCCTGATCGGCGCAGGCCTGACCGGCTTCGGGCTGTCGCTGGTGTACCCGGCGCTCGGCGTCGAGGCCATCAAACAGGTGCCCAACAGCAGTCGTGGCGCAGGCCTCAGCGCCTACGCAGTGTTCTTTGATCTGGCGCTGGCCATCGCCGGCCCGCTCATGGGTGCGGTGGCATTGGGCATGGGCTATGACTGGATTTTCTTCTTCGCCGCCCTGCTGTCGGTATCAGCCTTGACGCTGGCGGTGGTGCTCTCACGCCGCGCGCCCATCGACACGCGTGTCTGAGGAAGGCCGCGGCGCCGCAGTGGAGCCGCGGCGCACCTCGCGCCGACATTGCCAGGTAAGCCTCGGTCCGGTTAAAAGCTGAACTGCCGACGCGCGCTTCGGTCCGAACTAGCACATCCCCCGAACAGGAGTGAGGGCGTGACCCCTGATCCCGCTGGCCTGAACGCTACCCCTCCGGACCCGGCCTCGTTGCGCGAGGTCCACAAATTGCGCGTGCTGACGGTCAACACGCATAAAGGCTTCACCGCCTTGAATCGGCGCTTCATCCTCCCGGAACTGCGTGAAGCCGTACGCAGCACGGGCGCGGACCTGGTGTTTCTCCAGGAAGTCCTCGGTGGTCATGACCGCCACGCCGCCAAGTACGAAGACTGGCCTGATACGCCGCACTACGAATTCCTTGCCGACAGCATGTGGACGGACTTCGCCTACGGCCGTAACGCGGTCTACCCTGACGGTCACCATGGCAACGCGATACTGTCCAAATACCCGATCCTGCATTACCGCAACCTCGACATCTCGATCACCGGGCCGGAGCGTCGCGGCTTGTTGCACTGCGTGCTGCAAGTGCCTGGCCACGCTGAAGTGCACGCCATTTGCGTCCACTTGAGCCTGCTTGAGAGCCACCGGCAGCTGCAATTGAACCTGCTCTGCGATTTGCTTGACTCGCTGCCCGAGGATGCCCCGGTGGTCATCGCTGGAGACTTCAACGACTGGCAGCTGCAGGGCAACAAACGCCTGCAGCGTTGCGGCTATCTGCATGAGGCCTTTGAACGCGCTGACGGCCGTCTGGCGAAGACCTACCCCGCGCGCTTCCCGATGCTGCGCCTTGACCGCATCTACTTGCGCAACGCCACCAGCCACCAGCCGATGATCCTCGGCACGCGGCCGTGGACGCACCTGTCGGACCATCTGCCGCTGGCGGTTGAAGTGCATATGTAAATCGAAGGGGCCGCGAACGCCGGCCCCTACCCCAACAACGTATCTACTCGTCGGGATCGATCAGCGGGACAGTGGCATCACGGTCGAACTGAGAGCCCGGGTCCTCGTTGCCAGGATCGTTGTCGACGTCCACCTCCGCTTCATCTTCCAACGGTTGATGAACGTGGCCGGGGTGTACCGCAGCGGAGGCGTGAGGGTGGTTTTTGCATGGCGGTTTCCTTGAATGGTAGGAAAATCCCGGAGGTCGCTCAGGATGTCCGGGCGTCGCTTGCCAAGTGTGGCAGATGATTTGAAGCACTGTCGGTCACGAAAGTTGCACAGCAACCAGCCATGCTTTTTCCAGAACTCTCACTACGGCCAGCACTCAGTTAATAACGCCTGTCCGCACGACACTCCTAACCGTCTGCGACATCAATTCACATCGCACAGGACACATTCCATGAGTCTGCATGACAAGATCATCGGCCGCCTGGGCTTCGGCTCCGCGCCGCTGGGCAACATGTTCCGCACCATCGACGAAGAAGAAGCCGCAGCCACCGTTCAGTCTGCCTGGGATCAGGGCATTCGCTACTTCGACACCGCGCCCATCTATGGCGCCGGCCTGTCGGAACAGCGCCTGGGCAAGGCGTTGGCCGGCATCCCGCGTGACCAGTACACCCTGAGCACCAAGGTCGGCCGTCTGATCTCCGACGAAATCGACACCGAGACGCGCAGCGGGCCGTTTGCCGAGGGCTTGAAGAACAAGATCGTCACGGACTATTCAGCCGACGCCACGTTGCGCTCCATCGAAGCCAGCCTGAAGCGGCTCAACACCGATCGTCTGGACATCGTGTTCGTGCATGACGTCGCCCAGGATGCCCACGGCGATGCCTGGATCGAACATTTCAATATCGCCCGCACCGGTGCTTTCCGCGCCCTCACCCGCCTGCGCGAAGAAGGCGTAATCAAGGCCTGGGGCCTGGGCGTCAACCGCGTCGAACCGTGCGAGCTGACCCTGGATCTGGAAGAAGCGCAGCCCGATGGCTTCCTGCTGGCCGGGCGCTATTCGCTGCTGGATCACGATCAGCCTTTGCAGCGGCTTTTCGACAAAGCCCGGCAACACAACGCCGAGTTCGTCGCGGGCGGGCCGTACAGCTCCGGCGTGCTGGTGGGTGGCAAGCATTTCGAGTATCAGGAAGCGTCGCAGGCGATCCTCGACAAGGTCGCGCACATTCATGAGATTGCCCGCCAGTATCAGGTGGACATCAAATCAGCCGCGCTGCAGTTTGTACTCGCCAACCCGCTGGTGGCAGCGGTCATCCCCGGCGCCAGTCGGCCTTCGCGGATTATCGAAGACGTCACCGCACTGAACGCGCAAGTCCCCGTCGGATTCTGGCAGGCCATGCGCGACCAGGGCTTTATCGCGCTGCAGGCGCCGGTGCCGATAAAAGCCTGATATCGTGCCGCAAACGCCGGGCCAGACGCCCGGCAACGGTTTCCAGCGCGAGAGTTGTCCATGCGAATCCTCATCGTCAACGTCAACACTACCGAATCCATGACCCAGGCCATCGCCGAGCAGGCGCGCAGTGTCGCGTCCCCCGGCACCGAGATCATCGGCCTGACTCCGCGCTTTGGCGCCGAGTCGGTGGAAGGCAATTTTGAAAGCTACCTGGCGGCCATTGCGGTGATGGACCGCGTGATGTCCTACGAGGGCCCTTACGACGCAGTGATTCAGGCCGGCTACGGTGAACACGGCCGCGAGGGGCTGCAGGAATTGCTGGAGGTGCCGGTGGTGGACATCACCGAGGCTGCCGCCAGCCTGGCGATGTTGCTGGGCCATAAATATTCGGTGGTGACTACGCTGGATCGCACGGTGCCCTTGATCGAGGACCGCCTGAAACTCGCCGGGGTGTACGAGCGTTGCGCGTCGGTGAGGGCCAGCGGCATGAGCGTGCTGGAGCTTGAAGCGTCGCCGCAACGGGCGATTGAAGCGATCGTTGCCCAGGCGATCGAAGCGGTGAACCAGGACAAGGCCGAGGTCATTTGCCTGGGCTGCGGCGGCATGGCCGGGCTGGACCAGCAGATACGCGAGCGCGCGGGTGTGCCGGTGGTGGATGGGGTGACGGCAGCGGTGGCGCTGGCCGAGTCGCTGGTGCGTCTGGGCCTGAAGACTTCGAAGGTACGGACGTATGCGCCGCCCAGAACCAAGAAGATGATCGGCTGGCCGTTTAAGCTGTAGCCACTCAAACTTGTTCCATCGACTTTTTCATCCCCTACGGCGTAATGGGTTGAACGCCCCACTCACTGTAGGAGCCGGCTTGCTGGCGAACGCGATGTGTCAGATGTTGTTGTTCCGCCTGACACGGCGGGTTCGCCAGCAAGCCGGCTCCTACAGACCGTATGCGCCTCATCAGCCCGCGTATTTTGATGCGCCCCGTCTCGCGTTCGGCGGGTGGCGGGTGGCGGGTGGCGGGTGGCGGGTGGCGGTTGGCGTTGTGCGTTCGGCGTTCGGCTTACGGCTTACGGCGCTTGACGCTTGGCTCTTGGGGGGCGGTTATAAGGCGCAGCCTCAGGCGCATGAGGCGTTGGCGTCGCGCATTGGTTCTCGAGGTCTGGCGTATCACCCGCCGCATTCGCCTCGGCGGGTTGAATCGTTTAGTATGCCCGCCGCCGGTTTCCACTCGGAATTAATAGGGAATCCAAAGGCGCGAGCCCTCGTGCTGAAATGGAACTGCCCCCGCAACTGTAGGCGCTGAGCCCTGCTTGCTGTTCGCCACTGGGGTTTCCCCGGGAAGGCCGAAGCACGGCATTGATGCGCCAGTCAGGAGACCTGCCGGCCAGCTTATTCATTCACCGGCGGGGTGTCCGGGGAAGGACACCCGTTCGCCCGTTGCGCGAACCCTGCGCTTGCCGTTCCCATGGCCGGCCTGTCGGGATGACCTTTCCAGCGCCTGCTTCGCCAGCATTCAGGCTTTCCGGAGATCGCTGTCATGCCGCTGCGCCGCCTCGCTGCCCTGCTCGTCGCCCTGACGTTGCCTACCGCTGCCCTCGCCGCCTCAACAGCTTACCCGCTGAGCGTGGACAATTGTGGCCAGACGCTGACCATCACCCATGCCCCGCAAAAAACCGTGACCATCGGCCAGGCCGCCACCGAGATGCTGTATGCGCTGGGGCTGGGCAAACAGGTCGTCGGCACGTCACTGTGGTTCAATCCGGTGCTGCCCGAATACCAGGCACTCAACGACAATATTGATCGTCTGGCCGACAACGCGCCAAGCTTCGAATCGGTGATTGGCAAGCGTCCGGATTTCGTCCCCGTGCAGTTCGAATGGATGGTCGGGCCACAAGGCGCAGTCGGCACCCGCGAGCAGTTTCAGGATCTGCACATCCCGACGTACATCCTGCCCTCCGACTGCGAGGGCAAAAACAACCGCGTCGGCGCCGACGGTACCCGCCTCGAGGCCTTCCGCATCGACACGCTGTACAAGAGCCTGCGTCAACTCGCGCAGATTTACGATGTTCAAGATCGCGGCGAACAATTGATCACCCGCTACCAGCAGCATCTGGCCCATGCCGTCACCCAGGCAAGCACCCATGATGGCCAGCCTGTGTCGGCGCTGTTCTGGTTTTCCAGCCCGGACCTCAACGTCGACCCCTATGTAGCCGGGCGCAAGGGCATCCCCAACTTCATGCTCGACACCCTGGGCATGCGCAACGTCATCGACTCCGACGAGGAATGGCCCACCGTGGGCTGGGAAACCATCGCCAAGGCCAACCCCGACGTGCTGGTCATTGCTCGCATGGATCGTCGTCGATTCCCGGCCGATGACCATGAAAAGAAACTGGCGTTTCTCCGCTCCGATCCGGTCACGCGCAACATGGACGCGGTCAAGAACAACCGCATCGTGATCATGGACGCCAGCGCGATGGAGTCCAGCGTCAGGCTGTTCGACGGGATCGAGCAACTCGCCCAGGCCACCCTCGCCCGATGATGCGATCGAGTAAACGTCACGCGAACCTGGCCCGGCTGTGCGCCCATGGTGTCTGGGCCAGCGTGCTGCTGATCCTGGCGGTGCTCGCCGGGGTTGCGATCGGCGAGACCTCCATCAGCCTGTCGGTGATTGTTCAGGTGCTGGCGAACAAGCTCTGGGCGGCGGGCTACCCGCTGGACCCGATCGATGAAGGGATCGTCTGGAATTACCGTCTGACCCGGGCCATCGTTGCTGCCACCTGCGGTGCGGGGCTGGCGGTGTCGGGGGTGGTGCTGCAGTCGTTGCTGCGCAACCCGCTGGCGGACCCTTATCTGTTGGGGATATCCGCCGGAGCCTCAACTGGCGCAGTGCTGGTGGCGATCATCGGCGTAGGCGCCGGGACGGTCTCGCTCTCCACCGGTGCCTTCGCCGGTGCGCTCGCCGCCTTCGCCCTGGTCGCCCTGCTTGCCCGCTCCTCCAGGGGCCAGACGCCTGCGGCCCAGATCATTCTGGCGGGCATCGCGGGGTCTCAATTGTTCAACGCGTTGACGTCCTTTCTCATCACCAAATCGGCCAGTGCCGAGCAGGCGCGCGGGATCATGTTCTGGTTGCTGGGCAATCTCAGCGGCGTGCGCTGGTCGTCGGTCGCGTTGTCGGTGCCGGTGGTGGTGTTCGGTTTGCTGGTGTGCCTGATGCACCGACGATCACTGGACGCGTTCACGTTTGGTACCGATTCGGCGGCCTCGCTGGGCATCCCGGTGCGCCGGGTGCAGGCGGTGCTGATCGGCACCGCCGCGTTGATGACCGCTGTGATGGTGTCGATCGTCGGCTCCATCGGCTTTGTCGGCCTGGTGATTCCCCACGCGGTGCGATTGATGGCGGGCGTGCGCCATGCACGGCTCTTGCCCCTGAGCGCCCTCATCGGTGCGCTGTTCATGATTGCCGCCGATGTGCTGTCGCGCACGCTGATCAAGGGCCAGGTATTGCCCATCGGGGTCATCACGGCGTTGGTGGGCGCGCCGGTGTTTGCGTTGATTCTGGTGCGCGGGAGCCGCGGCCGATGAACGCGGGACACGAGGTACCCCATGCAATGGTCGAGGCGCGTGGCCTGAGCTACTCGGTCAAGGGCGAGCATTTGCTGTGTGGAGTTGATCTGTCGATCCGCGCGGGGGAAAACCTCGGCGTGGTCGGGCCCAATGGTTCAGGAAAATCGACGCTGCTGAAGTTGCTGGCCGGCATTCAGACGCCCACTCGCGGCGAGGTCTGCCTGGGCGGGCAGCGTTTGCCGACGCTGAGCCGGCGTGACATCGCCCGACAGTTGGCGGTGGTGGAGCAACACGCCCAGACCAGCGATTCGATCAGCCTGCAGCAGGCGGTGGAGCTGGGGCGTACCCCCTGGCTGTCGGCGCTGAGGCCGTGGAGCGAGGACGATACCCGCATCGTGGCCCAGGCGATTGCCGATGTGCATTTGCAGCATCTGGCCCAGCGGCCCTGGCATACGTTGTCGGGGGGTGAGCAGCAGCGAGCGCATATTGCGCGTGCGCTGGCGCAACGGCCGCAGGTGTTGTTGCTGGATGAGCCGACCAATCATCTGGACATTCAGCAGCAGTTGTCGATTTTGCGGCTGGTGCAGCAGTTGCCGGTGACGACGGTGATGGCGTTGCATGATTTGAATCAGGCGCTGGGGTGTGATCGTCTGGCGGTGATGGCAGGCGGCCGGCTGGTGGCGTTGGGTTCACCGTATGAGGTGTTGACGCCTGAGCGGCTGGAGGCGGTTTTCGGGGTGCAGGGGCACTGGTTGGTGGATCCGTTTGACGGGGCGCGGATGTTGCGGTTGCGGGTGGGGTCGGGTTGAGGCTTTGAGATCCGGGTCAGGATCAGGATCAAGATCAAGATCAAGATCTAAGGCGTCGGCCTAACGGCCTCGGGTTTCGCCTTCGGCGAGTTACTTGGAAAAGTCGAAAGTCGCACCATCCCCAAGTAACCAAGGGTGCCTGCTCCTGGTTTGGCCCCTCCTTCGTCGGGGTTCCTTCACTCCGGTCCCGCTCCGTGGCCCCGCCGCCATCCGCCATCCATGGCGGGGGGCGGCTCTCGCGGCATCCATGCCGCTCGGCCCACGGAGCGGGACCTGCGTTCAGCCTGCACCCAAGTCGCGTTTGGTGGTGTCTGGGCTTTTTGCGTATGAAGATCTAAAGCAGATCAAGTGCAGATCAAGTGCAGATCAAGTGCAGATCAGATGCTTCCCGGCTGAAGCCGGTCCACTGGCTGAACACAGCCCTGTAGGAGCCGGCTTGCTGGCGAACGCGGTGGGCTTGCAACGAGGATGCCCACTGACCCAATGCATTATCTGATCGCTGATCGCACCCACGCCCTGCGTGGGTATGCATCCCGTAACGCCCCGCGTCACCCCCGGCCCCACTGGCTGAACACAGCCCTGTAGGAGCCGGCTTGCTGGCGAACGCGGTGGGCTTGCAACGAGGATATCCATTGACCCCATGCGTTATCTGATCGCTGATCGTACCCACGCTCAGCGTGGGTATGCATCCCGTGACGCTCCGCGTCACCCCCGGCCCCACTGGCTGAACACAGCCCTGTAGGAGCCGGCTTGCTGGGGAACGCGGTGGGCTTGCAACGAGGATGCCCGCTGACGCAATGCGTTATCTGCTCGCTGATCGTGCCCACGCTCTGCGTGGGCATGCATCCCGTGACGCTCCGCGTCACACCCCGTCCCACGGCTGCACCGCTGGCCATTCCCCTGACCTCAATACCTCGGCTTGACCGCTTTCCACTCGGGTTTGTATTTCTGCATCTGCCGAACGTCGTCACGTTGGCGGATCCCGCAGCTCAAGAACTGGTCGTTGAGTTTGCCGAGCTGGTCATAGTCAAGTTCAAGGCCCAGCCCGGGCTCGCGGGTGAGGTGGACGCAGCCGTCGACGATGGGCAGTTTGCCGCCTTTGATCACTTCTTCGTCCGGTTCTTGCCACGGGTAGTGGGTGTCGCAGGCGAAGTCCAGGTTCGGAACAGCGGCGGCAACGTGGGTCATGGCCATGAGGCTGATGCCCAGGTGTGAGTTGGAGTGCATCGACACCCCAAGACCGAAGGTTTCACACATCTTCGCCAGCGCCTGGGTGTCGCGCAGCCCGCCCCAGTAATGGTGGTCGGCGAGCACGATCTGCACGCTGTTCAAGGCGACGCTGCGGCGGAATTCGTCGAAGTCTGTCACCACCATGTTAGTAGCCAACGGCAGACCGGTGCGTTTGTGCAGCTCGGCCATGCCCTCCAGGCCCGGCGTCGGGTCTTCGTAGTACTGCAAGTCGTCACCGAGCAGTTCGGCCATGCGGATGGAGGTTTCCAGCGACCAGTTACCGTTCGGGTCGATGCGCAGCGGATACCCCGGAAAGGCTTTTTTCAGGGCTTTGATGCACGACACCTCGTGCTCGGGTTCCAGCGCGCCTGCCTTGAGTTTGATGCTTTTGAAGCCGTACGCCTCGATCATCCGCCGCGCCTGGGCGACGATTTGCTCTTCACTCAGGGCCTCACCCCAACTGTCCGGTGCATAGGGCGAGTCGGCGTGCTGGGCGTACTTGAAAAACAGGTAAGCGCTGAACGGCACACGATCACGAACAGCCCCGCCCAACAGGTCAACCAGTGGCAGGTTCATCGAGCGTGCCTGCACGTCAAGAAACGCCACCTCAAAGGCCGAGTAGGCGTTACTCACGGCTTTGCTGGCGTGGGAGCCGGGCGCCAGCTCGGCACCGGCAACGCTCGCGGGCTTGTTTGCCGCGACGGTGGCTTTGACCACCGCGCGCAGTTGGTTGAGGTTAAACGGGTCCATGCCGATGAGCTGGCTCTGCAACTGCTGCTGGATCGCAAGCGCCGGCGCATCGCCGTAGCTTTCGCCCAGGCCGATGTGGCCGTTGTCGGTTTCGACCTCAATGATCGAGCGCAACGCAAAGGGCTCATGGATGCCGCTGGCGTTGAGCAATGGCGGATCACGAAAGGCAATCGGTGTGACAGCGACGCGTATGATTTTCAAAATGACTTCTCCCGGTCAATCAGGGTTTCAGGCTGGGGGTTGAGCTGAGCGAGGCGGCGGCATGACGCGGATCCGGCTCAGCCAACGGCGGGCGGCGTGGCTCACCTCGCGGCGTGGTCCGAGCAAAAAAAATCACCACCGCCGCCACCAGCGAGGTTGCCGCCAGGCCGTAGAGGCCGCCCTGGATGGAACCGGTTTTCTGCTCCAGAAAACCGAACGCCGTCGGCGCAACAAAGCCGCCCAGGTTGCCGACCGAATTGATCAAGGCAATCACCGCGGCGGCGATGCGCGCGTCCAGGTAGCCCTGCGGAATGGGCCAGAACAGCGCTGAAGCCGCCTTGAAACCAATGGCCGCAAAGCAGATCGCGACGAAGGCGAAGACCGGTCCGCCGAAGGTGGACATGAACATCCCGCAGGCGGCGATCACCAGGGTCAGCGAGACCCACGCCTGCTGATGCTTGAAGCGTGCAGCCAGTGCAGCGAAACCGTACATGGCAATGATCGAGATGATCCACGGGATCGAATTGAACAGCCCGACCTCGAAGTCGCTCAGGCTGCCCATCTTCTTGATCATGCTCGGCAGCCAGAAGGTCGCGCCGTAGATGGTCAGGGCCACGGAAAAGTAGATGAAGCAGAACAGCAGGATCTGCCGGTCGGCGAGGAGTTTGAAGATCGACGGCTTGATCACTTGTGCCGCTTCACGGGCGCGTTGTTCGGCGTCGATGGCGCTGATCAGTGCGCCCTTCTCTTCTTCGCTCAGCCATTTGGCTTCGTGGGGGTGCGATTGCAGCCAGAACCAGACGAAGCCGCACAGGGCGATGGAGGCGAAGCCTTCGATGATGAACATCCACTGCCAGCCGTGCAGGTTCAGACCGCTGACGCCGAGCAAGGCACCGGAAACAGGGCCCGAGATCACCGACGCGATGGCCGAGCCGCTGAGGAAGATGGCCATGGCCTTGCCGCGTTCGCTCGAAGGTAACCACTGAGTGAAGTAATAGATGATGCCCGGGAAGAATCCCGCCTCCGCCGCGCCGAGGACGAAGCGCAACACATAAAAGCTGGTCTCGCCGCGCACGAACGCCATGGCCATCGCCGCTGCGCCCCAGGTGAACATGATGCGCGTCAGCCAGGCTCGGGCGCCGAAGCGTTGCAGCAGCATGTTAGAAGGCACTTCGAACAGCGCGTAGCCGACAAAAAACAGACCGGCGCCCAGACCGTACGCCGCAGCGCCAATGCCGAGGTCGGTTTCCATGTGGCTGCGGACGAAGCCGATGTTCACCCGATCAATGTAGTTGACGATGAACATGACCACGAACAACGGCAAAACGTGACGTTTTACCTTCGCGGCGGCGCGGGCCAGTACGGTGGGATCAGCGGAGCTGTTGAGCTCACTGGAGAGAACTGTGTTCAAGGCGCGACTCCCGGTCTTTGTATTTTTTGTGGGATGAGCAAATTAAAGCCTGCCCGGATGATGGACCGCTGCCATTGTTGCCGTCTAATCTAGATTGACTGTCGATTGATACCGGGAATGGATCAATGTTTGAGCTAGCCCAGTTGCGCTGCTTCACCACCGTCGCCACCGAACTCAACTTTCGCAGGGCAGCGGAACGCCTGAATATGACCCAGCCACCGCTGAGCCGGCAGATCCAGCTCCTTGAGCATTCGCTTGGTGTCCAGCTGTTCACCCGCAATACCCGCAGCGTTGCGTTGACCGCGGCGGGCCGCGCGTTTTTCATCGAAGCGCAGACTCTGCTCGAACGAGCGCATCAGGCGGCCATTGCTGCCAGACGCTTTGCCGAAGGTGACATCGGCTCGGTGACCATCAGCTTTGTCGGCAGCGCGGTGTACGAATTTTTACCGCGGGTCATCGCTGAAGCGCGGCAGAACCAGCCCCACGTCAAGATTTCCCTGACCGAGCTCAACACCTATCAGCAACACGAGGCCCTGCGCGCGCGGCGCATCGACCTGGGCATCGTGCGGGCGCCGTTGCTGCAGCCCGGTTATGAAACCGAGTGTCTGGTGCGCGAACCGTTTGTGCTTGCCGTGCCCAGTCAGCATCCGCTGGCCAGTGCCACGACTGTCAGCGTCCAGGACCTCGACGGTCAGCCGTTCCTGATGTATTCGCATTCGGCGTACCCGCCCTTCAACGAACTGCTCACCGGCATGTTTCGCTCGGCGCAGGTCGCGCCCGAGTATGTGCAATGGCTGGGGTCCTCGTTGACCATTCTGGCGCTGGTCAATGCGGGCATGGGCCTGGCATTGGTGCCACGCTGCGCCACCAATGTGGTGTTCAAAGGCGTCACGTTCCGTGACATCGATTTGGGCGAAGGGGTGCAGAGCGAGCTGCACCTGGTATGGCGCTCGGACAACGACAACCCGGCGTGCAGGATGCTGCTGGAGGCGATTCGGGCAGCGGTCAAAGCCGAAGCGCGCGCCGCACAGTAGGACCGGCTTCAGCCGGGAAAGCGTCAGCGGGCACACCGCGAAAATAACGGTACCCGCACGGGACTCTTCCCGGCTAAAGCCAGTCCTACAAGTCGTGCGCAAACTGTAGGACCGGCTTCAGCCGGGAAGGCGTCAGTGGTCACACCGCAAAAGTGATGCCCGCATGCGGTTCAACACTCAGATGCGCTGAACCACCACTGGCGCATCTACAGCCGCAGCATCCTCCGGCGTGGTCGAAAACGGTTCGATCTTGCCGACAATGAACAGGTAGCTGAAGGCACCCAGCAAGGCAAACGCCCCCGCAGTCATCAACGGCGCGGTGAACGAGCCGTTGCCGATTACCAGCATGAAGCCGGTAAACGTGGTGATAAAAATACCGGCCGTGTTGGACGCGAAGTTCTGGATACCGCCAATCGAGGCCACGTGGGCCGGGGTCGGTGCCACGTCTGCGGGCAGGCACCAGATGCTCGCACCGGCAAATGCCAGGCTCGCATACGCCAGGCTGAAGAATCCGAGCATCGCGTAGGTACTTTCGGTGAACACTGAAAGCGAAATGCTTGAGGACATCAGCATGCCGCCGACGATGCAGGTCTTGCGCGCTGCAGTGAGGCTCCACCCTCGGCGGTATAACGCGTCGGAGGTGAGCCCACCGATCCAGCCACCGACGATGGACGCGACAGCCGGAATGGTGCCCAGTGTCCCAAGGGATTTCAGCGAAAAGCCGCGCTCGGTCACCAGGTAGGTCGGGAACCAGGTGATGAAAAAGTAGATCACGAAGTTCAGGCAGAAGAAGCCCAGCATCATTCCCCAGAGAGTGCGGTGGCGGAACAGCGACGCCCATTTGACCTTGGGTCGTGCGGCCAGGGTCGCCGCCTTGCCCGCTTCGTGCTGCTCGATGGCGGCCACGGCCTGCGGTTCCTTGTAGATCAGGAACCAGCCCACTACCCAGATCAGGCCCACCGCGCCCGTGATGACGAACGACGCGCGCCAGCCCCAGAATTCAATGATCAACGCCACCAGCGGGATAGACAGCGCCGACCCGACCCGTGAGCCGCTGTCGAAGATGCTGGTGGCAAAGCCGCGCTCCTTGATGTCGAACCATTGGCTGACGATTTTCGCGCAAGACGGATAGGCACCGGCTTCCCCGACGCCGAGCATCAGTCGGCAGCCGAACATCGCTGCCAGGCTGCTGGCCGCCGCGGTGGCTGCCGTGAACAGTGACCACCAGGCCACGGCCAATGGCAAGGCGATGCGTGCGCCGACCTTGTCGACGAACCAGCCAAACGGCATTTGCATGAGTGCGTAGGTCCAGAAGAACCCGCTGAGCAGCAGGCCCATTTGCCCTGAGCCCAGGCCGAGCTCTTTCTGGATGTAGGGGGCGGCAACCGCGAGGTTGGCCCTGTCGATGTAGTTGATGGCCACCGCGAGGAAGCACAGAAAAATTACCAACCAGCGCCCTTTCTGCATGGCGAGTCCTCCTAATTATTTTTATGAGTAAGACGTCGTTACCGCTTCGCATAGCGCCCGGCGCTTGATTCACGGGCAGGAAATCGGTGAAAAACCACTCCACCCCGCCCCGCTGAATTGGCCTGACCAAATATCCGAATGCAGCCGATACTAGACCCGGATTCCGGGTTAGGGAAATCGAAAAGCCGAATTAATTGCGGTTTTATCGCTGAGCGGTCGGGATTTGCATATTTTGGCCTGACCAATCTATGCTGCTTCGCAACCCGGTTCGGGCCGTTGGCCGTTCTTCCGGCCTGAGCTTTGAGCGGTAGGCGCATATAACAACAAGGACCCTGCGATGAAGATGACCTTCCGGTGGTACGGCGACAGCGACCCCGTCACCCTGCCCTACATCCGCCAGATCCCCGGCATGACCGGCGTGGTTTCCGCGATTTACGACATCCCCGTGGGCGAGGTCTGGCCGCTGGAAAAGATTGCCGCCCTCAAGGCCACGGTCAACGCCCACGGGCTTGACCTGGAGGTCATCGAGAGCGTGCCGGTCCATGAGGACATCAAGCGCGGCCTGCCGAGCCGCGATCAGTTGATCGACAACTACGGGCAGACACTGCGCAATCTGGCGGCCTGCGGAATCAAGGTGGTGTGTTACAACTTCATGCCGGTGTTCGACTGGACCCGATCGACTCTGGCCATGGAGCTGCCGGACGGCTCGACCACGCTGGCATTTGACGTGGCGGTCATCGAACAGGCTAACCTGGACAACGGCATCAGCCTGCCGGGCTGGGACGTCAGTTATGAACCCGAAATCCTTCGGTCGCTGATCAGCGAGTACGCCCAGGTTGACGAAGGCACGCTGCGCGAACGGCTGGCGTATTTCCTGGAGCGGATCATTCCGGTGGCAAAAGATGCGGGCATCAAGATGGCCCTGCACCCGGATGACCCGCCGCGCTCGATGTTCGGTATGCCGCGGGTGGTGAAGAACCGTGAGGATCTCGCGCAGATCCTCGCCATGGTCGACGACCCGGCCAACGGCCTGACGCTGTGCTCAGGCTCCCTCGGCGCCGACCTGGGCAACGACATCCCGTCGCTGGTGCGGGAGTTTGGCGGACAGGGCCGTATCCATTTCGCCCATTTGCGCAACGTGAAGGTCAACGAAGCGGGTGATTTCTACGAGACCGCTCACCGCTCCGAGGATGGATCGCTGGACATGGCCGAGATCGTCAAGGCGTACGTCGAGACCGGTTTCGAAGGCTATTACCGTCCCGATCACGGCCGCATGATCTGGGGCGAGACCGGCAGGCCAGGCTACGGTCTCTACGACCGCGCGCTGGGGGCTGTGTATCTGAACGGTCTTTGGGAAGGCATACGCAAGACGATGGGGTGATGGGTCAGCTTCAAGCTTCAAGCTTCAAGCTAATCGCGTCTTACCTGCGCACCGCGAACCTGTAGGAGCGCGCTTGCCCGCGAAGAATGCCGTGAAGACGCTACAACTGCGGCGGATGTACCAACGCGTTCGCGGGCAAGCGCGCTCCTACAAGGGTTAGGATGAATGCGTGCAGAACTGGGTGACGCCTGTTTGCGACGTAACCGCAACGGCGCAATAACTGATCGCCTACCGCAATTCTGCATCCATGCCATCCAGCCAGCGCGCTTCGGATCTGCGCAGGTGCTCACGCATCGCGGTCTGGGCACCGATCAGGTCGCGGGTTTGGACGGCGTGCAGGATGGCCTCGTGTTCGGCCACGGCCATGGCCCAGGTTTCGCGGGTTTCGGAGTGCTCGCTGACGTGTGCAGTAAGCGGGCTGTAACGCTCTTCGAAGAGCGAGGTGATAATCCGCACCAGCGTCGAATTACCGCTCATCTTCGCCAGCCGCTGGTGGAATTTGCGATCGTCGTCCAGCGCCGGAACGCCTTTGAGCGCGCCTTCGCGCATCTTGTCGATGCAGGCCTGCAGGTATTTGTAATCGGCTTTGCTGCCGTGCAGGCAGGCCAGCATGACGCTCTCCCCCTCGATCAGGGCTCGGGCCTGCATCAGTTCCGAGGGGCTTTCGCCCAGCGTGCGGGTTTTGCCTTTGACGCCCAGCAGATGCTCACAAACGTAGATCCCTGAGCCCATGCGGATCTCGACACTGCCTTCGATTTCCAGAGCAATCAACGCCTCGCGCAAGGAAGGCCGCGAGACCCCGAGCAACTGCGCCAGATCCCGCTCGGGGGGCAACCGGGCGCCGGACACGATCCCGTTCTTGCGAATGTGCTCGCGCAGTCGGTCGGCGATTACCTGGTAAAGGCGGCGTTCAGGTGCAGGGCTTGGCGCGGTCATCAATCACGTTCCGTCAGAATGCGCCGGAGAATATCACAGGCATTGGGATGCCTTGTGGCGTGGCTATGGCCAGGAATCATCACTGGATGCACGCGATGCTTTAGTGGGACCGGCTTCAGCCGGGAAGACGACGGTAATCTTGACCCTCAATTTTGGATTGTAGCCACAGACGCCTTCCCGGCTGAAGCCGGTCCCATTGTTTACGGCGCGGCCAATGCCCCCTTGAGCAGCGGCTGTTCCAGACCCGCAACCCCCCGCCCCATCTCCACCACCGGCAAGAACCTGCGGCGTTTTTTCTCGTCGTGGTTTTGGGCGATGTCAGCGATACGATGCTGCAGAAACGGATTGAGAAAGCGGTCGCGGACGCTCGCCAGATATTCATGCGCCTGGGCAAGTTGCCCCTTGGCAGCGAACACCGGCAGTACTTCACGCTCCCAGAGTTGTTCCAGACTCTCGCGCAGCTGCGGATCGCTCATTGCCTCAAACACTGTTTCGTCCGGCGCGCGCCGCTCCTGTAGCCACCGCTCGGCCAGCCAGGTGTGGCCCAGGTTAAGCATGAACAGTTTGAATTGCTCGTACTGCTCAAGCTGATCGGTCACCACCATGCACGGATGCGTGCAAGGCAGCACCAGTCCGGCCTGCCGTTCAATGGCCCAGATCGCATAGGGCTCGGCGATGGCGCCGACCGGTTCGATGGGCTGCGAAACGATCCGGTCGACCAGAGAATTCGCCCAGCGACAGGTATCGCGCAGGTAGTCAGCGAAGCCCGGGGCCAGATCCCACTGCACCGCCAGTCCCATGATCAGATCGCGCAACACGTCACCATTGCGCGACACCAGTTCGCAGGGAAACAGCGACAGCGGCGCAGCGGGGTTCGCCAGCCAGCGGTCGTGGAGCAGCACCAGCAATTTGGCCGGAAAACTGCGCGGCGTCGGCGCATCGGTGGCCAGGCAAGCCGGCGTATCCGCGTCATCCAGCACATAGCCCTTGTCACCGGTATTGGAGATCACCACCTGCACGTCATAGCAAATCGCCTGACGAATCAGCGGCCAGTCAGGCCCGGCATGCAGCGCACCGGCGATGGCCGTGGACCAATACTCTTCGTCGACACTGCGGCCGTTTTCTGCGCCCTGAATGCGCACCGGATAGCCCGCCCCGCAAGCCAGCGCCTGCACGCGCCGAGCGCTGTCAGCACTGTCGGTGGTTTGCACCACTGTGACCTGTCCCAAGGCTTCACCTTTCTCCAGAGCCTGAGAGATGAACAAATCGGCATGAGCCTGAAGAAAGCGGCTGGTGCCAAATTGCAGAATTGGCGTGAACGAGGTGGCCTGCATGCACCCTCCTCCTAGCATTCGACGATGGCTTTGACTACGCGCTGAGCGGGGTCGAGCAAGGACGTGAAGCGCTCGGTGACTTCGCTCAGGGCCATGCGGTGGGTGTTGAGAGCAGCGTCCGGGATCAAGCCGTCGCGCAGGCATTTCTCGACGTAGCGAAAATCCTCGACGGTGGCGTTGCGGCTGCCCATCAACGTCGCTTCGCGCTTGTGAAATTCGGGATCGGAAAAGCTGATGGTGTCGCGCACGATCGAGACCAGCACGTATTTACCGCCGTGGGCGATGAACTCGAAACCGCGCTCCATGGCCTTGGCATTGCCGGTCGCGTCGTACACCACGTCGAAAAACTCGCCTTGGGTGAGCTGATCGAGCTGCTGCTTGTCGTCCTCGCCAATCAGCACGGCAGAGTCGATTTGCAGATTTTTTTTGCAGAACGCCAGTCGATCTTCACGAGTGTCGAGGACGGTGACTTTCGCACCGCGCAGGCTTGAGAAGATAGCAACGGCCATGCCGATCGGACCGGTGCCGACCACCAGCGCGCGCTGGCCTGGCTGTACGTCGGAGCGGCGCACCGCATGGGCACCAATCGACAGGAATTCGATCATGGCAGCCTGATCCAGCGTCACCCCTTCGGCCTTGAGCACGAACCCGTGAGGAAGGCTCAGATACTCGGTGAACGCGCCGTCGCGATGAACACCGAGCACTTGAATGCGTACGCAACAGTTGGTTTTGCCCTGGCGACAAGCGATGCAGTCGCCACATGAAAGATAAGGCATGACGTACACCACGTCGCCGGGTTCCAGCCCGCTGCCCGCCTCGCTTTGCTCGACGATGCCGGAAAACTCGTGCCCCATCACCCGAGGGTATTCGAGGAACGGCTGGTTGCCGTTGAAGATGTGCAAGTCAGTGCCGCAGACGCCGACGCGTTTGATGCGGACCAGCGTTTCGCCAGGAGCGCGTTCGGGTTTCGGACGATCAAGGGCCAGCAATGAACCGGGTTTTTCGCAGACGACGGTGAGCATCTTCATTCTCCAGACCAGGCACGCCGGTGCTTTGAGAGGGCCAAAGCCGCTGACGCAGGGCAGTGATCTTGTTGTTGTTAACGTGATGGACGGATTCTGGAGGCGCGGATTCATGCCGGGGTGGCAGCTCCGGGGCCGTGGGAAAAAACTACACAGGCGCCTCGGTATTGGCAAGACCAATTACATATTCGCCAATCTGGCCTGACCACATCAGCAGCTTCGCCGGCGTCTCCCCGCCACGACTGAGCGCTGTAAATCCCGTGAGCCCGTGGTTATGATCGGAACCCATGACTGCCCCATTGCCGATCCGCTCCCCCTGCCCGCCCGGCGCCTGTAAATGCGACCGCGACCGGCTGTTGGCGCTTGACGGGGCTGACTTGCGGATCCTTTGCCTCACCCGCCAAGAGGAAAAGCGCCTGATCGAGCGCCTGGAGAACATCACCACCCTGGAAGATCTGCAGCACCTGCAACGGCGGATGTACGAGCAGCTTGGCATCCGCCTCGACATCGCCCCCGGTTTCAATGAAGTGCGGAGCATGCGCGGCATGCTCATCGAGATTGCCGAGCTGCCCGGCATGTGTCGCAAAACCCGGGCGGCCATTCCCGCAGCCATTCGCCGCGGGCTGGAAAAGCAGCCTGACATCGCCTGGCGCCTGCTCAACGCCCATGACCTGCTGCGCGATGCGTGACGCTGATGCCTGGCGCTAATGGCTGATGGTCAACGCTGAACACTGATGCTTGGCGCTGAGTATTGATGCTTGGCGCCTGACAGCCCATCAGGCCCGACAGTCAGCGCTACTGCTCCCACGACGCCTTGTCGATTTTCAGCCCGTGCAGGCCGTTGTAGGCGGCGCGTTTGGGCGGTTCCCAGCCCTGCAGCAGCTGGGCGTCGACATCATAAATTTCGACCCCCAACGGGCGGCACACACTCAGCGGATCCTGCGCATCCGGGCCCCACATCGGCAGGGAAAGGTCGCCGCCCGGGCAGGTGGACAATGCGCACAGCAGGTCGATCTCGGCGAAGAACTCCAGGTAATCCCCTTGTTTGGCCGGGCATGCCTTCATGAAATACATGTCGTCGTGATTCAGGCCGGTGCACTGGAAGATGTTCAGCACGTCGTGCACATCGAACTCGGTCAGGCCGTGGGGCAGCACGGCGCGGGTGAGGTTTGAATGGCAATGGTGATGGAAGTCCTCGCCGGTCAGCATCTTGTTGACGTAGGGGTCGCATCGCGTGCCGAGCAGGTCATGCAAGCGTCCGCCGTGTTCATCGATGCCGTAGCTGGCGAGGCTGTCGTCGGTGATCGTGACCATGGGGCGCAGGAACGGCAGGTTCGACCACAGCCGGTCATTGACCGTGACATGCGCGCCCTGCAGTTGCCGGGTGCGTGCGGCCCACATGCGTTCTCGGGGGTCATGGGCATTCCAGACATTGAAGTCGCCAACCTGCGGCCCCGCTGGCGTGGTCACCCGGAACACTTGGCCAGCTTTGACCTTCCACGCGCGCCCGGTGCGAATCGGCACCTCAAACTGTTCGACCAGCGTGCGCTGCTCCCGTGATTCGCGAATGCGCTGGTAAAACGCCGTATCGACCTGCAAAGCGGCGCCTTTGCTGACCTGGTAAGCAGCGGGATAGTCTTTGTACATGCTTGCTCCTGATTCGAATGTTGATCACAGACCTCAGCGTGAACCCGCAGCACAGGCCGTGCCAGCCATGACAAGGAGCCAAAACACCCTTCATACGACTCGGCTATTTGGAATTTAATTTCCATATTTACATCCGATAGAACAGCGACTAGCATTGCGCCAGCCTGATACAGGCCCGGAATCGACCTCAACAAGACCTCACCCAGAGGCTCAAGGGGATTCACATGCTCGACCGCGCCAGACGTTTCTCCATCAAACAGATCGCCACTCAGGCCGGCGTGAGCAAGGCCACGGTCGATCGCGTGCTGCATGAGCGCGGCAGCGTGCATTACCAGACCCACCGGCGTATTCACCAGGCGCTCGAAGAGCTCGAAGCTCAGGAAAAGTCTGGCCCTGCGGTGGGGCGCACCTTCCATATCGACATCATCCTGCACACGCCCAAACGCTTTAGCGATGCAGTCCAGAAGGCCATCCACGCACAGTTGGGCAGCCTCGCCCCATTCCGGGTTTTCCCCAGATTTCATCTTTACGAAGACATTGACTCGCAGCAGATGCACGAGTTGATCCTGCGTTGCGTGGGCAAAGGCAGTCAGGGTCTGATCATCAAAGCCGCAGATGAATTGCCGATCAACGAAGCCGTGAACCAGGCGATGGCGGCCGGGGTGCCAGTGGTGACGTTTGTTTCCGATCTGCCCCAGAGTGAGCGCATTGGTTACATCGGCATGGACAACCGCACGGCCGGGCAAACTGCGGCCTATCTCATGGCCCGCTGGCTCGACGATACGGCGCAGGACGTTGCGGTGGTCATCAGCAGTGAGCTGTTTCGCGGCGAGGAAGAGCGCGAAATGGGTTTTCGCACCTGGCTGCGCAGCCGCGCACCACATCTGCGGGTCGTGGACATCACCGGCGGGTTCGGGGTGCATGAGCCGACCCTGGAAAAAGTCACCCGCGCACTGCAGGACAATCCGTCGATCAAGGCGATCTACAGCGTTGGTGGCGGTAACCGCGCCATTGTCGAGGCATTCGCGGCCCTTCAGCGTCCTCTCGATGTGCTTATCGGCCACGACCTCGACGCGGAAAACCGCGAACTGCTGGCGCAGGAAAAGATTGCCGCGATCATTGATCACAACCTGCAAGCCGATGCCCGCAATGCGTTCCTGCACATTCTGCAGTTTCACCGTCTGTGGAAAGCAGTGCCCATTCCGGTTTCCCATGTCCAGGTGGTCACGCCGTTCAATCTGAATCACTAGATGTGCCGCCTCACCGTTCCGCCGAAATTTCATAACAACAATTCCAGGAGATGCACCTCATGCTACGCATTGCTGTCCTCGGCGCAGGCCGTATCGCCAACATTCATGCTGCCAACGTGGCGGCCAATCCGGACGTGCGCCTGTCGGTGATCGCCGATCCCTGGCGCGAAGGAGTCGACAAGCTTGCAAGCAAACTAGGCTGCGCCGCTGCTTACGATTGCGCCGAGGCAATCGCCCGTGACGACGTCGATGCGCTGGTGATCGGCACGCCGACCGATACCCACATCGACCTGATGCTGCGCGCCGTCAAACTGGGTAAGCCGGTGCTGTGCGAAAAGCCCATCGACCTGGACTTCGCCAAGGCGGCCCGAGCGGTGGAGGATATCGAACGCCTGAACGGCAAGGTGATGCTGGGCTTCAATCGGCGCTTCGACCCGGACACGTTGCAGCTGCGCAAAGCCATTGCCCGCGGCGACATTGGCGAGGTGCGCCAGGTGGTGATCACCAGCCGCGATCCCGGCTTGGCGCCGGTGGAATACCTCACCCACTCCGGCGGGATCTTTCGTGACATGACCATCCATGACTTCGACACCGCGCGCACCCTGCTCGGCGAAGAGCCGGTCGAAGTCTTTGCCATGGCCAGCCGGCTGGTGGAGCCGGCGCTGGCACAGATCGACGACTATGACAGCGTGATGGTTTTGCTGCGAACCGCCTCGGGCAAGCAGTGCCACATCAATTGCTGCCGCGAGGCCGTCTACGGCTACGACCAGCGACTGGAGGTCTTCGGCGCCAAGGGCATGATCCTGAACGACAACCATCGCCCGAGCACCGTGCGCACCTACAGCGCTACTCAAACCGAAGTGCGCGATCCGCTGGAAAACTTCTTCCTGGAGCGCTATGCCGATTCTTATCGCATCGAGCTGAACCGGTTCATTGAAGCAGTGCGCACCAACGCGCCGCTGCCAACCACTGCGCGTGACGGTTTACGTGCACTGCACCTGGCCAATTGCGCCATCGAATCCATCAAAACCGGGCGGGCGGTAAAGGTGGAGATCTAAGCTCAGCATTTCGCGGGCAAGCGCGCTCCTACAGGCGAAGCAGCCTCATCTGGCCTGTAGGAGCCGGCTTGCTGGCGAACCGGAAATCTCGGTCGCCCATTTCGCGGGCAAGCGCGCTCCTACAGTTTGCGCAACGGTGCAGCGTCAGCCGGCTCCTACAGATGGAATGGTTTGTCAGGTTTTGTTCAGCCCTGCGATTCATTTGAAATCGCGGCTGCGCACGTCCAGCCCGGTGAGCATGGGGGTCAGGTCGAACAGACGCTGGGCAATGACGTGGCGGACGCCCTTCTGGAATTCGAACTTGCCGAACACCTGCATCAGCTGTGACCCCACCAATACTTTGCGCTGACGTTCGGCGAGGTCGCGCCATACCACCACGTTGATCATCCCGTGCTCGTCTTCGAGGGTCACGAAGGTCACGCCACTGGCCGTGCCGGGCCGCTGACGGCCAACGACAAGCCCGGCCACGCTGAAGCTTCGGCCATGCTCCTCATTCAGCAGGTCTTTGGAACTTCGAAAGCGTTTTGCAGCCAGTTTGTTGCGCAGCAGGGCCAACGGGTGCGGACCGAGGGTGGTCCCCAGGGTCTCGTAGTCCGCCACCAGGTCCTGGGCGACACTGGGCAAGGGCAACGCAACCTGGGCTTCTTCACCGAAACAGTCGTCGCCGAACAGCGGCGGTTGCATCTCCACGCCGGCGACTTCCCAGCGCGCCCGATGACGGTGCCCCACCAGACCGCGCAGCGCGCCCGAGTCGGCCAGAGAAGCACGCGCCCGGTTGTCCAGTTCGGCCCGCATGCACAAGTCGGTCACGTCCTTGAAATCCCGCACGCTGCGCGCCTTTTCGATGCGCCTGGCGTCTTCCTCGCGAAAGCCCCGGATCATGCGCATGCCCATGCGGATCGCCAGGTTCTGGTTGTACTCCCGCCCGGCGACGGGCTCCAGTGAGCAATCCCAGTCGCTGTAACGCACGTCCACCGGATGCACGTCGATCTGGTGGCGGCGAGCGTCCTGCAATAACTGATCGGGGCTGTAGAAACCCATGGGCCAGCTATTGATCAACGCGCAAGTGAAGGCTGCCGGCTCGTGGCATTTAAGCCAGCAACTGGCGTAGGTCAGAAGGGCAAAACTGGCCGCGTGGGACTCCGGGAATCCGTAGCTGCCGAAGCCTTTGATTTGCTCGAAAATGCGCACGATGAATTCGTCGGTATAACCCTTTTCCTTCATGCGTTCGCTGAGGCGTATACGATGAGGCTCCAGGCCACCATGACGCTTCCAGGCCGCCATGGAACGGCGCAGCTGATCGGCCTCGCCGGGCGAGTAATCCGCGGCCACGATGGCCAGCTGCATGACCTGCTCCTGAAACAGCGGCACGCCCAACGTGCGCTCAAACACCGCCTTCAATTCATCGGAGGGATAGGTGACTTCCTCTTCGCCGTTCTTGCGGCGCAGATAGGGATGGACCATACCGCCCTGAATCGGCCCCGGACGCACGATGGCCACTTCGATCACCAGGTCATAAAAGGTGTTGGGCTTCAGGCGCGGCAGCATCGACATCTGCGCACGTGATTCGATCTGGAACACACCGATGGTATCGGCCCGGGTAATCATGTCGTAGGTCGGTTTGTCCTCGGCCGGGATGGTCGCGAGGGTCAGGTCGTAGCCGCGATAGCCTCTGACCAGATCGAAGGTGCGACGCAGCGCGCTGAGCATGCCCAGGGCCAGGATATCGACCTTGAGCAGGCCGACCAGATCAAGGTCGTCCTTGTCCCACTGAATGATCGTACGGTCGGCCATGGCGGCGTTTTCCACCGGCACCAGCGTCTCCAGCGGGTGTTCGGAAATCACGAACCCCCCGGGGTGCTGCGACAGGTGCCGGGGGAAACCGATCAACTCGCCGGTCAAAGTCAAAACCCTTCGCAGGATCGGGCTGTCGGGCTCGAAACCACACTCGCGCAGGCGTTCGGCAGGCGGCAGGTTGTCACTCCAGCGGCTGAAACAATCGGCCAGGGCGTTGATCTGGTCAGGCGGCAGGCCCAGCACTCGGGCCACGTCCCGGACCGCGCCTGCGCCGTGGTAAGTGCTGGCAACAGCCGTCAGCGCCGCCCTGCCCCGACCGTACCGACGGAAGATGTATTGCAGGACTTCCTCGCGTCGCTCGTGCTCAAAATCGACGTCGATGTCTGGCGGCTCGTCGCGCTCTTCGGAGATAAAACGCTCGAACAGCAGATTGCTTTTGGCCGGGTCCAGTTCGGTGATGCCCAGGGCAAAGCACACCGTCGAGTTGGCCGCCGAGCCACGGCCCTGACAGAGGATGTGTTGCTCGCGGGCAAAGCTGACGATGTCGTGCACCGTCAAAAAGTAACTTTCGTAGCGCTTGGCAGCGATGACCTTCAGCTCTTTTTCGATGTTGCTGCGTGCTACTTCCGGCACGCCCTGAGGCCAGCGCCTGATTGCACCCTGCTCCGTCAAGTGCCTTAGCCAGCTGCTGGGCGACTGGTCGGGCGGCACCAATTCGTGAGGGTATTCGTAGCGCAGCTCGCTGAGGTCGAAGGTGCAGCGCCGGGCAATGTTCAGAGTTTCCGCCAACAGGCTGGCTGGATAGAGTCCGGCCAGCACCGGCAGCGGTCGCAGATGTCGCTCGCCATTGGCAAACAAGCGATGCCCGGCTTCTGCCACCGTGGTGTGATGACGGACCGCGCTCATGGTGTCCTGCAACGCCCGGCGACCGCGAGCGTGCATGTGTACATCGCCACTGGCGACGGCCGGAATAGCCAGGGCTCTAGCCAGTTCCAGCAAAGCGTCCAACCGCTGGCGGTCATCCGGACCGCAATGCAGCTCGACGCCGAGCCACAGGGTTTGCTTGAACACCCCACGCAGCCATTCGCCTTGCTCGCGCCGTGTTGCAGCGGTTTGATCCAGGTCGGGCAACCAAAGCGCCAAAAGACCCGCGACTGGCTGCTGAAAGTCCTCGTGCAGCAACCGGTACTCACCTTTTTTGCTGCGCCTGCGGCCTTGGGTGATCAAGCGGCAAAGCGCCTGGTAACCCGCAAGATTCTCCACCAGCAATACGATTTTCGGGCCGCTTTCGACCGTGATCTCGCTGCCGATGATCAGCGGCAGGTCACACTCCTTTGCGGCCTGCCAGGCCCGGACGATGCCGGCCAGGGTACATTCATCGGTGATCGCCAGCGCTTGATAACCGTGCAGGGTGGCGCGCTCGAACAGCTCTTTGGCACTTGACGCACCCCGCTGAAAGCTGAAGTTCGACAGGCAGTGCAGTTCAGCGTATGCCCCGCTCATGCAAACCAGCCGTGCAGCAGCAAGTGGCTCTCGCCCACGCTGCGGAAGGCCCAGCCACGCTGGCCGCTGCGGGTTTCGATAAGGTAGTAGTCGCGGCGGACATCCCCGCCATCCCACCAGCCCGACTCGATGCGTTCCGGCCCGGCGAGTACGCGCAGGCCAGGTTCGGTCAAGACTTCAGGCTCGGGCAACAACCAGCCCGGCCGCGGCACCTTGAGCATCAGGGCAGGCGGCTTGCTCGGGCAGGCCGCCAGCGAGGCGTGCTCGGGGCGGTGATCAGCATGGAACCCTAAACCGGCGACCGCTTCATCGCCAAGCCGCGCACGCAGACGTTCGCGCAGTTGCTCCCATGGCAGAGTCTGCTGGGGACGGTCATCGAACAGCTCCCGATGGGACGGCACAAAGGCTGGCAGGTCCCTGGCCTGAAGGCGCAAGGCACGCACCGGGGACGGCACCTCAACTTGCTCAAGACGACCGCGCGCCAGTTCGAAGAGCATGCTGGCTTCGCGCTCGGCGCTGAGCAGGCCCACGGGAATCTGAGTATCTGGCGCAACGCTGCCTACGCTCGGCACATGCTCCAGATGAATCACGAAGCGTTGCACCCCGCTGTCGCGCCCGGCCAGGAACACCGCCAGGTCAGCAATCATGCGCTTGAGGGGAAACAGCAGCGCCTGATGGGATTCGACGTCGAAGTTGAGCTCAATGCGTGTGTCGAAACGATCAGGCGGTACATAGCATTCTAGTGCCATAGGCCTGCGGCCGAACAGAGTGTCGAGGTGCTGAAGGACGTTGGCCGGGAAGCGCCGGGCCAACGTATCACGGGGCAGTGCCTGGACCTGCCGGACACGGTGCAGGCCCATGCGGGCCAGAGCCGTCGCCACTTCCGAGGGCAGGCCCACGCGATTCACCGGCATGTTCTCCAGCACGTCCTGCAACGCACCGGGGTCGGTGACCGCCAGGCCGTCGTGAGCATTGGCGAGCATGCGTGCCGCCAACGGGTTGGGCGCTGCGACAATGCGGTGGGAAAAGCCCAGCTCGTTCAGCCCCTGACGCAGACGCGCTTCAAACACCGGCCATGGCCCGAACAAGCCAAAGCTCGACTCGACCTCCATCAGCAACACGCGAGGGTACTTGAGGCTGACATGGGAACTGAAACGGTACGCCCAGGCCGCCAGCAGACGATGCCAGCGTTCTGTTTCGTCAGGGTCGTATTCGACGGTGGCGAACTCGCGGGTCATGGCATGGGCTGAGGTCAGCGACTGGCCGGGACGCAGGCCAAGGGCGAGTGCCGCCGGGTTGACGGTCTGCAGCACCCGTCGCTGCGCCGTGCCGCTGATCAGCGCCAGCGGTTCTTCGGGGTTGTCGCGACGGCGCATGACGCCGTCCAGCGCCAGCTGCGGCAAGAGGACACAAGCCCAGAGCATGGCAACCTCAAGCGTCAGCAGTGAACGGAACGGGTGAGGCAGGCGCCAGCCCGCCGCGACACTTGAGCACCCGTAACTGGCTGGGCCGCGTATCAATGACGATGCGCAACGCGGCCGGTGACGGATTGGCCGCCGCTTCATGGCCGCGGCAGGCGAAGGCAAGGGTCTCGCCGGTTTCGGCGGCCACCTGCAGCCGTCGCAAGGCACGATCATCGACCTTGGTCGGCCAGCACAGCACCGCCCCGCAACTGCCCGAACGCAGGCACTGTTCCACTGCCCACAGTGCATCTCGCTCGCTGGCATGAATGATCGACAACTGTTTGAGGTCGATACCTGCCATCTGCCAAGCCTGGGCATAGGGTAGATAAGGGGGTGCGACCAGCACGATGCGCTCGCCACTGTCGGCAAGCCGGGCCAGTGTCGGCCACATCAGCCGCAACTCGCCACTGCCATTGGCCGGGATCAACACTTCGGTCATCGCCGCAGGTGGCCAGCCGCCCATGGGCAGTGCGGCATCCAGAGCAGGATGCCCGGTGGGCTGGGCCGCAATGGAAGGAACCTGAGGACGTCCCTTCCAGACACGCCGCTCGTCCAGCAGCGCGTCGAGGCTGACCACCGCGCCCATCATTCCCGGCGCACCAGGCCACAGAAGACGCCCTCGATGGCGAAGTCCTGGTCAGGCCGTACGATGATCGGTTGATACGCCGGGTTGCGCGGCAGTAGCCGAAGCTGATCTGCGCCGAGCTCAAGACGCTTGATCGTTACTTCGCCGTCCAGCCGGGCGACGACAATCTGACCGTCGCGGGCTTCGGCACTTTGCAGGATGCCCACCAGATCGCCGTCGAAAATGCCGTCTTCAATCATCGAGTCACCATTGACCCGCAGAAGGTAATCCGGGACGCGCATGAAGGTACGGCTGTCGAGCGTAAACGTGTCGTGGGTATCGATGTCCGGCCCGATGGGCACGCCGGCTGCGACCCTGCCGAGGACAGGAATGTCGAGCATTTGGGCGCGCGGGCGTGCATCAATCAGGCGTATGCCGCGCGCCTGATTGGCGACTACTTCAATCAGACCGGCGTCGGTAAGCCCAATGATGTGCTTGCGGGCCACACTGCGAGAGGCAAAGCCAAAGGCCTCGCAAATCTCTGCGAGGCTGGGGGGCTGGCCATTGTGGGCGATGCGATCTCGGATGAAGGTGAGAATGGCAGCGCGTTTTGGGGATAGGTTCGTCATGGAGTACATTTGTACTCTTTCCGTTAAAACCTGGCTAGCACCTCTTGTCGATTGCGCCGTTCATTTTGTAACCGGCGAGCGGCAACCCATGACGGCACCACCCCGTACCCAACAATCAATTAACCGCTTTATCGGCCAAACAGGGCCTGTATCTGAGGGTATGCCAGACTGGTTTCGATAACGGCTTCCGAGCGCCCGTCCTTCAAGAAACCGCGCGCCAGTTGTTCGGCCTTTCCCCATAACGTCTGTGCGATGCTGGACCCGGCACTCAACCGGCGCACGCCCAATTGCGCCAGCGCCTCGGCGTCGGGAAGTCCCTGGCGGGCCAATAGATTGATGGGCAGCCCGACACCGGCCACGACAGTTTTGATCTGCTCGATGTCCACCAACGCCGCCACAAACAGGCCGTCTGCACCGGCCTGTTGATAGAGCCGGCCGCGCTTGAGGGTTTCCTGCACGCGCATCTCATCCGCCACCAGTCCGGCCAGGTAGACGTCGGTGCGTGCATTGACAAAGACGTCCAGTCCATTGCGGGCAGCCATGCTTTTGATGGCCTCGATCTTGCGCGCCAACAACTCCGGCGCATCGGTGCCGTCCTCGATATTGATGCCCACCGCGCCGGCGTCGAGTACACGCTTGACGTGCTCCGCTACCGCCAGCGGATCGTCCGAGTAACCGTTTTCCAAGTCCACCGAGAGCGGCACCTTTATCAACCGGGCAATGCTGGCAGCAACGCTGACCGCGGACTCTATCGGGAACAGGCGTCCGTCAGCGTAACCCTGCGCCCAGGCGACGCCGGCGCTGGTGGTGGCGATCGCCGTTGCGCCCAGACTTTCGAACAGCCGGGCGCTGCCTGCGTCCCAGGCGTTGGGCAGGCGCAGAACGGTGGATTGATGGTGCAATGAACGAAATGTCTTAGCGGAACCGGGCATGATCATCTCCATGATAAGGGGTGGCGGTAACAGGTTTTTAGACGGCCCTGATGTGAGCCATTACCGTGATTTAAGTCGGTCGGTCTAAAACAGTGAGCCCTGGGCCAGAGCGGCCTTGCCCATGCTCTTGGGTCGGAGCGCCGGCTGGTAGCCTTCCAGTGACAGCAGCAGGAGTTTGGTGTCCAGACCGCCCGCAAAGCCAGTCAGCGCACCGGAACTGCCGATCACGCGGTGGCAAGGCGCAATGATCGAAATCGGGTTTCTGCCATTGGCGGCCCCGACCGCGCGCACCGCAGTGGGCTTGCCAATCTGCACAGCAATATCCAGATAGCTGCGGGTCTCGCCGAATGGGATGCTGAGGAGCGCCTGCCACACCCGGCGCTGAAAATCGGTGCCATGAAACTCAAGCGCAAGCTCGAACGCCTGTCGACGTCCGGCAAAGTACTCACCGAGTTGCCGCTCGGCCTGATCAAGGATACCGCTGCCAGTGTCCTCATCCATCGGCCCCAATAACACCCGATTTGGGCGATCGTTTGGCCACAGCACGGCTGTCAGCCGAGGGCCTTTGGCAATCAGTCTGAGCTGCCCGACGGGAGATTCGATAAAGCGGTAGGTGAAGGTCATTAGTTCGCTCCTGCTCCGACCATCTGGAAGGCGGCTTGGCAACGCTCGCCTGGATCAACCGCATGCTACGCCCGCCAGGCCTGCATGCTATCCACTTCTTGCGCTCAAATTCGCGATCAACCGCCTTTTTGTTTTCCCGCCACATCTGCAGCGGAATTCCAGATGTGCATGGCGGCATACGCCCGCCACGGCCTCCATGCTTCGGCACGCGCCTTGTGCTGAGGCAAGCGCAGCAGGTCTGGCTCCTGCAGCGTCATGAGGTTCATCAGCACCAGATCGGCCGCCGGCCAGGCGTCAGGGTCACGCCATGCGCGCATGGCAATGTACTCCACGGTCCAGGGACCGATGCCGGGCATGGCCAGCAACTGTCGACGCAGATCGCCGATGTCGCCATGACGGACATCCAGGGAGAGCTCGCCACTGGCCACCGCCGCAGCGAGGCGCTGCAGGGTCTCGACCCGCTTGCCGGGCATGCCGATCTTGTCCAGATTCACTTGCGACAGCGCTTCCGGGGACGGAAATCGCCACCCCACCTGCTCATGAAGACGGTCGCTGACCTGGACGCCGGCGCGCTGCACCAACCTCCCGACAATCGTCGTCGCGCCTTTCACGCTGACCTGCTGGCCGACAATCGTACGCACCGCCAGCTCGAAACCGGAAAAAGCCCCCGGCACGCGCAGCCCCGGACGACGCTGCACCAGAGATGCCAGCCACGGATCCCGGGAAAGGCTCTCATCGACCTGCCCGGGTTCAACGTACAGATCGAACATGTGCGAGACCGGCACGACCAGTTCATCTATGTACCGACTGACTTCGCCGTGGGCGGTCGCCAACAGATGCCGCCCATCAGCCGCCATCTCCACCGATAACGCGCCCGGGCAGCCCTTGAACTCAATGTTGCGCAGGTAGGCGCCCTCGACCACCGCTTCAACGCCTGCGGTCATGCGGGCTGCGAAGAAGTCGAGCATGCGTTGCCAGTCGAACGGCGGATGAAAAGGGATGAGGCGCGAGGCGTGCGGATGCAGAGGTTCCGGCATGGGGAAAGCCCGTGGCAGTCAGGGTCGGCTGACGCTAACCCAAACCCACCTACGGTACAAATATTGAGGCGCTGTCAGTGCTCAATGCCCGCCGCTACGCGTAAATCGGGACGCGCAATCTGTGGGACCGGTTTTTACCCGAGCACGCAACGTGTGGGACCGGCTTCAGCCGGGAAGGCTTCGCATGCCACGCTGCGAATCAATATTGTTTGAAAGGGCCCCTTCCCGGCTGAAGCCGGTCCCACAAAAAGCACAGCGTACGCTGACAAAAAAGGGCTGCCTCACAAACGCTCTGCGGGTATTGCACGAACTAACAGGTCCTAAACAAACTCTGCAGATGCCTGCCGGATGTGGCTGGGCGCCCAACGTGTGGGACCGGCTTTAGCCGGGAAGATGTCGGATGCCGCGCCGCGAATGCCCGTACACACCATCCATCAGCTTGGGCAGCCCACCGCCCCGCCGTCCAGGTTCTGCTTGTAGTTTTCGTACTGCAGGGTGGCTTTGCCATCGTTCCATTTGAGGGTCAGAACCAGCACCGAGTCAAAGTCCTCGGCGACCCAGTCGTCGACCAGCTTGATCTTCTCCCCCGACGCCTCCTGGGCAACCTTGTTGATCAACTCCGGCAGGTACCCGTGTGACCATGCCGTGTAGATGGTGGCGTCGTGGTACTTGTCGCGCATCAACTCATCGGCCAGATCAGCCGTGTCGTTGGCGCCGTAATCGATATTGACCGGCAGGCCCAGTTTGATTGCGCTTGGCCCCACCGTCATCAGCGGGCGAAGGTAACTGTAGGAATGGTCATGTTCGCCTTCCTCAACGTGGCGGCTGGGGTTGGCGGCAAAGATAAAGTCGGCCTTGCCAAACGTGTTGGGAAGCACCGTGGACAGGTCAATGGCCCGGTTAAGCCCCTGGCAATTCAATTGGCCCAGCCCGCTTTCCGGCTTCTCGGCGTGGCGCAGGAACACCAGGGTCTGAGTGCCATTCTTGGGCTCGGCGTGAACGCCTTTGCCGGCGGCAAACCAAAAAACGGCGGAAGAGATCAGCAGTGCCGGCAGCAGAAAATAGGTCAAGCGCTGCTTTGCGCGTGACCCCACAGGAGACTTGAGAGAATTCATATGGGCATGGATTTCTGATGGCTCATGGTGGGCTCTAACCCGATGCAACGTCCTTGTCAGTGTGCGGCTCGGTGCAGTATGGCGAGCCAATGTTTCTGTATAAGGAACGCGCATCAGACGAGTAAACACTCCAGAGGTTGCACGCAACTCCCTGATTTCCCAATTTAATCGCTGAACGGTCGGATCGGTCTGAGCTCGGCGAACGGCTTTTTGCAGGTGCTTGCTCCCCTGCTCATCAGCCTGACGGCGCCCGCTGTCATGAAACAGCGCAACTGTTGGTCCGCAGACAGTGGATCAACAGGCTGTTGATTCAGGGTCTTTGTTCAGCTCGCTGCAACCCCGAGAGCAGCGGGAAACAACGCCACCCGCCCTTGTGGCATAAAGCCTGCAATATTCCATTTGAGCAGGATGAACAGTTCGGACTGCCGATTCCGTCATAAGCAGCCGCGCGCAGCTTATCCCCTTTCAGTGGACACCCCATGACCTCAATCCTCCGTCTGCCGCACGCTTTCAAACTGGTCGCCAGTGCACTGGTACTGGCACTGCAATCCCAGGCCTATGCTGCCGAGGCACCTCCGGCTGAGGTGCATCTGGACTACGCCTTTTACTCACCCGTAAGCCTGGTGCTCAAGCATTTCGGCTGGCTGGAACAGGCCCTCCCGCAAAGCAAGGTGAGTTGGGTTTTCAGTCAAGGCAGCAACCGCTCGCTGGAGTACTTGAACAGCGGCGGCGTGGACTTTGCGTCTTCCGCCAGCCTCTCTGCTGTTCTGGCGCGGGCCAATGGCAGCCCGATCAAATCGGTTTACGTCTACAGCCGGGCGGAATGGACAGCGTTGGTGGTGGGCAAGAACTCCCCGCTTCAGAGCGTTGCCGACCTCAAAGGCAAGAAAATCGCTGCGACCAAAGGCACCGACCCTTATTTGTTCACGCTGCGCGCCCTGCAACAGGCAAAGCTGAGCAAAGAAGATGTCGAACTTCTGCATCTGCAACACCCGGACGGCCGCATCGCACTGGAGAAAGGTGACGTCGACGCCTGGGCAGGACTCGATCCGCACATGGCCGCGAGCGAGATTCAGGCCGGCTCGCGTCTGCTGTATCGCAACAAGGATTTCAACAGCTACGGCGTCGTCAGCGTCACCGAGCGCTATGCGAAAGAGCACCCGGCAGCCATCAAGACCGTGCTCGGCGCGTACGAAAAAGCCCGTGAGTGGTCACTCAAGAATCCAGACCAACTGGCGCAATTGGTCGCCACCGAGTCGGGCCTGCCACTGGACGTCGCCAGGCTGCAGCTAAGCCGTACCGACCTCAGCAACCCGCGACTGACAGACCAGGACATCATCGCCTCGAAGGCAGCTGCACCGATCCTGGTCTCCGAAGAACTGGTGCGCAGAGGCACCGACGTCGGCCAGGTCATCGATCAATTGATCGACCCAAGCTACGCCGACGCGGTCGTCGTCAAGCCATGAGGGAGGCGCACGGCAGCGGTTTGACCGAGGGCAGGCTTCGCGGCGCAGAGTCGACATCCCTCGCGTTGAAAGAAGAAATCACAGTCGCCCAAACCCTTGTCACCCGGACGCGTGGGAAATGGCGGACACGCTTGAAGGGCCTGGCCGTGCCGGTGGCCATCTTGCTGATGCTGGAAATCGCCGTACGCATCGGCTGGGTGCAGTCGTACCAGATGCCGGCGCCGAGCGAGATTGCTACGACGCTGACTGACCTGGCCGATGGCGCGCTGTGGAAACACATCGGCGCCAGCCTGACCCGGGTGCTGAGCGGGTTCGTGATCGGCGCGGCCGTGGCTCTGGTGTTTGCCGCGTGGGTCGGGCTCAGTCGGGAAGCCGAGGCGTATCTGGAGCCAACATTTGCCGGACTTCGCTCGATCCCGAGCCTGGCCTGGGTGCCGCTGTTGCTGCTCTGGCTGGGGATCGGCGAGACGTCAAAGGTGGTGCTGATTGCGATCGGGGCGTTTTTCCCGGTGTACCTGAACGGTGTGGCGGCCATCCGCAGTGTTGATCGCAAGCTGGTGGAGGTCGGGCAGATGTACCGCTTCAGTCCGCGGCAGATGATCGTTCATGTTTTCTTGCCGGCCGCCCTGCCCGGTTTGTTCACGGGTTTGAGGTCGGGGTTGAGTCTGTCGTGGATGTTTTTGGTGGCCGCGGAGTTGATCGCTGCGACGAAGGGGTTGGGGTATTTGCTCAGTGACGGCCGCGAGACGTCGCGGCCGGACATTGTGCTGGCGGCGATTATCGTGCTGGCGGTGTTGGGTAAATTGACCGATGGGGTGCTGGCGATGCTGGAACGGCGGTTATTATCGTGGCGCGATACGTTTAAGGGGTGATGGTTTTTTCTAAGATCTAGATCTCGATCAAGATCAAGGTCAACATCAAGATCAAGGGCCTCTGCCTAACGGCAGAGCGTTTCGCCTTCGGCGAGTTACTTGGAAAAACACCCCAAGTAACCAAGGGTGCCTGCTCCTGGTTAGGCCCCTCCTTCGTCGGGGCTCCCTCACTCCGACGACGCTCCGTGGGCCCGCGCCGAACGGGCATCCATGCCCTGACGGCGCTCTCGCCGCATCCATGCGGCTCGACCCACTGCGCGTCGTCTACGTTCGGCCTGCACCCAAGTCGCGTTTTGCGGTGTCTGGGGTGTAGGTGTTCGAAGATCAAGATCTAGAGCAACGGCGACGCCGATGGCAACAGCAATGGCGGTGGCGGTGGCGGTGGCAACGGCAACAGGGATGGCCGGGGCAACGGCAACGGCGAAAGGACAAGGGATGGCCGTGGCGACGGCGACGGCGACGGCGAATATTTGGCTTATGCGCGGTCTGTAGGAGCCGGCTTGCTGGCGAATGCGGTGGGCCAGTTATGAAAGTGGCGACTGAACAAATGCTTTCGCCAGCAAGCGGGCTCCTACAGGGGATTGCGTGCGGTCAGTTGGACCGAGTGTGCAGTTGGACCGGTTTCAACCCGTAAGTCTTCGATCCCCTAGTGGTTGGCTGCTGCCCTGGCTTTGAACCGGCCTTGATTTGCTCTTGATTCGCTCTCGACTCGCACTTTATTCGCTTTTGATTTGCTCCTGATTTGCTCTTGATCAGCTCTTGACCTCCATACACAAAAAGCCCAAACACCGCCAATCGCGACTTGGGTGCAGGCTGAACGCAGGTCTCGCGTAGTGGGCCGAGCGGCATGGATGCCGCGAGAGCCGCCCCCCGCCATGGATGGCGGATGGCGGCGGGCCCACGGAGCGAGACCGGAGTGAAGGAACCCTGACGAAGGAAGGGCCAAACCAGGAGCAAACACCCTTGGTTACTTGGGGTGTTTTTCCAAGTAACTCGCCGAAGGCGAAACCCGAGGCCGTTAGGCCGACGCTTTTGATGTTGACCTTGATCCTGATCTTGATCTTGATCTTGATCTTGATCTTGATCTTGATCTTGATCAGCCCCGACCCAAACCCGCCGTTAAGCAGATCCCAACCAAACCATATTGACGCCACCCCTCAATCTGTTGTCTCCTGAAACCGGTTTCAGAGCACAGCCGCTCTCCCAAAAACCACCCCAAGCTCCCTAAAGCCTGCTGATAAATCCAATAAGGGTCAGGCCGTGAACAGCATTACGTTACCGACGCGCACCCGCGTCACGATGAACGACGTCGCCGACCTGGCCGGCGTCTCCAAGGCCAGCGTCTCGCGCTTCATCGGCGATGACCGTGCCCTGCTGTCCGAAGCCATCGCCAAACGCATCGAACACGCCATCGAAACTCTGGGCTATCGCCCCAACCAGATGGCCCGCGGACTCAAACGCGGCCGTACCCGCCTGATCGGCATGCTCGTCGCCGACATCCGCAACCCCTACTCCATCGCCGTCATGCACGGCGTCGAAACCGCTTGCCGCAAACACGGCTACAGCCTGGTGGTGTGCAACACCGACCGCGACGACGAGCAGGAACGCCTGCACCTGGCCGCACTGCGCTCCTACAACATCGAAGGGCTCATCGTGAACACTCTCGGCCATCACCTTGATGAGCTGCGCGAATTGCACACCGAGCTGCCAATGGTGCTGGTCGATCGCAAGGTCGATGAACTTCACAGCGACCTGGTCGGCCTCGACAATCAAGCCGCCGTGCGTCAAGCGCTGGACCACTTGCAGGAGTCTGGCTATCGCGACGTGTTGATGGTCACCGAACCTCAGGACGGCACCAGCTCGCGGATCGAGCGGGTCGATGCGTTCAAGGTCCAGATCAGCCAGCGCGCCGGGATGAAGGGCGCGGTGTGTGACACCGGTGAGCCCTTGCGCGACCATCTGCGCCAGTTCATCGCGCAAGAAGGTCCCGGCCCTAAGGCGCTGTTCACTGGCAACGGCGTTGCCACCTTGATCACCACCCGCCAATTGCACGAACTGGGCTGTCACTTGTTCGACGACATCGGCCTGATTGCCCTCGACGAACTTGACTGGTATCCGCTGGTGGGCAGCGGCATCACTTCGCTGGCGCAACCCACCCACGAAATGGGCATCACCGCCTTTGAATGCCTGCTGGAGCGCTTGCGTGGCGATCAAGCCCCGGTGCGCCTGTATGACTTCCCCGCGCAGTTGATCCCGCGCGGTTCGACTCGACGACGACGCTGATCAACGGGCACTCGCCTACCGCAGGTCAGCGAGTGCCGCCAGGTTCGAACTTTTGCATCGCCTGCTCTTCGAACAAAAATGTAACCGGTTTCAGAGGACAACAATAATGAATCAACCCACCGTTGCCATCAGCCTCGGCGCTTTCGGTGCCGACCTCGTCCGCGCCCAGGGCCAGGCCAGTTTCATCCCCCTGCTGGTGAGCGCTGGCGTCAAGCGCATCGAACTGCGTGAAGAGCTGTTCAGCCCTGACGTGGCGCATCAAGATTTTCCGGGCTTGGCCCATGCCATTCAGGTCCAGGGGCTGGAGTGCCTTTATTCGGCGCCAATCGAGCTGTGGCTTGAAGGCGACACCAAGCCCAATCCAGAGCTGCAACCGACCCTTGACCGCGCCAGCGCCTGCGGTGCGGTGTGGTTGAAGGTGTCGCTGGGGCATTTCAACGAGCGCTGCGACCTCGCCGCGCTGGCTGACCGGCTTGCGCCCTACGCCGTGCATCTGCTGGTGGAGAATGATCAGACCGAGCATGGCGGCCGCATCGAACCCTTCGTGCAGTTTTTTGCCGCGATCACCGCGCTGCAAATGCCCATCGGCATGACCTTCGACATCGGCAACTGGCGCTGGCATGACCAATTGGCCAGCGACGCCGCGCGCGCGCTGGGCCGTTACGTCGAATACCTGCACTGCAAGGCGATCACCCGTAATGCAGCGGGCAAACTTATCGCCGTGCCGCCGACGCCGGCTGACCTGCAGGACTGGCGGCAACTCCTGCAGCACATGCCGACAGGCGTGCCCCGTGCCATCGAATACCCGCTGCAAGGCGACGACTTGCTGGAGGTCACGCGCGAACAGGTTGCCCTGCTTGCCAATCTCGGCCGCTCGTCAACCCCACACTCCACGGAAACGGAGGCGCTGAGCCATGTCTGAGATCGATATTTTGTCTTTTGGCGAAACCATGACCATGCTGGTCGCCGAGCAAACCGGCGACCTGGCGCAGGTCCGCCATTTCGAGAAACGCATCGCCGGCGCCGACAGTAACGTCGCTATCGGGCTGTCCCGGCTGGGCTTCAACGTCGCGTGGCTGAGCCGGGTCGGGGACGACTCCATGGGCCGCTTTGTCACTGACAGCCTGCAACAGGAAGGCGTCGACTGCGCCCATGTCACGGTGGACCGGGCTCGCCCGACCGGGTTTCAGTTCAAATCGCTGGAGCTGGAAGGCGCCGACCCGGTAGTCGAGTATTTCCGACGCGGTTCGGCCGCCAGTCACTTGTCGGTCAACGACATCGTCCCCGAGCTGCTCAAAGCCCGGCACCTGCACGCCACTGGCATTCCGGCGGCCCTGTCGGACACCTGCCGAGAGCTGTCCCATGTGCTGATGTCGCAAATGCGCGAAGCGGGCCGCAGCGTGTCGTTCGACCCCAACCTTCGCCCTTCGCTGTGGTCGAGCCAGAGCACGATGATCCGGGAGGTCAACCGGCTCGCCAGCCATGCGCACTGGGTCATGCCCGGGATGGCGGAAGGCGAGCTGCTGACCGGATTCGACACACCGGGCGACATCGCGCGGTTTTACCTGGATCTGGGCGCAGAAGCAGTGGTCATCAAACTCGGTGCCGAGGGCGCCTATTGCCGCACGCAATCGATGGAAGCGTTCGTCCCCGGTGTGGCAGTGGACAACGTCATTGACACTGTCGGCGCAGGCGATGGCTTTGCGGTCGGCGTGATCAGCGCACTGCTGGAAAACCTCGGCCTGGAACAGGCGACGGCCCGCGGTAACTGGATCGGCAGCCAGGTGGTGCAGAGCCGCGGAGACATGGAGGGCCTGCCCTCCCGTGCCGCCCTCGATGCCGCCATGCCTGCCACGGCCCTGCCCGGCAACATGCCCGGCGGCGACATGCTTCGAAACACCAGCGCCTCGCGACGACAGATTGCCTGACCGTCACACGTTGCAAGCCAAACACTGATTAGCATCACCTGCTGCGACAAAAACAACATGCTCAGGGAGCCTGAAATGGAAAAGCTGCTCGAATCCGTCAAACACGCCGGCCTTAAACGCCGCTGGCTGTTGATCATGCCCATCGTTTTCATCACCTACAGCCTGGCCTACCTGGATCGCGCCAACTACGGGTTTGCCGCCGCGTCAGGCATGGCCGAAGACCTGCACATCACCCCCGGCATGTCGTCGTTACTGGGCGCATTGTTCTTTCTGGGGTACTTCTTTTTCCAAGTGCCCGGCGCAATCTACGCGCAGAAAAAGAGCGTTAAAAAGCTGATCTTCGTCAGCCTGATCCTGTGGGGCGGCCTGGCTACGCTGACGGGCATCGTGTCCAACGCCTACATGCTCATCGGCATTCGCTTCATGCTCGGCGTGGTCGAGGCGGCGGTGATGCCGGCCATGCTGGTGTACCTCTGCTATTGGTTTACCAAGGCCGAGCGCTCGCGGGCCAACACCGTGCTGATCCTCGGTAACCCGGTGACCATGCTGTGGATGTCGGTGGTCTCGGGCTACCTGGTGGCGCACTTCAGCTGGCGCTGGATGTTCATCGTCGAAGGTCTGCCTGCGGTGGTCTGGGCGTTTATCTGGTGGCGTCTGGTGGACGAGCGTCCGGCCCAGGCCAAGTGGCTGACCGCTGAAGAAAAGACCGAACTGCAAACGCGCCTTGATGCCGAGCAAGTGGGCATCAAGCCGGTGAAGAACTACGCCGAAGCCTTCCGCTCCCCTCGCGTGCTGCTGCTGGCGGCGCAGTATTTCTGCTGGAGCATCGGCGTCTACGGTTTCGTGTTGTGGCTGCCGACCATCATCAAGAAAGGCATGCAGATGGACATGGTCGAAGCCGGCTGGCTCTCGGCGCTGCCTTATCTGGCTGCGGTGATCGGCATGGTGCTGGTGTCCTGGGCATCTGACAAAACCCAGAAGCGCAAAGCGTTTGTCTGGCCACCGCTGCTGTTGGCCGCCGTTGCCTTCTACGGCTCCTACGCGTTGGGCACCGAGCACTTCTGGTGGTCCTACTCGCTGCTGGTGATCGCCGGCGCGTGCATGTACGCGCCGTACGGCCCCTTCTTTGCCATCGTCCCGGAAATCCTCCCGGCCAATGTCGCCGGTGGTGCCATGGCGCTGATCAACAGCCTTGGCGCACTGGGTTCGTTCGCAGGCTCGTACCTGGTCGGTTACCTGAACGGCGTCACCGGCACGTTGAGCGCTTCGTACCTGTTCATGAGCGGCGCACTGTTGGTGTCGGTGGTCCTGACGCTGTTGCTCAAGCCGGACAACAAGGCCCGGCCCTTGAGTGACACGCCGCAACCGCGCCCAACCCCTGCTCATTCCTGAACCGGACATTCCCATGACTGCGCATGTTGTGCTCTACAAAAAACTCTCGGCGCCACTGATGCAACGCCTGCAATCGCAGGCCGAGGTGACGCTGATCGAAGACCCGAAATCCAGTGACGGCCTGGCCCGTCTACGCGACGCCCTGCCCCGTGCCGACGGCCTGCTTGGCGCAAGCCTGAAGCTGGACGCAGGGCTGCTGGACCTGGCGCCGAAGCTGAAGGCCGTGGCCAGCGTCTCGGTGGGTGTCGACAACTACGACATCGAGTACCTGACCCGACGCCGCATTCTGCTCACCAACACGCCGGATGTGCTCACCGAAACCACTGCCGACACCGGCTTCGCGCTGATCATGGCCACTGCCCGCCGGGTGGTGGAACTGGCGACCATGGTCCGCGACGGCCAGTGGACGCACAATCTGGGCCCTGAGCATTTCGGTTCGGACGTACACGGCAAGACGCTGGGCATCATCGGCATGGGACGGATCGGCGAGGCGGTGGCGCAACGGGGGCATTTCGGTTTCGGGATGCCGGTGATCTATCACAGCCACTCGCCCAAGCCGGCGGTGGAGGCACGCTTCAACGCAGCCTATCGCAGCCTCGACGCGCTGCTGGCCGAAGCGGATTTCGTTTGCCTGACGGTGCCGCTGACTCGCGAAACCGAGGGGCTTATCGGCGCCACGCAATTTGCCCGGATGCGCCCCGAGACGATCTTTATCAACATCGCCAGGGGCAAAGTGGTGGACGAGCGGGCACTGATTGCCGCCCTGCAAAACGGTCAGATTCGCGCGGCTGGCCTGGACGTGTTCGAGCAGGAGCCGGTCAGCGCAAATTCGCCGTTGCTGAAAATGAGCAACGTGGTCGCCACGCCGCACATGGGCTCGGCCACCCATGAAACCCGTGAAGCCATGGCCCGTTGTGCGGTTGAGAACCTGCTGGCGGCACTGGCGGGCGAGCGGCCGAAAGACCTGGTCAACCCCGCCGCCTGGGAAGGTTGAATATCGGATCGTAAGAGCCGGCTTGCTGGCGAAACCGTTGGGTCAGGCGACATCTTCGTGTCGGATAGACCGCGTTCGCCAGCAAGCCGGCTCCTACAGTTCCCGCGCTCTTCGGACGCGCTGGCGATGACCAGGTTGCGCTCGTTGATCTGCGCAATGGCTTCGGTAATCAATTCCAGCGCATCGCCCGCCGAACTGGCGAGGCCCAATGTGGTGCGGGTGCTCTCGGCGTTGCGCGACATCGATTGCACCGCTTCGCCGGTACGTGTCTGAATGCCTGCCATCATCTGCTCGATTTCCGTCGTCGATTGCGCAGTGCGGTGCGCCGGCGCGCGCACTTCATCGGCAACCACGGCAAACCCGCGACCTGCTTCACCCGCACGGGCGGCTTCAATGGCCGCATTGAGTGCCAACAGATTGGTCTGCTCGGCAATCGAGCGAATCACGTCCAGCACCTTGCCAATGTCACGTCCTTGCGTGGCCAGACCCTCGACCAAACCGCTGGTGGATTTTCCATGAGGCGCTCATCACCAAGTGCGCCGGTGCGCTATATCGATTCAGCAACAAACCGAATTCGATGCCCTATATAAGCGTGGCGTGATGATGTTCAAAGAAACATGAAATTCTTAATTGTGTAGGAATTATTTCCCGACATTGTCAGAACTCGGTGCTACCTTTAACTGACTCGTGGTCTGCGGGCCGGGCTTCCCTACGCGACGTTTCGATCGTTGCGCAAGTCTTTTCAGACCTGCTGTTTACCTACTCTGCGGAGCTTATGAAGTGCTCAACTGAACGAGGTGGGTTGATGAACAAGGTCACATTCCCCAATGCCTGCCAGCTGATGCGCTGGCATTTTCATCCGGTGGGCTTTGAAGCCAACATGGATGCGCCTGGCAGCATGGTCGCGCGCCTCTTCGACCGCGCCAGTGGGGAAACCGTGATCGCCATCGCCGCCATCCCCTGCGCCACGGTCATGAACGCCACCGACGTTGAGCGCATCATCGAAGCCATCGAGCTTGAAGTCGAAACGTTTATCCCTCGTCGTACGCCCTATCTGAACAGGGCGTAAAACACAGCGGTCAGTCCCGCGCGTCAAGCGGCCAACCCTGTCGCCCACAGGACATCAGACGGTTTCGGCCGGTTGGGCCTTGACCTCAGAGTGGGCGCCTCGGGTGTCGTCGAAAAACGATTTGTCCGACGCGACCCGTGCGGAGGCGCGGGCGATGGAGGCGTCTTCAGTACCGGCGGCGTCAATGAACCAGTAGCAGTGCCGCACGGCGCGAGTAATGGCCACATAGGCCAGGCGCAACACTTCATCCTTCTGCGCGTTGTCGAACGCTTCCAGGTCCCCTTCCCGGCCGAGACCGGCCAACTGATACACCTGATTCTTGTACGGTGACTGGGTCAGGTGCTGACAGTCGCCCAGCAAAAACACCGCGTCGGCTTGCAGGCCCTTGGCGCTGTGATAGGTGAGCTGTTTCAGGCGACGCTGCTGCGGCGGCAACGCGTAATCGGCGTTGGCAAGGGCCTGAAACGCCTCCGGGAGGCGGCTGCGTTCGCTACCCTTGCGGTAGAGCAGCAGCACAGAGTCGCCGGCGTTGTAATGCTCGGTCAGGAGAGACAGCAAGCGCTCGTCGTCGCGTTCCAGTACGGTCACCGGTACAAGCTCCTGCACCGGACCGCTGGCCCGGGCCTTCTTGCCGCTGATGGCCGGCGCGGCGCGGACGATATGTTCTGCCGCATCGATGATGTGCTGGTGGCTGCGGAAGTTGTCGCTGAGCATGACCTTGGTGGTAGAAGGCGACGAGAACTCCTTGGCAAACTCCATGAAAAACTTCGGCGAACTGCCGCGCCAGCCGTAGATCGATTGCCAGTCATCGCCCACACACAGCAACGACGAACGTTGAGCGCCGCGACCGACGTGCAACGCCGGGCCGCGACTGCGGATTTCGCGCAGAGTCGCACGGATCCACGAGACGATTTGCGGCGACACGTCCTGAAACTCGTCGATCATCAGATGCGACAGCGGCCGCAGCCCGGCATCGCTCACCAGTTTTAGGTTTTCCGGCGAGTTTTCGCCAAACAGGGAAAACATCCGGTTGTAGGTCATGACCGGAGGCGACTGCTCCAGCAAGTGACTCTCGAAGGCTTTCCAGAACAGACTCAACGCTTCAAAGAAGAACCGGTCGGGGTCCTGGTCGGAAAAGCGCATTTGCGCCACCGCGCCGGCGACGTCCAGCCCGAGGTTTTCAATAAAGCTGGCGGCCGCCACGAAGCAATCCAGCAGCGGCGCAGCGCTCAGCTCCCCTTTGACCTTGTAATCAAAGCCCGGGCCCGCGACTGCCGCGCCTGACAGGGACTGCATCATGCCGCGCGAAGCCTGGTAGTTTTCCAGCCAGATCACCGGTTTGCGGCAGAACGCCTGGAACAGCGTGCGCTTGATGACCCACTCGGCCCACACTGGCAGCTTGGCGTCCGGGCGGCGCAGATGCTGGTCTTCGCCGGGGTCGAAGCCGAGCACGATCCAGGCATCCAGTTCGGCGGCATAACCGTGGACGTGGAAATTCAGCCCGCTGACCTCGACGGTCTGGCGCATCGGCTCCACGCCCTGAATCGGCCAGGCCCCTGCACGGATCCACAGATCCTCGATGATGTCGCACAACTCCTCGTCACGCTTGGAGGACAAGCCCATCACCGTGATGCGCTTTTGCACATCAGGGTGATCGCGGTCCAGTTCCTTGAGTTGCAGCGACTGCCGATACAAAGGCGCCATGACTTCACGGAACCGCTCGTTGGCGGCGTAAAGGTCGCGGTAACACAGGTTCATCTGCTGGCGCTGCGCGTCGTTGATGCGCAGGTCGAAAGGGTTGCTGTCGGCGGTGTCGTCAAACAGCTGGCCGGTCTGGCTGCTGAGGTTTTCAAACGCCTGCAGTTGCTCGAACCCCGGGAGGCTGCGCACCAGCGGCAAAATGCGCGAATGGAAGGTGCGAACCACTTCTCGGGCCTCGCGCAGCGTCAGCTGGCGTCCCCAAAGAGCCATGATGTCGATGAGTTTGTTGATGAAATCCTTGCGCGACTCGCGGGTGAACGTCACCACGGTCATGGAATCCAGCTCGAAGCCCAGGTAATGATTGAGCAGCAACACGCGCAGCACCAGCGACGTGGACTTGCCCGCGCCGGCCCCGGCGATGACATAGGTGGACGGTGTGTCGCTGAAGATCATTTTCCACTGCGCCGCCGTGGGCTGCGCATGAGCCGGCAGTCGCTCGGCCACGTCCGCCTTGATGCGTTTTTTCAGCTCGTTGGTCAGCGGCAGACGCCAGTCGTCGAACAGGTGATCATCGACCCGCGGGCCTCGGTGTTCGAGGGGGCGGGTGTCGCGGATCACCAGCACCTGCCGGCCCTCTTCGATACCGTCCAGATGACCTTCGGCGTAGCCCTCGTTCATGCCTTCGGCATGCCCGTTCAGGTAGCCATCGGCATGACCCTGATACCAGGACGGCACGTGCTGAGCCTGAATGCGCGACAGACCTTTGCCCATCGCTCGCGCGATCAGGCGTTTGAGAAACGGCAGGCGCTCGGGGGTGGTCAGGTCAGGAGGTAGCTCGTGGGTTGGCTCGGCGGAAAAATCGTGCGGCACGCGGGCTCCGGTATCAGCGTTAACGTCAAGAGGCGCCTATGGTCGCCGCATTCGCCATTCAGCTCCAGTGAAATGCTTTGCGCTCATGGAGTTAGTCGATAAAGGGGACAAAGTTGAAGGCTTCGGGAGCGCCAATCCAATCGCTTTTTTCGATAGTTATTACGCAATAATTACGCTTTTTATCGATATCTTGTTGATAGATCATGGCTCCATCGACTGAACAAGTCATCACCAGCGGCGCCCTGCCATAGGCCCGGCCCTGCTACGGAGGAACTGATCATGCTGCAACTTCGACCTTTCAAATCCCTGGGCGGCGCAGACCACGGCTGGCTGAATGCCCACCACCACTTTTCGTTCGCCAACTACTACGACCCGAGCCGCATGAGCTGGGGCCAGTTGCGGGTCTGGAACGATGACGTAATCGAGGCCGGCACGGGCTTCCCGCGCCATCCGCATCGGGACATGGAAATCATCACCTATGTTCGTGAAGGTGCCATCACCCACGAGGACAGCCTGGGCAACCGTGGCCGTACCGAAGCGGGCGATGTGCAGGTCATGAGTGCCGGCACTGGCGTTGCGCACAGTGAATACAACCTGGAGTCGAAAGAGACGCGCATTTTCCAGATCTGGATCATGCCGGACGAAGTCGGCGCGCCACCGTCCTGGGGTGCCAAGCCGTTTCCAAAAGGCGATCGCGAGGGTTTCGTGACGTTGGCGAGCGGCAAGAAGGATGACGACATCGAGTTGCGTATTCGTGCGAATGCTCGTCTGGTGGCGGCGAACCTGAAGGCCGGTGAGACCGCGGAGTATGCGCTGGATGAGGGCCGTCGGGCGTATTTGGTCCCTGCCACCGGGCTGATTGAGGTCAACGGTGTGCGTGCCGAGGCGCGTGATGGTGTGGCGGCTGAGGATGAGCGCGTCTTGCGAGTGACGGCTATCGAAGACAGCGAGATAGTGCTGGTGGACGTGGCTTGATGTAGCTGTGTTTGAAAAGCGCTGAGGCAAAAGCCCTGGTTTCGAGAGAAGCCGGGGCTTTTCGTTTGGGCTTGAGGTTGAGGGTCAAGAGCGTCTGCCTAACGGCAGACCTGTTTCGCCTTCGGCGAGTTACTTGGAAACAGTCGAAAGTCGCACCATCCCCAAGTAACCAAGGGTGCTTGCTCCTGGTTTGGCCCCTCCTTCGTCGGGGTTCCTTCACTCCGGTCCCGCTCCGTTGGCCCGCCGCCATCCATGGCGGGGGGCGGCTCCCGCGGCATCCATGCCGCTCGGCCCAAGGAGCGGGACCTGCGTTCAGCCTGCACCCAAGTCGCGATTGGCGGTGTCTGGGATTTTTGTGTACGAGGATCAACGGCAGATCAACGGCAGATCAACGGCAGATCAACGGCAAACCAAGAGCAGAATCAGATCAAAAGCTTCCCGGCTGAAGCCAGTCCCAAAATGTTGGCGGTGTTCGCGTGGACCGGCTTTAGCCGGGAATGGACGAGGATCGTCCGTGGGCACATGCCCGGGCTGCGTGCGTTGGTCTCACTGGATGAATGCAAGCCTCTGTAGGAGCCGGCTTGCTGGCGAATGCGGTGGGTCTGTTATTAAAGTGGCGGCTGAACAGATGCTTTCGCCAGCAAGCCGGCTCCTACAAACCGCGAGAAACCGACGATCCCCAGTGTTCGCGGTGTTCGCGTGGGACCGGCTTTAGCCGAGAATGGACGCGGATCGTCCGTGGGTATATGCCCGGGCTGCGTGCGCGGGTCTCACTGGATGAATGCAAGCCTCTGTAGGAGCCGGCTTGCTGGCGAATGCGGTGGGTCTGTTATTAAAGTGGCGGCTGAACAGATGCTTTCGCCAGCAAGCCGGCTCCTACAAACCGCGAGAAACCGACGATCCTGCGTCGTAGTTGCAGTTGCGCCAGCAGTTGCAGTTCAGTTGCAGTCGATGTTGCTGTTGCTGTTGCTGTTGCTGTTGCTGTTGCTGTTGCTGTTGCTGTTGCTGTTGCTGTTGCTGTTGCCGTTGCCGTTGATCTTCTCATGCGATAGTCCAAACGCCGCAGAACGCGACTTGGGTGCAGGCTGAACGCAGGTTTCGTGGAGTGGGCCGAGCGGCATGGATGCCGCGAGAGCCGCCCCCCCGCCATGGATGGCGGATGGCGGCGGGCCCACGGAGCGGGACCGGAGTGAAGGAACCCCGAGGTACGAGGGGCCAAACCAGGAGCAAGCACCCTTGGTTACTTGGGGTGCTTTTCCAAGTAACTCGCCGAAGGCGAAATGTCTGCCGTTAGGCAGACCCTCTCAGCGCCACCCGAGCTATCGGATCAGCTCGCAAAACTGGGAGCCTCCATCAAGCTAAGGCGCGATAGCCGAATCCACAAGCACTTGCGCCTCAGCCACCAGACGCTTGAGGTGATCCTCACCCTTGAAGCTCTCGGCGTAAATCTTGTAAATGTCCTCGGTACCCGACGGCCGCGCGGCGAACCAGCCGTTCTCGGTAATGACCTTCAGACCGCCAATGGCCTGATCATTCCCCGGCGCCTTGCTCAGGATCTGCTCGATCTTCTCACCCGCCAGCTCCGTCGAAGTCACCTGATCCGGGGACAGCTTGCTCAGCAACGCCTTCTGCTCGAAATTGGCCTTGGCCTCGACCCGGGTCGACACCGGCTCGCCCAACTCATCCGTCAGCGCCTTGTACATCTCGCTCGGGTCGCGGCCTTCGCGCGCGCGAATCTCGGCTGCCAACAACGCAGGAATCAGACCGTCCTTGTCGGTGGTCCAGACCGTGCCGTCTCGACGCAGGAAGGACGCGCCGGCGCTTTCTTCGCCACCGAAACCCAGCGAGCCTTCGTACAACCCTTCGGCGAAGAACTTGAACCCGACAGGCACCTCATAAAGGCGGCGACCCAGGCGTTGTGTCACCCGATCAATCATCCCGCTGCTCACCACCGTCTTGCCGACAGCCGCATCCGAACGCCAGTCGGGGCGGTTCTGGAACAGGTAATCGATGGACACCGCCAGGTAATTGTTCGGCGCCAGCAGGCCGCCGGTTGGCGTGACGATGCCGTGACGGTCGTGGTCCGGGTCACAGGCGAAAGCCACCTGGAAACGGTCTTTCAGACCGATCAGGCTTTGCATCGCAAAATTGGACGACGGGTCCATGCGAATCTTGCCGTCCCAGTCCACGCTCATGAAGCGGAAGGTCGGATCGACGAACTTGTTCACCACTTCCAGGTTCAGGCCGTAGTGCTCACCGATCGCCGACCAGTAACGCACGCCTGCCCCGCCCAGCGGGTCTACGCCCAGCTGCAGGTTGGCGCCACGAATCGCGTCCATGTCGATGACGTTTTTCAGGTCCGCGACGTAGGTGTTGATGTAATCGTGACGATGGGTGGTGTCGGCGCGCAGGGCTTTCTCGTGGGTCATGCGGGTGACGCCGATGACACGCTCGGCGAGCAGCTCGTTGGCTTTGTTCTCGATCCACTTGGTGATGTGAGAGTCGGCCGGACCGCCATTGGTGGGGTTGTACTTGAAGCCACCACTCTCAGGCGGATTATGCGACGGCGTGATGACGATGCCGTCAGCCAGTCCTGACGTACGGCCGCGGTTGTAGCAGATGATCGCGTGGGAAACCGCCGGGGTCGGGGTGTATTCGTCGCCCTCGGAAATCATCACGGTTACGCCGTTGGCCGCCAGCACTTCCAGCGCCGTAGCGGCGGCCGGGGTCGACAGGGCATGGGTATCAGCGCCAAGGAACAGCGGACCATCAATGCCGTTGGCCTGGCGGTACAGACAGATCGCCTGACTGATGGCCAGGACGTGCCATTCATTGAAGCTCAGCTCGAAGGAGCTGCCGCGGTGCCCGGAGGTACCAAAGGCGACACGCTGGGTCGCCACCGACGCATCGGGCTGGCCGGTGTAATAGGCCGTCACCAGACGAGGAAGATCGACCAGCAATTCTGCGGGTGCCAGTTTGCCCGCGAATGGACTGATACTCATGCGAAACCTCCGTGGATGAAAAAACAGGAAATGACAAAAAGAAAGATCCCCGACGAACCGGGAAATAACCTGAAACACCGACTGCGCGGCAGTTTACTGGCAGTTGGACCGTTGCGCTCGGCTATCGATCCGTAACGCCCTGAGACAATTGGCCGGGGACGGTTAAAGTTGCCACCACGCGGGCAGAAGCTGCTGGATCTTGCGCTCGGCGAAGCGGTCATCGATCAATACCACCACGCCGCGGTCGTCCTGGCCACGGATCACCCGTCCCGCAGCCTGTACCACCTTCTGCATGCCGGGGTACAGATAGGTGTAGTCGTAACCGGCGCCGAATAACAGGCTCATGCGCTGTTTAAGTTGCTCGTTCACCGGGTTGATCTGGGCCAGCCCCAAGGTCGCGATGAACGCGCCAATCAAGCGCGCCCCCGGCAGGTCAATGCCTTCGCCGAAGGCGCCGCCGAGTACCGCAAAGCCAATGCCTTGACTGTCCGGCGTAAAGCGATCAAGAAACGCCTGCCGATCAGCTTCCCCCATGCCGCGTGACTGCTTCCACACTGTCACCTGCGGATGGCTGCGCTCCATCAGCTCGGCGACCTGCTGCAGGTAGTCAAAACTGCTGAAGAACGCCAGATAGTTACCCGGCCGGGCTTCGAACTGACGGGCGATCAGCTCGACGATCGGCGCCAGCGACGCCTGCCGGTGAGTGAAACGGGTGGAAATACGGCTGACAATTTCTACATCCAGCTGCGACCGCTGGAACGGCGACTCGACGTCGACCCAGGCCGTCGTGTCAGGCAAGCCCAGTAGGTCCCGGTAGTAATGGCGCGGATTGAGCGTCGCGGAGAACAACACGGCGCTGATTGCGGCAGTCAGACGTGGACGCACAAATCCGGCCGGCACCACATTGCGCAGGCACAGGCGCGACAGCGCTTTGCTGCCCAGTTCGCGCTTGCTGATGTCGAACAGAAAGTGCTCGTCGAACAGTTCAGCGATGCGCCCGAACTGAATCGCCTCGAAGTAGAAGCTCTGCAGTTCACCATTGGCGGCATGCGGGTGTTCGTTGAAGTAATCGCCGAACGTCGTAATGCACTGGCTAAGGGTGTTGAGAAACCTGGCTGGCGTGGCGGCGTACGCCTGATACGGCGCCACTTGCTCCTTATGCAGGGCGTTCCACTCGCGATTAAGCCGCTGCAGGGCTTTTTTCACCGGCTCCGGGGCACTCTGGCGCACTTGATTCATGCTGTGCTGATCAAGGGTCGCGCTGTACATTTGCCGCGCCCGCTCGACCATGTTGTGCGCCTCGTCCACCAGCACTGCAACGCGCCACTGATTGAACTGACAGAGGCCAAAGAGCATGCCGCTGAGGTCGAAATAGTAGTTGTAGTCGGCGATCACCACGTCCGACCAGCGCGCCAGTTCCTGGCTCAGGTAATAGGGGCAAACTCCGTGGCGCAGCGCCACCTCGCGCGTACCCGCCTGATCAAGCCACGGCGCAGTCATCGCGTCGGCCCGCGCTGCGGGCAATCGATCGTAGAACCCCTTGGCCAGCGGGCACGAGTCGCCATTGCAGGCGTTTTCCGGGTATTCGCAGGCCTTGTCGCGCGCCACCATCTCAAGCACCCGCACACCCAGTTGCGGAGCGCTGCGCGCGATGACACTCAGGGCATCCAGCGCCAGCTTGCGCCCAGGCGTTTTTGCAGTAAGGAAAAAAACTTTGTCCAGCTTGCGGGTCGGCGCGGCCTTGAGCATCGGAAACACAGTGCCGATGGTTTTGCCAATACCGGTGGGTGCCTGCGCCATCAGGCACCGCCCGGTGCTCACCGCCTTGTAGACGGACTCGGCCAGCGCCCGCTGCCCGGTACGGAAATCCGGATGGGGGAACTTCAGCGCACTCAGCCCGTGATCACGCGCCTCGCGGTGCGCCAACTCTTGCCGGGCCCAGCGCAGAAAAATGCCCGCCTGGGCCTCGAAGAAAGCCTGCAGCTCGGGCGCCGTGAAGCGTTGCTGCACAAGGGTCTCGTGCTCGCTGATGATGTTGAAATACACCAGCGCCAGATTCACCTCGGTCAACTGCATTTGCTGGCAGAGCAGCCACCCGTACACCTTGACCTGAGCCCAGTGCAGTTGACGATGATTGGCAGGCAGGCTGGCGAGATCGCCGCGATAGGTCTTGACCTCCTCAAGTTGATTGAGCTCCGCGTCATAACCATCTGCCCTGCCGCGGATCGTCAGCTCATGAAACACCCCGCTCAGCGCCACCTCAGCCTGATACCCGGGCCCGCGCCGAGCCGCCACCGTCCGATGGCCGACAATCCCCTCCTGCGCCGTGGGCGACGGCGTAAAACGCAAATCCAGATCCCCCGCCTTCGCCGTGAACTCGCAAAACTCCCGCACCGCCACCCGATAACCCGTTTCAGGATCAGCAGCCGCCACCGGCACAGACGCCACAGGCGCTGCACGCGGATCGGATGAAAGACTGGAAATGGAAGTCACTGAACGGTCAAACCAACGATCGGAACACTGGACGGACGTACAGATAACAGCTCAAAGCTGCGCAGGCAAATGCAAACGGATTGACGGGCAGAAATCGCACAACCGCGAGCCTATCGCATCGCGCATATTCCAGGTACCGACTAACCCAACGACACAGATCATCGATCTATCGACCATCGACCATCGACCATCGACCATCGACCATCGACCATCAAATTGGATGATCCACCGCATTCGCCAGCAAGCCGGCTCCTACAGGGGGGTGTTCAGCCAGTGGGACCGGATTGAGCCGGGAAGCTTATGATCTGCTTTTGATCTTGATCTTGATCTTGAAAATCCAAGCCTCACCCCAACCGCTCTTGCCCCAACGCATTCCTCACAATCACCAGCATCGACTCAATATTCTGCGCCCAATCCACCGTCCCGCTGATCCGCAAACTCTGCTGATGCAACCCCCTCGCACTGAACAACTCCCCCGGCGCAACTACGATTCGCTGCTCCAGCAATCGATTGAACACCCGCGCCGTATCCACCCGATGCTTGCTCTCCAGCCACAGCGACGCCCCGCCGCGAGGCCGCAAAAATCGGACCTCGTCCCCCAGATACAGCTCAACCGCGCCCGACAACTCATCCATCCGCAACTTCAAGCGGCTGCGCAACTCATGCAGATGCCGGTCCAGCTGCCCCGACGCATAAAGCCGCGCAACCGCCTTCTGCCGAACCGGCGGTAAACGAAACGAACGCAGCACCCACTGCTCGTGCCAGAGCGGGCGCGAATGGCGGCTCAACAGATAGCCAAACGGCGCCTCCAGCCCGATCGTCTTGTCGAACGCGCCCAACACCAACAGGCGCTGTGGGTCGATCAGATCCCGGAACGGCGGATGGCCCTCCTCGAAACACAGAGCCCCATGGCAATCGTTCTCCAGCACCCACAGCCCGTGAAGGTTCAATACCTCTGCCACCTGCGCGCGCCGCTCGCGAGGCTGAAGCTGGCCGCGGACCGGGTCCATCTGCGAGGAAATGATCGCCATTTTCACAGCCTCTCGCTGGATCACCGCACCCAGGTCGTCCACGTCTATTCCGCCGTGGGCGTCGGCAGAGACCTCGATCACGCGGATGCCGAACGACTGCAGTGTGCGCAGAATCCCCCAGCCACACGGCGACTCCACCAAGACCGCGCAGTCCCGCAATTGCAGCGCCTTGATGACCGCCTTCAAGACGGCGGTCTTGTCCGGCCCGATGAACACATTGTCCGGGTGCCAGCAATGCTCGGTCGACGAGGTGTAGTAACCGGCCAGCGACGTGCGTAATTCAATATCGCCGAACGGCTGGAACTGCGGGTCGGGGGGGCAAGGGTAATGACGCATGAGGTCGCGCTCGGCGCTGAGCAGCGCGCCGTGAAGGGACCCCAGCAACGTCGGCTCATCGACACCAAAGATGAACATGTCAGTGCCCCGTGCGCCGGCATGAAAGCGTGTAAATACATCGTCGCCCTCGCAAGGAGCGTCGTGGCACGGGTTGGGCAGCGCGTAATAACCGGATTTGGGCACGGAACAGATCCGCCCCTCCCTCTCAAGCAGGCTGTACGCGTTTTGTACGGTTGAAATCGACACCCGTAACCGTCTTGCCAGCAGGCGTAACGATGGCAAGCGCACGGCTGGCCCGGTGGAGATCTCATTGGTCAACCGCAGCAAGTAGCGATACACCATCTGGTAGGCAAAATCGGTCTTGTTGTCCATAACACCCCCATCCGTGCGCCTGGCGCAGGGTCGTCGCAGAAAGAGCCAGCTGATCGCCCCGGCCCGTTAAACCGCCGCGCTCAGCGGCCTGAGATCACTTCGCTCGTCAACGTTCCCGTGAGCGGATCCACCGTCACCACCCGACGCTTGTCGGGGTCGGCTGCACGCACGCGCGCGATAATCGAACTGTCGTCGTTAAAGTCCACGCGACCCTTGGCGTAAAGCGATTGCAGTCCCTTCAGGCTCAGGCCGCTGACATCCACCAGCCAATGCTCCACCAGGTCCGGCGCGAGCTGGCCAGCCAACGCCTTGTGCAGGTCACTCAGCCCGACCAGCATGCCCGGATGGTATCGACGCAGGAACGCTTCGAGCCGCGCGCCTGCGTCCACAAAGGGCGAAAACAGCAGGCACACCCACTGCGTCTCGCCCAGCCCGAATGCCTCCTGACCATAGCCTTCGGCCAGCTGCCGGCGGTCCTGGATTTTTTCAGGGCTGTCGTACGCGGCGAGCGCCTGGGTGATAAGCCGCCCTGGCATGCGCTTGCGGCGCATCAGTGTGGCGGCCACTTCAAGGTATTGGGCGATGCCCACGTCGTACGAACGATCTTCGATGAACTCGGCCCTCAAGCCCCGCAGGTGCGCCATGAGCAGCGGGTTGGCGCAGTCCGACTCACTGAAATTGAACGCAAGATCGTCGAAGCGAAAGCCCAGGAAATCCGTCAGTAAGGCCCAGTGCTCATGGGCCCGAAAGCCGATGAGGTCAGCCGCCGTCAGTAATGTGGGGGCCAAGCTGCGGTGCGGGTAAAACGGCGGGCGGGTGTAGCCCGACGGTTGCGCCGCGTCGCCGTACAGCGCCTGGTAGTACTCGCTTGCGACGGTGTCGATGACGTTCAACGCACCGCTGAAACCCAGCGTGTGCCAGGGCGCGACGTTCTCTTTGCCGTGCCGGGCAAGACGCGTGATCCACGCAGCGTACTGCTTTTGCTCCTTGAGCGAGTCCGCGCTGATCAGCGCATCGACGCCGTCTCCCCAACACGCAGCACGGACCATGAACTCGGCCATGCCCAGATAACAGCTGTTGCAGAAGGTGGCCCGGGCGTCCCCAGCCGTCAGGTGGCCGGCCAGCAGCAGATCAGAGCGGTTTTGCTCACGGCCTGCGCTGGAAAACGGCAAGTCCGCTTCGAAGATCTGCGCATATTGGTGGTCGATTACCAGCAGCTCGACCCGCGGATCGTCGTGCATGAACAGGGCGGAGTAGCAGCGATCGATATTGCCCATCACCGCTGAGGTAATACCGGCATGCCGCATATTGGCCACTCGCAGCCTGAACGTTGCCGGCCCCCTCGCAGCGATGGTCAACTGCGCGGCGCGCAACATGGCAACGGTGTACGCGCTGTCCTTGCCACCGCCAAACGCCACCAGCACTTTATAACCGCCGATCTTGTCGATTCCCCCCGCGGCAACTACCAGGCGTTGAATCAATAGTTGCAGCGCCGTTCGTTCGTTGCGGTTCAAATAACCTGACAAGCGTTGCAGCACTTGTTGGTATACGTAGTTCATGGCTTGTTCGTGCATGGCACTCATGGCGTCACAACCCGGTTGCCCTTAACCGACAGAATATTGGTTTCAGAACTCATAACCCAGACGATATTCGCAGGGGCTGTAAAGGCCGCAGCACTTGCGTGGGCGGGCGCGGCATTCGGCGGCAGGTCATCAAACATTGCCTCATTCCTTGAGTTTTAATTATTGATGAGATTATCGGCCTCCGAGAAATAATTACAAGCCGGCAACCACCGACATAAAAGCAGCGGTTTTTCCGCGCACAAAGAGGCGCATTAAACAGACTTGTTTAATGGCATGAATAAACGGATGTTTAAACAGAGTGGATAAAGCAGGAAAAGCAAACCCGCTCGGCTGACGCAACTCCATGGGATCAGTCACATAGGAATGTTGTGAACGTCGTTTATAAAACTAAACTTCAATAAACAAAAAGCCTTCCGGACTTTGCGGGAAGGCTTGAATGTGACCTGTGACCTGTGACCTGTGACGTGTTGGCTACCTTCTACCGGTCTCCAACCTGATCCCGACGCCAGGTCAAAGCGTCGAGCATTCAATAAGCGCGATGATCTGCGCTCAGGATGGATCAACCTCAACCACGATGCGACCACCGACCGGGCAGCCGTCCATCAAACGATGGGCTTCGACCAACTGATCGAACGGGAACACTTTGGTGATCTGCGGAACCAGCATGCCATCGGCCGTCATCTGATTGATGTCGCGCAATGCACGTTTGATCGCCTCTTCGTCCTGCTTGATGCCCAGCTCAGGCTTGCCGGTGAAGTTACCCACGCAATGCACGAAGAACTGGATGTTCTTCTGGAACGCCGCGCATGCCGGGAACGGGGTCTGGTTACCGCCCTGCAGCCCGTAGAGAATCAGGCTGCCACGAGGCGCCAACACATCGCCCAGCATCGACATTTGTGGACCACCCAAGCCGTCCAGAACGATGTCCACGCCGCGGTTGTCCGTGTACTTGTTGATCGCCAGAAGCAGATCCTGCTCCTCGGTGACGATCACCTTGTCAGCACCCATTTTGAGCAGATACTCGCGGCAGGTGTCGGTCTTGGTCGCCGCGATCACCTTGATCCCCAACGCCTTGCCCAACTGCACAAAAGCAGGACCTGCACAGTGACTGGCATCGGTCACCAGCGCCGTTTGCCCGGGTTTGGCCCGCGCAAGCTCGACGAACGCGAAATAGGCCACCAGCATCGGCGTGTAATGAACCGCCGCTTCGTTGGGGGTCAGCACGTCGGGATACAGGGTAACGGCGTTACGCGGCAGCAGGATCAATTCGCCGTATACCGGGTGTACGTTAGGGTCTGCCGAGGGAAAGCTGGCAACTTTGTCGCCGACCTTCAGATCGCTCACACCTTCACCCACGGCGGTGATCACACCCGCCATTTCGGAACCCAGACCGGCAGGAAGGCGGGCCTGGGATGAAGCCAGATTTTGTCGCCACAGCACGTCGTACCAGGTGACGCCGATTGCCTGAACGCGCACTTGCACCTCACCGGGTGCAGGCAACGCGACGGGCAGCTCTTCTACCTTGAGCACCTCGGCCGGACCGAACTGATGAAAACGGATCGTGCGGGACATTTCGAACCTCGCCTTATGAACCTTGATGCCACGAACTCTATCCGGGCGCTGCCGGTAACACTATCAGTGGCTATTAATAGTCGACATGCCTGCCATCGATTGTGATGGCGACGGCGGCTGCCGGATCTGCGTCGACCGTCCCGGGCCTGCAGGGCGCACATTGTTGTGTGCCTGTGGCGACATTGCAACCCGGCGCCGTGAAACGCCGGGTTGTACGCGTGCGCCCTGCTCTGCGCCGGTCCAATTTAGCTGGATTACAAATGGCCAGTATGTAGCGTTGGGTCGCTTTCTGCTCGCAAGGTTCATATGACACGTCTGGACGGACGGCAAAGCCCGCGAGAAACGCATTTACACTGCTGTAGGAAAATTCAACAATGCAGACCGCCGGTATTTACCCGTAATATCCTTGGCTGAGCTGAACACGTGGCGCGCATCTGGGCCGCCCATGAATCGACCAATGTCCCCGAGACCCCCGTCATGAATCGCAACGACCTGCGTCGCGTTGACCTCAATCTGCTCATCGTTTTTGAAACACTGATGCATGAACGCAGCGTCACCCGCGCCGCCGAGAAGCTGTTTCTCGGCCAGCCGGCGATCAGCGCAGCGCTGTCGCGACTGCGCGGGCTGTTCGACGATCCGCTGTTCGTGCGCACGGGGCGCAGCATGGAGCCAACCGCACGAGCGATCGAGATCTTTGGTCTGCTGTCCCCTGCGCTCGATTCCATCTCAACCGCTGTCAGCCGCGCGGCAGACTTCGATCCGGCCACCAGCACCGCCGTGTTCCGCATCGGTCTGTCCGATGAGGTCGAATTCGCCCTGCTGCCCCCGCTGCTCAAGCGCCTGCGCTCGGAGTCGCCGGGGATCGTGCTGGTGGTGCGCCGGACCAACTACATCCTCATGCCCGCGCTGCTGTCGTCGGGCGAAATTTCCATTGGCGTCAGCTATACCGATGATTTGCCGGCCAACGCCAAGCGCAAAGTGCTGCGCCGCAGCAAGCCCAAACTGCTGCGCGCCGACACCATGCCGGGGCCAATCACCCTGGACGACTTCTGCGCACGGCCCCATGCACTGGTGTCCTTCGCCGGCGACCTGGGCGGCTTCATCGACGAGCACCTGGAACAAATCGGACGCAAACGCCACGTCGTGCTGGCGGTTCCGCAGTTCAACGGGCTGGCGACGCTGATTGCCGGAACCGACATCGTCGCCACCGTGCCGGACTACGCGGCTGCCGTGCTGACGGCTGCCGGGGGTGTGCGCTCGGAAGAACTGCCGATCGAATCTCGCACGTTTGAACTGCACATGGCCTGGCGCGGCTCGCAGGACAACGATCCGGGGGAGCGCTGGTTGCGGTCGCGCATTCAGATGTTTTTTGGGGATCCTGACAGCCTTTGACACCCTGCCCGCAGCGCAGGTGAGCGCTTTGCGATCCCCACCCCCTGACTCGGATCGAAGCTCACCGAGCTCTAATCCGAGGTCCTCTCACGGCGCGGGCACCATTTCTAAAACCCGCTAAACCCTCATCTTCCGCCCAAGAAACTCCCGAATGTATGCCGCAACCTCCGGTGCATGGGTCTCCAGCGCGAAATGCCCGGTGTCCAGCAAGTGCACCTCGGCGTCTGGAATATCTTGGCGAAACGCCAGTGCTCCGGGCGGGATGAACGCTGGATCGTGCTTGCCCCACACGGCCAGCAACGGCGGCTGATGCTGACGCAGGTACGCCTGAAATGCCGGGTAGGCCGAGACGTTGGAGCGGTAGTCGAGGATCAGGTCCAGCTGGATATCTTCAGCGCCAGGCCGTGTCATGTACAGAATGTCCAGGTTGTAGCCGTCGGGCGACAGTTTCTGCGGGTCCGCACCGGTGCCGTACTGCCAGTCGCGAATAGTGGCCGGCAACAATGACGGCCGACAGGCTTCCCGGTTGGCCGGTGTGGGGTCGCGCCAATAGGCTTGCCACGGATCCCACTGGTCGCTGAAGCCTTCGAGATACGCATTGCCGTTCTGGCTGATGATCGCCGTGACCCGTTCCGGGTGGGCGGCCGCAAGGCGCAAGCCGACGGGCGCCCCGTAATCAAATATGTACAGTGCATAACGGCTCAACCCCTGCGCCTCGGTAAAGCCCTCAATGACTTTGAAGAAGTTGTCGAAGGTGTAATCAAACGCGCCCCGCGCCGGGGCGGTGGTGTTGCCAAAACCAGGCAAGTCAGGCGCGATCACACGGTAGTGGCTGGCCAGCAACGGCATCAGGTTACGGAACATGTGGCTTGAAGTCGGAAAGCCGTGCAGCAGCAGGAGCACCGGGGCATTTTTTGGTCCGGCTTCGCGGTAGAACACCTCGACATCGCCGACCTGCTGCTTGTGGAAGGTGACACGAAAAGCATCATCGAATGCTGTGGCATTGCCTGTCTCGGGAGGATGCTGGCTGGCCGCCGCGCTCACAAACGAACTGCCCAAGACAGACGCGGCGCCTGCGCCCGCCACAGCGACTCTAAGCACTTTGCGCCGACTGACGCCGGGGTTGCCGTTACCGGAATTGGCTGGATCAAACGTAGTCATTGAATGGCTCGCACTGGATGAGTTCACCTCATGCTATTTGCCAACCTCGCTAACGTGAATCACCAGAACATTCAATGCACTGTTGCTGATCCTGAAACGCTGGCGGTCCGATCTCCTCTCCCCGTCACTGTCATCCAGGCCCTGATGGCAATGCTCCAAGCAGGCCTGCTTCCTTTATTCGAGAAGAGACAGCGACCGCAGCATTTCGTGAAGCCCTTCCGGCACCAATACGCCGTCGCGACGCAGGCTCTCGCTGTCCCGCCACTGCGCCTGGATGCGGTCGCCATTACTTTCGTGTCCTTCCAGACCGCATTGGTCGTAAACCCGCAGATCGCTGAACTGCGCGTCGTAGACTTGAACGAACTCGTGGCCCGGTTTACCTAAATAGGTGAACAGGCTTTCCAGCGTCCCGAGCAAACGAACGTCGTGGATCGGCAGGTCCAGTTCCTCGCGGATCTCCCGGACGATGGCGTCGGCGCTGTGCTCGCCGAACTCAATGCCGCCGCCCAAAGGCCGAAACAGTGTTTGCTGTTTCACGGCGTCCGGAAACGCATTAACCAGGATCTTGCCTTGATGGGAAAAGACGCAGATGGCGATGTGACGTATGCGGGGCTGAGGCATGGGTTTCCGTTATAGAGAGAAGATGATGAGAGCGGGTGAAACCGGCTCCTAGCCAAGAAAGCATCCAGCATCACATCTCAAAGCCGAGGGTGACAACACCGGCCCCTTCCCGGCTAAAGCCGGTCCCACTGGAACAGCGCGGTGCCACTGGGGCACTGGCTGCGTCAGCTAGCTGGGTTGTGACCTCGAACGTGGGACCGGCTTTTAGCGGAGCTGGAACCTCGAACATGGGACCGGCTTATGGCGGGGCTGGAACCTCGAATGTGGGACTGGCTTTAGCCGGGAAGCGTCAACGCAGCAACGCAACGTTCTCGTCGATCCGTCCCTGAATAGCCTGCAACGTTTCGCCTCGGATCAACCCGGGATGGATCTGCCGGGCAATCGTCGCGAACTGAAGGGCGACCTCACAGACAGCGTCGATCACAACGCCCGCTGCTTGCGCCGACATCTCGGCTTCCTCACCCAGCCGGAGCATCGCGTTTCGATCGATCGCCAACGCCTCGCCCAGCACGTCCATCTGGTGATACCCGCCCGGGCCTTCACAGAAGGTCACGTCATACGCAGGCGCCAGCGACCAGGCGCCAGAGGCCGACATGAGGTAAGCGAAGTTCTTCGGATGATCGTCGCGGTTGTTGAACGCGACGTTGAACACGGCGCGCTCGAACGCAATGGCTTTTTCACGGACGTCGTTGGTACACAGTTGCGTGGCGCGCAGAAAATTGACGTAGTCCAGTGACCCGGGCGAAGTGTAGTCCGCGCCGGTGAACGCGGCGAGGCTTTGCATCGGCACTCGGCTGCCGTTGACCCGGTCGAATCGGCGGCTGGCGAACGCCGCCAGGCCGCCGGGCAAAGTGAAGTGCTGCGTATCGGGCGTGCGAATGCCGCACCGGCGCAGGCATTCGGCATACACGCTTTCAATTGCGCAGACTTCCGGGTGCTCGCCTTTGGCAGGGAATTTGATCAGCCAGCCTTCGAATTCTGGTGTGGCGGCCGTGGTGAATGCGCCGGTGGCACCGTTGCGGTAAACCAATGCCTTGGGCCTGGCGCCCTGGGGTGAGCCGCCGACGAGCATCAAGGTGTGCAGAAATTCGCCTCCGTCTCCCTGCACCACCTCTTGAATCTCGGCGGCCAGCAACTCGATCGGGACATGGGCTTGAGACACCTGACCTTCCGGCGCGACGGGTTCAAACGACATCGCCCCCATGGCCGTGTCGCCAATATAAGCCAGCCGCTCCAGCGGCCCGATGCGCGCCGCATTCAGCTGACGACGTCGGAACAATCGGTCCATCAGCAACATGCCCCAGCCATCGGGTAACGCATCGTAGACGGGCCCCGGCAACGCGAGCTGGTGCGCCGGAAAGTTTCGACGCAGACGCGGGCCGTCCAGTGGCAACGTAAAGCCCGACAGCTCCAGACCGCTGGCGCGGGCCTGATCGCTGTATTCAAAGACGATTTGCGGGCGTCCGGTCAGGGCGGTGGTGGAGACCAGCGTCCCCCACAACCAGCGCTCATCCCAGCCGTTGTAATAAACATCGATCCGCTCAAGCATCGCCCGATTTCCTTATGCGGCGGCGCGCGGCAGCGCCTTCATAGCGGCGGATGTCATCAAGGCTGTCGAGCCTGGGCATAAACAGCCCTTCCAGCTCCTTCGTCCGCCCCAGAACCATGGCCACGCGAACCAGATTCTCAAAACCGACATTGCGCCCCGCCTCAAGGTTTGAAACGGTGTTGACCCCGACCCCCGCACGGCTGGCCACGTCGGCCTGGGTCATTTCCAGTGCAAGCCGCTCGGCGCGCAAACGTGCGCAGAGGCGAGTGACGATTTCACTGGGTTTGCTGAAGCTTAAGTCCAACATAGGGGGCTCGATGATTGATGCGCTGTTCGTTGCAGTATAGAGCAGAGTCCGCTCTGCTTCCAAAATATAACTCCAGGATGCTGGGTATTAAGCGGCTATTCCCGGTTTAAGACACAAGATAATGGATTTACTTGCGGAGGGGTTTGACATGTCTGCTTGTCCTGCGTCACGCCGGGGCAGTAATACCGCGTCAATGAACACCTCCATCCGGAACTAGCGCATGGGCCGCTGTGTCCCATGCCAGAGCCCCCGCATCAGCTGAATATCATTACGGCTGATAGTTACCTTCGTGTCATTCGATTCGTGCAATAAAACCCCCGAGAACAGAATCCGCCCATCTCAATAACATCGGCGGATTTTTCCATGCTTCAGTCTTTAACTCCTTTGCGCTATCCCCTCGCCGCGCTGGCCCTGGTGGTCATCAGCGCCTGCGGCCGGACGCCTGAAGCGACGGTTGCCCCGGCAGCGGCCAAAGTCAACGTGGCCAAGGTGCTCGAACAGCCGGTCAACGAGTGGGACGAAGTCACGGCCCGCCTTGAGGCGCCGGAAACCGTGCAGGTGCGTCCGCGTGTGTCGGGCCAGATCGACGCCGTCGCGTTCACCGATGGCGAACTGGTGAAGAAAGGCGACCTGCTGTTCCAGATCGACCCGCGCCCGTTTGAAGCGGAAGTGCATCGTCTCGAAGCACAACTGCAGCAATCCAAGGCCGCAGCCCAGCGCAGCACCAACGAAGCCCAGCGTGGCGAACGGCTGCGCACCAATAACGCGATCTCCGCCGAACTCGCCGATTCGCGTACCACCACCGCCCAGGAATCCAAGGCCGCCGTCGCCGCCATTCAGGCACAGCTCGACCTGGCGCGCCTGAACCTGAGCTTTACCCGTGTGACGGCGCCGATTACCGGTCGCGTCAGCCGTGCCGAGATCACGGCGGGCAACATCGTTACCGCCGACCAGACGATCCTCACCAGCCTGGTCTCGACGGACAAGGTCTACGCCTACTTCGACGCCGACGAACGCGTGTTCCTCAAGTACAACCAGCTGGCGCGCGACGGCAAACGCAGCGCGACCACGCCGGTGTATATGGGCCTGTCCAACGAAGTCGAAAACCCACACCTGGGCCAGATGAACTTCGTCGACAACCAGGTCAATCCGCGTACCGGCACCATTCGCGGGCGCGCCGTGTTCGACAACAGCAAGGGCGAGTACACCCCGGGCCTGTACGCACGCTTGAAGCTGGTCGGCAGCGGCACCTATTCGGCGATGCTGATCAAGGACGAAGCCGTGGGCACCGACCTGGGCAAGAAGTTCGTGCTGGTGGTGGACAAGGACAACAAGGCGATTTATCGCAGCGTCGACCTGGGGCCGAAGCTTGAAGGCCTGCGCATCGTGCGCAGCGGCCTGAGCAAGGACGACCGCATCGTTGTCACCGGCCTGCAGCGCGTGCGTCCGGGTTCGCCGATTGACCCGCAAGACACGCCGATGGCCACCCCTGAAACAATTTCCGCACTGCAACAACAACGCCAGGCCTTTGAAGCCAGCAACCCACCGAAGGCGCCGTCGAAGCTCGACGCCAAGGTCGCTGCTTCCGCCACGCCACGCGGTTAAGGGACACATTCAATGAATTTCTCCAAGTTCTTCATCACGCGACCGATCTTCGCGGCGGTGCTTTCGCTGCTGATCCTGATCGCCGGTGCCATCTCGCTGTTCCAATTGCCGATCAGTGAATACCCGGAAGTCGTGCCCCCGACCGTTGTGGTCCGTGCCAACTTCCCTGGCGCCAACCCCAAAGTGATTGGCGAAACCGTTGCCGCGCCGCTTGAACAGGCGATTACCGGCGTCGAGAACATGCTCTACATGTCCTCTCAGGCGACCGCCGACGGCAAGCTGACCCTGACCATCACCTTTGCGTTGGGGACCAACCTCGACACCGCGCAGGTGCAGGTGCAAAACCGGGTCACCCGGACAGAGCCCAAGCTGCCCGAAGAAGTAACGCGCATCGGCATCACCGTCGACAAGGCCTCGCCGGACCTGACGATGGTGGTCCACCTGACCTCGCCGGACAAGCGCTACGACATGCTGTACCTGTCCAACTACGCGGTGCTCAACATCAAGGATGAGCTGGCGCGCCTGGGCGGTGTCGGCGACGTGCAGTTGTTCGGTATGGGCGACTACTCGCTGCGTGTCTGGCTCGACCCCAACAAAACCGCTTCGCGCAACATCACTGCGACCGATGTGGTCAATGCCATCCGCGAGCAAAACCGTCAGGTAGCCGCCGGTCAACTGGGCGCACCGCCCTCCCCGAGCGCCACCAGCTTTCAGATGTCGATCAACACTCAGGGCCGTCTGGTCTCCGAAGAAGAGTTTGAAAACATCATTGTTCGCGCCGGCGACAACGGTGAAATCACCCGGGTCAAGGACATTGCCCGCGTTGAACTGGGCTCCAGTCAGTACGCCCTGCGCTCGCTGCTGAACAATCAGCCCGCAGTCGCCATCCCGATCTTCCAGCGCCCTGGCTCGAACGCCATCGACATTTCCAATGAAGTGCGCGCCGAAATGGAGCTGCTGAAGAAGAGCTTCCCGGAAGGCATGGACTACAGCATCGTGTATGACCCAACCATCTTCGTGCGCGGCTCCATCGAAGCGGTGGTTCACACGCTGTTCGAAGCGCTCATCCTGGTTGTTCTGGTGGTGATCCTGTTCCTGCAGACCTGGCGCGCCTCGATCATCCCGCTGGTCGCTGTGCCGGTGTCGCTGATCGGTACATTTGCGGTCATGCACCTGTTCGGCTTCTCGCTCAATGCCCTGTCGCTGTTCGGACTGGTGCTGGCGATCGGTATCGTCGTCGACGACGCCATCGTGGTCGTGGAGAACGTCGAGCGGAACATCGAACTCGGCCACGCGCCGATGGAAGCCACCCAGATCGCCATGCGCGAAGTGACGGGACCCATCATCGCTACAGCGCTGGTGCTGTGTGCGGTGTTTATTCCGGCTGCGTTCATCTCCGGCCTGACCGGGCAATTCTATAAACAGTTCGCGTTGACCATCGCCATCTCGACGGTGATCTCGGCCTTCAACTCCCTGACCCTGTCGCCGGCACTGGCGGCGGTGCTGCTGCGCGCTCACGATGCGCCCAAGGACCGCTTTTCGCGCGTGCTCGACAAGTTGTTCGGTGGCTGGCTGTTCCGCCCTTTCAACCGCTTCTTCGTCAAGGCCAGTAACGGCTATGTAAATTCGGTCGGCCGGGTGATCCGCTTCAGCGGTGTGGCGCTGGTGGTGTATGTCGGCCTGATTGTCATGACCTGGCTGGGCTTTTCGACCACGCCAACCGGTTTCGTACCGGCGCAGGACAAGCAGTATCTGGTGGCGTTTGCCCAGCTCCCGGACGCCGCGAGCCTGGACCGTACCGAGGAAGTGATCAAGAAGATGTCCGCGATCGCCCTGGAACAACCGGGCGTAGAAAACGCGATTGCCTTTCCGGGCCTGTCGATCAACGGCTTCACCAACAGCCCGAACTCCGGCATCGTCTTCGTCGCACTCAAGTCCTTTGAAGACCGCAAGGAGGCCAGCGAGTCCGCCGGTGCAATTGCCGGTGCGTTGAACGGCAAATACGCAGGTATCGAAGAAGCCTACATGGCGATCTTCCCGCCGCCGCCGGTACAGGGCCTGGGCACGATTGGCGGCTTCCGTCTGCAGATCGAAGACCGTGGCAACCTGGGTTACGACGAGCTGTACAAAGAGACGATGAACATCATCGGCAAGAGCCGCAGCGTGCCGGAACTGGCTGCACTGTTTACCAGCTACACCGTTAACGTGCCGCAGGTCGATGCCGCCATCGACCGTGAAAAAGCCAAGACCCTCGGCGTGCCGATCAGTGACATCTTTGACACGCTGCAGGTTTATCTGGGCTCGCTGTACGCCAACGACTTCAACCGCTTCGGTCGGACCTATCAGGTCAACGTGCAGGCTGAACAGCAGTTCCGTCAGGACGCCGAACAGATCGGTCAGTTGAAAGTGCGCAACAACCGCGGCGAAATGATCCCGCTGGCGACGCTGCTCAACGTCACCAACACTTCCGGCCCGGACCGCGTCATGCACTACAACGGCTTCATCACCGCCGAAATCAACGGCGCCGCTGGCCCAGGCTACAGCTCGGGTCAGGCGCAGGTGGCGATGGAAAAACTGCTCAAGGAGGAGCTGCCCAACGGCATGACCTACGAGTGGACCGACCTGACCTACCAACAGATCCTGTCGGGCAACACCGCCTTGCTGGTCTTCCCGCTCTGCGTACTGCTGGCGTTCCTGGTACTGGCTGCGCTGTATGAAAGCTGGAGCCTGCCGCTGGCGGTGATTCTGATCGTACCGATGACCCTGCTGTCAGCCATTGCCGGTGTGATCATTGCCGGCAGCGACAACAACATCTTCACCCAGATCGGGCTGATCGTACTGGTGGGCCTGGCGTGCAAGAACGCGATCCTCATCGTCGAGTTCGCCAAGGACGAGCAGGACAAGGGCAAGACCCCGCTCGAAGCGGTACTGGAAGCCTGCCGTCTGCGTCTGCGGCCGATCCTGATGACCTCTTTCGCGTTCATCATGGGTGTGGTTCCGCTGGTGCTTTCAAGTGGTGCCGGTGCAGAGATGCGTCATGCCATGGGCGTGGCGGTGTTCTCCGGGATGCTCGGGGTGACCTTCTTCGGTCTGCTGTTGACGCCGGTCTTCTATGTCCTGATTCGCAACTACGTGGGACGCAAAGAGGCACGCAAGGCGGCCAAGGCTCAACGCGTTCAGACCATCGCTCCGGAGGCTCATTGATGAAGGCTGTAAAACTGTTCCTGCCGAGCCTGCTGGTCCTGGCGCTGGCGGCCTGCGCCGTCGGCCCGGATTACAAAAAGCCCGAGACCGCGGCGGCCAACATCCAGGCTGCCACACAGCGCAACTACGACCGCAGCCACATCGAAACCATCTGGTGGCAGCAGTTCGACGATCCGACCCTGAACAAACTGGTCGCCGAATCGCTGCAGGGCAACCGTGAGTTGCGCGTCGCCTTTGCACGCCTGAAGGCCTCAAGGGCCATCCGTGACGACATCAGCAACGACGCCATGCCGGTCGTGACCAGCCGCGCCAGCAGCCAGATCGGCCGCTCGCAAGTGCCGGGTGAAACCGAGCACCGGGTCAATCAGGAACGCTACGACCTGGGGCTGGACATGGCCTGGGAACTCGACCTGTTCGGGCGCATTCAGCGTGAGCTGGAAGCCAGCGATGCCGACCAGCAGGCTGCCGAAGCGAACCTGTACCAGCTGCAGGTGACGATGATCGCCGAACTGGTGGATGCCTACGGACAGCTGCGTGGCGCTCAACTGCGCGAGAACATTGCCCGCGACAACCTGAAGAACCAGCAGGAATCGCGCAGCGTCACCGCACAACTGCGTGACGAAGGCGTGGGCAACGAGCTCGACGTGGTGCGTTCCGACGCACGTCTGGCCGCGGTGGAAGCGACCATCCCGCAGCTGCAGGCTGAACAGGTGCGCCAGCGCAACCGCATCGCCACCCTGCTCGGCCAGCGTCCGGACGCCATGACCGTGAGCCTCGCCCCGGCCAAGCTGCCGGCGATCTCCAAGGCTCTCCCGATCGGTGACCCGACCAAGCTGCTGGAAAACCGTCCGGACGTGCTCAGTGCCGAGCGACAACTGGCGGCGCAGACTGCACGCATTGGTGTGCAAACGGCCGACCTGTTCCCGCGGGTCAGCCTGAGCGGCTTCCTGGGCTTTACCGCCAGCCGCGGTTCGCAGATCGGCTCCGGCGCGGCGGCGGCATGGGGCCTGGGTCCGAGCATCACCTGGGCCGCTTTTGACCTGGGCAGCGTGAGGGCGCGTATTCGCGGCGCCAACGCCGATGCCGAAGGCGCGCTGGCCAACTACGAGCAGCAAGTGCTGCTGGCCCTGGAAGAAACCGAGAACGCCTTCAGCGACTACGACAAGCGTCAGCAGCGTCTGGTGTCGCTGGTGCGGCAGAGTGAAGCGAGTCGTTCGGCGGCCAATCTGGCAAACATCCAGTACCGCGAGGGCACGGCTGACTTCCTTGTGCTGCTTGACGCCGAACGTGAGCGCCTGGCGGCCGAGGACAGCCAGGCGCTGGCCGAGATCGATCTGTACCGCGGCATCGTTGCGATCTACAAAGCCCTGGGCGGTGGTTGGCAACCAAACGCCTGATCGGCACGCAGATGGCGGAACTGCCGAGCCGAGGCCGTTCTGCTGACCTCAAAAAGCCCCGGACCCGCAAGGTTCGGGGCTTTTTTCTGGCGGGTGTCGATCGCTCGCCCGCGCAACGAGAGGCGTGATGAACGACCTCAGCGTTTGACACCCGGCGGTGTCTCCCCGAAGCTGCTGCTCACGCAAACACGGAAACCGATATGTCTGAATCGTCTTCCCGGCGCACACCTGACCCGCTGGGGGCTCGACGGCGCTGGCAGGTGGCACTTGCGCTGGCGCTGTTGCTAATGGTCATCGGCCTCGGGCTGCTGGTTCGTAACTGGCATGCGCCGCCTGCCGCCCCGCAGGTCAATCACAGCTACGCCGAAGCGCTGGAGCAGGCTCACGGCGGCAAACCGGGCGCTGCCCGCGTGCTGTATCAGCAATTTACCCGCACCGACCTGTCCGACATCCGCCGTGCCGGGCTGCTCGCCGAACTGGTCAATTACCCGGGCCCGCAGGCGCTGAAGATTCTGCGTGGCGACCTCAAGCGCCCTGCTCCGCTGGTTCAGCAAACGGCGATCCAGGCCGTGACAGCCATGTTGCCTGAAGCTCAGCGCAGCCTGCTGCTCGGCCCCCTGCTCGAGGACCCTGACCCGTCAGTGCGCTTCGGCGCTGTAGAAGCATTGCTGGATCTGAGCCCGGATGATCTGGGTCTTTATTACGGCGCGCTCCAGGAGGCGGCCCAGCAGTACGAACAGGCCCTGAACGCTCAGGTACCGAGCGCCTCCCGCCAACTCGCGCTGTCCCGGCTCTACATCAACGACGGCGCCCCGCAAAAAGCAATCGAGGCGCTGCAGGTGGCAACCCGTCTGGAGCCGGACAATCTCGAGGCCGGGCTGGCGCTGGTGCTGTTGCTTGACCGTCAGGGGCAAACCGATCGCTCGCGCCAGCTACTCGCACAGTGGCTGGAAAAACACCCGCAGTCGTCCATGGCCCAGCACGCCCTCGGCCAATGGCTGCTGCGTCATCAACAGAATGAATATGCCCTGCTCGCCTTGACCCGGGCCATCGAACTTGAACCCGACAACACCGCTTATCGCTATGACCTTGCCGTGGCGCTGCACGACCTCGACCAGCTGGAAGCTGCACAGCGCCAGCTTGAGGACATCCTCAAGCGCGAACCCGCTGACCGTCGTGCGAGGATCCTGCTGATCCGCTATTGGAAAGACGCCGGACAATTGCAAAAAGTACAGGTGCTGCTGGCGGAGCTGGAGCAGTTGAACGCCGATGACCCGGCGCTGCAGCAAGGCCTTTAGCCGCACAGTTTCCAATAACGCCAAAGTATAAGAAATTACTTACAACGCTTTACGCCTATTATTGGATTTTTGTCAGACCGGTTTGGGCGCCAGCGGCTGTTTGATTTAACAATTAACCACCGCCTATTTTACAACTCCGAAAAAAAGTGCATTATTTGCCCGCACCCCACTGAACTACCTGTCTTGCTCCGACCCTCATCGTCATCAAGTTAGTGTCGGCAGTCGGATCCGATTCAACAGCCGGACAGGCAGCGGGGAAACCACAGGCAGTGACACTGACACGGTCACACACTTGCTTGCGTTGGGCTGACAACAGCCATTTATTGCCGGAGTACCATTTTGTCCAGACTTGCCGAATTTCGCGCAGCAGAAAAAGCCCTTCAGGAGCAGCTGGCCCAGCTGGAACACCTGAAGAATGATGCCGGATTGAAGAAGGAAATCGAGTTTGAGCAGCAGCTCAAGGCCCTGATGAGCACGTACGACAAGACTTTGCGCGACATCATCGCCATTCTCGACCCTGGCACCGCCACTCATGGCACGACCCCGGCCGCGCCAAAACGCCGCCGACCGCGGGTGGTCAAGGTTTACCAAAACCCACACACCGGGGAAGTGATTGAAACCAAGGGCGGCAACCACCGCGGTTTGAAGTCGTGGAAACTACAATACGGCGCTGAGTCAGTGGATTCCTGGTTACGCGGTCGTTAGTCATGTGTTCCGTCGCCACAAGAAAGTTCTGCTGGCAGGGCTTCCTTGTGGGACTTTTAACCGAAGAGTGACTCACTGAGTATTCCGATTAAAGTCTTGTTCAACCCATGACTTTACGGGCAATGAATCACAGTTTTGATATCCAACCTGACAATTAGCTGAACAGCTTTCTATTAATACCTTCCAGCGCTATTAATGATTCACCGGTTTATAGCATGCTCAGTCATTGCCCCTCATTGGGACAGAGACTTCGATAACCAAAATTCGCTTACGGCCGGAAAGCTGGCCAAGGGCCTCTAGTGCGGGAAATTTAAAAGGTGAACGGAGGCTGAACGGCAGCTGAGCTTCACGTTTTTTTCACACCGGTTTGTAGAGGATAGAGGCTGCTAAAGGATTAGCGCCCCAATGCCCGCTTCGGCGGGCTTCTTTATGCCTGCGATTTGTGTGGTGCCCCTAGGGCGCTTCACCCAGGCGCAGCGAATTCCTGATGTGCATCACCTGATCCTTGTTCGCCGCGTAACCCTCAGCCGAGCCGGCATAGGACAAAGACCACGCCAGCGCCGGGCTTGCCGCAGCCACCAATGTCTGCGTCATGACGTGATTGCCGTTCTGGGTGATTGTGCAGGTGGTTTCCATCGCCGGAATATCGCTCAGCGTACTGTCCTTCATTCGTGTGCAGACGCTTTGAAACCCGCCCCTGGCGAAATTCACCTGCACCGCCTTGCGCATCGCCAACAGCACTCCCTGTACGTTGACCGCATGACCGGGCTCCAGCCGGGTCTGTGTCAACTCGACGACCATGGCCGGGTCACCGTTCTGATCGTTTTTCACCGCGCGCTGTCGTAACTGCACGGCCGGCTGGCCCTCACTTGCCGGCGGCTGGGGCAGCGATTCGACCTCCCAGCCTTCGGGCCAGAGGATCATCGCGTCGGCCGACATGGCAACGCCCGGAAGGATCAGCAGTAAAGAAACAGCAGCGCGGGCGCATAAGCGCAGTGTGGAAGGCATGAGCGATACCTGAATGGCGAGCCGCCAAGTGTGAGCCGCGCGCTCAGCGCCGACAAGCCGCGCTTTGGAAGTTTGGCGTTTGGCGCGCCACGCTTGAGCCCGTATCATTACGCAACATTTTAGCGTTAACGGAGACAACCATGAGTCTGAATGACCTCAACACCTTCCCTGGCGTCACGGCCAGCCCGGACGCCTCGACCGCAAAATTCGTGTTCAACCACACCATGTTGCGGGTCAAAGACATTACCGCCTCCCTGGATTTCTACACCCGGGTACTGGGTTTCAGTCTGGTGGAAAAACGTGATTTTCCGGAAGCTGAATTCAGCCTGTACTTCCTCGCGTTGGTGGACAAGGCGCAGATTCCGCAAGACGACGCCGCGCGCAACGTCTGGATGAAAGGCATTCCGGGCGTGCTCGAACTGACCCACAACTACGGCACTGAAAAAGACCCCGAGTTCGCTTACCACAACGGCAACACCGACCCGCGCGGCTTCGGTCACATCTGCATTTCTGTGCCCGACGTGAAGGTGGCGTGTGCGCGCTTTGAAGAGTTGGGGGTGGATTTCCAGAAACGCTTGACCGACGGCCGCATGAAAAGCCTGGCGTTTGTGAAGGACCCGGACGGTTACTGGGTCGAGATCATCCAGCCCACGCCAGTGTCGGGCGACTAAACGCGACGTCAGTGGGACCGGCTTCAGCCGGGAAAGACCGAAGGGTTTCGATGCGGCCTGACCCGCTCCCTGCCAAGGCGGTCCTGCAAGCTACGGGTCTGGAGGCTGAAGCCGGTCCCACTGGATTGCATGTGAACGTGGGACTGGCGTTAGCCGGAAAGCCTCACGCCGCTTCGGTTACCTGACCGTCGTCGAACACCGCCGCGTTGATCAGCTCCTCGTCGCCCCACGCTTCCGGGGGTTGGGCGATGAAGGTCAACGCGATGTTCTGGCATTGCTGCTTGAGCTTTGCCAGGCCAAGCGGCCGGCTCAGGAAATAACCCTGGGCCTCTTCGCAGCCGTATTCCCTGACCAGGCTCATGCAGCGAAACGTCTCGACGCCTTCAGCGACGGTGCGATAGCCCAGTTCGCTGGCCAGGTGCAGAACGGAACGCGCAATGATGCGATTGCGCGGGTTGCTCTCAAGGTCGCTGACCAGCGACTTGTCCAGCTTGAGAATGTTGGCGGGAATTTCGTGCAGGTAGGCGAAGTTGCTGTAACCGGCGCCAAAGTCGTCAATGGCCACATCGACACCCAGTTCGCGAATCCGGGTCAGCTGAGCGATCACTCGCTTGTCGGCACGGATCCACTCGCCTTCGGTGATTTCGACTTCCAGCCGCGCAGGTTCAACACCCTGTTGATGGCAGGCGTCCTGCAGCGTTTGAGCGATGTCCAGCTCAGCGAAATCCAGTGGCGACAGGTTCAGCGAGAGGCGTACGTCCTGATCGATCCAGCCGCTGAGATCGGTGAGCGCACGATCAATGACCCAGCGGGTTACCGTGCTGATCCTGCCGGCGCTTTCGATCAACGGAATGAATTCCGCCGGCCAGATCTTGCCGAGCAGAGGGTGGGTCCAGCGGATCAACGCCTCGACGCTTAGCAGTTTGCCGTCCTGGAGGCTGAAACGCGGCTGGTATTCCAGATAGATGTCGCCGCTGTCCAGTGACTCGTTCAGTTCATTGAGCAACAGCAGTGCGCGGCGCTGGGCGCAATCTTCCGCTTCGTCATACGACGCCCACTGCACCTGGCGGTAGGTGGCCATTCCCACAGCGTGTATGGCTTTGCCCATCAGCGCGGCGGCAGAGTTTTCACCGTCGTCGCAACAGGCAAGGCCCACCGCCACTTGCTGATGGGTGAAAGGCTCGGTGATCAGCGCGAGCATCACCCGAATCAGCTCATCGCGCCGATGCCGTTCGCAGGTCATGAGCAGGCAGAAGTCCAGCTCACTGACATGATAGAGCTCGGCAATTCCGTCCAGACGGCGGCGCAGGCAGTGGGCAATGTCACGGCGTTTTTGCTGCGCATCCAGGTTGCTGGTCACGCTGACATCTGCAGCGCTGGGCACTGCCTGTGTGCGCATGACCATCATCAGGCGCACCTGAGTGTCCGCCACCGCCACATTGTGGGTGTCCAGCAAGAACTGGTGCAGATTGGGCAGCTTGCTCACCGGATCGCGGTAGCGCATCAGTTGGCACTGCTCGATCTGCCCCATGACCAACTCGGCAAAATCTTCGAGAACCGTGATCTCAGCCGGGAGCAGCTCGCGCGGCACGCTGTCGATCAGGCAGAAACTGCCGAGCACTTCACCGTGCTGATTGCGCAGCGGCGCACCGGCGTAGAAGCGTATGCCACCCGGCCGGGTGACCAGCGCCGTGTCGGCGAAGCGCGGATCAAGGTGTGCGTCGTTGACCACCATGACCCCGGAATTCTGGATCGTGTAGCGGCAGAAGGACTGCTCGATCGGAGTCTGGCCCGCGTCGAAACCTACGCGACCAGGGAACCACTGCCGGTCCTTCTCCACCAGCGACACCAGCACGGTAGGCACGCCGAAATGAGCAGCGGCCAGACGGCAGAGCCGATCAAAATTCTCGTTATGCGCCGTTTCCAGCCATTGCAATGCATGCACAGCCGACAGGCGCTTCTGTTCGATTTCCAGCAAACAGGTCATGGCAGAAGCCCTCGGCTGTCAAAAATTTACGGAACCAATGATATCGCATGGCCATCACAGCTGGGTAGTTGATAAAGACGAAAGGTCGGTGACTCATGACACCCGTCAATAGCCACTGCTCGGCAACATGGATTGATATCACAAAGACACTAGTTAAACGTTTCAGTTCCGGAATTATACAAATATAAATTCTTGTACAAGTTTTCATAAAGTTAACCGGATCGCCGCCGACAGGCTGATAGAGCCCAGTGAAATCAGCCTCTCGCACGAGCTCCAAGAGCGTATCAACGCCACCCTAAAACCCCGAGAAAAACGGAACGTTCTCACCGACAACCACCCAACGCGCCCCGCTCCGGGGCTGTGAGAACTGCATGAATATTCTTGCGCCTGCCGTGTACCTGACCAACCGCCTACGTTTTCCTGCCAAATTCGGAGTGCTTGCACTCATCGTACTGATTCCCTTGGCGCTGCTGGGCTCTCGCCTGCTCAGCCAGATCAACGAAAGCATCGCCGGCATCCACTCCGAACAGGTGGGCCAGCGTTACCTGACGGATGTGACGCCCGTGCTGCGCCTGTCGATGCTGCAACGCGCGCTGACCAATCGCCTGCTCAGCGGCGATCAGACGGCACAGGCTGACCTCACCGCGAACCAATCCAAATTGCTGGATGCCTTCACTGCACTTGAGAAGACCGACCGGCAGTACGCGACCGCACTCGAAACCGGTGACCGCGTCCAGCGCTTGCGCTCCTCGGCCGAGCGTCTGATCAACCAGAGCAAAACCGCAGCTGACCAGGCCAGCATGTTCGATGCGTGGAATGATCAACTCACCGACACGCTCAACTTCATCTACTTTGTGTCGGCGACGTCAGGGATGGTGCTGGACGAAGACTACGCATCGTTGTTCCTGATCGACCAAAGCACGTTGCGACTGCCACGTCAGATCAACGTGGTCGGGCAAATGCGCGGCCTGGCCAGCGGCCTGCACGAAGGACAGCCATTGACGGGGTCCGATCGGGGCGTCATCAAAGCGCTGCTCAAGCAGGAAAGCCAGATCCGTCAGGAGCTCCTGCAAAGCATCGCCTTGCTGCGCCGGGAAGAAGCGGGTCTTGCCGAACGCATCCAGTCGCCCGTTTCAAACGCCTTGTCCGGCCTGGACAGCTTCCGCAGCGATCTGGACACCCTGATCGCATCGAGCCAAGGCATCGTCACCGGCATGCAGGGCCTGGCGGGCAAGGGCAACGCTGTGGTGGCCGAACTGTATAAGGCCCAGGACGCGCTGCAGGGGGCTCTCTCCTCGGTGATGGAACAGCGCGTGCACGCACGCGCCATGGAGCGCACCTACCTGCTGGCCATGTTTGCCATTGCCGGTCTGCTGCTGATCTACGCGTTCAGCGGTATCTACAGTTCCATGCGCCGGGCCATGGAGGAGATGCTCGATGCCACCCAACGCATCGCCAAGGGTGATTTGACCGCGCGTGTGCCTATCGCAGGCAAAGACGAAATGGCCGACATCGGCAGCGGCTTGAACCACATGGTGCAAGCCTTTGGTGAGTCCCTCGCCCAGGTTGAACGCAGCTCCAGCTCGGTGTCGGATGCAGCGACGCGCCTGAGCGCCTCCATCGACCGTGCCAAGCTGTCGATGAACGCCCAGCAAGGTGAAACCGAGCAAGTGGCCACGGCCATCAATGAAATGACCGCCAGCGTCGCCGACGTTGCGCAGAACACCGAAGGCGCTGCCCGTGCCGCGGAACAGGCCAGTCAGGCTTCCGGCAAAGGGCTGGGCGTGATGCAGCAGACCCGCCAGACCATCGAAGCGCTGGCTGGCGAAGTCGATCTCAGCGCGCAGAAAGTGGCAGCGCTGGCGGTGCACAGCCAGGAGATCGGCGGGGTCATAGAAGTGATCCGCAACATCGCCGATCAAACCAACCTGCTTGCGCTCAACGCCGCCATCGAAGCCGCCCGCGCCGGCGAACAGGGCCGTGGCTTCGCCGTGGTCGCTGATGAAGTGAGAACCCTCGCTTCGCGCACGCAGAACTCCACCGCCGAGATCCAGCGGATCATCCAGCAACTGCAGACGGCAACCAACGCCGCCGTCGAACAGATGAAGGCCGGCAAAGAGCGTGCGCAGGACTGCCTGACGTCCGCCGACCAGACCTCCAGCAGCCTGGACGCCATCAACGAGGGCGTGGAATCCATCGTCGGCATGAACACGCAGATCGCCAGCGCCGCTGTGCAGCAACATGCGGTATCGGAAGACATCAACCGCAATGTCACTGAAATCCGCAACGGCACCTTTTTGCTGATGGAAGGCATTGAGGACAACGCCGTGACCGCCGATGAGCTGTCGCTGCTGGCGGGCGAACTCCGCACCGTGGTCGGTCGCTTCAAGCTCTGAGTCTCACGGCACCTGTGCCCCCGCCACCGCCACATACAGCGAATACAGCGACGTATTGGCGGTGATGAACAGGCGGTTGCGGCGCGGGCCGCCGAAGGTCAGGTTGGCGACCTTCTCCGGCAAGCGGATCTTGCCTAGCAGCGTGCCGTCGGCGGCGAAGCATTGCACGCCGTCGCCGGCGCTGGTCCAGACGTTGCCCTGAACATCCACGCGCATGCCGTCCGGCACCCCCGGCTCGATGACCGCAAACACCGTCGACTTCCCCAGCTCGCGTCCGTCGATCACCTCGAAGGCGCGAATATGGTGGGGACCGTCGGGGTCATGGGAGCGGCCAGAATCGGCGATGTAGAGCGTGTGGCCGTCGGGTGAAAACGCCAGGCCATTGGGCTGCACGAAATCATCGGCAACGCAGGTGACCTCACCGCTAAGCGGGTCGATGCGATAGACGTGGCGGCCGGATTGCTCCTCGTCCGCCTGATAGCCCTCGTAATCGCTGAGGATGCCGTAGCTGGGGTCGGTGAACCACACCGCGCCGTCCGGGTGTACCACCACGTCATTGGGTGAATTCAGACGTTTGCCTTCGAAGCGCTCGGCCAGCACGGTGATCGAGCCGTCCGGTTCAGTGCGGGTGACGCTGCGCGTACCGTGCTGGCAGGTGATCAGTCGGCCTTGCAGATCACGGGTGTTGCCGTTGGCGAAATTTGAAGGGCTGCGGAAGGTCGATACGCCCTGCTCCGGGGTCCAGCGCAACATGCGCTGGTTGGGGATATCGCTCCACAGCAGATAACCGCCGTCGTTGAACCACACCGGCCCTTCGGCCCAGCGGCACTGCTCGTACAGGCGCTCAAGCTGGGTGTTGGGCAGGATCAGGCGGTGGAAGCGCTTGTCATGGCATTCGTAGAGGTCGTCGGACACGGGATTGATCCTTGGTTCAGGCGCGGGCATTTTTGCGTCCGCTGACAGCGGTAATCACCGCGATGATGATCAGCCCGGTGAGGATCAGCCGCACCCCGGCGCTGGCGCCGAAGGTGTTGAGCATGCTCACCAGCAGGTAAAGAAACAGCGAGGCGCCCCAGATTCCGGGGACGTTGGAAAACCCGCCGGCCACCGAAGTACCGCCGATGACCACGACGGCGATCGACGCCAGCAGGTATTCCTCGCCCATGCCCAGCGATGCACCGCCGGAAAAACCCGCCAGGGTCAGGCCACAGAGGCTGCCGAACACGGCGCACAACACGTAGGTCGCGAAGCGCATCCGGCCGACGCGAATGCCGGCCAGTTCAGCTGCGCGAGCGTTCTGACCGATGGCCAGCACCGAGCGACCGTAGCGGGTGCGGGTCAGCACATACCCCATGAGCACCGCCACACCGATGACCACCAGGGCAAGGTACGGCACGCCGAACACCCGGCCGGTGGCGAAGCTGTAAAAACTGTCCGGCGGTGGCACCCGCACGCTGCGGCCGTAGGCGATGGCCAGCGACTGCAAGATGAAGCTTGCCGACAGGGTCGCGATGATCGGCGGAATTCGCAGCAAGCGGATCAGCACGAAATTGCCGCAGCCTACCAGCACGCCGATGCCCAGCACGCCGACCACGCCGAGCCACACATTGGCGTCCTGGCCGTCCATGAGTTTCATGCCCAGCGCGCCACTCAGGGCGATGTTGGCCGGGATCGACAGGTCGATGTTGCCAGGCCCCGTGCTGATGACGAACATCTGGCCGATGCCGACGATCGCGAAGAACGTCGAAAACGCCAGCGCACCGGAAAGCAATGCACCTGCACCCTGCCCGCCGGTGAATACCAGCGTCGCGCCCCAGATGAGCAACGCGGCGAGGAACGACCACAGCCACGGCTTGCCGCGCAGCGCTGTCAACGTTGATGTGCTCATACAGGGCGTACCTCCAGACGATTGACCGCCGCACGCAACGCCAGCACGAAAATCAGAATCGCGCCCTGGGCGCCGATTTGCCAGTCCGGCGAGATGCGGATGAACGACAGCAGCGAACCGGCCAGTACCAGCGTCAGCGCGCCCAGCACCGCGCCGATGGGCGACACGCGCCCGCCGACGAATTCACCGCCACCCAAGATCACTCCGGCGATCGACAGCAGCGTGTAGCGCAGCGCCACGTTGGCGTCCGCCGACGTCGTCAGTCCCACCAGAAACAGCCCCGACAACACGCCAAAGCTGCCCGCCATGGCGTACATCGCCACTTTGATGCGCAGCAACGACCAGCCCGCCTTGGCAATCGCCAGCGGGTTGCCCCCTGCCCCGCGCAAGACCACGCCCACGGTCGAGCGCATCAGGAAAAAGTGCATGGCAACCCCCAGCACGATGCACGCGATGATCGCCAGCGGGACCAGCGGCGGCTTGATCCGCACCAGTGCCTGCAACCACTGCGGTGCGGTTCCGCCCGGCGAAGGCAGCAGCAAAATCGCGCCACCGACCCAGATGAACGACATGCCCAGCGTGACGACAATCGACGGCAGGTTGCGGCTGTGAATCAGCGCGCCGAGCAGCGCATACACGCCGACGCAGCCGGCCAGCGCCAGCCAGCCGAGAAACGGATGCTGATCGAGCAACGTCACCGAGACGCAGGCGACGAAGCTGATGAAACTGCCCATGGACAGGTCCAGATCGTTGACGCTGATGATCAGCATCTGGGCGATGGTCGCCAGCGCGATGGGCACCGCCAGGTTGAGCATCAGGTTCAGGCCCATGTAGCTCATGGCCCGGGGCTGCATGATGAAAATGGTCGCCAGCAACACGACCAGCGACACCGCCGGCAAGGCGGCACGCAGCATGCGCGCCCGCCGTGCGGCGGGGTTGCGAGTTGCCACGGGGGCGCTCGCGACGGTGTTCAACGGGGCATTCATGCGGTTTCCTCGGCGAAGGAGCTGCGCAAAATCCGCTCCTCGCTCAGTTCGCTGCGCGGGATGTCCAGCACGGTCTGGCCGTCGCGAAAGACATACACATGGTCGCAATAGGTCAGCTCTTCCAGCTCGGTGGTGTACCAGATGAACGTGCGGCCGCGCGCCGCCTCCTCCATCAGGATCGAATACACCTCGCGCTTGGTGCCGACGTCGACGCCGCGCATGGGGTCGTCCATCAGAATGATCTGGCTGTCGGAGGCCAGCGCGCGCGCAAACAGGGCTTTTTGCTGGTTGCCGCCGGACAGCGAGAGGATCGGATTGCGCATGTCGGGGGTGCGGATGCTCATGCGCTTCATCCAGTCATGGGCCATGGCCTGCTCGGCGTCCGGGTTCAACAGCAGGCCGCGCTTGAGCTGGTTGAGCGATCCGACGGTAATGTTCTCGCCGATGGACCACAGCGCGAATACGCCATCGGTCTGCCGGTCACCGGCGACGAAGCTGGCGCCCGTGCCGCGCTTGACGCAATCGCGCAGCACCTGGGTCAGCCACTGGCTCTGGCCATGGCCGGCGAGACCGGACAAGCCGACGATCTCCCCGGCAAACGCCTGCACGGTGCGCCCGTCGGTTTGCCGGGCCGGCTGCTGTTGCACACGCGGCCTGCCTTGCTCCCGGCGCGATGCAAACACCTGAGCGGCCGCCTGAGTCTCGCGTGCAGTGCCGCCCATGACCTCCACCAGCGAGTCATGGGTGAAGGCACTCGCAGCACGGGTTTCCACCACTTTGCCATCACGCATCACAGCGATGCGGTCACAGGTGCCGAGCATTTCGCCGAGGATGTGGCTGATCAGCACGATGCTGCCGCCGCCCTCGACGAAGCGCCGCACATGGCGCAGCAGTTGCTCGGCCACGCGTGCGTCCAGCGACGAGGTCGGTTCGTCAAGAATGACCAGGTCCAGACGCTCGTCCACGTGAATGAACGCGCGGGCGATCTCTACCATTTGCCGCTTGCCGATGGACAGATCAGAAACGATGTCATCGGCGTCGATGCCGTGACCGGGGAAAATCTGCTCCAGCATGGCCTCGATCAGCGCCCCTGCCCTGCGCCGCCAGCCAAAGCCGCGCAGGGCCGGTGACATCAAGCGGGTGTTTTCCGCCACGCTCAGGTTCGGGCACAGCGAGAGCTCCTGAAACACGCAGCGGATGCCGTGCTGACGAGCCACCTGCACCGAATAGCCGTCGCGCACGTCGCGGCCTTCGATCAATAGCTGCCCACAGTCAGCTGCAAGGGTGCCGGCAAGCACTTGCATCAGGGTCGATTTACCCGCGCCGTTGTGGCCGATAAGGCCCAAACACTCGCCGGCGCGGATGCTCAGATCGACGTCAGTCAGGGCGCGCACGGCGCCGAACGATTTGCCGGCGCCAGCGAAGGCGACCCGCACAGGTCCATTTGCGTTCATGTCGGAAATTCCTTGGCGGGCCGCTGGCAGCGCGGCCCGCGGTGCTCAGATGGAAACGCTCACAGGGAAGCGGCAGGCTTGAGCTTGGCGACGTCGTCGACGGTGTAGGTCTCGCTGACGATCCCGCCTTTTGGCAGGTCCTTGAGGCTCGCGTCGAGGGTCTGCTGGGTGACGGTCACCGCTGGCGAGAGCAAGTCATGGGGCATGGTCTTGCCGTCGAGTAACTGCTGCGCGACATAAAACGCCAGGCTGGAGATGCTCGGTCCGCTGCTGATCGAGAAGCTCTGATACCCCTGCGTGTCGCTCTGCTTTTTCCACCAGCTCAGTTCTTCTTCGCGGTTGCCAAAGATGATTGCTGGCAACGGACGGCCCGCTGCTACAAAGGCCTGGGCAATACCCACCCCCTCGCCGCCCTGGGTGACCACCGCGTCGACTTTCGGCAGGCTGGGCAGCACGCCGGACACGGCTTTCTGTGCCACGGTGGGTGACCAGTTGCCGTTGACCTCGCCGACGACTTTCAGGTTCGGGTGCTTCTGCGCGCCGGCGGTGATACCGGAGTGAATACGCTCATCCACGGAGACGCCGGCCAGCCCGCGGACCTCCAGCACATTGGCGCCCTGGGGAAAGCGTCCGGCCAGATAGTCCATCTGCTCGATGCCGGTCTGCTTGAAGTCCATAGAGATGCGGTACGCGCAGGGTTCGGACACGGTGCCGTCGAAAGAGACCACGATAATCCCGGCATCGCAGGCCTGCTTCACCGCGCCGTTGAGCGCCGTCGGCGAGGCTGCGTTGATGACGATGGCGTCATAGCCCTGCAGGATCATGTTCTGGATTTGCGCGGCTTGCTCGGTGGCCTGGTTTTCGGCGGTGGTGAAGGTGTCGGCCGACTTGATCAGGCCATCCTTGACCGCCTTGTCGGTGGTCTGTTGCCAGCTGGCGAGCATCAGTTGGCGCCAGGAGTTACCGGCGTAATTGTTGGACAGCGCGACCGTTTTATCAGAAGTGTCGGCGTGGGCAGCGACAGGCAGAGCCATCAGGGGCGCTACGGCCAGTGCAGCGCAGAGCAATGAACGGCGTAACGGATGACGACGACTTTTCATAGTTGAACCCTTGTTATTTTTGTGGGGCTGCAGGGTGGCCGACGGCGTCGGTCGCACCTTCTAACGAACAGTACGCGGCGAGTCTGCACTGCCCGGCGCGGAGCGTCAGGGGTCAATCGTGCAGACCTGATGCGGGATCCCGCAACCGGGCTGCTGGATCCTGCGTTCTTTTTAGCGCACAAGGGCCATAATGGCGCGACTGCCCCTCGTTCGATGCAAAGACGGGTCGATTCCAAAAATAAAAGCAGGTTGGAGCTCATGGCACAGCGACCGCACACCCTCGCCGAAGACGTGCTGCACCACTTTCTCGGCATCTCCCGCGCCCTGGCCGGCCAGCTGGATTTCCAGTCGATGATCGACGCCGTCTCGCGGGAGATCAGCCCGATCCTGCCCCACGATCATCTCGATGTGTGCCTGTTCGTTCTCGACGGCCGCGAGCACATCACCTATGAGAGCGGCGTGCACACGCTGTGGGGTGATGTGGCACAGCCCATGCCGGTGCACACCAGCCCGATTCGCACGGTGCTGCTGGGTGAGCAGGCATTCCTGCTAACCCACGATGCGATGAACGATGCCCGGTTTGCCTTTCCCGGCGCCATCAACCACCCGATCTTCGATGCCCGTTTGCGCAGCCGCCTGCATGTGCCTCTGCGGGCGCGCGGTGAAATCATCGGCGCGTTGAGTTGCTCCAAACACACCGAGCATTTCTACACTTTGGATGACGTTCGCCACACCCAGCACGTCGCCGATCTGCTGGCCTCCTACGTATATGCCCTGCGACAGACCGAGCAGGCCAAGCAACTGGCGATCGCCGAGGCCCAGGTGCGCGCCCGTGAAGAGGGGTTGCGTCAGGGTGCATTGCGCCTGACCGAAGAGCTGGAGCGCGAGCGTCAGCGGGTCGGCATGGACTTGCACGACCAGACCCTCGCCGACCTGACCCGCCTGCATCGGCGCATCGCCCGCCTGGAAACCCTGCCCAACGTGCCGGGGGAAGACCTGCGCGGGATCGCGCGGGCGCTGAAAGACAGCATGCAGGAGCTGCGGCAGCTCATCGACGCGGTGAAGCCAACGGTGCTGCAGCTGTTCGGGTTTGAAGAAGGCCTTGAGGACTTGTTGCGGCGCAGCGTGCGCGACAGCGGGCTGAGCATCGCGACGCGGCTGCAGGACAGCACCCAGGGCATGGGCGACCGCTTGCCGGAGTCGGTGAAGGTCGCGCTGTTTCGGATCATTCAGGAAGCCGTCAACAATGCGATCAAGCACGCCATGCCGGACAGCATCGTCATCAACATTGGCCAGACGCGCGAGGGTTTGCAACTGACCATCGACGATGATGGCGTGGGCCTGGAGGCCAATCAACGCTTCAACACGGGGGGCATCCAGAACATGCAAGTGCGCGCGCAGCTGATGGCGGCGCAGTTGCAGATCGAGTCGGGGCCCGGTGAGCGCGGCACCCGGGTTCGTGTGTGCCTGCCGCTGACAGACTTTGCGCTTGAACCCGTTACCGCGCCGGAGGTGCCATGCAAGTCCTGTTGATCGAAGACGACCCGGTGCACCGGGCGTTCCTGCGCGAAGTGATCGAGGTGGCCCTGCCGGAATGCACGCGCCTGCTGGAGGCTGAAGACGGCCAGATTGGCGAGCGGCTGTTCAGCCAGAGCCCGGTGGATGCGGTGGTCATGGACCTGCAGATGCCTTGCCGTACCGGCGTTGAGGCGGCAAAAACCATCTGGAGGCTACAGCCGGACACGTCAATTTTGTTCTGGTCCAATTATTCGGACGAGGCCTATGTACGCGGGATTGCGCGCATCGTGCCCCAGGGCGCTGCGTATGGCTACATCCTTAAAACCGCGTCGGAAGAGCGCTTGCGTCTGGCGTTGAGGGGGCTGTTCATCGAGCAGCAATGCGTGATCGACCGCGAGATTCGCGGCGTGCAACTCAAGGCCCATGACCAGCTCTCCGGGTTGAGCGATGGCGAGTACGAAGTGCTGCAAGACATCGCCCTGGGCCTGACCGACCGCACCATCGCCACACGGCGCAACCTGTCACTGCGCAGCGTGCAGAACCGATTACAGCAGCTCTATGAAAAACTCGGCGTGTACCAGCCCGACGACGCCAGCGAGCGCAGCACCGCCTTCAACCTGCGCGCCCGCGCCGTCAACGTCGCCCTGCTGCGACGGCTGCTCAACCGCACCGCGCTGGAACAGGCTGAAGCCGAGCTGCAACTGTGGCTGAAAAACCCGCCGCCACTCGCCGAAAACGCGCGGCCGTAGCCGGGAATGCAGCGCCCGGGGCTCTGCGTCCTGCGGCGCGGGATTCTTCAGCTGGTACCCGATGACGCAGAGCGTCGCGGCATGCATACCCACGCGGACCGTGGGCACGATTAAATTGTCCGCACGATGAGCCTCTTTGTAGGAGCGCGCTTGCCCGCGAATGCGGCGTGTCAGCCATGCAATAGGTGGTTGAAGAAACGCATTCGCGGGCAAGCGCGCTCCTACAGGGCGAATGCGTTTCTTCAGTCACCCACTTGATGATCGTTCCCACGCTCTGCGTGGGAATGCAGCTCCGGACGCTCCGCGTCCTCCCGCCCAGACTTCCTCAACGATCCTACTAAGCAATCGCATACATCCAGTGCGATGTGCGCCGACTGTAGGACCGGCTTTAGCCGGGAAGCTGTTGATCTGCTTTTGAACTTAATGCACATAACATTTAGACGACACCAATCGCGACTTGGGCGCTGGCCGAACGCAGACGACGCGCAGTGCGCCGAGCCGCATGGATGCGGCGAGAGCGCCGTCAGGACAGGGATGTCCGTTCGGCGCGGGCCCACGGAGCGTCGTCGGAGTGAGGGTATTCCGACGCAGGAGGAACCAAGCCAGGAGCAGACACCCTTGGTTACTTGGGGATGGTGCGACTTTCGACTTTTCCAAGTAACTCGCCGAAGGCGAAACAGTCTGCCCCCAGGCAGACGCTCTTCCCGGCTAAAGCCGGTCCCGCTAACGGCAGGCGGGGAACGCCGCACCTTCCGCACTTGTCGATTAAAGCGAGACCGAACCGTGTCGCCCACCCGAAACAGGTCACTCAGGAGCATTGTCCATGTGCAGGAACCACACCCGAAACCCTGTTCTTTGCCTCATCCCTCCCTACCTGCTGGATCAGATCGCACGCAACGGCAATAAAGCCCAACGCGAAGCCGCCCTGCGCACCCGGGCCAAGGACAACACCTTTCGGTCACTGCGCCTGAGCGCCCAGCCTGATCGGCGCCTGGTTCATCTCGCCGCCACTGCGCTGACCGGCAAGCGTCGCTCGATCTACACCGCAGATGGCGGCGAAACCCTGCCCGGCACTCTGGTTCGCGGCGAAGGCCAGCCGGTCAGCGGCGACGTGGCCGTTGACGAAGCCTATGATGGGCTGGGCGCCACCTTTGATTTCTTCTCCGAAGTCTATGAACGCAACTCCATCGACGATGCCGGCATGGCCCTCGACGCCACCGTGCATTTCGGCAAGGGCTACAACAACGCGTTCTGGAACTCCGCGCAGATGGTGTTCGGCGACGGCGACCAGTCGCTGTTCAACCGCTTCACCATCGCCCTCGACGTGATCGGCCACGAACTCGCCCACGGCGTCACCGAGGACGAAGCCGGGCTGGTCTACTTCAACCAGGCCGGCGCGCTGAACGAATCGATGTCGGACGTGTTCGGCTCGCTGATCAAGCAGTACGCCCTGAAACAAACCGCCCGGCAGGCCAGTTGGCTGATCGGCGAAGGGCTGTTCACCGACAAGATCACCGGCAGCGCCCTGCGCTCGATGAAAGCGCCCGGCACGGCCTTCGACGACAAGGTGCTGGGCAAAGACCCACAACCCGGTCACATGGACGACTTCGTCCACACCTACGATGACAACGGCGGCGTGCACATCAATTCGGGCATCCCCAATCATGCGTTCTACCAGGTCGCAACGCGCCTCGGCGGGCATGCGTGGGAAAAGGCCGGGCGCATCTGGTATGACGCACTGCGCGATTCGCGGCTGCGCCCCAACACCGGCTTCGTGCGTTTTGCGCGGATTACCCACGACGTCGCCGGCCGGCTGTACGGTGTAGGCGAAGCAGCACAAAACGCGGTAAAAGAAGGTTGGGCGGCCGTGGGCATCAACACACAATGACCCGCCGTGACGAGGATTCACCCGGAGGAACCGCGAACATGCGTATCTCATTCAGTGAAAGCGGCGGGGTGGCCTACTTCCCGGGCTTGAACAAGCCCAACACCATTGAAGTGGACGCCCTGCCCGAATGTGATCAGCAGGAGCTGCGGCAATTGGTGGCCGCGTCCCAATTCTTTGCATTGCCTGAAGGCCGCCGTCCGGCCCGCTCGCTGCGTGGCATGCAGCATTACACGCTGACCATCAGCGAAGGCGACCGGGAGCGCACGGTGTGCGTACCGGCGCCGATCGAGTCCGGACCGTTGCAGGGTCTGATGCAGTGCGTCAAACGCCACGTCGCGGGCTGATCCCCAGCGCCGCCGTCCACCGTCACTTTTCTCGACGCCATACGCCGCTGGGCTGACCAGCGGCGGGCGTCCTTCGAACGTGCAGGAATCCCGTGTCCGAGCTTATCGCCCTGCCAGTCGCGCCTTCACCACCCGGCATGCCGTCGTGGCTGTCAGGCTCACACGAATGATGCCCGTGCGCCGCGTGTGCCTGGTGCTCGGCGACCAACTGTCTTTTGACCTCGCTTCCCTCGCCGACCTTGATCCCAGACGCGACGCCGTCCTGATGGTCGAAGTCATGGAGGAAGCCACCCATGTCGGCCATCACCCTCAAAAAATCGCCCTGATCTTCAGTGCCATGCGCCATTTCGCCCAGGCGCTTCAACAGCGCGGCATCCTGGTGCAGTACGTCACACTCGACGATCCACTGAACACCGGGTCGGTGCCGGGTGAACTGCAGCGCTGGCACGCGTCGCTGCAAGCCGAAGAAATCCACGCCACCGAATGCGGCGACTGGCGTCTGGAACACGCCATCAAGACCAGTGGCCTGCCCATCACCTGGCACAGCGACAGTCGTTTCCTCTGCTCGCGCGCCGAATTTGCAGCCTGGGCCAGCGGCAAACCCCAGCTGCGCATGGAATTCTTCTACCGCGAGATGCGGCGCAAACAGCGGCTGCTGCTCAATAACGATGGCTCCCCCGTCGGCGGTGCCTGGAATTTCGACGCTGATAACCGCAAGGCGCTGCCGAAAAAGGTCATGGCGCCCTACCCCGCACGCTTCGCCCCTGACGCCATCACTCACGACGTCCTGACGCTGGTCGGCGAGCGCTTCGCCAGTCATTACGGCTCGCTGGAAGGTTTCGATTACCCGGTGACCCACACCGACGCGCAGGCCCTCTGGCAGTATTTTCTGGATTACGGCCTGGCCGCTTTCGGGGATTATCAGGACGCCATGGCCATCGACGAGCCGTACCTGTTCCACGCGCGCATCAGTGCGGCGCTGAATATCGGCCTGCTCGACCTGCGCCAGTTGTGCAGCGACGTTGAGTCTGCGTACTGGTCAGGCAGCGTCGGGTTGAACGCGGCGGAGGGTTTTATCCGCCAGCTGATCGGCTGGCGGGAATACGTGCGCGGTGTCTACTGGCTGAAGATGCCGGACTATGCCGAAGGCAATTCCTTCGGCAACACCCGCGCGCTGCCCGAGTTTTACTGGACCGGGCAGACCCGCATGAACTGTATGCGCCAGGCCATCGGGCAGAGCCTCAAACACGCCTACGCCCATCATATCCAGCGGCTCATGGTGACCGGCAACTTCGCCCTGCTCGCCGGCATAGCACCGAAGCAGGTCTGCGAGTGGTACCTGGCAATCTATATGGATGCCTACGACTGGGTCGAACTGCCCAACACGCTGGGCATGGTCATGCACGCGGACGGCGGCTACCTCGGCTCCAAGCCCTATTGCGCCAGCGGCCAATACATCAAGCGCATGTCCGATTACTGCGGCGGCTGCGCTTACAAGGTCAGCGAGAGCACCACCGATGACGCGTGCCCGTTCAACGCGCTGTATTGGCATTTCGTGATGCGCCACGGCAACGTGCTGCGCGATAACCAGCGCATGGTCATGGTGTACAAGAATCTCGACCGGATGGACGCAGCCAAACAGAACGCGCTGTGGCAGCGGGGTGAAACGCTGCTGAGCCGGCTCGACGCCGGGGAGGCGTTGTGAAAAAGAGCGAACTCCCGGTCAAGACCTGCGCGGTATGCGGGCTGCCGTTCACCTGGCGCAAGAAATGGGCGCGCTGCTGGGACGAGGTTCGTTATTGCTCGGAGCGATGCCGACGCGGCAAGCGCTCCGAGCCTTGAGGGGTGGGCTGAAAAGCGGTTGGCACTTGGGGGTTAGCCCGATCAATCAATGAATCTGCGCGCGGCTGGCCCTGCCGATGAGTCGGATCAACAACTGCTGCTTGGGCCCGACCGGGGTCTCGCGAGCGACCTTGATCAAGTATTCCTGAGGAATGAGCCCGCCCGCCTCGGCAAGCGCTTCATAGATGGCAAACAGGCGAGAATCGATGGTCGTCTCCTCGGCACATTCAATAAGGTAGGCAACTCCGGGACTGGCTTGGTCGTTCACAATGGATCCTCTTCATAAGGCGGTTACATCAACGGAGAGGCGCGCGCTGCGGGAGTTCCCACTTTCTGGACCGCGCACAGCCGAACGGCGGGCAGGCTTGCCGCGCGCAGGCAGTCGTCAGTTTTTGCTTGCCAAAAAACGGTCGCCCCCTTAAACAGGGCGTGCCGTTTCTGCACCCTCGCGACTGGCTGCATCCTTGCCCTCCTGCAAGGCCGCCAGCCGCCGTCGCGACAGCCCTGCCGAAACCCAACGACACCTGCAAATCATGGAGGCGCCAGGTAAACCCGATGACAGGAAATTCGTCAGACACATTGCCCCGCACGCGCCGGGCACCCAAGGGTGAAAAGCGCCGCGAAGAACTGCTCGACGCCGCACTGCAACTGTTTTCGCTGGAGGGCTACACCGGCGCCTCCATTGCCCGCATCGCCGATCTGGTCGGCATCTCCGTCGCCGGCGTGCTGCATCATTTTCCGAACAAGGTAGCCCTGCTGATGGGTGTGCTGGCGCGCCGCGACGAGGTTAACCACAAGGTGGTGAGCAGCCTGCACAGCGAGCCAACGCTGCAGGGCTTTGTGAGTGGCTTGCGCCAGATCAACCGGTCCAACGCAACGGCGCCGGGTGTGATTCGCGCCTTCAGCATGCTCAACGCCGAAAGTCTGGTGGACAGCCATCCGGGCTGGGAATGGTTTCAGTCCCGTTACGTCACTATTCACGGGCGCATGCGTGCCCGGCTCGACCACTTGGTGGCCACCGGCGAAGTGCGTGGGGATGTGGACCTGGACGCGATCATCCACCAGATCCTGGCGATGATGGACGGGCTGCAGCTGCAATGGCTGCGCTTCCCGGAAACCGTAGATCTGGTGCAGCGTTTCGACAGCTACATGGCTCAGGTCGAACGCGAGATCCGCGCATAAAAAAAGAGGCGATCCAGGTCGCTGGATCGCCTCTTTCATGTCACTGACTCAGGCCCTGATGCCTGCCCCGGAACACAGCCCCGGCGCAGGCGGGTCAATCAGCCCTCGTCCTTCACGGTCAATCAGTACTCGGTGTTGCCGTCGTAGTCGGTGTTGCCGTTGCCTGCGTCGACGTTCTCGCTCTGATCGAACACACCGCCGGTCTTCACCGCCGGCAAGGTCACTTTGACCGAGTTCAGCGCCGAACGTGGCAGCGGGTTGCTGGTGGTGGTCGACAGTTCCTGACGGAACGAGTTAACCAGCTTGGCATTCAGACGGATGTCGTCTGAGGCCGAGCCCAGGCTGATGTTGAAGGTGTCGGCATCGACCACCCACTGCTTGCTCGCCTCGTCGAAGTACGCCAGCGAACGGTCGTTGAGTTCGATGGTGACGCGACGGGTTTCGCCCGGCTGCAGGAAGACCTTCTTGTAGCCCTTGAGCTCCTTGACGGCGCGCTCGACTTTCGGGTTCTGCTGGCCGACGTACAGCTCGGCGACTTCGGAACCGGCACGCTTGCCGCTGTTGGTCAGGTCGAACGAGACCTTGATCGGCGTGTTGCCCACTGCAACGCCCGGGGTGACCGAGATGTTGTTGTAGGTGAACTGGGTGTACGACAGGCCGTGACCGAACGCGAACAGCGGTTTGGTGTTGGTCTTGTCGTAGCCACGGTAGCCGAGCATGGTCAGGTCGTTGGCGTAGCTGATTTCCTTGACCTGGGTGCGGGTGTTGTCGAAGTTCGGGAAGTCCTTGTACAGCGGGTTGTCTTCGATGTTGCGTTCGATACTGATCGGCAGCTTGGCCGACGGGTTGACCTTGCCGAACAGGATCTCGGCCAGGGCCTGACCACCGTTCTGACCCGGGTAAAACGCGTGCAGCGCAGCCGGAACCTGATCGATCCAGTCGCCCATTTTCAGCGCGGTACCGCCGTGCATGGTCACCACGGTGTTCGGGTTGGCCTTGGCGATGTTCTGGATCAGCTCGTTCTGGTACTCAGGCAGATCGAAGCTGTGGTCGAAACCTTCACCTTCGTATTCGGCGCTGTTACCCACGGCAACCACGACCGCGTCGTACTGCGACAGGTCAGAAGGTGCAGTCAGAGACGCGGTCGACAGCTGCACGCCCACCAGGCCGCCCATGGTCGACAGGTAGCCGTCACGGCGCGAGTACTCAAGCTTCACGTCGTAGGCTTTGCCGGCTTCCAGCTTGATCTTGCCGGAAACAGGGATGGTCGGCGGAATGCTCTTGTTGGTGATGTTCTCACCGTCGCCGTTGTCGATGACCTTCTCGCCGTTGACCCACAGACGCACGGCGCCGTCGGCACGCACTTTGAAGACCTGGTCGCCGCTGATGGTCGGGGTGACCTGACCGCTCCAGCGAATCGAGGTGTTGGCGGTGTCGCCATTGCTCGGCACGGTGTCGGTGGACCAGTCCAGATTAACGTACGTGTCGATCTGGGTGGCCGATGGGTCGCCGGACCAGGTGGCGTTGTTGAAGTACTCGGTCTTCATGCCAGCGACGCTGTTGCCTTTGCTGTCGGTGGTGGTCCAGTGCATGGCTGTCGGGTCGAGGGACAGGGTGTCGAGGAACTCGACCTTGGCGCCCGGTGCCATTTGACGCAAACCGCTCAGCTCGCTGATGTAACGCGTGGCATCAACGTGAGCACTGCCGAAACCGGTCGGCGGCGCGTACTTGGCCAGATCGCCCACGACGGCGATGCGCTTGACCTTGTTCTTGTCCAGCGGCAGCACGTCGCCCTGGTTTTTCAGCAGCACGATGCCTTCGCGAGCGATGTTCAGGGCGACCTTGTTGCTGGTGGCGCTGTTCATGTTGTGCGTAGTCAGCGGCGCGAACTTGTCGAACTGGTACAGGTAGATGTTCTTCAGGATGCGGCGGACTTTGTCGTCCACGGTCGCCATGTCCAGCTCGCCGCTGTCCAGGTACGGCTTGAGCACGCGGCTGTTCATCTGGCCGCCCATCATGTCCAGGTCGGTACCGGCCTGCGCAGCAGGCAGACCGTGAACCACGGCGTTGTAGTCGCTCTGTACCAGGCCCTTGAAGCCCCATTCCTTTTTCAGGATGTCAGCGATCAGGTGCTTGTTCTCGCACGCATATTCGCCGTTCACCTTCTGGAACGAGCACATCATCATCGCCACGGTGCCGTTCTTGGACGCGGATTCAAACGGCGGCAGGGTCATCTCGCGCAGTACGCGTTCCGGCATCACCTGATTGAGGATGAAGCGGTTGGTTTCCTGGTCGTTACCGGCGTAGTGCTTGGCTTCTGCCCAGACGCGACGCTGCTGGATACCGTTGATGACCGCTGGACCCAGGCTGGCGCCCAGGAACGGGTCTTCACCGGAGAGGTATTCGAAAGCGCGTCCGCTCCACGGCATGCGGTACAGGTTCATGCCCGGACCTGTGACGAACTGATAACCGCCGCTGGCGGTGTCGTAGCCCAGTGCGCGGCCGAAATCGATGGCGCGACGCGGGTTGAAGGTAGCGGCCAGGTTCGGACCGGACGGATAGACCACGCCCGGATCGTTGCCTTCGCTGGTGTAACGGATGCCTGCGCCGCCATCAGCGCCATGGATCTGCGGAACGCCATACTGTGAAAGCGGCTTGACGTCCCAGCCGCCGATACCGCCGATGTAGGCCAGCTTTTCTTCCTGGGTCATCTTGGCCAGGGTTTTTTCTGCTGCTTTGTCAGCGCGCAGTTCTTTGGCAGCCAGTTGCTCTTGGGTGGTGGTGTCGGCTGCGTTGGCGTGGCAGATGGCCAGGCTCAACAAAGCCAGTGCCGAGTGGGCACCGAAAGTTTTACGATTTCGCATGGGGGGACGCTCTCCAGATACCGCCCGCGCTCATTTGTCGCAGTTGACACGCCACAGCCCTTTGTTTCAGGCAATACTCAGCCTATACCGAAGTTTCAAATGGAAACATCGACCAACGAAAAGTGACGTAACAACCGGATAATAAGTGTGGGCGATATGATCTTCTATAACTTACGTTTATGGCAATGAGCCACCGAACTGCACGAGCGATGCCCGAGACGTTTAAATTAAGGCAATTGTTTTCAATTGATGTCAAACAAAAAAATCACCCGAATACAAACTCGACATTTTTTGATACATCCACTGAACTCTCGCTAAACCTATAGGTCTGTAGGTTTAGCAATTTTTACGAATCGTCGCCCCGAACCCCGTGAATCCGGGCATTCCACCCCGGACCGGGTGGCGATTTCGCGCTGAAGGCCAGCGCGGCGATCACTTCTTACCCCTGAAGAACATTGGAGAAACATCACATGAAACTGCCAGTACTGGGCGCTATCGCCGCACTGACCCTGTCGTTTGCAACCGCCAGCATGGCCGCAGACTCCGACACTCAGGAAACCATTTCCGGCGCACCGGACTCCACCGTCATGACCCAGACCCAAGACGCCAAAGCGGTGAAGAAGTCCACAAAGCAGAACCAGGCTGACGAAAACAAGCGCGGTCGTCCGACAGCCAATAGTTCGTCTGCGACAAACTAACGCAGCAACGCTTAGTTATTGCATTCAACGTTTTTAATTAACCCAAGAGGTCTCGTGAGAGGCCTCTTATTATTTGAACCGGTGCTGTGTCCATTAACCTGTCTCCTATCAATAGCCAACAACTCAGCGCGCATTCTGTTGAAGCGCTGTGCGCGTGGCTGTTGGCGAACGCCGGGCTCAAGGCAGGAGATCTGGAGCGGGCACAGCGTCTGGCCCTTGAGTCGGAAGGTAGTTCGCTCACCGAATTGCTGACGCGTCTGGGCCTGGTGTCCGAACTCGATCTCGCCCGGGCCTGGGCCGCTGCCCTGCAAGCGCCGCTGCTGCTGTCGGAAAATCTCTCGCTGTCCGGCGAGGCCCTGCCGGAGCTCAGCGAGCGCTTTTTGCGGCACTACCGCTTGCTGCCCATCGGCACCCATGCGGACGGCGTGCATGTGCTGGCGGCCAACCCGGGCAATGCCTATGGGCTGGACGCCGTGGCGTATGCCTGTCAGGCGCCGGTCTACGTGTCGGTGGGCGCTGCCAGTGAGGTCGACGCACTGATCGAGCGTTTATATGGACAGGGCCGTTCGGCGATGGGCTCGTTGATCGAGACTCTCGACGAGCACGGCGGGACCGAAGAAGACATCGAGCACCTCAAGGACCTCGCCTCCGAGGCGCCGGTGATCCGGCTGGTCAATCTGATCCTGCAGCGCGCCGTTGAGCAGCGCGCTTCCGACATTCATATAGAGCCGTTTGAAAGCCAGCTGAAGGTGCGCTATCGCATCGACGGCGTGCTTCACGAAGCCGAAGCGCCGCCGTCCAGCTCGTCGGCGGCAATCATTTCGCGACTGAAGATCATGGCCCGGCTCGACATCGCCGAGCGTCGCCTGCCCCAGGATGGCCGCATCATGCTGCGCATCCAGGGCAAGGAACTCGACCTGCGGGTGAGCACGGTGCCCACCAGTTTCGGCGAGTCGGTGGTGATGCGTCTGCTGGACCGGCAGACCGTCAGTTTCGACTTCCCCAGCCTGGGCATGGACGGCGAGCGGCTGCAGAACTTCCTCGACGTGCTGGAAAATCCCCACGGCATTCTGCTGGTCACCGGCCCTACCGGTTCCGGCAAGACCACGACGCTGTATACCGCGCTGTCGCGGCTCAACACCGCCGAGCGCAAGATCATTACCGTTGAAGACCCGGTCGAGTACCAGCTTGAAGGGATCAACCAGATTCAGGTCAAGCCGGCCATCGGTCTCGATTTTGCCGGGGCCCTGCGCTCCATCGTCCGGCAAGACCCGGACGTGATCATGATCGGTGAGATGCGCGACCTGGAAACCTGCCGCATTGCCATTCAATCGTCGCTGACCGGTCACCTCGTGCTGTCGACGCTGCACACCAACAGCGCGGCAGCGAGTATCACGCGGTTGCTGGACATGGGTGTGGAAAGCTACCTGATCGCGTCCACCGTTAAAGGCATCCTGGCCCAACGGCTGGTGCGAAGGCTTGATCCGCTGACGCGCGTCGCCTTCGAAGCACCCCCCGAGTTGGTGGCCGGGCATGGCCTGGACCGTTTCACCGAGCAGCGCCCGATCATCCTCTATCGCCCCGCCAGCGAATTGCCCGGCGGCGGCTATCACGGCCGCAGCGCGATCACCGAATTACTGGTGATGAACGAAGAACTGCGCGGGCTGCTGATGCGTCAAGCCGATGCTGCAACGCTGGAGCAGGCCGCCCGGCGTGGCGGCCTGCGCACACTTTATGAAGAAGGCCTGCGTCAGGCCGTGGCCGGTGTTACCTCACTTGAGGAGGTGCTGCGCGTCACGCGCGGCGACTGACCATGGCTCATTTCAAATACCGCGCCCTGGACGCCGACGGCGTTGCGCAGCACGGCACCCTCGAAGCGGCCGATGAAACCGCCGCGACCGCCATCTTGCAGAAGCGTGGCCTGTTGCTGCTGGGCCTTGAGGCCAGTGCGAACAGCGGCTTGCGCGCGGCCATGCGCCGGGGCGCCATGAACGGCGCGGCGCTGGTCAGCTTCACCCAGCAACTGGCGACCCTGCTCGGTGCCGGTCAGCCGCTGGAACGCGCCCTGACCATCCTGCTCAAGCAGACCCACGAACCCAAGCGTCAGGCGCTGCTGGAACGGATTCGCGAACAGGTCAAAGCCGGCAAGCCACTGAGCCAGGCGCTGGAAGAAGAGCACGGCCAGTTCTCCAGCCTCTACATCAGCATGGTGCGCGCGGGTGAAGCCGGCGGTTCGCTGGAAAACACCCTGCGCCAGCTCAGCGATTACCTGGAGCGCAGCCAGATGCTGCGCGGCGAAGTCATCAACGCGCTGATCTACCCGATCTTTCTGGTGGTCGGCGTGCTCGGTTCCCTGGCCTTGCTGCTGGCCTACGTGGTGCCGCAGTTCGTGCCGATCTTCCGCGATCTGGGCGTGCCGATCCCGTTTATTACCCAAGCCATTTTGTGGCTGGGCGAATTTCTCAGCGCCTATGGCCTGCTGTTGCTGGGCGCCATCGTCGCGCTGATCTGGGGCGTGGCGGTGCTGCGCCGCGATCCGCAACGGCGACAACGACACGACCGGCGCCTGCTGTTCATCAAAGTGATCGGCCCGCTGTTGCAGCGGATCGAAGCCGCGCGTCTTGCGCGAACCCTGGGCACCTTGCTCAGCAACGGCGTTGCCTTGCTGCAGGCGATGACCATCGTCCGTCAGGTCTGCGGCAACTACGCCCTGCGCGCGCAAGTCGAGCAGGCCACTGAGTGGGTCAAGGGCGGCGGCACGCTGGCGCAGGCGTTCGGTGAACAGCCGCTGCTGCCGGAGCTGGCCTTGCAGATGATCGAAGTCGGCGAACAGGCCGGCAATCTGGACGGGATGCTGCTTAAAGTCGCCGACGTGTTCGACGTCGAGGCCAAGCGTGGCATCGACCGTCTGCTCGCCGCCCTGGTGCCCAGCCTCACCGTCGTCATGGCCGTGATGGTGGCGGTGATCATGCTCGCCATCATGCTGCCGCTGATGAGCCTTACCAGTAACATTTGAGGAACTACACATGCCACGATTCAACGCTGCCCAAGGCCGTCGCCAGGGCGGTTTCACCCTGCTGGAAATGCTCGCCGTGATCGTGCTGCTGGGCATTGTCGCCACCATCGTCGTGCGTCAGGTCGGCGGTAACGTCGACAAGGGCAAATACGGCGCGGGCAAGGCACAACTCGCCAGCCTGGGCATGAAAATCGAAAGCTATGGCCTGGACGTCGGCACGCCGCCGGCCAATCTGCAGCAACTGGTCAGCAAACCGGCCAATGCCAGTGGCTGGGCCGGCCCGTATGCCAAACCTTCGGACCTGAAAGACCCGTTCGGGCATGCATTCGGCTACCGCTACCCAGGCGAACACGGCAGCTTTGACCTGATCTTCTTCGGTCAGGACGGGCAGCCTGGCGGTGACGGCTACAAGGCCGACATCGGCAACTGGGAATAACATGCACGCCCTGCCCCGCGCCCGCGGTTTCACCCTGTTCGAATTGCTGGTGGTGATCGTCTTGATCGGCATCAGCGTCGGCCTGGTGAGCTTTGGCGTGGGTCGCGGTTTGCAGTCGGCAGGCGAGCGTCGCGCCTTGAGCGAAGTGGTGCAGTCACTGCGCGCCGCGCGGGTGCAGGCGATCGTCACCGGCCAACCCGCACAGACCCGCTTTGATCTGCGCAACGGTCGTTTGCAGGGCCCGCACCTGAAAGCCGTGCAACTGCCCGCCGACATGCGCGTGCAATTACAGACCGCTGATGGCCTGGGCTCGGCGTTCGAGTTCTACCCCGACGGCGGTTCCAGCGGCGGCCATTTGCTGCTGGCCCGTGGCGATAAGCACTGGCGGGTCGACATTAACTGGCTGACCGGCAACGTTCAGTTGCGCACCCTCAATTGAGTCGTCAGCGCGGTTTCACTTTGCTGGAAATGCTCGCCGCCCTCGCTGTCCTGGCGGTGTGCAGCAGCGTGCTGGTGGTGGCTTTCGGGCAGAGCGCGCGCGCGTTACAGCAGGCGCAGCGCAGCGACCGCTTGAGTCTTGCGGCACGCTCGCTGATGGATGAAGCCAGTGCTGGTCGGTTGCAGCCCGGTCGCACCGAGGGCAAGTGGAGCGGCGTGAACTGGCAGATGGACGTCAGCGCCCTGCCCCGTGGCAATGCGCCCGCGAGCGCATGGCGACTGGATCTGGAAGTGAGCGACGGTGCGCGCCGCGCCCACTACAGCAGCCTGCAAGTGCGCAGTGCCGGTTCGGGTGCCGGTCAATGACGCGCCGAAGCCAGGGTTTCACCTTGCTCGAAGTGCTGGTGGTGCTGAGCCTGCTCGGCGTGCTGCTGACCATGGTCGGCGCCGCGATCACCGGGGCCAATCGGGCCATGGCCAAGGCCGAGCGCTACAGCACGCGGCTCGATGAGATACGTTCGACACAGAACTTTTTGCGCAGCGCGATCGGTCAAGCGCTACCACTCGCGGCCGGCGGATCTGAGCCAGGCCAGGCGCCGGTGTTCGAGGGCGACGCCCGGAGCATGCGTTTTTATGCGCCGCTGCCCGCAACATTGGGCGGTGGTTTGTACCGGCACAGCGTGACGCTGGGGGCCGGTCAGCGGTTGCAGATCAGCCTGGAGCGCTTGCGCGGTCAGGGCCTGTTGGCCGCCGAAGAGCCTCAAGTGCTGTTGCATAACGTGCGGTCGCTGCAATTGAGTTATCGCGGCGTGTCGCCCACCGGGGAATCAACGGCGTGGCTGGACCACTGGCCATGGCCGGGGCGTCTGCCGCTCAGCGTGCGCATTGATGCGCAGCTGGCAGGGCCGGTGCCGTGGCCGTTACAAAGCGTCAACCTGCGCCTGGACCTGTCTGGCGAGGCGCACACGTTATGAATGACCGTCGGCAAAAAGGCGTGGCGCTGCTGTTGGTGTTGTGGGTGCTGGCACTGCTCAGCACCCTGCTCGCCGGTTTGCTCGGCTGGGTGCATTTGCAGAATCGCCAGGCCCTGTGGCAGCGCCAGCACACGCAAGCCGTGCTGGCGGCTGAAGCTGGCATCGGCATGGCGGTCCTGGCGCAACTGGACCGCGACCAGGCGCGTCACTGGAAGGCTGACGGTCAGCCCCACGGTTTGCGCTTCGACGACGCCGCGCTGGCGGTGAGCCTGGGCAGCGAGACCGGCAAGCTCGACCTCAACGCCGCCCCGGCCGAGTCGTTCGCCCGTCTGCTGGTGGCGTGCGGCGTAGCCCCGGGGCTGGCGACAGAGGTTGCCCAGGGCCTGGAGCAGCGCCGCGGCGGTGGTCGGGCGCCGCTGCGCATGGTCGAGGAGGTGCGCGAACTGCCAGGCATCGGCCAGCCGCTGTATCAGTGCGCCAGCCCGCACGTGACCTTGTGGAGCGGGCAGACCGCACCCGACGCGCGCATGGCGTCGCCCTGGCTGCGGCGCGCCTTGGGCCTGCCGCAAGCGGGCCCGGCCACAGAAGACGCAGGCCCCGTCATCAGCATTCAAAGCCAGGCGACATTGCCCGGCGGTTACACCACGACGCTCAACGTCACGTTGTTATTGAACCCATCGAAGGAGGGAGCGCGACCGTATCGCGTTCTGCGTTGGCAAGAATGAAGCAATCATTTTTACAGCAGCTGGCGCCCTTGCAGGCCCGCGTGCGCAATCAGTGGCGCGACAGCCCGGCGCAACAGTTGTGGCAGGCCTGGCTGCAGGAGTTGCAGGCGATGCTGCCGGCCAATGTGCGCGAACGGCTGATGCCCAAGGTGCGGGTGCGGCTGCTCGATTGGCCATTGCCGGAAGCGCTGCCACCTATGACCGGCGAGCGTCTGATCCTCATGCTGCCGGCGAGCATGGTGCTGGCGCAGCCGCTGCAATTGCCGCTGGCCGCGCTGCGCGATCTGCACAGCGTGGTGGGCTTTGAACTGGACAAGTACACGCCCTACCCGCGCGAGCAGATGCAGTACGTGGCCAGGGTGACCGGTAAGGGCAAGACCCTGGCGCAGGTGCTGCTGGTGGCGATACTGCGTGAGCGTCTGCAGCCGATCATCGACAGCTGCCGCGAGCAAGGCCTGTCGCTGTATGCGGTGGATGCATGCAACGCCAACGGCGAACGGCTGAACGTTGATCTGCTGCCCGCCGACATGAAGCCGGCCGCCGCGGGCTCGGCACGCCTGCCGCGTTTTCTCGCATTGGCGTGTGGCGCCTTGCTGCTGACGTGCATGGTGCTGTGGCTGGATGCGCGCACGGCCAGGGTCGAGGCGATGCAAGCGCACGTCGACGAACAACGTTCCCAGGTGCAGGCGGTACAGAACCTGCGTCGCGAGCTCAACAACACCCAGGGCGCCGCGCGCTATCTGGCCCAGCAAAAGGCTGCGCAACCGACCACCTCCAGCGTCCTCGCCGACCTCACCGGTTGCCTGGGCGCCGACACTTGGGTCGAGCAGTTGGAAATCGCCGACGGCGGCAGCGTGTCGATCACCGGTCAGAGCGCCAAGGCGAGTGCCCTTATCGGCCGCATGAAAGACTGCCGCACCCTCAGCGATGCGCAGTTCCAGGGGATCATTCAGCCCGATGCACAGACCGGCAAAGAGCGTTTCTCGCTGCGCGCCCAGTTGCGCAAGGAGACCGCCAATGCGCCGTGAACTGACCCCACGTGAGCGCCGTGGCGCCGCGCTGATCGCCTTGGCGCTGGTGCTGTGGGCCGCCTGGTGGTTGCTGGTGCAAAGCTGGTTTCTCGACCCGTTGAGCGACCTGCAGGAGCAGGCCGACACCCTGCGCCATCAGGAGCAACGCTATGCCGGCGCGCTCGCTCAACGTGACCGCCTTGAGCAGCAGTTGCAGGCGGCCCGGCGCGACCCGTCGAGCCGCAGCAGCCTGTTGCCGGGTGAAGACCCGAGCGCCGTGGCCGCGGACCTGATGCAGCGCAGTCTGGACCTGGTCAAGGCCCACGCCGATCAGGGCCCCGGTTGCCAGGTCACCCAGCGCATGCCGATCACCCCCGAACGCGACAGCGCCGAGCCGTACCGCCAGGTGAAGGTCAGCCTGACCCTGGACTGTGCCATGGAGCCATTGGTGACGTTGCTGCATGACCTTGAATACGGTCAGCCGTTTCTGTTCGTCGACAACCTGAGCATTCGCCGTGCGACCTCGGCCCCTGCCTCCGGCGGTGCCGGACGTTTGCAGGTGCACCTGCTGCTGCGCGGTTATCTGCAACAAGCAGCGCCGCACAAAGCTCAGGCTGCCGAAGCGAGAGGCGAGGCGCAGAGCGCGTCACCGCCCGATCAGGCGGATCAAGCGGATCAAGCCGATCAGCCTGGTGAGCCCGATGAATCCTCAGAGAGCGAGGCGCCTGACGCATGAAGTTCGACACCTTGAGTCTCACCCTTGGCGTCGCCACTGCGCTGCTGGCCGCTGCGGCGGTCAGCCTGAGCATGGGCGCCGGTCAGGACATCGACTGGTTGCCAGCCAGCGCAGCCCGTGAAACCGCTGTGGCTGCCGGGCCTGCCGCATTGCCCGCGCTCTCGGCCCAGGCGCTGACCCTGACCTGGCAGCAGTCGATGTTCAGCCCCGACCGCAAGCCCGATCTGGTCAGCGGCAAAGCACAGGCCTCGTCGCTGGACGGCATCAGCCTGAGCGGCGTGATCGTTGACGGCTCGTCGCGCTGGGTGCTGCTGCAACTGCCGCAAAAGCGCCGCCTCAAGCTGGCCGTCGGCAGCACGCTGGACAACGGCTGGACCCTGGATTCGGTCACGCCGCAAAGCGCCACTTTCAGCCATCAGGGCCAGACCCGCGAACTGCGCCTGCCCCTGCTGCGCCTTCCGCCGCCGTCGCAAGTCCCCCCTATTACTCTTCCACACGTACCCACACCATGAACAATCGCACCCCTGAGTTTTCCCGTCTGCGCAGCCCCCTGTTGTGCCTGGCCACCGCCGTGGCGCTGGCCGGATGCGCGTCCACCCCGGAGCGTTTTGAAAACGACCCGGCCCTGATGCAGGAAGCACTCAACGGTACCGGTTCGCAGCGAGGCCCGGTCAGCGATCCGGTCGAAGCACCGAGCCCGAACAACGCGGGCGCCAGGCCTGCGCCGGCACGGCAGCAGATCATTCGCGGCAACCAGACGTTCGTGCGCGGCTCGAACCCGGCCCCGGTTGCAACGGGCAACAAAGGCGCCGCGGCGGCCACTGGCGACATCAGTTTCAACTTCGCCAATCAGCCCATCGAAGCGGTGATCAACACGGTCATGGGCGACCTGCTGCACGAGAACTACAGCATCAATCAGGGGGTGAAAGGCGACGTCAGCTTTTCCACCTCGCAACCGGTGAACAAGCAGCAGGCGCTGTCGATTCTGGAGACCCTGCTGTCGTGGACCGACAACGCGATGATCCGCCAGGGCGACCGCTACGTCATTCTCCCGGCCAATCAGGCAGTGGCCGGCAAACTGGTGCCGGAAATGCCGGTGGCGCGGCCTTCCAGCGGCCTGTCGGCGCGCCTGTACCCGCTGCGCTTCATTTCGGCAACCGAAATGCAGAAGCTGCTCAAGCCGTTTGCCCGCGACAACGCGTTTCTGCTGGTCGATCCGGCGCGCAACGTGCTGAGCCTGGCCGGTACGCCGGATGAGCTCGCCAACTATCAGGACACCATCGACACCTTCGACGTGGACTGGCTCAAGGGCATGTCCATCGCGGTGTACGGCCTGCAGCGCGCCAGCGTCGGCGAACTGATGCCCGAACTGCAGAAGATGTTCGGCCCGGACAGCGGCATGCCGTTGGCGGGCATGGTCAAGTTCCTGCCGATCGAGCGGACCAACTCGGTGGTGGCGATTTCCTCGCAGCCGCGTTACCTGAGCGAAGTCGGCGACTGGATTCACACCATCGACGAGGGCGGCGGCAACGAGCCGCAGATGTACGTCTACGACGTGCGCAACATGAAAGCCTCGGACCTGGCCAAGTACCTGCGCCAGATCTACGGCAACGGCCAGATCAAGGACGACAGCGCGGCCAAGGTTGCACCCGGCCTGCGCACCCGTTCGTTGTCATCGCTCAACGGCAGTGGCAATGGCAGCAGCGGCGGCATGGGCGTGAGCGGTCAGGGCCTCAATGGCAGCTCGGGCATGGGCGGCGGGATGAATGGCGGCATGGGCGGCGGGCTCGGCAATGGCGGCAACGGCAAAGTCCAGGCCGGCGCGCAGCAGGGCGATGAAGAGCAGGACGGCGAAACCTCCGAGGACAGCGCCGACAGCAGCCAGAGCGACAGCGGCGATGCGGCCGGCAGCGGCTCGGGCGCCAGCAAGCGGCTGGATGACAGCACACGCATTACCGCTCAGCAGAGCAGCAACCAATTGCTGATCCGCACGCGCCCGGCGCAGTGGAATGAAATCGAAGCCGCCATCAAACGGCTGGACAACGCGCCGATGCAGGTGCAGATCGAAACGCGGATTCTTGAAGTCAACCTCAGCGACGGGCTGGACCTCGGCGTGCAATGGTACCTCGGGCGCCTGGCGGGAAATTCCGGCAGCACCACGGTGGCCAATGCGCCTGGCAGCCAGGGCGCGCTGGGCGGCGGCGGCGCGGGCCTGGGCGCCGACTCGCTGTTTTATTCATTCGTCAGCAACAACCTGCAGGTCGCGTTGCACGCGCTGGAAACCAGCGGTCGCACGCAGGTGCTGTCGGCGCCGTCGCTGGTGGTGATGAACAACCAGCAGGCGCAGATCCAGGTCGGCGACAACATCCCGATCAGCCAGACCACGGTCAATACCAACACCTCGGGCACTACCCTCAGCAGCGTCGAATACGTGCAGACCGGCGTCATCCTCGACGTCGTGCCGCGGATCAATCCGGGTGGCCTGGTGTACATGGACATTCAGCAGCAGGTCAGCGACGCCAACGACGCGAACGGCACCGACACTAACGGCAACCCGCGCATCTCGACGCGCTCGGTGTCCACGCAGGTGGCGGTGCAGAGCGGGCAAACCGTGTTGCTTGGCGGCCTGATCAAACAGGACAACAGCGACAATGTGTCGGCGGTGCCTTATCTAGGGCGCATTCCGGGCCTGCGCTGGCTGTTCGGCAATACCAGTAAAAGCAAGAAACGCACCGAGCTGGTCGTGCTGATCACCCCGCGCGTGATCACCAGCAACAGCCAGGCCCGACAGGTTACCGATGACTATCGCCAGCAACTGCAGCTGATCAAGCCGACGCCGGCAGGCCGGTTCTAACGACCCGCGAGGCGTTTAGCACGGGTGACGCGGAGCGTCGGGGGATGCATACCCACGCGGAGCGTGGGCACGATCATCGGCAGGCAGGTTTCACGATTCGGGTGATACCAACGCGCAATCTCGTGTAGGAGCGCGCTTGCCCGCGAAGACGGTATCCCGGACGCACTAGATGCGGCGGATGCACACACCGTTTCGCGGGCAAGCGCGCTCCTATAGGCCGAGGCCGCAACTGATCGCTGTGCGCCCAGATGGTCAGGTTGGGCGTCGCGATCACGGGCGTGAAACTCTCGAGCCTCGCCAGACACCAAGAGATACCCGACTGGCGGGTTCATTCACAAGAGAGCATGCATTTGGACAGCAACGACGGTTTGCGTTTTCAAGACGATGAATTGGCGCAAGCCCGGCAGTTCAACAAGAAGCTGGCCTGGATGCCGCGCTTTCGCATCCGCAACCGCTTCGCGCCCCTGCTGATCCAGTCGCTGCTGCGCGTCGGTCAATTGCGCGGAGCGGCCAAGCTGGCACGCTACGGCCTGCATGCACAAAGCGCGACGGCAAGCGTTGACGGCCGGCAGGTGCCCGTACGGATCATTCGTCCCAAAGGCCAACCCGAAGGCGTGGTGTTGGATATACATGGCGGCGGTTGGGTGATCGGCAACGCGCAGATGAACGACGACCTCAATATTGCGATGGTGCGGGCCTGCAACGTCGCCGTGGTCTCGGTCGACTATCGGCTGGCCGGGGCGACACCGGTTGAGGGCCTGATGGACGATTGCCTCGTCGCCGCGCGCTGGCTGCTGGGCGAAGGTTGCCCGGAATTTGCTGGCCTGCCGGTGATCGTCATTGGCGAATCGGCCGGCGGACATCTGGCTGCGGCTACGCTGCTCCAACTCAAGGCTTGGCCGGAGTTGTTCACGCGCGTGTGCGGCGCCCTGCTCTATTACGGCGTGTATGACCTGACCGGCACACCGAGCGTGCGCACCGCAGGCCGCGACACGCTGGTGCTGGACGGTCCAGGCATGGTCGACGCCCTGCGCCTGTTGACCCCGGACATCAGCGACGAGCAGCGCAAAGCGCCACCGCTGTCACCCTTGTATGGGGACTTCACGGGCTTTGCGCCGTCGCTGATGTGGGTCGGCTCGCTGGACCCGCTGCGTGACGACACGCTGCAGATGGCAGAGCGCTGGTCGAAACACAGCGGAGTTGAAACTCATCTTGTCCCGGACGCACCCCACGGCTTTATCCACTTCCCTACCATGATGGCGGACCGGGTACTGGAACACAGCCGGGCCTGGATCTGCCGGCGCATCGAGTCCGTTGCCGGCTAATCCTGTTGAATGCTCCCTCTAACGCGCCGACGCTGAGCGTCGCTGGAGGCATTACCACGCTGAGCGTGGGAACGATCAATAAATCTGTAGGAGCCGGCTTGCTGGCGAAGGCGTATGACGCAGATCTGTGGGACCCGCTTTAGCCGGGAAGGCGCCAGCCGCCACACCGCAAAACCGCGGGCGCCCGCAAATCTGTAGGAGCCGGCTTGCTGGCGAAGGCGTCTTGTCCGCCAACACATTCAGCGCCGACCCACCGCGTTCGCCAGCAAGCCGGCTCCTACAGGGGTAGCGCCCTGCCCTTCCGCGTGTTGATCGTCCCCACGCTCTGCGACGGGATGCCGCCCCGGACGCTCCGCGTCATTCGCTGTGACGCTGAGCGTCACTAAAGGCATTACCACCCGGAGCGTGGGAACGATCAAATATCGCTGTGCGCATGAAGTAACGCATCTGTGGGACCGGCTTCAGCCGGGAAAGCATCAGCAGCCACAACGCAAAACCGCGGGCATCCACAAATCTGGAGCCGGCTTGCTGGCGAAGGCATCTTGTCCGCCAACACATTCAGCGCTGACCCACCGCGTTCGCCAGCAAGCCGGCTCCTACAGGGGTAGCGCCCTGCCCTTCCACGTGTTGATCGTCCCCACGCTTTGCGAGGGGATGCCGCCCCGGACGCTCCGCGTCCATCGCTATGACGCTGAGCGTCACTAAAGGCATTACCACGCGGAGCGTGGGAACGATCAAATATCGCTGTGCGCATGAAGTAACGCATCTGTGGGACCGGCTTCAGCCGGGAAAGCATCAGCAGCCACAACGCAAAACCGCGGGCACCCGCAAATCTGTAGGAGCCGGCTTGCTGGCGAAGGCATCTTGTCCGCCAACACATTCAGCGCTGACCCACCGCGTTCGCCAGCAAGCCGGCTCCTACCGGGGTAGCGCCGTGCCCTTCCACGTGGTGATCGCAGCGACACCGAGCGTTACAGAACGCATTACCACGCAGAGCGTGGGAACGATCAATATCCCCGCGTGCATTCAAATTACGCGGACTTGTGGGACCGGCTTCAGCCGGGAAGGCGTCAGCCGCCACAACGCAAAAAAGTGGTTGTCCGCCAGGGTCCCTTCCCGGCTGAAGCCGGTCCCACCATAGGCACCGCCCGAGGCAGGTTTTCCGTGCCAAACCGGTCCTGCTGCACAACGCAATCGAACCCCGCGCCCCGTCTCGGGTCTGCTCATCTATCGCTTACCCCGGAGATTGCCCCGATGTCCCCGCATCACACCCTTGTCATGCTCGCCCGAGCCGGCTATGCCGCCCGCGGCGTTCTGTACCTGATCATTGGTATTTTCGCTTTGCTCGCTGCGCGCGACTCGTCCAGGCCAAAAGACAGCCACAGCAGCCTCGAAGCGCTGTTCAGCCAGCCGTTCGGCCACATTCTGGTCGGTCTGGTGGTGGCCGGTCTGTTGGCGTTCGCGGCGTGGCGGGTCTTGCAGGCCACGCGTGATGTCGACCACCACGGCACAGAGCTCAAAGGCCTGGTCATCCGCGCGGGGCTGCTGGCCGGCGGCGTGGTCAACGGCGCACTGGCGTTCTTCGCCCTGGGCCTGCTGGTCGACGGCCTGAGCAGTTCAGGCGGCTCGGGTGGCGGTCAGACCGAAGACCTGCTCGCCAAAATGCTGTCCTGGAAGCACTCCAACCTCGTCGTCTATCTGATCGCGCTGGTCCCGCTGGGCGTCGGCATCGCGCATTTCTTCAAGGGTTGGAAGGCCTCGTTCGAGAAGTACTTCGAGGCCGATGAGGAAGTGATGCGGTACGTGCGCCCAGTGTCCCGCTTTGGCTTGATCGCCCGCGGCGTCTCGTTCGTCGAGATCGGCGTCCTTCTGGCGATCAGTGGCTCAAGTTATCAGGCGATGCATCCGCCGGGCCTGAAAGACGCACTCAACGCGCTGCAAAACCTGCCGGCCGGCGGTGTAGTGCTGATGGTCATGGCACTGGGGTTGATTGCCTTCTCGGTGTACAGCTTTGCCGAAGCCGCCTGGCGCCGGATCAACATGGACGTGCCCGGCGTCACCCACGCCTGATCACAACGGCGGCAGCGTCCAGCCCGCTTCCCCGGCGGGCCACTGCTGCCGATCCACCCTGCAATTTTTTGTGCTTGAACCCTGCATGCCGCACCGATATCTGGACTAACCTTTGGGCATCCAGCAGTCCGTGTCAGTCACCCGTCGGTCCAGACGCGAGGGTTCATCATGGAAGCTTCAGCCCCTGTGCAAGTGCAGCAACGCCCGTCGCAGCAACGCCCCACCGTTCTGTTGGTGGACGATGAACAACCCATCCTCGACAGCCTGCTACGCCTTCTCGGCGAGCAACCCTACGACGTGCTGTGGGCGACCAGTGGCGAACAGGCGCTGGCGATCATGGCCGAGCGCTCTGTCGACCTGATCGTCAGCGACGCGCGCATGCCCGGCATGGACGGCGCGGCGTTGCTGGCGCAGGTTTACAGCCTGTACCCGGACACCACGCGCATCATTCTCTGCGGTTACGCCGAGCTCGATACTCTGGTCAACGCCATCAACGAAGGCCACGTCCATCGCTACATCGCTAAACCCTGGACCGACGAGGATCTGATTCTGGCCCTGCGTCAGTCGCTGACGTATCAGTTTTCCGAGCGCGAACGCCACCGCCTCGAACAGCTCACACAGCACCAGAACGATGAGCTTAAGCGCCTCAACGCCACGCTGGAAAAACGCGTGCAGGCGCGCACTGCCGAGCTGCAGCAGACCGCCGACATGCTTGACCTCGCCTATGAAGAGCTCAAACACAGCTACGCCACCGGCACCGAAGTGTTTTCGATGCTGGTCAATCAGCGCCTGCCCCCGGACAAACAGACCAACCGTGAGGTGATCGACCTGATCAACGCGTGCAGCAGCCATCTGGACGTTGACGAGTCGATGCGCCGCGATCTGTGCATGGCCGCCGCGCTGTACAACATCGGCAAACTGGGCTGGAGCGATGCACTGATCAATACCCCGTCGGACATGGTCAGCCACGCCGACCGGGACACCTGGCGCAGCTACCCGCGCCAGAGCGAGTCATTGCTGATGACGCTGGAACCGATTCAGGACGCCGCCAGCCTGATCCTTCACCATCAGGAGCGCTGGGACGGCAGCGGCTTTCCGGGACACCTCAAAGGCGAGGCCATTCCGTACGGCGCGCGCCTGCTCAAGCTCGCGGTGGACTTCATCGAACTGCAGCGCGGGCTGATTCTGGAGCGACACCTGAGCAGCGGTGAAGCGCTGTTGTTCATCCGCCGCTATGCCGGCAAGCTCTACGACCCCGCGCTGGTCGAGGACTTCGCCGGCGCCTGCGCCACGTACCTGCACGACGCGGTGCTGACCGACCCGACCGTCAAAGCCGTCAGCACTCGGGAGCTGGTGCCGGGCATGACCCTGGTGCGCAATCTGAACGCCGACAACGGCATGTTGCTGCTCAACGCCGGAAAGGTCGTCAGCGCGGCACTGATCGAGAAGCTCGCCGCATTCGAGGCAATAGAAAACAAGACCCGCTACAGCATCTTCGTGCGCCTGCCTGCTCAGGTGCCCGGCGCGGAAAAAGCCAAAACCCATTGGACCGAGGTCGAGTAGCTCGGTCACGCCGGCCCCTTCCCGGCTGAAGCCAGTCCTACAAAAGATGTCGCGTGCAGCGAGATGAACCTTGCGCGACGCTGACCTGTGGGACCGGCTTTAGCCGGGAAGCCTTGCCGCGTGACGTCGCGATAATGGGGGTGCCAGGGCTGGCCCCTTCCCGGCTGAAGCCGGTCCCACAAAAGGTGTCGCGTGCATCCAGATGCCGCCTCGGCGACGTCGAGCTGTGGGACCGGCTTTAGCCGGGAAGCCTTGGTTCATATCGCGATATTGGGGTGCCAGGACTGGCCTCTTCCCGGCTGAAGCCGGTCCCACAGAAAGCATCGTGCGCATCCAGATGAACCTGGCCGCGACGCCGGTCCCACAGAAAGCGTCGGGGGCCGGTCTTTCATCACGCCGCAAATGCAAAGACGTAACCCTCTACCGGCCATAAAACGTTCACGGGATCGAAATTTGAAGGTGTCACGCTGGGCCTGACGGGTGAATTCGCCCATCAAGCGTCGGCGAGTTTCCAGCATTCTTCTTCAGGATGATCCCCATGAAAATCAGCGTTTTCGGTAGCGGGTATGTCGGTCTGGTGCAAGCGAGTGTGCTTGCGGAAGTGGGCCACGAGGTGGTCTGCATGGACATTGACCACGCCAGGGTCGAGCAACTGCGCCAAGGCCAGGTGCCGATATTTGAGCCGGGGCTGGCAAACCTGGTACGCGAACACTTGGACAACAGGCGTCTGCAATTCACCACCGACAGCCGTTTTGCCATTGAGCACGCCGACGTGTTGTTCATCGCCGTCGGCACGCCCTCACGCGAGGACGGCTCGGCAGACCTGAGCGGTTTCTACGCCGTCGGCGAGGCGATTGCCACGCACCGCTCCGAGCCACTGATCATCGTCGAAAAGTCCACGGTGCCGGTGGGCAGTGGCGACGCCTTGCGCGGGCACATCGACAAGGCCCTGCGCCAAGCCGGGCGCTTGCTGCAGTTCGATATCGTCTCCAATCCGGAATTTCTCAAGGAAGGCTCTGCGGTCAACGACTGCCGGCGCCCGGACCGGATCGTCATCGGCTGCGACAACGATGCCGTGCGCAACGTGATGCGTGAGCTGTACGCGCCCTTCAATCGCAACCATGACCGGATCATGTTCATGGACCTGCGCAGCGCGGAACTGACCAAATACGCGGCCAACTGCATGCTGGCGACCAAGATCAGCTTCATCAACCAGATCGCCGAACTGGCGGAACATCTGGGTGCGGACGTGGAGTCAGTGAGGCTCGGCATCGGCGCGGATTCGCGCATCGGCTATGACTTCATCTACCCCGGCTGCGGTTACGGCGGTTCATGTTTTGGCAAAGACCTGCGTGCGCTGATCCACAGCGCCCGAGAGGCCGACTGCTCGAATGACCTGTTGGCGGTGGTCGAAGCGATCAATGAGCGGCAGAAGAGCAAGCTCTTTGAGCGGGTCAGGGCTTTTTACGACGGGGATCTGCGTGGCAAAACATTCGCGTTGTGGGGCCTGGCGTTCAAGCCCAACACCGATGACATGCGTGACGCGCCCAGTCGGATGCTGATGGAGGCGCTGTGGGAAGCCGGCGCAACGGTGCGAGCATTTGATCCAGAGGCGATGCAGGAAACGCAACGTCTCTACGGGCAACGCAAGGACCTGGTGCTGATGGGCACGCCCGAGTCGACCCTCGATGGCAGTGACGCGCTGATCATCTGCACCGAATGGCAGCAGTTCAAGGCACCGGACTTCGAGCTGATCCAGCAACGCCTGCGTGCGCCGGTGATCTTTGATGGTCGCAATCTGTACGACACAGAACGACTGGGCCGAAGCGGTTTTCGTTATTTTCCGATCGGACGCGGGGAGTCCTGCGAACTGCCGATCCCGCAGAAGCAATGGCGCCCTTACAAACGTACTGCAAGCGGGACCCTCGGCTGAATTCAAGGACCCCTTCCCGGCTGAAGCCGGTCCCACAGAGGTGCAGTGCAGCGCAGTGATGCATGCATCCACCTCAGTGGGACCGCGAGAAGCCAAGCCACTCGCCCAGTGGGACCGGCTTCAGCCAGGACAAATCCAAGCCACCCGCCCAGTGGGACCGGCTTCAGCCAGGACAAATCCAAGCCACCCGCCCAGTGGGACCGGCTTCAGCCAGGACAAATCCAAGCCAGCCGCTCAGTGGGACTGGCTTCAGCCGGGAAGAAGCCAAGCCACCCGCCAGTGGGACCGGCTTTAGCCGGGAAGAAGTCGAGGCATCCGCTCGACCTTGCGTGTGAAACCTCACGCCCCGACCGCCAGGGCGATGACCATGACGCCCTGCTGCTGAACGGCTTGTTCACGGGACCCGAACTAATTTTTGACAACTGCCCACCTACTATCCCGCCCACTGTCGCAAAGGTGGGCGTATTTATGCTGGTGGTTGAAGATCTGATGCTGGACACGGAGAAATACCGAGCGTTCAGGGCCGATAAACATTTGAAGCTCAATCCAACCAACATCGACATCCTGGCCTTGCTCATGGCCAGAAGTCCGGCGATCGTCAGCAAGGCGGAAATTGCGGCGAAGTTGTGGGGTGAAGACGGGGTTGAAAGAAGTATGGGGCTCGGCACTCGGGTGCATCAAATCAGAAAAGTCGTCGACGATGGCTTTGATTTTCCGCTGGTGCATACCGTGTATGGCGTCGGTTATCAATTGCGCAAATAAACCCTGCGACGAAGTGACCGCGTGTTGAGCAAGTGCACTGCAGTTGTCTGACGTTTATCTATCGCGCATTCATTTACTGCCCTTTACCATGAGTTGATTCCAGCCTTCGGGATTCAACAGCCCTCTTATCACTGGCCGGCCTTGCCGGTTCATTGAAATGAACACCACGCTGTCGTAGTCGCTCATATCAGCGTGGTAATAACCCTGTTGTTTCTCGATCTGGCTGATACAACCGCTGTGGGTCACCAGCACCAGATTGCGCTGGCTCGCTTTGTGGGCCATCACTTGATCCAGGCTCATGTTTTCGCAGTCAAAGAGCCAGTCTTGCGCCGCCACCGGATGGCCAACCAGAAACTCGGCCGTCTGCAGGGTCCGCGTTGACGGGCTGGCAACGACGTCGGTCTGCGTCAACCCAAGCCCCTCAAGCGACCGGCCGACCTCTGCCGAGACCTGCTGCCCGTGGCGGGTGATGCCGTCGCGCGGCCCGACGCAGTCGTTGTTTGATCGGTCACAGCGCTCGCCGTGGCGCACCAGCATCACCACCTCGCCCTTCTTCCAGCTGTCGTAAAGACTGGCGATGCGCGAGTGGCTGTCGATTGCCAGATCGACGGGCGACCGGGGCCAATAGGTATATCCGGTCAATATGAGCAACGACAGGGCGATCGCTACAGCGGTCATCAGTAGCCTGGATGTTTTGCCCGGTCGTGATAACTTGCCGGCCTTGTCAGCCGGCGGAACAAACAAGGGTTTGCGCATCATTGAGTTCAGGCCATTAGATGAATCGACAACGGCGTCCATGTCGAGATTGATGGCCATCTTAAAAAGACACACATCGTTATTTGGTTATGGCCTTGTGAAAAAAACAGTGGGCGTTGCAACCGTTGAGCAGTGGAATAAACAATGACGAAAAGTTAAATCTGGTTTGTTGACCGGGCCGGATAACTTTCCTCCATCAATATGAGCAATCCAGTGTCGCGTCCTGCGCCTAATGAACCTTTCACATCGCCGTCACCCGACATTGACCTGAACAACGATAGGTTCGGCGCGCCGTCGGTTCGAACCGGTCGAGGCAATGACGCAAACTTTTCGGGATACAACCGTGCGCAGCGAACGATCAAGATTTTATGCCTGGAACCTGGGTCTGCCGATCGCCATTGCGCTGGCGATCTTCGTGGTCTTCGACCTGACTTCGCTGGACGAAGTCATCAGCAACTGGCTGTACTACCCCGATCATGCCTTCCCCTATGGGCACAATCGTCTGTTTGAAAACCTCACGCACCGCTGGCCTCGGATCATCCCGGATCTCACCGGGGAAGCGGCCATCATTGGCGCCCTCCTCTCGTTCATCTGGCCACTGCTAAAACCGGAACGCCCCGGCCGATTGCTGAATTTGCTTGAGAAATTGCACATCGCACCGCTGCTGCGTTTTACGGCGCGCCATCGCCGCGACCTTCTGTACGTGGTGGTGGCCTTCGCTGTGGTCACCGGCATGATCCATTTCTTCAAAAGCCACACCAGCATTTACTGCCCGGTGGAGACGACGCTGTATGGCGGGGCCATGGCGAAAAAGGAATGGTTCGAGAATTTCAGGCTGCTGCATGAGGCAGGCCCGGGCCGTTGCTGGCCGGGCGGCCATGCTTCGGGCGGCTTCACCATGGTCGCGTTGTATTTTGTGGCGCGTCGTTACCGTTGGCGGCATGCCAGGGCCGTCCTTTACGGCTCGATGCTCCTAGGCATGATCTACGGCACCACGCGTGTGCTGCAGGGCTGGCATTTCATGTCGCACACCTTCTGGGCCGGCGTGATCGTGTGGCTCGGTGCGCTGCTGACAGCCCTGGCGTTTTATGGCTGGCGCCAGTTGGCAAAGCCGTACCGCTGAACGGCATCGAAGCGCGCTCGATAAACCCCACACCGCTCCCGTTTGCTGGCAAACTGCCTCCCCGTGACCAGCATGATAGCTTGAGGCCATAATTTCCTGGCGTTCAAGCCATCCGGCGCTTGGCGAATAACGGCCCGTGGCAGTCCCAGCACTGGCGGGCGGGCATCTGCCGTTCGTCCAGGCGCTGAACTCTCTTGCGCCAATCCCGGTCCATCACCTTCCCGAATGCCCGTTTCGAGATGTCACCCATGAAGTCGGATAACGTACATATGCCTGCTCAAACCCCGGATTTTCTCCGCGGCGGTGGTGAAATGGGGCAATTGATCCGAGACTTCGACTGGGCGACCACCTCATTAGGCGAGCCCGCGCAATGGCCGCAGTCATTGCGCTCGGCCATCAGCATTTGCCTGCACTCAAGCTTTCCCACGGCCATCTACTGGGGAGCGGATTTCTGCCTGTTATACAACGATGCCTGGGCGCCGATTCCGGCGGATCGGCACCCGGCCGTGCTGGGCCGGCCGGCGCGCGAAGTCTGGGCCAGCATTTGGGACATCGTGGGGCCGCAAATGGAGGCCTCCGTCAGTAAGGGCGAAGGCTTCTCGGCGTTTGATCAATTGCTGATGATGGAGCGCGGCGGCCAACTGCAGGAAACCTGGTGGAACTACAGCTTCACGCCTATCCGTGGGGAGAACGGCCTGATCGCCGGCATTCTCAATCAGGGCCATGAGGTCACCGAGCGGGTGCTGGCCGAGCGGCGCAAGGCCGAAGAACTGGTGCGCCAGCGCAAAATGTTCGAGCAGGCACCGGGTTTCATCACCATTCTCAATGGCCCCGAACACCGCTTTGAGTTCGTCAATCAGTCCTACACCCGTCTGTTCGGCGAGCGCGATTACGTCGGCAAGACCATCTATGAGGCATTCCCGGAGCTGGGTGGCCAGGGCTTTTATGAGTGGCTCGATTCGGTGTACCACACGGGCGAGCGCCTGGTGCACCAACGCACACCGATCCAGCTGAGCCATCCCGATGCCCCGTCCGAAGTCCGTTACCTGGATTTCATCTATGAGCCCCTGCTTGACCCCGCAGGCCAGGTCACCGGGATCTTCTGTGAAGGCTACGACGTCACCGACGCGCACCTGTCCCGCGCAGCCCTTGAAGCCAGCGAAGCGGCGCTGCGAGAAGAAACGCGCACGCTGGAGACACTGAACCGAGTCAACGCCGAGCTGGCCGTCGATCTCGACCTTAAACGCCTGGTGCAGACCGTGACCGACGCCGGCCGTGAGATGACCGGCGCTGCATTCGGTGCGTATTTCCATAACATCGCCGACGACAACTTCGACCTGTTCACCCTGTCAGGCGCTCAGGCGCAGGACTTTGCCCACCTGCCCGGGCCACGGGCGACGCCGGTGTTCGCACCGACCTTTCTCAACGAAGGGGTCATGCGCTCCGACGATATCCTGCAGGACCCGCGCTACGGCCTGACCTCACCCCACTTCGGCCTGCCCGCCGGTCACTTGCCCGTGCGCAGTTACCTGGCGGTGTCGGTGGTGTCGCGCTCGGGAGAAGTGCTGGGCGGTCTGTTTTATGGCCATCCCGAGCCGGGGCGCTTCTCCTCCCGGCATGAAAACCTGATGTCGGCGCTGGCAGCACAAGCAGCCATTGCCTTCGACAACGCCACCCTGTTCCAACAAGTCCAGAGCGCCAACGAAACCCTTGAGCAGCGCGTGCTGGCGCGTACTCAGGAGTTGTCAGAAGCCCATTCAGCCCTGCGTCAGGCGCAGAAGATGGAAGCGGTCGGACAACTCACCGGCGGCATCGCTCACGACTTCAACAACCTGCTCGCCGGCATCCTCGGCAGCCTGGAAATGATCGAGCGGCGCATCGCCAACGGCCGGGTGGACGCTCTGGATCGCTACGTCAATGCGGCCCACGATTCGGCCACCCGCGCAGCGTTGCTCACCCAGCGGCTGCTGGCGTTCTCGCGACGTCAGACGCTGGACCCCAAACCGACCGACATCAACCGGCTGGTGGCGGGCATGGGCCAGTTGATCTCCTCGACCATCGGCCCGTCCATCAGCACGCAGACCCTCGCCAGCGGCGACCTGTGGTTCAGCAAAATTGACGCACCGCAGCTGGAAAGCGCGCTGGTAAACCTGACCCTCAACGCGCGCGATGCCATGCCCGGCGGCGGTGAGCTGACCGTGCGCACGCGCAATGTCGCCAGCGCGGACGCAGTCAGAATAGAGGCGCAACTGGCCGTGGGTGACTACATCGAAATCAGCGTGACCGACACGGGCACCGGCATCGCCCCGGAAATTCTCGACCGGATTTTCGATCCGTTCTTCACCACCAAACCCATCGGTCAGGGCACCGGCCTTGGCCTGTCGATGATCCACGGGTTCGTGCACCAGTCCGGCGGCACCGTTAGAGCGCGTTCCACCCCGGGCGCCGGCACCACCATCGCGCTGTACCTGCCGCGTTATTGCGGCGAAGCGGAGCCGGTGTCGAACCGATGCGCCTTGCAGGAACAGGGCTGCGGCGAAAGCGTGCTGGTGATCGACGACGAGCCCCACGTGCGCATGCTGATGTGCGACGCCCTGCGCGAGCGTGGTTACCGGGTCAGCGAAGCGCAAGACGGCGCGTCCGGGCTACAAGTGCTGCGCGCCATGGAAGAAGTCGATCTGCTGGTGACCGACGTCGGCCTGCCCGGTGGCATGGACGGCCGGCAAGTGGCTGACGCGGCGCGGGCAATGCGCCCTGCCTTGCGGGTGCTGTTCGTCACCGGCTATGCGGAAAACGCTGCGGTCGACGGCGACCAGCTGGAGACCGGCATGGCCGTGCTGCTCAAACCGTTCGGCATCAACAATTTCACGCACAAGGTGGCCGAGATTCTGGGCCCTGGTTCGGCCGTCAGCCACGCTCAAACCGAGGCTACAACGGTCGCGAACGACTGAAACCATTCAGCCCCAGGTGCGCTGGGGTTAACCCTCCCAGTAAGATCGTTGAGTTTTTTCGCCACGGCACGGAACTCACAGGGCCGACATGCCCCTAACCACGACGTCAGCGAGCAGGCACAACGCCGGTTCCACGAGAGGTTTAGGTTTTCATGTCTTCCAGTTCCCCATCCGCCGCCATAGGCCAACCAGGCGAACAGCGCGCTTCGGCGCGGCGCCTGATTTTCATCTCGGTCCTTGTCGCCACCATGGGCGCACTCGCTTTCGGTTACGACACGGGCATCATCGCGGGTGCCCTGCCCTTCATGACCCTGCCGCTCGACCAGGGCGGTCTGGGCCTGAACCCCGTCAGCGAAGGGCTGATCACCGCATCGCTGATCGTCGGCGCAGCCTTTGGCTCGCTGGGCAGCGGTTACCTGTCCGACCGTTATGGCCGGCGCGTGACCCTGCGCATGCTGTCGATACTGTTCATCATCGGCGCACTCGGCACGGCGACGGCGCCCTCGGTGCCGTTCATGGTCGCGGCGCGGTTTCTGCTGGGTATCGCCGTCGGGGGCGGTTCCGCCACGGTGCCGGTGTTCATCGCCGAGATCGCCGGGCCTTCGCGACGCGCAAGGCTGGTCAGCCGCAACGAACTGATGATCGTCAGCGGCCAGCTGTTGGCCTACGTGCTGAGTGCCGTGCTGGCGGCGCTGCTGCACACGCCCGGCATCTGGCGCTACATGCTGGCCATTGCCATGGTGCCGGGCATTCTGCTGCTGATCGGCACCTTCTTCGTGCCGCCATCGCCGCGCTGGCTGGCCTCAAAGGGCCGCTTTGACGAAGCGCAAGATGTGCTGGAACAACTGCGCGACACCAAAGACGCCGCCCAGCGCGAAGTCGAAGATATGAAAGCCCAGGAGAAGCAGGCACACAAGCGCGTGCCCGCCCGCGAACTGCTGCGTCAGCCGTGGATCCTGAAACTGCTGTTGATTGGCGTGGGGCTGGGGTTTACCGCGCAGTTCACCGGCGTCAACGCGTTCATGTACTACACGCCGATCATCCTCAAGAACACCGGCATGGGCACCAACGCCGCGCTGACCGCGACCATCGGCAACGGCATCGTATCGGTCATCGCCACCCTGCTGGGCATCTGGGCCATCGGCCGCTACGGGCGTCGGCACCTGCTGATGACCGGCCTGGTCATCGTGGTGCTGATGCAGGCGGCCCTCGGTTGCGTCCTGCAGTTCATGCCGCAGAACCTGACCCAGAGCTACACCGCGCTGGCGTGCATTCTGGTGTTCCTGCTGTTCATGCAGATGTGCATTTCACCGGTGTACTGGCTGCTGATGTCGGAGCTGTTCCCGATGCAGGTCCGCGGCTTGCTGACCGGCACGGCGGTGTCGATGCAGTGGCTGTTCAACGCCACCGTCGCGTTCCTGTTCCCGATTGCCGTGGACACGATCGGCAACCCGACCTTCTTCGTCTTCGCGGCCATCAACATCGGCTCGCTGATCTTCGTCTTCACCTGCCTGCCGGAGACCAAGGGCAAGTCCCTTGAGCAGATCGAAAAACACATGAAGAAGGAGCTCTGAACAAATCGGTCCAGGCTCCTGGTATTCAGCCCAGCAGCTCGGTGATCCAGCGAATCTGCAGCGACAGGTCGCTTATCGTTTGCTCGGGCACAGCACCTCGTGCCCGGGCAAGCCCTTCCAGCGTGCGGCGTTTACGGGCCAGCGCACGCTGCCACTTGTCGATGAACGCCGGACTGCGCGACTGCAAGTGCAGCGGTCCGAAATACAGCTCTTCGGGGCTGTAAGCCACCGGTCCACTGCGCTCGGCCACGATGATTTCGTAATCGAACCGGTTCTCCCGCAGGAGCTCCTCATGGAGGATGCGAAAGCCATTTTCCATCAACCACTGACGCAGCTCAGGCTCGCCGCCGTTGGGCTGCAAGATCAAACGCTCGCGCCCGCTCAGCCGTGACAACCCGCTGTCGAGAATGTCGCGGATAGTCTCGCCGCCCATGCCGCACAGGCTCACCGCCGATATCTCATCCGACGCGTCGATGGCACCCAGCCCATCAGCCAGGCGCACTGCAATCTGTTGCTCGAAGCCACTCTCGCGCACCGTCCGCCCGGCTGCAGCGAAGGGCGTCAGGGCGATTTCCCCGGCCACCGCCGCCTCAATCAGCCCTCGGCGCAGCAAAGCCACCGGCAAGTAGGCATGGTCCGAGCCGATGTCGGCCAGCCGTGCGCGGACTGGTACCTGCGCCGCCACGCGCTCCAGACGCCTGGACAAAGTGTGTTCGTTCAACTGCAGCCCTCTTCACCTGGCCGCCTGGCGCCAACGGCCAAAACGGGGCGCAGAGTCTGTCGGGCCGGGGCGAAGATTTCAACCGCCACCGGCCTGCTCCCACGCTAAGCCGCGTGAATCGCGGACGCTTTATCCGGCAGTTGCGCGATCACCTTGATCTCGAAATCAAAGCCGTACAGCCACGTCACTCCCACCGCTGTGATCGTCGGGTGCGGCGCCTCGCCCCAGAACTCCGGCACCACCTCCCAGGCGGTTTCAAATATCGATTCGGGATCGACCATGAACACCGTCACGTCGATCACATCGTCAAACGTGCAGCCCGCCGCCGCCAGAATGGCGTTGAGATTGGTAAACGCCAGTCGCACCTGCGCCCGCAGATCAGGTTCCGGCGAGCCGTCTTCACGGCTGCCGACCTGTCCCGAAACAAACAGCAGGCCTTGGGATTTGATCGCCGGCGAGTAGCGGTTGCGCTCGTACAGCGCGTGGCGGCCAGGCGGAAAGACAACGTCGCGAACAGTCATGTGAAACCCCCTTCAGCGGAGCGGGATGCTCCGTCGTTTCGATGAGGCCACTGTAGAGCGGCGGATTCGCTGGATAAACGCGCGAGGCTGATCAAGACTGTTTGCAATCCCCAAACAATCAGGTGGCGTGATGGACCGTTTCGACGCGATGCAGGCCTTCGTCCGGGTCGTGGAAACCGGCAGCTTCACCAAAGCGGCCGGCACGCTGCACATGAGCAAAACCACCGTCACGCAGTTGGTGCAGCAGCTCGAAGCGCGGTTGCGGGTCAAGCTGCTCAACCGCACCACGCGCAAGGTCAACGTCACCGCCGACGGCGCCGTGTTTTACGAACGTGCGGTGCGGGTGCTGGCTGACCTCGACGACGCCGAAACCGGCCTCTCCAGCGCCGCCGCCGCACCCCGAGGCCGCCTGCGGGTCGACGTGCCCAGCCCCTTCGCGCGGATGGTGCTGATCCCGGCGCTGCCGGATTTCCAGGCGCGCTACCCGGACATCCAGATCGACCTCGGCGTGAGCGACCGCATGATCGACCTCATCGGCGAAAACGTCGATTGCGTGGTGCGCGACGGTGAGCTGACCGATCAATCGTTGATGGCGCGGCACATCACCGACCTGCGCCTGGGCGTGTATGCCGCGCCCGCCTACCTGGCGCGAACCGGGGTGCCCAGTCATCCCGGTGAGCTCGAAGACATCCGGCACTCCATCGTCGGTTACCGCTGGGCGCGTACCGGGCAGTTGTTTCCCATGACCCTGCAGCGTGAGGGCGAAAGCCTGCAGATCCAAAGCCGCTACCGGCTGGCCGTGGATGACGGCAACGCCTACCTCGCGGCGGGCCTTGCCGGCATGGGTGCCCTCTGGCTGCCGCAGTACATGGCCGAGCCTTCCGTACGCAGTGGCGAGCTGCTGCCGCTGTTCGAAGACTGGCAGCTGGAGCCGATGCCGATGTACATCGCCTTCCCGCCCAACCGGCACATCAGCATCAAGCTGCGGGTATTCATCGACTGGGTTGTGGAGTTGATGGCCGACGGGTACAACAGCCGATCACCCGCAACCGCCTGACAAGGACGACAACGCCATGGACAACACCCTCCGCTACCGCGAAGCCACACCCGAAGACATCGCGGCGATCTGCGAACTGGGGCAACTGCTCAACGCCATTCACCACGCTGAGCGTCCTGATATCTACGCCGCCGAGACGACCGATAACAGCCGCGATGCGTCGCACTGGCAGGGCTTTTTGAGCAACCCGCAACAGGTGATCTACCTGGCGTTGATCGACGGGCAGCCAGCGGGTTTTGTGAGCGCCGGGATGTTCACCGCCAGCGGGCCGCTGCTGCAACCGATGACCTTCGCGCGGGTGGGCTCGGTGTGCGTAGCGGAGCGATTTTGGGGCAAGGGCCTTGGGCGTGGGTTGATGGAGCAGGTGCGGGTGTGGGCGGAGGAGCGTGACGCGAAGGATATTCGGCTGTCGGTGTGGGCGTTCAATGATCGGGCGCGGCGGATGTATGAGGAGCTGGGGTATGAGGTGCGGGCGCTTGAGATGGGATTAGAGGTGAGGTAAGGCCTTTCATCGGGGCGCTGGACTGGCTGTAGACGACCGGTCAGTTTTGCCCTATGGTGTTGCGCATTATGAAGAAACCCAACCTGGAAATGCGCCAACATATCATCGACGTAGCCAAGTCGCTGATGACCCACAAAGGCTACACCGCCGTGGGCCTGGCTGAAGTCGTGAGCGCGGCGGGCGTGCCCAAGGGCTCGTTCTACTATTACTTCAAATCGAAGGAGGAGTTCGGCGCCGCGTTGCTCGACGAGTACTTCTGCGAATACCTCGGCCGCGTCGAAACGGTCATGACACGATCAGGCAGCGGCGCTGAAAAGCTGCTCGCCTACTTCGATTACTGGATCGAGACCCAGGGTGCTGATCATCCGGAAGGCAAGTGCCTTGTGGTCAAGCTGGGCCCGGAGGTCTGCGACCTGTCCGAAGACATGCGCAGGGTGCTGGAGGCCGGCACCGCGAAGATCATCAAACGCATCACCGCCTGCGTCGACACGGGCATGGAAGACGGCAGCCTGCACATCGAGGAAAGCAGCGAGGCCTTCGCTGAAACCCTGTATCAACTATGGCTGGGCGCTTCCCTTCTGGTGAAGGTCAACAAGTCCACCACGTCCTTCGACACGGCCATGAGCCTGACCCGACGCCTGCTGCGGTAGCAGGCGCTTTTTTTGGAAGATTGGTAGACGACCGGTCAAATATGCGAGTAATTATCAATGAGTGACATCAGCAACAGCACCGATTTGTTTTCTCCTGTGCAGATAGGCGCCATCACAATGGCCAACCGAATCGTCATGGCGCCCGTCACCCGCAGCCGCTACGAAGAAGACGGCGTGCCCGGTGAACTGCATGCCACCTACTACGCCCAGCGCGCCACCGCCGGGTTGATCGTCGCCGAAGCCACCAACATCTCGGCCCAGGGGCGCGGCTATGCGGCAACCCCCGGGATCTGGAGCCAAGCGCAGGTCGCTGGCTGGCGCACCGTCACCGATGCCGTACACGCGGCCGGCGGCAAAATCGTATGTCAGCTCTGGCATGTGGGCCGGTTCTCCAGCGTTGAGCTGCAGCCCAACGGCGAGGCCCCTGTCGCGCCGTCCGCCATTCAAGCCGAAGGCAACACCTACACGGCCAACGGCTTCGTCCCGGTGTCGATGCCCCGCGCGCTGGAAACCGACGAGATCCCCGGCATCATCGAGCAGTACAAGCACGCTGCCGAGAACGCCAGGCGAGCAGGTTTTGACGGCGTTGAGGTGCACTCGGCCAATAGCTACCTCCTCGATCAGTTCCTGCGCGATTCCACCAACCAGCGAACCGATCGATACGGCGGTTCGATCGAAAACCGCGCCCGGCTGACGCTGGAAGTCACCCAGGCGATCGTCGACATCTGGGGCAACGACCGCGTGGGTATTCGCCTGTCGCCGGTCACGCCAGATGCGGGCAACACGCCGCCGGACAGCAACGTGATGGCATTGCACGGCTACCTGATTCAGCAACTGAACCGCTTCGACCTGGCGTATTTGCACTTTGTCGAAGGTGCCACCGCGACCTCCCGCGAAGTGCCGGAAGGCGTCGACATGGATGCGCTGAGCGCTCAGTTCAACGGTCCGTTCATTGGCAACAATAACTACGACCTGGACATGGCCATCGAGCGCCGCGCCCAGGGCAAGATCGACGCCGTCGCGTTCGGTCGCCTGTTCATCTCCAACCCGGACCTGGTCGCACGTCTGCGCCATGGCGCCGAGCTCACCATCGCCCCGCGCGAAAGCTATTACGGCGGCGGCGCCAAGGGCTACACCGACTGGCCGCTGGGCACTTACTAACCCCCCTGGCGAACCGCACCGCCTTCAGATGCTGCAGTAACCAACGGCGTAACGGCAAGGCTTTCCCGGGAAAGCCGACGCTGCCCGCACGCCCTGAATTTAGGAACATGAAGATGAATTATCTGGACAAGAAAACCGCCATCGTCACCGGCGCGTCGTCAGGGATCGGCGCTGCAACGGCCAGAGCGTTGGCCGCTCAAGGGGCCAACGTCGTAGCGGCTGCACTGGATGAGAATGGCCTCGCAGCCCTCGTCAGTGAACTCCGCGCGGCGGGCTTTGAGGCGTCCAGCTTTGTCACCGACGTCACCGACGCTGAACAGACCCGCGCTCTGGCGCAGTTCGCCAAGGACACCTACGGCTCGGTCGACATCCTCGTCAACAACGCCGGGCTGATGCTGTTCTCCAACTGGGTCGATCTTGTGACCCGGGACTGGAACGCCATGATCGACGTCAACATCAAGGGCTACCTGAACACCATCGCTGCCGCCCTGCCCTTCATGCTGGAACAGAAGTCCGGGCAGATCCTCAACATGGATTCGGTGGCCGGCCACCAGGTCGGCCCCGGCGCCGGCGTCTACAGCGCGACCAAGTTCTTCGTGCAGGCCATAACCGAATCGATGCGCAAGGAACTGGGCGTCCACCACGGCATTCGCGTCAACACCGTCAGCCCCGGTGTGATCAACACCGGCTGGGCGGACAAAGTCACCGACTCGGCCGGCCGCAAAGCAGCACAAGCGCTCAACGAAATCGCGATTGCACCGGAAGACATCAGCCGCGCCGTGATCTACGCGCTGAATCAGCCGGCCAACGTCACCGTCAACGACCTGATCATTTCACCCACCCGACAGGACTGGTGATTGCGCGGCTGTTGGCCATTGAAGCTATCCCCTATCCAACTCAAGCCCTGGAGTCATAAACATGAGCAAGAACATCAAAGCCGTTGCTACACAGGACTACAACGCCGTCATCGAAACGGCCAGCCGCTACGTAGAGGGCCTGCGCGAAGGCAGCGTCGAGACCATCAAACAGGCCTTTCATGAAGAGGCGGTGATGTACGGTTTCACCAACGGGCGGCTTCTGGGCGGGCCGATTGGCAACCTGTACAGCTTCGTCGAGAGTAACGGCAAGGCGCCGGACATTACTACGCGACTGGATGTATTGGCGATTACCCCGACCACGGCGGTGGTGCGGGTGGACATGGAGAAGGACGCCATCGGTGCGGATTACAACGACTACCTGACGTTGATCAAGATCAATGGGGACTGGAAGGTGATTGCGAAGGTTTATCACCAGTTTGAGGAATAGGCCCCGGCGCCGAGTAGGGACGCATACCCGGGGTTTCGACCTCGGGCATCCGCGCCTGGTTGTAGCGGCCGGTGCGGTGCGGTTGAGTCCACGTCGCAAATTTTGTAGCAGCCGGCTTGCGGGCGAATGCATTTTCGCCAGTCACTATCTTCATATTTGACGGACCGCGTTCGCCAGCAAGCCGGCTCCTACAGAGAATGCGGTAGCCCGGACGCCGTGTGCATGGCGCCTGACGCATTGTGGGACCGGCTTCAGCCGGGAAAGCGTCAGATGTCACGCCGCAGGGCTGATGCCGTGCCCGCATTTGGTAATTTCACGCCGCCGAACCGATGCCGTGCTCACAGTTCGTAATGCCTCGCCGCCGAACTGATGTCGTTCGCAAAATTCGTAGGAGCCGGCTTGCTGGCGAATGCAGTTTGGCAGTCGCCATCTTCTTATTGGACAGACAGCGTTCGCCAGCAAGCCGGCTCCTACAGAGAATGCGGTAGCCCGGACGCCGTGTGCATGGCGCCTGACGCCTTGTGGGACCGGCTTCAGCCGGGAAAGCGTCAGATGTCACACCGCAGAATTGATGCCGTGCGCGCATCGTAATGTCACGCCACTGCATCGATGCCGTGCCCACATTCCGTAATCTCACGCCGCCGAGTTGATGCCGTTCGCAAAATTCGTAGGAGCCGGCTTGCTGGCGAATGCTGTTTGTCAGTCGCCATCTCCGTATCTGGCAGACCTCGTTCGCCAGCAAGCCGGCTCCTACAGAGAATGCAGTGGCGCCGACGCCGTGGGGATCATGACAGGCAGGGGCTCTTTGCTAACGGACAGGCTTCAGCCCATCAGCTCGGAAATCTCGATCAGGTTCAAATCCGGATCGCGCACGTAAACCGAACGGATCGGCCCGGTCGCGCCCGTGCGGTCGACCGGGCCCTCGATGATTGGCCACTGTTCTTGCTGCAAATGCGCGATGACTGCGTCCAGGCCTTGGCTGGCGATGAAGCACAGGTCCAGCGCGCCCGGCACTGGCAGGTGCGCCTTGGGCTCAAACTCATGACCGCGCTGGTGAACGTTGATTTTCTGATGGCCGAAGCAGAACGCCAAACGGCCGCTGCCGAAGGTTTCCAGACGCATGCCCATCACCCGCACGTAAAAGTCCTTACAGGCTTCGACGTCGATGGTGGTCAGGACCAGATGGTCGAGGTGATCAATCATTGCGTGCGCTCCATGGAATCGTCAGCCGGGCGAGGCCATCATCGGCTGCCTGCCGGCGCGTTCCGGACGGGTTGAGGAGTGAGTCCCGATCATCCCCGAAAAACAGCACCCTGCACATCCAGGCAAGCGCTTTGTGGGGAATGGCGCCGACGCGTACAACAGCGCCGGCATCGGTCCGCATCGGTCCGCATCGGTCGGCATCGTCGGCATCGCTCGGCATCGGTCGGCGTCGTCGGCAGCGACAGCCATCGGCATTGGCATTGGCATTGGCATTGGCATTGGCATTGGCATCAGCATCAGCATCAGCATCAGCATCAGCATCAGCAGCCATTGGCATTGCCACCGGCATTAACACCAACATCAACACCGGCCAGGCACGGCACCGATGTCAGCGCCCGCCTGCTGCGTTCAGCCCTCGTTCTTGTCCAGCGTCCGCAATTTCTGCGGCAGTGCCCACATCAACAGCGCCGCAGCGATCAGGCTGCTCACCCCGATCACGTACAGCGCCGGGGTCGTGCTGCCGGTGAGGTCTTTGATAGCGCCGACCATCACGGGGCTGACGATCCCGCCAAACTGTCCCAGCGTGTTGATCAGCGCAATGCCACCGGCAGCGCCGGCACCTGCGCCGGCGAGGAGCTTGGGCGGCAGTGTCCAGAACGCGGGGATCGACGCGACGATGCCGCCGCCCAGCATCGCCAGGGAGACGATGAGCAAGCTGGTGTGCTGAGCGAATATGCCGGCGCTGAAGAAGCCGATGGCCCCCAGCACCACCAGCCCGCAGACGAATTTGCGGCGCTCGCCGCTGGCGTCTGACAAGCGTCCCACGACGATCATGCTGATGGCCCCGAAGATATAGGGAATCGCCGTGAGCAGGCCGATGACTACAGGGCTCTCGACGCCCGCGCTGCGGATCAGCTGCGGCGCCCAGAAATTCAAGCCGTAGGACGCCACCTGGATGAGGAAGTAGATGAGCCCGAGCATGAGAAAGCCGGGCATTTTCAGCGCCGTCAGCAGCGAGCCGCCGTGCTTGTTCGGCTCATGCTGGGCAATGCGGCTGGACAGATGGGCTTTCTCGGCATCGGTGAGCCAATGCGCATCCGCAACCCGATCCTTGAGCAGCTTGAGCACGGCGAAACCCAGCGCGATGCATGGCAGGCCGCCGAGGAGAAACAGCCAGTGCCAGCCGCGCATGTGCATTACGCCGTCCATGTGACCGAGCACCAGGCCCGAGATCGGTGCCCCGAGCAACCCGGCAAACGCCGAGGCCAGGAACAGAATCGACGTGATGCGGCCACGGTAGGTCTGCGGAAACCACAGCGTCAGGTAATAGAGCACGCCCGGCGCGAAACCGGCTTCCATGGCGCCGATGATGAAACGCAGCACGTAGAACTGCCATTCGGCGTTGACGAACACCATGAGCGCGGTCGCGATGCCCCAGGAGATCATGATCCGGGCGATCCAGCGCCGTGCCCCGACCCGGTAGAGCATGATGTTGCTCGGCACTTCAAACAGCACATAGCCGATGACGAACAGGCTGGCGCCCAGGCCATACGCCGTGTCGCTCAGGCTCAAGTCGGTCTGCAGCTGAAACTTGGCGAAACTGATGTTGATGCGATCGAAGAACGCAAACAGGTAGCAGACCATGATCAACGGCATGAGGCGCCACGCGACCTTGCGGATCAGTGCTTTTTCGGCGTTTACAACCTCGGCGAGGCTGCTGTCCGGGGTGAGAACAGAAACGGTCATTGCGGTTACTCCAGAGGGACTTCCCGTAGGCGTCCTATTGTTTTTGTTGTCTGGCCGAGCACGCAGGCGGCGTGCTCGCGAGTGCGTGAATCCTTGATGTGGTCAAAGCCGGCCGCGCCTCGCCTGTCAGCTCGGGGCGCAGGCCCGGCGGCACAGGTTTAGCAGGGCAGGTTTTCCGGCGCCGGGTGCAGGTCACAATTGCGCCCGGCCTTGGCCACCTGGCCCGGCATCTCGTGACCCAACAGCGCAGGCAGGCCGCGCGACAGATTGAGCAACAGCGGCAGATCGATGCCGGTCTCGATGCCCATCTCGTCGCACAGGTTCACCAGATCCTCGGTGCAGATATTGCCCGATGCTCCCGGCGCGAACGGGCATCCTCCCAGCCCGCCAAGGGACGCATCGAAGCGTCGCGCGCCGGCCTCATACGCCGCCAGCACGTTGCTCAGCCCCAACCCGCGCGTGTTGTGAAAATGCAGCGTCAGCGCCGACGCCGGTACCCGACTCAGCACGCGCTGCACCAAGGCAAAGACCTGACGCGGGTTGGCCATGCCGGTGGTGTCGGCCAGCGTCACGCCATGCATGCCCAGCGCCAGATAAGCGTCGACGATCTGCAACACGCGGTCTTCATCAATGCGGCCCTCGAAGGGGCAACCGAACGTAGTCGCAATGGAACCGTTCAGGCTCAGCGACGTACCAAAAGCCAGCGCCGCCACATCGGCGAACGCGGCCAGCGATTGCTCGCAGCGCATGCGCATGTTTGCCAGGTTGTGCGTCTGGCTGGCAGACATCACCAGGTTCAGCTCATCGGCGCTGGCATCGATGGCCCGCTGCGCGCCCCGTAGATTGGGGATCAGCGCGACGTAAGTCACGCCGGGTTGGCGTGCAATGCCGCGGAACACCTCATCGCCGTCACGCAGTGCCGGGATGGCCTTGGGCGAAACAAAAGAACCGGCTTCGATACGGCTGAAGCCGGCCAGAGAAAGCTGATTGATCAGGGCAATCTTGTCGGCGGTTTCCACCCAGGTCGGCTCGATCTGCAAGCCGTCGCGCGGCGAGACTTCCTGCACGATCAGGCGCTGGGAAAAGTCGGTGATCATTGCACCACCCCGCTGGCTTTGAGCTGGGCAATGTCGGCGGCCGTCATGCCCAGCTCGCCGAGCACGCTGTCCGTGTGTTGGCCCAGCGCGGGGCCCTGCCAGTTGACCGAACCGGGCGTGTCGGAGAGTTTCGGGACGATGCCCGGCATCTTCACCGAGGCCCCGCCCGGCAGCTCGGCGTCGAGAATCATCCCGCGCGCCTGATAGTGCGGATCGGCCACGATGTCCGCGACGTTATAGATGCGCCCCGCCGGCACCTCTGCCTGCTCCAGTGCCTTGAGCACCTCATCGATGGGCCGCGCCGAGGACCAGGCGCTGATCGCCGCATCGAGCAGGTCGCTCTGCGCAGCGCGGCCATCGTTGTGGGCGAACGCCGCGTTCTCGCCCAGATCGTCGCGGCCGATGGCCTGCATCAGGCGCTTGAAGATCGGATCGCTGTTTCCGGCAATCACCACGTACGCGCCGTCGGCCGTCGGGTAGGTGTTGGAAGGCGCAATCCCCGGCAACGCGCCGCCGCTGCGCTCGCGCACATGGCCGAGCATGTCGTACTCCGGCACCAGGCTTTCCATGACATTGAACACGCTCTCCGCCAGCGAGACATCGACGACCTGGCCGTCGCCCTGGCCGGTCTTGACCCGCAGCAGCGACATCAACGCGCCCATCACCGCGTGCATCGAGGCCAGCGAATCGCCCAGGCTGACGCCCACCCGCGCAGGCGGCGAGCCCGGCGTGCCGGTGGTGTAGCGAATCCCGCCCATGGCCTCGCCAATGGCACCGAAGCCGGGACGGTCGCGATAAGGGCCGGACTGGCCGTAGCCGGAGATGCGCACCAGCGTCAGTTTGGGGTTGAGCGCATGCAGCACATCCCAGCCCAGGCCGAGCTTTTCCAGCGCGCCGGGCCGCAGGTTTTCGATCAGCACGTCCGCGCTTTCAGCGAGGCGCTTGACGATGTCGATGCCTTCGGCGGATTTGAGGTTCAGCGACAGGGATTTCTTGTTGCGTGACTGCAGGTACCACCACAGCGAAGTGCCTTCGTGCAGCTTTCGCCATTTGCGAAGCGGGTCGCCCTGCCCCAGCGATTCGATCTTGATCACTTCGGCGCCGAACTCGCCCATCAGGCGGGCCGCAAAGGGTGCAGCGATCAGCGTGCCGATTTCGATGACGCGGACGCCTTGAAGGGGGCCAGTCATGGGGTTACCTCGAGTCTTTCTTGGAATTTGTAACCCAGACTAGAGGCGCATTTCGAGCAAATCCAACCGTCAGTTGGCAACAGCCGTTCGCGAAACGCGAAGGCTCAGTCGTCGTGGCGCTGCAGGTGCTCGAACAGTAACTGGCTCACCGGCGACAGCGCGCCCGTGTCGCGCACCACCAGAATCAGCGTGCGGCGGGCCCAGGCATCGCTCAGGCTCAGGGCCTTGAGGCCCAGAGACGGGCCGAGCAGATCGAACGCCCTGCGCGGCAACACGCCAATGCCCATGTCCGCCTGGACCATCCGGCACATCGCATCGAAGCCCGGGACATGGATGCGCACCCGCAGCGGCCGACCATGGGAACGCGCAGCGTTCTGGGTGCGCATGTTGATCGAGCTGGCGGCGTGCAGGCCGATGTAATCGCTGCCGAGAGTGTCTTCGAACGCGACCTGCGTCCTGCCGGCCAGCGGATGATCGGGGCGCATCACCACCACCAGTTCGTCGCGGCGGTAAGGAGCGCTGAGCAGGCCCTGCACGTCGGTGTCTTCGGAACAGATGCCGATGTCGGCAACGCCGTCGACCAATCCCTGCACCACGCCGTTGCTTGGCCGCTCTTCGAGGTCCACCTTGACCAGCGCATGGCTGGCGACAAAATCGTGAAGGTCCTCGGGCAAAAACTGAATGATCGCCGACAGGTTCGCCAGCATGCGCACGTAGCCGCGCATGCCCTGCAGGTGCTCATCGAGTTCCAGGCCCATTTTTTCCAGATCGGAAAGCATGCGCCGGGCATGGTGCAACAACGTCTCCCCCGCCGCGGTCAGCCGCATGCCTTTGGCATTGCGCACGAACAAGCCGATGCCGAGCACTTCCTCCAGCTCCATCAGGCGCTTGCTCGCCGCCGACACCGCAATGGCTTCCCGGCTAGCCGCGCGGGTCAGCGTGCCTTCCTCGTACACTGCAACGAACAGCTTCAGGGTGATCAGATCAAGACGACGGAGGAGATTTTTCTGCAGCATGGAGAATGCCCGGCCATGGGGAGGGCCGAAGCATACACCGGGCAGGCGATCACACCAGCCGCGCGCCACCATCTATGCTCAGCACGGCGCCGTTCATGAACGTATTGGCCATCAGGAACACAACCGCATCGCCTGCCTCCTCGGCCGAGCCCAGTCGGTGCAGCGGCAGAGCCTGTTCAAGGGAAGCGATAAAGGCGTCACGCCCCTCTCCCATGGCCTTGGCCAGAATCGGCGTGTTGATCGGGCCGGGCGACAGCGTATTGACCCTCACCGGGGCCAATTCCAACGCCAGACCGCGCGCCAGGGCTTCCATCGCTGCCGAGGCCGATGCCAAAACGGCCGTGCCATGGGCGTTGGGCCGATCGGCCAGGCTGCCGGAAATCAGCGTCACCGAACCGTTTTTCGACAGCTTGTCGCCCAGCGCGCGGAGGGCATGCACGGCGGCCCAGACACGTTCTTCAAAGGCGCGACGCAAGTGGTCGACGTCGGTGTCCATGATGCGCCCTGCCACAAAGCTCCCGGCCAGCAACACCAGATGGTCCACGCGGTCGATGTCAGCGAGCGCCGCATCGATCTGTTCGTGCCGGGTGACGTCCGCTGCCCGCCATCCTGCCAGCCCATTCGCGTGCGCCGCCTGCCGGGCGCGTTCGGCATCGGAGCCGATGACGATGACTGACACGCCCGCTGCCGTGGCCTGAACCGCAGCGGCCAGGCCGATCCCGGAGGTGCCGCCGAAGATGACGACGTTCTGGCCCTGAAGACCGGAGGCTGGCGAGGGTGCAACGGCATTGGGGTTCATAAGGGAGTCCTGAGGTGGCCAAACGGGGGTCGATGCAGCAAGGCTAACGCTGCGAGCCCATCGTGATAATCAGATTCGGGCTCACTTCACTTATGCCCCAGTGGCAAGAATACCCAGGCACTTGCGCTCGTTTAGCGCAGGTGCTGCGCAGCGCGGTGGGTGTCGCCGTTCCAGCCAGTAGACGACCATCCGTTCAACACTCCCCCTGAGCAGACCTCCATGAAGTCTCTACATAAAGCGATCGGCGCTGGCGCACTCGCGTTGACGCTCAATACAGCAACCGCAGGAGAAATCGACGTGCCAGAACATCAGACCAAGGCGTTTCTCAAGGCGTTGGCCGCAGGCGGCGGCCTACCGTTGGAGCAACTGAGCCCCAAGGATGCCCGCGCGGTCCTGACCGGTGCGCAAAACTCGGTGGAGGTGGACATGAGTGGCGTCGAAGTCAGCCACAAGACCATCACGGCCGGGGACCAACCCATCAAGCTGGTGATCGTTCGCCCCGCCCACGTCAAAGGCGTGTTGCCTGCGTTCATGTTTTTCCACGGCGGCGGCTGGGTGCTTGGGGACTACCCGACCCATGCCCGAATGATCCGTGACCTGGTCGTGGCGTCCGGCGCAGTGGCGGTCTACGTGGATTACACGCCCTCCCCCGAAGCGCATTATCCGGTGGCGATCAATCAGGCTTATGCCGCGACGAAATGGGTGGCCGAGCACGGCAAAGACATCAACGTGGATGGCTCGCGACTCGCCGTGGCGGGCAACAGCGTCGGCGGCAACATGGCGGCCGTGGTGTCGCTGATGGCCAAGCAGCACAAAACACCCGCGCTGCGCTTGCAGATACTGTTCTGGCCCGTCACCGATGCGACGTTCGAGACGCCGTCGTACCAGACTTTCGCGGAAGGGCATTTCCTGACCAAAAACATGATGATGTGGTTCTGGGACAACTACACACAGGACCCCGGACAGCGGGCTGAAATTCTCGCCTCCCCGCTGCGGGCTTCGCTCGAAGAGTTGAAAGGTCTGCCGCCCGCGCTGATTCAAACTGCCGGTCTTGACGTGCTGCGCGATGAAGGCGAGGCGTACGCACGCAAGCTGGATGCTGCCGGCGTGGCCGTCACGGCGGTGCGATACAACGGCATGATCCATGACTACGGGCTGCTCAATCCGCTCAGTAAAGTGCCGGAGGTTCAGGCCGCGATGCGTCAGGCCGGCAACGAACTGGCGGCTCATCTGCGTTGACCGTTCGCGCCTCTGCGTTCACTCGCAGGGGCAACCCGGCGCACGTCCAGATCCAATCGTGCCGAGCCATGAGTGCCGAGCCATGAGTGGCAGGAGATGCAGGCTGCGCGGGTAATCGGCGCAATGCTGCGAGCCGGCACCTCATCGACGCACTGCGCCACCCGCTTCTTTCAAACGTGCCGCACAGCGTGACTTCAAGTAGACGTAGAGGCTTCGGATCGCGGGCGAAAACTGTTTGCGGTGAGGGCAGATAAAATGCAGCGGAAACGGCTCACCCTGCTGGTGGGGGAGCAATAATTCCAGATGGCCCGCCTGAATGTCGTGACAGATATCCAGCCAGGATTTGTACATCACCCCTTCCCCGGCAATCGCACAGCGCCTGATCACATCGGCATCGTCACTGATGACGGGCCCCGAGACGCTGATGTGCTCAAGGCTGCCGTCGGCAGCCGGGAACACCCAGCGGTCATATAACTTGCCATTGAGGTGATAACGCAGGCACTGGTGCTCTTTGAGGGCTTCCAGGTTGGCGGGCCGGCCCTGACTGTCCAGGTAGGAAGGCGCCGCAGCGACCACCCGGCAATTTTGCGGGGCCAGGGGCAGAGAAACAAAGTCAGCGTCGGGGATGGCGCCATAGCGGATCGCCACATCCACGGGTTCACGGTAGATGTCGGCGATGTGGTCTGAAAGCGACAGCCGAATGTGTACGCCAGGATTGTGCTGGCGGAACTCTATCAGCCAGGGCAGCAGAACATTGCGTCCGAAGTCGGACGAGCTGGCGATTTGCAGGGTGCCGCGCAGGTCGGTTTCGCTGTGCTGCAGGCATGCTTTGCCGGCATGCAGCGATTCGAGAACGGCGCGGGCATGAGGCAGATAGTTCTGCCCTTCCAGAGTTAAACGCAGGCTCCGTGTGGAGCGGGCAAACAGGCGAATATCCAGTTCGCGTTCAAGACGTTTTATGGCCGCACTGATCTGCGACGGCAGCAGATTCATTTCCCGGCCCACGGCTGAAAAGCTGTCCAGCGATGCCACCCTTACGAAGATCGCGAGATCATCAATCCGAATCATCCTTGCCCTCCATTTGCCGTGACAAACCCTAATGCTTCGTCCGGCCGGATATAACGGCAGCCGGTGGCATTTTAGTTTTTCCGGCAGGGCATCAATAGGGATGATCGATCAGTTATGGCGTTTAAAATCAACGGGTTGGCACGCGACCAGTGATGCTCTAAATGCACAGCGTGAAGGCCCGGCGCCGTCAAGGCCGGGCCGGCAGTTGTATAACCCGTTGGCTTTGACTCTAATGCCGGCATGAGAGAACAAATAGGTTTGGAGCGGCTGACGGGCCTTATCGCGTTTGCGCGCACGGCGTCGTTGGGCAGTTACACCGCGGCTGCACGGGCCCTTTCGGTGTCGCCATCGGCCGTGAGTAAAAGCGTGCAAAGGCTGGAAGAACACTTCGGATTGAAGTTGTTCAGCCGCACGACCCGTTCCCTCACGCTGACGCCTGAAGGCAGGGATCTTTACGAGCGCGCGCTGAGAGTCATCCGTGAGGTCGAGGACATCGAACAGGCGGCGGTCGCAAGCCGGGCCGAACCGTCAGGCATCTTGAAGGTGACCGCGCCCTTGCCCATCGGCACCAACATCCTGGCCCCGGCCCTGCCCCGGTTCGCCGAACGCTATCCCAAACTGTCGATTGATTTGCGGCTGGGCGATCAGTTTGCCGACATCATCGAACAGGGCATCGACGTCGCCGTGCGCGTGGGCAATCTCGCTGACTCCCGCTTGATTTCCCGCGCCCTGGGGCCACACCGGATAGGCGCTTTCGCCTCACCTGGCTATCTGGCCAAACACGGCGTCCCCCGTCGAGTGGAAGACCTGAACGACCATCAATGCGTGAACTTCCGTTATCAGAGTTCAGGCCAGGCGCTGCGCTGGCCGTTCGCGGTGGGCGACCAATTGGTGGAGTTGATGCCCGATGCCTGCATGACCATCGACGCCAGCGATGCGGTGGCAGCGGTGCTCGCGGCGGGCGGCGGCATCGGGATTTCGCCCACGTACGTAGCAGCGCCTTTCGTCAAACGTGGCGAGCTGGTGCCGGTGTTTCCTGAGTTCATGGTTGATCGCTTCGCCATTACCGCCCTCTGGCCCGAAAGCCGCCGCGGCAGTCCCAACGTGAAAGCTTTCCTGGAGTTTCTGGTCGAGCTGTTCCCGACACCTACCGTGTGGGACGCCATTGTCCAGGCCTCCGGCAGCCACGACCCGGAATCCTGAACCGCCCGCTAACCCGCCAGTTGCGTGGCCCGGAAATCCAGCGCATTGACCAGACAATCCGTCGCTGCCTCGAGGAACCTGATCTCGGCCAATGCGGGTGTCATTAGCAGGCTCAGCAAGGTTTGCAGCTCAGCCGACGGGTAATGGGCGGTTTTCGCCTCAGCGCTTTCCCATACCCCGGTGATCCGCCAGGGGTAACGGTGGTGCGGGCGAATTTCGAGCCGATAGGCCACGCACCCCGGCAAGGCGTTGAGCGACCTTAACGCGCTGTTCAAGGGCGCATCGAGCATGTGGGCACGATGGAAACGAATTTCCAGGCTGTTGAAAGCCGTTGAATCACAGTCGGACGGTCGCTGCATGGTCTCCTCCTTTTGCCTCGGCAGGGTTCGCCGCGACAGGCGAGCCGTTTGCCAGGGTGTGTGTGTGTGTGTGTGTGTGTGTGTTGAGCGGTATTGCACCTGCATCATCCACCCTGACGGCGCCCACCATAACGGCGTGCCCGTGCGTAGCGCTTGCGCTGCAAAAGAGAGAATCGAAAACGCTCGGGGAATAAATCCGCATCGAGCGTCGTCCTTCTTGTGAACGCTTCAGCCAGGAGGAAACGCACATGTTGAAATTCCATCGCCGCCTGATCATCGGCGGACTGGTCCTGCACCTTGCAGGGCTGTCTGTCGCCCAGGCGCACGAAGGCCATATGCACGGCGATGCCGGCGATCCGGTAGCCACCGAGGCGCCTTTCATCAGCGAGAACAACGCTGCGATGGACAAGATGATGGCCGGGATGGACGTCAAGCCCAGCGGCGACGTCGATCGCGACTTCGTCGCCATGATGACTGCGCATCACCAGGGCGCCATCGACATGGCGTTGAGCATCCTCAAGTACGGCCACAACGAACAGCTCAAGCGCATCGCCCAGGAAATCATCGTTGACCAGCAGCAGGAAATCGCGGCCATGGCCCTGGCCGTCGGACAACCGCTGCCCCCTTCTGTCGCCGCGCCCACCCAGGTGCCTGCCCAATCGCCTGCGCAACCGCCCGCACAATCGACGGCCCGGCCACCTGTCACCCAGCCTTGATTGCCTACCCCTTGATTGCCTACCCCTTGATTGCCTACCCCTTGATTGCCAACCCCTTAATTGCCAACCCCTGATCGCTGACCCGACGCCACCCCAGGAAGGAACGAACCGATGAATGTCCCTCGCTTGCCACTCGCGCTGCTGACCAGCGCCCTGTTGACCGCCTCGATGTCGACTTTCGCCGGGCAAATCCCCGGCAAGGCCTCGGCCAGGGACATTCCGGTGTCCCATACTGACCGGGTGTACGCCGCCGAGCAGTTTTCCAACACGGTCTCGGTGACCGACCCGGTCGACAACAAGCTGCTTGGCGTCATCAGCCTTGGTGACCCGCAGCCCGGCAACCTGAGCCCGCTGTACAAGGGTGAAGTGCTGGTCCACGGGCTGGGCTTTTCGCCGGACCACAAAACCCTGGCGGCGGTGTCGATCGGCACCAACTCGGTGTCGTTCATCGACACCGAAACCAACACCGTGAAGCACAAGACGTACGTGGGGCGTGCGCCTCACGAGGCGTTTTTCACGCCCAACGGCAAAGAGGTCTGGGTGACCGTGCGCGGTGAGGATTACGTGTCGGTGATCGACGCGAAAACCTACGTGGAAAAAACCCGCATCAAGACGCCGGCCGGTCCCGGCATGCAGATCTTCTCGCCGGACGGTAAATACGGTTACGTGTGTTCGTCGTTCAATCCGGAAACCGTGGTGGTGTCCGTCGCCGATCACAAAATCGTCGGCCATGTGCAACAAGCCAGCCCGTTCTGCCCCAACATCGCGGCGTCGGCGGACGGCAAGCAGGTCTGGTTTACCCTCAAGGACGTGGGCAAAGCTCAGGTCTTTGAAGCGACGCCGCCGTTCAAGCTGCTCAAGACCCTGGACATCGGCCCGATTGCCAACCACGTCAACCTGGTCAACAACGCCAACGGCTCGTTCGCTTACATCACCGTGGGCGGGCTCAATGAGGTGCAGGTCTACCGCACCGACACCTTTGAGAAGGTGGCTACGATCGCCGTCGGCAACCTCCCCCATGGCGTATGGCCTTCGGGCGACGGCACCCGGATTTACGTCGGCCTGGAAAACGCCGATGCGTTCGCGGTGATCGACACGCTGAGCAACAAGGTCATTGCCACCATCCCGATCGGCCAGGCACCGCAGGCAATTGCCTATGTGCCTAACGCGGTCGAGAAAGGACCCGGCACCGATAACCTCAAACCGCTGGGCGTGGCCGGTCAGGCGGTGCATTTGACGCTCAACGCGGTGGGCAAGACCGCCGACCAGGCGCCGACCAGTGTCAGCCTGTTCAATCAGGGCCTGACCCAAGTGCTGCAAGCCGCCGTCACCGGTCTCGACCCCAAGCAGCCCTACACCCTGGCGCTGGCCGACAAAGCCGATGGCAGCGGCACGTTACAACCGTTGGCCGGCTTCATGACCAACCCGGCCGGTTCGGCGATTGTCAACGCCATCGGGCCGATCCGTCAGATCGTGCAAAGCGAAGCGGCCGAGCAGCGCCGCTACCTGGTGATCGTGTCCGGCAAGCCGGAACAAACGGGCGGTCTGGTTCAGGTTCAGGCGCAGTAATCGGTCAGTACTCGGGGGACTAGCATGAGCCGGCGGCAGGGCGTTAAGCCGTAACGGTCAGGCCGGTCCACTGCTCGGACAGCGTCCACAGGCGTTCGGCAAGTTGTGGGTCAACGGCCCGGCTTGCCACGCCGGCTCGACCTGCACGCGGGTCGTTGGGGCCGGCGATGTTGCAGTCCTCGCAATACACGCCGCCTTTGCCATCCAGTGCTCGGCTGGTTGCACACCACAGAACCGTGGCCGCGCCCTGCTCTGGGGTTTTCAGGCCGGCCGCCGGGTCCAGCCGTTGATTGCCCTGCTCGTCCAGCACGCCGAACGCAGCGATCTCATCGGGGCTGAGGTGTCGGCTGAGGTCCGTCAGAATCTGTCCCGGATGCAACGAAAACCCGCGCACGCCATGCTTGAGGCCGCGGCCGTCGAGCGCGAGGGCAAATAACGCATTGGCGGTTTTCGATTGCCCATAGGCCACCCACTTGTCATAGGGGCGACGCTGAAAATCGATGTCCTCGAAGTCGATTCCGGCGATCTGATGGCCTCGCGACGACACCGAGATCACCCGCGCGTTGCCTGCGGCCACCAGCGCCGGCCAGATTCCGCAGGTGAGGCGATAGTGACCCAGGTGATTGGTTGCAAACTGGCCTTCGTGCCCGTCGATGTCGCGCATCAACGGCGAAGCCATGACCCCGGCGCAGTTGATCAACAGCGCGACCGCCTGCCCGTCCTCGACGACGCTGCGGCTGAACGCCTCCACCGAAGCGGGGTCGATCAAATCCATTTCACGCACCTCAACGTGTCCCGGCCCCGGAATTTCTGCCAGAGCGGTACGGGCGCGACCCGCGTCTCTGGTGGCCACAATGACGCGAGCGCCTGCAGCGGCCAGGTGTCGAGTGATGATCAGACCAAGGCCGGAATGGCCACCCGTGACAATGACCAGGTGGCCAGTCAGGTCAATGCCCGCCATCACCTCGGCGGCGCTGCTGGCGGCGTTGAAGGACGTAGCGATGGGGTATTGAGCGGTCGTCGTGCAGGTCGTGGTACTGGTCATGGTGAAGTTCTCGGCTGAGTTTCGCGAGAGCGGATTGTTGGCTAAGCTCACCAGACGAACCAGCCAGATAAGTCCGAATTTCTGTCGTGATTATCCAGAACCCTCCTTCCGACCCGCTTTCAGACGTTCTCGCCCTCGCCGGACTGCGCGCGGCCTGCTCCGTGCGCCTGCGCGCCGGTGGGGAATGGGCGCTGCGATTCCGCCCTATCGAACTGAAGTTCAACGTCGTGCGTCGGGGTGAATGCTGGCTGCGAACCGAGAACACGCCCGCCCGCCTGATGCGCACCGGTGACTGCTTCGTGGTCTCCCGCACGCCCTTCATCCTGGCGAGCGGCCCGGACATCGCGGCGATGGACGCTGCGGCGGTGTTCTCGACGGCCAATGAGTCGGCGCGCTTCGGCGTCGGCGATGAGGTGGAGTTGCTGGGCGGCAGCGTCTCACTGGTCAGCCCCGGCGCCGTGGAGTTGCTCGACCTGCTGCCACCGGCATTGATCATCCGGGCCGAAAGTGGCGCCGCCAGCTCGTTCGGCTGGCTGCTGGACGAGCTGGACCGGGAATGGCAATCGGGCCTGATGGCCGGTCAGGCGATGTGCAACGACCTGCTGCGGCTGATATTCATACATGCCCTCAGGCACCACATCACGACGGCCGATGCGGCTGATCTAAAATGGCTCGGCGGTTTGCGTCATCCATCCATCGCACCGGTGCTGCGCGCCATTCACGGCACGCCGGAAAAGAGCTGGAGCCTGGCTGAGCTGGCGAGCCTGGCGTGCCTGTCCCGATCCGGTTTTGCAGCGTTATTTAAAAGCGTGGTCGGTCAGGCGCCGGTGGAATACGCGACGCGCTGGCGTATGCAGGTCGCCGCGGCGCGTCTGCTCAACGGCGTGGACAGCGTGGCGACGGTTGCCGCAGCGTTGGGTTACTTATCCGACGCCGCGTTTGGCGCCGCCTTCCGCCGCGTGCATGGGCAATCGCCCGGACGCTATCGTCGTCAAACCGCCGGTATCAGCCCCGATTCACGATAGTCCTGAATCAGCGCGTCAAACAGGCTGATGTCGGACCGCGTACGGGCGATCAACTGCGCACCTGCGATGGCGGTGTAGATCGACAGCGCCCGACGCTCGCAGCGTTCGGCATCGCCGAGTCCGGCGGGCATCAGCACATCAGCGAGCCAGCGCACATTGACGTCAGCGAAGGCTTTGACCTCGCGGCGAATCTCGTCCGGCAGGTCTTCATGCTCGGCGGCCATGAAGCTGGACAGGCATAACCGGTTACCGTTTTCCAGCGAACTGCGAAATATCGACGGGTAGCGTTCAAGGCAGCGAAGCGGGTCGGGGTCGGCCTCGCGCATGTCCTCCAGCACCCGGGCGGTGTCCTGCCAGTAACGCGCGGCAACGGCAGCGCCCAGATCGGCCTTGCTCGGGAAGTGGTAGTAAATACTGGCATTCTTGATGCCCACCGTTTCACCGATGCTTCGGAAATTGATGCCGCTGTATCCGTGCAACTGCGCTGCGGTCTTGGCGGCGGCAAGGATAGCTTCGCGCGCGTTCACGCTCACGGTGTATTCCTCTTTGGATGGCTGAATGCCGGGCATCGTACACCAAACATCTATTACCTGCCAATTGACAGGTAGGGCTTGACAACGCCCATTGAGAAGATGATTATCAGCTCACCTACCAACTGACAGGCAGACAAACTGATGACCACTTCCACTTCCCAATCCGACGTCGCGCAGATCCCGATGATGACCATTTACGACTGGTTCAACGGTCCCTACCCCGCTCGTGTCCGCATCGCCCTGGCGGAGAAGAGCCTGCTGGAGCGCATCGAGTTCGTGCCGGTGAATCTCTGGAAGGGAGAGCACAAGAGGCCGGAGTTCCTTGCGATCAATTATTCCGGGACGCTGCCCGTGCTGGCGCTGGCCGACGGCACGTTGATTGCCGAATGCACGGCCATCACCCAGTACCTCGACTCCTTGGTCGGCAGCCCGGACCTGACCGGCGCGACGCCGCTGGAAAAAGGCCGTATTCACATGATGACCAAACGCGCGGAAATCGAATTTCTCGATGCGGTCAGCGTGTACTTCCACCACGGCACGCCGGGCCTGGGCCCTGAGGTCGAGCTGTACCAGAACGCCGAATGGGGCGACCGCATGCGCGATAAGGCGGTGCGCGGCATGCACTACTTCGACAGCGTCCTCAAGACTCAACCGTTCGTGGCCGGGGATGGGTTTTCCATGGCCGACATCGCGGTGATCGGCGGCATGATCTTCGCCTCGCTGGTCGAGCTAGCCGTGCCAGCGGAGTGCACCGCACTGCTGGAGTGGCATGCGCGGATGAATGAACGCGCCAGCGTCCAGACCTGGCGTGCCATGGTGGCAGCCGGCGCGCCACAGCTTTAAAAAGCGCTGCGGTTGCCGCCCTTGTCTGGACGGCAACCGCAGCTGACGCACGCTGGCGGTGCCCCAAACACTGCATTAGCGCCAAAAAGAGGACGGAGTGTCATCAAGCTGAACCGTTTCATGTCGATATCCCGGTGATTTCCTCACTTATGGACAGCCCCGACATGACCCTCAGACGCCTCAATATCGCCCCCCGCTCTTTGATCTGCTTTGGCTTTTTCGCCCTGCTGATCGCCGCCGTCGGACTGTTTTCGCTGCTGCAATCGTCGAAACTCAAGGACGCCCGGGACGCGCTGCAGGACAACGTGCTGCCTACCCTTCTCACCATCGCTGACATCAAAGCCGATCTGCTGAACATCCGCCTGGGCAACTCCAGCCTGCGGGCGGCACAAAGCGCAGCCAGCACCGATGCCGCCCGCGCGCGCGTTACCCAAGGGCGCGCGCAGCTCGAAAAGGACGTTCAACAACTGCGGCCATTATTGATTTCCGAACGCGGCCTGAATGCCTACCAGCAGATGGAACGGGACATGCAGACCTATCTGGGCGTGCATGCGCGCTTCCTGGATGCCGTGGCGCAAAAGCGCGACGACGTTGTCGCTGCGCTGACCGAACCTGCCGGCGAGCAAACCCGCGCCGCCGACACCCTGGCCAAAGACATCGCTACCATTGCGCAGATGGCCAACGAAAAAATGCAGGCGTCGGATGTGGCCGCCGATGACAGCTACGTCCAGGCGCGCACCGTGATTATTGGCGCAATCGTGCTGGCACTGGTTGCCACCTTTGCCCTGGCGGCGCTGTTCACCCGCAGCCTGGTCGCGCCGATTGCCAAAGCCCTCGCAGTGGCCCAGGACATCGCCGGCAACGACCTAAGCAAAACCATTGTGGTCGACGGCTCCGATGAGCCGGGGCGTCTGTTGCAAGCGCTGTCGGTCATGCAGCAGAACCTGCGCCACACGCTCTCGGAGCTGGGCCACTCGTCCAATCAACTGGCCTCGACTTCGGAAGAAATGACTGCAGTGACCGAAGAATCCCTGCGCGGGGTTCAGCGCCAGAACGACGAGATCAACCAGGCCGCCACCGCTATCAATCAGATGAGCGCGGCGGTGGAGGAAGTTGCGCACAATGCTTCTCTGGCTTCAACGGCTGCCCGCGAGTCCAGCGACTCGGCCGAGCACGGCCGCCTGCGCGTCAACGAAACCATTTCGGCCATCAACGAGCTGCACCAATCGGTGGGCAGCACGGCAGTCGAGATCAACGGCCTGGCCGGCCAGGTGCAGAACATCAGTGGCGTGCTCGACGTCATTCGCGGCATCGCCGACCAGACCAACTTGCTGGCGCTCAACGCCGCCATCGAGGCCGCCCGCGCAGGTGAGGCAGGACGCGGGTTTGCAGTGGTCGCCGACGAAGTGCGCGCGCTGGCGCATCGCACGCAACAGTCCACCGCTGAAATCGAAAAAATGATTGCCTCGATCCAGGGCGGCACGCAAAAGGCGGTGAACGCCATGGGCCAGAGCAGCGAACGCGCACGGGTCAGCCTGGACGTGGCCGGCGCTGCCGGGCGCGCATTGGCAGACATTCAGGCGGCCATCGTGTTGATCAACGAACGCAACGTCAGCATCGCCACCGCCACCGAGGAGCAAGCCCAGGTCGCGCGCGAAGTTGACCGCAACCTGACCAGTATCCGTGACCTGTCTTTGCAGACGTCCGCCGGCGCCCATCAGACCTCGGCAGCCAGCAGTGAGTTGTCGCAACTGGCAGTGGGCCTGAACGGCCTGGTGATGCAATTCAGAACTTAATCGGATGGCGGGCATCGCACCCTCAAGCGATCATTACGCGTACTCAAAGGGGGTGGTCATATGGAGACTGTGAAATCGCAGCCCGGCAGGTTGGCAGCAGGCCGCGCCGTCGTGTTGTTCGACGGCACCTGCAAGCTGTGCAACGGCTGGGCGACGTTCATCATCCAGCAGGACAAAGAACGTCGCCTGACGCTGTCGGCCGTGCAATCGCCCGAAGGTCAGGCGTTGCTGAAATGGGCGGGCCTGCCGCAGGACGCGTTCAATACCATCGTGCTGGTGGAGGACGACCGCTTCTACGTTCGCTCGGATGCCATGTTCAGGATCATCGCCCACCTGCCGGCACGCTGGCACTGGCTGCTGCTGGGGCGGGTCTTTCCAAAAGTGATCCGCGACTGGCTGTACGACAGGATCGCGCTGAACCGCTACAGGATTTTCGGTCGCTACGATGCGTGTCGATTGCCCCCGGCAGATCATGCCGAGCGCTTTCTGACCAGGGACGCGTTGAAATAGCGTACTCAAGTATCGGGGGCTGTGGAGCCCGCCTTACTCAGCGGGCTTGCGCGCCCAGGCACCGAACATGACGTCACCGATGTAGATCCCGGCCGACTGAGTGCGCTCTTCATCAAGCCGCTGCTGCAGGGTGTCGATGTCGACCTCTTCAGGCGTCGCCACGCCCAGCGTGATGATTCTCGGCAAACAGGCGCGCACGATGTAAGCCAGGGCGTAGGGGTTGTCGGGGGTCTGCACGATGCATTCGGCGCGCACGTTTTCCACGGCCAGACCGGCCTTGCTCAGGATGCCGTGAAGGTGGAAGCCGATGTGCAGGTCGGCGCCTTCGCGGGCGATCATGTCGCGCAACCAGCCCTGGGCCTGGCGATGCAGAGCAAAACCGTCGAGGCTGGCCGGGACCATCGTGGTGTCATGCTCCTGGAACACCATGATGCCGCCGGGGCGTAGCAATCGGGCCAACGCCGTCGCAGCGGCCACGGTGTCGGGCTGATACATGAGCACGCGGCGGCCGACTACCGCGTCAAACGTCCCCAGCGACGCCGGCACATCGAGCAGCCCGCTCTGCACGAACGTGGGCGCCGCCAGCTGCCCGTCGCCTACCCTGCCGCGCGCCGTGGCAAGCGCCGCGCCATCGTGATCGATCCCGACGACCTCGCCCTGCGCACCGACCAGGCCGCTCAACAGAAACGCCATGTCCCCCACTCCGCAGCCCACGTCCAGCACTCGCATCCCTGGGCCAATGCCGGCATCAATCAGCAGGCGGGTGGTGAAATCGGGTTGGGCAGTCGTCATGGGCAGCGCTCCTTGAAAGTGCGCAGGAGTCTGCGCCAGAGGCGGGTTTGGGCGCAATGACGCCGCCTGCACTCGTTCCCTGCCCGCACTTCAGGCGGACCTGCCGGCAACTGATCGGTCGTTGCGGCAGGGTTGGTTATGTACCTCTGTCGAGAAAGCGGCTGTATGGCCAATCAATATTCAGCGGCGGAAGTGCCGGCTTCGCGAGCAAGGTGGAGCGCCACCCCGGTCACCCCCACAGAGACGGTGTTCACTGCGTGGCAAGGAAGCCTGGACGCCGGCGTGGTTCACCGTGGTCTCTGGAACTGTCCCTGTCGGAAGTCGACTTTAATCCGCCACCTACCTGTCGCGAACAGGACAGATTGCGCGCACTCGAATAAACGCAGGTCGCTGCCGTCGCATGACCAAAGCTTCGGCGGATGTAATCTGGAATGACACACTGGGAGACTTTCAATGACTCGACCCACTTGCCTGGCTGCTCTATTGGTACTGACTGCATCAACGGCGTTCGGCGCCCCGGTTTACGATCATCTTTATGCTTTCGGTGACAGCTACTCTGACAATGGTGCAGGTGAAAACTTCACCCGAACATTGGCCTCCCGGAATGTCAAGGATGCGCTGGAGTTACCCGGCTCCTTATATTGGAGGGGACGCTGGAGCAACGGTCCCACTGCGGTAGAACATTTGGCCGAAGCCTTGAAAACACCCTTGACCGACTACGCAATTGGCGGCGCAAAAAGCGGTAACGGCAACTACTACTCCTGGATGGAATCTTCCCGCAACACTGGAGTTTTCGGTCAGATCGCTGATCATCTGAAAGCCGCCGAGGCACACAAAGCGGACCCGAATGCGCTCTATTTCATTTTCACCTCGGCCAATGACTTTTTTGAATGGGCGGACTTCTCGCGGACAGAGTCGATAGACGCGCTTGCCCAGACAAGCGTGGCGAACATACAAAAGGCCACCGCGTCGCTGATTGAAGCAGGCGCGAAGCACGTGATGGTGGTGGGAACTACGGATTTAAGTCATGTGCCGGCTGTGGTCCAGGGCAATCAAGCGACGAGTGCGAAGGCATACCAGGAAATACTCGAACAGAGACTGCCAGCGGCGCTAAAAACACTGGCTAAAACCCGTCACGTCGCCATCAGCTACTTCGACCATCTGGCCTTTAGCAACACGCTCCGAGCCGCACCTGATGTTGCGGGGTTCAAGGAGCTCGATGCCCCGTGTCAGGTCACCTATCCGGACGCCGGGCCCGTGTGTGATACCCCTGACACTCATTACTACTGGGATGAATGGCACCCGACTCGAAAAGTTCACAGCCTGGCCGCGGTCGCCATGCTCAAAACACTGGACGCCAGCCGTTGAGTTTCGCTGTGAGATCAGCGCCGGTACGCGCGCTAGTGATCCCCTGCCTGCCAACCGAGCCAGCATCCAAGGTCGCTCCCGAGCCCGTCGGGGCGAGCCTGCTCGCGAATGTTTCTTCTCAGTCTGCATAGGCAGTGGGCGAATTCCTCGAGCCGTTCATGAGCGCGCCCTCTTCCATTTGGGTGGTTGCCGGAGCCTGACACAGGCGGCTCTGAATAGATCGACGCGGCCACCGGTCAGGTCCGCTGCGCTGGCCAAAATCCCGAAGTATAGGGCCACCAACTATCCCTATATATGGGACGAATAATCACATATTGAGGTATCCGCACAGGTCGTCTAAGGTGGGGCTTCTTCGCATTCCATAAAAACAACAGGAAGTCCCATGCCCCAGCCATTTCTGGATTCGGGCCTGCACGCCAGCACGATGAAGCGGCTCAACCTCAAGTTGATTCCGTTTCTGATGCTGCTGTACATGGTCGCGTACATCGACAAGTCGAACATTTCCGTCGCTGCATTGCAGATGAATGCCGAGCTGGGCTTGACCGCTCGCATGTATGGCATCGGCGTGGGCCTGTTCTTTCTCACCTACATCCTGCTCGAAGTGCCCAGCAGCGTCATTCTCACGCGGGTCGGTGCGCGGCGCTGGATCGCGCGGATCATGATCACCTGGGGCATCGTTGCGGCAGGCATGGCGTTCGTGCAAAGCGCGAATCAGCTCTACGGCATGCGTCTATTGCTGGGCGCCGCCGAGGCGGGGTTCACGCCGGGAATCATCTATTACCTGTCGCAGTGGTACCCCAAGACCGACCGGGCCAAGGCCATGTCGTTCTTCTACATCGGGGCTGCGCTGGCGTCGGTGATCGGCCTGCCGCTGTCCGGGGCCTTTTTGCACCTGGACGGTTATTTCGGCGTGAGCGGCTGGCGCTGGCTGTTTTTGCTGGAGGGGCTGCCGGCCGTCATCCTGGGGATCGTCGTGCTGCGCTACTTGCCGGATTCGCCGCAAAGCACCCACTGGCTGCAGGCCGATCAGAAAGAGTGGCTGAGCCGCACTATCGCCGCCGAGCAGGCGAACTCGCCGATTTCCCATCATGCCGCGTGGCAGACCGCGTTTCGCAGCCGACAGGTGTGGCTGCTGAGCCTGTTCTGGCTGCTGCAGGCATTCGGCACGATTGGCATCACGCTGTTCCTGCCACTGATCGTCAAGTCGGTGTCCGGTCAGGAATCGTTTACCGTCAGCGTGCTGTCGGCGCTGCCCTTCCTGTTTGCCTGCGTGTTCATGTACTTCAACGGCACCCATTCGGACCGCAAGCGTGAGCGCGGCTGGCACCTGGCGTTGCCGTTGATGGCGGCCGGTATCCTGCTGGCGCTGGCGGTGATGACCAGCAACCCATGGCTGGCGTACGCCTTGCTGGTGGTGGCAGTGGGTCTGAACTGGGCGGCCACGCCGGTGTTCTGGGCCACCACCACCGAATACCTGTCAGGCGCCGCCGCTGCCGCCTCGATCGCGCTCATCAACTCCATCGCCAACATTGCAGGTCTCGGCCTGCCGCCAGTGATGGGCTGGATCAAGGACGCCACGCAAAGTTACGACTACGCCCTGCTGCTGGTGTCCGCTGCGCTGCTGGCCGGGGGGGTGCTGGGGCTGTTTCTTGCCCGCGCGCCGCGTCCGGCACCGCGAGCTACGGCCGCCACTGCCGCCATGGCAGATGCCACTACCACTCACACACCCCGAGGTCTGGATGAAGCCAAGGCTCCTTAAAATCGCCCGTTTACCGGCCATGCTCGACGAAGCGCTGCACGCGGCCTACGAGGTCGTGGAGGCCGATCAGGATGGCACCGGCGTCGGCCCCGCCACCGCCGATCTCCGCGCGATGGTCGCCAACGGCGAATCGACGGTCAGCCGTGAGCTGATCGAAAGCCTGCCGGCACTGGAAGTCATCGTCGTGTTTGGCGTGGGCTATGACGGGGTCGACGTGGACGCAGCGCGCCAGCGTGGCATCCGCATCACCCACACGCCGGATGTTTTGACCGAAGACGTGGCGGATTTCGCCATGGCGTTGATGCTGGGCATCGCGCGAAACCTGCGGGTGGCCGACCGCTTTACCCGCTCCGGCGCCTGGGCAGACGGCCCCATTGCGTTTAGCCGCAAAGTCAGCCGAGCGCGTCTGGGGATCATCGGGCTGGGCCGGATTGGCGCAGCCATTGCTCGCCGGGCGGAGGGCTTCGACATGGCGATTGCCTACACCGGCCGCCGCCCTCAGGACGTCGCGTTCACCTATTACGCCTCGGTCGTCGAACTTGCAGCGGCGGTGGACTTTCTGGTCGTGGCAGTCGGTGGCAGCGCCAGCACCCATCACATGGTGGACGCTCGCGTACTCGAGGCGCTGGGCCCGCAGGGCTACCTGATCAACGTCGGGCGTGGCAGCGTGGTCGACGAGCAGGCCCTCGCCCAGGCGCTGGCCGAGGGGCGTCTGGCGGGCGCTGCACTGGACGTCTACGAAAACGAGCCGCACCCCGCGCCGCCGTTGCTGGCGATGGACAACGTGCTGCTGACCCCGCACATGGCCAGCGCCACCTGGGACACCCGCCGCGCCATGTCGGACCTGGTCATGGCCAATCTCGATGCCTGGCGTACCGGCACCGACTTGCCTACGCCCGTGCCGCACTAGCGCAGCGTTGCGCGGGTGCGAGCGCGGGTGGTAATGACCCGCGCGCGGCGCAAGGCGGGATTCCTCGAGTGTTTGGCGGTATGGTGTGGCTTTTGCGCAAGGAAGATTCATGGCCACGCCTATCTCCACTCACGCTCAAAAGCACCTCGCGGTATTGATCGACGCCGATAACGCCCCCGCCGCTATCGTCGAGGGGCTGTTTGAAGAGATCGCCAAGTACGGCGTCGCCAGCGTCAAGCGTATTTACGGCGACTGGACGGGCCCGCAACTGGGCGGCTGGAAGAAGGTGCTGCTCGATCATTCGATTCAGCCCATCCAGCAATTTGCCTACACCAAGGGAAAGAACGCCACCGACAGCTCGCTCATCATCGACGCGATGGACCTTTTGTACACGCGGCGCTTCGACGGGTTTTGCCTGGTCTCCAGCGACAGCGATTTCACGCGGCTGGCGTCACGTCTGCGCGAGGAAGGCCTGACCGTCATCGGCTTCGGCGAGGAAAAAACCCCACGCCCCTTTGTTGCCGCCTGCGACAAATTCATCTACATCGAACTGCTGCGCGAGGACGCCATCGCCGTCAGCACCGAACAGAGTGTTGACCCCCAGGCCCAGGCCGACGTGCTCAAGCCTGCAGCGACTGAAACGGCGAAACGGCCGAAAGCGCCCATCAGCTTTATCGCCAAGATACTCGACGACATCGCTGACGAGGATGGCTGGGTCCAGCTCGGTGCACTGGGCACCAACATCACCAAGCTGCGGCCGGAGTTCGACCCGCGCACCCACGGCTACAAAAAACTCAGTGACCTCATCAAGGGTTTTCCGCAAGCCTTCGAGTTGCAGGCCAGACCCGCTTCGGGCGGCTCGGCGGTGATGTACGCCAGGCACAAGCAACCCGGCAAATAACGCCTTTACCTTCTCATTCCGGAGTTCGTCATGCCTGATTACCTCGTTGACTATCGCTACAACGGCGAGCCACGCAGCCACCGATTCGACCTGAACGCGCCGCAGCTGTCGGTGGCCGACGCGGCGATGCACCTGCTCCAGCTGCATTTCGGCGACAGCGAAAACAGCCTGATCATGCCCAACGCCGATGCGTCGCCGGATCAAGTCGTCGAACAGGCCGGCCAACTCGGCCTGACCGACATCAAAGTGACCCATGCGGTCACCGGGGAGCCCCGCTAAATTGCGTTGAACCCTGCCGCGGTACCTGCATCGGATCACTACGACTGATTATTTCCCGAATGACAGGTGCCGCATGATCGAAATCAACAGCTACACGACCGTCAAAAGGCGCGAACGCGTGCCCCACGAGGTGTTTGCGCACTACTGGCGTGACGTGCATGGCCCGCTGTGCTCGCGACTGCCCGGCCTGGGCTTGTACATCCAGCACCACTTCTCGCGGGAACAGGACGCCCACCTCTGGCCTCTGGCTGAGGGCATCGATACCATCCAGGAGTACGAGCTGGACGGCGGCGTGGAGATCGGATTCGAGTCCGCTGCAGACCAGAAAGTGTTTCAGGACGCCAGCCCGATTCTGTTCTCTGACGAGCAGAACATGTTCGACGAAACCCTGGCCTACGCTCTGCCCCAGGGCTCGCTGACGCTGACCAACGCGCTGGCTGACGAGCGTTTCAACGGCACCGATACGTTCGACCGGATTCACGTGCATTTCAGCCCGCGCGAGGCGCTGACACAGTTGCACGGCTATTTGAAATCCGATCTGGGACCGCTGCTGGCAGGCTCGGACGACGTGGTCAAAGTGTGCCTGCACCTGTGCGAACCGTTCGAGAATGACGGCCAGCACCCACCCGCGCCCAATGTCGCGCATTTCGCCAACGAGGCGCGCGCAGAGCTGGCAATCATGGAAATCGCGTTCCGCACGCCGCTGGCCCGTCGGCGTTTTTTCCAGAGCGATGTATTTCAGAACACCTTGCCCAAGCAGGCGCAACACATCGCCCAGCTCAAGGCGTTTGCGGTCTCCGGCCTCTACACCTACGTGCGCGACAAATCGCTGACCACGGCGGGCCTGCGCGGTAGCCGCGCGGCAGAGCTGATCGAATACCTGGGCGCGGTTAACCAGGTCGCGCCGGATGTCGAAGCACTGATGCTCAACGGGACGCTGGCGTAACAGCGCCTCAAGACGGCAGCCGCTCACTGCGGCTGCCGACTTCCATTCCTCCGTAACGGTGCTGGCGACGCGAGTCACCCACGCCAGGATTGATCTGATCCATGCATCAATGGATGAAAAAATAACGATTATCGCCATCTGAAAATTGCCACAGAATCTCCAGTTACAAGCGCTTACAAACTCAAAAAGAACGCTGGAGAACACTATGCATCAGCCGCCACGCCAGGCCTCCTCCGGGAAGTCCAGGGCCGGGATGGTCTTTCGGGTCACGTCCGGAAACTTCCTTGAACAGTTCGACTTCTTCCTCTTCGGCTTCTACGCCACCCAGATCGCCGCCGCCTTCTTCCCCGCCACCAATGAGTTCGCCTCGTTGATGATGACCTTCGCCGTGTTCGGTGCGGGCTTCCTCATGCGGCCGCTGGGCGCCGTGTTGTTGGGTGCCTATATCGATGACGTCGGGCGCCGTCGTGGCTTGATCGTGACGCTGGCAATCATGGCCAGCGGCACCTTGCTGATCGTCCTCGTCCCCGGCTACGCCTCGATAGGCTTGTGGGCGCCCGCGCTGGTGTTGCTGGGCCGACTGCTGCAGGGCTTTTCCGCTGGCGCAGAGATGGGTGGCGTGTCGGTTTATCTGGCCGAAATGGCGACGCCAGGCCGCAAAGGCTTCTACGCCAGTTGGCAGTCCGCCAGCCAGCAAGTGGCTATCGTGGTGGCCGCCGCGCTGGGCTACACCCTCAACCAATGGCTGGCGCCTGCCGAGCTGTCGGCGTGGGGCTGGCGCATTCCGTTCGCCGTTGGTTGCTTGATCATCCCGTTCATCTTCCTGCTGCGCCGCAGCCTTGAGGAAACCGAGGAATTCACCACGCGCAAGCACCGGCCGACCATGAAAATGGTTTTCAGCACGCTGTTCAACAACGCCAGCGTCGTCATCCTCGGCATGCTGATGGTGGCGATGACCACCACCGCGTTCTACATGATCACCGTGTACGCGCCGACCTTCGGCCGCTCCGTGTTGCAACTGAGCACCAGCGACGCGCTCATCGTCACGCTGCTGGTGGGCGTGTCGAACTTCATCTGGCTGCCCATCGGCGGCGCACTCAGTGACCGGCTGGGGCGTAAACCGCTGCTGTTGTCGATGTCCCTGCTGACCCTGCTGACGGCCTATCCAGCGCTGTCGTTTCTCGCCCAGGCGCCAACCTTCGCGCACATGCTCGAAGTGCTGCTGTGGTTCTCGTTCCTCTACGGTATTTACAATGGCGCGATGATTCCGGCGCTGACCGAGATGATGCCGGTGGAAGTGCGGGTGGCCGGTTTCTCCCTGGCCTACAGCCTGGCCACGGCCATCTTCGGCGGCTTCACCCCGGCCATCTCCACCTGGCTCATCCACCTGACGGGCGACAAGGCTGCCCCGGCGTACTGGATGATCTTCGCTGCCTTCTGCGCCTTTACCGCGACGATGATGCTATACCGCCGTCTCGCCGCCCAATCACTGGCTACTGCTTGAAGGACCTCACCATGAATGCCCTGTCCAAACCTTTCTCCGTCCTGGCCCTCGCCTGCTGCGCGTATGGCAACTTTGCACAAGCGCAGGAGCTGACCGTCATGACCTCGGGCGGCTTCACCGCGGCGTATCACCGCCTCGGCCCGCAATACGCCGAGCACAGCGGTAACACGCTGAAAACCGTCCTCGGCCCGTCCATGGGCAAAGCCGCCGAGGCGATACCCAACCGCCTCGACCGGGGCGAGCACGCCGACGTGGTGATCATGGTCGGCTACGCGCTGGATGACCTGATCAAGCAGGGCAAGGTCGACGCCGGCAGCCGCGTAGAACTGGCCGATTCACGCATCGGCATGGTCGTCAAAGCGGGCGCGGACGAGCCCGCCATCGGCACCGATACGGAGCTGAAAAACACCTTGCTGGCGGCCAAGTCAGTGGCGTATTCAGACAGCGCGAGCGGCGTGTATATCGAGAAGGAGCTGTTCAAAAAGCTCGGCATCCAGCAGCAGCTCGCGCCTAAAGGCAAAATGATCGAGCGCATTCCCGTCGCGTCTGTCGTCGCCAAGGGCGACTACCAGCTAGGCTTCCAGCAGGTGGCAGAGCTGCTGCCCGTCCCGGGCGTGACCTTCGTCGGCAAAATCCCGGAGAATGTGCAATCGGTCACGCGCTACGCCGCTGGTATCCCGAAGAATGCCGATCACCCGGCTGAAGCGAAGCAATTGCTGGACTTCCTGTCGTCCCCCGATGCCCAGGCCAGCGTTCGCGAAACCGGGCTGGACTCAGTCCCTCGGTAAGGTACCGGGCAGCGCACGAATGCGCTGCTCCAGTTCCAGAGCCGCAGGCGTCAACGTGCGCCCGCGGCGCTTCAACAGGCCCATGTGCCTGACCACCTCCGGTTCGATCAACGCCACGCTCGCCAGGATCGGATGAGGCGAAAGCGGCATGGCAATCGACGGCACCGCAGCAATCCCCAATCCCGCCTCGATCAGCCCGAGCACCGTGGTCACGTGCCGCGCTTCACACACGCTTTCCTTACCCATTTTCAAACCCGCCAGCGCACGATCCAGCACCAGACGGTTGCCCGAGGATTTGTCGAGGGTGATGTGCTCGTATTCATAGGCCTGCGCCCAGGTAACGACGTCGCAGGTGGCCAGGGGATGGTCGCGACGGCAGGCAATCACGTAGCGTTCTTCCAGCAACGCACTGAACTCGATTTCCGGCGCCAGGTTGCCGGTGAAGCCCACACCGAAATCCGCCTCGCCGGAAGCCACGGCGGCGCTGACCTCATTGGCGGACGCGTCGATCAGCCTGATTTTAATCAGCGGAAACTGCCCATGGAAACTGCGGATGGCATGGGGCATGAAGTAATACGCCGCCGAAGGCACACAAGCGATTGTCAACGTGCCCCTGCGAGTGGCCCCGCCGTCGCCGATGCTGAGCAGTGCCAGGTCGAGGTCATCGAGCAGCCGTTCCACTTGCGGCAGGAATGCGCGACCGACATTGGTCAGCGACACCTTGCGCGTGGTCCGCTCGAAGAGCTTCACGCCTAACGCCGATTCGAGTTTTTCGATACGCCGACTCAGGGCCGACTGGGTGATACGGATGGAATCCGCCGCGCGGCGAAAGCCTTCCTTCTCCACCACGGCACGAAAAGCCTGAAGGTCGTTGAGGTCAAAGTTGATATTCACGGCGGCCCGTCGCGTTGATCGAAGATGAGCATCAATGGTAGGGCGGAACCTGTCATCGGGCCAACCCCAGGATCAACGTCACAACTGCGAACACCGTTCAACCCGTGGGACTGAGCTTGCTCGCGAAGACGCCGTTCAACCTGTGGGAGTGAGCTTGCTCGCGAAGACGCCCGTTCAGCCGACGCATCTCTGCAGCCAGGACATCGCTTCGTCAGCACGCCCAGCCCCACTGTTGCACCGCGGGCAAGACCGGGTCTTCCCGTCTTGGGTGCTCCGATTCCGCCGGTCAGTACAGCGTGTCGGCGATCCGTCCCGGCAGCGCCTTGTCGTACGCCTCGCCATCAATCGCTGCCTGGGAGACCGCTTTGAGAATTTGCCCGGCGGTTGGCAGCGCACTTCGCGGCACGTGCCGGGATGAATCCCAGAGTCCGGCGCGGATGACCGCCCTGCTGCACTGAAAGTAAACACTGCTCACCGTGACCCGGATCACCGACTTCGGCAGCTTGCCGTCCACCGCGAACCGGGCCAGCAACTCAGGCGCGATGCAGATCTGCGCCGTGCCGTTGACCCGCAGCGTTTCGCCCACGCCCGGCACCAGAAACAGCAGCGCAACCCGAGGGTCCTCAATGATGTTGCGCAGCGTATCAATGCGGTTGTTGCCGCGACGGTCCGGCAAATACAGGGTGTGGCTGTCGTGGATATGCACGAAACCCGCTTGATCGCCCCGGGGTGAGGCGTCCAGCCCGCCCGCGCCGGAGGACGCAAGCACAACGAAGGTCGAGGCCTCGATAAATGGCCGATACACGGGGTGGATGTGGTCGACCTCTTTGACCAGTGACGGCGCGGCGATGGGGCCATACAAGGCTTCGAGCGCCTGTAGGGTCGTGACGGGCGAACTGTCTTCAAGGTCCATCGTGGTTCTCCAGGCGAATGGTCGAGCAAGCGCGGTCGGCTCTGCGTGATGTTTCATAACCGCTGGGCGCCCCCTTGCCAAGGACTGTGTGGAAGATTTGTCGCTGATCTGATTCACTGCCCGCACTTAAACCGTCACGCATCTGCACACCGGGTAACCAGGCATGAACCGTCGCAAGAAACTCAACCAGATTTTGAAGGCCAACGCGAAAAAGGCGAGCGCCAAGCTGGCGCCGAAGAACAAGTCCACCTACGTCAGCAAAGCCGACCGTCTTAAGCTCGCCACCGAAGCGGCGGTTGAACCTGAAGCTGTCGCGACCCCGGCCCCAGCTGTTTCAGCTAGCAACACCGAGGCTGAGGCTGGCTTGGCGGATAAACAGGTCTGACACTCGCCCCTCGCCTACGCCCTGAAAGAGCATTCGCCCATGACCAGGCCGTTGAAGCCGGAGCCTGAAGAAGAGCTGTCCACCCCTGCCCCCGTCAGTTTGCGTACGGCATTCTGGTTCTGGCTGAAGCTTGGCTTTATCAGCTTCGGCGGCCCGGCCGGGCAAATCTCGATCATGCACCAGGAGCTGGTGGAGCGCCGACGCTGGATTTCCGAGCGCCGGTTTCTGCATGCACTCAACTACTGCATGGTCTTGCCGGGGCCTGAAGCCCAGCAACTGGCGACGTACATTGGCTGGCTGATGCACCGGACAAAAGGCGGCGTGATCGCCGGCGCGCTGTTTGTGCTGCCCTCGCTGTTCATTTTGATCGCACTGTCGTGGCTCTACATCGCGTTTGGCGAACTCCCCGTCGTGGCCGGGTTGTTTTACGGGATCAAGCCCGCCGTCACGGCCATTGTGGTGCAAGCGGCCCATCGGATCGGCTCGCGCGTGCTGAAAAATAACGGGCTTTGGGTCATTGCTGCAGCCTCGTTCACCGCTGTCTTCGCCTTCAATGTTCCCTTCCCGCTGATCGTGCTGGCGGCTGCGCTGGTGGGCTATCTGGGCGGTCGCTGGGCGCCGGAGATGTTCAGGCACGGCGGGCACGGCGCGGCGAACAGATCCTTTGGCCCGGCCCTGATCGATGACCATACGCCGCCACCGGACCATGCGCGCTTTACGTGGCTCAGGCTCACATACCTCGGTGCCGCAGGCGTCGTGTTATGGGTATTGCCCATGGCGGTCCTGACCGCACTCTTCGGTTGGGAGGGCACACTCACGCAGATGGGCTGGTTCTTCACCAAAGCTGCGCTGTTGACGTTCGGCGGTGCGTACGCGGTGCTCCCCTACGTTTACCAGGGCGCGGTCAGTCACTATGGCTGGTTGACGCCGACGCAAATGATCGATGGCCTGGCGCTCGGCGAGACCACGCCAGGCCCACTGATCATGGTGGTGGCCTATGTCGGATTCGTCGGGGCCTATGTCCTGCACGTCTTCGGGCCGGAGCAGGCGTTTGTTGCAGGGGCCGTCGCTGCCGCGCTGGTGACCTGGTTCACCTTCCTGCCGTCTTTTCTGTTCATCCTCGCCGGTGGGCCGTTGGTGGAATCGACCCACAATGAGCTCTCCTTCACCGCCCCGCTGACCGCCATCACTGCCGCCGTGGTGGGTGTGATTCTCAATCTTGCCTGCTTTTTCGGCTACCACGTGCTTTGGCCCAACGGCTTCAGTGCAGGACTTGAGTGGCCGTCCTTGCTGATCGCCATTGGCGCAGCGGTCGCCCTGTTTCGCTTCAAGCGCGGCGTGATCACGGTGTTGCTGGGATGCGCCGCGGCAGGGCTGTGTGTCCACCTGCTGCGCTGACGCCTTCCCGGCTAAAGCCGGTCCTACAACAGCGGCGCGTTTACTTAGTAGGACCGGCTTTAGCCGGGAATGCCGGCGGCGGCACACTGCACCGAGGCGTGGCAACCGACGCCTTCCCGGCTGAAGCCGGTCCTACCCGGTATGCGCGGTGCCAGTGGGACCGGCTTCAGCCGGGAAGAGGCCTGTTTGAACGGCATCGATTCTGTGGCAAGACGACTGACGCCTTCCCGGCTAAAGCCAGTCCCACTGAAGGCACTCGGTGTGCCCACCCAACTGAAGGCATCCGGTCTGCCTGGGTCCACTGGAAGGACGCGGTGTCAGTGACACCGCGCACGCTGCAGTAAGGATATTCAGCCCCTGTACCGCTGCGACAGGTGCCTAAACGTTCAGCCCGATCCAGCCGTGCACGCCCACGTACACACCGACTGCAATGATCAACACGCTGGACAAGTAAGGCGCCCGACGTGCCAAGGCACTCAACCAGGGCCAGCGGCTGGAGGCTTTACGGGCCCCGACGGCTGCGGCAACGCCGACGGTGACCAGCGTGAGCGCCAGGCCGATACTGAAACTCAAGACCAGCATCCCGCCCAGCGCGACCTCCTTCACCTGAAGACACAGCAACAGCACGGTGATGGCGGCCGGGCATGGAATGAGCCCGCCCGTCAGGCCGAAGACGATGATCTGGCCGGTGCTGACCTCACGCTGGGTGAAGCGCTTGCGGATGTCGTCGGCGTGGGCGCGCTCGTGGGCGTCCTGATAGCCATCCGCAGACAGGGCCGCGTCCATCGGATGGGTGCCGTCATGATGGTCATGATGGTCATGATGGTCATGATGGTCATGATGGTCATGATGAGGGTCATGGTCATGGTCATGGTGATGATGACCGCCCGCGTGCTCCACAGTGAACATCCGTTCCCCACGCCACGTTCGCCATAGCATCCATAGCGCAATGGCGATGATCAGGGCAGCGGACGCAAGCTGGAAGTATGGCTCGGTGGTCTGCGCGTCCAGCCCTGCACCCAGATACATGCCGCCGATAGCCACCAGCCAGACCACCGCGGTGTGCGACAACGTCGCGGCCAGGCCCAGCAGGATGGCCTGTTTTACCGTGCCCCGGACCGCCACGATAAAGGCTGCCATCATGGTTTTGGAATGGCCGGGCTCCAGCCCATGCAGGGCACCCAGCAGGATAGCGCTCGGGAAATACAGCCAGGCATGAGCCCCGCCCTGTTGCAGCAGTTCAGCGAAATTGGGCATGACGGACCTAGAGGTATTTGGTGATTTGTTTGAAGGCTTCCAGTGGCGCGCGCTCGCCATTGCCCAAGGACGCAACGGTGTCTTCCAGGCAATGGTCGATGTGATCCTGGATCAGCGTGCGTTTGGCCTGGCACACTGCTTTTTCCACCGCGTGCAGCTGTTGCGCGATGTCCACGCACTCACGGCCTTCTTCGATCATGGTGATGATGCTGCGCAAGTGGCCGTCTGCCCGTTTGAGGCGCTTGATGATCGCCGCGTGGCTCTGGTGGACATGGGGGTGGATATCAGGGTGAACATGGCCATGAGCGTGGGATTCGGGATGGGAATGTTCGTGGTCTTGATCGCTCATTAACAAGCCTCGGGTTCGACAGTAGTGGCCGGCATCCTATCCCCCCAGGGGGGATAGTTCAAGCCAGCAATCTGCGCTTTTCGAGAGGCGGCGCACCGTCTGTCAGTGCGGCTGACGTCAACAGGCTCAAGTAAAACCTCATCCTCGCCGATAGCGTATTCAAGAATGCCAGGGATCGAAGGCGTTTGATCCTGCCGGGCGATCTATCATGCAGCTGCTCCCCTTCCAAAGCCTGCGAGCGAAATTCGCAGTGTTCGTCGCGCTTTCCGTGTTGGTGATTACCTGCATCTTCGGCACGGTCATCGGCGCATCAGCAATCTCAAGGCACAAAGAGCAGACCGGACACCAGCTCGCGGAATACGCCGCCTCGATGATTGACCGTCTGGATCGCGACATGCACAGCCGCGCCAAGGAGCTCAGCGTTCTCAGCGCGCTGGAAGCACTGCGCAACCCCGACAACGTTGCCCAGGCCCGCAGCCTGCTCAACCACCTCAACGCGCAGTTCCCCAGCTATTCGTGGATCGGCCTCACGGATGCCCAAGGCACGGTGGTTGCGTCAACCGGCCGCCTGCTGGAAGGTGCCAGCATCGCGCACCGTCCTGTGTTCATGGAGGGGCAGGACAAGACGTTCATTGGCGACGTGCACGAAGCCGTCATGCTCGCAAAACTCTTGCCCAACCCATCGGGCGAAGCCATGAAGTTCGTCGATATCAGCATGCCCGTGCTGGACACCGCGGGTAAATTCATGGGAGTCCTGGGCACACACCTGTCCTGGCAATGGGCCGCCGAGATTGGCCGGACCATGTTTGAACCCTTGAAGAAAAGCCTCCCGGAGCTTGAATTTCTGGTCGTCAGCAGAGACGGCATTGTCTTGCTCGGCCCCAAGCAACTGATCGGTAAACCAAGCGAAGCCAGCATCCACCACAACAGCGAAAACCATTGGACGGTCAGCCAGTGGCAGGACGGCAAAACCTACGTGTCAGGATTTGCCGGAAGCGCCGGCATTGATGGCTATGCAGGACTTGGCTGGACGGTCGTGACGCGGCAACCCGCCTCTGTCGCGTTTGCCGAGGCCAACGGACTGCGCGCGGAAATCCTGCTGTGGGGCAGCCTGTTGTCCATCGCGTTTGCCGTGATGGGCTGGTTTGTCGCCGGCGTCATCACGCGCCCCCTTAACCAGATCGCCGACGCAGCGACGCGCCTGAGCGAGGGTGCGGACGTCGATATACCGCTGGTCAAAGGCAGCCTGGAAGTTGAAAAGCTGAGCATGGTGATTCGCCATCTGGTGGAAAACCTGACTCAGAAAAAAGGCCAGCTGGCGCTGATCAAAGGCGTGGCGTACCGCGACACCGTGACCGGTCTTCCCAACCGGGCAGCACTGGAAAACTACGTCGAGGGCCTGCAGAACGAAGCCGGTCAACAGCCTGCCTTCGGCGTGCTGTGCCTGGACCTGGACGGCTTCAAACCGGTCAATGACAACTTCGGTCATGCGGTCGGAGACGCCCTGCTCCACTCGGTCGGCCTGCGACTCTCCGCCACCGTGCGCGATGGCGACATTGCGGTGCGCCACGGCGGGGATGAGTTCGTCCTGCTGCTGCGATTGAAGGCCGGCGAGTCACTGGAGAGTATTCAGAGCGCGGCGCAACGCATCCTGAAGAAGATTGCAGAACCGGTCACCCTCGCCGGCCAGGTGATCAGAGTGGGCTGCAGCATCGGCGGTGCGTTGTGGACCGAAGGCGATTTCGCCAATGCGCTGGGCCAGGCGGATGAAGCGCTGTATCGGGCCAAGCGAGCCGGTAAATCCCAGGCGCAGTTTCATCGGGTCGAGGAACCTGCATAACGCTTAGCCGCCGAGAGTCACACCGCAGGGGTATGCAAGAGCGCGATAAAAAAACGCCATTCATTAAGTGATTCCCACCCTCGAAGCCGCAACGCACGCTCTCAACCGCACTTTGTCTGCATCAAGCGTCATGGCCGCCTCCGCCCGTTCAAGAATGACGGCCATGTGACGCGCGCATACATCGCCGTACAACGCCGGACTGCTGCGTGCCAGGCTGGCGAGCGCTTTGACCAGACGGATATTCACCTCCAGCAGCGCTGCGCCGTCGCGCGCAATCGGCGAGAAGAAGTCTTCAAACATGTCCTCCACGGACAACCCGCGCACATGCACGCAATTACACCGTGTTTCAGGCCTTTGCAGCGTGACCGACCTCGCCTGTGCGTTGAAGGCGCGGACGCCCCTGCCTATGACGTCGATTGCTGTGCCGGGATCGTTCACGGCGGGCGAAAGCGCTCTGGATGCGATTTCGGACAGGACTGCCAGCCCGAAGCGCGGATCGTGCTCGAAGGTTCTGCGAACGCCAATAGTGATGGCCGACAGGATTTGCGCCACTTCAGACTCACCCAGCGGCTCGGCGCCTGCTCTCACTATCCGGGCCAGCAACTCGCCTTCGTTGACAAAGCTGCCAGGCAACACCTCGAGATAAATCAGCGCCGCACATTTTTGTGCAAACGCTTCCAGCGCCGGCACGTCGATATGCTGCACATAGCCGACTTCATGGCTGGCGATCTCCGCGCTCGGCAGCGCCGGCTCCTGTTGATCAGGGTAGGCGCAGCCGCCCAGGTAAGGCAGCTGGCACCGACCCAACAGGGCACTGATGGTAGCGTCTTCGACCCGGTCAATCGTCTCGCCGACCCGACCCAGCCTGGAGAGATGATCAATCCATCGCAGCAGGGTGTAGACAATCAGAACCACCACTGCGAGCGTCACTGCGAACAGGATGACCCTGCCCTGCGCACCGTAGGCGCCGGTGCTCAGCGCAATGATGCCAACCAGGCTGAACAGGAACGAGCCAATGAAGGTGGAGAGGGCGTTCTGGGTGGTGGTGTCTTCCATGACCAGGGTGGTGGCGCGTGGGGTAGTGCCCGTGCTGGCTGCTCCATACGCCGTGACCATGGTACTGAGCGAAAACGTGGTAACGGCGAGCATGCTGGACGCGATGATGCCGAGAATCTTGTCGACAGCATCAGCGCCTATCTTGCCTGGCAGATCTATCGGAATGTGGTCCCTGAGGACGACAGCCAGCAATGCCGTCACAACGCCCAGCAGGGAAAACAGTCCCGCCCTGAACCAAAGACGTTTGGTCGTCCGAATCAACAGCCATTGCCACCGAGCGATCATCGCACTATTCCTTTTTGAGGCGCAGGAACCGCCAGGACGACGGGTCGGCAGCGTAACCGGGTTGTGCCTTCCGGCACCCCAGATGGAGTGGTAGCAGGGAGCGAAGGTTCAAATGCCATCGACATGAAGGTTTGCACTTGCGCCCCCACCTTTTTATGATCGGCGCGGGTGCGATGTCGCATAGGGCGCAGAGCAGGTTAAATATCACGATTGGTCGGGCCGCCAACGGAGGCTCCACCGTGGCCGCTAATCAGCATCCCCGCCCTACGATCCCAATTCCCCAGCAGTTGGCCGAAAAAGCCATGTCCGCCCTGGAGCGCTTTTCTCACATCGAAGCCGTCAGTGGCATCGCGCTGTTGATTGCCGCGATCGCTGCACTTGCCTGGGCAAACAGTTCATTCGCCGAAAGCTACGAACACCTGTTGCACACGCAAATCAGCATCGGCTTTGGCGACTTCAATCTCTCCCGCTCCTTCCATTTTTTGGTCAACGACGGCCTGATGACGATCTTCTTCCTGGTCGTCGGGGCCGAAATACGTCAGGAAATCCACGACGGTGCGCTGGCCAATTTCAAACTGGCACTCCTGCCTTTGGGCGCTGCCCTTGGTGGCGTGCTGATGCCGGCACTGATTTACCTCGCCATCAACCATGGCACCGAGGCTGGCCACGGCTGGGCGGTGCCCACGGCGACCGACATCGCGTTTGCCGTCGGCGTCCTGGCGTTGCTGGGCAAATCGATCCCTAGCGGGGTCCGGGTTTTGTTGCTGGCCCTGGCAATCATTGACGACATCGTCGCTATCCTGATCATCGCGGTCTTCTACACGACCAGCCTGGATTATTCGGGCGTGGTGATTGCCATCGTCGGCATGCTGATGGTGCTGCTGTTCCAGCGCATGGGCATAGGCAAAATGGTTCCCTATGCCCTGCCAGGCGCGATCATCTGGTTCGGCCTTTACAAGACCGGGGTTCACCCCACGCTGGCCGGGGTAATCCTGGGGCTCATGAGCCCCGTGCGCTCGATGCCAATGAAGGAGCGTCCGCTGGAAGCCCTTCAGAACGGCTTTCACGAACTGGTTGAACGGTTCTCCGGGAGCGCGACCGAGTCCCGGGAAGTGTCAAAACCCTTGAAGGTCATCCGGCAGGCGGAGCGGGAGATGCTGACCCCGGTGCAGCGCATTCAGGCGGCACTTCACCCATGGGTTGCGTTCGTCATCATGCCGATGTTTGCACTGGCCAATGCGGGGGTTAACTTCGGGGGCGCGGATCTGCAAAACACCCTGTCTCAGCATGTATTCGCGGCAATTGTACTGGCGCTGGTCGCTGGCAAGCCGCTGGGTGTGGTCATGGCCACTGTGGTGCTGGTCAAGTCGGGGCTTTGCAAGCTGCCGGGCGACGTGAGCTGGACGGGTGTCGTGCTGGTCGGCCTGTTGGCTGGCATCGGCTTCACCATGTCCATCTTTATTGCGTCGCTGGCCTTCAACGACGAAAGCCTGCTTGCGGCGGCCAAGCTGAGCGTGTTGTGCGCATCGGGCGCCGCTGCTGCCCTGGGACTCGGTTGGGGCATTACGCGAAAGTCCGCCTTGGGACGCCGCAAGGCGCAGTGATGCAACTGCTGCTGGCCACTTGAGGGTGCGCCAGCCAAGGCATGATGCCGGCGTCCTGTGCTTCAAAAAATGCTGTGTTCATTCCGACCTGCCCAGCAAGCCTGGCCCTCGCTGCCAGGCTTCAGTCGCTTCTAACCTTGCCCCGAAACACCCAGAACCCCCACGTGCTGTACGCCAGCGTCACCGGCACCAGCACGGCAAAACCGGAGAGCATGAAAGCCTGACTGGACGCTGGCGCCGAGGCTTCGCGGATGGTCAACGAGGTCGGCAGGATCAGCGGGTACAGGGCAATAATGGCCAGAGCAAAGGCCACGCCGAACCCACCCAGCACCGCAAACAACGGCAAAAATGCGAAGCGGTGAGAGAACGCCCAGTGGAAGCCGGCCACCAACCCGCACTGCAGCAAGATCAGCGGCAGGGTCAGGCTGGAGGCAAACAGGTGCTCCCGGTACGCAGGGTTCACAAGACTGCTCCAGACAAAAACCACCGCGGTCCCCAGCAGCGTCAGCCAGCCGAGTCGGCGCGCGCGTCGTTTTGCGACTGACTGCAACCGCCCCTCCGTGCGCCAGAACAGCCAGCAATTGCCCAGCAGCGCGTAGCCAATCACCAGCACGACGGCGCAGGTCAGGGGAAATGCACCGAACCATTCCCAGCCGGTACCGCTGAACCTGCCATCGTGTTGCTCAATCCCTTGCACCACGCAGCCCATGATCAGCCCTTGACACAGGGTGGCGATCAGCGAACCGCCCACCAGACTGATGTCGAGGAGCCGCTTCATTCGGCCGGATGCGTCCTGGCGGTATTCCAGCGCGACCGCCCGGACGATCAGCGCCAGCAGCATCGTCATGACGGGGATGTACAGCGCCGAGAACAACACGCTGTAGGCCACCGGAAACAGCGCCAGCAGACCACCGCCACCGAGTACGAGCCAGGTCTCGTTGCCGTCCCAGATCGGCAGGATGGACTTGACCATGATCCGTTTTTCATCGGGATCGCGGTGCGTTGCAAATAGGATCCCGACGCCCAGGTCGGTGCCGTCCAGAATCACGTAGGTGATGATAGTGAACGCAATCGCAGCCGCCGCCAGGTCGGGCAGTAACGCCTCAGGCATCCACATCACGCACCTCCCGCCGCTCAGCTGTTGTTTCGTCAGCGCCTGGCGTTTGTGCGGGCAGCCTGCCGATGGCGCGCATGAGATAGAAAAAACCAAGGCCGAACACCAGCAGATACAGGACCACGATGGCCAACGTGCTGCCGGCGACAAATGAAAACGGCTGCTGGCCATTGCTGTGGGCCGTGCGCATCAGCCCGTACACGGTGAAAGGTTGCCGCCCCACCTCCGTGACGATCCAGCCGCAAATCATCGCGACGAACCCGGCGGGCGCCATCACCACGGCGGTGCGCAGCAACCAGCGCGACTGAAACAGCGTGCCTCGCCAGCGCAGAAGCAGGCTCGCAAGCCCCAGCGCAACGATCAGCACACCCAAGCCCACCATCACGCGGAACGCGAAGAACACCACGGCGACCGGCGGGATATCGTCCGGCGAAAACTCCTCAAGGCTTTGAATAGTGCCGGTCCAGTCATGGCGCAGGTACAGCGAACCAAGATGGGGAATCGCTACTTCAAAATCATTTGTGCGATGGGCCTGATCCGGGATCGCGAACAGCCTGAGCGGTTCGCCCTGTCCTGCTTCGGGCCGCTGCCAGGACCCCTCCATGGCGGCCAGTTTCTGCGGCTGGTGGTCACGGGTATTTTCGCCGTGCAGATCTCCCGCGACGATTTGCAGTGGCCCGACGATGGCGGCCATCCACAGCGCCATGGAGAACATCACCTGTGCAGCCTGATGCCGCGGGTTGCGCAGCAGGTGCCATGCCCCGGCCCCGCCGACCACCAGGGCCGTGCCGAGAAACGCGGCGATGCTCATGTGGACCATTCGATAGGGAAACGAGGGATTGAAGATGATCTGCAGCCAGTCCACCGGCACGAATCGCCCATCAGCCGCCACGCTGAACCCGGCGGGCGTGTGCATCCATGAATTGGCGGACAGAATCCAGAACGCGCTGAACAGCGAACCGACGGCCACGGCGCAGGTGGAAAAGAAGTGCAGCCGCGGGCCGACTTTGTTCATGCCCAGTAACATGACGCCGATGAAGCCGGCTTCCAGGAAGAAAGCGACCATCACTTCGTAGAACATCAGGGGCCCGAGCACGCCCCCTGCCCGGCTGGCCAGCGCGCTCCAGTTGGTGCCGAACTCGAACTCCATGACCAGTCCCGATGCGGTGCCCACCGCCACCGTCAGCGCAAACACTTTCAGCCAGAACTTATAAAGGTCCATGTAGACCTGACGCTTGCGCCACAGCCACAGGGCTTCAAGCACCATCAGGTAATTGGCCAGGCCGATGGACAACGCCGCGAGCACGATGTGAAAGCTGATGGTGAACGCAAACTGAAATCGCGCCAGCATCAACGCCGGATCCGATGACTCCATGAAGCAGACTCCACTCAAGTGATCAGGCTTAGCCTGAAAGCTCGCTCAATGATTTATCGACCGGCGTTTTCTTCGGCGTGTCCGTCATGCTCCCTTGCCGCGTCCGGGCAGCACGCTGCTGACGATTTGCTTGGCGGTCTGCTTGATAATGCCCACCTCGTCGGGATCGCCTGTCAGCAACGCTCCGGCGAACTTTTTCGCCTGGGTCAGCTTGATGTGCGGCGGCAGCGGCGCAACGTTCGGATCGGTCTTGAATTCGATCAGCACCGGGACGTCACTGCTCAACGCCTGCTCCCAGGCACTGGCGACGTCTTCCTCGCGCTCAACATAGATCCCCTTCAGGCCAATCGAGATGGCGAACAGGTGGTAGGGCACGTCCGGGATGTCCTGTGACGCCGCAAACTTGGGGTCCCCTTCCATTACCCGCTGTTCCCACGTCACCTGGTTCAGGTCCTGATTATTGAAGACCGCACACACCCATTTGCCGTTGCCCCACTGCTTCCAGTATTTGGCGACCGTGATCAGCTCGGCCATGTTGTTCATCTGCATGGCGCCGTCGCCGACCAGAGCAATGACCGGGCGCTGCGGGTGGGCGAACTTTGCCGCAATGGCGTAAGGCACCGCGGCACCCATGGACGCCAGCCCGCCGGACAGCGAGCACATCATGCCGGCGCGAATTTGCAGGTCGCGCGCGTACCAGTTGGCGCATGAGCCTGAATCGGAGGTGATGATCGCGGCGTCAGGCAACTGCGACGACAGTTCGTAAACCACCCGCTGCGGGTTGATCGCGTCCGCGCTGACCAGCGCCCGCTTGCGCAGCTGTTTGTCCGAGTCGCCGCGCCAGCGCTCGACCTTGCTCTGCCATTTGCGGTCTGTCCTGGGGGTGAGCAGCGGCAGCAGCGCAGTGAGGGTTTCGGCGGCGTCGCCCACCAGATTGACCTCCATCGGGTAGCGCAGGCTGAGCATGTCCGGGCTCAAGTCGATCTGCACGCCGCGCGCCTGGCCTTCTTTGGGCAGGAACTCGGAGTACGGGAAGCCCGAGCCGATCATCAGCAGCGTGTCGCATTCGGTCATCAGCTTGTAGCTGGCTTCAGTGCCCAGCAGGCCGATGCTGCCGGTCACCCACGGCAGCGCGTCCGGAAGCACAGCTTTGCCCAGCAACGCTTTGGCAACGCCAGCGCCCAGCTTTTCAGCCACCGCCTGAACCTGATCGCTGGCGGCCAACGCGCCGGCGCCCACCAGCATGGCGACCTTTTTGCCGGCGTTCAGCACGTCGGCGGCGCGTTGCAGGTCAGTCTCGTAGGGCAGCACCCTGGGTCTGGAAAACCCCACGCCGGAATGCACCGTGCCATGGGCACGTGCCGGTTCTTCGTAGGGCATTTCCTGAAGGTCGTTGGGCAGGATCAGCGCGGTGACCCGGCGCTCGCCCAGCGCCGTGCGCACTGCCCGATCCACCAGATGCCGCACCTGCGAAGGGGCCGTCGCCTGATGCACGAACGCGCCAGCGACGTCCTTGAACATCGAGACCAGGTCCAACTCCTGCTGGTAGTGCCCGCCGAGCGCGGTACGGGCCTGCTGACCGGTGATGGCCAGGACGGGCATGTGGTCCATGCGCGCGTCATACAGCCCTGTGAGCAAGTGCGATGCGCCGGGGCCGGAGGTGGCAATGCACACGCCCAGCTCGCCGGTGAACTTGGCGTGGGCACTGGCCATGAACGCGGCCATTTCTTCGTGCCGACACTGCACGAATTCAATCTTGTCAGGCGCTCTGCGCATGGCGCCGAACACGCCGTTGATGCCATCGCCCGGGTAGCCAAAGATGCGGGTCACACCCCACTGGCTGAGTCGTTCGATCAGGAAATCACCTACCGTCGTCATGGGCCTTCTCCTTAGCGCCGAGCGCTGCCGTTTCAGGAACGCGAATCCACGTACGACAAAACGTGAATCGGCGGGGTTCATAAAATCTGCCCCTGTCCCGCCACACATCCTTCGCCAGAAGCGTGTCAGCGCCACGTCCAGCATGCGCGGACCGCAGGGGATGTCGATGCACGCACTGGCGTCGCAGCGCAGGCACCTGACCGCAGGCGCCACCCGGATGGCAAAAAGCTGAACGTTCAAAACCACTACCAGTCGACATTTCAAACCGTACCGAAGGCTTTCAACGGCGACGCTCGAGCCCCACTGACAGCCTTTGCTCAGTCAAAAAACCACCCGTGGAGGTGAACCATGAAAGCCATTCGCATCGATCATTTCGGCGGCCCGCAGGTCATGGAACTCAGCGAAGTCGATATCCCGCAGCCGCAAGCCGGTGAGGTCCTCGTGAAAAATTTCGCCGTGGGCGTCAATCCCGTGGATTACAAAATCCGCGAGGGCGAGTATCCGGAAGTGCGCCAGGACAAGCTGCCGTTGACCATGGGCCGCGAGATCGCGGGGACGGTCGAAGCGCTCGGCGAGGGTGTGTCGGGTTTTGAAGTCGGTGACCGGGTGTTTGCCATGATTGGCGCCGACGGTGGGTACGCCCAGTACTCACGCGTGCCGGTCGCCCACCTGGCCCACGTCACCTCCTCCCTGGACTGGCGCCACGCGGCTGGCATTCCTCTGGCCGGCCACACCGCGTGGCAGGCTTTGGTGGAGCATGGCCATCTTGAACAGGGCCATAAGGTGCTGATCCATGGCGGCAGTGGCGGGGTCGGGCATTTCGCAGTGCAGTTCGCGCGGGTCAAAGGCGCCACGGTGTTCGCCACGGCATCCAGCGAAAGCCTTGGCTTCCTTCAGGAGCTGGGGGTGGATCGCGCCATCGATTACAAAAAAGAAGCCTTTGAAGACATCTGTCAGGACTTTGATCTGGTCATCGACTTGATTGGCGGTGAAACACAAGCGCGTTCCTGGCAGGTATTGGGCGAAGGCGGACGGTTGGTTTCAACGCTTGAAATGCCGGATGCCCATCACCCCCAAGCGCAAGGCAAAACCGGGACCCGCTTCACCGCGCGGCCTGACGGACAGGAGCTTGCAGCCATCGCCGGGCTGGTGGAAGCCGGTGAAGTCAGGGTGTTCATCGAACAGACCTTCGAGCTGGAAGACGCGGCCAAGGCGCTGGACGCTGTCGCCAACGGGCATGTGCACGGCAAGGTCGTGTTGCGCATCCAGCAGCGCTGACCCGCCGAGGTGACGAATCTGACCAGTAAGGATGCCCGATGACTCAAGCAGTAAGCGCCAGCTTCGCCCATCGTGCGCTTTTGGGTTTCAGCCTAACGTTTGTGGCACTGGGGATCGCACCGGTCGATCGACAGTCCTGGTTCGTTGAAAACATCATGGTGCTGCTGGTCGTCGCCGCGCTGTGGTGCAAGCGGACCCGGCCGGCGCTGTCCCGCAGCGCATGGTGCGCGACCCTGCTGTTCCTGTTTATTCATCAGGTCGGCGCGCACTACACCTACCCGGACGTCCCGTATAACGCCTGGCTGTTGAATGTATTCAGTCTCGACCTCAACGGGCTGATGGGATGGGAGCGCAATCAATACGACCGCTTCGTACACCTGACTTATGGGCTGCTGCTGAGCGTGCCGATACGGGAGCTATCGCAGCAGATGGGTATGAATCCGCGCTACGTTTCCCTTATCGCCTGGAACCTGATCATGAGCACTTCGGCGGTCTATGAGCTGATGGAATGGTTTGGCGGCGCGTACCTGGGTGACCACGGAGCCGATGTGGTCGGTGCGCAGGACGATTTTTGGGATGCACAGAAGGACATGGCGCTTGCAGGCGTGGGCGCGATGCTGACGTTGGGGCTTATCAAAAAACCGGAGCGAGGCCCCACGGCATCAGTCGTCAACGCGGGTGAGCACCGATGATGTGCGAGTGGTCATTCCTGCACGCGATACTTCCCCAGCTCCGGGAAAGGGCAGATTTCTGCAGGCGCAGCGGTGGTAGGCCCTAACTCAAGGTGCCAGTAGCCAACGTCGTGCCACTGTCCACGTTTAAAACCAACGTTCGGGTAGGTGCCGATGTGTCGGAAACCAAGCCGTTCGTGCAGCGCCACACTACCGGGGTTCGGCTGGGCGATGCCGGCATAGGCAGCATGAAAGCCTTGGCGGACCAGAATGGGCAGCAGCGCTTCATACAGCGCGCAGCCCACACCCGTTCGACGTTCACCCTCGCTAATGTAGACCGTGACATCGACTGCCCAGCGATAAGCGGCACGAGCCCGGTGCTGACTGGCATAGGCGTACCCGACCACGCGGCCATCTCTGATCGCAACCAGATAGGGGTAGGTCTGCAACGTTGAGACGATGCGCTGTTGCATCTCTTCAACGCTGGGTGGCTCGTCTTCAAACGAAATTGCTGTTTCGACAACAATCGGGGCGTAAATGGCCTGGATCGCCGCTGCGTCCTCGAGACGAGCCGTACGAATATCAATCGTCATGAGGACCTCAAATCGAGCGCTGATTGACGCGAGCCATGAGCTGTTCTGCCGTTTCCTTGCGTTCGGAATAGCGATCCACCAGGAATGCCTGCCGGTCACGCAAGAGCACGGTGAATTTAACCAGCTCTTCCATGACGTCAACCACCCGGTCGTAGTAGGCGGAAGACTTCATGCGGCCGGCCTCGTCGAATTCCATGTAGGCCTTGGGTACCGAGGACTGATTGGGGATGGTGAACATCCGCATCCAGCGTCCCAGCACCCGCAGCTGATTGACCACATTGAAGGACTGCGAGCCGCCACACACTTGCATTACCGCCAGGGTTTTTCCCTGGGTAGGACGAAGGGCGCCGAGCTCAAGCGGTATCCAGTCAATTTGCGCCTTGAACACTGCTGACATTGCACCGTGGCGCTCCGGTGAACACCAGACCTGGCCCTCGGACCACAGCGTCAGGTTGCGCAGTTCCTGGACCTTGGGATGATCCGCCGGGGCGTCGTCTGGCAGCGGCAATCCGGAAGGATCGAACAGACGAGTCTCAGCGCCGAAATACTCAAGCAGACGCGCGGCCTCCTCTGTCAATAGACGGCTGAACGAACGCTCACGGGTCGATCCGTAAAGGAGCAGGATGCGCGGTTTGTGATCGCCCAGCCTAGAGGTGTTCGTGTCGTCGAAGAGTGAACGGTCCAGATTAGGGAGTAGTTCTGTCATGTGGCCTCCTGTCAAAGACTGCCGATTCGATCGAGTTCGCTTTTGAGCGCTTCGGGGCTGAGGCTGTCCAAGGGGAGCTCAAAAAACGCCCTGCAGCGTTGCTCAATGCGTGCAAGTGTTGCGCGGAAAGCAGCGTCAATCGTCTCTTCATCGCCTTTTACATCGGAGGGATCTTCCAGGCCCCAGTGGGATTTGAGCGCTGGGCCAAAGTACGCCGGGCAGCTTTCATTGGCCGCCTTGTCGCATACGGTAATCACGATATCTGGCAGGTTGCCTTCGAAGGCGTCGTTGCCCTTGCTGCTCAGGCCGGCTGTGGCGATACCGGCTTGCTGTAGCGTCATCAGGCTGCGCGGCAACACCTGACCTTTGGGAAAACTGCCCGAACTGACTGCCTCAAATCCCTGCGGCGCAAGGTGATTGAACATGGCTTCCGAAAGGATGCTACGGCAGCTATTGGCCGTGCACATAAAGAGGACCCGCATGGCTTTTGCACCTGTGGCGTGAGTGATGAAGTGAGTTCAGTTGCACTGTCCGAACGTTGAGTGTGAGTGGCGAAACGTCAACAACACAGAACTTCCCGCAATGGCCGCCCCTCCATGTTCAGCAAGCGATGCGCATTGTGTTGCAGCCATTGGGGATTTGCGTCTAGCGTCAGCTGCAACACCTCACTCACCCACGCGGGAAGGTGCGGATTCAGGCGGTAATACACCCACTGCCCCTGACGGCGATCCAGCAAAAGACCGCTGCTGCGCAGTTGGGCGAGATGGCGGCTGATCTTTGGCTGACTTTCATCGAGCGCGAACATCAGTTCGCAGACACACAGCTCACCTTGGCTGGCAATCAACAAGGTGGCGCGTGAGCGCGTTTCATCGGCGAGACTTTTGAATACTTCGGGCGGTGTGATCATGTCGACGAGTGATCGCTGAGAAAAACCGAATATACGGATATACGTATATGCAAATCAAGGTGTCGGGAGCGATTGAAATAATTCGCTCTTAGCGCGCCCGCCAGCACCTGACTGCGCTGTGTTTCAGGGCACGATGCCCGAGTAGCGGACGTGCATATCTGAATGCCCCCAGGCGTAGAGTGCCGCGGACCTGAGTGTTACCCTCCGCTGTCACTCAATCAAGGCAGTGAAATGGACATACCGCCCCGCTTTGTCATCCACGAAACCCGCCACTGGTTCATCAATCATCGAGTGGACAGCGCGTTGCCCGGGTACCTCATGCTCGGCGCTAAGTCCATGAGCCCTTCCCTGGCGGCGTTACCCAGCGAAGCGCTGGCCGAGCTGGGTGGTTTGCAAGCCATGCTACAGACCACACTCGATGAACATCTGCAGCCCAGACACCTTTACATTGGCCCGTTTCGGCCATCAGGCGGGGCATTCCATCCACTTTCATTTCATTCCGGTTTATCCGTGGTTAGAGGCATTGTTCTGGAGCGACGACAGGTACAGGCTGCTGCAGACGTTTGGCTCATTGCCCGACAACGCCCCCCAGACCGATGGCGCAGAACTGATGCTTTACGTCTGGAGAGAGTTTTGCGAACGCCCTGACCCTCCGCCCGTCCAAGGTCCGGGAGTGGATGAGGTGATTGCCACTCTGCGGAGCGCGTTACGTGGGCAGATGGGCGCAGCGCACTGATTGCCCCCTGTTGTCGAGCCGCCCCTATCACGCATCACAAGGAAGCCAATGCTCAGTTCATTGATAGTCAATGGTCAGCCGCTAACCGCCCCGTCAGATGAACCGATAACCCCCTGGTGGAGCTTTACCAAGACGGTCCTGGCAACCACGGCGCTCTCGCTGGTTGGTAACGGCCTGATCGGTCTGGACGATCCCGTCGATGCTCAGCCTTTTACCTTGCGCCAGCTGCTGCGCCATGAAGCGGGGTTGGCGGATTATGGAGAGCTGGCGGACTATCACGCCGCCGTTGCGCGGGGCGAACCCGCCTGGTCACCGGATGAAATGATGCGACGCCTTGACGGTGACCGACTTCGGTACCCGCCCGGCACAGGCTGGGGGTATTCAAATGTTGGCTACATGCTGATCAGCAGGCTCATTGAGCGGCTGACGGATCGGCCGCTGGAGGAAGCGGTCACCCAGCGGGCACTTTTTCCCTTGGGGCTGGCCAACGTTCACTTCGCTAAAACGCCGGCAGACCTGCACATGACTCACTTGGGCAACGCCTCGAATTACGACCCCGCCTGGGTTTACCACGGCCTGTTGATCGGGCCGCTTTCGCAGGCTGCGCTGTTTCTGGATGGCCTCCTCGGTGCCGATCTGCTTCCCGGGCCCTTGCTGCGGGAAATGCAGACAGCCCGAGCACTGGGCGGCCCGATTCCCGGACGCCCCTGGGCGACCGCCGGCTATGGATTGGGTGTGATGCAAGGGTCTATAGAGGCCGGGCATTCTGTTTGCGGGCATACGGGCTGCGGGCCAGGCAGCGTGATCGCCGTGTACCGCATTTGTGAAGGCGACGCTTCGGCGTGTTGCGCTGCCTTTGACGCAGGCGACAGCCAGGGCGCGGTCGAATCCGAGGTGATCGCGACAATGCTGGGCGCGCTGCGACAGCGAACCTGAGGCGCAGCAACCCATTGATTTCGCAAAGGACCCCAGCGTGAAGCAGATCATCACCCACACCACTATCGCCGATGCAAGCGCAGAGGGTCCGCCCGAAATGTTCGGCACGGTGCGCGACCGACTCGATTTCTACCGAGATCAGATCCACAGCGAAACGACCCTGCTGTGCAGGCGCAGCAACACGTACCTGGGCGTGCAGTCATTTTTGATCGTGGTTTACGCGTCCACAATGGCCAATCTGAACGAACAATGGGGGAAGTTTTTTACCTTGATCGTCCCGCTCTTTCTCGCATTGCTGGGCGTCACGTTATCCGCGCACGCCTGGCCCGGGATCAAAGCCTCCTACAGGCTCATCGACCACTGGTACGCCAAGCAGACGTTTCTGCTGCGCAATGAGCGGTCTGCCAGCGATGACCGCGAAGGCGTGCCCTTGTTCAGCCATCGAGAAACGATGCAGAACGGCAACGACAAGGCGCTGGGCTTTTCAACACGCACCCCCTGGTTGTTCGCAAGCGTCTGGGTCCTGCTGGGCGGATTCTCGCTATACGTGCATCTGGCGGGCCTGGCGGGATAGCACGACCCTCGGTTCAATGGGTGTTCACAGGAGCGATGACGTCCAGCGTCAGCGGCGCAACGCCTCGCGATGACGACGGCGCGGCTGAAGCCTGGATGGAACGGCCTTCGACCCGGTTGCGACCCTTGGTTTTCGCGCTGTAGAGCAGCCGGTCTACCTCTTCCAGCGCAGCTCTATAGGGGCTATTGCGTGTGGCACTGATGGCCACCACTCCGGAACTGATCGTCAAATTGCCGATGGGGCTGGCCGAGTGTTCAATCAGCGCGTCAACGATGGATAAGCGGATCTTTTCAGCGATGCTCATCGCCCCGGCCAGATCGGTTTCCGGAAGCAGCACGACGAATTCCTCACCGCCATACCTGGCCGCAAGATCCGACGCTCTGTTAACGCTGCTGCCAATGACCCTCGCCACCTGTTTCAGGCATTCGTCACCCTGCAGATGGCCGTAGTGATCGTTGTATTGTTTGAACCAGTCGATGTCCAGCAGGATGATGGCAAGGCTGGAATTATTGCGGCCGGCTCGCGCCCACTCCTTTTGCAACGCTGTGTCGAAGCACCGCCGATTGGCCATGAGCGTCAGGCTGTCCGTCTGGGCGATGACTTCCAGATCGCCTCTGGCAACGTTCAGCTCACGCTCTGCCGTCATCAATTGCTGTATCTGTCGATACAGCAACATGCCCAGCAACCCCAGCGCGGCGATGATCAGGCCGATCATCGCCATCGACCGCCAGGCGTAGGCCCACCAGGGCGCAAATACGTGCTCGCATGAGACACCCGCCGCAACGACGATGGGCAGCCCGGCCACTCGGCGGTAGGCGTAGATTCTTTCGACCCCGTCCACCACCGACTGGATGACAGCCGTACCGCTGTCGGCCTTCGACAGGTAGAGTGAAAAAATATCGCCCTTGGCGAGATTGGTCGTCATCAAGGCGGCCAGGGTGGGTCGTCTGGCCAGCAGGTCGCCGTTGTTCAACGCCAGGAAAATTACACCCTTGTCGTCGACATCCATGCGCTCGAAAAACGTCTGAAAATAGTCAACCGGTACCGTCGCCAACGCCACCCCCGCAAATGTGCCGTCGGGCGCATTGATACGCCGACTGATGGGGATGACCTTATCGCCCGTCGTGCGGCTTTCCACGATCGAACCAATGTGAATGGACTCGTCAGTGTGCTCGCGGTGATAAGCGAAATAGGCGCGATCACTGTTGTTTTTCGCGGGCGTATTCTGGGGGAAAGAGCTCACGATCCAATTACCCTGGGCATCGTAAATGAACAGTGCCTGAATGCCCTCAATGTTCTCGACGCTTCGCGCCATCAGCTTCTTCAGCCGGGCTCGCTGGTCCAGCGCCAAACCGTCATGCTCCACCCGCTCGATGAGGTCGCGTAAGGTGTTGTCCGCCTGGCGAAAGGTGTCCTGCGCCTGTTGCTCGGCGGCTCGGACGATGTTGGACACTTCGGTTTTGGTAGAGTCGACGCGCTCTCTTCTCGATTGCGTCATCTGCCACACCGTGGCAAGAATCAACGACAAGCCGACCAGAGTAATGAAACCAATCAGAGCGTTGGTCAGCGCGGAAGATGAAAGCCTTGTTGATTTCGAGTACAGCAGCATCTGAAGGCGCCATCATATTGTCGGTCTCAGGGGCTATGCAGTTTCCATACCTCGTTGGAAGAAAGTTAATCAAACACTGCGATGAGCGTTGTGAGGAATGGGGTTTATGACCTACGCCATTGAGCATTACTGCCTGCGAACGCTTGGCCTCGATGACGCCGAGGCCCTTCATCATTATGAAAGGGTGAACCGCGACTTCCTGCAACCCTGGGAACCCGAGCGGGATGAGCACTATTTCAGCTTGAGTAACGCCAGGGCCCGAGTGGAACAGCAACTGGAGTCCATGGCCGCCGGGCGCTCGGTCTGCTTTGTTCTGGTCGACCCCAAGCGCGGAGCGATGTTGGGGCGGTGCAATTACACCCACATCATCGGGGGGGCTTTTCAGGCCTGCTATCTGGGCTTTTCACTGGCGCAGGCGCTGCAAGGACAGGGCTTGATGAAAAGATCACTGGAAGCAGGCAACCGTCATTGTTTTGAGCAAATCGGGCTCCACCGGATCATGGCAAATCATCTGCCGCGCAACGTCCGCAGCGAGCGTTTGCTGGCGTCTCTGGGGTTTGAAAAGGAAGGGTATGCCCGGGCCTATCTGAAGATTGCCGGCGTGTGGGAAGACCACGTATTGCGAGCGCTGACGAACCCGCTCGACAGCAGCGGCTGATCGCAGGATGAAACCAAACTACAACCAAACTACAACCAAACTACAACCGAACCACAACCGAAATGGACAGCGGTGCTCGCAGTCGACCCAGACCGCGTTCGCAGGCAAGCACAGGACAATGAAATGACGTTGCATCTGAGGCAGGCAGTCATCAGCGACCTCCCGGCGATCTACCGGGGTGAAGAGGCCTACATTCGCCAATGGGAGCCGCAGCACGAAGCCGCGTGGCGCTCTCAAACCGAGCGACACCTGACGCAATGGGTGGAGAATTTTGAACGGATGACCGTCGCTGTTTTGAACAACCAGTTTGCGGGCTATTCGTTATGGGCCCGCGCGGGCGATTGTGCGGAGCTCTACACCCTTCACGTAGCGGACACGCTGAGGCGCAGCGGCATCGGTACGGCACTGCTTGAGGGTTTCGTGAAAGCGGCCTCCGGGCAGGGCTTCACTAGGTTATGCCTGAGTGTGCGCCCTGACAACCCGGCGAAAGGGATCTACGAGCGCGCCGGTTTCCAGTGCACGGGAACTGCGGCGAACGGGTATCTGACTTATGAACGCCGCAGCTGATCAGCCACTGCGCGAGCACTGCCTCAGGCCGGCATGGGTTCGACGCTATCCACAAGCAGCGGCAAACGCACAGTAAACACCGTGTGGCGGTCATCGGAGTGCACGTGCAACTCGCCCCCATGGGACTCGGCGATTTGCGAGCAGATGTACAGCCCCAGCCCCAGGCCCGCGCTCTTGTTTTCGCCTTCGGCACGGGTGAACGGCTTGAACAGCAAATCGATCTGGTCGGCGTGAATGGCGGCGCCTTCGTTGGAAAACGACAGCACCATGCTGTCATCTTCAACGTGCCCGTTGATCAGGATCGGCCCGCCTGGGGCTCCATGATGAACGGCATTGGAGAGCAGATTGGAAACCAACTGACTGATCCGGCCAAAATCGCACCGCACCGGCCTGGCGGCGCCGAAGCGGTAGACCACGTCGGCCTTCGGATGGGCGTGCCTGATCTCGGCAATCACCGGCGTCAGGGCTTCGAAAAGGTTGTCAACACGGCTGAGGTTTATCACGAACTTTGCGCCTAAACGACAGCGCGTGAAGTCGAGCACGTCCTCGATCAAGGCAGACATGCGCAGCGTGCTGCTGTGGATGGCGTCGACCAGTTTTCTGGAATGCTGCTCCTCAACGCGCGCCTGAAGCAGCTCTGCACTCAGGCGCACGGCGCTGATGGGCGTCCTCAGGTCATGGCCCAGGACGGCGACAAACTCTTCGCGCAACCGCCCGGTTTCTTCGGCAACGTCCAGTTCGGACTGACTGTCATTCAGTTGTGTGTGCAATTCCAGATGACTGGCCAGCAGTTGGGCGAACAACTCCAGGGTCTCGATCACGCTGGTGTCATTGAACACCTGCGGCTCGGGGTCGAGGCCGCACAACGTGCCGACGAATAAACCGGTAGAGGTGATAATCGGCACTGAAATATGGCTCTGCAGACGGTCTCGGGGTATGTGGTTCTCCGGTTCGTATGGGCCGTTCGCCAGCTCGCGCATGCCGGCACCGCATGCCAGTGACCGCCGGCGCAGCCGCACTTCATTGCACAGCGTCTCGTGCACCACGCGTTCGTCACCCGGCCTGATGTCCAGGCGCACCGAGTCGTCCACCGCATAGGCCACCCACTGATCCGCCGTGACCCGTGCCACCGCTGAAAACCTCAGCCCCGTGGTCTGCTTCACCAGACGCAGAATCACCGGAATCATGGCCATCGTATCAACGGGAGGAAACGGGCCTGTGTAATCGGTTTCGGACATGCGCTGGCTCACTGTCATTAAAAAAAGGCGATGATAGCGTTTCACTGTATGCACATACAGCCTGATGATCAGCTGCGGGCTTTAGCCCGACTCGTCAGGCGCTTCGAGTGCTTGTCGGATCCTGGCAGCCAGGGCGTCGGGCGAGCACGGTTTGGCCAGCACGGGAAACTCGTCTCCCACGCGGTCAGCCGGGCTCACAAATGCCTCGGCATAGCCGGTGGTCAACAGTATCTTCATGGTGGGGTAGGATTTCCTGACTGCCCGGGCCAGTGCCATGCCATTCATCCCGCCGGGCATGACAACGTCGCTGAACAGCAGATCGAACGCTCGTCCGCTGGCCAGAAGCGCCAGCGCATCGGCGCCGTTGCCCGCCGTTTCGGTTTGGTAACCCTGCTCTTCCAGCACCATGCGCGCCAGTTCGGCCACGTCCGTGCGGTCTTCAACGATGAGTATCGACTCGTTTCCGGACAGGACCCGTGCTTTAGTCTGTTCATCCTCCAGGCAGAGCCCTGCGGCGTCTGCCGGAAAATACAGGCGCAAGGTGGTGCCCGCCCCCGCTTCAGAATGGATGCGCACGGTCCCGCCCGACTGTCTGGCAAACCCGTACACCATCGACAGGCCAAGGCCCGTGCCCTTGCCCTCCTCCTTGGTGGTGAAAAACGGTTCCATCACACGGGTCCTGACGTCCTCGGGCATGCCGCAGCCATTGTCGGTGATCGCAAGACAGACGTAGCGCCCGGCAGGCATTCCGTCGTAATGGCTGGCATCAGCTTCGGCGATCTCCACGTTGCGCGTCTCGAAGGTGATCATTGCGTTGCGGCGGCCCGCCAGCGCATCGCGGGCGTTGATAATGATGTTCAGCAAGGCCAGCTCGGCCTGGGCCGGATCGACCCGTGAGTTCCACAGGCCGTCATGCAGCCTGCTTTCGAGGATGACTCCATCGCCCATCACACGCTCGACCGTGCTATGGGCGAAGTCCATCAGGTTGTTGAGGTTGATGACCCGCCCCTTCAGCTTTTGCTTTCTGGAGAACGCCAGCAGTTGCTGAGTCAAGGTGGTTGCCCGATCAATGGCATGTCGGGTCATCGCCAGGTTGCGCTGGACGCGTCCGGTATCGAGCTCCGGCTTGGCCACGGCGCGGTCGGCCAGGTCGATGTAACCGCCCATCACCTGCAGCAGATTATTGAAATCGTGGGCGATGCCTCCCGTGAGTTGGCCCAGCGCTTCCATCTTCTGTGATTGGTGCAACGCCTCTTCGGCATCCCGCCGGCGGCTGACATCCAACTGGGACGCGAAGTAATAGATGAGCTCGCCGGCCTCGTTGTAGACCGGGGACACGAACAAGGCATTCCAGAAAGAGGAGCCATCCTTGCGGTAATTCAGCAGTTCGATGGATATCTCCGATTTGGCGTTCACCGCATCTCGAATCAGCGCAATAGCTTGTGGGTCAGTGTCGGCGCCTTGCATCAGGCGGCAGTTGCGGCCGTACAGCTCGTCAGTGCTATAGCCGGTCAGCTCCAGAAACGCCCCGTTGGCGAAGATGATCGGGTTGTCAGGCTGATTGGGATCGGTGACGGACATCGGCATGCGGGTGGTTGCCACGGCCGCGAAGAAAATATGCCTGCCCGACCCCGACAGGTCTGCATAGGTTGGATTATCCACTGGGTGTAGATCTTTATGAGTGATCAGGCACTGGGCTGGTCTGTCCCGGTAACGCGCATGGCGTCGGCTTGAAGGGATAGACGTGTGCACGTGGCCAAGAGTTTAATCAAAATGCGCGGCAAGCAGTTTGGGAGGGCTCGGCGCTCGATAAACCGCGACGCAGACAATCGCGCCGGCAATCCCTTTGAACTTACGCTCCGCCGTCACGCTCTTTCTTATCGCTTGGTCAATGCATTGCCCGCCTTCACTCGCCTCTGTGACTGGCTCAAGCTGACGAACGATAAGGAGCTACCGTGACTGACACAGCCTACCCTCAATACCGGGTTCTGCCCGGTCCGCTGCATGCGATCCTGCTGGCAGGAACGGTGCCGCTGTTTCTCGGCGGATTACTCAGCGATATCGCCTACTACAACACTTACCTGATTCAGTGGAGCAACTTTGCTTCGTGGCTGATCGCCGGAGGCGAGTTGTTTTGCGGGCTGGCGTTGCTGTTTGCGCTGGTGAACCTGATCCGGGCCAACCCGAAAAAAGGCCGCCCGACGGTGTATTTTCTGTTGCTGCTGGTGACCTGGTGCCTGGGCCTGGTGAATGCTTTTGAACACGCCAAGGACGCCTGGGCAATGATGCCCTCGGGCCTGATCCTGTCAGTCATCGTGACCGCGCTGAGCTGCATTTCGGCGGTGATCGGCCTGACCAACCTTCGTTCGGGAGGCGCACGATGAAACATTCCTACGCACTGACCGCCTTGTCCATGGCCCTTCTGTTGAGTGCCTGCGGCGGCGAAAAAAACACTGACGAAGCCCATGGCCCGGACCCGAAAATGCCTGAAGCGCAGCGCGGTTTGCTGCCCAGCATGAAGATCGCCGAGCCGGCTGCCTGGGGTGACCAGAAGCCGACGGTGCCGGAGGGTTACAGCATATCGGCGATCGCCGATGACTTGCGCGTGCCACGCCAGACGCTGGTATTGCCCAACGGCGACATTCTGGTGGCAGAAGGCAAAGGCGGCGCCGATGCCCCCAAGCTCAAGCCCAAGGACGTGATTGCCAGCTACATCAAGGCGCAGGGCAATACCAAGGTCAAAGGTGGCAACCGCCTGACCTTGCTGCGCGATGCAGACGGTGACGGCAAATACGAGCTGAAAACCGTCTTCGCCGAGGGCCTCAATGCCCCCTACGGCCTGGCGTATGCCAACGGCAAATTGTACGTCGCCAATCAGGATGCGCTGGTGCGCTTTGATTACGTCGAAGGTCAGACCAAAGCCAGCGGTGCGCCGGTCACCGTCACCGAGTTGCCGTCACAGATCAACCACCATTGGACCAAGTCACTGGCGATCACGCCGGATGGGAACACCTTGTATGTCGGTATCGGTTCGAACAGCAACGTCACCGAGCGCGGCATGGAAGTCGAACTGGAGCGCGCCAGAATCTGGCAAATCGATGCGCAGACCGGCGCGCACAAACCCTACGCCACCGGCACGCGCAACCCGACCGCGCTGAAAATCCAGCCGGGTACCGGCAAGCTCTGGGCGGTCGCCAACGAGCGCGACGAGCTGGGGCCGGACCTGGTGCCGGACTACCTGACGTCGATCCGTGAGGGCGGTTTTTACGGATGGCCTTACAGCTATTGGGGGCAGAACGTTGACCCGCGCGCCCAACCGCAGGATCCCGCAAAAGTCGCTGCGGCCATCAAACCGGATTACAGCCTTGGGTCCCACGTGGCCGCCCTCGGCCTGGACTTCTCAATCCCTGAAATGGGCGGCAAATTTGCCGATGGCGTGTTCGTCGGTGAGCACGGCAGCTGGAACCGGGATAACCCGGTGGGCTACAAGGTCGTTTTCGTGCCCTTCAGCAATGGCAAACCCTCGGGCGATCCAGTGGATTTCGCGACGGGCTTTCAGGGCAAGGACGGCAAGACGCATGGCCGACCTGTGGGCGTGACGGTGGACCCTCGCGGCGCGCTGATCGTTGCCGACGACCTGTCCAATACGGTGTGGCGAGTGACCCGCAACCGCTAACCCCAGACGACACAGGGCGTCGCTGCCCTGTTGTCATCGGCGGATACGCGCAGTCAGTGCTGCCAGTGGGGGGCAGTGGGACCAGTAGTGCCAGTGGTGCCAGTGGACCAGTAGACCAGTAGACCAGTGGGACCGGCTTCAGCCGGGAAGCTGTTGACGTTGTGATCGCTCCCAGGCTCCGCGGGGGAGCGACCATCGGAAATCAAAGCACTCTTACGCTCCTCCCGGCGAAAGCCGGTCCCACTGAAGCAGTGCATGCTAGCCATGTACGAAGCACACCCGCTGCACGTAGTCTTCTTTCTGAACCGATATCAGGGAGGCCCCATGCAGTTGGAATGGCTTGAAGATTTCATTGAACTGGCGCAGGTGCGCAGCCTGTCGCGGGCGGCCGAGAACCGCTGCGTCACCCATCCGGCGTTCGGCCGCAGAATCCGTGCATTGGAGGACTGGGCCGGGGTGTCGCTGATCGAGCGCAAGCAGCCGTTGTCACTGACGCCCGCCGGCCTGCTGTTTCTGGACGCCGCCACGCAGGCGCTGGAGCGATTGAACACGGTACGGGCGCAGTTTCAGGACTCCGGTCGCTATCAGGACACGCCGCTGCGAATTGCCACGGGCCGTACGCTGGCCAGCGACTTCTTTCCGGACTGGTACGAAACCTTGACCGCACGATTTGGCGTATTCCCGGTTTCCATCGTGACCAGCGGCGCCCAGGAGGCGATCAGACGGCTCGCCGCCCGCGAGGTCGACCTGCTGCTGATTTTCTCCAGCCCTCAGACCCATCTGCTGATCGACCCTGACCGTTTCGAGTCCATGACGCTGACCACCGAGGCATTGCTGCCGGTGAGTGCGCCGCTGGCTGACGGCTCCCCGCGATTTGCCATCAGCTCGGACGGCCAGGGCCCCGTGGTGCCGTGGCTGGCGTTGTCGCCCTCGCTGACCCTGCGCGGCGCCCTCGCCCGGCATCTTGCCGGTCTGCCGCAGCGGCTGAGCCTGCGCATGATCTACGAAGCCGATTCGTACGAGGCGATCCTTGAGATGGCTCGGCGCGGCAACGGCCTGGCCTGGCTGCCGCGCATGGCGGTCAGGAAGGCGCTCGACGCCGGCGACCTGGTCATCGCCGCCGGCCCCCAGTATCAATTCAGCTTTGATATCTCGCTGCATCGGCTGCGCGCCAACCGCGGCGAGCGGCTGATGAACATCTGGAACGGGCTGCTGGAGGATGCACCAATGACGGGCGCCGAAGAAAAAATCTAAGTGCCGGTCGGGCCGAAGCAGCAGATGCCCCGGCCGCGTGCCGAGAAAGCCCGTCCGTGTGCCGAAACAGCAATTGCTCCTCCTTCCCCTGCTGATCGACAGTAAGCCCCGAACCTGACGCAGCCCCTTGACCCTCGCTTGCGAGCCGTCAGGGCGCTTCGCCCAGTACTCATGATTGCTGCTGCATGAGCTGATCCATCACCGATTCATAAAAAAACAAAACGCTATCGACCCGGCGGCGTCGCCGAGGTGAGATCGCGGATCCCAATCGTGAATTTGCCGGGGCCTCGCCATGACCGCATCATCATCCGCAATGAACGCTCCGCTCGCCGCCCGCAAGCGTGGCCCCTGGAAAGAAATCGTCGCCGCCAGCATTGGCAACGCGCTGGAGTTCTACGACCTGCTGATCTATGGCTACTTCGCTGTGGTGATCGGCAAGCTGTTCTTCCCCTCCGACAACGAAACCACCTCGCTGCTGCTAAGCGTCGCCTCGTTCGGCATTTCATTTCTGATGCGCCCGCTCGGTGCCATCGTGCTGGGCTCTTACGCTGATCGCGCCGGCCGCAAGGCATCGCTGACGATGTCGATTCTGATCATGATGATCGGCACCGCCATGATTACGTTCACACCATCCTATGAACAGATCGGGCTGGCAGCGCCGCTGCTGATCGTCGTGGCACGGATGCTCCAGGGGTTCTCGACCGGGGGCGAATTTGGCGCGGCCACGGCGTTCATGGTCGAGCACGCCGAGCCGCGGCGGCGTGGATTTTTTGCCAGCTGGCAGCTCTCGACCCAAGGCCTGGCAACGGTATTGGCGGCGGGCGTCAGCGCCCTGTTGAGCTATGTGCTGACTGACGTGCAACTCAGCGATTGGGGATGGCGCGTAGCTTTCGGTGTCGGCCTGCTGATCGGCCCGGTGGGTTTCTACATCCGCAGCCAGATCGACGAGACGCCGGATTTCAAAAAGGTTGCCGCCGACACTCCGAAGAAAACACCGCTGCGCGATGTGCTGGTCAAAGGCCACCTTAGCCTGCTGCTGGCCATTGGCGTGGTGGCCGGCGCCACCGCCTTCAACTACGTTCACAAGCTCTACATGCCGACCTACGCGCTGAAGCAACTGCACATTGCAGCGACCTCCTCGTACCTCGGCGCGCTGGTGACAGGCCTGACGCTGATGGTGATGGCGCCGGTGTTCGGCACCCTCTCCGATCGCTTCGGTCGCTTCAGGGTGCTGACCGTTGCGCTGCTAATCACCGGTTTGTCGTCCTACCCGATGTTTGTGCTGCTCAATCACTTCCCCAGTGTCACCAACCTGTTGCTCGTGCAAGCGGTGGTGGGCGTGCTGATCGCCGCCAGCCTTGGCCCGATTCCGGCGATGCTCGCCGACATCTTTCCCACCAGCATTCGCGGCACCGGCCTGGCCCTCAGCTACAACTTCTCGGTCACGCTGTTCGGCGGCTTCGCCCCGCTGATCGTGACGTGGATGATCGATGCCACCGGCAGCAAGCTCGCGCCGAGCTTCTATGTGATCGGCACCGCGCTGATCAGCGTGCTCGCCGTCATCTGCCTGGGCCGTCGCATGCGCAACGCCGGTCACTCCTCAGGCGACCGTGCCTTTCATTAACTGATTAGAACAACGACCTCGCCGCCATCTGCCAGGGCGGTGGGGAATGCAGCCTTTTCCTGCCGGAGACCACCATGAAGACGATTGAAGACGTGCGAGCGAGCCTCAAGCCCTACCCCATTGAAGTCGAGTTTCCTGACATCACGCCGTGGAAAGACAGCGCCACCGGCGTTGACTACGTGCACAGTTTCGACAGCGGCGTGGCCGGGCCGCACGTACTGATCATGGCGCTGACCCATGGCAATGAGGTCAGTGGCGCGATCACCCTCGACCGCTTCTTGAAGAAGGGCCTTCGCCCGCGCCAGGGCCGCCTGACGCTGGCGTTTGGCAACGTCGAGGCGTACCACCATTTCAACCCGCAAGACATCGACGCCACGCGTTATCTGGATGAGGACATGAACCGGGTCTGGCTGGAGAGCCGCCTCGACGGCCTCGAGCAGAGCCGCGAATTGCGCCGCGCCCGGGAATTAAGGCCGATCATCGAGACGGTGGATCTGCTGCTGGATATCCACTCCATGCACGAAGAAGCAGCGCCCATCATGATGAGCGGCGCCTGCAAAAAGGGTTTGCGGATGGCGGCCGAGCTGGGTGTGCCAGAGCATGTGATTGCCGACGCCGGGCACAAAAATGGTTGTCGTCTGCGAGACTTTCAGGGGTTTGGTGACGAGTCGAGCGCGAAGAATGCCCTGCTGATCGAAACGGGACAGCATGTGTCGGCTGTCAGCACGCAAGTGGCCCTGGATACTGCGGCGCGTTTTCTAATGCTTACCGACACCGTCAACGAATCCGACGTCGCGGAATTCCTGCAGCCGGTCAAGCCTGCGCCGCAGCGGTTTCTGGAGGTAACTGAGCCTATCGTTGCCCAGACCATGGATTTCCGTTTCAGCGAAAACTTCAAAGGCCTGGAGCAGATCAAACACGCGGGCACCGTGATCGCGATGGATGGCGATGATCCTGTGGTGACGCCGTACGACAATTGCGTGCTGATCCAGCCCTCGGTTCGCCATTTGGGCGAGGGCGTAACGGTGGTTCGCCTGGCAAAGGTGATCGACGCACCGTGAGGGGAAGGCGAACGCGTCAGTTCAGACGCTGCGGCATTGGATACCCCGCCCATTCGCCAGCAAGCCGGCTCCTACGGTCAATGCGTAGACCCAAACACACCGCAGAGCCTGTCAGTGGGACCGGCTTTAGCCGGGAAAGCGTCGGGCGGCATACCGCGAACAAGTCACGGATAAAATCTCTATCGCCTGGCAGCATTGTGACCTGATAAAACGCCGGACCTGTAGGAGCCGGCTTGCTGGCGAACGCGTCAGCTCAGACGCTGCGACATTGCATGCCCCGCCCCATTCGCCAGCAAGCCGGCTCCTACGGTCAACGCGCAGACCCAAACACACCGCAGATCCTGGCAATGCGTAGACCCCCACACACCGAAGAGCCTGTCAGTGGGACCGGCTTTAGCCGGGAAAGCGTCGGCCGGCATACCGCGAACAAGTCACGGATAAAATCTGTATCACCTGGCCGCATTGTGACCTGATAACCCATCCGGACCCGTAGGAGCCGGCTTGCTGGCGAACGCGTCGGGCCTGCAAACGAATTATCGGGGCGACTGACGCCTTCGCGGGCAAGCGCGCACCTACAGCGGGTCTCCATCGAATGCAGTGCTGCGTTTAGGCAGAGATGACAAGGTAAGGGGCAATAACGCGGAGAGAGTTAGAACACTAGGGAACCATTGTGGGAGCGCGCTTGCCCGCGAAATGCGCAGCGAATTCACTGCACATCCAGAAGACCGCACACGCTGGGGCGGCAAATGCTTCACCGACCCAGACCACGACCTCGCGGGCAATCCCATCCCGCTAGCGAACCAAGGAAGGTAATAGCACAAACGCCGAGCACTCTGGCCCGGCGTCTGCTATCAGGTGCCGTCAGGCGGCAGGCTTGAGAATCACTTTGGTCCAGCCCTCGGCGCGTGCATCGAACTGCTTGTAGGCGTCCGGTGCTTCACCCAGTTTCAGGCGGTGGGAGATGATCTGCGAAGGCGTGGCGCGCCCGTGGTGGATGAGCTCGGCCAGGCGACGGTTATAAGCTTTGACGTTGGCCTGGCCGGTGCGGATCTGCTGCCCCTTGAACCAGAACGCGCCGAAGTCGAAGGCCATCTTGCCCTCCTTCGCCAGCTCGTTCTTGGCGCCCGGATCCTGAGGCACGAATACGCCTACGACACCGATCCCGCCGGTGGCCTTGGTCGAGGCCACCAGATTGTTCATCGTCAGGTGATTGGCCTCGTGGCCGTGCTTGTCGCAGCACTGATAACCCACGCATTCACAGCCACGGTCAGTGCCCTTGCCATTGGTGAGGTTGAGGATCTGATCGACCGCTTCCTTCTCCAGCGAGTTGATCGGCGTGGCGCCCATCTGCGCTGCCAGCTTCAAACGATCCGGATGGTTGTCGACAACGAAGACCTGGGAAGCGCCTTTGATCATCGCCGAATGCGCAGCCATCAGGCCGACCGGCCCCGCGCCGTAGATCGCGATGCTTTCACCCGGCAGCAACCCCGCCAGCTCGGTCGCGTGCCAGCCGGTAGGGAAGATGTCCGAGAGCATCACATAATCTTCTTCCCGCTCCACCGCGTCCTCGGGGAGCACCAGGCAATTGAAGTCAGCGTAAGGCACGCGCAACAGCTCTGCCTGGCCGCCCTGATAGGGCCCCATGTCGGCAAAACCGTAGGCTGCGCCGGCACTGCCGGGGTTCGCAGTCAGGCAGAAACCGGTCAGGCCTTTCTCGCAGTTCTCGCAAAATCCGCAGCCGATGTTGAACGGCAGGCACACGCGGTCGCCGACCTTGACGCGGTCGACACCGGCACCGACTTCGATGACTTCGCCCATGTTTTCGTGACCGAGTACACGGCCTTCTTCCATGGAGGTGCGGCCTTCATACATGTGCAGGTCGGAGCCGCAGATGTTGGTGGTGGTCACCCGAATCAGCGCGTCGGTGGGTTTTTCAATTCTGGCGTCAGGTACGTTCTTGACACTGACGTCGCGTGGGCCGTTATAAACAAGTGCTTTCATAATGTTCTCGCGTCCAGGAAATGAATGGCAGCTGTGCTGCTCGCAAAGTGTCTGGCCTGCACATCCGCAGGTTGTTCAATCGTTTCAGCAGCGACACTGACGGGCGGTCGTTCAGCGCGGTTCATTCGGAATGGCGGCTCGCGACGCCGAGCGTCTTCTCGAAGTACTATTTCCCACCCTTTCATCACGAGCCAGCCAATGACTGCATCGACTCGCCTCCAGGCCTTGATTGATAGCCTTGCCCCGACACGCGTACCGGGCCTGACCCTGGCAGTTGGCAACCGCGACGGGCTTGTCTGGGAGGGGGCTGCGGGGTACGCCGACATCGTGAGTCAAACGCCGGCAGACCCTGCGTGCGTATTGGGGTCGGAAGCATCACCAAGGTGCTGGTTGCGGTGCTGGTCCTGCAACTGGTCGAAGAGAAGCGCCTCGCTCTCGATCACACGCTGAATCCGTATTTATCGACGACCGTGCTTGCGGGGATTGCCAACGCTGACGTCACCACTGTTGGCCAGTTGCTGTCGCACCACAGCGGCATCGCCAGCTGGGAAGAGGACGCCCGGTGGATTCGCGACGCCAGAGGCGAGCGCATCACGCCCGGCAAGCAGTGGGCGAGCGTGGAACCGCTGAACTACATTCGCGGCGCGTCACCCGACCATGACGTCGGCACCCGCTTTCACTATTCAAATACCCATTACACCCTGTTGGGCCTGCTCATCGAAGCCGTCACGGCCAAACCCTTCGAGCAGGTCCTGGCCGAGCGCATCCTCGGCCCTTTGAACATGACGTCCACGTATCTCGAACGCGCAGATACTCAGCGTCCCTCAAGGCTATGCACCCGCTATCACGGCGGCACCGATGCGTTTATTGAGGCTGCCGGAATCGCCCCGTCTTTCCGCCAGATTCAGCCCGGATGGCTGGAGATTTCGTCGAGCAACTTGTCCGTCGAATGGGCCGCTGGCGGTGTAGTGTCTTCGGCTTCCGACATCGTCAGGTTCATGACCGCGCTCAGGGACGTCTACTGGGACGCGAGCTGATGCAGCAAATGCTGACATGGCGTCCCGCGCACGACGGCACGCAAATGGGTCTGGGCATTTTTCGCGCCGCAACGCCTCACGGCGCGGTGATCGGCCATGGCGGCAATGTGCTGGGCTTCAGCGCGACGACCTGGTGGTTCGAGGAGGCAGACTGCGTCCTCGCCCTGCTCACCAATTTGGGGTCAATGCATGCAGGACCTCAGGCCTCGTCCGCTTCGCGACTATTTGAAGACACCGTGCTTGGTCGGGAGGCGCAGGCGTTGTGAAGCGGCCGTCGACGATGACTGTCCTTGCTCCTGGCCCATCGTCGCCCACTTTCGGCTGATCGAAGTCCCTGACCAAACGCCCTTCCGTGTCCCTAACCACGGCAGGCCGGCGTCAGTTCGAACGATGCGCCCGTTCGACCGTCACACCTCCTGCGGTGCCGGCCGGCACCGCCGTTGAGGGAGCAATTGCATGGCTGACAAGCAGAAGATCTTTTGGTACGGCACATCAGGTGACGACGTCATGGAAAGCGCCACCCGGGGCAACGACTTCATGCACGGTGGCGCAGGCGCCGATTATCTGGCGGGCGACGCCTACGGCAACAATGTGCTGGTCGGCGGGGCCGGCAGTGATGACCTGCGTGGCAGCGGCAACACCGTGATGCGCTTCACATCCATGCTGGACAGCTACCGAGATGCGTCGGGCAATATGGTGAACGTTGACAGCCTTTCCGGTTTCGATCCTAAAAATGATCGGCTTGACCTTACGGCGTTGGGTTTCACCGGGCTGGGAGACGGAACCCATGGCACGCTGAAAATGGAGGCCATTGAGGAAAACTGGGGCGTGGCGCATTACCTCAGAAGCTACGAGACGGACCAGGATGGCAACAGCTTTGTCCTTCAGTATTACGGAGACACGAAGTTCACCGCCGCCAGTTTTCAGAGGCTGATCGACGGCAGCGCCAGCGCTGACACCGTCAAAGGCACCTCGGCCGGCGCCGAAACCCTGATGGGCCATGAGGGCCGAGACACTCTAATGGGCCTTGCCGGGGATGATCGCTTGGTCGGCGGTGCGGGCGGCGACACGCTGACCGGTGGCGAGGGGGCGGACGATTTCGTTTTCAGCGCGCTCACCGACAGCGTCCACCTGACCGCCTCGGGCGCGCAAACACGTGACCTGATCACCGACTTCAATGCTGGCGAGGGTGACATTCTCGACCTTTCGGGCCTGAGTTTCAGCGCTTTGGGCGACGGCCACAACGGCACCTTGAAGGTAGTGGTCAACGCAGCAGGCACTCAGACCACACTGAAATCACTCGATGCGGATGCCGACGGCAACCGGTTCGAAGTGCTGTTCACCGGCAACGTCGCCAAGGACCTGAATCGTGACACGGTGGATTTCGGCAACACCACGGGGACCAAAATCGTCAACACGCTGACCCGGGACAATCTGGACGTGGTCGGTACCGCTGGCAACGACAGGCTGTACGGCGGCGCCGGGGATGACCAACTAGTGGGCTTTCAAGGCAACGACAAAATCGAGGCCGGCGCAGGCAATGACGTGATGGCCGGCGGGCTGGGGAAGGACACGTTAACGGGGGGCGATGGCTTGGACACGTTCATTTACTACCACGTGGAAGAAAGCTATCGGACCGCGCAAGGCAGTTATTCGGACCTCATCACCGACTTTGGCGCCGACGACCGCTTGTTCATTCTCGATCTGGGTTTTGACCGCCTCGGCAACGGCCGGGACGGTTCACTGAAGATGGATTACAACGCGGAACAGGACCGCACTATCTGCGGTCGTTTGAAAGCGACGCTGAGGGGCGCTCCTTCCAACTGGCCCTCAGCGGCGAACATCACTCAGCTTCCATCCTGTTCGACGGCCTAGTACTGGACGAAGTACCCATCAAGATCATCGGCGTCAACCCGAGCCAGCCCCTTGATACGACTGTCGGCTAACAAGCGATCCCGAAGGCCAGGCGGGTGAAATCACTTGCGCCAATGCTCAACTACCCCGCCTCTATGGCCGATGACGGGATCACTGGCTGGAAACCTGAGGTGGGCGATCTGTTCGATCTGCGCCGGCGTCGCTGGCTCACGATTGATGTCGCCCTCCTGTCCCGGCGGATAGGCACCTACCACAGCGAAATCATCGCTGGACTCCAGGTTGCAATGCCCTGTGCCTGCCGGCAGCAGCAGCGCATCCCCGGCGTTGACCTCAATGACATGGCCGTTCGGCCCGCCCAGCATCAACCGCGCGCGCCCGGCATAAACTCCCAGCACCTCATGACCGCGAGTGTGGTAATGGTGAAAGTCGTAGACACCGTAGCGCCACTGCGGCGGCCAGCCATTGGCGCCGAACAGCGCTTCAAACGCCTTGGCCGGATCATGAGCGGTGGCATCAATGGCACTGGCATACATCAGCACCGGCAGGCTTGGGTTGTTTGGAATCCCAAGATTTGAATCCAGCGTCAGCGTCTGGATAGCTGGCGCAGCAGTGATTTTTTCCATGGTCAAGCTCTCCTTGGGCCCGGCAGGACGGCGAAGTGGATGTTTCAAATGACGTCGCAGCCGTGTTTCGGTTCGACCGGCTGTCGGTTGGCGGTCGAGAATGGCTTCAAGGGGCCAACAAATCTTCACCAATGATGGCACTAAGATACTATCGGGTACTCAAAGCTCATGCTGAACGGCCCATCGCCCAGGCGGCTCCACGTGTCTCCATGGCCCAGGCGCACGTGGCCGCCTCCAGGGTTGACTTGAACTCACCCTGATGGGAGCAGTCTCGACTGAATACCTTCTGAATCACCCCTCGCAGGAATTGTGCATGGCCGCGTTACCTCACCTTGGTTTGAACAAACAGGACGTGCTGGCTCACTTTGTGGATACGGCCTCCCACTTCACCGGCACGATAGGCGCGACCCTGATCTGCTGCGAGAACGATCGTTTAAGCATTGTTTCCTCCTACGGCAGCGCACCGCCGATCACGCCGGATTCCACCACGGCCGGATGGTTGAAAATGGTGTTGTCCTATGGCGACGTGGTCGACGTCGGCGAGACGATGCCGATTGACGCCGTGCAACCCACGGGGCTGCATTCACTGGTCAGCGATTCGCTGGTCTGCGTGGCCATCAGGGCACCTGCTGGCCGGCTGACAGGGGTAGTGCTGCTGACTATCCCGGTCCCCCATGCACGCCTGAGCGCTGCGCAAACCTACGCACTGCAAACCCACGCTGCCGACCTCTACGAAGCGCTCCAGCTGCACCCCATCAGCGCCGCCAGTGGGTCTGCGGCCATCGAACGCCTGCGCTTGCTCGAATCGGTGGTGGTCAATGCCAAGGATGCCATCCTGATTACCGAAGCCGAGCCCATCGATCTGCCGGGCCCGCGCATCGTTTACTGCAACCCGGCGTTTCTGGCCACCACCGGTTTCAGTCTGGAAGAAGTCATCGGCAAGACGCCGCGGATATTGCAGTGCGAGGACACCGACCGCGCGACATTGCAGCGCATACGCGACGCCCTGCAGCGCTGGGAACCGGTGGAAGTCGAACTCATCAACACGCGGCGCGACGGAACGAAATTCTGGGTGCAGCTGAGCATCGTTCCGGTGGCCAATGAGAAAGGCTGGTTCACCCACTGGGTATCCGTGCAGCGTGACATCACCGAGCGCAAGGACGCCGAGCGCGCTGTCCAGCAAGCGCAGCTCGACCGTGAGGAACGCGTGGCGCTTGAATCGCGGCTGTTCGAGCGCGAGCGAATGCAGGACGAGCTGTCTTACGCCGCCTTTCATGACGAGCTCACACGCCTGAAAAACCGCGGCTACTTCATGGGCCGGATCCAGGCTGCGCTAAACGGCAACGGCGATGGACACGTCGGCGCGGCGACGGTCTTGTACCTTGACCTGGACCGCTTCAAATACGTCAACGACGGCATGGGCCACCACGCCGGTGACATCCTGCTCAAAAGCGTCGCCGAGCGTCTCAAAGCCTGCATCGACCCGGATGCCGTGATCGCCCGCATTGGCGGCGATGAGTTCGCCATCCTGTTGACCGGCGCGGACCACGAAGCCCAGGCGATTGAAACCGCCAGGCGCGTGACGCGGGCGCTGAGCGTGCCGACGGAGATCGACGGCCAGCCACTGTTCACTTCCTGCAGCATCGGCATCGCCAGCCTGGACGCTCAGCACAGCATCGCCGAAGACCTGATCCGTGATGCAGACGTGGCCATGTACGCGGCCAAAAACAAAGGCCGTGGCAGCTGGGCGGTCTTCGACCTGTCGATGCGCCAGGCGTCGATCAACATGCTGGTGATGCAGAACGCGCTCAAGCACGCCATTGCCCGTGATGAGTTTTACCTGGTCTATCAGCCGATATTTTCCATTGCCAGCGAAGCCGTCGTCGGCGTTGAAGCGCTGGTTCGATGGCGCCACCCAACATTGGGGAACATCTCACCGGACGTGTTCATCAGTGTGGCTGAAGACATTGGCGTCGCGGGCGATCTGGGTCGTTGGGTCATGCGCAACGCCTGCCGCGAGGTCAAGGGCTGGAACAGCGGTACGCAGGGCAAGATCAAGCTCAATGTGAACGTGTCGGGTGTCGAACTCAACCGTCGGGATTTCGCTGCGCAAGTCGCCGACATCGTCCAGGAGACCGGGTTTGACCCCCACTCCCTGCAGATTGAAATCACCGAGTCGGTGTTCCTGCACGAACCCGAAATGGTCGCCGAGACGCTTGAAGAGTTGCGCGCACAGGGCATCCGGGTTGCGCTGGACGATTTCGGTACGGGCTACAGTTCCCTGGGCTATATCGACCGTTACCCGATTGATTCGATCAAGATCGATCGCTCGTTTGTGACGCGCATGATGAAACACGAGCGCAGCGTGGCCATCGTCAAAAGTATCCTGTCCCTGGGCCAGGCACTGGACCTTGCGATTGTCGCCGAGGGCGTTGAAACGGTCGGCCAGCTCGAGCAATTGAGAAAGCTGGGCTGCCCATATGCGCAGGGCTTTCTGCTCAGCCCACCGGTACTGGCGCGGGACGCCGAGGCGTTGTTTCTGGCGCGAAAGCCCAAGGCGCTTGATTGACCGCGACAGCCCTTCCCCGCGCCGGAGTCCTGGAAACATCGAACCGGACCACGGCGCAGGCGTCCCATTGATTGCACTGATGATCACTATCGAATGACCGGCCTGCAGGATTAACACGCCCGCCTCCTATACTCGCCTCCGATTTTGCCCATCCCCTCGCCTGCCGCACGGGCGACTTTTTCCGTGGAACCCAGCCTCATGCCAAGCGCCAGCCAAGCCCCTCGCGGCCTACCCGAACATCGTCAGCAAAGCGTCAAACAACAATGGCTGGCGATACTCTCCGTCGCCATCGGCGCCTTCGCTCTGGTCACCAGCGAGTTTCTGCCGGTGGGCGTGCTCAACGACGTTGCCAGCGATCTGGGCATCAGTGCGGGCCACGCCGGCCTGATGGTGACCCTGCCCGGCATTGCCGCCGCCCTGGCAGCCCCGCTGCTGTCGGTCGGCATTGGCGCCATGGACCGTCGCTATCTACTGATCGGACTGACGCTGATCATGATCATCGCCAACACCGTGGTGGCCTACGCCAGCGACTTCAGCCTGCTGCTGTTTGGCCGTGTGCTGCTGGGCATCAGCATCGGCGGGTTCTGGGCCACGGCCATTGCGCTCAGCGGACGACTCGCGCCCAAAGGCGTCGGTGTGGCGCAGGCCACCTCGATCATCATGGTCGGTGTGACCCTCGCGACCGTGCTGGGCGTGCCGGTCGGCACCTGGCTGAGCGGCCTGCTGGGCTGGCGCACGACCTTTCTGGTTACCGCGCTGGTCGGCGTGCCCGTACTGCTGGCGCAGATTTTCCTGCTGCCACGGCTCATGCCCGACAAGGCCATTCGCATCGCAGACCTGCCGGCCCTGTTCATCAACCCGCAGTCACGGGTCGGATTGATCGCGGTGTTGTTGATCGGCCTGGCGCACTTTGCCGCGTATACCTACGTTGCCCCTTTCTTCAAACAGCAGTCCGGCTTTGACGGCCCGACCATCGGCTCGCTGCTCCTGCTCTACGGCGTCGCCGGGGTCATCGGCAATGTGTTCGCCGGATTCGCCGCCAACCGCAGCGTGCGCCATACGTTGTTGCTGGTCGCTGTGATGATCGGCATCAGCACCGCGCTGTTTCCCTACTTCGCCACCGGCATGACCGGCGCCGCGATGCTGATCGCGCTCTGGGGCTTTGCGTTCGGTGCGTTCCCGGCCTGCGCCAGCATCTGGATGTTTGTCGTGGCGCCCAAGGATGTCGAGCGCGGCATGCCGCTGTTCGTCGCCCTGTTTCAAGTGATCATCGCGCTGGGCTCGTTCTTCGGCGGACGTATCGTCGATACACTGGGCAGCTCCGCCCTGTTGAGCATCGCGACCGCGCTGGTGGGCTGCGGCTTTGCGACTGTGCTGGTGCTGGGGCGTAACGTCAGTAATAACCCGGTGGCACAGGCCTGCTAAGCAGCGGATTTGCGCGGTGTCGCACCTGCTTTCCCACCATTGACAGGCGCGACACCGAGGGCGGTATCGGGGCCCTTTTCTGGATCCCTGATAACGCCCATAAGCCCGCCTGGCCGCTGCGCTTGCGGTCCGACGGGCCTCAGCGCATGATGCGGGACGATTGACTCTCGCTCCGGTTTATTGATGGCCCATCATCCCGCCCCCTTCCCTTTCAACGAGGAAGAGCGTGTCTTATCGCTCGAACATCTGGATGTGCTGGACAGCGCACACGAAAAGGAATTCGACGATATTGTCTTACTCGCCACCACCTTGTGTGATGCCCCCATTGCGCTGGTTTCGCTGGTGGATCGAGAGCGCCAATGGTTCAAGGCCTGCATAGGCCTGGGCGTGCAGGAAACTCATCGTGACCTGGCTTTTTGCGGCCATGCGATTCTGGAGCCCGCGGATGTCCTGGTGGTCGAAGATGCGACCCTCGACCCACGCTTTTCGTCCAGCGCTCTGGTGCTGGGGCCGCCCTATATTCGCTTCTATGCCGGCGCGCCCATCGTCACGGGCAGTGGTGTTGCGCTGGGAACGGTCTGCGTCATCGATACCCGCACACGAAGCTTGAGCGAGGGCCAATCCCTGGCCCTGCAGGCCCTGGCCCGACAAGCCGCTGCGTTGCTTGAAGCCCGTGTGTTGGTGAAGCAGCGCGAGCAGCAACTGGACCATCTCCAAGAGCGTTTCCAGCAAGCGGAGCGCACTCACAGCGAAGTCATGCCGCTGCTTGAGCATTCACGGTGCATTTCTTCGCTGGGCATGCTGACCGCCAGCATTGCCCATGACTTCAACAACCTGCTGCAGAGTGTCAGCGCCGCCTTTCAGATGACCCGTTTGCGCTCGCGCCGGCCGCTGGACGTCGAGCGCTTTTCCGACACCGGTTTGCAGGCGGTGGAACAGGGTCGTCAGTTGATCAGCTACCTCATGTCGAGCGTACGCGGTGACGGGCCCGACCTGATCTGTATCGACGTGACGGCGCGGCTTCATTCCGCGCAATCGTTGATGAAACACTCGATGGCGGGGTCCATCGACCTGAGCTTCGATTTTGCCGAATGGGGCTGGGGGGTGCTGTGTGTGGAGGCCCAGCTGCATGCGGTGGTGATGAACCTGCTGACCAACGCTCGCGATGCGTTGAACGGCACAGGGCAAGTACGGGTGGCCACGCGCTGGGTACACGTCGAAGACGATCTGTCGTTGCAACAGGGCGATTACCTGGTGGTGAGCGTGCAAGATAACGGCCCGGGCATGACCGCCGAGGTCGCCGCGCGGGTGTTCGAGCCCTTCTTCACCACCAAGGCCAGCGGTGCAGGCACAGGCCTGGGACTGGCCCAGGTCAAGGACTTCGCGGTCAAATCCGGCGGTGACGCGCGGATCAAAACCGCTCCCGGTGCGGGCACAACCGTCAGCCTTTATCTGAGAATCCTCGGTTCCATCGCCGCTTCCGAGGCCATTTAATGGCTGAAGCGTTGCGGCCGCCATCCCCTTTTTTCGCCTGAATAGTCAGCCCCCGCGGTTGTTCCAGGCTGAAGCCATTCTCGCAACGGGAATTGCTGACAGATGAGGGTGAGCTTGCTCACAAAGGGATCAGCGCAGCCAATGGAAAATCTGCGCAAGCCTGCGCATTCCGAATGCAGAAGAAGCGGCTCAACCTCCCGCCTGCAACTCAGGGTTCGTCAGTAGAATCAGGCTTTGGGTGCAAGCCAGGAAGCACTGCAAGAACTCCGCGCATGAGCCCGGCCGCTTTTAATTCCAGTCGAGCGCGCTACCGGCCGGTGTCTCCCCATGAAAAATGAAAAGCGCGGGCAGGCGTCGTTGGGCTGCATTGGCCATTGTCGGCATCAGGGCCGACGATGACCCACTCAGCTCTCGACGTTGATCCAACCGCACGGGCTTTATTGCGCAAGAAACACCGCTCGATCTCAGCCACTGGCACCATCGCATAGGCCTCGGGATGAGTGCGCAACCAAAGAGCGGCATGTTCAATGGCCAAGGGGTCCGCAAAGCCGAAATGGACCAGCGGCTGGCGCGCGAAGAGCCAGTGTCCCTCCCGCCAGCCAACCAGAACCAGTTCGGCGCTGGAAGTCATTCGAGCAGCTTCGGCCATGAGCTTTTCGTGGGGGTTGGGCCCGTCTGTGTACGGCTCGACGAAGCCACGCGCGAACCACAGAAAAAACCATGCCACCGCCACGCTATTGAATACGCTGCGACGCTTTGGCCGATCACCAAACCATCGTCGAAGCAGCCAGGGAACCATCGGTGCAGCGGCCAGGACCAGACCAGGCACTGCCGGAAAAATATAAAGCTTGCGCTTGCCGGTGCTCAGGCAGAAAAACAGCACCACAAGAACCACCCAACCCAACAGCACCAACAGGCGGCCGTCGTGCCTTTGCAGTTGCCGTCGCCACACGGGTACCAGCCAGGGTAATGCCAGGACCAGGGGCAGCCAATATTGCGGGATGACGGTCAGGAAATACCAGAATGGCTCGCGGTGGTCCCAGGCCGAGGCGAATCGGTCGCCGGTCTGGTGGAGCAAAATCTCCTTGAGGTATGCCAGTTCTTCAGCGCCGCCGTGGAGCCAGACGTTGGCCAGCAGCGGGGCAAGCCAGACGGCACAGCCCGACAGCAGCATCAGGAAACCCACAGCCCAGCGACGGCCGTGTCCCGGCATGATTGCCACACCCTGACATCCCTTTCGCACTGCATAGACGTAGGGCAGCAACATCAACGCGGGCAGAAAACCGACCCCTTTGCTGATGATGCCCAGGCCCATCGCCAGACACGCGAGGTAGAACCACCCCCATGCCGGCCCCAGCAGCAGATGACGTGCCATACCGTAAAAGCCGACGGCAATCCACAGGCACAGGAAGCTGTCGATTTGGCCGACACGCAATACGCTGTAGGTTTGATAGGTGGCTAAAAACAGCAATGCTGCGATCCTGCCGACCCTTTGGCACCATAGGCGCCGGCCCAGGTCGTACAACACGGCAGTGGTCGTAGCCGCCGAGAGCAGGCCCGGGATGTATAGCGCCTGCCCGGGCGAGCCGGTCAGCCACACAAAAAAGGCGACCGCCCACATGAACAGGGGCGGCTTGTCGCCATATATCTCGCCGGCACGATGAGGGATGAGCCAGCTGCCGCTGTGAAGCATCTCCAGCGATACGCCTAAAAACCGTTCTTCGTCGACGTTGAACGGCTGTCGGATACCAAAACCTGCACCGACCAGCAGCAGAGCAAGCACCACCAAAGCCAGGCATTGCAGCGTGGGGGAATGGGCACGTCGCAATCGTTATTCCTTCAATGCTTTGTGTTTGGCAATCAACTGCAGATTGCGCAGATAAACGACGAAGCCAAATGACTGGCCGATGATGAACACGGGATCTTCGCGGTAGATTGCATAAAGCAGCAGCAGTGCGCTGCCGAGCATGCTGAGGTACCAGAACCCCACAGGAATAACGCTACGTTTCTTGATTTCGCTGTAGAGCCATTGCAATACGAAACGGCCAGTGAAGACTGCCTGGCCGAGAAATCCCACACCGAGCCAAAGCGCTTCGCGGGTGAAGTTCATTCGACCACCTCCACAGCTTTCGTACCAAGCCGCGTACGACGCACGAGCCACCAAACTCCGAAGAGATCGAGAATGCCGACAAGCGCTCGATCCAGATTGCCATAGTTCGAAACGCCAGCCTGGCGATGACGGTGGTGAACGGGATGCACGATCATTCGGCCTTGATCGCGCTGGATCAACGCGGGAATGAACCGGTGCATGTGGTCGAAGTAAGGCAACCGCAAAAACGCCCGGCGCTGGACCAGTTTTAGGCCACACCCCGTATCGGGCGTCGCGTCTCCGAGCAGGCGGCTACGCAGGGCATTGGCGAAGCGGGACGCCCAGCGCTTGCTCGCGCTGTCTCGCCGGTTGATGCGATGCCCCGCCACTAACGTCACCAACGGGTCCTGCCCCTGGTTGGCACTGCGCACGAGAGCCAGCATGCCGGGCAAGTCGGCAGGGTCGTTCTGACCGTCACCGTCCAAGGTCGCGAGCCATTCTCCACAAGCGGCGTGGGCGGCATGCCAGATCGACGTGCTCTGCCCCAGGGAGACCCTGTGGTGCAGGATTCGCAACGGGTCGTACCCTTGCGCTTTGATCTGTTGCAGAACGTGGAGCGTGTCGTCGGTACTGCCGTCGTCAACTACCAGCACCTCATAGCGCTCGCCGGCAAGTGCCGTTCGTATTTCATGCAGCAGTGAAGGCAGGTTCTGCGCTTCATTTTTTGCCGGGATCAACACCGACACAAGCACCGTTTCACTCATTGCACCCACCGATTTTCCTGTTATGCCTGTTTGGCCGGGTAGAAATTCCGATACCAGCGCGCGAATTCAGCCACGCCTTGCTCCACGCTGACCTGCGGGCTGAAGTCAATCCACTGAGCAAGGCCTGATACATCGGCCCAGGTCTGCAGGACGTCTCCGGCTTGAAGTGGAAGGTAATTGCGCTTTGCCTGGACTCCCAATGCCGATTCCAGGCAAAGGATAAAGTCAAGAAGCTTGACCGGCTTGCCTCGCCCGATGTTGAACAGCTGGCAGGGCGCGACCCCATCGATGAGCGGTGGTGGCCTTGGCAGCAGCCGGGTGATCGACTCGACGATGTCGTCGATGTACGTGAAATCCCGCGCCATCTCCCCGTCGTTGTAGATATCGATGGGCTCGCCGTGAAGGATGGCTCGGGTGAATTTGAACAGCGCCATGTCCGGCCGTCCCCACGGGCCATAGACGGTAAAAAACCGCAGGCCCGTTGCACGAATGCGATACAGATGCGAATAGCTGTACGCCATGAGCTCGTTGGCGCGCTTGGTCGCCGCATAGAGAGAAACAGGCTGCTCAACGGCATCCTCCACGGCGAAAGGCATCTTGGTGTTTGCGCCGTAAACAGAGCTGCTGGATGCGTAAACCAGATGGTTCACAGGGTAAGCCCTGCACGCTTCAAGGACGTTGAGAAACCCGACCAGGTTGGCCTGGGCATACACACCCGGGTTGTCGATGGAATAACGAACCCCCGCCTGAGCCGCCAGATGAATAACCTCGCTGAAGCCAGACGTGCTGAAAAGGTCGAGCAATGATCGAGGGTCGACGATGTCGATGGGCTGGAACTGAAAGGATGAGAAGTTTCCAAGCTGCGCAAGTCGGGCGGACTTGAGCTCGACGCTGTAGTAGTCGTTCAAGTTGTCGATCCCGATTACCTGAACGCCGAGGCCGCACAATCGCCTCGCCACATGAAAGCCGATAAAACCCGCAACCCCCGTTATCAATACCGTCATCGCGGTACCCGGTGACTGTGCGGATGTACGCCGATATCACGCCGCGCCATCGCCCCATCACCCAAACAGGATGCAGAGCTGCCGGCTGCACGGGTAAACCCCTCGGCCCTGGCTAGCCTGTCGCTATGCCTCATCTGTACCGGCCGAAAGACCTGAATGAGTTCAACACCCTTTGCGCCAACCACGATCACCCTCATTTCACATGTCCTTGTTACAGAACTTGCCAGCTGGCCAGCATTTCCAGGTCAGAGGGATCGGCCCTGTTAAATGCGTGGTCGGCGAAAAGAAAATCATGTCAGAGCAATATGAACGAGAGATGTCGTCAAGCCGAAATGGCTGAGCTTGTTCTGTAGCGTGGGATGGGCAGTCGGTGCCGGGTGACAGGGCAAGTTAGCCTGAACTACAGGCTTCACCCACCTGATGAAGTTAGCCAACTGGACAACGTGATGCCGTGAGCAGACCGTTCAAAATGTTGACTCACCTGCGGGAAGTGCCGTTGTTGAGAGAAGTGATTACACAACCGGTCAACCTTTCTTGCCGGAGTAATACTTTGATACATTTATCACGCAATTTTAACAGCCGCCCCCCGAAAATCGGAACAACTCCAGCCTCTGGAGCAATTCCTCGACAACCCACGGGTTCGGCTAAAAATGAACAAACTGCCCCAAATCACGCTGGCCTTCTGGATCATGAAAATTTGTGCAACCACACTCGGAGAGACGGCGGGCGACCTGCTGTCGATGACTCTGAATGTGGGATATGCCATCAGTTCTCTGATACTCATCAGCTTTTTCGTGCTGACACTTCTGGGCCAGGTCACCACTGACCGCTATAAGCCGGTGCTTTACTGGTCTGTAATCCTCAGCACCAGCACAGCGGGCACTACCATGTCCGATTTTATGGATCGCAGCCTGGGCATGGGGTATGCGGCGGGGTCAGCAACGTTGATAGGCCTCCTGGCAGCGACATTCTTTCTTTGGTATCGCAGCGAAAAATCCCTTTCAGTGCATCGTATTACCAGTACGAAGGGAGAGTTGTTCTACTGGTTTGCAATCTTGTTTTCTAACACGCTGGGCACCGCGCTCGGGGATTTTCTGGCTGATGATTCAGGGTTGGGGTTTGCGGGAGGGGCGATGCTCATCGGGAGTTCCATCGCCGTAATAGCGCTTTTGCACTACACCACTCGGATATCTTCGGTCCTGCTGTTCTGGCTTGCGTTCGTTTTGACTCGGCCATTTGGCGCAACCCTAGGGGATGTTCTCACCAAATCCCACGAAAAGGGTGGCCTCGATTTTGGGACAGTCGGCTCATCCGCCGTCCTGCTTGCGGTGTTGCTCACGTTGGTGGGGGTAGCAACGTTCTACAATCGTCAACGCCACGCAAGCCTGCCCGTAGGGCTTAGCGAGTAACGTTGCATGGTTGACGAAGCTGAATGCGGGGTGCCGTGATCAGCGACGCGACTTGAAGTAGTTCGTCACGGCAGTTAGCGAATCCCCTACTTCGCTCACTGCTGTGAGGCTGTCGTTTTTGCTGACTCGGAATTTGGTCGACCAGTATTTCAACTCGGTTGCATCCCCCGCGTTGATTTTTATGTCATCCGTACCCCGTACCACATTTCTTCTTTCCATGGCGCTTACTTCTCCTTTTCGCACAGGTGAGCCGGTGATGTCTTTCAGCTATTGAAGGTGCGTGCTGCACGACAGCGTCCACGCCTGAGGCGTTCAAGCCTTACCTTGTTTGAACACGTCCACCGCAAATCCGCAGCTGCCACCGGATGTGCATCAAGGTGTGTGTGTAGGGGGTCGATAGTCGATAAAAGAAGAGGCTAATGCGCAACTGCGCCGAGCCTAAAAGCCAATAACTGCCATTGAGTCCGCCGCATGTCCCTCATTCACGATATGAGGTTGAGATCAAACTCCTTATTGCTTATGGGCTATGCGCAGCCATTACCAGGGCGGTAGCGGTATTGAGCCAATCGGGCAGTGAGCCGCTCTACGGGCTGCTCGACAGCACGGTGCCCCATAATCTGGTTTCAATTCGAAACGGCCTTGGCCCATGCCAATTTCATTGCCATCAATCGTGACCTCTTCGATGAGCCCCATATTGGCAACGCCTCGATCCCGCGGACCGAGGCGTGATGTTCATCAGGCCGGGTTCTGCACGCTGGGTCGTTGCTGAACCTTGCCCTGCCAGGCGACCAGGGCGGTGCATTCATCCGGAATGGCAATGCTGGCGAAGCCTGCGAATATCAAGCCGCCCAACACAGTGATGTCCGCCATCGAAAACTTTTCCCCGGCCACGTAAGGCTGGCTGCGCAGCACCTCGTCAAAATATTTCATCCCTGATAGTGCCTTGTCGCGTTGACGATTGCCCCACTCCACACGGCCTTCCCACTCTGGGCTTTTGTAGGGTTGAAGGGCCGCGCCCAGACCCGGCGTCGAATGATGGAAGTAAAAGCCTACTGGATCGGCAAGTTCAGACTCGGCACGCTTTTGCATCATGTGGATGATCGCTCTTTCCCTGGCCGTCCTGCCCGTAAGCAGCGGGTTGCCGTCGAGGTTGTCGAGGTATTCGGTGATCGCCGTGCATTCGGAAATGCACGTTCCGTCGTCCAGCTGCAGCACTGGCACGGTCCCCAGAGGATTGAGTTTCAGAAACGCAGGCTGCTTGTGCTCAGCTGCTGGCAAGTCGATCTTGACGAATTCGATGTCTGAGGCGAGGCCCTTTTCCGCGATGGCAATCCGCACGCGTAAAGGATTGGGGAAACCGGGAATATCATAAACTTTCATGCGAGCTCCATGGCTATCTATCTACTGGTAGATATACAATGGCCACGGATTTTCACCTTGTCAACGTCTATCTATCGATAGGAAGGTTTTGCAAAAATGGATACTCGAGAGTCAATCATGTTTGCCGCGCGCAAGATGGTGCAGGCCCGCGGCTATAACAGCTTGAGTTTCAGAGAGCTGGGCAAGGAAGTGGGCATCAAGAGCGCAAGCATTCACTACCACTTTCCCACCAAAGGAGACCTTGGCGCGGCGTTGGCAAAACGCTACACCGAAGACGGCCGCGTGTACCTGGCATCGCTAGTAGAAGGCTCGAACGAACCAGGCGTGTGGATCAAGGGTTACACCGACATCTTCCGTATGGCGCTGGTGGACGACAACCGCATGTGCCTGTGCGGCATTATGGCGGCTGAATATGATGACCTGCCGGATGAGGTGCGCGTGGAGGTCGACGGGTTTACCGATGTGAATGTGCGCTGGTTAAGCGATGTCCTCGCCGTTTCACGTCCGGAACTGGAAAAGGACGAACAGCTCAATCAAGCGCTGGCCATCTACGCCGCCGTCGAGGGTGCGCAGCTCATTTCCAGGGGCCGAGGTGATATCGCGGTGTATGACAACACCATCGAGACGTACCGCAGGGCCGGTTTGTTGCCATGAATTGCGAATGGCTGCCGGCGACAGTGATGCCTCGCCACGCGCCGTAAACGTCTTGTTACGGCGAGTGGCGGATTCATCCGTTCACCGCTGCCAGACTTCAGCGGGCCAGATGCCAAACGCGACCGGCATCAGACAAACCCGGCCTCTGGATGTGCCACTGCCACGCCCACTACCTCGACCGCAGTGTGCTCCGGTCCCGCAAACGTGTTCGCCAGCGCTGCATCAGCGTGGGCGAACACAACCGACCGCGCCGGCAGACCTCCTGCGAAATCGCCATCGAGCACCAGCTCAAAGCGATGCCCTTGCACGGCATCCAGATCCTTGAGATACACCCGCGTGTGGTCAGCGTTGGTGGTCAGCTTCAGGGTCGAATCGTGGCCATCGCCAAAGCCGACGAATCCAAGGCCGGAGACGTCTATCGTGTCGTGTTTTACATCAAAGTCGCCGATACGGTCGGCATGCCCCTGGGTCGCGGTTCGGTAGCTGTCGGACACCGAATTGAACCGGAACACATCCGAACCCGCTCCACCGAAGAGTACGTCGGCATCCGCACCGCCCATCAAGGTGTCGTTGCCGCTTCCGCCGCTTAGCCGGTCTTGACCATCACCGCCCCACAGCAGATCGGCGCCTGCGCCGCCGTTCAAGCTGTCCGCGCCGGCCTTGCCATTGATCGAATCGGCCTTGGCCGTGCCGCTGAGGGTGTCAGCGCTCTGCCCGCCTTCGATGGCATTGAGCACGTGGTTGGTGCCGATGTGGTCACCCGCACCTTGCAGGGACACGTCGCCCTGCTGCAGATGAGCAAAGGTATTGCCGTAAACCGAATTGCTCCCGGTCTGACCATTGGCCTCGGCCACGCCGAAGGTGCTCTTGGCCCCGCCAGTGATGATGTTGTCGGCAAACGTATTGTGGTCCGCGGGAAAAAACTTCCCCGAAACGCCGCCACGGTCATCGAAGGGTTGAATCAAGACCTCCGGCAGCGCTCCGCCCTGGGCGTTTTCATGGATCAGATTGCCGCGGACTTCGACATCAGTGCTGCCATAAAGGCGGACACCGGAGGTGGCTTTGTGATGAATGTCCACCCCGCTGATATCGACACCGCTCGACAGCTTGACCAGCACGCCTTCGGCTCCGTTGCCGTAGAGTTCGCCGCCCTCAATCGTGATGTGGTGCGGTGACTGAATGTTTTCGCTGCCGCGCTGAATGACGACGCCGGCGCCGGCGTTGTCGTGGGCCACGTTATTCAGCAGCGCCAGATCATGGGTGGTGGTCACGATGTTGAAGCCGTGACGGTCATTGCCATAGGCCAGGTTGTTGCGAAAGGTGCTGTCGATGAGGTAATCGGCAACGAAACCGTCCAGCCCGTTGCCGTGGGACACGCTGTTTTCGATCAACATGTTCACCGTGCGTTCGTGCGGGTCGAAGCCGTAGCCGGAGCAATCGCGGATTTCAACGCCAGACAGCGTGACGTTACTGTCCTGTCCGGGCTTGCCTGGCAGAAAGCCGTTGTACCAGCCATCCACTTTGCCCGTGGTCGCGTCGCGGTTGCCATCCAGGGTCAGGTTGCTCACGCCGAAATCATGGGTCGCCTCGCCGCTCGCAGAACGGATGAGACCCGTGACCGCCTGGCTGGAACCGTCCGCCAGCTTGAGCACCGTGGCGCCCATGCCGTCGCCTTTGATGAATACGTTGCTTTTAAGCATCAGCGCGCCGTCGGCGGGCTTGCCTGCTGCGGTGAGGGTCCACGTGCCCGCAGGGATATAAACTTCCCCGCCGCCGGCCTTGGCTGCTGCATCGATGGCCGCCTGGATGGCCGCCGTGTCAGACGTATGCCCATCCCCGACTGCGCCAAAATCCCGGACATTGAATTGCTGTGTCATAAAGTGCTCCGTTTCAAAAAGTCGTGGGCAGTATGCGCATGATCACGGCAGCGCGGCCCGGCATTAGCGCGAACAGAGCGCCTGCACCTGGGACTCACCGACCCAGCATCACGCTCTGCAAGCGAGTCTGAGCGTCCTGCACTTGCCTGGCTTTCGCGTTGAGTTCCTGCAGAAGGCCGTTCAATTCCGCCTGCACCTTGGTGTCTTTCACCTGCACCACCGCACCGTTGATCTCGATTTGCGATTTATGCGCCTCGACGTAGTCCGCCACTTTCAAACCGGTGTCCAGCGTGCTGTTGACTTGCGGCACGATCGTCAGGAAGGTATTGGCCGGCACGGACACCGTGCGGTCGTACGCGCTGTCGTAGACCGGCTTCAGGTCGTCCGGTTGCTTGAGCTGGGCGTGGGCAGTGTCGGCCTTGGCCAATTGCTGCTTGAGCTGCGTGACCATGTCGTTCAATCCGCTTTGCACGGCCTTCAAATCGTCCCGCCGTTCAATGACATCTCCCAGCGAACGGAAGGCGCCCTTCTGCACCAGACCGCCCAACGGTTTGACGCTGGCGTCCATGCCGCTGTTGAAATCGGCAATCACCGCGTAGTGACTGGCGTAATCGCCAAACGCCTTGGATTCATCCGGCGTGAGCTTGGGCACATGCACGCCCGGCTTGTCGATGATCCGGGTTTGCAGGAACTGCTTGAAAGCAGCGCGCTGGTCGGGCTCGCTGTTGCCGCAAGCGGTCAGCAGCAACGGTAGCGCAAGGGCGAGTAACCAGTGACGGGTAAAGGTGACGTTCATGTCGCAAAATCTCCGGGAAGTGAATGGGCCCGCCATCAAGGGCTGAGGGCGGGCGGGCTGTCCAGCCTGCCGATCAACCGGACAGAACCGGGCATCGGCGCGGACAGCAGGCGTCATCCTAGATAGCCGTTAAGCGCATTAATTCCCCTTGGCTCCTTTTTTTCGTGAAGGTGTAGAACGACGCTCATCTGGCATCCGGCTTTGCGCGTGGGTCCAATGCGGGCCAAACGGACTCAGGCGGAGCAGCAGGCTACAACCGGATATCCTGCGGCCCTTGAATCAGCGCTTCGATGCGGGTGCCGGTTATCTGCTCTTCATTGGAAAATCCGTCGTAGCGCACCAGCTCGCCGAAGTCGACGCCGGCGAGCTGTCCGATCTGCGCGACGCTGCGGCGATAGGTTCTGAGGGCGCCAAATACCAACTCCAGTTTGTCGAGCTCGCGGGTCTGGTCGATCAGGTACGCGCTGGCAGACGGCTTGCCGTCATCGCCCAGAAAAGCGACCACTTTCCAGAAGGCGCGGGGGATCTGCACGCCTCGGTACACAGGGTCGTCAGTGCGCAGCACCGGCCCGGTGAAGATCGTCGCCCGGCCGTTCCAGCGGCGCGTGTTGTCCAGAATGAAGTCTTCCAGTTCGAGCCAGGTTTTTTGATTGAACGCGGCCATCTGCGGCGAGCAGTTGGTGAAGTGGAAGGTGTCGAGGTTGGCGGCCTGGGCCTCGGTGCCCCAGTTGGGGTCCTGGCGGCGAACCAGGTGGCCGCGGTCCAGCAGGTTGTCGCGGTACATGTCCTCGCCAATCTGCGCCTCCACCGGCAGGCGACCGTCGTAGGCCCAGGCGTCCTGCTTTCGAACGATCTCCACGCTGCTGGCGCCATCGATGTTGACCCCGACGTACTGCGCGATGCGGCGGCTGCGGGACATGCTGATCGAGAAATGGGTGTAGTCCAGACGGTTCCCCGGGTTGCCCAACGGGTAGATGTCTTCCGGCGTCAGCGAGGTCGGCCACGGCACCACGAAGTCACCCAGAAAATCACTGCTGTAGCCCTGCCGGTCTTCCAGCTGCGTGGCTGGCGTGATCCGCGGTTGCGCAGACGACCGCAGCGCAGTGGCCGGTGTCGGCGCCGCAAGGGCAATGGGCTGCAGATCCGCCAGGCGCGGCTGGTGGGTGAGATCGGCTTGAACGTGCTGTGTCGCCATCGTGTTGCCCCTCTGTTCTGTAATGGCTCGCCATACGCGTGCCGTGTCTGAGTGCGAAACGCGATCATGTGCCGGGCAATGTGACCATCCCGTGACCCTGCCGCATGACCCGTCGCACGGGCGGCACCGAAGCGCCGGTTCAGGCAGCCAGAGCTGAATGATTCATCCGCCGCCAGGCAGGGCCTGCGAGGGTGCTCATGCCCCAATCCTTGCTATGATCCGCCTCCGCGCGATGGCGAATCTCCCATAGCCGCGACCCTGCGTTCAAGGCGCAGGCCAGACGCATAGACCGCAAAGCCGGTTAACGCACCGGTTAACGCACCCAAGGGAACCCCAATGCAACACGCTACGTTGAACCGTATCTACACCGGACTGCTTGCCCTGCTGCTGTTGTGCGGCACGCTGCCCGCAATGGTCCAGGCAGCGCCCGCGCCGCAGGTGGCGACGCAAGCCGACGCCACACCAGAGGTTGAGGCGCCGAGTCTGGATGATCTGAGCGAGCAGCTCGACCAGATCCGCCAGAAAGTCACGGTGAGTGCCAACGAGGACCTGCTGTCCACCTTGCGTCAGGCCGCTTTGCAGGTGCAGAAGCAGGCCGACGATCTGGTCGCCAAACAAGCGGTCGACATCGAACACCTGAATGATCAACTCAACATTCTGGGCCCGGTGCAGCCGGACGAAGCGCAAACCCTGACGTCCCAGCGCAAGACGCTGACGGCGCAAAAGAACGCCCTGGTCAATGACGAACGCCAGACCACCACATTGAGTCAGTCCGCGCGAGACCTGGCCACGCAAATCTTCAGCCTGCGCCGCAGCCTGTTTGACTCGCAAATCAGCACCCGCACGGCCAGCCCGCTCAGCTCGGCGTTCTGGTCGACGCTGATCCGTCCGACCGACGATGACCTGCGACGCATGAACGGCCTGCTGAGCGATGTGCGCAGCGTCTTCAACAGCGCACTGGCACCCGGCAACCGGATGCTGTTTGGCAGCGTCGTACTGGGCGCGCTGTTCGTTTGGGTCGTGGTGCGGCGCCTGCTTGAAAGCCTGTTGATCCGTGTGGTGGTCCGCTGGTTGCCCGAGGGACGCCTGCGTCGCAGTGCCCTCGCGCTGGCCGTCGGGCTGTCGACGATCCTGACCATTACCGCGGCCACTTCCCTGCTGCGCTGGGGCATCGTCAGCAATGCGGTGCTCAGCAATGACGTGGTCAATCTGCTCGACCAGTTGCAGACGCTGATCACCTTCTGCGCGTTCATTGTCGGCCTGGGTCGCGCGCTGCTGATGCTGCCGCACCCTTCCTGGCGTTTGCCGAATATCGCTGACGAGATCGCCACGGCGATGGGTCGCTTCCCGCCTGTATTGGCGCTGGCGCTGATGATCATCGGCACCCAGGAGCGCATCAATAGCGTCATCGCCAGCAGCCTGGCCCTGACCGTTGCCGTCAACGGCCTGACCGCACTGGCGGTCTCGCTGGTGTTTTTCTTCGGCCTGCTGCGCTACCGCCGCACCCGCCGCCAGCACGCATTACCCCGCCCGGGCGGCTTGGTCGGGCTGATCCCGTTCGTGGTTGCAGTGTGGGTCGGCCTGAGTCTGCTGGCATTGCTGAGCGGCTACCTGACGCTGGCGTATTACCTGGCGGTCAAGCTGCTGTGGATGAGCGTGGTGGCTTCGACGGCTTACCTGCTGGTGGCCTTCTTCGGCGACGTCTGCGAAAACCTGTTATCACCCAAGCAACCGGGCGGGATGGCGCTGGGCTCGGCACTGGGCCTGTCGCCACGCCATCAGGCCCAGGCGAGCACCGTGCTGGCAGGCATCGGCCGCACTCTGCTGCTGCTCACCGCCGTACTCCTGGCGTTCCTGCCCTCGGGGTCCAGCCCGGGCGAACTGCTCGAAAGCTTCACCCAAGTGGACGTTACCAACAAATCCCTGGGCAACCTGAACATCGTCCCGAGCGACATTCTGCTGGCGTTGGGCTGCCTGGTCGCCGGCCTGCTCGGCGTGCGCGTGCTCAAGGAATGGTTCGGCGAACGGCTGTTGCCTGAAACCAACATGGACGCCGGGATGCAAGCATCCCTGGTGACCTTGATCGGCTACATCGGCTTCGTGCTGGTGGTTGCGGTGGTGATGTCGACCCTGCACATCAGCCTCACCAACCTGACCTGGGTGGTTAGCGCGCTGTCGGTGGGGATCGGCTTTGGTCTGCAAGCGATCGTGCAGAACTTCATCTCCGGTTTGATCCTGCTGACCGAGCGGCCGGTGAAAGTCGGCGACTGGGTCAGTCTGGCAGGGGTTGAAGGCGATATCCGCAGGATCAACGTGCGAGCGACCGAAATCCAGATGTCCGATCGCTCCACGGTGATCGTGCCGAATTCGCAGTTCATTACTCAGAACGTGCGTAACGTGACCATGGGCAATGCGCTGGGCGTAGTAGGTGTCTCACTGACCCTGCCGCTGGAAACGGACGTCTTGAAGATCCGCGAGCTGCTGTTGCAGGCCTTCACCGAACACGAGGCCATTCTTGATACGCCGGCGCCATCGGTGACGTTCAAGGACCTCACCAACACGGGCCTGATCATCAGCGCCACCGGCTTTGTGAACAGCCCGCGTTCAGTGGGTAATGCCCGAAGCGACCTGTTGTTCACGGTGCTTGGCCGCCTGCGGGAAATGGGCATCGCCCTGTCTGCACCGCAAAGCATGGTGCTGATCAACGAGGGTCTGGGCAACGCCGGGCTGCGCCAGGAGCCGCCGCCAGCGACGGTGGTGTAAGTTTCCGGTCGCGCATGGACGCGCTACACCATTGCCCAGACATAACCAAGCCCGCTGATCGCGGGCTTTTTCTGCGCCAGACTTCAGAGCGTCGGTGGCTCAGACCGGGCGCGCCAGACGCATGGCGAAGTCCTGATAGCGATGCAGGTCCCGCCCGAGCATCTGCGTCAGGCGCGCCACGTCGCCGGGTTCCGGAATCATCCCGTCGCCGACAAAGCGCTCGGCCATGAGGCGCATCTCGTAGGCCATCCAGGCGGGCATGAAGTTCGCGACGTTCTGTTCAAAAGCGGTCGGATCGTCGCCCCCGTAAACCACCGGACGACCGAGCACCTGCGTCCAGATCGAGGCAACACCCTCCCCCGTCAGCGTGTCCGGCCCCACCAGATTGATGGTTTCAGAGGGCAACTCATTGCGCGCCTGATCGCGACGTAGCAGCTCCAGGGCCGCCACCTCGGCGATGTCCCGCGCATCGACCATGGCCAGCCCCTTGCTGCCGATGGGCATGGGGTAGACGCCGTGCTCAAGGATGGCCTGGCTGACCATTTCGTCGTTGTCGATAAAGTACGAAGGACGCAGGATCGTGGCGCTGAAGCCCATCGTCTCGATCATTCGCTCGGCGCCTGACTTCACCGCGAAATGCGGCACATTGACGAAGCGGTCGGCGTGGATGACCGAGAGGTAAACGACCCGGTTAACGCCGGCCTCCCTGGCGATGTTCAGTGCAATCAGCGCTTGAGTGAATTCATCGGCGGCGACGGCATTCAGCAGAAAGAATGTCGAGACACCAGCAAACGCGCGCCGAAGTGACTCAAGATCAAACATATCGCCCTGAACCACCTCGACCTCAGGCGCAAAGCGGGTTTTGGACGGGTCCCGAACCAGCACGCGCACGTCTGCGCCGCGTTCAAGAAGTTGCTCGACGACTTTGCTGCCGACTCGGCCGGTAGCGCCCGTAACGAGGATGGTCATGATGTTCACCGTGGTGGGTTGGACTGGAGACGTCACTATCGGCGGATCATGGATGGGCCGATAGCCTCGATAATTGGACAGGCCGTCCCGTATGTGGAACAGTCGCCGCTTCTCGTGGAAGACTCCTTCGGCGCTGAGATTCAGGCTCCGGCCTTCAGCCACCGCTGGTTTGAACATTTCAGGTGCGACCATGGATTTACTGGCTCTTTCGGATTTCAACCTCGTCGCCCGGCACGGCGGATTCGGGCGCGCCGCTCGAGCCACCGGCCGGCCCAAGGCAACGCTGTCACGCCGGGTCGCGGAACTGGAGCGCAGCCTGAATCTGCGCCTGTTCGAACGCGGCGCACGCACGCTGAAACTCACCGAAGAAGGCCGGGCGCTCTACGAGCGAACCGGCTCGTTGCTCAGCGAACTGGATGAGACCGCAGCAGACATCGCCTCAGGCGGTGCGCGGCCGCGAGGTCGATTGCGCATCAGCGCCCCGCTGTTCTTTGCGCAGACGGCGATGGGCAAGCTGGCCGCAGGTTTCGCGCTGGAACACCCGGAGGTGCGGCTTGAAGTCACCACCGAAGACCGCGCCGTGGACATGATCGAGGAAGGCTATGACCTGGTGATCAGGGTCAATCCCGCGGTCGATGAAAGCCTCATCGGGCGGATTTTCCTGCATGATCGCCTGGTCGTGGTCGCGAACCCGCAGTTGGCGAAACCGGCAACCGGCGTTGCAGTGCCGGCGGTGGTGAGGGGTCCCGGCGACCGCGACATCATCTGGCACCTCACCTCCCCGGCGGGCCGAAGCTGCATGACGATTGACCCGGTGCTGAGCCTGTCTTCGCTGGTAATGGTGCGCGATGCCGTGCTGGCGGGCGTGGGCGTCGGGCGTTTGCCCGTGTCACTGGTGGGCGAGGATATGCGCGCCGGCACGCTGCTGCACTGGGGGGACATCGATGCTGCGCCCGTTGCATTGTGGGCGCTGTATCCATCGCGGCGGCTGCTGAGTGCGCGCGTGTCCGCGTTCCTCGATTACTTGCGACGCGCCTTCCCGCACGGCGCGCCCGAGGAGCTGGCGGCGTTCATGCGCAGGTGAGCGACGCGGCTGTAGGAACGCGCTTCACCGGTGGGTATTGTCGATGGTCAGACTCACGCGGTTGGCTCTACAGTAGAGCTCGGAGCAGTGAACAGGACGGCCGTCCTGGTCGAAGGCCGTTTTACCGATGCGAAACAGCGGCTCGCCGAGTTCGCAGCCCAACCATTTGGCTTCGGCCTTAGTGGCTGTGTAAACGTCTATGATCTTGCGATCGCTTCGCACGTCGGTCTCATAACCTTCCTGCAAAAGCTGATAGGTGGAGCGCCCGGCCTCGTAACGCTGATCGAACCCCGGGTAGCGAGCCAGTGGTATATAGGAATAGTCGATGAACAAAGGCTCATCGGCGAGGTACATCACCCGTACCAGCTTGAAGAGATGTCCACCTTGGGGCACGTCGAGCCGCTCCTGGTAATCATCCACCGGGATGATCTCCTGCTTGATCACGGCTTCGCGGGTGTTTTTGCCTTGAGCCACACCGAAATCGGTGAAACCGCTCACGGTAAGCAACGCGTTCTCGACCTTTCGGCCTTGCACAAAGGTGCCTTTGCCCTGCAGCCGGGTGAGCACGCCGTTTTTTACCAGGTCGGTGATGGCCTTGCGCACGGTAATGCGACTGACGCCGTGCAGCTCGCACAGTTCGGGCTCGGTAGGGATCTGCCCGTCCACCGGATACACGCCTTGCTCGATGGCCTCCAGTATCCGCTGGCGGACCATCGCGTAGAGCCGCTGGGAGGAATTGCGCTGCGAACCGGGCATGGGCCATCCTTGTTAAATAACCAAAACGGCCGTCAGTATAAAGGCAGCCGACGGTGCCGCCAGCTTTTCCCCACCCTGCCGTTCGGCGCAGTCAGCTCCAGGCGCCCTGACATCCCAAAGTCAGTGCCGCGCCAACTGCGCCCTGCTCCATGGCCTGCGCGACATCCATCCCTTGAGCCGCCGCGCACAGAAACCCGGCAATGAATGCATCACCTGCGCCCATGGTATCCACGACAGTCACGGGTATGGCGCGCTGCTGGTAAAACCGCGACCCGTCATAGGCCAGGCTGCCGTCAGCGCCAAGGGTGATGATGACCGTACCTGCACCCAAGTCGACTGCCTCACGCATGCGATCACGAAGCTCGGCGGTGTCCGCTGGTGCGGAGGCAAAAGCATAATCCAGGCTGGGGGGCAGTTCGTTCCAGAGCGGACTGTCCCATTTGTCGGCGAAATCAAAGCTGATGATTTTATCCTCGGCCTTGAGCCTCGCCAGGTAAGGTTCAACCCGGCCCCAGATGCCTGCGTGAACCATCTCGAAGCGACCTACCCAGGTCAGGTCCTCTTCGCTCAGAAAGAATTCGCTCATGACCCCCTCCGCGTATTCACCCAGCACGCGTTCGTTGCCTACCAGCGCCACAAACGTCTGCGCGGTAGTGCCAGGTCTGCTGTGCACATGACTCACATCCACACCTTGAGCCATCAGCTCGCGGCGTAACTGATCACCATAGGCATCCTCACCCACCCAACCCACATAGGCCGGGCGCATGCCGTAGCGGACGCTCGACACCGCGACATTGACGGCATTGCCCCCGGAAAAGCCCCGACCAAGCGCCGGGTAGACATCAATGCAGTTGTCGCCAACCGTTACCAGGCTTTTCATGATTACCCTCTTGCACAAAAAAACGCGGGACGACCGAGGCCGTCCCGCTGCTATTCAATACTGCACCAGGCCACCGTAGTAGCGCCGGTCATCCGGGTTGTGGTCCTTGTAGATGGAAAGGTAGTAGCACAGCCATTCCATAGGCACGAACATCAGGAACGGCGCCAGCCAAGGGTGCAGGCCATGGCTGATTTCGGCGTAATCCACCACGATGACCTGATCGGTGTACTGCTTGACGAACTTGATCGCACGCTCGGTGGTGTGACGGCTTTCATCGGTGCCCAGCAGGAACAGAAAGGGCACGCCGGGCTCAACCACTTCCAGCGGGCCGTGGCGAAACTCGCCGCTTTCCAGCACGCAGCCATGGGTCCAGGTGAATTCCATCAGGGTCACAATGCCCTCTTTATAAGCGAGTGGCCGCAAGGGGCCGGCCGCGACGGTGTAGATCATCGGCCAGGCTGAAGCCTGCTCACCCAGCACCCGGCCCTTTTCTTCCCAACCCCGCACCAGCTCGCCCAATACCGTTGGCAATTGCTGAAGCTCGCTGGCGATCCGGGTCACGTCAGTATGGACGACTGGTTCTACCCGGCTGATCATTTCCAGCGCCACGGTGTAGCAGAGCAGCAAATGAATCTCCCAGATGCAGTCTGCTTCATAGGCCACCACATGCTCGGCCACCTGAGTGATGGGGCTGTCCGGCCGCTTGGTGAAGGCCGCGGTCAGCGCGCCACGTTCCCTGGCCATGCGCAGCGACTGGATTACCTCTTCGGTCTTGCCATAATCCGAAACGCCAATGACAGCACAGCGCTCATCCAGCCGATGCGGCGTGTTGTCGAGGAATTCCCATCCCGAATAGGCCATGCACTGCAGGCCCGAATAGCGATCTACCAGATGTTTGGCGGTCTGCGCGGCATTCAGCGGCGAGCCACAGGCAACGAAGTAGAAACGGTCGACACCGCGCGTCAGCATCTCGTCGACGAACGCTTTGACCTTGGGCACATCCACCCTCAGGACCTTGCGGACTTCCTCAACCATGTTCTCGGTGACCAGGAAATCCACGGTGCTTTTGTCGATATCCAGCATGTTGTTGTCTCCAGGGTTAATCAGGTCAGTTGTGTTTCGGTGATGCCGAGGCGTCTGTTACGACGCTCCCAGTAGGCGTAGGCAGGCAACCCGGTAGCAATCACAACCAGAGCGCACACCAGACCCGGGACCGGGGCCCAGACGAACGTCGATGCCACGAGGATCAGACTCGAGGCCAGCGCCAGGAACGTCATCAGGCCAAAGGCAGGCGTGCGCCACAGGGGGTTGTAATCAGGCTGACGACGGCACCAGATGATCGAGCCGAAGGTAAGGGTATTTTTGAAGCACATCACGAGGGTGAAGTAGCCGAGCAGCGCAGTCAGATCAGACGCATAGATGAACACGATGCCCAGGGCGCACTGCAGGACGATGGAATAGTCCGGGGTTTGAAATCGCGGATGTACGTGGGCAAAGCATTTGAAAAACAGGTTGTCCCTGGCCATGGCGTATTCCAGCCGCGGCTGATACATCACGCAGCTCGACAGTGAGCCAAGAATTACGATGATGGCCGTGGCGGCCACGAAGATGCCCGCCACGCCGCCCAAGGCCGGCAGGTAGGTCAGCGCATCGGAAATCGGCGTTTCCGACGCCAACAGCCGGTCAAACGGCATCATCCCCGTGATAACCAGCGCCAGCAGGGAATACAGAACCAGCACCAACAGACAGGAACCGATCAGCGCCCGAGGCATAATCTTGCCTGGCTGCTTTATCTCGCCGGTCATGTAGCAAATAGAGGCCATGCCGGTGTAGGACCAACTGGTGGCGGAGATCCCCGCCAGCAGCGCCATCAGGCTGGCACCCACACCCAGGCTGGCTGCAGTGGACGTCGGAGCCGTGAAATTGGCACCATTGATGTAAAAGATGCCCAGGCCGATGACCAGCGTGAAAGGAATGATCTTGGCCACGGTGATCAGGGTCTGGAACGTCGCCCCACCTTCAACAGAGCGCAGGTGCAGGAACATGAAGCAAAGGATGAGTGCAGTGGCCAGCAGCTTCCCGAACACGGGGCTCACCGGCACGATGAAGTTCAGATTACTCACGATGGCCAGTGCCATGATCGACAGTGAGGGCGCGTCGTTGGCCCAGAAGCTGGTCCAGCCCGACAGAAATGCCAAGGGCCTGCTGCCGGCCTTTTTCAGATAGATGTAGTCTGCCCCGTTTTCCGGATACGCCGTGGACAGCTCCGCGTATACGCACATCTGCGGGATGACGATGAGCCCGCCAATCACAAAGGCAAGGATCGTCAGCAGCGGAGTGCCTGCCGCCTTGGCGACCTCCCCCACTGAAACAAAAATACCCGAACCGACCGTTGTGCCTACGGCGATGGCCAGCACCGGCCAGAAGCCCAGCTTACGTGCGAGTTCATTGGAATGCCCTACTGAATCCTGCATACGCCCACCCGATTGTTTTCATTATTTGGGGGCCGCTCGTAAGGGCGAGCGGCATTGACTGCGCAACGATTTTCTCCACCTTCGACAACATCGCCTCAAGCATGACGATATATAACGTCTTGCAAAAGAATATAGCAGGCAAGCGAGACGGTGCAAACTTTTTTTGCACTCGGCGTTTAGCAGGGGATGGGGCGAAACTTTCGAGCCGATGCCCGAATCCAGACCGTGAAACCGTTCTGCGAACTGACGTTCTACAGGTTCGTCTGCAGACTATTGGCTGACTGAGGAATGGAATGCCGGGCTTCAGAAGGATTGTTGGCTCGACCGTCGCCACCATCGCGAAGGCGCAGCTGAAAAGACATCACGCAGTTGTCCAGCCCTTACCGTACGGGCGGCCACGTCAAATGCCAGCGCCTGCCGCAAGGCCGGCCAGCAGCGTTTGGGCAGGTTGTCGGGTGCATGCAGCGCTCGGTCCAGTTGTTCATCGCGGGCCTGGGTTGAAAGGAGCCGGCGAAAGGGATGCCTGCCGCTCGCCAGCTCGTAGATCAGGCACGCCACTCCATAGACGTCAGCGCTGGCCGAAAGCCGTTGATGCTCCAGCAATTCCGGTGCCGCATAGCCCGGCGTCCAGGCATCGAACCGCTCGCGGCTGAGGTGCGGCAGACCGGGCAGCACACCCTCTTCGACCCGGCTCAAACCGAAATCGAACAGGCGCACCCCCTCCTCCGTGAGCATGACGTTACTGGGCTTCATGTCGCCATGAACCACGCCGCGCGCATGAACGTAGGCCAGTGCGTCGAGGAGCGGCAGCACGATCTCACGCAGCTCCTTCCATGGCAGCCCCCGAGGTCGCTCACAGAGCAGCTGGTCGAGCGTCATGCCGTGAAGCAGTTCCATGGTGATGAAGGCGCGTTGGCTTGAGGTGTCGACGTGAAACGCATACAAACGGAGGACATGATCGTGGCGCAGATGTTGGGTCAGACGAAACTCGCTGTAGAGCAGAGCGCTGGCGTCCGGGGTCTCAGAAAACGCCTCGTTGAGGACCTTGAGCGCGACGTAGGGATGCGGGTCCTCATACTGCTCGGCGAGCAGGTCGCGGGCGCGGTAGACGGCGCCCATTCCGCCAGCGCCTAGCAAGCGCTCGATGCGATAGCGACTGGCCAGGACGTCGGGCATCGCAGCAAGGCTTGATGAGCCGGCCGCCGGTCCGGGTCGATGTGGAGGCGCGAAAGCAAGATAGGTGAGATCGCCTTCGCTGGCGTCGTCACCGGGGTGCGCGGCGTCAGTCATTGACGTATGACCACCGCGGTCAGGTTGTCCCTGGCCGCTCCCCGCAACGCGCAGTCAAACAAGCGTTGCAGTGCCTTTTCGGGGACAGCGAGGTTGAGCGCCCGGCCCAGGGCATCGCTGCTCATGCCTTGATAAAGCCCGTCACTGCAGAGCAAAAATGCATCGCCTGGAAGCACTTCGAGCTCAAGCACCTCCAGGGCCAGTTGCTCGCCAGCGCCTACCGCGCGGGTCAAGGCGTGCGCGCCCGGGTGTGCCTTGGCCTGACGGACATTCATCTGCTGCTCGTCGATCAGTTGTTGCTGTAGGGAGTGGTCGCGGGACAGCTGATACAACCGCTGACGACGCCATAAATAGCATCGGCTATCGCCCGCCCAGACACATGCCGCCCGGCGCTGCTCAAGCAGCAGCGCGACTACCGTGCTGCCGATGATGTTGTCGCGCCGATCCGGGCTGACCGTCATTTCCTGGCCGAGTCGGCGGTTCAACCAGTGCAGGCATTGCCTGATGCGAATGACCCGATCATCGAAACCCGAGTGCAGGGGCAGCGCTGCCAGGCTGGCCACAATCATCTGGCTGGCAATGTCGCCGCCCTGATGCCCGCCCATGCCATCGGCGACAGCCCAGAGGCCGTGTTCGGGACAATTCAAAAACGCATCCTCGTTACGCGCCCGAACCTTGCCGGTGTGGGTCCGGGCGGCGCTGCGCCACTGACTGCCAGTGCCCATCAGAGCTGCGCCGGCATGCGCAACCGTCGGAGCGCGGACAGGTCGAACGGGTTGGGGGAGCGCTGACTGGTCAGCACATAGCTCGCACGCAGCCCGCCGACGTCGGCCTTGAGGACCAGCACATCACGACCGCTCAGTTCTTCACGCTCCATCGAATCCAGCAAACGAAACAGTGACCACGGGCCGGTGCTTTCTTCAATGCCCAGAGGACGACCGACCATTCGGTCGAGGACCAGGCTGGTTCGGCCGGCGTCGGCATCCGTGGGCCACTTGAACGACACCGCAACGATAGGCCCGTGGCGGTACTCAAGGGTTTTATCGCCGAGCTTGAATTCGGAACGGCTCACGGAAGAGTCCAGGGTATGAGGCTCAAGCTTGAACTGCACTTGAGGCTCGGCGGGGTCGTCTGCGAAAAAACCTTGACGAATGACCCGAACGGCAGCCATTTGCTCGAGATAAACCCGGGAGACCGGCAAGCTTTGCCCGTCGATGCTGCGCAGGCGCAAGGTGCCTGCCTCGCCGCTCACGAACGGGCGCATGAAGCTGTCGAAGAAACGCTCGGCAAGCCCATGAACCTTGAAGAACTCCCGAAAATCACCCAGCGCTACCTCACTGACGCTGTCGGCCTTGAACGGATAGCGTTTGCTGATCGCCTTGGCGTAGAAGCCGTACACCTCGCTCTGGTAACGCTGGTTGATATGCCGATAAGCATCGTTGAGCACCAGCCGCCAGGCGTCTTCAGCCAAGGCGTTGAACCACGTTCCCACTGGACGCGGCAGGCGACTGGATGCAGCGCGCAGGCTGCCGAGTGCATCGCGCTGACCACCCATGCGGGACTTGGCCATCTCAAATGCGGCCTGCTCGGGTGAACCGGCCTGGCCCAGGCTCGCCATCTGCATTTGCAGCTCGTTCAGCATGCCCAGAACTGGCAGTAGATCGGCCGCTGGCCCATCTTTGTCGTCGAGCAGGCGGTGCAAGGGATCAAACCGGTTTTGCAGCGATTTGCGCGCCGTATCGGGAATTGCCGCCCTTGGCGCGTCCGTTGTCTTGCTGATGACGGCTACCGTTTTGCCCGCAGCGCCATCTTTGTCCTTGGGCTGCGCTTTGGCGTCAACGGCAGCGGTCAGGGTTTCGGCGAGGGGGGTGAAGCGGGTGTGCTCGCGCACTTCGCGCAGCAGATTGACCACCGGGGAATGCGCCGACGTCAGGCCGGCCAACTGTTGCGCGCTGTCGGCGAAATCGTAGGGACCGGCAAGCTCGACGGCGCTGATGGCTTCGCCCCACTGATCAGCGTAATCCCGAAAGTAGAGCTGCTCCAGTTCGACCATCAGACGACGCATGTCCATGTCGCTAAGGCCGGAGCCCTCACCCAGCACCCAGTTGTCACGCAGGATATCGGCAACCACGCGAGCGCCCTGCAGCGAAAAATACTGCTGATAGCCCTGACGGGTGTAGAACCCCGGGATCACGGCATCCGTGCCGACAAACATTGCCGCTTGCGGGCCCAGATGCTGGTCGAAACTATAGGCCGGCAAGCTGGCCGCCTGCTCGCGCAGCATCCGATAGACCACCGTCGCCAGGGACTCACTGCGCAATACCTGGCGGGCCTGGGCCACTCGCTGATCATTGAGCACATGCACGAAAGGCAGCTTCAGCAGTCGCTCAAAGTGGCCGTTCAGCCTGTTTTGCACCGCGGCGTGGTCGGGGTAAAGGACCGACCAGTCGGCGGCCACTTCATCTTTGAGCCAAGCCACGTCGCGCCGGTCTTTCATCCCTAGCATCAGATAAGCGCGCAGGCGTTTAAGCAGTCCCTCGCGGCTATCCAGATGGGCGACCATCTGGCCTTCCAGCATTGCCGCGACCTGTGGCAGCAGCTGAGACTCCAGCTCACGTTCGTAGGCTTGCGCGATCACGCGATTGACTGCTTCTCCCTGATACAGACCGCCGCGCGCCTGATACCCGACTTGCCCTTTATCAGCAAACACCTGCGTCGCCGCATAGCGGGTATCGAGGGTTTCAAGCATGGCCAGCAAGGCGTCCTGTGGCTTCGGCGCCGAACGTTGTTCGGCCCATGCACGGGCAAGCTCACCGACGCGATCCAGCCGGTCGTAGTTGAAGGAAAAACTCCCGACCCAGAGCATGCCAAATAGCGCGAGTGCCACGATCGCACCCACGTACAGCATGCGCTGCGCCCAGTGAATGCGCTGTTGCTCGCGGATGTCGAGGCCCGCAAGGTCTGCCTCCGGAAAAATCACTCGGCTGAGCAGGTGATGGATAAAGCGCGCCCGGCTGTTGCGCAGGGTCGCCACTTGCCCCAACGGGATGCCTGGAGGGGGCGCCATGCCCGCGCCGAGGGCGGCTTCCTGCTGAACTGTGAGTGTTGCGCAGGTCAGATAGAAGCCGCGCAACTGGCTTGCAGGCTGGTAGCGAGTGCCCGTGAACGCCAGCTCCACGAAAAGACAGAGCTGTTCGCCGATGCTGCTCAGTTGGCACGGGAAGTCGAGTATGAGTCCTCGTCGCGAGGGATCACGTTCCTGGTGAATGCGGGTGATCACCTGACTGTTCAGACCCAGCAAAAGCGCGCCGAACTCATCGCGCAAGACGCCCGCATCGGTGCCGTTCTGCCCTTTGCGGAAGCTGGTACCGAGCACCTGGTCGCTCTCGTCAGCAGTCAAAGTGTCGAAAAACTCGGAGAAGCCAGGAAGGCTGTCGGCCTTACTCAATACCAGGTACACCGGCACTTCGAGGTGCAGCTTCTGATGGACCTCCTGCAAACGTGCTCGCACCTGCCGCGCAACGGTTTCGAGGGCGAGCTCGCTGCCGTTGAGTAACAGGTCGACAGGTAACGTGACCAGCACACCATTAAGCGGGCGACGACGACGGTGCTTGCGCAACAGACCCAGCAACGCCGTCCAGGCATTGCGGTCGACATCCTGAACAGGCTGGGTCAGGTACCGGCCAGGGGTATCCAGAAGCACGCCACTATTGGCGAAGTACCAGTCGCAGTGGCGAGTGGCTTGAGGGTTTCGGCTGAGCGTGCGCTCAAGCTTGTTCAGCGGAAAATCAAGCCCCGAGCATTCCAGCAAGGTGGTTTTTCCACTGCCCTCGGGGCCGATCAGCAGGTACCACGGCAAGTCAGCACGCCCGTGTTCACTACGGCCGCGATACAGGCTCGAGGTTTTCAGTGTCTTCAGCGCATCACTGAATCGCGAGCGAAGTTCGGCCTGCTCCTCATCCTGCCGGTCGTCGTGCAGGCTGCGCGCCTGACCGACTTCGCTGCCTTCGACGGCCTTTTCAGCCACTCCCGCCCGCCAACCGACATAAACCATTGCCAGCCCCCAGGACAGGAACAGTGCGCTGATGGTCAGCAACCGGGAGCTGGCACTCTCCCAGAACTTCCGCTCATCGACGGCCAATACCGGCCCCAAGACCCAGACAAAAAGCGCCAGGCATAACACCAACAGCAGTGTCCACATCCATGTCTGACGCAACAACGCGCCGGTTTTCTTGAAAAGCTCTTTCATCACACGTCTCTGTTTACGGCTGCGGTTGCAGTTGTGATTGCGATTGCGGGTCAACTGCGGTCTGGTCCAGGAGTTGATAACGCTGCAGAACGGCTTCACGGTGCTCGCCCAGCACCCAGGCGAAGCCCGAATACATCACGACCAGACAGACGACAACGAGCGTGACCACCGTCCATGCGGGAACAACGCGCACGAGGCTGCTGCGCCGGCCACTCAACCCTTGCCAATGGGGAGAGAGCTCTCGGGGTACGTCACCGCGCAGGTGGCGGATTTGCCGATACAACGCGTCGCGGATACTTTCAAGTTCCACCACACCACGGGTCTGCACGCGGTATCGGCCCTCAAACCCCAGGGAAAGGCACAAGTACATCAGCTCCAGCATCGGCAAGTGCTTCACCGGATTTTTCGAGAGCCGATCCAGTAGCTGGAAAAACTTTTCGCCACCGAAGGTTTCATTGTGGAAGCCGCTAAGCAGACTCATCTGCGACCACTCGCTTTCGTTGCCCCATGCAGTGGTGACCACCGCCTCATCCAGCACTGTGCACAGCACATAACGGGCGCCCATGACCTGACTGCCCTCCACACCGTTGTGCAACGCCCGCACCTCGAAGGATTTAAGCGCGTGTGTCAGGTGATCGTTGAGGGTGGCCATGTCTTGCGGGTCCTCGACGCGCTTGAGGCGCACCAATTCGGACAACAGCTCGGACGCCGCCGCCACGAGCGGATTCATGCCCACGTTGAAAACCTGCGATGCAGGCAGATGCGCGGCATACACCATGCGTTCTTCGAGCTGCTCGAACCGAGGCGGCGCGTTGGAATCCGTCATGGGGCCTGTCGAGGGTCCATGACCCTGCCGACTGACCAGCACGGTTTTATCATCCTGGTGGTAATCGCTACCCCTGCTCATGTCGGTCAGCTCCTGATGGCCCAGAATTTGAGCTCCAGCTCGGGAAACTCGCCGGATACGTGAAACGCAAAGCCGCCTGAACGTTCGAGCTGGGCCAGGTCTTCGGCGGTCAGGTCGAGAACGAACCAGGTTTTTTTGGAGTGGAAGGCAATTTGCCGCGGCGCCACCGGCAGCGGGGTTAGCTTGATGCCCGGCAAATGCAGGTTTACCAGTTGGCGGATACGCTCCACCGGTGCCACCTTGAGGTGCGCGGGCAAGCGATGGCGCAGTTCTTCGGAATCACAGTGAGCGCTGGCGGCCAGCACAAATGAAGCCGAACCCAGCAGCGCGTGGTCATGCAACGGCGAGACGCTGATGCCGTACTGGCGCGCTTGCAGGGCCAACTCGACGGCATGTTGCTCAAGCACCATGGACAGCATTTGCCGCAGAGCGTCCATCAGTTTGCGGAAGCTCTCACCTTGATCATTGTGTTGATAGCGGCTGTCCAGACGTGGTCGTCTGTTTTCGCTCGAAAAGGTCGCCAGGTCGCCGAGCAGCGTCAGCAGCGTGCGGTAGAGCTCTTCTGGATGCACCTGCTCAACGCTCAGGTAATGGCGCAGCAGCAACTCTGCCCGGTTGATCAATTGCAGCATCATGAAGTCGCCGATCTCCGCGCTGGCCACCGTGCCACTGGAGCGAATGCGCTCGGCAATCGTGTCGCCACGGTGACTGAGCATGCCGATGACTTCCTTGACGCAGGACAGCAGGTAACTGGACGCATGGGCCTGAAGGTAGGTGGGGACGAAATCCGGCGCGAGAGTGACCACACCGTCCGGGCTGGTGTCCAGCACCTGGCAGATTTTCAGCCTCACGAATGCCTGGTCGCTTTGCTGTTCACCGAGCAGCAGCCTGAAGTCGGGGCGACCACAGCTGACCTGGCACACCGCGTCATCACCGGCGTTCGAATCGGCGACCTGGGTTTCATACGCGGTGTAGCGCGCCAGAACATCAGTCTGTTCACCCCGGCGTGACTCGACATGATTGCCAGTGACCAACGGCAGCGCCAGATAAACAGGCGTGTCGGCGGTATTGGGCGGAACGTCCAGGGCCAGGGACTCCTTGCTGCCGCCCAGGTCGAACAGGCTGCCGTCGGGCAGGACGCCGGACGCCCGGCTGATCACCAGTTTGCCCATATTGAGAAACTGCACGTCGATGTCCAAAGTGATAAAGCCCCAGACATAGCCGCCCATTAATCGGGTGCGGGTTTTTATCTGGTAATCGTGGTAACGATCGTTGTGCTGCAAGTGCTGCGGGCGCAGCAACATGCCCTCCTGCCAGATGACTTTGTGGGCGTTCATGGGTTTTCCGCCTCGGCCAGCGCTTCTCGTGAAAGGCGAATGCCACTTTGATCAAGGGTGAGATCGATCTCCGTCGTATCGGTCGCTGCAACACGATGCGTTGAGCGCCACACGGTTTGGGACAGGTCGCGATAGGCCGCGACCACACCGACATAGCGACTGCCCCGGTGTACGCTGAGCTTCAGTTCAAGCGTCTCGCCCGGGCGTAGCTCCAGCTCCTCGCTGGCGACCATGTCGGGCGCGAGGGTTTCTTTGGCCCGCTCATAAAGACTGAAAAAATCGGCATTTTCGAAAGCGACCGCGTGGTTGAGCTCGTAGAGCCGTAACACGATGGGCGACGGGCGCCCGTTCAGATCAGGATTCAGTTGATCGCTGGCAGTGAGCCGGAGGTCGAGCTTGGTCAGTCGTGAATAGGGAGACAGCGTCGAGCAGCCTGCCAGCAGCACACACACGGCCAATGCAGTCAGCGCGCCTGAGACGCGAGTGGAACGACAAAACATGTATTTCATCCCTGGTGGCCACTGCGGAGGGTGGCGATCAATCGGATCTGCTCTTCATAAGCCTGAGCGAAGTCGCGCGCCATCAGACGCTCGCTCCAGTCGTTGTCCTGACGCAGGGCCTGGTGATAGCGGCCGTAGGCCCTCCATCGACTGCCTGAGGTTGGGTACAACGGCGGTTTGTCGCGCTCGAAGCGCAGGATCAGCTGTTCCGGCGAGAAGTGCTCCAGGGTGGCGCGAACGGCGGCGCGGCTGGCCGCCATCAACGCCACCTGATGCGCCTGCACGTCGTTGCAGGCCTGCGACACCGCCTGCTCGCCCGGCAGTTGGCCGGGTTTGTGGGAGGTCAACAATGCCGCCAGGGCTTGTGGCGCATCAACGGCCGATTTCAGCGGGTTGCCTTGTGCGCCCTGCACCGTGGTCTGCGACAGGCGCAGTTCGTTTTTGAGTTCGCTGCGCGTGTGCAGAATCTGCTGCAGCCCGGCGACACTCAGCCTCAGCAAGCGACCTGCATCCACGGCCAGAGCTTCCCGGGCATCCTGATCGAGATGGCCGAGTTCAATGCCGAGGGCCGCAGAGAACTGCGTCCAGAACTCGCCGCCATGGGCTCTGGTTGTGGCCGTCGATGTAGCGTGATCAACGCTGGGGGCCGATGGTTCTGCAGGCGCCTCGACCAGTTCCGGCACGCGCAAGCTTTCCATATCCACCCGAGCATAGTCCGCACGATGGGAGCCATTGCTGACGCCAGCCGGGGGTGAAATCAGCTCGTCGATGTCCGAGTGAACACGTTCCTGCTGGTCGAGCGCATTCAGCGGGTCGAGGTCAAGAAAGGAATCATCGGGGATGATGCATCCGGCTGTGTCTGCAGGCGCCGCTTGCCGGTCGGATGAAGCTGAGCCCCGGGTGAGCCGTGCGCGAATTTCAAAATCGCCAATCACATACCCGCTGCCGTGATCAATGCGAATCGCCTGGCCCTTGGGCAACCGCTGGCCACTGTCGGCATCCATCACGCCGTTGCTGCTGGTGTCAGTCAGAAAAAAAGCGTTGTCGTTGCAGCTGATCGTAAGGTGGCGGTGTGACAGGTGCCGGGTGCAGTCGGGGATGACCCAGTCGCAGTCCTCTCCCCTCCCAATCACGCCGCCTCCCGCCCCGAATGTCATCCGGTACGACTGCGCTGGCACAAACTGCCGCGCGCTGTGCATTTCCAGAACCAGTTCCATGTTGATACTCCTGGGTCAATAGCCGCGGCTCGCCGGCTGCGGGTCACCCAGAGGGCGGTACAGGTTGTCGTTGAACTTGTAATTGCCGGCACAACCCGAGAGGCCGGATAACAGAAGAAGGGTCAATAGAACGGCTTGCCGATGACGAGCAGACATCAGGTGGTCTCCAGAGCTGAGCACGAGGCGCCAATGCCTGGCACCCTCGAAAATGGACAGGGGGTGACGCGTTTGCTGACTAGGCATTTACGTCACCCGGATTGATATTCAGACGGGCCAGCCGGTACAGGAGCGTGCGCCGGGGCAAGCCGAGCTTGCGCGCGGACAGGCTTTGATTGCCCCGGTTTTTGCGCAGGCAATCGAGCAGCAGACCGCGCTCGATATGCTCAAGGCGTTCGCGCAGGTTCAGGTGGGTGTCGTCAGCCACCGGGGCACGGGTGAGGCCGAAATGCTCGGCGAGCAACTCCCCGCCCTCGCACAGCAGAACGGCGCGTTCAACCAAGCCCTTGAGCTCTCTGACATTCCCCGGAAAAGCGTAACCACACAGTTGATCAAGCGCTGCATCCGACCAGCTCAGTGCATGGCGCTGCAGAGACGCACAGGCCTGGTCAGCGAAATGACGGGCCAGCTCAATGATGTCCTCGCCGCGTTCGCGCAACGGCGGCAACTCGATCGGGAACTGCATGAGCCGGTAGTAGAGGTCCTCGCGGAACGTGCCCTCCCGAACCATGAGCGACAGATCGCGGTGCGTGGCTGCAACAATGCGCACGTCGACCTTGTGGGTGTCATTGGAGCCAAGCGGCCGGACTTCACCTTCCTGCAAAACACGCAGGAGCTTGGCCTGCACCGACAGCGGCATGTCGCCGACTTCATCCAGCAACAACGTGCCGCCATTGGCTGCGTCGAAGAGCCCTGGACGATTGCGCAAAGCGCCGGTGAACGCCCCTTTGCAATAGCCGAACAACTCGCTTTCCAGAAGGCTCTCCGGCAACGCCGCGCAGTTCTGCACGATGAATGCCTGTGAGCGACGCGGGCCGCAGTCATGGATGGCCCGCGCGACCACTTCCTTGCCGGTGCCCGTTTCACCGCGCAGCAGCACGGTGTATGAGCTCTGCAGGACCTTGCCAATCATCGAGCCGGTCTGGCGTATGGCAGGGCTCTTGCCCATCAGCCCGTAGGCACTGACGCTTGGCAAGCAGACGCGCCGCGGCGGTGAACCATTGGCAGGTAGCCTCGTCCGTTGAAGCAGCTGCAGCTGCCCCAGCACGAAGCCGCCCAACCGGGCGAGTGAATCGGCAAAGCCGCGCAGCTCCAGAGTCCGGCTGCTTGCGCAGACCAGCAAGCCGTGGACGGTGCCTGGACGACCTGTGATCGGGATGCACAGCAACGACTGCCAGGCGGTGTCACGAGGCGGCAAGAAACGGGTCTCGTGCAGACTATTGGCGAGATCGGAGAAGCACACGACCCGGTCCTGACGCAAAGCAAAACGCAACAGCTGCTCACCAATGCCATCCACCGACAGACTGGGCGCTTCACGCGGCTGCAAACTGCCGTCCAGGCACTCGGCGGCCATGAAAAGCCGATCTTCAATGGCGTCTACGCTGTACAGCTGGGCCAGCTCGCAGCCGCTCAGCCTCGCCAGGCCGGATACGAGACCGCTCAACAGCGAGGTCTCATCGACCGCACGTGCGAGGCTGCCGAACTCTTCGAGCAAGGCTTCGGCATAGGCCAGTGCCTGCGGCACCTGACTGAACATTGCTCCCATCTCAGGCAATCTCACACGTCACGCAGTTGCTGTGATCAAGCGTTGCATGGACACGCGTGAGACGTTGGCCTGCCGCCATTGCATCCAGTAGCCGATCAGCCACCTGCGGCAGGACATGAAGTTCCAGCAACTGGTCAATCAAACGCGCTCCACTGTCACTTTGGCTGCAGCGCTCAGCCAGATGGTCGACCAGCGTCTCGGAAAAAGTGAAGTCCAGCCGACGACGGTTCAGACGCTCGCCCATATTTTGCAGCTTGATCTCAATCAACTCGCGCAACACCGAATCGCTGACCGGGTAATAAGGCACCACACGCATGCGCGCCAGTAAGGCCGGCTTGAAATGCCGGGCAAGCAGTGGACGAATATGGTCCTCAAGGACCTGCGCTGATGGGCGCGCGCCGCCTGCGCAAAGCTCGCTGATGCGTTCACTTCCCAGGTTCGAGGTCATCAGAATCAACGTGTTGCGAAAGTTGATCTCGCGCCCCTCCCCGTCATTCGCCATGCCCTTGTCAAAGATCTGATAGAACAGGTTCATGACATCCGGGTCTGCTTTCTCGACTTCATCGAGAAGGACCACCGAGTAGGGTTTCTGCCGTACGGCTTCAGTCAGCATGCCGCCTTCGCCATACCCTACGTACCCGGGCGGCGCGCCGATCAGACGGGAGACAGTGTGCTTTTCCTGAAATTCGGACATGTTGATGGTAGTGATGAACCGCTCACCGCCGTACAGCAAATCGGCAAGCGCCAGAGCAGTTTCGGTCTTGCCGACACCGCTTGGGCCTACCAGCAGAAATACACCGGCTGGCGCTTCAGGCTTGCCGAGGCCGGCAGCAGCAGCGCGCATCGAACGATCCAGCGCGTTAACCGCCTGCTCCTGCCCCCGAATGCGGGTGCGCAGGTCGGTGGCAAAACTGGCGACTCTGGCGTTGTGTTCGCGGGCGATCTGCGCCAGCGGCACGCCCGTCCAGGCGCTGACCACTTCGGCGACGAGACGCGGGCAGACTTCGTAGCTGACCAGACGTTCGCAGGTCTGGGCCTGACTCAATGCCTGGTGGACGTTATCCAGCGCCCGTTGTATATCCTCGACGCTGTGGGCTTCCTCGATGGACAAGGTGTCGCCTGCCGCACCTGTCGCATCTCGCTTAACCCCCACAGCTGCCCCGGGGGGCTCAGCATCATCAACAGCAGCATCATGGGCCAGCGCGAGTTGCCGACGCAGTTCGAGCAAGCGCTCGGCCAACGCCTTCTGTTCACACCATTGCGCCTCAAGCAAACGCCTTTCTTCGTCCGCAGCGCACAGGCGCCCTTCCAGCGTCTGCAATGCGGTCTGGTCGATGGGTAACCCCGCTTCGGCGTCACGTCGCTGTGCCTGACACTGGCGCTTGCCTTCAGCCATTTCGCTGCGCAGAAGCTCCAGTCGTCGCGGCGCAGCGGCCAGACTGATGCGAACCCGCGCACAGGCGGTATCAAGCACATCGACTGCCTTGTCCGGCAATTGCCGCCCGGCCAGATAGCGGGCAGACAACTCGGCCGCGGCGACCACTGCATCGTCACGCAAATAGACACCGTGGCTTCGTTCGTAGGCATGCGCGAGGCCACGAAGAATGGTTACGGCTTCGTCGACGGTGGGTTCGTGAAGTCGCACGGGCTGGAAGCGACGGGCAAGCGCCGGGGCCTTTTCAAAGTATTTTTTGTACTCGCCCCAAGTGGTTGCAGCAATGGTGCGCAATTCCCCGCGAGCCAGTGCGGGCTTGAGCAGGTTGGCCGCATCGGAGCTGCCTGCGTCTGCACCCGCACCAATCAGGGTGTGGGCCTCGTCGATAAACAACACGATTGCCGCAGGGGACGCCTTGATCTCCTCGATCAGGCCATTGAGGCGTCGCTCGAACTCGCCTTTGAGGCTGGCGCCGGCTTGCAACATCCCCATGTCAAGCGCCAGCAGTTCCACGCCGTGCAGCGCCAGCGGCACTTCACCCGCAACGATGCGCGATGCCAGGCCTTCAACGACGGCAGTCTTGCCAACACCGGCCTCACCGACCACGATCGGATTGTTTTTGCGCCGGCGGGCCAGAATATCGATCATTTGACGGATCGCTTCGTCGCGGCAAAGCACCGGGTCGAGTTTGCCGTCCCGCGCCTGCTGGGTAAGATTGTGAGTGAAGCGAGTCAGTAGCGATTCCGCGCCAACGGCCTGCGTTTGATTGTCGGCATCGGCGTTGCGAGAGCGCGCGAAGGCTTTCAAGCGCTCGGTGTCGAGCCTGGCAAGCAATGCCTGATAGCGAGTGCCCGCGTAGCGCAAGGGGTTGCGCAGCAGCGAGAGGATCAGCGCCGCCTCCCCGACGTGTGTCTGTCCCAGATCAAGGTTGGCTACCAGCAGTGCATCCTGCAGCCACTGCATCAACTCAGGCGCGAATACCGGATTGCGCGACGCGCTGTTTTCAGTCTTCAGGTGCAGCGTTGCGCTGAACTCGGCCGCGTCCAGGCCGGCGTCCTGCAGGGCGCGAACAAGCAGGCCGTGCGGTCGGTCCATCAGGCCCAGCAACAGGTCCTCAATGAGGACTTTGCTGCCGCCGCGCGATACACAGCGTTCGGCCGCGTGTTCCAGATCGCGACGGCTTTGGGCGTCGAGCGCCTGAATGAGTTGTTGCAGGTTGAGGGTATTCATCGTTCGGCCGTCCTTAATGTTTTACTGCTCAGCGTCACTACACCGTCCGCGTAATCGCGGCCCAGCCAACTGGTCCACCCCAGACGACAGGTGTTCTGCTCAGCGAGGCGTAACTCACGGATTTCTTCCTGTCGCAGCACCAGGCGTACGTCGTAGTCCATGGGGTCGCGCAGCGTGAATCGAACCAGTGCGCACAGCGGCCGGTAGCTCGCCCCGATCGGAAGAAACTCATGGAATCTCCCCCAGCCAAGTTCGCGAATGTGTATGCGAAACTTGCCGCTGCGATCACGCACCCGGTTGCCCAGGACCAGGTCTTCGCCGAGGTTGCTGTTGGCCCGCCCCAGGCCGTTGCGTTGCTCAACGAGGACTTCCACGCTGCGCTCGATGCATTGCTCGATCGTCACCCCGCCGTGCTTGAAGTAGTAACGCAGGACCGATTCGATCAGCGCCGCCGAGTGAGCTCTAAGGCTGAGCAAACCCAGATAAGGCAGCAGGCGCTTCCAGTTCAGCTCGCGGTCGCTTCGTATTTGCTCGCTGCCCAAACCGATGAGGGCGAAGAGTTGCGATGAAAACGGGTCGGTCGCGCCGAGTTCAAAGCGGGCGCGGTAGCGATACTTCTTCCAGATCGGCAACATCAGCCGATGCAGTCGATGGTGAAAGAGATCGAGAAACTGCCGGGTCGGGTTGCCCTCTTCGCTGTCGCCCAAGGCTTGTTCGCTGTAGAACGCAGGCAAGGGCGAGGCGGAGCCGACCAACCCTGGCAGGTTGAAACGCAGGCGTGCTCGGGTCAGCCCTGATTCCTCAAAAAAGTCCACGCGATCCACGTCGCTTCCGGGAAACCCAAGGCTCGGGTTGGCCTGAAATTCGAGCTGGTCGTACAGGTCGTCATCACTCAGTTGCGGGTGCGCAGCGCGCAGCCGGTCGAGGACCAGCAGAACCGCCTGGAACAGCGAATATTCGCGGATGCCCTGGCTCAATTCGTTCATAGCAGGGGCTGCTGGCCCATACGGGACGTCCATTGGTATACCTGTCCCGGTATGCTGATCACCCGCAGTTCGTGATACGAATTGAGGCTGGCGTAAAGCGCGAAGAACTCATTCAGCACCGAGCCAAATACGAACAGATCACCCTCTCCGATGTAGCCCTGTGGGTCGACGGTCAGCTCAGTGCGCAAACCGCGTACGGGCAGCCCCCGGTACAACCTGTCGACGTGCTGGTGCTTGATTGCCTTGAGGCCGCCAAGCAACCGCTTGCTGACCTTTTCTGCGTGCGGGTCGTAATAGCGCGGCAGGTCGTAGGTTTCGAGTATCACTTTCAAGGCGTCGACGTCGGCCAGCGACAGGTAGTTGAGCGACATGTTGCTGATCAGCTTCCACAGGAAGTCCTGATTCAGCGGCGGCGCATAACTCTGGGTCGCCGGGGTGATGTTGCGAAAAGTCAGAAACTCCGGCGTCTGTTCGCAGGGAATGCAAATGTCACCCAGCTTGAGTCTGCGCGGCAGGTTCTGGTTGGTGCACATCAGCTCGATCGAGAGGGTTTCGCTGGCTTGGGCCTGACGCATGCTGAAGCTCAGATACGTATCGAGCCCATCGTGCAGCGACGATGGCCGCTGGCGAATGCTGTAATGGGCACGACTGTCCGGCACGTCGAAGCTGGGGTCATGTTCAAAGGATTCGAAGGGGACATAGCGTTGGTAACCCAACCCGCCAGGCTTCCAGCCAATCACGCTGTCAATCGAGAAAACGCCGCAGTGCTCCGGCGCATACACAGCCGGCAACAACAGGTATTCGTCCTGCTTGCCATCCAGGCGTATGGGCGAGGCGTCGTGCTTGAACAGATTGACAATAGGCGTGCAATGGAGCCTCACGTTGTCCAGCGTAGGTCGCACACGCTGGACGGGACTCTTGCGAATATCGAAGCGCAACTCAAAGCCGCGCACTTGCTTGATGACGTCTGGCGGCGACGTCGCGAGGCAGTTCAGGCCGTCGATGTCGACGAACAGAAATTTGTCCTGAAACGCAAAGTACTCTTGCAGATACCGATACCCCCGAAAAGTGTTCAAGGGATAAGGGATCATCGCTTCTTCTTCGGCGAATCCCACTGGCTGCGCGCCAGTGCTCGGCAGTCTGAACGCGATGGGCATGCCATCAACGGCATTGAGCGGCTTGCCGGCGGCGTCCAGCGGAACCAGCTCAATGCCTTCCAGGTCGTGCAGCAGGCTCAGGTAGAGCATCTGACTGATATAGCGCTCCCCCGCGAGGTGAAGGCGCAAGCGGGTCAATGCCAGTTCCCCCACATGACCGTCGGCGGTCATTTCCAGGCGCAGGCACAACAGCGACCGTTCGCCCTTCGCCGAATAGGTTAACGAAGCCAGATCGAGCGCTTGTACATCGGTGGTGTAGCAAGTGCGGAAGCGGCACGGCACCCCGTCAATCGCAACGCTGTCGACCGGCGTATCCCGGTGGACCTTGAGCGCAGGCCCTGCCAGGGTCGACGGATCGAACTGCAGAATGCTGAACGCAGGTAACGGGCGCATGTAGTTGGGCCATAGCAGCTGCATCAGTGAATGAGTGAGCTCCGGAAGCTCATCGTCGAGCTTCTGGCGCAGGCGTCCGGTCAGGAACGCGAATCCCTCCAGCAACCGCTCTACGTCCGGATCGCGGCCGGCCTGCCCCAAAAATGGCGCCAGGGCGGGGCTGCGCTCGGCAAACTGACGACCCAACTGGCGGAGGGCAGTGAGTTCGCTTTGGTAGTAATGGTTGAAAGACACGGATTACCTTCAAGCAGAGCGGTTTGAGTTCAGCGTGTGCTGGCAACATGCATGGCGAGATGCTTCATGGAGGGGCGCAATACCGCAGTCCGGTTCTGCCGACTGTTTCTTAGCAACTGACCAGAACCTGCCCGCTCCCCTCCAGGCGCGCGGCAAAAGTTGCCTGACGCCTGACGCCCTCTATTTCCAGCAAGCCCTCGATCCTGAAAGCCAGCCGAAGCTGATCGTTGCCGTGTTCCAGTGAAATAACCTGGACGTTGCTCAGGCGCGGCTCGTACGCCTCGATAAAGACTTCGATTGCCAGCCGTGCCTGCGTCAGCGAGTCGTGGAGGCTCAAGCGCATGTCATTGAGGTCAGGCAGCCCATAGTCGGAAAGCGTCTGAACACCTCCCGCTCGTGTGCTGAGCATCTTCGCCAGATGGGCCGCCACCGAGGCCATGGCTGAAACTTCGCGGGTCCAGCCGGCGCGTTTGTCAGCATCGCCACCCAGACGCTCGAAAAGGCTGCCATAGCCCGTCATGCGCTGATCCCCGTCACTCCTTGTCCAACTTGCCAACCAGTGACAGGGTGAAATCGGCGCCCATGTATTTGAAGTGCGGCCGCACGTTCAAGCTCACGCGGTACCAGCCAGGCTCGCCTTCGACGTCACTGACCGCGATCTGCGCGGCACGCAGCGGCCGGCGCCCACGAACTTCAGCGCTTGGGTTTTCCTGATCGGCGACGTACTGGCGGATCCATTTATTGAGCTCCAGCTCCAGGTCGGTGCGCTCTTTCCATGAACCGAGTTGCTCGCGTTGCAGCACTTTCAGGTAGTGAGCCAGGCGGTTGACGATCATCATGTAGGGCAGCTGGGTGCCTAGCTTGTAGTTGAGCTCCGCCGCCCTGCCTTCCGCACTGTTGCCAAAGAATTTGGGCTTTTGCACCGAGCTCGCCGAAAAGAACGCGGCGTTGTCGGAGCCCTTGCGCATGGTCAGGGAAATGAACCCCTCCTGCGCAAGCTCGTATTCGCGACGATCGCTCACCAGAACCTCGGTTGGGATCTTGGTTTCGATTTCGCCCATGCTTTCATAGTGATGCAGCGGGAGGTCTTCGACGGCGCCACCGCTTTGTGGGCCGATGATGTTCGGACACCAGCGGAACCTGGCGAAGCTGTCGGTCAGCCGCGTGCCGAATGCGTACGCTGTGTTGCCCCACAGATAGTGCTCATGACTGTGGGCAACCGTCTCCTTGTAGACGAACGACTTGACCGGGTTTTCTTCGGGATCGTAGGGATTGCGCAGCAGAAAACGCGGCACTGTCAGACCTACGTAGCGAGCGTCTTCCGACTGGCGGAAACTTTGCCATTTGGCGAATTGCGGGCCGTCGAAATGATCCTTCAAATCTTTCAGGTCAGGCAGGCCGGTGAAGCTTTCCAGGCCGAAGAATTTCGGGCCGGCAGCGGCAATGAACGGCGCGTGGGACATGCAGGCGACGCTTGAGACATATTGCATCAGCTTCACGTCTGGTGAGCTTGGAGACATAAAGTAATTGGCGATAATGGCGCCCACAGGCTGGCCGCCAAACTGGCCATACTCTGCGCTGTAGATATGCTTGTAGAGCCCCGCTTGCATGACCTCCGGCGAGTCTTCGAAATCCTCGAGCAAGTCGCTCTTGGACACGTTGAGGATTTCTATTTTGATGTTCTCGCGGAAATTGGTGCGTTCCACCAACAACTGCAGGCCGCGCCATGCCGACTCCAGGGCCTGGAAATTCGGGTGATGCAGGATCTCGTCCATCTGACGGCTTAGCCTGGCGTCGATTTCGGCGATCATGCGGTCGACCATCGCCTTCTTGACCGGCTCTCCGGCGTTCTGAGGTTTGAGCAGCTCTTCAATGAACGCTGACACACCGCGTTTGGCAATGTCGTAGGCGTCGTCGTCGCGGGTCAGACGGGTCTCGGCGATAATGCTGTCGAGAATGCTGTGCTCGCGGGTCTCTTTGCTGTGCTGCTGAACAGGAATGGTGCTCACGGTGTTGCTCCTTGGATGGCAGTGACTCAGTCGTCCCGGGATGTGGCGTTCAAGCCCAATTCACCCAGCACTCGCCCTCGGGACTCATCGTCGGCGAGGACGCCTTCAATGGCTTTGCGGAACGAAGGTGCATTGCCCAGCGGCCCCTTGAGCGCTACCAGGGCGTCGCGCAGCTCCATCAACTTGCGCAGTTCCGGCACCTGATCCACCAGTGAGGCCGGGTTGAAATCCTTCATCGTGTTCACCTTCAACTGCACGCCAAGCTCCTCACCGTCTTTCGCTTCCTGCAGGCGATTGGGGACGCTCAGCGTCAGGCTCAAGGCTTGCTTGGCGAGCACGTCATCAAAGGTCATTTTGTCGATGCTGATAGGCTTTCGCTCTTCCAGCTTGCGGTCGTCCTTGCGCAGGGTGTAATCGCCAATCGCGAGCAGCTTGAGCGGCAGTTCGATCTCTTCCTGCGCACCGCCAGTGGCCGGCTTGAATGTGACGTTGATACGTTCCTTGGGGGCTACCGAGCCTTCTTTGGCCATGGTGTCTCTCCTAGCGATTAGGGCCTTTAGGCCTGTTCAAGTGCCACTTCCAGATCGAGGTGGCACAGCCTGCGATAAACCTGGTCCTTGTGATCACGCACGCCTTGGTTGAGAGGCAACAACGCAAGGCAGCTGTGCAATAACTGCAGAACTTGCAGCGCGAGATCGGGCTCCCAGGCATCGAGGCCTGACTGCTCCAGTGTCTGGTCAAGGGTTTCGAGTTGGGTTTTGGCCAGTTCATATCGCCTGGCCGTGAAGCACAGCCGCGCGAGAGAGAGCTGCCAGAAAAAGCGCGCCCGCTTGCCATGGGCGCTGCGCATCCCGTGCTTGAGAATCCGTACTGCAGTCTTGAGCCCGTCCTGGCTCAACACCGACAGCGCATCGCTCAGCGCACACTCCCATGGAAGCTGCGCACCGGCAGTTTCAATGGCGGGGGGCGCAACGGCGCACTGCAGGCGAGGCATGACACTGCCGGAGATCCAGGCTTTGGTCGCAGCGTCTGCAAACGGCACGCCGTCGTGAAATCGCAGCTCGGTGACACCCGGCAGGCGCTGAAGAAACAACGCAAAGTGGAGTTCGACCTCACGCATTGACGCGTCTGCATGCACGCCCTGCAGGCACTCCCAGACCATTCGTTGACCGTCGAACCAGAACGGTGCCTTGGCCAGACTTGCCTCAAGTTCGACAAGCAGATCGGCATAGCGCCGGTGCTCGTACTTGTCCTGATAAATCTTGAGCCTGTCGGCCGGGAGGCCGCGCAGCGCGGTGATCTGCTCTGTGTTGCTCTCGGGCATCGACTCGATGAGCAGCCACGGCAAGCTGCGGTTGAGGCGCAACGCGCGCACGTCGCCGACTTTCTGCTCGAGCCACCAGCCGCATAAAGGGCGTGCGCTCTCCTGCAACTGACGCAGGCATTTATGGGCATCTTTCTCACTTTGGACCGTCGAGGCCGGGGCAGCTTTCGGCGTGGCGCTTTGCAGGGGCTGTACGGGAGTGGCGCCCTGGGCTTGCGGCAGCGTGTCGGCTGCGGGCTGAACGAGGCTTCGTATCCGCCTGCAGATGGGCAAAAGAGGCGGAGCGTCAGCATCCAGATGCCGGGCAAACACCCGATCGAGGTTTTCCAGCACTGCAATGAGGCGATCGCCCAAGGCAGGCTGCTCATTGAGGACGGCGTTGTCGTCGAGCACCCGCTCGATACGGGGGACGAGCCAGTGGATGGCGGCGCATCGGGTGCGTTGCTTTACGGGATAAATGTCGGACCAATGATTGGCGCAAAGCTCATGGATGAGTCCGAGTCCCGCCACTAGCCCGGGAAAGGATTCACGCTGGTACAGCGCCCATGTCAACCACGCACCGATGCGCAGATCCTTGGACTGGGTGGCGAGGAGTATTTCGCTTTGCTCACGGACCTTCACCCAGTCGACCTGTCCGCCGTCATGCATGGATTGCGCTTTACTCAGCTCACTCTCCAGCGACTCGTATTCGCTCGAATAACGAACGTCCTTACCCGCGAAGTTCTCTTTGGATATAGAGACCTTGGCGAGTTCCAGACAATGTGCGGAAAGTGCGCATGAGTGAGGCATATACAGTCAACTAAACATGAGAATTTGGAAGGCAGTGCTCTGCCGTTTGGACAGAACAAAACAGATACGTTATTTATTCGGCAAGGTGTAACAAAACGTCTACAGGGCAGAGGCCGCAGATACTACGGAGCACAACTAACACTATCAAGTGCTGGATAAGCGAAGCTAGCAGACAATTAGTGTAGGAAATTTCTCCAAGTTTCCTGGTCGGCCACTCACAACCTCCAGCACTTAACCCAAAGAATCACCCCTGACCCCATACGCGGCCGAGGCTGCCACCATAAAGCCGGTATGCGCAGCAACCTGCCCTACGAAGGGCGGTGAAAAGACGACGCATCGGCGCGAACGACTTATGCGGCAGTGCTCTTGAGTGAGTGCGCAGGATATTGCGCAGTGCCGGGTGACTAACTGCGCATATGCACCCTTTTGAATAACCTCTTTAGAGGGCGACATTGTCGCTGCGCATTTAAATTAAGGAGTTAATGGCCAAATTTGGTTAGCTGGCATGACACTTGATAAAACACATCGCGCCCACTCGGTGAATCGTCTGGTGGGTATTCCGTTTATGCAAATCAAGGAGCAACATAATGGCCACACCCGCTTATATGTCCATCACGGGCACCAAACAAGGTCTTATCACCGCGGGGGCTTTCACTGCTGATTCAGTGGGCAACACTTATCAGGAGGGGCATGAAGATCAGGTCATGGTTCAGGGGTTCAAGCATGAAGTGATAATCCCGCGCGACCCGCAATCCGGCCAACCGACCGGGCAGCGCGTGCATAAGCCGGTGAAAATCACCAAGATCTTCGACAAGTCGTCTCCCCTGCTTCTGGCGGCGTTGACGTCAGGCGAGCGCCTCACCGAAATCACCATCCAGTGGTACCGTACATCCGCTGCCGGCACCCAGGAGCACTACTACACCACGAAGCTGGAAGATGCGATCATCGTCGGCATCAACGATTACATGCACAATTGCCAAGACCCTTCCAACGCGCATTTCACTCATTTGGAAGATGTGGAATTCACTTACCGAAAAATCACCTGGACCCACGAGGTCTGCGGTACTTCTGGCTCCGATGACTGGCGCTCGCCGGTTGCCGGCTAAGCACAACTAGGCACAGCCAGGCACAGCCAGGCAAACCTCGATGCCGGTAACGGTGTCGAGGTTTAGCGCATCGGCGTTCCTGAGGGACCATGTTCCTCCACTGAACGCCACTCCCCCAATGCCCCCACTACCCCCGCGACAATCCTGTCCACATCCGCCTCATCGATAATCAACGGCGGCAGCAGCCGGATGGTCTGGCCACGCGTAACATTGATCAACAGGCCATACTCCCGGGCCGCAATCAGACACAGGTCACGCACCGGCCGTTTCAACTCAACGCCGATCATCAGCCCCAATCCCCGCAGGTCCACCACCTCAGGGTGCCCGGCCAATGCGTCGCGTAACTTCGCGAGCAGGCGTTCGCCCTGAACCGCTGCGTTGTGCAGTAGCCCCTGTTCTTCAACGATGTCCAGCACCGTGCAGCCCACACGGCAGGCCAGCGGGTTTCCACCGAACGTGCTGCCGTGACTGCCAGGGGTGAACAAACGCGCGACGGCCGCCGTCGCCAGACACGCGCCGATGGGGATGCCGTTGCCCAGCGCCTTTGCCAGCGTGATGACGTCGGGCGCGATGCCCTCGTGCTGAAACGCGAACCAGCGGCCGGTGCGGCCGATACCGGTCTGGATTTCGTCGAGCATCAACAACCAGGCGTTGTGGGTGCAATGGGTGCGCAAGGCTTTCAAATACCCCGGCGGCGGCACCGCCACGCCGCCTTCTCCCTGAATTGGCTCAACCAGGACCGCGACGATGCGTTCGCCATACAACCGTGTCGCGCGCTCGACCGCGGCCATGTCGCCGAACGCAACTTTGACGAACTCCCCGGACATCGGCTGATAGCCGAGCCGTGCGGCACCGTTGTCGCTGGCCGATAAGGTGCCGAGGGTGCGGCCATGGAAGGCGTTGTCCATGACCATCACCAGCGGGTGTTCAATGCCTTTGGCCCAGCCATACAACCGCGCCAGCTTGAGCGCCGTTTCGTTGGCTTCGGCACCCGAGTTATTGAAGAAAACCTGCTCCAGCCCCGACAACTGCGTCAGCCGGTGGGCCAGTTTCTGTTGCCAGTCGATGCGGTAATGGTTGGAGGTGTGCAGGAGCATCCCGGCCTGCTCGCTGATGGCGGTAACGATTTTCGGGTGACTGTGGCCCACATTGGTCACGGCAACACCCGCTACGGCGTCCAGGTATTGCCGCCCGCTGTCATCCCAAAGTCGAGCGCCCTCGCCGCGCACGAAGCTCAAGGCCATCGGTTTGTAAGTGTTCATCAGGCAGGCGGCGGTCATGGCGGTGGCTCCATCAGGGGAATGATGGCCAGTATCGTTAGCCGCTTCTGCTGTATAAAGACGCCTGGACTTCAACGACTTTAAAGCAGGGATTGATAATGGACGTGTTCCTCGCCATGACGGTGTTCGTCAAAGTGGTGGAAGGTGGCAGCATGACGGCGGCCGCGCGCGAGTGCGAAATGTCCACGACCATGGTGGGCAACCATCTCAAAGCATTGGAGCAACGGCTGGGCGTGAGCCTGCTGCAGCGCACCACCCGACGACAGAATCTAACGGAGTTCGGCCTGCAGTATTACCGGCGCTGCGTCGAGGTGCTGGGGCTGGTCAACGATTCCGAACGCATGGCCGAGCAGGCCCAGACCGAGCCCAGCGGCACTTTGCGCATTACCGCACCGCCGGCCTTTGGCGCTGAGCGGGTGTCGCCCATGCTCAGCGAATTCGTTCAGCGCTATCCGCAGATCAAGGTCGAGGTGGTGCTCAGCAACCAGACCATGGACTTGGTCGAGCACGGATTCGACGCAGCCATCAGGCTCGGCACGCCAGAGTCATCAGCGTTGATTGCGCGTCCGTTGCAGGATTACACCCTGACCATCTGCGCAGCGCCCGCCTACCTCGAACGCTGCGGCACGCCCACGTCAGTTCATGACCTGCGCGAGCACAATTGCCTGGCCTTCGCCTACCCGGCGGGTGATGACTGGCGAGCCAGCGAGAAACTCTGGCGCCTCACCGGCCCTGAGGGCGTGCTGGAGATTCCGGTGTCAGGGAACATGATTGTCAACAGCACCCCGGCATTGCGCCAGGCGGCGGTCGCCGGCATGGGCGTGACGATGCTGCCGGACGTGCTGATCAGCGAGGACCTGGCAAGCGGAAAGCTCGTGCCCCTGCTGCAGGACTATCGGCCGCCCAGCCGTTCGCTATGGCTGATGTACGCGCAGGACCGCTATCGGTTGCCGAAGGTGCGGCAATTTGTCGAACACGCCCTGCTCGCCTGGGGCAAATAACCCCCCGCCCTATGGGCCGCCTCCCTCTCGTTGCTGCCGCATCAACTGTGCCCTCGCGCAACAGTCGCCGAGCCAGTCAATCAGGCTCGTGCGCCTCGTCGCCGGCAAAGTCACACAGGGGAATTGATAGCGCGCATGTCGGGTATCGACCGACACACATAGTGCCGCAGGGTTGGCATCGATACAGTCGTCGCAACACTCAACGACAGGCATCGAGGTTTAAAATGTCACGCGCCATCAAATTCCATCGCTTCGGCAAAGCCGATGTCCTCAGTTGCGAGGAGCAGCCTGACCGATCCCCCGGGCCCCGGGAAGTGCTCGTGCGTGCCGAGGCCATCGGCATCAGCTGGGACGATGTGTTATGGCGCCAGAACCTGGCATTGGCACCTGTCCAGTTGCCTGCAGGACTTGGCAGCGAGATGGCCGGCGTTGTCGAAGCCGTGGGTGCTGACGTGGCCGACCTCAAGGTGGGCGACAAGGTGGCGAGCTTCAAGGCCATGAGCGCCAATCAATACCCTGTGTGTGGCGACCACGTGGTGGTGCCGCGCAATGCGCTGACGCGTTATCCCGAGGTCTTGAGCGCGGTGGAAGCCAGCGTTCATTACACGCCGATGCTGCTTGCCTGGTTTGCCTTTGAACTGGCCACCGTGCAACCGGGCCAGACAGTGCTGATCACCGACGCGACTTACAGCCCCGGCATTGCCTTCGTGCAGTTGGGCAAGGCGTTGGGGCTGCGGGTGATTGCCGCGACGGCCCACGCGCAAGACCGCGACTACCTGCTGGCCAACGGCGCCGAACGGGTGATCGTGACCGACGAAGACGACATCTGCCTGCGCATCGAATCCCTGACCCAAGGTCACGGCATCGAGGCGGTATTTGACGGACTGGGCGGCATGCAGATGTCGATGCTCGGCGACGTGCTGGCGCCACGCGGTAGCCTGGTGCTGTACGGTCTGCGCGGCGGCAACAAGACGCCCTTCCCCGCGCTGCAGGCGTTTCGCAAGAACATGCGCTTTCATGTGCATTGCCTGGAAAATTTCACCGGCAAGCCGGAGCTTGGCATTGAGCAGAACGAGCCTGCGGTGCAACGTGCGCTGCAGGGGATCAACGCGATGACAGCGGACGGTCTGCTCAAGCCGGACATTCATCGCACCTGGCCGTTCGAACAGTTCGGCAAGGCCCATCACCATCTGGACGATCATCCGGTACGCGGACGCGTGGTGCTCAAGGTCAAGTGAGCGGCATGCAAAGGCCTTGTCGCACGCACACCTCAACCGGGGCACCGCTCTCATAGAAAGCGGCAGGAGCGCGCTTGGCCGGGAAGCAGTCCCTGCACCCAACGCAGGTGTATCGCTCAAACCTCGGCAGCCACTTTGCGCCTTGGTGCTCTCACATCCGGCAACGGTTGGACCCCGCCCGCAGGATTGACGCCAGCGCAGCGACGGCCAGACTGGCTACAGGATTCGAGCGAAACATCGCTCAGGTTGCTCCGCCCAGGGAGCTCAAGACACGTCAAGGACTGACTGTATGACCCTCAACTTATTTGCTGCGGCGCGCCCAGCGCATTTCCACTGGATGGCGCAGACCCCCGAGCTCGGCGGGTTGCGCATCGACCAACTCATTTTGCCCGGTAGCCACAACGCTGGCAGCGACAAACTCTCCCCAAACTCAGGCATCCCCCAGGAAAAAGCTCAGGACGTCTCGCCACTGGAGCAGCTGCGCCAGGGCGTGCGCGCGCTGGATCTGCGCGTCGCGTTCTATTCCAAGTACGAGACGCATGATCCGCGGCGCTTCCAGTTGTTTCATCTGACCTCGTCGGGTCGCACGGTAGCCGTCGATATCCTGCAAGCGGTGCACGGGTTCTATGCGGAACTGGAGAAAAATGGCGTGCCCGCGAAGGAAATGGTCATCCTGGACTTCCACCAGTTCAAGGATTTCTCGCCGCCCGTCCACGAGGAGTTCCAGAACCTGCTCACGCGCACCTTCGGCCCGAGGCTCGTGCCAACTGCCGTGAACGCGTGGTTGCTCGAGGACATCTGGCGTGACCATCCAGGCCAGAATGTCATCTTGGCCTACAACCATGGCGCGGCCAGCGAACACCTGTGGAGAGGCGTCAAACAGCGCTGGCCGGGACAGAACCTGTTCAACACCAACACCTTGAAAGCGTTCGTCAACGAAGTCGCGCTGGAGTACAAGCCGGAGGGCAGCCTGACCGCCATCCAATGCGCCAAGTACTCACTGCCGCTCCATGCCCCCACCGACCTGAGCCTGAAGATCAACCAGTGGTTCGCGTCGGAGGATGAACACAGCTTCATCCAGAATTTCTACATCATCAACACGGATTGGACGTTGCGCAGTGAACTGATTGCTCACTGCCGTCATGCCAACGAAATACGCGCGCGCTTCAAGCGCCAGCACCCTGACCAGCCCTTGCAACCCAAGCGAAGGGCGGTCAGCAGCGCGTGATCAAGCCCTGTCGAGCGACGCGGACCAGCTGGTGGATCACCGCCTGCGCGCGTTCGGCTGCAGGTGCCTGAATAACGGCCAGGTCGAACTGGTCGTTGCTGAAGCGCTCCAGGGCGTCGTCGGTTTCGATGAATTGAATGAGAAAGGCGTGTGGGCCGCCCTGTCGTCGCGGCCAGCCGTCCAGGTAACGCAGCAGGGTCGGCTGATGGGCTCCGCCAAGAAGGATTTGTGGATTACGACGATTGAACTGGCTGGCAATAGGTGCCAGGCGAACGAGGGGACGCGGGTGGGAATGACTGCTCATAGTGTCGTTTCTCTGCCTCATTGATCCGCTGGGCAGCGGTGAGAGGCAACACCGAACCAGCGCTTTAGCGGAATTTCGATAACCGGCCAGCGTTATCAGGCGCCCCGCAAGTAGCTGTTTAAATCGGCGCATGAGCAGCATCCTAGAGAAGCGATGCGGGCACTGTCAATCGACTGATTCGATCAACGTAGAGTCTGACCTGACGCACAAAAAATCCCGGTCTCCTTCGAGCCCGGGATTTTTGTCTGCCACGATCAGCGGCGTGCGATCAGGCGGTCCAGTGACAGCCGCCCTGCGCCGTCGAACAGCACGGCCACTGCGCCGGCGATCAGTGCCAAACCAAACTCGTACCCGTTGTTGGCCATGAACAGGCCGTTGTGGATGTGCACCGACAGGATCGCCACCACGAGCATCACGATTACGACCAAGGCAGCGGGCCTCGCCAGCAAGCCCAGGAACAAGGCCAGACCGCCGAAGAATTCCGCGCTGCCGGACATCAGCGCCATCAGGTAGCCCGGATTGAGCCCCAGGCTGGCCATGTATTGGCCGGTGCCTCCCAGGCCGTAACCGCCAAACCAGCCGAACAGCTTCTGGCTGCCATGGGCCATGAGGATGATGCCGACCAGAATCCGCAGTCCGGTGATGCCAAAACCGGCGTGGGTAGTGAAAAGCGATTTGAGTGAGGTGTTCATGGCGGCTAATTCCGTTTGATTTGAGAATGGCGCCATCATAATCGGATCTATAAATGTTACTACCGCAAAATGCGCGTCATTTATATCGATTTTTCAGATTGGTTAACGAGACGACGGACGCTCAAGCGAACTGCGCGCCTGGTCGAACGCCAGGTAGTACTTGTTCACGCTGTTGACGTAGCTGACGACGTTCTTGCCGCCCTGCTCCAGCGCGACCCGTTCCACCTGAAAAAACCACTGATTGGGGTTTAGGCCTTGCCGCTTCGCTTCGGCGCGCATGGCTTGCACACGTTCCGGGCCCAGGTTGTAGGCCGCCAGCGTAAACGCCATGCGTTCGCGCTCGTTGATCTTCGGGCTGGCGAAGAACGTGCGGCGCAACATCGCCATGTAGCGGCTGGCCGCCTGCACGTTCCCATCCAGGTCATGGATGTTGTCCACGCCCACACGCTGCGCCGCGGACGGCGTAATCTGCAGCAAACCGGTAGCCCCGCTGCCGCCTTTGGCGACCGGGTTGAGCGCCGACTCTTTAAACGCCACTGCCGCGAGGTCGAGCCAGTCCATCTTCTGCTTGTCGGCGTGCAATTGCAGCGTAGGGCGCAGCTTTTCCAACCGCTGACGGTCCTCGCGGGCCAGCGGGTTGTGAATCTGATAGCGGTCCTTGTAAGCGTTTTGAAACGCAACGTCCTGATTGCGGGGTGGCGCATAGGTTTGCAGAAACTGATCGACCGCACCGCGCAGCATCACCGCGTCCTTGCGCACGAACCAGTTCATGTCGCCTGGCTCACTCAAGGCCGCGGCGCGGTCGACACGCAGTTTGGGCATCACGCGCGCCCAGCGTTCGGCGATGGGTTGCTCGACCACAGTCAGGTGGTAAACGCCGGCCTGAACCATTTCCAGCACGTCTTCCACCGCCAGGCTCGGATCGACCCACTCGATCTTCACCGGCGGCAATTTGCGCAGGGCCAGTTTCTGATTGAGTTGCAGGATGGCTTCGTCGGCCGCGCTGCCACTGGTCAGCATCAGCGTACGCCCGGAAAGCTGTTCGGGGTGCTTGAGCGCGCGTTCGCCTTTCACGCCCACCACCACCAGCGGCACGTGGCTGACCACCGGTTGCGTGGCCTCGACATAGCGGGCAGCGCTGGCGTCCAGCAGTTCGCCCGGGGCGACAATATCGCCCTCCCCGCGCTGCAGTGCGGCAAGCAACTGGTCCTTGGCTTTGGGAATGAGCTTGAGGGAAATCTTCTGGCCATCGCGGGCATGGCTGTTGAGGTAGGTTTCGAACGCTTGCAGGCGACGACACTCGACGCCCAGCGGTTCACCCTGCACCTCTGCCGAGCTGTTGCGGCTCTGGTTGACAAGCACACGCAACACTTTAGCGCTGCGTATCGCAGGCAGGTCACGCACCTGATTTTTCTTGATCACCACGGGCGGACCGGCGGGCCGCGGCGACGCATGGGCGGGAACCGCCACGACGCACAGCAGCGTGAACAGGGAGGCTCGGATCATTGATGCTCCGATGAACAGCCGAATAGGCGGCTTGAAGCCTGCGCCTGGCAGCCAGGCGGCCCACGGCGCGTGCAGCGGCGTGCGTCCGATCGGGCGCTGTCACAGGATGTGGGTGATGCAAGCAGTTGGGCCTGCCTGTTTTTTATCGCACCAGTCGCTCTGGTATTCTTCTGGGCCTCTGGCCTGAAGGTAGCACCATGCAACTAATCGACATTGGCGTCAACTTGACCAACGCAAGCTTCGCCTCCCGCGAACGCGAGGTCGTGGACCGCGCGTACGCGGCCGGCGTCAGCCAGTTGATACTGACCGGGACCGACATTGAGGGCAGTGAACAGGCTCTTGCCTTGTCGCGCCGACTGGATGACAGCGGCGAGCGGCTGTTCAGCACTGCCGGCATTCACCCCCACTCCGCAAGTGCATGGACCCACGAAACCGAACGCCAGCTCAGCGCGCTGCTGGCGGAAAAGTCCGTGTGTGCCGTCGGCGAATGCGGGCTGGATTTCAACCGTGACTTCTCTCCTCGCCCGCAGCAGGAAAAAGTGCTGGAAGCGCATCTGGCCCTGGCGGTGGAATTGCAGCTGCCGGTGTTCCTGCATGAGCGCGACGCTGATGAGCGTCTGCTGGCCATCCTGCGAGAATTCCGCGATCAGCTTCCGGCGGCCGTAGTGCACTGCTTCACCGGAGAGAAGCGTGCGTTGTTCAGCTACCTCGATCTGGACCTGCACATCGGCATCACCGGCTGGATTTGCGACGAACGCCGCGGGACACACCTGCACCCTCTGATCCGGGACATTCCTCGCGGTCGTCTGATGCTGGAAAGCGACGCGCCGTACCTGCTGCCGCGCACCTTGCGGCCCAAGCCGAAGAACGGTCGCAACGAACCGGCCTATTTACCCGAAGTCCTGCGCGAAGTCGCACTGCATCGGCAAGAAACTCCGGCCGAGGTGGCAGCGCATACCACCGACTGCGCTCGCGAATTCTTCGGGTTGCCGACGGTCTCGCACGCGGACGAACCCTCCTCCGCTGAACGCTGATCTGCCGCCTATCAGGCTGATAGCAATCCTCGATTCGCTGAAGTGAACCTTGGCGCCTATTCTCACCTCTATCAAAAACACTTCTTATTCAGGTTTCAACGAGGGGAGCATCATGCCCAAGTTCATTACGGATCTTCATATCGGGGAATTCTTCAGCGGGTCGCGCAAGGAAGGTCTGCCTTCTAACGCTGTGCTGTCGTCACTGGCGTTCCCGCTGTCCATTGTCTCCGGCCTGCTGTTGCTGGACGGTGCCCTGAGCAGCAGCCTGACCTCGGCCGCCATTGGCGTGTTGGGTCTGGTCGCCGCGCAAGCCATCAAGGCCAGAGGCCAGTAAACGGCCTCTGCGTGAAACGGTTCCAGGTCGTCACCAGCGAATGTCCGCTCCGCTGACGCCTGCCAGGTTAATCCGCAGCGCGACCAAGCTGCGACTGCGCCCACGCTGCAATTGCAACCCCGCTCATTGGCAGAACAGGCTTCAGAGCCCCGACTTTCAGCCAAACACCGTCACCGTCTGGCGGCTCATAGCAACCAGCTCCCCTTGTGGGCCCCACAGCGCCGCTGCGGTATGTCCATAGCCGTCACGGGCGTGCTCAATCTCGGCTCGATATTGCGTCCAGTCATGGGTCGTCATCGCGGGCAACGGCTGCACAAACTCTATCGTCCAGGTCAACGAGCTCCCCGGCGCAGGCTTATTCAGATGCGGCAGCACTGCGGGCGGCCAGGTGTCGACCAGCGCGAGCAGGTGCGCCTCGGTCAGAGGCTCCTCCTCTACGTCCCTCAAACGGGCGTAGCCGCCAATGGCTCTGGACGGCGTCCCGGAAAACGGCAGCCCGCCCAACGCCCAGCGCAGATCAATGTAGCGAAGGTATTCCGGCATGACGCCAGAAATGAAGGGAAAAGGCTGAATCTCGCCCACCGCCTTGAACACCGGCGCAGGCTCGGCCTGGACGGAGACCATCGACGCCCGGGGCGCGCCGAAGCTGCCCTGAATCAACGTCATGACTTCGCCGTTCTGCACAGCGCGCCCCAGTACTTGGCTGACCGCCTTGCCTTCGCGCAGCACTTCCACCTCAAAAGAAATGGGCGTGTCGATCGCTGGCGGCGCGACAAAACAGATTGCCAGTGAGCGGACCGGACGCTCGGACGACACCTTCGCGCGCATCGCTTCGTATCCCAATGCAGCCATCAGCCCGCCGAAGCAGGCCCTCCCCTGGGCCCAGGATGCGGGGATGGTTACGGATTGGGGGTGAGTACGTACGGCGTCGAGCAGCTCGGAGAATTTCATGCGCGTTCCAGGGTGGCAGGCGGTGTACACGGATGTTAACGAGGCAGGCGCCGCAGGACAGGGTCTATAAGTGCCAACCTGCGGACCAAAGCATCCTGTCCTGCCTGTCCTGCCTCGCCTTCGCCTTCAGCGTTTTACGATGGCGCTTATCGAGGCGAATGCTTGCCAAAACAAGCCGTGTACAGCCGGTCCAATACTTCGTCGGACTTTTCCTCGGCGCGGCGAATTCCAAGCTCCCATCCCGCCACACAGGGCGCGAGGTCCTGCTGGTGCCGGGCCTGCTCCAGCCACTGCAGATGGTCGTGCCAGTCGCCCAGCGCGCCCTGCGCCGCTTTCAAACGACGCTGCATGTTTTGGGGCTGATGACTCAGTTCAGGATAAGCCTCGGCGGCGTAGCGCACGCGTTTGATCAGCAGGCGCAGACGGTGACGGTCATGGGCGGGGTCACCCATCGCCTGGCGCAGCTGCTTCCACTGTTTGTCCAGACGCTTTTCAATGCGCTGCTGCAGCTTATCCAGCTGACCATTGCGCTGCTGGGTGCGCAGCAGTGCTGGCAGTTGGTCCAGCACGCCAAGCAGCCGATTGAGCTCAGTGGAGGTGGCAACATTGGGGCAGGCTTTTTCCAGGTACTGGGCGCGTTTGGCCGCCGCCTGCGGCAAACCCTGCTCGGTCAGGAACGCGGCCAGCACCTGCATGTCCCGCAGCGGCGTGGTCAGCGCGCCGACGTCCTTTGCCGCCGCTTCGACTTGATCCAGGCCCGGCAAACCGCGCAGAGGTCGCAGCACGCTGCGCAGACGCCTGACCGTGGTGCGCAAGTCGTGCAGCGCCTCACTGTCGGTGGACGCTTCCAGCCGCGCGTGGCAGGCCAGCAATTTGATGTTAAGGCCGATAATCTCGGCAACCAGGTGATCAACCATCGCTGACATTAAACACTCCTTGGCTGTTGATTAAGGCTGTTTGTCCTTCAACGAAGACAAACGCCACGGCAAGCTGCGGCGCAGGGATTTGAGGTGCTGGCGCAGCGTCGCGTGAGAACCACCTCCTCCGGCATAGCGCTGAGCCTGAAACTCCCGCACAAACGCTTCGATGGCCTGCGCCTGTGCGGGAAGCCGCTCGCCGGCGCGCCGGGCAAACGCCTGGGCACCCTCACCCGGCTGCCGCTTAAGACCCTGCCGGGCCAGCAGACGTTCGAAACGGTTGAACACACGCAACTGGAAGTCGCTCTGGCGCTGCCACGGTTTAAGCAGCCACAGCGCCAGCAGCCCGAGAATGATCATCGCCCCCGCCGCGAACACCGGCCCCTGAAACCCGGAAAACCAGCGCCCCAGTACCTGCAGCTGCTGCTGGCCCTGATAGCCCAGCACCCAGCGCTGCCAGCCGTAATTGAGGCTGTCCCAACTCATGCGAATCGAATTCAGCCACGCCAGGTTTCGGTAGCGCAGCGCCGACATGGGCGAGTCCCCGAGGAACTCCTCGTCCGCGGCGAGCGCCTGTTCAAGGCCTTGCTCGACACGCATCGGTGCGACCGCCGCCGTCGGGTCGACACTGCGCCAGCCCACGCCCGCTTGCCAGTATTCAACCCAGGCGTGCGCATCGAACTGGCGCACGCTGAGGTAGTTGCCGTCAGGATTCAGTTCGCCGCCTTGATAACCGGTGACAACCCGGGCTGGCACCCCCGCCGCACGCAACGCAAAGGTCATCGCCCCGGCGTAGTGCTCGCAGAAGCCGGCGCGGCTGCCGAACAGGAAGTCATCGACACTGTTGGCACCCAGGGATGGCGGCTTGAGGGTGTAGCGGAACGGCTGCGCGGTGAAATACGCAAGCAGCGCATCCACCACCGCGTCGGCTGCGCCATGGTGACGGTGCAGGTCGGCTGCCCACTCGCGCACTTGCGGGTTCCCTCTGGCCGGCAATTGCAACGCCTGCAGACGAGCGCCTTCGCTGAGCACCGTCTCGCGCACCGCATCGGGCCAGGACTCAGCGCTGTACAGCATCGATTGCTCAACCGGACGTCGACGCTGCCAGCGGAAATCGCTCATCTGGCGCACGCCGGCCACATCGGTTTGCCCGACGTCCAGGGTCATTAGCCAGGGCTTGCCGGTCGGTTCCAGTACTACGCTGTAGCGCACGCTCGGGCCTTCACGGCGCCAGGACGGTGCATCCGGCACCTGCGCCCTTGAAGACTGCGACCAGCGCCGGCCGTCGAACTGGTCAAGCGTCAATGCTCGCCAGTACAGTTGATGACGGGGCGGCGGCGGACCCTCAAAGCTGGCGCGAAATGCCAACGCAGCGGATTTGCTCAGCTCGGCGATGTCACCCGGCGTCATGCTGTCGGAAAGCCCGGTCTGCGCTTTGTTGCTTGGCTGCGGCAAGGACCACAGCGGGTCAAGCCGTGGGAAGAACAGGAACAACAGCACCATCAGCGGCACGGCCTGCAGGAGTAACTTGCCCGACAATTTCAATGTTGCGGCTGGCCTGCTTGAGACGCTCGACTGCTGCAGGCCGATCAGCGCGGCCAGCAGCGTGGTGATCGGCAGCAGAGTAAACAGGCCCCAGAGCAACGAGTCTTCAAACAGATAACCGACCGCGATGCAAAAAAAGCCGAGAAAGATCAGCACCAGGGCATCGCGTCGGGTTTGCATTTCCAGCATCTTCAGGACGAAGGCCGCGATCAGCAAAGCCGCCCCTGCGTCCAGGCCGATCAAGCTGCCGCGCGCCAGGTAAATCCCGCCGGCGGTACCGACCAGCAGCCCCGCCTTGATCCAGGTGCCGGGCATGCGCACGCGCATACGAAAGATCTGAATGCGCCAGAACGAGCACGCCAGCCAGAGGACCAGCAAGGCCACGGGCACATGCAGCGAAAACGGCACGATCACCAGCGCCTGGGCGATCAACAACCAGTTGAGGCTGACGCGCGGGATGGGCTTGCTCAGGCTTGCGGAGGTCATGGTTGTGGCCTGCTCATGCCCGCACCCCGTACAGCGCCAACTGGCGCAAACACGTCTCGCGATGGGCGTCACCGCTGTCCACGGCCGAAACGAAGCCTGGCAGACGCAGCGCAAAAGGCCGCTGGCGACGGGACAGCTCCAGTACCCAGTAACAAAGCCGCGACAGCCGCTCTTCGATGTCACCGCCCAACGCCATGAAATCCAGGCACAGGTCGTGGCCGCTGAGGTCGCTGAACTCCTTGACCATCAGCGCCTGCCCGCGCGACCAGGCTTTCCAGTGCATGCGTCGCGTCGAATCACCCGGCTGCCACAGGCGCAGGCCCTGATAGTCATCGACGCCCGGCCCTGTCGTGGCGTGCCCCTCGTCCTCGGCGTGGGGCTGCACGCCCTGCAGCAGCGGCATCGTCCCGGCCAACGGCCTCGGGTAGATCAGCACTGTCTGTTCCAGATCCAGCCAGCTCCAGGCGCGGAAGATGCCCAGCGGGAACACACTCTCCACCCGCAAACGCGGCGCCCGCAGCCACCCGCGCTGGAGGGCCGGCAGCGTCAGGCCCACCTCCACCTGACAATTGGCCGGTACGTCCGTCTGCTCCAGCTGTTCGCTGCTCCAGCCCAGGGCAATGGCCTGATGCCCCGGACCCGAGCTTTCAAGACGCAAGCGCAATTGCACCGGCTCGCCGACGAACACCGAGCGTGCGTGGCCGCCACTGAGGATCAACCCGCTGACGTTGCGATAGGTGTGCAGAATCGCCAGCACACCGACTGACAGCATGAGAAAGGTCAAACCGTAAGCAAGGCTGTTCTGATAATTGATCGACACCAGTAACAGCAGAACCAGGACGAGCGCGTACGTGCCCCCTGCGCGGGTGGGCAGAATAAAGATTCGGCGGTGATCCAGCTCGACCCGCGACGCTGGCGGGATTCGGCGTCCCAGCCAGCGCTGCCAGTACGGTTTGAACGGTTCGATCACAGCACCGGCACCTCACGCAGTAACCATTGCACCAGCGCGCCGCCGCCATGTCCGGTCGGGTCCGTGCGCTCGCGCAAGCGGTGGCCGATGACTGCGGGAAGAATGGCTTGCACGTCTTCAGGGATCACGTAGTCGCGGCCGGCGAGCAGCGCCCAGGCCCGCGCCGCCGACAACACCGCCAGGCTGGCCCGGGGCGACAGGCCATAGGCAAATTGCGGCTGGCTGCGTGTGGCATCGACCAGGCGCAGCACGTAATCGACCAGCGCGTCGCTGGCCCGCACCTGCCGCGCTTCTTGCTGAAGCAAGGCAAGCTCGGCGTGATCCAGCAACGGCTCGATACGCGGCAGCAGGTCGCGTCGGGACTCGCCCAGCAGCAGGGCTTTCTCCGCAGCACGGGCGGGATAGCCCAGCGAAAGGCGCATTAAAAAACGGTCCAGCTGCGATTCGGGCAACGCGAACGTTCCGCCCTGACTGAAGGGGTTCTGTGTGGCGATGACAAAAAACGGGTCCGGCAACAGGCGAGTGGCACCCTCAATGGTGACCTGCCCCTCTTCCATGGCTTCCAGCAGCGCGCTTTGGCTCTTGGGGGTGGCGCGGTTGATTTCGTCCGCCAGCACCAGTTCGGCGAAGATCGGTCCGGGGTGAAAAGTGAATTGCCCGGTCTCCCGGTCAAACACCGAGGTGCCGAGGATGTCCCCCGGCAGCAAATCGGAAGTGAATTGAATGCGTTGAAAGCTCAGGCCGAGCACCCGGGCCAGGGTGTGGCTCAGGGTCGTCTTGCCCATGCCGGGCAAATCTTCAATCAGAAGATGCCCGCCGCCCAGCAGGCAGGTCAACGCGAGCCTGACCTGAGGTTCCTTGCCCAGCACCACTTCGTTGACTGCGTTGAGACACGCATCCAGTTTTCTGCCCATCGGAAGGCCTCCCCAGGCGACTGCTCATGGCTGATAGGACTGCAACAAATGCCAGACGTGCAGCCACTGTAAAGTCAGCGTAGGCCTTTTCGCCAGAGTGAGATGGGGGAATTGGAGGGCCGCATCGCGGTGGCATGCACCGCGGGGGCAGCAGCGGATCAACGACCGGCGCGGGACTCACGGATGTAGAAGCGGGCTTTCTCGGCTTTCTCGGAACAACCCTCGAAAGCCTCGAACTGCTGCTGGGTCTTGGCGCCAGTCAGCAACGACAGCGCCTTGGAGTAGCTGACCGTGCCGGCGAAACCTTCGGCCTTGGCCAGATCAAGCTCGTGCCAGGCGCCGTCAAGGTTGGTCGCACAACTGTCACGGTAGGCCGTTTTGCCGGCGCAACCGGTGAGAACCAACGCCAACAGGGGCAGGCAGATCCAGGCTTTCATGGGTGTTACCTCAACTAGGGAAATCAGCGATGCGGCTTTGACGGTGCGGCCCGGTAAAAGTGCCGCAGCGCAGGGAGAGGCACAATAGCGGTTTAGACCGTCGCGGTGTGATGAATCAGTTGCCTGATTCAAGCTGATTAATCACCTGATCCGGGCGTGCCTCGCAGTCGCATCTTCTGTTACACATTCACCAGCCTATAGCCAACGCCCGCTTCCGTGAGGATATAGCGCGGCGCGGCGGGATCGTCCCCCAGCTTTTGCCGCAGGTGACCCACCACGATTCGCAGATAATGGGTGTCCTCGACATGGGTCGGGCCCCAGATGTCCTTGAGCAGCTGCTGCTGGGTGATCACTCGCCCCGGATGTCGCGCCAGCTGCGCCAGCACTGCGTATTCCTTGCGGGTCAGCGCTACCTCGGCAGCCTCCAGGGACACCCGTCGATACGCCAGGTCGATGTTCAGCGCGCCGATCACCACCGCCGATTCCGCCTGACTGCCCTCCGGCGCCTGACGCAACAGCGCCCGCACGCGCGCCAGAAACTCCTGAATTCCGAACGGTTTGGTTACGTAATCATTGGCACCGGAGTCCAGTGCGCGGACCTTTTCACCCTCGCTGGCACGCACTGAGAGCACCAGCACCGGCACGTTCGACCATTCACGAAACTGGCTGAGCACGTCCTGCCCGTCCATGTCCGGCAGGCCTAGATCGAGTACCAGCAGATCGGGTTTGTTGAGCGCCGCTTGCGTAAGGCCATCACCGCCTGTCCCCGCCTCCAGCACTTTGTAGCCTTGTGACGCGAGGCTGATGCGCAGAAATTTGCGGATCTGCGGCTCGTCGTCAATCACCAGAATGGTCGCCGTCTGGCTCATGGGTGTCCTGTCATGGGGTAAGACTCAGTTTCACAAGGGCGTCAGAGTAGCGCAAAGCCTATTCAGACCGCCTGGTCCATTTCTGCTTCGGGCTGTGTTTGCAAGGGCAGGTGCAGGCTGATACAGGTGCCATGGCCGTCAATTCCCTCCGCCACGCTGATGCGTCCGCCGTGGGCGCCGACCATGCCCTGACAAATCGCCAGACCCAGCCCGGTGCCCTGCCCGCCCCGGTCCCCGCGCGCGGCGGTGTAGAACATGTCGAAAATCTTCGCGCGCTCGTTTTCGGGAATTCCAGGTCCTTCGTCGCTCACGGCGAATACCAGTGTTCCCTCCTCCTCGCTGACGCCTAGCTGCAATCGGCCGTTGACGGGCGAAAAGCGCGCCGCATTCTCGGTCACGTTGATCAGTGCCTGCTCGATCAGCGCAGCATGCACATACAGCAGCGGCAACTCGGCGGGCACGTGAGTGCTGACCTGCAACGGTGCCAGCACCGCGCGTAACCGGTTGAGCGCGCTGCCGACGATATCACCCGGCGACACCCAGTCCCGCGCCAGCTTGAGGGCGCCATGGCCAAGGCGCGTCATGTCCAGCAGGTTCTGGATGTAGCGGTCCAGACGCTCGGCCTCGTCCCGGGTGCCTTCGAGCAGTTCACGGCGATCGTCCAGCGGAATCGCCTCGCCCAGCGCCAGCAGGCTGTCGATGCTGCCACGCATGGCGGTCAGCGGGGTGCGCAGGTCGTGGGACACCGAGGCCAGCAACGCGCTGCGCAGTTGCTCGGTTTCGCCGTGCAGACGCGCGGCTTCCAGGTCCTCGGCCAGCCGCGCCCGTGCCAGCGCCTGCCCCAACGGCTGACTGAGGGCGGTGAGCAAGCGTCGCCGCTGGACGCTGAAGCTATGGCCCTGTTTGGCACGGATGCCCAGTAACGCCAACGGTGCGTCGTCGACCCACAGCGGCAGCCACCACCAGTGACTCGACGGCAACGTGCCGGTGCCCTTGCCCGCCGGTTGACCGTGCTGCCACGCCCAGTCGGCCGCCGCGCGCTCAGGTTCGGAGAACTCCAGCGGCCCGCCCACCTCGACTTTCCAGCCATGCTCGCGGTCGTTGTCCAGTACGCACAACTGCACCTCGCTCCAGCCGGCCAGATGATGATCGGCGGCAGACAGCACCGCCTGGCGGTCCGTGGCAGCGGTCAAACGTCGCGACAGGTCGAGCAACTCGCTGGTCTCTTCCTGGGTATCGCGCAGCGCTTGCAACTGACGGCGTTGGCGCGCCGCGAGGTTGCCGGTCAAGGCCGCCATCAACAGAAAGAACAGCAACGTCAGCACGTCTTCCTCGCGCTGGATGCTCAGCGAGAAATTCGGCGGAATGAAGAGAAAGTCATAGGCGAGAAAGGACAGCACCGAACAGACCATCGCCGGGCCGACACTGCTGCGCACGGCCACCAACAGGACGGCGGCGAGAAACACCAGGGAAATATTGGGCAGCGCCAGCCAGCTCGCCACCGCCCAGGCCAGCGCACTGGCGCCAAGGGTGGCAACCAGCGCCAGAGCGTAATCGAACCCGACCAGCGTGCGTGGCGATGTGGATTGCGGCTGATCGGGGCGTGACTCGCTGTCGAGCACGTTGATTTCCAGCCCCTGGGCATTGCGCAACAGGCGCGACGCCAGACCGCCACCCAACAGACGACGGCGCAGAGAAGGCCGCGACTGCCCCACCAGCACGAGGCTGGCTCGGCGTTCGGCGGCGTGTTGAATCAGGGTTTTCGCCACCTCTGCCGCGCGCAGCACCACCACTTCGCCACCCAGCCGTTCGGCCAACTGCTGCGCGCCTTGCAAACGGGTTCGCGCCAGTTCGTCGATAAAGCGTCCGTTATCGACATGCACCAGACTCCACGGCAGATGCCGGCGTTGCGCCACGCGGCTGGCATGACGCACCAGACGCTCGGCCTGAGCGTCGCCGTCGATACCCACCAGCAGCCGACCCCGCACCGCCGGCGCAGCCCGACCCAATTGCCGATAGCCCAGCGCCAGGTCGTCATCCACCTGCGCGGCGGCCGTCTGCATCGCCATTTCCCGCAGCGCAGTGAGGTTGGTCTGGGTGAAGAACGCATCAATGGCAGCCCGCGCTTGCTCGGGGACGTAGACCTTGCCGTCGCGCAGACGCTCCAGCAGTTCGCGCGGCGGCAGGTCAATCAGCACCAGCTCATAAGCTTCCTGCAGCACCCAGTCGGGCAGCGTCTCGCGCACTTGCACGCCAGTGATACCACGCACTTGGTCGTTGAGGCTTTCCAGGTGCTGGACGTTGACCGTGGTGTAGACGTCGATCCCGGCAGACAGCAACTCCTGAATATCCTGCCAGCGCTTGGCGTGACGGCTGCCGGGTGCATTGCTGTGCGCCAGCTCGTCGACCAGTACCAGTTTTGGCTTGGCCGCGAGTAGACCGTCGAGGTCCATTTCTTCGAGCATGACGCCACGGTATTCGGTGCGCAGCATCGGCTGCTGCGGCAGACCGCCGAGCAACGCTTCGGTCTCGGCACGACCGTGGGTCTCGACAACACCGGCTAGCAACGCTACGCCCTGACGCATCTGCGAATGCGCGGCCTGAAGCATCGCGTACGTCTTGCCCACCCCCGGTGCCGCGCCCAGAAACACCTTCAGCCGCCCGCGATCGTCCCGGGGCAGATTGACCAGCAAGGCGTCGGCGCGGTTGGTTGAATTCACTAAGGTTGTCCTGAGGTGTGGGATCGGGTTGATCGTTGTCCTGGCTTACGTTGCGCAACGTCACAGATCTGTATCCTGGCCGAGGCCAATTGCAGGAGCGCACTTGCCCGCGAAGGAGGCGGTACATCCGATGCATCTCCATCGTCTGAGCTCATGCATTCGCGGGCAAGCGCGCTCCTACAGTTCGGCGTGCGCCACAGGTCCCTGTCCGGGCCGAAACCCGGCGTACCCATCACCGAGGCCATGCCAGCCGAACGATCCAGCGGACTTAGTTCACGACCTTGCCAGACGGTAACCGATCCAGACCCAAGTTCAAATCCAGCACGTTCACCACCGGCGGGCCGATCAATGAGGTGCGGGTGTTCTCGGCGACCATTTTCTGGACTGCTTCACGCGGCAGGTTGCGCGCCGCGGCGATACGCGCCACCTGGTAGTCCGCCGCTGCGGGCGACAGATGCGGGTCAAGGCCGCTGCCGGAGGTGGTCAGCAGGTTCAGTGGCACCGGGCCCTGATTTTCGACCTTCTCCCTGGCCGCATCCTCACCGACCCGCGTGGCCAGCGCCGGATTGCTGGGCGACAGGTTACTCGCACCGCTCGCCACCGTGGCATACGCGCCGGCGGAAGGACGTGGGTGGAACCACTCCTCGCCGGTGACATTCTGGGCAATCAATTCCGAGCCGCGCACCTTCTCATGGTCGTCGTAGACCACGCTGCCGTTGGCCTGTTCGGGAAACGCTACCTGTGCGACACCGGTCACTACCAGCGGGTAAGCCACGCCGGTGATCAGGGTCATCAGAACGATCAGGCTCACGGCCGGACGCAATACGCTGGACATCATTCATTCCTCGTGTGAAGTGAGCGCCGCGCGGGATCATTCACCGCGCAGCACGATCAAGGGTTAAACCAGGTGCAAGGCCGTCAACAGCAGGTCGATCGCCTTGATGCCCACGAAAGGCACCACCAGCCCGCCCAGCCCGTACACCAGCAGATTGCGTCGCAGCAAATGCGCAGCGCTCGCGGCCTGCACACGGACCCCGCGCAACGCCAGCGGAATCAGCACCACGATGATCAGCGCGTTGAACACGATGGCCGACAGGATCGCGCTTTGCGGGCTGGCCAGGTGCATGATGTTGAGCACGCCCAGCTGCGGGTAGATGGCCGCGAACAGCGCCGGCAGGATGGCAAAGTACTTGGCCACGTCATTGGCGATGGAAAAAGTCGTCAGCGCGCCGCGGGTCACCAGCAATTCCTTGCCGATCTGCACCACGTCCAGCAGCTTGGTGGGGTCGCTGTCCAGGTCAACCATGTTGGCGGCTTCCCGCGCGGCCTGCGTGCCATCGTTCATCGCCATGCCGACATCGGCCTGGGCCAGGGCCGGGGCGTCGTTGGCGCCGTCGCCGCACATGGCCACCAGACGACCGTCGTTCTGCTCCTGCCGGATGCGCTCCAGTTTCTTCTCGGGCGTGGCTTCGGCCAGCACGTCATCAACGCCCGCCTCTGCCGCGATCGCCGCCGCGGTCAGCGGGTTATCGCCCGTCACCATCACGGTGCGAATGCCCAGTTTGCGCAGCTCTTCGAAGCGCTCGCGAATGCCTGGCTTGACCACGTCCTTCAGATGGATCGCGCCCAGCAGCTTGCCGTCGCCGCAGACCAGCAACGGGGTGCCGCCGGTTTTGGCGATCTTGTCGATTTCGCGAGCCAGCACCGGTGGCAGATCACTGCGGTCACGGCCGAGGAACTTCAGCAGCGAATCCACCGCGCCCTTGCGGTAGACACGGCCCTGGAAATCAACGCCGGACAAACGGGTTTCTGCGGTGAAAGGCACGGCGGTCAGCTGACTCGCCGCTGGCTCCGTCATGGGGTGCGAGGCGCGCAGGTACTCGACGATGGATTTGCCTTCGGCGGTGTCATCGGCCAGCGACGCCAGCAGCGTGCCCTCGCTCAGCTCTTTGGGCGATACGCCCGGCGCGGCATACACCGCAGAGCAGCGACGGTTGCCGAAAGTAATGGTGCCGGTCTTGTCCAGCAGCAGCACATGAACGTCGCCCGCCGCCTCTACCGCGCGGCCCGATTTGGCGATGACATTCAGCCGTACCAGGCGGTCCATGCCGGCGATACCGATGGCCGACAGCAAGCCGCCAATGGTCGTCGGGATCAGGGTCACCAGCAGCGCCACAAGGAACACCAGCGGCAGGTTACCGCCGGCAAAGTGCGCAAAGGGCTGCAGCGTCACGACCACCAGTAAAAAGATCAGGGTCAGGCCGATCAGCAAGATGTCGAGCGCAACCTCGTTGGGGGTCTTCTGCCGCTTGGCGCCTTCTACCAGCGCGATCATGCGGTCCAGGGTGGATTCGCCCGGGTTGGCGCTGATGCGCACCAGTAGCCAGTCCGACACCAGTCGAGTATTGCCCGTGACAGCCGAGCGGTCGCCACCGGATTCACGAATCACCGGGGCCGATTCACCGGTGATCGCTGCTTCGTTGACCGCGGCAATGCCTTCGATGACCTCGCCATCACCCGGGATCAACTCCCCGGCTTCGACACGGACCACATCGCCCTTGCGCAGGGTGGCAGCGTTGACCATCCGCGGCTGGCCGTTGGCATCCTGCAGCCTGGCCTTCAGGCCTTCGGTGCCGGCTTTCAGGCTGTCGGCGCGGGCCTTGCCACGGCCTTCGGCGAGGGCTTCGGCGAAGTTGGCGAACAGCACGGTGAACCATAGCCAGACCGCGATCTGCACGGCGACGGACGTCGGCACTGCCGGATCAGGGATCAGACACAGCACGGTGGTCAGAATGGCGGTCAGTTCGACCACCAGCATCACCGGCGCCCGTTGCAGCTGACGCGGATCGAGCTTGACGAACGCCTGGATCAGCGCCGGGCGCCACAGTGCGGCGAACCCGGTTTTGGCTGGGGCGCTTGCGGGCTGCTGGCCATGACCGGGCACGGCCGTGTTGCTGGCCGGGGCGTTGCTGTCCGGGCTCTTTGTTACAGGGGCTTGCATGTTCATGGTGTAGTCCTCAGAAGCCCAGGCTCAAGTGTTCGGCAATCGGTCCCAGTGCCAGCGTCGGCAGGAACGTCAGGCCACCCACGAGCAGAATGGTCATGGTCAGCAAGGTAACGAACAGCGGGCCATGGGTCGGAAAGCTGTTCTGGCCGAGCGGGGACGTCTTCTTGGCCGCCAGACTGCCCGCCAGCGCCAGTACCGGCAGGATGTAGCCGAAGCGGCCAATGAACATCGACAAGCCCAGCATCAGGTTATGAAAGGTCGTGTTGGCGCTGAAGCCACCGAAGGCCGACCCGTTGTTGGCGGTTGCCGAGGTATAGGCGTACAGCAACTGACTGAAACCGTGGGCGCCGGGGTTGCTCACTGCACCCGCCGGGCCCGGCAAGCTGGCGGCCAGCGCGCCGAACACCAGCACGCCAACCGGCATCACGATCAGCGTCGCCACCAGTAACTTGACTTCACGGGCCTGAAGCTTCTTGCCCAGGTATTCCGGGGTGCGGCCGATCATCAGACCCGCCAGGAACACCGCGATCAGCACGTTGAGCAACATCCCGTAGAGGCCTGCGCCAACGCCGCCGAAGATCACCTCACCGACCATCATGTTGGCCAGGGCGATCATGCCGGTCAGCGGGTTGAGGCTGTCGTGCATGCCATTGACCGAACCGTTGGAAGCAGCCGTCGTGGTCGCGGCCCAGAGCACGGTAGCGGTGGTTCCGAAGCGCGTTTCCTTGCCCTCCATCGGCGCGGCCTGCTCGACCGAGGCGATGTTCAGCGCAGGGTTGGGCTGATACTCGGACCACATGGCCGTTGCGCCACCGATCAGAAACAGCGCCAGCATGCAGGCGATGATTGCGCGGCTCTGACGCATGTCCTTAACGTAATGGCCGAAGGTGAAGACCAGCGCCACCGGGATCAGGATGATCGACACCAGCTCGAACAGGTTGCTCCAGATGGTCGGGTTTTCGAACGGGTGCGCCGAGTTGACGCCGAAGAAACCGCCGCCGTTGGTGCCCAGTTGCTTGATCGCAATCTGGCTGGCCGCAGGGCCCAGGGGAATGGTCTGATCGGTACCTTGCAGGGTTACGGCATCAACGTAGTGCGCGAAGGTCTGCGGCACGCCCTGCCAGACCAGCAGCAGCGCCAGCACCAGGCACAGCGGCAGCAGGCCGTACAAGGTTGCACGGGTCATGTCCGCCCAGAAGTTGCCCAGATGCTGAGTCGAGCGGCGGCTGATGCCCCGGCAAAACGCGACCAGCACGGCGATGCCGGTGGCGGCGCTGACGAAGTTCTGCACGGTCAGGCCGGCCATCTGGCTCAGGTAACTCAGCGAGGCTTCGCCGCTGTAGCTCTGCCAGTTGGTGTTGGTGACGAAGCTCATTGTGGTGTTGAACGCCAGCGACCATTCCATCCCCGGCAGGCCTTGAGGATTGAGCGGCAACGACCCTTGCATCAGCAGGATCGCAAACAACACGACAAACCCCGCCAGGTTGAAGGCCAGCAGGGCCAGTGTGTAGGTTTTCCAGTTTTGCTCGACCTTGGGGTCGACGCCCGCCAGGCGATAACAAACGCGCTCGACCGGGCCCATGACCGGGGTCAGAAAGGTCCGCTGACCTTCCATCACGTTGTAGTAAAACCGTCCCAGCAGCGGCGCGGGCAATAGCACCAGGGCGAAAAACGCCAGTATCAGCAGGTAGTCATAACCGTGCATGGCCGTCACTCCTCGACCCGGCCGGCACGCAGCAGCGCCACCAGCAAGTACACGAACAACCCTGCTGCCAGCAGCAGCGACACCCCATCCAGAACGCTCATGAAAAACTCTCCGTCATACGGCGACTGCCGTGTGGGGCAATTGTGTTCAGTGAGGGTGTAAAGGAACGAGAGCGACGGGGGTCGTGGGGCATAAAGAAAGCGTAAAGAGTGAATAAAACAGACCGTTTACAAGCTTTACACCGTAGGCATATCCGTTATTTGTGGGTGGAGTTGTTATGGTTCCGCCCTTACGGCGGGTCACTTTTGGCAAAAGCGCCCCAAAAGTAACCAAAAACGCTTTGCTCCTGGTTAGGTCCCTCCTCCGTCGGGATTCCCTCACTTCGACGACCCTCCGTGGGCCCGCGCCGAACGGACATCCATGTCCTGACGGCGCTCTCGCCGCATCCATGCGGCTCGACCCACTGCGCGTCGTCTACGTTCGGCCTGCACCCAAGTCGCGGTTGGCGGCGTCCGGACTTTCTGTGTATGAAGATCAAGATCAACGGCAACGGCAACGGCAACGGCAACGGCAACGGCAACGGCAACGGCAACGGCAACGGCAACGGCAACGGCAACGGCAACGGCAACGGCAACGGCAACGGCAACGGCAACGGCAACGGCAAATTATGTTGCGATCACCAGCGTTTGCACGGTCTATCTGACTGGATGCAATTCCCTGTAGGAGCCGGCTTGCTGGCGAATGGGGTGGGCCAGCCACAGACATGTCGGCAGGCAGACAGCGTTCGCCAGCAAGCCGGCTCCTACAGTGAGATCGCGATCACCCAGTGCGACCGGCTTCAGCCGGGAAGCAGATTGTCAGGCTGCATTTTTCCTAGCTGAAACATCGCATTCGCCATTAAGCCGCCCCCCAGTGAGATCGCGATCACCCAGTGGGACCGGCTTCAGCCGGGAAGCAGATTGTCAGGCTGCATCTTCATATCTGAGACGTCGCATTCGCCATCAAGCCGGCCCCCAGTGAGATCGCGATCACCCAGTGGGACCGGCTTCAGCCGGGAAGCAGATTGTCAGGCTGCATCTTCGGATCCGAGACATCGCATTCGCCATCAAGCCGGCCCCCAGTGAGATCGCGATCACCCAGTGGGACCTGCTTCAGCCGGGAAGCAGATTGTCAGGCTGCATCTTCAGATCTGAGACATCGCATTCGCCATCAAGCCGGCCCCCAGTGAAATCGCGATCACCCAGTGGGACCGGCTTCAGCCGGGAAGCAGATTGTCAGGCTGCATCTTCATATCTGAGACATCGCATTCACCATCAAGCCGGCCCCCAGTGAGATCGCGATCACCCAGTGGGACCGGCTTCAGCCGGGAAGCAGATTGTCAGGCTGCATCTTCATATCTGAGACATCGCATTCACCATCAAGCCGGCCCCCAGTGAGATTGCGATCACCCAGTGGGACCGGCTTCAGCCGGAAAGCAGATTGTCAGGTTGCATCTTCATATCTGAGACATCGCATTCACCATCAAGCCGCCCCCACAGTGAGATCGCGATCACCCAGTGGGACCGGCTTCGGCTGGGAAGCTGTCGATCTGCTTTTGATCTCCATACGCAAAAAGCCCAGTCACCGCCAATCGCGACTTGGGTGCAGGCTGAACGCAGGTCTCGCGGAGTGGGCCGAGCGGCATGGATGCCGCGAGAGCCGCCCCCCGCCATGGATGGCGGATGGCGGCGGGCCCACGGAGCGAGACCGGAGTGAAGGTACTCCGACGAAGGAGGAGCCCAACCAGGAGCACAAGCCCTTGGTTACTTGGGGCTTTATCAAGTAACTCGCCGAAGGCGAAACAGTCTGCCCCCAGGCAGACGCTCTTGATCTTGATCTTGATCTTGATCTTGGCGCAGTCAGCCACCCCGCAAGGCCTGAGGATGTACCCGACTTGATACATTCAAGACACCCCACCGACACCTCCCCACCCCACCCTTTCGCCCCGCGCGCCAGCGAAGTAGCATGGCCGCGTCGACTCCTACCCGCGGCCCCATTCGGCAGCACAACACGGCGGCAGTACCATGCAGACACCTCCCGGCACCACCACCGCCACCTCGCCAGCCGAAGAGCGCCGCTGGAACACCCGCGCGCTGATCGTCGACGACGACATCCCGATCCGCGAACTGCTCTGCGACTACCTGGCCCGCTTCAACATCCACAGCACCGGTGTCACCGACGGCAACGCCATGCGCCAGGCGCTCGCCGAGGAGAACTACGACGTTGTGGTGCTCGACCTTATGCTGCCGGGTGAAGACGGGCTTTCGCTGTGCCGATGGCTGCGCAGCTCGTCCGACATCCCGATCCTGATGCTGACCGCCCGCTGCGAACCCACCGACCGCATCATCGGCCTCGAACTGGGCGCGGACGACTACATGGCCAAGCCCTTTGAGCCGCGCGAACTGGTGGCGCGCATCCAGACCATCCTGCGTCGCGTACGCGATGATCGCACCGAGGAACGCGCCACCCTGCGCTTCGACAACTGGCGGTTGAACAGCGTCCTGCGCCAGCTCACCGCGCCGGACGGCCTTGTCGTGCCCCTGTCCAACGCTGAATTCAGGCTGCTACGGGTATTCCTCGAACGTCCACGGCGGGTGCTCAACCGCGAGCAGTTGCTCGACGCCGCCCGAGGACGCTCCATCGAGGCATTCGACCGCAGCATCGATCTGCTCGTCTCGCGCCTGCGGCAGAAGCTGGGCGATGACCCGAAATCACCGCAGTTGATCAAAACGGTACGCGGCGAGGGCTACATGTTCGACGCCCGGGAGATTGGTTGATCCGCTCGGCCGACACCCTGTTCGCCCGGCTGTTCGGCGGGGCGCTGCTGGCTATCGTCCTGGCCCACCTGCTGGCGTTCGTCTGGTTTCATTACTACGGACCACGAATGCCGCCGCCCGAGTGCGCTCGGCCGATGGCCAGCCAGACGCAGCCTTGGCCGACTTCCGGCAGCACGTTGTCTGACAAAAACGACCCGCGCCCCGGGCCACCGTGCCGACCGCCGCTGCTGGGTATTCCGCTGGTCCCGCTGCTGTTTCAACTGATTACCCTGGTGATCGCCGCGTGGTTCGGCGCCAAGGCGTTGAGCCGGCCAATTCGCCGGTTGAGCGAAGCGGCCGAGCGCCTCAGCGAAAACCTCGACAGCCCTCCCCTGGCTGCCAACGGCCCACGGGAAGCGCAGCAGGCAGCGCTCGCGTTCAACCTGATGCAGGAGCGCATCCGCGAACAGGTGCAGCAGCGCGCACGCATGCTCGCCGCTGTGTCACACGACCTGCGCACCCCCCTGGCGCGCCTGAAACTGCGGGTCGAGCAGATAGAAGACCTGCGGCTGCACGGGCAAATGACCCAAGACCTGAACGACATGATCGGCATGCTCGATGCCACCCTGACGTACCTAAACGAGCAGCGCACCAGCGAAGCGCTGCAGTATTTCGACGTACAGGCGCTGATCGAATCCCTGGCTGAGAACGCCCAGGACAACGGCGATGACATTCAGGCGAGCGGCACCTGCCGACCGTTGAATTCCCAGCCCATGGCCCTGCGCTCCTGCCTCAACAACCTGATCGACAACGCGCTGCGTTACGCCGGCCACGCACGCGTGGAAAGCGAAGACACCAGCGACCTGCTGCGCATCCGCGTCATCGACCACGGCCCCGGCATTGCCAAAGAGCTGCGCGAAATGGTGTTCGAACCGTTCTACCGCGTGGAAGGGTCGCGCAATCGCAACTCGGGTGGAGTCGGCATCGGCATGACCATCGCCCGCGAAGCAGCGCGCCGGATGGGGGGTGACTTGCACCTTGAGGAAACCCCCGGCGGCGGGCTAACGGCCGTGCTGGAGTTGCCGCGCACCTGAGCGTCCGCGCAGGGTCATTCACTCGTTGCTCGCTTTGATCGCCTGTCGGGCGCGACTGTCGCCCACCCAATCGAGCAGCAGGCTGTAGGCCACCGCCAAGAGCGTCGGACCAATGAACAGGCCGATAAAGCCAAACGCCAGCAAGCCGCCAAACACCCCTAGCAAGACAATCACCAACGGCAAATTGCCGCCGCGACTGATCAGGTACGGCTTGAGCACGTTATCGACTCCACTGACGATGAACGTGCCCCACAGACCGAGAAAGATCGCCATCCCGTAATCACCACGCCAGGCCAGCCACGCCGTGGCCGGGATCCAGATCAGCGGCGGGCCCATGGGCACAAGGCTGAGCAGAAAGGTCCCGATACCCAGCACCAAGGCGCCCGGCACGCCGGCAATCAGGAAGCCGATCAAGGCCAGCACCGCCTGGGCCGCTGCCGTCCCGATCACTCCGTTCACTACCCGCTGCACCGTGCCTGCCACCAGGTCGAGGTAATACTGTGCGCGGTCACCGATCAGCCGTTCCAGCAGGCTGAGCACGAACGCCGCCACCCGTGGTCCGTCGCGATAGAAGAAAAACACGAAGACGATGCTCAGGGTCAGTTCGAGAATGCCCCCGCCGATCTGCGCGCTGCGCGCCAGCAGCCAGTTGCCGACCTGGCCCAGATAAGGTTTGACGCTGGCCAGCAAGGCAGCGCCCTGTTGGTCAATGGTGTTCCAGTAACCGACCAGCCGTTCACCCACCAGCGGGACGCCCGCCAGCCACGTGGGTGGATCGGGCAAACCGTCCACCTGCACGTCCTTGATGAAGCCGGTGGCGTCGCGCACGTGGTCTGCGAGGTTGAAACCCAGCCAGACCAGAGGCGCGAGCACCAGCACCATCCAGCCTACGGTCAAAATGGCGGCGGCAAGTGACTCGCGTCCCTTGAGCGCCCGGGTCAGCAAGCGCATCAGCGGCCAGCTGGCAAAAGCCAGCACGGCGCCCCAGAACAGCGCCGACCAGAACGGCGCCATTACCCACAGGCAAGCGCCGAGCAGCGCGAGCAGGAGTATCTGCACCAACAGGCGATCGTTATTGAACATGGTCATTCCGCACAAGGATGGGGATATCTGAGGAGCATACCGGTGAACCCCGTCGCCCGCCTGCTCTGACCATGCAGCCTGGAGATGCGCGCCAGAGGCACCGGTTCGAGGTCAACTGCGCTTAACGAATGAGCTGCAAGGTCAGACCGGGATTTTTACCATCACCAGCCTCCAGCCGTGCTGCGCGTACGCCCTTGGCCACAAGCGCCTGACGCCAGGCCTCGCGTTGCTCTCCAGAGAGCGTGACGCGCAATGTGCTGTCCAGATTCAAACCACGTGAAAGCAAGGTGATCCAGGGCTCCTGCGGTTCGGCGGTCAACATTGGCAGCTCAAGCTCACCCGTACTTTTCAGCTCACGCAGCAGAGTTGACGACGTCGGCAGCACATCGCCCAGAGGGGTGCTCGCCTGGAATTGTTCGACATGAAGGAAAGCGCGGCGGTTACCGCGAGTGATGCCATACAACGCCACCAAGGTATTGTCAGCCGGGGCAGCCAGGCGCAGCAGCAGATAGGACTGGCCGTTATCGGCGCCGTACAGCTTGGCGTTGCCGAATACTTCGTTGGCCCACAGGCTGCTTTCGCCGCAGTCCCGCGCCTGACACCAGAACAGTAGCTGTGCGCCCTGCTGCTGCAATGCCTCACGTGCGGCGGTGAATGCTTCGTCGGCGCTGTGCTCAACCGGCAATTGGTAGGTGATGGCGGTGACATTGCCGCGCCCGGAAACCTGTCCGTCGAACCGCAGCTGGCCGCTGATCTTGCGTATAGAGCCCAGCGGGTAGATATGTTCCAGCTCGACGGCCGGGCGATAGTCGACGATTTCTGCGTCGGTCAGTCTCGGCAGATTGGGCAGGTCCTGGCTACCGGGAACGTCGGCGGCATGGGTGATGGTGCTGAGGCCGGAGAGCAGCAGCGCTAACGCGAGCGTGCGGGTGAAGGTGTGGCTGAACGTCATGGATGCACTCATGGCAGGTCAATCGGCGAGGCAGCCATTGAAGCGGCAGGCAAGGCAATCGGCAGGCAAAACAAAGCCGCGACAACGCGCGTCGTGCTGAAAAATAAAAGGTCGGGGCGTAGGCAATGGTCCATCGTGCAGTCTCCTGTTTCAACTGCCCCAGCGTCGGCAGTTGCAGGTCGCAAGTCAAGGAACGGCGAAGACGCGATTGAAACAGTCTGCAACAGAGCCCGTCATGCGCGCGCCCTTTCAAGCACGACGTCGGGCTTCGTGCTGCCTTCTTCTTCCGCCCAGCGGGACATCAGGGTCCTGAGCATGAGCGCTGTGTCTTCCGGGTATTCGAGGGGAAACATATGCCCGCCAGGTACGCAAAGGTAGACGCCTTTGCGCATGCTTTTGACAGACAGCGCATGGTGGCGGCGCACCACGTCACTGCTTTCGCCGCGCACCATCGCAAGCGGAACCCGCAACTGACGGGCAAGGCCCGGACTGGTGTGGGGCACGCTGCGGTAAATACTGATTTCGGTCGCCGGATCAAAACGCAGCCGCAAACCGTCTCCATCCGCTTGCAATCCATGGCGCAAATACGCCTCGAAGCACTCGGGGTCGAAACGCCGAAACAGGGACTTGCCGGAGAAATACTGGCGCGCCGCCTCCACGCTGCTGAACACTTCACGACGCCCCAACGTCCGGCCTGCGGGCGTGATGCGATCGATAAAACCCAAGCGCTTGGCGGCACGAATCATCCATTGATCGAAGCGCGTCAAGACCGGCGAATCCAGCATGACCACACCCCGGTACAACTCGGGATGACGCAGCGCGGCATGGTAGTGCAGCACGCCGCCCAGCGAATGGCCCACGCCCCAGACGGGTTGCGGCAGCTGGCGCAGGTGATGAATCAGCTCATCCACCAGCTCCGGCCAGTTATCGGTCACCGGGAACTGGGGATCATGCGCGTGCTGCTCCAGATGGCGGATCTCATACTCGGGTCCCAGCGCGGCGAACAGCTTGCCGTAGGTGCCTGACGGAAATCCGTTGGCGTGAGCGAAAAAAAGAAGTTGGGCCATGCCGACGCATCCAGGGCAACCAGAACAAGCCGCGATTGTGCGCACCAGCTGACCGGGCCGGCAATGATCGGAACTGCCATCAATGAGGCCACTCCGGTCATGGGGGCGTTTATCTGGGCGGGAGGGAATGACCGCCTATCTCTCCAAAACGGCAACCGGCGGCAACGCGAGGCGACCGGGACGGCATTCCCACGCGGAGCATGAAAACGATCAAGCGTTATACCCCAAGGCTGATGGTGCCCAAACCGGCCTCTTCCCGGCTAAAGCCGGTCCCACCAACAGCAGCGCGTACGGTCAGTAGGACCAGCCCCAGCCGGGAAGAACCAGTCCCACTAACAGCAGCGCGTGCGGTCAGTGGGACCAGCCCCAGCCGGGAAGAACCAGTCCCACCAACAGCAGCGCGTACGGTCAGTAGGACCAGCCCCAGCCGGAAATAACCAGTCCCACCAACAGCAGCGCGTACGGTCAGTGGGACCGGCTTTAGCCGGGAAGAGCCGGTCCCACCAACAACAGCGCGTGCGCTCAGTGGGACCGGCTTTAGCCGGGAAGAGCCAGTGCCACCAACAGCAGCGCGTGCGCTCAGTGGGACCGGCTTTAGCCGGGAAGCTTTTGGTGTGCTTTTGATCGAGTGACTCGCCGAGGTGCGAAATGTCTGCCATCAAGCAAACCCTCGCAACCGGACCGCGCACCCTGAGGACAGATTAATTCACGTTGAAGCGCTGAAAATAATCAGCCCCCTCTGGTAAGTCAGCGTGAGGGCGGCTGCTCACCGTGGGGCACCACTGCGACGGTCAGACGGGAAATGCAGCAGGGTTTGCCATCTTCGGTCGTCAGCCGGATGTCCCACACATGGGTCGTGCGTCCGATGTGGACCGGATGCGCCACCGCCGTGACCCGACCACTGCGCACGCCGCGCAGATGATTGGCGTTGACCTCGATGCCTACGCAAAAAAACCGATCGGTATCGATGACCAGATAACTCGCAGTCGAACCCACAGTCTCGGCAAGCACCACCGACGCGCCGCCATGCAACAAACCGTAAGGCTGATGGGTGCGCTGATCGACGGCCATGCTTGCCGTCAGAGACTGGTCGTCGACTGCGTCGAAGCGAATATCCAGCACCTCGCCGATGGTGTTCTTCTGCAGGGTATTGAGGGCGTTCAGATCGGGGGGTTTGCGCCACAGGCTCATGGTTTCTTCCTTGTTGTTCAAAAGGGCTGCATTGCATGCGTCACGCGAGAGAGACGCGCAAAACGTCCCTCTCGCGTCTCATTCTGCGTGGCGAACATCCACCAGTTCCATGCCGCCAGCAAGGGGCAAATCGGCCTCAAGATGGGCGAGACTGGCGGTGTGCATGGACTGAGCCTGTTGCACGGAGCCATGTACCGCGAGCCCGATCAGCGCGCCAACCAGCGGTTGGTGACTGACCAGCAACACGTCTTCTGTGTTGTACGCTTCCAGCTCATCGAGCACTCTGCGCGGATTGCTGTCCGGGGTGAGCCACGGCACGGTGAGGATGGAGCCGGTAAACCCCAGAGCCTGACGGACCAACTCTGCGGTCTGCTGCGCGCGCACGTACGGGCTGGCAATGATGCGCTGCAGCGGTTGGCCCATCAGGTGAGCGGCACTGCGCAAGACTTCCGCGCGTCCTTTGGCGGTCAGCTCTCGTTCAGCGTCAGTGCGCGCCTGCGGGGCAGCCTGGCCATGGCGCAAAATCCATACGTTCACAGCTTTGGCTCCTCGTCACGCTTTGCCGGCGGGGTTGGGGACGTCGGTGGTGTGGGGGCCACGGCTGGCGGGGCAGCAAGTTCCGGCTCAGGCGATGGCTCAGGTGTCGGTGTCGGGGTGTGTGCGGGCGTGGGTGCGGGCGTCACAGGCGAGGCGTATGGCGTGACCGGCACCGTATAGGGAGTCTCTCCGTCGGGCGCGCGTGGCGTTGGCCAGTCAGCAAAGGGCCAGGGCTTCTGGTCAGTGTTGAACGTGCCGAAACGACCGATCTGCGCCAGGTATTGGCTCAGGCTGTCACCGAACGACATCATGCCGAGGCTCGGCGCGCCGTTGAACAGGCGATAGACCAGCTGGGCCAGTACCACGACCGCCAGCACCGTCTCTGCCACCTGCCAGACCAGCACAAACAGCACCATCCACAGAACCCGCAGCAGGATCGATTCGTGTTGCTTGAGTTTGGATTCGTTCAAGAGCCTTCTCCAGAAATGGGATCAGTTGAAACCACTGATTGAAATGAAATCGACGTCGGTTTTCGGCTCGGCGCGCATCAGCAACTCGATGACCTGCTCCAGCGTGCGCCCCTCGAAGAGGATGGCGTGAAGCCCGGCCACAAGCGGCATATACACTTGCAGCTCCTGCGCTTTGGCCTTGAGCACCTTGAGCGTATTGACGCCCTCCGCGACCTCGCCCAACCGGGTGACGGCCTCGTCAAGACTCAGACCCTGCCCCAGCGCAAAGCCGACCTGATAATTGCGGCTCTTGGGCGATGAGCAGGTTACGATCAAGTCGCCGACCCCGGCCAGGCCCAGAAAGGTCATCGGGTTGGCGCCCTGGCTGACGGCAAAGCGGGTCATCTCCGCCAGCGCCCGGGTGATCAACATGCTTTTGGTGTTTTCGCCCATGTTCAGAGCCACCGCCATGCCGGCAATGATGGCGTAAACGTTTTTGAGTGCACCGCCCAGCTCCACGCCAAAACGATCGGCGCTGGCGTACACGCGGAATGTGCGGCCATGCAAGGCTGTCTGGACCTGCTGACACAGGTCTTCATCTTCGCTGGCCACGACCGTCGCGGTCAGGGCGTGCTCAGCGATCTCCCGCGCAAGGTTGGGACCCGACAGCACCCCGATTCGTGCAGCGGGGGCGATGTCCTGAAGAATCTCGCTCATGAGTTTGAAGGTGTCGGCTTCGATCCCCTTGGTCAGGCTGACCAGCATTTTGCCGGTGAGCAGCTCGACGTGTGGCGTCAGCACGCTGCGCAGCGCGCTTGAGGGCAACGCCACGAAAACCAGCTCGCTGCCTTGCAGCGTAGCTTGCAGGTCGGTGACTGCCTCGACGCCGTCGAGCACTTTAATACCCTTGAGGTACCGCGGGTTTTCGCGGTTGTTGCGAATGGCCGCGGCCTGCTCCGGGTCGCGCATCCACTGCTTCACCCGATGGCCGTTGCCAGCCAACAGATTGGCCACTGCGGTCCCGAAGCTGCCGCCGCCAAGGACCGCTATAGGTTGCTGCTCGGTCATAACACAATCCATTCAGGGCCATCACATCTGGCGATGCGGGCATTATACGGGGCGTTGTGCCGGCGACCAGCGGCAAAAGGCGCACTCACGAACATCTCGTCCAGGCCCCACTATCATCAAGGAAATTGCCCACGGCTCGGTTAAGATGCGCGCCCAGGATGAAAATTCCGCCAGGGCGCCGATGAGCTATCGTTAGGTCGCTCCCGAAGAGATCCGTTACATGACCCCCACCGTTCACAGCCTTCTGCCCGTTGGGTTCTTCCATGCCTGAGCAGCGCCTATCTCTGTGGATTGCGACCACCGGAGCCTCGCGGTGACGGCCCAGCGCGGATGGAATATCAGCACCCGGACGCAGATCCTCAGCCTCGGCCCGGCGTTGTTGCTCACGTTACTGTTGATCAGCTTCTTCACCGTGGTGCGTATTCAGGACCTGCGGCAGGAGCTCAATCACACCGGGCAGCTCATCGCCAATCAACTGGCACCCGCCACGGAATACGGCGTCATTGCGGGTAACACAGCGCTGCTCGAACACCTCATGAACGCCACCATGACCACGCCGCACGTGCGGTTTCTTGAGGTTCGCAATAGCGCTGGCGAAGTCCTGGTGCATGTCGAACCCGCTGAAGCGCAAGGCCGTGCGCGGCAAATGGAAGTCTTTCAGGCACCCATCCGCCTGCAGTCTGAAACCGCCGAAGCGGGCTGGGCGACCGCCAGCGGGCGCGGCTCCGTCGAAGATCCCAGCGTGCCGGTCGAAGCCTATCTGGGCCGCGTATTGGTAGGCATGTCCAGCGACGCCTTCAACCAGCGCGAGCAGGAAATACTGCTCAAGGCCGGGGTGCTGGCGATGTTCGCCTTGTTGTTCACGTACTTGCTGGCCAGGCGCCTGTCGCTGAGCCTGTCGCAGCCGATCAGCGCCATGAGTGATGCGGTGAAAGCTATTCAGCAGGGTGACTACTCCGCCCCGCTCCCCGTTGCGGATGATGCCGAGCTGGGTGATCTGGCCCGGCACATCAACAATCTGGCCCTGGGCCTTGAGAAAGCCAGCCGTGAGCAAAAGCAGGCGATGGACGAGCTGATCCGGACCCGGGAAGAAGCCGAGCGCGCCAACAATGCGAAATCCGAATTTCTGGCGATGATGAGCCATGAGCTGCGGACGCCGATGAACGGCGTACTGGGCATGCTGCAGCTGATGGAAACCACGAAAATGACCGACGAGCAGGCCGAGTATGCGGCGCTGGCCATGGAGTCAACCGAGCACCTGCTGCGGGTCATCAACGACATCCTCGACTTTTCGCGATTCGAGCGCGACGCACTCGAGCTGGAAAGCATTACCTTCAATCTGGCGGACCTTATCGCGACGTCGGTTCAGGCATTTGCTCACAACGCACAGCAGCGCGGCCTGGAATTGCAGCTGGACATGCCACCCTCGCTGGAGGGGCTGCAGGTCAAGGGCGATCCGACACGCATCAGGCAGATACTGGTCAATTTGATCGGCAACGCCCTGAAGTTCACCGAAGTGGGCAGCGTGCGCGTCGAAGCCGGGTTCACTCAGCCCGATCCGCACCACATTCTGTTTACCTGCGCGGTCCGTGACAGCGGGATTGGTATCTCCCCGGACTTGCTGGAATCAATGTTCGACGCGTTCCAGCAGGCCGACAATTCGATCTCGCGTCGCTATGGCGGCACAGGCCTGGGCCTGCCCATCGCGCGCAGCCTGGCCGAGCGCATGGGCGGCTCGCTGGGGGCGCAAAGCAGCGAGGGTCTGGGCTCGGTATTCCGGCTGCAGATACCGCTGGAGCGTGTCAACCAGCCGTTGAGCGTCCCTCCGCCGGGCACGGTCAGCGATCTGCCCCAGAGCCGCGATGCCTGTGTGCTGCTGGTCGAGGACAACCCAGTGAATCGTACGGTGGTCGAAGCGATGCTGCGCAGTCTGGGTCTGCAGGTCAGCGTCGCAGCCGACGGCGCTGAGGCGGTGAGCATGGCCAGCCAGGAAAGCTTCGCGCTGATCTTGATGGATTGCCGACTGCCGGTCATGGACGGCTACGAGGCCACGCGCCGAATCCGGACGCTGCCGGGCCTGGCAACGCTCCCCATCATTGCCCTGACCGCCAATGCCCAGCACGGTGATCGGGAGATCTGTCTGCAGGCCGGAATGAACGATTACCTGGCCAAGCCATTCAAACGCACTGATTTGCAGCAGGTTTTGCAGCGATGGTTGACCATTAAGGCATCTGCGACTGGCGGTAAATGATAAATTCCGGCAGTCTTGTGTGCCGATTCGACCCACGCCGACGTGCGGACGAAAAATTTCAGTGCACAGGTGTACATTCATTTCACCCGTGCTGTGACTTTCACTACAACGCAATAGTCTATGAGTAGGCTGCCAGCAGAGGGATGACCCGCTGGCCAGATTGGGTAAGTAACGCCACACCCTGCCGCACAGGATTATCGAGGAGTTCGCATGACCAAACAAAACGCCTTTACCCGGGAAGACCTGCTGCGCTGCAGTCGCGGCGAGCTGTTCGGCCCAGGTAATGCGCAACTGCCCGCCCCTAATATGCTGATGGTGGATCGCATCACCCTGATCAGCGAAGAAGGCGGCAAGTTCGGCAAAGGTGAATTGGTCGCCGAACTCGATATCAACCCTGACCTGTGGTTCTTTGCCTGCCACTTCGAGGGCGACCCGGTGATGCCAGGCTGCCTGGGCCTGGATGCCATGTGGCAGTTGGTCGGTTTCTTCCTCGGCTGGCAGGGCCTGCCGGGCCGCGGTCGCGCACTGGGTTCGGGCGAAGTCAAATTCTTCGGTCAGGTCCTCCCGACTGCGAAGAAAGTCACCTACAACATTCACATCAAGCGCGTCCTCAAAGGCAAGCTGAATCTGGCCATCGCCGATGGTTCGGTCAGCGTGGACGGCCGTGAAATCTATACCGCTGAAGGCCTGCGTGTCGGCGTCTTCACTTCCACTGACAATTTCTAAGGGTATTCGCATGCGCCGCGTCGTTATCACTGGTCTGGGCATTGTTTCCTGCTTGGGCAATGACAAAGACACCGTTTCCGCCAACCTGCGTGCAAGTCGCCCTGGTATCCGATTCAACCCGGAATACGCCGAAATGGGTCTGCGCAGCCAGGTTTCGGGCTCCATTGACCTCAATCTTGAAGAGCTGATCGATCGCAAGATCTTCCGTTTCGTCGGGCATGCGGCTGCCTATGCCTACCTGGCCATGAAGGACGCCGTTACCGATTCCGGTCTGACCGAAGAGCAGGTGTCCAACCCGCGTACCGGTCTGATCGCAGGTTCCGGCGGCGCATCGACGCTTAACCAGATGGAAGCGCTGGACATCCTGCGTGAGAAAGGCGTCAAGCGCGTCGGTCCATACCGGGTCACCCGTACCATGAGCAGCACGGTCTCGGCTTGTCTGGCAACGCCGTTCAAGATCAAAGGCCTGAACTACTCCATCGCATCTGCCTGTGCCACCAGTGCCCACTGCATCGGTACTGCCATGGAACAGATTCAGATGGGCAAGCAGGATATCGTTTTCGCCGGCGGCGGCGAAGAAGAGCACTGGAGCCAGTCGTTCCTGTTCGATGCCATGGGCGCACTGTCCAGCAAGCGCAACGAGACGCCGGAACAGGCTTCCCGCGCTTACGATGCCGACCGTGACGGTTTCGTCATCGCCGGTGGCGGCGGCATGGTTGTGGTCGAGGAGCTGGAGCACGCTTTGGCCCGTGGCGCGAAAATCTACGCCGAACTGGTCGGCTACGGCGCCACGTCCGACGGTTACGACATGGTCGCCCCTAGCGGCGAGGGCGCCATTCGCTGCATGCAGCAGGCGCTGTCCACCGTTGATGGCAGCATCGACTACCTGAACACCCACGGCACTTCCACCCCTGTCGGCGACGTCAAGGAAATGGAAGGCGTTCGCGAAGTATTCGGCGACAAGGCTCCTGCGATCAGCTCCACCAAGAGCCTGTCGGGTCACTCGCTGGGCGCTGCCGGCGTCCACGAGGCGATCTACTGCATGCTGATGATGGAAGGTAATTTCATGGCTGGCTCGGCGAACATCGACGAGCTGGACCCAGCGGTTGCCGATATGCCGATCCTGACCAAGACCCGCGAAAACACCGAGCTCAACCTGGTGATGAGCAACAGCTTCGGCTTTGGTGGCACCAACGCCACGCTGGTGATGAAGCGCTGGACTGGCAAGTAACACGCCGAGCAGCACTAAAAAAGGCGCCCTGAGGGGCGCCTTTTTTATGCCTGGAGAATGCGGTCACTGCCAAAGCTCAGACACGATTTGCAGGAGAGGCTTAGCCGGAAACGCCGTCGGCGGCACACTGCGGGATTGACGAAGCCCCGACCGGCGCATTCCCGGCTGAAGCCGGTCCTACAACTGCGCCGCGTCTTAGTGAGACCGGCTTTAGCCAGTCCCACGCCAGCACCGCGTTCACTTAGTGGGACCGGCTTTACCCGGTCCTACAACTGCGCCGCGTCTTAGTGGGACAGGCTTTAGCCAGTCCCACGCCAGCACCGCGTTCAGTGAGTGGGACCGGCTTTAGCCGGGAAAGGGGCGGTTGTCACACCGAAAATGCTGCAACCATGCCATTCAGATCGGTCGCGAGCCTCGACAGCTCATGGCTGGCAGCGCTGGTCTGGTTGGCTCCCGCCGAACTCTGCAGCGAGATGTCGCGAATGTTGGTCAGATTGCGGTCCACCTCACGCGCCACCTGAGCCTGCTCTTCCGACGCGCTGGCGATGACCACGTTGCGTTCAGTGATCAGCGTAATGGCCGCCGCGATCTCATCCAGTGCAACCCCTGCCGACTGCGCCAGCTCCAGGGTCGTCTGCGCGCGGCTGTTGCTGCCTTGCATCGCGGCCACAGCCTGATCGGTGCCTTGGCGAATGTCGCCCACCAGTTGTTCAATTTCCTGTGTCGACGACTGCGTGCGATGCGCCAGGGCCCGGACCTCATCGGCCACCACGGCGAAACCGCGGCCCGCCTCACCTGCACGGGCTGCTTCGATCGCTGCGTTCAACGCCAGCAGGTTGGTCTGTTCCGCCACGGAGCGGATCACGTCCAGCACTTTGGTGATGCCGTAAACCTTCTGCGCGAGGGTTTCGACCTGCTCGCCCGCTTCAGTGACGTCCTCGGCCAAATGCGCGATAGAGGCTACGGTCTGCTGAACCTGCTCGCGGCCATGCTGCGCAATCCGGTCCGACTCCCCTGACGCCTCGGAGGTGGCGACCGCGTTGCGTGCCACCTCTTCCACCGCCGCCGTCATTTCATTGACTGCGGTGGCGGCTTGATCGATCTCCAGACTCTGCTGATGCAGGCCCCGCGTAGCGTCTTCCGTAACCGTGCTCAGCTCTTCCGACGCCGACGCCAGCTGGTTCGAGGAGTCGGCGATGCGCATGATGGTGCGACGCAGACTTTGCTGCATGACCTTCAGCGCTTCCAGCAGCCGAGCCGGTTCATCGCGACCTTCCACGACGATCTCCGCGGTGAGGTCGCCGGCTGCCACCACTTGAGCAATGCCCAGAGCCTGTGCGATCGGCCTGACGATGCTTCGGGTCAGGCCCCAGGCCAGCAATAGAGTGATCAACGCTGTCAGCAGCATCATGCCGACAACCCATGCGAAAGCACTGGAAAACACAGCCCGGGCCAGATCGCTTGCATCCAGGGCGCCTTGCTTGTTCAGCGTTGTCAGCTCATTCAGGGCGACCGTCATTTTGTCGGCGAGCTGTGTCATCTCGCCGTTGATCATCTTCAGTGCTTCATCGGTCTGACCCGCAGCAGAAAGCTCCATGACCTTGTCCTGTCGCTGCATGTAGGCAGCCTGGACAGCGGCGAAAGCCTCATACAGCTCGCGTTCGCGTGGCGAGCCAATCAACGCCGCGTAATTTTGCTGCGTGACCTTCAGCCCTGCCTTGAGCTGGTCCAGCTTGCCAGCGTTGTCGCGCAGCGCCTCTGGGCTTCGGTTGAGCATCAGACGCAGCGTCAAGGTTCGGACCCGCATCAGGTCCTGCCCAAGGGTGCCGAGCTCCATCACGCTGGGCAGCCACTTGGTTTCCACGTGGTCCGATTGCTTGCGCATGCTGGACATCTGCACCAGGGCAAATATCCCCAACGCAAACACCAGCAGGGCAAGCAGACCAAAGCCAAGTGCTGCGCGTGGCGCGATGTTCATGTTTCTAACGGTCATACCCTGTCCCTTCCTAGAACGCTGCTTCGAAAAAGCTGTTTCCAGAGGTGTCGGCTTCAGGAAATGGTTCTGTAGGACAATTCTCTGAGGCACCGTGCAAAACTTCGTAATAAATCATTACAAAACCGTTCCCGCGCATCACAACGCTGCTATCGGGAAACGTGGATTGCCGATAAATTTCGCTCAGTCATTCGTACCAGGTCTTTGAGTACCCGCCATGCTGACCATAATTCCTCGCGTCGAGGACGTAGAAGGCCAACCCATCCTGCGCCCTCTCCCCTCCGCCCGATGCCGCAGCGTCGGCCCTTTCGTCTTCTTCGACCATATGCTCGAAACAACCTACCTGCCTGGCACCGGCATGGACATTCGTCAGCACCCGCACATAGGCCTGTCGACCCTGACCTACCTGTTCGCGGGCGAGATCCTGCACAAGGACAGCCTCGGCAGCGATCAGCACGTCAGGCCCGGCGAAGTCAGCTGGATGACCTCCGGCAGCGCCATCGCCCACATTGAGCGCACTCCCGAGGCATTGCGTGCGAGCGGCTCGCGGTTGCACGGGCTGCAAGTGTGGCTGGCATCGCCGAAACCCCACGAACACGGCGACGGCCATTACGGCCATCACCCTGCCCCGACGCTGCCAGTGAGTGACGCTATGGGCATTCGTATTCGCCTCATCGCCGGCGAGGGTTTCTGTTTGAAGTCGCCCGTGCCGGTGCTGTCGCCCACGCTGTACGCGGAGCTGAACCTGCAAACAGCAACGACGCTGCGTGTCCCGGCTGAATATGCAGAACGTGCTCTGTACGTGATCGAAGGCGAGTTGACAGTGGATGGTGAACCATTATCGCCACGAAGCCTGGTTGTGCTTGATCCGGGCAGCGAACCCACGCTGTTCGCAGAGAGCGAATGCCATGCGGTACTGATTGGCGGAGCGCCACTGGATGGGCCAAGAAGGATGAACTGGAACTTCGTGGCGAGCGATCCAGCGCTGATCGACCAGGCTAGAGCGAAGTGGGCCGCTGGCGATTGGCCAACTGTGCCCGGAGAAGTGGAGCGAATTGAATTTCCAGTGCCAGTGCAACGAAAATAACCGCCGTTCCGCATCCCCTGTAGGAGCCGGCTTGCTGGCGAATGCTTCACATCATGCAGTTGCTGAACGCTGAAAATCCAGGCCACTCAGCAGCTGCCCGACTCACACGGTCAGCCGGCAAACACCTCGTCCAGCAGATTATGCATCGAGGTAAACGCACGCTTGGACACGGTCGGGTTGTACATCTGCACGCCCGGGTTGTTCGCATGCGGATCAGTGAACGAATGAAACGCACCGCCGTAGCTGAGCAACTGCCAATCCACATTGGCCGCATTCATCTCTGCCTCGAACGCCGGCAATTGCTCTTTCGGCACCAGCGGATCCGACGCGCCGTGCAGGACGAGTACCTTGCCCTGGATGTTGTTGGCATCTGCAGGGTTTGGCGTATCCAGCGTGCCATGGAATGAAACAGCGGCCTTCAATGGAGCCCCGGTGCGCGCCAGCTCAAGCGCACAGCAACCGCCAAAGCAGAAACCAAACACCGCCAGCCGCGAGGTATCGACAGCGGCAGTGCGTTGGGAAGTGAGTTGATCCAGTGCGGCCTGCATGCGACGGTTGAGCAGCACGCGATCGTTCTTCAAGGGCATCATGGCAGCCGCTGCTTCATCACCATTGCCCGGGCGCACTGACTGCCCGTACAAGTCCGCCAGCAGCACCACATAGCCCTTCCCTGCCACCTCCCTGGCAATCTGTTCGGCATCGTCGCTGACGCCCATCCAGTTGGGCGCCATCACCAGGCCCGGTGCGGCCTGAGCACCCTCGCTGAAGGCCAGACGGCTTTCGTAGCTTACGCCGTCGATCTGGTAGACGACGGACTGCACAGTCACATTGCTCATTACAGACTCCTGCTGATAAGGATGGAGGGACATTAAAATGACAAAACCCGCCGAGGCGGGTTCTGTCGTGACGCAAATGTTATACCGAGAGCTCAACCAACAACTTGTTCAAACGGCGCACGTAAGCGGCTGGATCTTTCAAGCTGTCGCCCGCAGCCAGCGCAGCCTGGTCGAACAGGATGTGCGACAGATCGCCGAAACGGTCCTCGTTCTGCTCGTTGTCCAGCTTGCCAATCAACGGGTGCGACGGGTTGAATTCGAAAATCGGCTTCGAGTCCGGCACCTTTTGACCGCTCGCTTCCAGGATCTGACGCATCTGCAGACCCAGATCCTGCTCACCGATCGCCAGAATTGCAGGCGAATCGGTCAGGCGATGAGAAACGCGGACCTCGCTGACGGCATCGCCCAGTGCGGTCTTCAAGCGCTCGATCAAGCCTTCCTTGTCTTTTGCCACCTCTTCCTGGGCCTTCTTGTCTTCTTCGGAATCAAGCTTGCCAAGGTCCAGGTCGCCGCGTGCAACGTCGACAAACCCTTTGCCGTCGAAGTCGCTCAGGTAGCTCATCAGCCACTCATCGATACGATCGGTCAGCAGCAGTACTTCGATGCCTTTCTTGCGGAAGACTTCAAGGTGCGGACTGTTCTTGACCTGCGCGTAGCTCTCACCGGTCAGGTAGTAGATTTTGTCCTGACCTTCCTTGGCACGCGACAGGTAGTCGGCCAAAGAAACGCTCTGCTCGCCGCTGTCGTCGGAGGTCGACGCGAAACGCAACAGGCCGGCGATTTTTTCCTTGTTGGCGAAGTCTTCGGCCGGGCCTTCTTTCAAGACCTGCCCAAAGTTTTTCCAAAAGCCTTTGTATTCTTCAGGCTGGTTCTTCGCCAGTTTTTCCAGCATGTCCAGCACGCGCTTGGTCAGTGCAGACTTCATCGAATCGATGATCGGGTCTTTCTGCAGGATTTCACGCGAGACGTTCAGCGACAGATCGTTGGAATCGACCACACCTTTGATGAATCGCAGATAGAGAGGCAGGAACGATTCGGCCTGGTCCATCACAAACACGCGTTGCACATACAGCTTCAGGCCGCGTGGGGCTTCGCGCTGGTACAGGTCGAACGGTGCACGGGCCGGCACATAGAGCAGGGAGCTGTATTCCAGCTTGCCCTCAACCTTGTTATGGCTCCACGTCAACGGATTCTCGAAGTCGTGAGCGATGTGCTTGTAGAACTCCTGGTATTCCTCGTCCTTGACCTCGGTGCGTGGGCGGGTCCATAGCGCGCTGGCGCGGTTGACGGTTTCCCACTCCTGCACAACCTCGGCTTCGCCTTCCACCGCGGCCTGCTCTTTGGGCAGTTCGATCGGTAGAGCGATGTGATCGGAATACTTCTTGATGATGTTGCGCAGGCGATAACCGTCCGCAAACTCGTCTTCAGCGCTCTTGAGGTGCAGCACGATGCGCGTACCGCGATCGGCTTTCTCCACCGTGGCCACTTCGAACTCGCCCTCGCCTTTCGAGGACCAGTGCACGCCTTCGCTGGCCGGCAAGCCTGCGCGACGGGTGAACACTTCAACCTGGTCGGCAACAATGAACGCGGAGTAGAAACCGACGCCGAACTGACCGATCAGGTGGGAATCCTTCTTCTGGTCACCGGAGAGGTTTTTCATGAAGTCGGCGGTGCCGGACTTCGCAATGGTCCCCAAGTGGGTGATGACGTCTTCACGGCTCATGCCGATGCCGTTGTCTTCCAGGGTGACCGTGCGCGCATCCTTGTCGAAGCTGACCCGAATCTTCAGCTCGGCGCCGCCTTCCAGCAGCTCGGGCTTGGACAGCGCTTCGAAACGCAGCTTGTCCACCGCGTCCGACGCGTTGGAGATCAGCTCACGCAGGAAAATCTCCTTGTTCGAGTACAGCGAATGGATCATGAGGTGCAGCAGTTGCTTCACCTCGGTCTGGAAGCCCAGGGTTTCCTTTTGAGTTTCCACACTCATGGTCATCAAACTCCAATCAGTCCACACAAATAGGGGTAGCTGCACCGAAGGCCGAAAGCGGCTCCGAGCAACGGGTTGTGAACAAGGTGGGGGCTTGGACGACGATTTCAAGGGACACGGGTGCGCTCGACGAACAATCTTCATGCGCACAGCACACCCGTAACCCCTCTTCAATATCGCTGCATTGCCTGCACAAATAATCGAAGGGTGTTATCGGAGCGAAGGAGCCGCTGTGGAAGCCATATTATTTATCCCGCCCCGATATGGAACTATCCTTATAAACGGGTGCTCGAAGGCACGTTGATGACCAATAAGGAGAAACACCCCATGCGTAAATCTTTAGCTATTGCCCTGATGCTGTCTGCCACTCTGGGCCTCGCCGCCTGCGACAAAAAATCCGAAGATAAACAGCAAGATGCAAACAAGGCTGCCGAGCAGTCGCAGGAATCGATGCAAAAAGCACAAGACAAAGTGAACGACGCTGCCAAAGAAAGTCAGGAAGCCGCTCAAAAGAATGCTGAAGCCGCTCAAGAGCGCGCTAAAGAAGCAAACCAGGCTGCACCTGCAACTAAGCCGTAATTTCCAAAGTTTCAAAAAAACAAAGCCCGCATTTAGCGGGCTTTGTTTTTTTATGCGTTTAGTGAATGACCAGCGCGGCGGACATCGCCGTTCGCGATATGCATCAGGCCAGTGCTTCGCTGCGTTTTCCCAGCAGTCGGTCGACCAAAAATGCGCCGAGCAAGGTGATCAGCGACGGGATCAACCAGGCCAGGCCTTGTTCACTGAGCGGCAGATGCGCCAGCGCATCCGGCAGGTGTTCGCCCCAGGCGGAACCCTTGAGTGCATCCACCACGCCAATCAGAAACGCCACCAGCATGACCGGCGCGACGATCCGACCCTGCTCCCGCCAGAAATCCTTGCAGAAACTCAAGGCCACCAACGCAATGCATGGCGGATAGATGGCCGTCAGCACTGGAATCGAGAACTGGATCAGTTTGGTCAGACCGAGGTTGGACACCAGCAACGAAAACGCCGCCAGGAGGATCACCAAGGTCTTGTAGGACAGCGGCAGCACCCGGCTGAAATATTCGGCGCAGGCACAGGTCAGCCCAACCGCTGTAACCAGACAGGCCAGGGAGATCAACACGGCGAGAAAACTGCTGCCCAATGTGCCAAAGGTATGCTGCACATAAGCGTGCAACACCGCCGCGCCATTGCTGGCGCCGGCGGCGATGGCATGGCTGTCGGAGCCTAGACGGAACAGGCTGATGTAAACCAGCGCCAAGCCTACACCGGCGATCAGGCCGGCAATGATGGCGTAACGGGTGATGAGCCGTGGGGACTCGACACCGCGCGAGCGAATTGCGTTGACGATGACAATGCCGAAAACCAGCGCGCCCAGGGTATCCATGGTCAGGTAACCATTGATGAAGCCCTGGGAGAACGGCGCTGCCACGTAGGCGGGCTCGGCAACACCGACGTCGCCGGCAGGCAGGGCGAATGCTGCGACGCCGAGGATGGCCAAGGCGATGATCTTCAGTGGCGCCAGGAAGCGCCCTACCGTGTCGAGCAGACGGCCCGGATACAGGGAAATCCAGAACACCAGGACAAAATAAACCAGGCTGTACAGGAACAGCGCCAGCGGACTTTCGCCCGTCAGCGGTGCCAGACCCACTTCAAAAGACACAGTGGCCGTGCGTGGCGTTGCGAACAACGGCCCCACCGAGAGATAGCACACTGCCGCCAGAACCGTCCCGGCCACCTTGCCGATAGGACTGCTCAACGCGTCCATGGCACCGCCGACCTTGGCCAGCGCGATCACGGTGACCACGGGCAGGCCCACGGCCGTGACCAGAAAGCCCAGAGCGGCCATCCACACGTTAGGCCCGGCCTGCAGGCCTACGATCGGGGGGAAAATGATATTGCCGGCGCCCACGAACAACGCGAACGTCATGAAACCCAGTGCCAGAATGTCCTGGCCTTTCAACACTTTCATCAAGGAAACCACACTGCTGAATCGGAATTAAGAGAGGATTTCCCTGAGGGTGGGGGAAATGCTGCCCGCCCTTTTAAGACAGACCCTGAGCGCGCGCCTGCTCCTTGTGGGGGCTGACTGCGCAAAACGGCGGCTAGCCTAACCCATTTCCCGCACCGATACAGGGCGGTGCGACCGTTGAACGCACGTTGGTGTCGCATATCAGAAATGTCTTACAAAAATCGAGCGATCCTGATCAGTCGGCACCCTCTGCCGCTCTGTTGCCGGAGTGCGCCGGACCGTGAGTTGTGGAGATTCATCCAACGGTGTGCGTTGTTCTAGTCCGTTCGCCAGCAAGCCGGCTCTTACAGCTTTATCAGTCGCGACTCGTCTGCCCTCTCCTTATCAAACGCCAGAAACGCAAAAGCCACCCGAAGGTGGCTTTTGTTGATCAGGCAGCGAGACGAGGGCGATTAGGCCTTCTTCACTTCCCAACCGGTCAGCTCAGCCAGGGCTTTGCCGATGTCTGCCAGCGAACGCACGGTTTTAACGCCTGCGTCCTGCAGTGCAGCGAATTTCTCGTCTGCAGTGCCTTTGCCGCCGGAGATGATCGCGCCCGCATGGCCCATGCGCTTGCCCGGAGGAGCAGTCACACCAGCGATGTAGGAAACCACTGGCTTGGTCACGTGAGCCTTGATGTAGGCCGCCGCTTCTTCTTCAGCCGAACCGCCGATCTCACCGATCATGACGATCGCTTCGGTCTTCGGGTCTTCCTGGAACAGCTTCAGGATGTCGATGAAGTTCGAACCCGGAATCGGGTC